>Ga0268276_1000018_pt1 | contig 209675 bp, 198 predicted proteins | sample saktaG_4_FD_190145 | JGI IMG/M metagenome (GOLD analysis project Ga0268276, IMG submission 190145) | Saline water microbial communities from Sakinaw Lake, British Columbia, Canada - sak_2010_1_5_45m | ecosystem: Environmental > Aquatic > Non-marine Saline and Alkaline > Saline ... | reverse complement strand
TTTGTCTCACCGAGACTATTAGGCAGGGGAGTTGGCAAACTGGACAATGCATTGATGGTCAATGTGAAGTGGTGGTCGAAGAGTTGGAATGCGCTTTTGGGTGCAACCCCCTTTTCGGTCAGTGCTTTGAATGTGCAGTTGATCAAAACTGCGACGATGGTCTTGACTGCACTATGGACATTTGTGAGCAGGGCTATTGTTCCACAGAGACGAAGTGTTACGATATTTTTGATTGTGTTGGAACTGATTGTATTTACAACACTCTGACAGCGAGTTGTTTTTCGGATGCGGATTGTAATCTTGATCCGATCTGTGATAACACGCTTGGTGGTGTGTTGGAATTTACAGGAGCTTGTTTGAGCAATGGTTTTTGTGAAATGACCATTCACGATGATCCCAATTGGGGTCAGATGGAAGGTTGTTTCCCGGCGCAACCTTGCGCAGATTCCTCTGAATGTGAGTTTGGCGGAGTGTGTGCAAAGTATTTTTGTTTTTGGATGAATGGCAATCCTGCGTGTGCCACGGATTGGGATTGCGACGATGGTCTTGACTGCACTACGGACATTTGTGAGCAGGGCTATTGTTCCACAGAGACGAAGTGTTACGACATTTTTGATTGTGTTGGCGGTGACTGTATTTATAACACACTGACAGCGAGTTGTTCTTCGGATGCGGATTGTAATCTTGATCCGATCTGTGATAACACGCTTGGTGGTGTGTTGGAATTTACAGGAGCTTGTTTGAGCAATGGTTTTTGTGAAATGACCATTCACGATGATCCCAATTGGGGTCAGATGGAAGGTTGTTTCCCGGCGCAACCTTGCGCAGATTCCGCTGAATGTGAGTTTGGCGGAGTGTGTGCAAAGTATTTTTGTTTTTGGATGAATGGTAATCCTGCGTGTGCCACGGATTGGGATTGCGTTGATGATAATCCTTGTACGTTTGATGCTTGTGTGAATAACCATTGTCAGCATACGCCGGTCGGAAATTGCATTCCATGCGAGGTTGATGCGGATTGTGTTGACCTTGATCCGTACTGCGATTGGTTTATTGGAGGGGTCGTTACTTATGATGCAGAAGTGTGTGACCCGTACCTTAATCGATGTACCCAAAGCTGGATTTTTGATGATTTGGGTAAAATCGCAATGAATGGCTGTGCTGAACCGATTGGGTGTGAGGTCGACGCGGATTGTCCAGAGCCTTCTGCTTGGTGTACTGAAGAAGGACTGTGTTTCTATCCGTTTGGCAATATTCCAACAGAATAAAGGGTCCTCATGTTAATGTGAGACAACAAAGAGCGCTTGGTTCAATGAACCAGCGCTCTTTTCTTTTTTTAAAAATATATTTTCAAGAACCTGAAACTTTATATTAGGAGCAGTGTTTTTTCTAAAAAACAAAAGGAGACAGTCTATGCTGTCTCCTCTCTATACTAACGTTTCTAAATGTACTATCTTTTTGCTCCGGTGTATCCAATTGCTCTCATGATTGACCACTGGTGCGAGGTGCTAGGCAGATACTTGTAAACACTCTTGAATGTGCCGATGGCAGCTCTCTCACTGTTCAGATTCCTGACAACATTTCTGATATTATAGGCAATGTAGTACACAGCCCATTCATCATTAATGTTTTTGAAATCAGGCAATCTCTTGTAAACCTTGATAAAGTCGACTAATGCTTGTTTTTCAGCAGCCAGTTTTCTTTGGTGTGGTTTGTGGCTGGTCAGGATCAATGAAATATCTTCCCAGTCACTGTCAGAACTTGGCACTCGGCCATATACTTCAAAGTAATCTCCGATTACGCCTTTTCTGTCGCGTACTGACATTTTTGACGAAGCATCGGTACCATAAGCTATAAAGTTTACAACTTGCCAGTTGGCTTCAGTTGTCGGCAGAGCATTTGTGATTTCTATAAACTTTGCCAAACCTTCTTTTTCAGCATCCAAGTTGATTACTGCTGGTTTCACAGGAACGACTAGAGCAATTTCTGTTGGTGTTAGTGTTGTCGTAGTTGTTGTTGTTTCAGTCGGGGCTACCACAGTTACTGGGGTAGCGGTCGCTCCGCTTCCGGTTCCGCCTCCGCCAACTGCCGCCGCTGAGTCAGTAACAGTGAATGTGCCGTTAGTTGCTGTTGGTGTGTAACCTGTGCCGGCAAGTGTTCTGACGCTTACAGTCGCGGTTGTGCTTGCTGAAACTGATCCGGTGGTATAAGCATAAGTCCATGTTGTTCCTGTTCCGGTCATGGCAGTAAACGCTTGCGTGGTTGTGGATCCTTCAACAATCTTTACATCAGGCGTTCCTGATGGCGCAGAACTAAAAGTGGCGGTGATAGTTACGGCTGTAGTCTCGCTGATTGAACAGCTCGCTGTACAGCCATTGTATTTCATCGCTAATGTCGGTCCTGATTCTGTCCAATAGCCATAACCATACGCATAGTCGCCTGCTCCATAGCCATAACCATTGCCACTATTTTGCGTGGCCAAGGCCGTGAGATCAGACATGAAAACAACCGTGCACACCAAAACAGCTACAAACAAGATTTTGCTCAGTTTGTTTTTGTCCCTGAACAATGATTTAATTTTTTCAGTCATGTTATTATCCTTTCATTTTTTTTCAACATCTTTTAGCCATCCGACCTTTTTTCCTGGCTATGGACAGATGAATTAATCTATATTCTTAAGATTGGGCCCAAGATAGATTAATCCGCCAATATCCAATGTTGCTTTGCCTTCACTTTTATAAATTTAGGTGAAGACGTTTATTATTCTTCAATTTTATTATACCATTTTTTTGTTCTATTGTTTATTGCAACCCTGTGGATAAATAAAAGAAGCGCACCGCCAAGGCGGGACGCTTCTTTTATATTTGTCTACTAAGTAAAATTGCAAATGGTCGGAGGGGTGGGCTGGTCATGAATTTCATCTTCTTTCTTTTTGCTATTCTTGAATTCTGATTTGTGCTGGCTGACGAATTCAGCGGCAAAAGCATATAAAACCGCCAGGAAAGCGGCGAGCACGGCAGAAATTATTACATTTTTTCTTCTGTCCGGCGCGATTTTTGTTTGCGGCAGACTGGCGCTGATTTCAACGGTAGTCGGTTTGGTTTGATATTTTCGTTCAAATGCTTTTTCTTGAAATTTGAAGTCAAAATTTTCGAGCTCTTGTTTTAAATTTTCAATTTCGATTACTCTGGTTTCTTTTTGCGTTTTTGCGGTTGCCAATAAGTTAATATAACTTTCTACTATTCTGCCCTGTCCTTCTGAATCAGCGTCAGCGCGTTTTTGTATTTCTCCTTCGTAATAATTAATATCTTTTTCTGTTCGTGCAAGTGCCAGTTCTTTTTGCTTGACTGTAGTTTCAGTTAATTGCTGATCTCGTTTTATAAGTTCAACTTCCAAGTTAAACTTGTTGAGGGCTTCATCAAATAGCTTGTTATGTCTTGCTATGATTAATTCGCGGACCGCCACAACTACGGTTTTGGCTTTTTCAGGAGTTTCTCCGCGGCCTTTGATTTGCAAATAATTGCTTACTCCGTCTTTTTCATCTGATTTTTTTTGCGTAATGTCAAAAACACCAGTTAATATTGCTGGAACGCTATTTAAGCCAAGTATTTTATTTAATTGTTCAAGTATTGGTTCGCTGTACATTACAGCGTTTAAGTCATTTGTTGATTCAATCGGATTATTCTGATATGTTCCGATTTGAATTAAAGCTTCACTTTCAAAAGTTGGCGTAATTAAAAGACTTACAACAACTGCAATGATGATAATAAATGAAAAAATAACAATCATTGACCATTTTCTCTTCCATAGAATTAATATATATTCAATCAAATTAATTTCATCTGTTTGCTGTTGGTTGAACGGCCGTTCTTTGTCCCATGGTTGTTGATCTGGCATAAGTTTTTATAGTAATTTAAATTTGTAATATAAATATCCGAGGTATTCGTGAACAGATAAATCAACTTTCTCAAGATTGCCCGGACTGGGGAAGAAACTGAATAAATCATAGGCTTTATTAATTTTGAAGTCTGCTGGAGCGGGAATTGGATTTGTCCCAAGTATTTTAAAGACTAACATTGATCGCGGTAAATGATATGATGATGTTACCAAAAAAAAGGGCCGATTGTCAACTAATTTTTTTATGTTCAATGCGCTTTCAAGGGTGTTTCTGGATTGATCATCAATTAAAATATTTTCTGCTGGTATGCCCCAGTCTTCAACGATTTTAGATAATTCTTTTGCTGAATTTGATAAGCCTTTTGGCAATGGATCTGTCCCAGAGATTATAATAGAATATTTTTTAGCTTGTTGTCTTGACCCTATAGTATATAAGCGCACGGCTTCGCCACTCCTTAAAATATCAGCCTCTCTGCCGCCTCTTAAAAGAACAATTGTATTAGCTTGGTTTATTTGATTTTCATTTATTTGTTGGTATTGTTTTTCTAATGGCCATATTATTAAATCACTTATTGGTTTTATAGAAAATAAATAAAATAAGATGAATCCAATAAGAATTAGTATTTCTCCGGCCCTTTTTTTCTTTAACTTGATATATAAGATTAGACCAATTAAAATAACAATAGAAATAAAAATGGTCGGAGAAATTAAATTTTGAAATATTTTAAATGCAAGCATTTAGGTTTAGTTCAGGTTTTAGTCTGGTTTTCATACCATGGAACATGTTGTTTTAGTAGCCCTTTAATTAAGTGTGGCTCTGCTGAGGTTGATTCTATGCAGGCTTGGAATTGAGCGATAATTTTTTCAATTTCTTCAATGGTGTGAATCTTTTTATTGTTCGCTATAAAGATTTGTTCATGTCTTGTCGCTTTAGTTCCTTCTTCGGCAGTTAGAATCTCTTCAAACATTTTTTCGCCAGGCCGCAATCCGGTAAACTTAATGTCAATATCTTGATAAGGTCTAAGTCCGTTTATTCTTAATAATTCTTCTGCGAGGTCAATGATTTTTATTGGCTTACCCATATCTAGGACCATTATATCACTGCCCCTGCCGATCGTACTCGCTTGTAAAACCAATGATACTGCTTCAGGAATTGTCATGAAGTATCTTTTTATATCCTTGTGCGTTACCGTTAGCGGACCGCCGTGTTTAATTTGATCCAAAAACAATGGCAGCACGCTTCCTCTACTTCCTAACACATTGCCAAATCTAACAGATATAAATTCTGTCATTCCTAGACTGTTTCGAGTCTGGCATATAAATTCCGCAACTCTTTTGGTCGCTCCCATTATGCTTGTAGGCCTTACGGCTTTATCAGTTGAAATCATAATGAATTTTTTTCCTCCAAATTCACATGCATTTTTTGCTAGGTTGTTTGTCCCAAGTATATTAATTTTTACTGCTTCGGATGCATTGTGCTCCATCATTGGCACATGTTTATATGCTGCTGCATGGAAAACGATTTCAGGCTTGTATTTTTGAAAAATCTTTCTTGTTCGCCTGGTGTCATAAATATCGCCTACAATATATTTTGTATTTTCTTGAAGCTCTGGAAATCGTCTTCTAAGAAACATTTGAGCATTAAAAAGTTCAGTTTCATCGATTTCAAAAAGAATAATTTTTTTTGGATTAAAGTTGCAGATTTGTTTTGTTAATTCAAAACCAATTGAGCCTGCGGCGCCAGTGATCATCACTGTTTTGTCGATGATGTCCTTGCCAATTTCGTTATAATCAATTTTTACTACCTGGCGGCCAATTAAATCTTCTATTTTTAAGTCATCGAGAGTTTTAACATGAATTTCGGGTTTAACGGTATTATAAAGTTGAGGGACAATTTTAATTTCTTTGATGCCTGCTTCCTTTGATGTTTTGTGAATCTCCCTTAGTTTGCCGTGTCTAAGCGATGGAATTGCGATTATTACAACTTCAGCGCGATAACTTTTGATTACAGCGTCTAATGCGCAGATTCCTTCGATTATTTTTATTCCATGTAAGTATGTTTTTGTTAAGTTAGAATCGTCGTCGAGAATAGCTACGGGGTTGTATTTATTTAAATAAGATTTTTGAATATCCCGTAGAATCATCTCTCCTGTATTTCCACCGCCGATTATTATTGTTCGCCTCCCTTTTTGACCATAGGTTCCTCGGATTGCTTCTAAAAAGAATCTTTTGGAGATTCTTAGGAGGGCCATAAGCAAGAGAGTAATTAGAGCGTCAATAATTAAAATTCCGCGAGGGAAGCCTTCAAAAATTGAAAGTCGTAGAAAGTAGAGGATAAGCATTAATATTAGACTAGAGGTGAAGACTGCTTTGATAATATTAAGAAGATCTTTGAAGCTTACAAATCGCCAGCTTAATCTATACAATTTCAGTGTTAAAAAACAAAGCAATTTTATTAATATAAAAAAAGGCAATGCCGGTTTAATAAAACGAAAGTAATCATTTGAAGCATCAAAGTCAAAGCGCAATAAAAATGAAAAGTAAAGTGCTGCAATTATGATTAGGATGTCGAGAATTAAAAAAAACAAAACTTTTTTTATTTGTGTAGAGCGAAGGATTTGCTTAAATATAAGTTGTTTTATCTTTTCACGATTCATATCTCGATTAGTTTGTTTTCTGGAGGTTGTTTCGTAGTTGTAAATTCATAATTAAAATCATCAAGAAAAAAATTATTAAAGTTTCTAGTACAATTGTTGCGCCAAGCGGTTTGATTAAAACGGCGGTAGCACCGACAATAAATTGCACGATAATGTAAATTGTTGTAACTTTCCAGTGTTTGATCTTTTTCTCGTTTGCCAGCAGCTGATATAAGTGTTGGCGATGAGCTTGAGTTATATTCTCCTTCTTTTTTATTCGAATAAACAAAGTTATGATTTCGTCTGCATAAAAAGTGAAAATAAATGATGCTAGACAAATGAATTCTATTAGATTGTTCGATAGAAGCATGACAATGACCGCAAAAACAAATCCCAAAGTGGTACTGCCAATGTCGCCCATGAAGACTCTCGATTTACTGAAATTAATGATTAAGAATCCTAAACAAGAAGCGGCCATGCAGGCACAAAAAAGTGCAATTTGCTGTTCTTCGCCGAAATAGTGAGCGTAGAATGCTAAAAAGCTAAAGCAGATGACTCCCGTCGCTCCGGCAATGCCGTCTATTCCGTCCATGAAATTGTAAAAATTAGTAGTAGAGCAGATAAAGATTATCCAGAAAATTATTAATAAAATAAATATTATTGACAGCTCTAATTTAAGACCAATTAAAATTATGGCGAGAGAAAGAATAAATTGAAAAATTAATCTAATTTTTACTGACAAGGTGTATCGATCATCTACTACGGCTACTGCGCCTAGTAAGAAAAAGATTATAGCAAAATAGAAATTTTTTACAATTAAAATACTTCCCAATATGGAAACAAGCCAAATGCCGAGCCCCCCCCCTCTTGGTGTTGGTTCTTTGTGCCTGTAAGCGCTTCTTTCGTTAGGAGCGTCAATGAGTGATAAGCGCTTCCCAAATTTTTTTATTAAATAAGCAGCAATCAAGCCAATTGCAAACGCGATTAAAACGCATAGAATAAAAATTTCAAATAACATATCAATTTTTATTGTTTATTGATTATAACCTATCTGTTCGGCTTAACGGAATTAACGTTCTTCGATTCCCCAAATATTCCAATAATGAGCATTATAACGAACGTCATCGCCCTTGGATTCATCAAGTGATGATGTTGAAAAATAAATTATTTTTGTATCAGTGGTTAAGGACATTGCCCCATTAGCATAACCGGGCGGAATATATAGAATTTGTGGCTTATGGCTTGATAACACATGTTGATATACCTCAGCATTGTGGTTTGGTTTCTCCCAGTTATCAATTTTTACTGCGCCAATTAAGGCCTCGCCATTGGGCACAAAAACATACTTGCCTTCTTTATGGTGAGCATGCCAGGCTCGCACAAAGCCTGCTTTATGGTTTTCAACCATGTAAAAACGTTTTACATCTGAAAAATCAAAATCATTTGCAAAGGTAACTTCTCCTCTATCATCAACAGCAAGCCCGCCTTCAAGTAATTTAATTTTATCTTTTTCGTTATCTGTTATATTGTTTGTTATAGTCAATGGGTTTTGTTTTAGGAAGGCTTCATTTTTATACCTCGAGTTATTAAAATCAGTTATTCGCCCGGAGTTTATTAGTTCTTTTAATTGATTAATGCCACTATTAAGGGTATGTGTTGGATTAAAGCCCAAAACTTCTCTGGCTTTGTCACTATTTAGGCCATAATCACCAGTTGCTTGAATTTTTTCAGGTACCACCTCAATTTGGGTTTCTGGAAAATTTGTTTTAACCTGGTTTGCAATTTCACTTATCTTCATGTTTTGCCAGTGAAGGTTGAAGGTTCCAGTACATTGGGTGTCAATGTTGTTAACCATGACTTCTGCAACATCTCGGACGTGTAAAAGCGGTCTTGTTTTATTTGCACCGAAAAGCGTTATTTTTTTTGAAAAAGCTGCATCTGTTGTTAAAACATTTCCAACTAAATCTAACCGAATTCTTGAAAAATTATCTCCTACACCGAACAAGCTTCCTAGACGAACAATCACAGCATTTTTGTTCGTAAAATGGTTTTCGGCTGCACATTTTGCTTTTGCGTAAATTGAAAGTGGATTTATTTGAGCGTTTTCAGTAAGATTCCCCGCTTGTACTCCATAAACCATAGATGTTGAAGGGAAAATAATACGCCCATTAAAATTTTCAGCGAACCATTTTACTTCCTGGTTGTTTAATAGATCACATAATTCTGGATACAAATTACAAGCCCCATCTCCTACAAGCGCTGCCAGCCAAATAACTGTATCGGCCCAATCTAAATGTGTTTTAAGTTTAAGGTGCTCTCGAATATCTCCATTAATAAATTCTACTGGTTTTCTGTATGATTCTTCATACATTAAGCAATCATAAACCCTAGTTTGATGGTTTATGTTTAGTAATAAATCTGTTATTGCTCCACCAATAAACCCTGCTCCCCCTACTACCAATATTTTTGCCATATTATGATTGGATTAAAATAATTTATTTGTCATCTGAATGCTTCTGGCCATACCAACCTACACTTTCCGCTGCCATATTGAATGGATATAATCGTCGAAACAAAAAATCTATTAAATTGATAAGATTCTGTATTATAATTGGAAATCTAACATGATTATAACTTAAGCCATGAACTTGGATATTTTCAAAATTATTTGATTTAAGAATTTTTGTAATTTTAGATGGCTGAATTGGTTTTTCGTCATTTACTTTCCCGGTAACATTGCCCAACCATTTATTGAGAAAGCGAAAAATAAATGATAAGGGGTAAAACTCACTCGGTTCCATGATTGCAAGTACTCCACCGGGACGTAATATGCGATAAAATTCTTGAATAAAGGGCTCAAAGCCAATTTTGTGAGTATGATGAAGAAATTGGCAGCAAATGATCAAATCAAATGAAGCGTTTTCATAACCAGAATTAAGAATGTCCCTTGCTTTTTTTATTATTGTGCTTGGACATTTTTTGAGTGCGTATTCTGAAATGTCAATTCCATGGATATCTTCTTCATAGAAACCGTGCAAATATTTTAAGTCATCACCATTGCCAACTGGGGCCATTAAAATTTTTGCTTTTTGGAAATATGATTTATTTTTTAAATAATGAAATAAGTCGCCGAAAAATCTAATTTTTTGAAAATCATTTTTAAGCCAATGTCTTTCTCTTGATGCGAATAATGGTTTTGATGTCCAATGTCCATTGTCAATATAAAATTTTTGTTCGTGCCATTCTTTTTCATTTTCAATGTTTTGATTAGTCTTCATGGTTTATTAATTGTTATTTTTATTTATTAACAGCGCTAATTCCTCAACCATTTTTTCGATTGTCGGCGGTTCATTGTATCCTGCAGCCTGCCAAATCCTTAAATTATTAGCTGAATTTTCTGTTGCTAAAGTACGGTCAATTACAGTATCGGCTGGCACTGGATTGATTTTAAGATCACTTCGATCAAAGTTAGTAGAAAAAGTTAGTAAAAGATTATGTTTAGAAATCTTATTAGCAGGAATTATGTGTTGCTTATTAGGTAAATTCATGTCAGATTTTACTATTCCTATACAGATTTTCGCAAAATGTAAAGTAGTAATTCCGTTCCAGTGATGATTAGTAAAACCATTTAGTTGACCGTTTGCTGGTTGCCCAAGGAACCAATCTAATAGAGAAACATTGTTTTTTGTTTCTGGTCCGATGATTGAACATCTAAGATTATAAAAGCTTGCATTATTAGCTTCACCAAGTCCTTTTGTTTTTCCATAAGCATCAATAGAATCATGTGAATCGCTTTCCTTGTAAGATCCTTTTTGTCCAGAATAAACACAGTCTGTAGCTATTTGTATCACTTTCGTTCCTTTAGTTTTCGCAACTTTTGCTAATAGGTGTGGAAAAAGTGCATTTACTTTAATTGCTCGTTCCACTTGTTGATCTTCTGTGTCTTTTATGTATGGTTTTATTACACCAATAGCATTTATTACCCATTTGCAATCAGCTATGATTTCTGCGATGTCATGTTCAGTAGCTTTTTCAGCATCTAAAATTTGCCATTTTACATTTGAATATTTGTTTTTTTGTGATTCTGCATATGAAATATCACGCACAACAGCTATTATTTCATAGTTAGAATCTTTTGCAAATACATCTAAAATCATTGAACCAAGCATGCCAGAGCAGCCTAAGATACATATTTTTTGCAACATGCCGTTTTGTTGTTTTAGAACAGCGTTACTGATCAAATTGTTTGAAGAATTAGATTTTTCGTCTTTGTACCAAACAGTTCTATTAATATATCTTATATAACTCATGATGATCCTGACAGTTTTTTTGGAAACATTTTTAACATCGTAGTCAGGTACAACTCTAAAGATCCGCTCAATTTTAGAATGTTGCGCCATAACAGTGTCCATTGCCGCTAAAACGTCTTCACGTTTAGGATCACTCATGATTAAGGTTCCTTCATCCATTCCCTCAGGTCTTTCATGTGCCTGTCGTAAAGTAACAACAGGAATATTTAAAATAGTTCCCTCCTCAGTGATTGTACCACTGTCGGAAATTACGCATTTAGCTTCCATTTGTAGTTTAACATAGTCCAAAAACCCTAGAGGTTTCATAAACCGAATTAATGGGTTAAAATTAACATTTCCTTGAAGCTCTATCCGTTTTCTTGTTCTTGGATGTGTAGAAACAATGATAGGTTTTTGGTACTTCTCGGCAATGCCATTAAGAGTATCCAGTAGATCATTAAAGTTTATTTCAGAGTCAATGTTTTCTTCTCTATGAGCACTAACCAAGAAGAAATTTTCAGGCTCAATGTTTAAATTTTGTAAAATTGTAGATTTTTTAATTTTTTCTTTGTAATATTCAAGAATTTCAATCATTGGAGACCCTGTTTTTATAATAGTTTCTGGCCTAATCCCTTCCTGTATCAAGTATCTTCTAGCGTGTTCAGTAATGGTCATGTTGATATCGCTTGTGTGGTCAATGATTTTTCGATTTGCTTCTTCTGGTACTCTTGCGTCAAAACAACGATTTCCAGCCTCCATGTGGAAAATTGGTATTTTCCTTCGTTTTGCAGGGATTACTGATAAGCAGCTATTAGTGTCACCATATACTAGGACTGCATCTGGTTTTTCTTTTTCAAGTACTTTGTCGACTTTTGAAATAATATTTCCAATTGTTTCAGCTAAATTATCGCCAACAGCATCTAAGAAATAATCTGGCTTACGAATTTCCATCTCATTGAAGAAGATTTCATTTAGTTCGTAATCATAGTTTTGTCCTGTATGTACTAATACATGTTGTATATGCTTTTCCAATTCTTTCATTATCAGGCTTAGTTTGATAATTTCTGGTCTTGTCCCAAGAATCGTTAATACTTTTATAGGCATAAATTTGGAGGCCCTTAGGCTTTATTGTTTTTAATAAGTTGATCCTGCATCCAGCTTTCTAGCTTATTTAACAATTTTTTAAATTCAAAATTTTCATTGTAATAATTTAGTCCATTTTTACCCATTTGTTTTCTTTCTTCTGGTGTTTTATTGTACATTAATAATATGATTTCTGAAAGGCCTTTTTTGTCTGAGCTTGGACAGGTTAAACCCGATCCAGATTCCTTTATAATCTTAGAGCCTTCGCCATTAAGAGCAGCTATAATCGGTTTTCCGCTGTAAAGGTATGATTGTACTTTTGCAGGGATTGTTGAATTGAATATAGCCTCATCCTTGAGAGATACTAGTAATGCATCTGTGTTTGAATAATAATATTGTATTTCTGCTAATAAACATTTTTCAAACAGATATATGTTGGACAGATTCTTTTCCTTGATTTGATTTTTAACCCAGTTTCGTTTTCTTCCTTCTCCCATGATAATTAGATTGATATTTTTGTATGCTGGTATGTTTTCCATCGCTGATATAATAGTTTCAAAATCTTGTGCTACGCCAATATTGCCCGCAAATAATATATTAAAACCATCTGGAAACTTTGATTTGATTTGATTAGTTTTGTTTATTTCTTCGTTCTGTTTTGGCAGTTGTGATTCTCCTGCCCAATTGGGAAAAAATTGAATTTTATCTAGTTGAATGTCGAAACTTTCTATGCTTTCAGTAAATCCTTTGGACTGAATTAATAGTTTATCGCAATTTTTATATATAAATTTGACAAACCTGCCAACAATTTTTAGTAAAAAAGGAGATTTTATTGAGCCTGTTGCAGATAAACTTTCAGGCCAAAGATCCTGAACCCAAAATAATATAGGAATCTTTTTTAATTTCTTTAGGATAACGGCAGGTAACCCAACTGTTATAGGGGATGGTTCAAAAACAAATATTAAATCATATTTTTCTTTGCAGCTAAATATTGCTGTAAAAGATGCACAGATTGCAAATGAAACACAATTTAGTATTAATTTAACTGAGCTACTATTTCCTCTTGGAATTAAAACGGCTCTTATTATTTTTACGCCTGAATAATTTTCTTTTCGGTTTTCAGAGAGGCTATACCCCTTGTAAAATTTTCCTTGCGGATAGTTTGGTATCCCGGTCAGTACTGTTATATTATGGCCTTTGTCTTTTAGGCCTTTAGCCATCTCGTTGATGCGAAAATTTTCTGGCCAGAAATATTGTGAAATAATTAATATATTCATATTCTGTTACTTATTTTGGCGATAATTACAAATATGATATTAGCACAAGAAATTAATTAAATCAAACTAGTTCGAGAGATCATTATATAAGTGATTTTAATAAATAAATAGTCTTTTCAGCTGTTGTTTGCCAAGCAAATTCAGAAGCGCGAGCTTGAGTACGCGAAAATATTGTGTTTTTCTCTTCTGTTGTAAGATGTGTAGCCTGAATAAGCTTATCTGCAAGGGATTTCCCATCGCCACTTTTATAGAATATCGCAGCATCCTTTGCAATTTCAGGCATACATGGCGCATCTGAAGATACAATTATGCAATTATGTGAGAGAGCTTCGCCTGTGATCATTCCAAAAGATTCTATTTTGCTGGTTATTGCAAAAGTTAAACAATTTTGATAGCACCAAGCCATTTCTGATTCGGTCAGCTGACTTTGCCAAGATACTCTGTTCAATAAACTGGATTTTTTAATTCTATTATATAAATTATCCCTGTATTCCTTTGTTGCTGAAGATGCTTTGCCTGCAATTACAAAATATAGACTATCTATTTTTTTGATTTCTTGGTGCTGAATAGCTGTAACTAAATCATCAAGTCCGCGGGCTGGTCTGATAGATCCAACTGTAAAAATAAATTGATTTTTCCATGAATCGGGGATTTTTTTTGGTTTTGTGATTGAAAGTTGTTCAATTTTATTAATACCATAATAAATTCTGGTAATTTTTTGTTTTGGAATATGCCACTTATCTACCAGGAAATTTAATACAAAATCAGATGGTGCAATAATTGCATCTGTGGTCATTACTGCTTTTTTCGCTGCCCGACGTTGAAGTAGTTTTTTGATTTTTTCTAAAACAGGATCCCCTGGAAAATTGTCAATTAAAGGCTCCATGTTTTGAATCATGGTAACTGTGGGAATGTTTTTATATTGAAAAAAGTGCTCCAAAGGGAAAAATAAAACATCAGGCTTGAATTGATCAAGTTTTGCGTATAAGGCTTTATCTTTGTGTAGCCTAAAATATTTAAAAGGTAAACAATCAGTATGCTCAAGCTTTTTAATATCTCCAAGTTTATTTTCTAATGATATATTAGGAGGTGTAGCGCAAAGTATGGATGAAATATCAGTATGTTTTGCCAGTAGCGGCAAGATGTTTTGTAAGTATTTTAAATAGCCGCCACTGATTCCCCCGCCTGTATAATTGATAATACCAATTTTCATAATAATATTTCTATTCTATTTTAACAATTGATAATAATTAATCCCTTCCGTGAAGATATGTGTGCTGGTTAAGGGTCTTTTTTCGCGCTAATTCAGCCATAGTAATCCTTTCTTCATCGTGGTTAATGTAATAAATTGTACCTTTAGTGTTATGAGTCTCCATAAATAATATTATTGATTTCGTTTTGCTAGTTTTTCCCATATTAAAATATGTGCTTTGTTTATTGTTTTGTGTATTAAATTGGGTAAATATGGATACAGCTTTCTAAAAATAAGAGAACTACTGAAAAAGCGAACTATAAAAACCCAAACTGCTTCTGAGAAGTTTTGTGAACTTTGTTTTTTGGAATATAGTTTCTTTATGTTTTTATTAGAAAGTCCTAAAATTTTACAACGGCTCCAATAATTTTCTTTTTTTGCTTGGACAATAAATTTAGGCTGAACTTTTAGGATTTCAGTAGGATCAATTGACTGGATCGCAATCTTATTTTTTGTGATAGCTTGATTTAATAATTTTTGGCCTGTTTGTGTTCTGGCCAGTATTACAGAGGTACCTTGTTCTTCGTTAATATAGTCTGGTAACCAGGCATCCCCGACAGAAATATCTGCATACCTTGACATACTGTCTGTACAAGTTAAGCAACTCTTCGGGGAACATGACAGAGCCCCCCATAACATATTAAAATAGTTATAGGGGAAAATTTTTATTTGTTCGTTTTTTAAAGTAACTACAATATTTCCAGGCCAACCTTTAGCGCGATATTTAATACTTTTAACTTCGTTTTTGTTAAGTTTCATTTTAGCAAGAATCATATCAGTAAATCGTATATCTTTCGTTTGTTTACAAAAAAGTCCAATTTTAAAAATAATTTTTTCATTTAGATTTGGGAGTAAAGATTGTGCTAAAGTTATTCCATGAATATGGCATGGCAGCCCCACTATAGCGGTTTTTTTAATGTTTTCATTGTAGATTATAGCTTTTATTGCTGAGCTAAATTCCACGGGCAAATATCGTGAGCCACTTGATTCATATAAGCTAGGACAATCAAAAATAATGGTTGCTTCTGAAGAAAAAGGGTCATCTGTTTTAGATTTAACAACTAGGGCAGAATCAATTATTTTTTCTCTAATTGCCCAATCAAGTAATGTGGTTATAATTCCGCCAGAAGTTGCTTTATTTCTGACCTGGTCATTTTTGGTATAGCCTACAAAAGCTTTTCGGCATGGATTCATTAGGTTCTCCTCCTGTTTTACTATATCACAATGGTGCTTATATTCTGCAGTAGCAGGGCAAACATTAACACAGTTATTACATCGGATACAAAGATCTCCATTATAACTAGGCGTAAAAACACCAAGTTTATCCTTCTGCATAGTCATACTACCAGTAGGACAAACACCTGCGCATGTTCCGCAGCCATAACAAAGATTTTTGATGATTTTATAGTCGTTCAGGATCATATTAAGAATTTCTTGATTCAAAAATTTGTTTTAATTGAACAGTAGCCTGTTTTGATTCTTGAGTCACTCTGGCTCTGGCTTTTTCTAAATTTAATTTCATGGATTCTTTGTTAGATAAAAGAGAAGTTAGTAACTCTAATGCTTTGGCATTAGTAAAATTATTGACATCGCATGCCCACTGTCCATTGTCAATCATTTCCATATAACCACGTAGCTTTACTTGGGTATTTATTGTAACAGTTGGAGTTAACGCCATTGTGGCCAATATTGCAACATGCATTCTGGTTGTAAAAAATGCGTCTAATTCACCTAAAACTCCCTTAAACTGTCTGGCGCTGTACATTTCTTTAATCAACGTTACATTTTCTTTTGAATTAAGGTCATTGTATAGTTTTTCTGCAACTGAAAAGTCACTGGTTTCATTTTGAAACGGAAAATTTGGCGACAAAAGTACCACTGATCCCTTGTGTTTTTCTAAAACTTCATTGCAAATAGTTTTCATACCTGAATAATATTTTTCATAATCCTTGTTGTGGAATTTTGAAATTGATAAACCAACCACTGGTCTGCGCTCGATATTCACCTCGCTTGATTGAAGTAAAGATTTAGCTTGTTCGGCTGAAATCGCAGGTTGGTTCACGGCAACATCTGGAGCTAGTAGAATTTTTGTCTTATTTAGGCTTAATTTTTGTATGTGATTATAAGAAATTTTATCCCGTGGACAGACAAGATGACAATGATCCAATATGTACCCGCCTACATTTTTAGCAAAAAATTTTCTAAAAGGTCCCATGCTTTGAGGAAAAATTGCTACTGTTTTATGCATTATGTAGCCAAGCCAATAACCATACAAAAATAAACCTAACCGTTGGTGGTTTTCTTCACTTAACATCTCTCCGCTTATACTGACGACTATATCACAATCATTATAAGCTTTTAATACGGCGCGCTTGATTGGCGAAAAGGTATATATTTTTGGATTTATTTTAATTTTAATATATTTTTTTAAAAGTAAATTAAGCGAATTTATGGTAATCCAAATAGATTCGCGAGTCAACCAGCCTATTTTTTGTATATTTGTGAACGCAGAGAATGGTTTTGACCAGAGAGCTTCAATGACTTTATGTTCAGTAAACATTTTTGAAATCGATTTTGGGTCAAATGCTAAAATCGTAAAATTTGCATTTGGAAAACCTTCTTTTAATTGTTCAATCGAACTATCAAGTAAGGCGGTATTACCAACGTGGTAAGTAGAGTTTGCATCAATGATCAATATGTTTGGGCTTTTCATAAAAATATTCAATTGTTTTTTAATATTTTTAATAGGAGGAAAATATCTTTAAAACGATTTTCCCAAGTATGTTCTTTTAGCGCTCTTTTTCGTCCAGCAAGTCTAATTTTTTCTGCTTCATCTGGATTTGCTAAATAGTATTTTATTTTTTTTGCGCAATCAATTGCATCTTTATAGGTTAAAATTTCTTCTCCAACCTTGTAAACTAGGGCTAATTCCGGATTATGTTGCGTTAGATACAATCCACCACTCATGGTAACTTCAAAATCTCTTCCTTTAATACATCGCAATTTCTTTGAGTGAGCAATACCGCCAAAACCAAGATTTATCCTGCTTTCCGAATATAATTTAACAACTTCCTCGTTTGTTAAATATTTATTACCCCAGCCTGATCCAAAAGTAGCAATAGTTATTCCCTGTTTTTTAAGTTTATTGATAAACTGTGGTCTCCAGCCATATTTTTTTCCAATAAATGACACATCGTATTTAAAAGCAATATCGTATGGTTTATGTATGGACGGCTCCCCACCAGACGGCCAAAAGGTTGCTAATCCTCCACATGCGAAATATTTAACAAAACAATCTGGTACATTAGTTAGGTTTAGATCAATATAGGGAACAAGGTTTTTTACATTCCTAAACCATAATTTATCATCTAGATTAAAATTAATAATGATGATTCCTAGTTTAGAAATTTCTTTCAATGTTTTTGGTAAAATGGCCTTATTTGTAAAATAGCCAACCAAAATGTCAATGGGCACAATGCTATGTTGTTTTTTAATTTCTTCCAGTAATTCTGAATTTAATTTTTCGCGCAAGACTGGATCCTTGTTGTCAGTTACGTTAAACCCGCGTTCCTTCCAATCAAAAACATTGAGATCCCCAAAATTTTTTAATGATGAAAGTAAAACTGATTCCCAGTTAGAAACACTATAAAGTAAAAAAATATTTAAATTTCCTTTTGTTTTTGCCGTTGGAAAAATATTTTTATTTTCTAAACGTTCCTTTAAGGCAATTGCTACTTGTTTTTTATCTAAAATATCAATATTATTCTTTTTAGCAAGTTGTTTGTAATTTTCCACATCATTTATCATGTATTTGTCTTGCTGTAAAGTTTTAATAAAAGAATTAGCCGCATTTATAAAGCTGATTTTTTTTAGATTGTTTTTAATGCGTTGAAGGGCCATGTTTTACTTTTGAAGCATTATGATAAAGATTTAGTTGGATTCAATTTTGCCGTAAAAATTTTATCACAGATTTTCATTCTATTTTTTACATCATAGCCAGAGGAAATACAACGTTGATAACCAGCTAAAGCAATCTTTTCTCTATCTTCTGGGTGGGATAAGTAATATTTTGTTTTTGTGATAAGTTCGCCTTTGTTAGAAAAATAAACCGCTTCTTTGTCTTCTTCGTATAACTGCTTTAATATCTCGGTACGTTCACATAAGAGAAATGTTTGGCAAGCGGGAATTTCAAAGCATCTACGCGTATATTGATTCTTGTTTAATTTTGAAAGAAAACATAGTGCAATTTTAGTGCCGGAAATCGTTTTAATATAATTTTCGCCAAAAACAGGTTGGATTTTCGAGCCAAACGTCTTCTTCAGCTTTAACGACAGATAAGGATCCCAACCTTCTCCTTTAAGCTTCACTTTTATTTCATTATCCAATAGTGCCTCAATATATTCCATTCTTTCATCAGGTTCATAATGACCAATGAATATAACATCTGAATTAAAGATTCCCTGCTCCTCCTTCGACAAGGCTACTGGACGATGTGTCTGCGGATCATAGAACGATGGCAAGTGATAAACTTCTTTCGCCCCAGCCTCTTTATATTTAGCAATATTTTCAGCTCTATATACAAAACAAAAATCATACAAAGGTAAAGATTTCAGAACGTTGATCCAGATGCGTTTAAAGAAAAGCGTTTTTTCGCACCAAATAATTGGCGCAAGCAACCGATATTTGCCTGTAGGTTTATATTGCCAAGCTGATTTGTAATTATATCCGCCAAAAACATTATCTGGGTTCCAAGTTGTGATTAACCGACAATATTGCTTTATCCTTTTAATTGTTTTTGGTCGTATGTGCAATGGACGATACAAAAAAACAATATCTGGCTTTATTTCTTTGCATTTTTTCAAAAGGTCTGAATTTATTTTTTTTATCGTAGGACCTATTAAATATTTAAATAAAATTTTTATTAAAAATGAGTTAGGCTTATAATCTTTCCAAGAGAAATAATCAATTTGCCACCCCAAGTCATTTAACGCTTTAGCCATTGCAAATTCCCTAAATTTGTACTCAAAATTACCGGCAAATAAAATTTTCCCTTTTTTTTCGTTTTGCGTCATAATTTTTTGATATTTATTAACTAATTGCTAAATTTGAATACTGACTCCTTAATTATGCTTTTGGATTCTGTTGTCAAATCCGATTTAAACCTAGTTTTTTAATTAACTGAAACTTTAAATTATATTTTTATCTATTACTGCATAGTTAGCATATTGAAAGTTTTCTAAACGTTGATCATATCTTCGTATTAATTGAATAGCATTAGGAAGAATTTTGTATATTCTGTAATTTGAGAATTCATCAATATATTCAAAAATATCTTTTAATAGGATACGAGCATCAATATAACAACCACCATATTCAAAATAAATAATTTTAATTACTTTATTTGATAATAACTGCTTAGCGCCTTTTAATACTTCCAATTCGTGTCCTTCTGTATCGATTTTTAAAAAATCTATTTTTTCAATATTATTTTTTTGACAATAATCATCTATGGTTCTGATTTGCACAATTTCGTTTTTAGTTTGTGGTTTTTTCCCCCAACCATCTTCTAGGCCATGCCGTTCATACAAAGAATTGGTTGTGGCTAAATTATCAAAAACAAAAAATTCTTTTTGTTCATTTCTTGAGCCAAGGCCAAAATTATTACAGGCTACTGATGCTGGAACATTTTCTTTCAATTTCTCAAATGTTGGCTGGCTGGGTTCAAAGCAATGTATAGAAGCATTGGGGTTTATTTGCAAAGCTAGCGTTGTCCATTCCCCAATGTTTGCGCCAATATCCATTACCATTTTACTGGATAGTAAATATTTCTTCATGAAAGTTAGTTCTCCGTTAGTGCGCATGTTATTATTGTTTTCATTCTTATAACGATTTACATATTTCCTACAAAAACGAAAAAGGAATTGATTTTGAGCTGGTAGAAGATTGAATAATTTGTTCAAGTTCATATTTTAGAATTATTATAAATTAGGTCATTTTTTTAAAATAAAGGATATAAGATTAATCCACCCAAAAATAAATTAATTGTTATTGAAACGTGTTTCAAAGATTGATCATATATAAGCACTTTAAGCTACTAATTTCAGTAAAGCATAGAAAATCGCACCAGAGACAATAAAAGCCAATGATAAAAAAATATATTTTCGCGGATTATCATAGTGAAAAGCGAGAAGGATGGCGGCAAACCAGAGAGGCATAAACATTAGGCGGTAACGTTCATGAATAATGAATAGGGCTGTAGCAATTGTAATCAGCATTAACCAAAATGGAATAACAATAAATTTATAAATATCTAGTTTGCGGATTTTTCTTGAAATAGTTGCGGCAAACAAAGCTGGTAGATATAATAGAATTAACCAAAGGCTTAAAACATCAAATTTTATTTTTGATGAACTGCCCAAGATCCAGATATTAGGGAAAGGCGCAATCAATAAGAATAGGGCTCGGATTGGCATAAAAAGTACAACCTGAATATATGTTTTTGGGGTGAACAATAGATTCAATGAGCCCTTGGTACTTAATTCCTCCGCCATTTTTATTTTTGGTTCAAGCGCTAATAACGTTGAAATCCTAAACGGTGTCCCGCCTAATTGTTCGGTTATTATAGGCGCGAGTTGTAGTGCGATAATCGATAAAATAATTAGTATAAATAAAGCGTAAATAACAAACTTTTTGTTCTTTCTCATAAAGAGGATTATATAAGCTGTGACAATAATGACAATAATTAAGGCGCTGGCTCGAATCATAATGAGTGCCCCACTGCAAATAGCTAAATAGAGCAATAGCAATAATTTTTTTTTATTGAGTAACCTGTTTACCAGGCATAAAATAATTGCAATTAGAGACATGGTCAGAATATCCTTTGATGTTAGCGCGGCATAATATATTACACTCGGAATTAACATCCCCCAGGCCATTTTTTGCCATGGCTGAATTTCATTCGTTTGATCAACTAAAATTTTCGTAACTGCGAGAAAGCCGGTTAAAACAAAAAGTAAGTTAAAAAGGCTTACATATAAAGTACTGACACCGAATAACCAATAAATACCGGCGATATAATAAATTACGCCTAGAAAATTATAGCTGCCTTTCGCTGCCGTAAAGTCCCAATTATTTTCAACGGCGATTTTGGCTTCGTAATCATAACGGACAGGATCAAAACCTTCAATCTCACGATGGCCGATATCAGAGCCAGTCAAAATAAATTGCAAAACAATTACAACAAGCGTCATCATAATCATGAAAACAACCATCCAGTAAATTTTTGACTTGATAATTTTGGATCGATAAGCCAAAGTAATGATAGTGTATGCCAAACTAAAAACTATACCTATTACAATTAGCGTATTGATTTTTGAAGGCTCTTCTCCCGGCCACAACAAACCTATTGCCAAAGCCCAGCCAAACAAAAGACTCCAGATCAGTCCAGTTTTTGCCTTAAATTTTTGAATGTTGTTAATCATTTGAAAATAATCTATCTAAATAAATAATAGTTGCCAGGTAAAAATTTCATGGGTTCTTTTCGGGCACCAATGGTTGAGGCTAACTCTCCTATCTTGCCTGTGTCAGTAATTTTTTTATTTTGTTGTTGATAACCAATTAATAAATGCGGGGCGTTGAACCAGTTAGTGCGGATAACATAATTTTGCGACTGAGTTGAGCTTTCACTAATCGCCCAAGTGGACAAAAATAAATCAGCACTTATTTCTCGGTTCGACAAATAACAAAGCGGAAGAATATTTATTAGCCCTTTGCGGAGCGAATCAGTTTGATTTGAAATGAAATGAACATTTTCTGCACCAAAAACTGAAGATAGATACAGCCACTGGAGGCAACTAAACATCGGAGTGTCTATAATAGTATAAGTTAAATTATTGGATTTTAACCGTTTAAATATTTTGGCCAAGTTGCCATAGCCACCGCCCCAATCAATAACTGATGTAATTTGAGCTAAATCGCATTTTGTGCTCGATAAAAATCTACCCAAGTGATACAACTGGTGAATACTATTGTGCGATGTCTGGTATTTATTGTTTTGGATAATTGGTCCGCCAATAAAATCTTCTTCTAAAAGTTTTTTCAATATTTTTCTGTCAAATGTTTTTTCCAGGAACAAGAGTTCGCTTTCCAGCCATTTCCCGCCGGCTGAGACAAACATTGTCTTGAGTATCATGGAATTGCGTAAAAATAAAAATGGCGGTTCGGGCAAAAAGACTTTTTCAAATTTTTCATTGTATTCTTGCCAGCAGTTCGTTGTCAATTGGCTTATGTCATGCTGCTTTAATTGCATGTATTTTTCATTAAAACTGCTTTTTGATAATTCAAAATTCTCAAGCTGATATTTTTTTTCCTTAGCCAGTCTTCTAAATGAAGGATAACATTTTAGAAACATAAGTCGACGTTTGATCGACCGCAGATTGTCAATGATTGTAGTGCGATTAAAATTCATAGTTTTGCGGATCGCGCAAGCAATTGAAATTAAAGAATGGTTCTACTGCTTCGCGTCTAATAAATTTATATAAATTAAATCTTTGTTGCCAATTCCCAATCTTTTCGTAGCGCAATCCAAGGTTATTATAAAGAGATTCTAGGTTGCACGTATTAAACATCTCAAAAATGTAATCAGGGGGGATTTTAAATAAACTTCGGTTTAGTCTATTCATAAAATTGCCATCCATATTGGCCACGAAACTAGCCGCATTCGGGAAGGGTAAGACATATCCAGTGCCAAGCAAGAGATATGGTTGCTGTGTTAAACCATAAATAAATAACGAGCTTTGTTTTACGATCTTTTGCAAATCCAAACAAATGTTCTCAAGTACATAATTAAGCGTTCCTACGTCCCTTGATTGAATCTTCCAAACGTAATCATTTAGAATCTTTTTATCTTTAATGAATACTTTGATGATATTTATATATATCCAAATTAATAAAAGCAATGTTAAAAAAATAATTCCAAATTGCCCCCATTGGATTATTTTGAGAGTCGCGATGGCCGCGAGACTGGCGACATATGGTAGAAAGGGAATATTATAATACCAAATTGGAGTTAAACTGACATAAAATTTTATGATTATTGCCAAAAAGCATAACCCGAGGAGTCCACGTATTTCGGGAGAAATAATAAATAAAATCTGACACAGTCCAAATATGGCTAGTGCCGGAATTAAAGGATTGATTAGCATAATTCTTATTGTTTGTTTTGTCTTTTGTAAGATTCGGACAAACGGAGCCATTAACAGCGAAATTTTTTTCATAAAGCTAATGCGCTTGCAATATGATATTTCATGCCGTAGCGCTGATCGATAAAAGCTAGTGAACGCTTGTCCGGAAAAATTGATTATAAACATATAAAGCGATGAGGTGCACAAAATAATGATAATACTGGGAAAAAGCATTTCCGGAACGAACATTATTATTCCGAAGCAAAGAATAATAGCGGCCGACAGGCTTGTTATTTTTATTAAATACGCATTTAAAAACCATATGCCTAATCCCATTGATAATAAATATATGTTTTGTGAAGGAAGACCGATTATTAGCAATAAACTACCAAATGTCATGAACAATGTTTCGAATTGATCACCGCTTTCAAAATAAATTCCATAGTGTGGTTCAGACGAGACGAGAGCGTAAACAACTAGGCCCAAAATAAACGCGAGCAAGCTCTTGTCTGCTATATAATACACTATCGCACCGACACCAATGGCCGTAATATAATTGTAAATAGAAAAAACAAAACGCGAAACCAGCTTATACCGTTTTTTGCCAAACCACAGATAAATCAAACTGTAGAAATATTCAACAATCAATTTACTGCATGCAGCATAATGTGCGTTCCACCCTTTTGAAAAATTAATTTTTTTGTTGACAATCGTATTGTTTGAAATATAAAAACCAGCATCCGGCCCAATGGGTAACTTAAAATATGACCATCTTATCGTCAAATATAGCGGAAATATCACTACTGTCCAAATAATATATTGCCACATATCATCTCTTTTTAGCAACGCAAATCAATGATGCTCCAAACAAAAAATTTATTTTTTTTAATAACCGCGCCTCAAATAGAAAAATTTTGGTCAGAGCAATATTAACTACTGCTGACAATTCTTTTAGGTTTGATTCGTGCCTAGCCCTAGGGCAAAAAAGTTTATTAAAAAACAAAATCGAACAAATAATCGGGAATAATATCGTGTTAAAATACGATATGCGTTCGATTTGCCATCCTGAATTTCGTACCGCCTCAAATAATCTAGCTTTTGTGTACCGCCGTTTATGCATTGAAATTTCATCCTCTCCGCCCCAAAGAAATTGATAAGCTGGTACGGTCAAGATTATCCACCCCCCGCTTTTACAAATTCTTAACGCTTCTCCGAGCGCGCGTGCTTCATCGTCTAGATGCTCCAAGACATCCATCATTAAAATGCAATCTGCGGCATTGTCGGCAACTGGCAATTTATAAATATCGCCACAAACCAATTCGCCACAATTGCGCGTTCTCGCGTAACGAAGCGCTTCTTCGGAAAAATCTATACCAATTTCTTTGCTAAAACCTGTTGCTAATTCTAGCGTAATTCCTGTCCCACAGCCAACATCAACTAACACCGCATTCGCTAATCTTTTTGTGATTTTTTTTAATTCATTGAAAACTATTTTTCGTCGGCCAACAAACCACCAATAATCTTCTTCAAATTCAAATGTTTTGTCATATGCTAGTTTCTCCATAGTATTCGCAAATTTATTTTTATTTTTCTTTTATAAAAAATTTTGGATCAAATCGGCTTCCAGCCCTAACAGCATATCGAATAGTGTGCGCCGCGTCTTTTAGATTTTCCGGAAGAATTTTTCTCGCAGAGCGCCAGTGTTGATTTGATCATTATCGACGCGGATATTCAAAGACTTTAAATTATCAGACAATGCCGATGGATTCAAACATAAATGTTGCCGTCCGATTGTCGCGGTTTCTATAAAATTAACGCCACAATTCCTTGCTTTTAGTAAAAATTTAATTCCATTAACATCAAACCCCATATTAATTTTGTTTGTTTATAACATTTCTAAACTTTCTTAATTCAATAAAATAGTCATAACTGTCCTTAAATATATTAACGCTGCTTACTTTATCAAGTCGACGCAAGAAAAGACATGGTATTTCAATTATTTTCAAACCTGCATAGTATGAAAGGGCCATGATTTCAGTATCCCAAAACCAACCTGAATTTTTACATTTATCAAGAATAGGCAGAATCTTTTCTCTGTTAAAAAACTTATAACCTGTTTCAGTGTCATATAATGGCAGTTTAAGCATAAATTTCATTAATTTGCGATAGCCGATACTTAATATGTGACGGAAGAAAGGAATCGGAGACATATCTACTTTGTAAAATCGATATCCAGTGGCTACGTCATAACCTTCCAGGATTGCCCCTATCATTGAGGGAAGATATCTAGCATGAACTTCTAGATCAATATCAAGAAATCCCGCAACTTTACCAGTTGCTAGTCTTAATCCATCTGCAACAGTACCGCCCCGGCCTTTATTCTTTTCATGAAATAAATACCGTGCGTTTGGTAAATCTTTGACCAGATTGATTATGATAGCTCTTGTCTGATCGCGACTACAATCATCGACGAATATTAATTCATATGAATATCGTGTTTGATCCATCACTTTGCGCAGTTCTTTTACGCTTTGCTCCAATAACGGTTCCTCGTTGTAACAGGCAATGATAATTGAAATATTATATTCCATAAGATTGCAACTATTTTTTATATCGATTTAAAACTAAGCTAACAGCGTTTATAACATCCTCTGCGTCCTGTTCAGTTAATTTCGGTGAAAAAGGTATAGATAATGTTCGATCGGAAATAAATTCTGCATTAGGAAAATCGCCTCGTTTATAGCCATAGGTATTGGAATAATATGGATGCAGGTGCAACGCCGTATAATGCACTCCTGTGCCGATATTTTCTTTGTGTAGAGCATTCATGATAGCGTCTCTGTCAACTGTTAATTTTTCTAAATCAACCAGTAATGTATATAGATGATATGCATGTCTAGTGTTTACTTCAACGGGCGCGGGAATAAAACATGGTAAATCCTTGAAAACATCATTATATTTGTCCCAAAGCTCCCTGCGCCTTGCTGAGCATTGGTCTATGCGTTTTAATTGGTGAATGCCCATGCTGGCTTGCATATCAGTCATATTGTATTTAAAACCAGGAAAGATTACTTGGTAATGTTTATAACCCTCATCGGAAAATCGTTTCCAAGCATCTTTGCTCATGCCGTGCAATGCATAAACCTTAATTTTTTCGGCAAATTCTTCATTGTCGGTTACTATCATACCGCCTTCGACGGTAGTAATATTTTTTGTAACATAAAAACTAAAAGATGTTAAATCGCCGAAACGACCAATTTTTTGGCCATGATATTCAGTTTCAAGTGAATGAGCCGCATCATTGATTAATTTTAAATTGTACTTTTGAGCAAGAGCAATGATTGCATCCATGTCACAGGCGCGGCCAGCCAAGTGTACCGGAAGTATCGCCTTTGTTTTGTCAGTGATTTTCTTTTCAATTTCTTTGGGGTCGATATTCATAGTCGCGCGATCCACATCCGCAAATACTGGCTTTGCCCCGACATGGCAAATAACATTAGCCGTCGCTGCGAAAGTCATTGGGGTAGTAATCACTTCATCGCCAGGTTTAATCCCGGCGCTAATTAGTGAGAGGTGCAGACCAGCAGTACACGAATTAACCGCCATTGCATATTTACTGCCGACATAATCTTTTATCATTTGCTCAAATTGCGCTGTTTTTGGTCCAGTGCCGAGCCAGCCTGATCGCATTGTTTGGATAACTTCATTGATTTCATTTTCTTCAATTAACGGGCTTCCAAAGATAAGAAATTTTTCTCTGCTAGGCATATTATTTTTTTATTTAATCATTTGAACAACTGATTTTATCTTTCCGATGAAATTTTTTTCAAAAACCATCAAGCTAATCACATAGATTATGATCCCAGCTAATCCTAAACAAATTAAATTGTAAATTGTATAAGAAAAACTAAAATTGTTAAGCCAATGAATTGCCATTAAACCAGTTAGCACCAATATTCCGCTTGCAATCCACAAGGAACAAAAATTACAAATGAATTTTTTTAAGGTCGTTTTTAGTAATCGATAAATATATATTGTCATGCCAACGTTTAGGAGCGATGTTATTAATAATAAGTATGTAGCGATTTGCTCAATGCTAAAACCCTTTGAACCAGTATAGAATAAGAGCGGCAATAGAATACCGAATTTAATTAATTCAAAATAAAAAATTGATTGAGGTCGGCTGAGCGAATAAAGAGTCATTTGCGCCGAACCCCACAGATAATAAGTAAAGGCATAGGCACAAAAAAATTGAAAAACAACTATAGCCGGCCGCCATTGTTCACCAAAAACAATCGGCACGAGCGGTCTAGCCAATAGAATCAAAATAATACTTAGCGGATAAGTGATCCATGAAATCATTTGCGTCGCTTCAAGGCATTTATCCCGAAGCCTTGCGATATTATCCTGCATTTTACTAAATGCTGGGAAAAGTGTGTTTTCCAGTTGCGGCGCGATGGTATCGATAGTTAGGCGTGCCTTTTCATACGCGAAGTAGTACTGACCAAATAAAGCGGTGGGTAAAAATCTGCCGAGAATCAAGTAATCGCCATTTTCCGCAAAAAATCTGGCTAGCTTTGTGCCAAGTATAAAAAACCCAAAATTAGCCATTTGACGTAACTCTTGCCATGAAAATTTTAGTCTCGGATAATATTTGACTATAATTGATTGCGTGATTGTCCGAATCGGCGTAATAATGACGGCTGGAACAATGATTGCCCAATAGCTGAAACCTTTTATCGCCAAGAATATGGCGATGACAACAGAAATTACAGCAGTGAGGAAATTAACAACATTTAATTCAAAAAAACGCATCTCTCTATATAATAAATTAGCAGGGACAATATTACCAATGGAAAAAATAAGACCGACACCGATAAAGATGATTGGTTTTACTAATTCTTGATTTTTGTAAAAATTTGCTAATGTTCCGGCTAGACAGCATATTATTAAGCAAAGTATGATTTTGATTGCGGCTGTAGTCCAAAAAACCGTATGGCAGCTTTGTTTTGTTATTTCTTTTCTTGCTATTAAGGCTTCACCAAATCCAAAACCTCCAAACAAAATTATCATTTGCGTCGCGGCAGTGGATAGTCCGGCAATAGCAAAGTCATTCGGCGTTAATAATCTGGCAATCACAATCATGGAAACAATTTTGATTGCTTGTGACGCTATCGTTCCTGTTACGTTCCAAATACTGCCACGTATAACCTTCGTTCTTAAACTTTGTTGATTTTTCAATGTGTTTGAGTCGATATAATTAATATTATTCCAGATTTAAACAACTCTCAGCCGACCATTATCTCCTTAGTGATCCATAGTTTTTCAAAAACCAATTATACGCTTGCTGGATCCCGATTTCTAAATTGACTTTATGCTTCCAGCCAAGACCTTGAAGCAACGAAACGTCAAGAAGCTTGCGCGGTGTTCCGTCCGGTTTATTTGCATCCCAAATCAATTGTCCCCGGTATCCAACAATTTTTTTAATCATGTCGGCTAAATCTTTTATAGAAATTTCTTCGCCGGTTCCAATATTAACAATCCCTGATTTATCATAATTGTTCATTAAATAAACGCAGGCATCGGCTAAATCATCAACATATAAAAATTCTCGGAGAGGTGTTCCCGTGCCCCATAGTTCAACTGCAGGTTGATTATTGATTTTTGCTAAATAGATTTTATTTATTAATGACGGTAAAACATGCCCCTTGTTGATATCAAAATTGTCATTGATGCCATAAAGATTCGTCGGCATGACAGAAATAAAATTTGTGCCATATTGTTCATTGTATGATTGGCACATTTTAATCCCAGCTATTTTGGCAATAGCATATGCGTCGTTTGTCTCCTCGAGTAGCCCGGTTAATAAATATTCTTCCTTCATCGGTTGCGGACAGTTTCGAGGATAAATGCACGATGAACCTAAAAATAATAATTTTTTTACGTTATTATTCCACGAGTTATAAATTATATTATTCTGAATCTGTAAATTTTGGTAAATAAAGTCAGCTTTATGCATTTTATTTCCCATGATGCCGCCTACTTTAGCGGCGGCTAGAAAAACATATTCGGGTTTAGTCTCCGAAAAAAGATTTTCCACTTCGTTTTGGCAGATGAGGTTGATATCCTTCCTGTCTTTTAGAATAAAATTCCTGTACCCCATACTTTGTAATCGACGTAGAATGGCCGACCCGACCAATCCTTTGTGCCCAGCGACATAGATTGATGAAGTTTTTTCCATAGAATAAAAATTTATTTTAATACTGCGGATTTCAGGTCAGAATCGACCATGAGTTCCACCAGTTTATTAAATTTAATTTCAGGCTGCCAATTCAGAATGCTTTTCGCCTTGGAATAATTGCCCAGCAAAACATCAATTTCGGTCGGCCGAAAATACTGGGGGTCAATTTCGATTATCGTTTTTCCTGACCTACGGTCTATACCCTTTTCCTCTATTCCTACTCCGCGCCAACCAATTTCAAATCCAAGATAACTAGCGGCTTTTTCCACGAATTCCCTCACGCTATGGGATTCATTCGTAGCTAAAATATAATCATCTGGTTTATCCGCTTGAAGCATTAGCCACATGCCGTAAACAAAATCTTTGGCATATCCCCAGTCTCGCTTGGCATCTAAATTACCCAAATACAACTTTTCATCAAACCCGAGCTTAATACGCACGAGCGCTCGAGTAATTTTTCGCGTAACAAAAGTTTCACCACGTCGAGGCGACTCGTGATTGAAAAGAATCCCGTTGCATGCAAAAATATTATATGATTCTCTGTAATTTTTTGTAATCCAATATGCGTAAACTTTGGCGCAACCGTATGGCGATCGGGGACAAAAAGGCGTTTTTTCATTAATCGGCAAGTCCTCCTGACATACCTTGCCAAACATTTCAGAAGATGACGCTTGATAATATTTTGTCGGTATTTTAGTTTCTTTGATCGCATCAAGAATCCTCGTAGTACTAAGTCCCGTGACATCACCGGTATATTCCGGCAAATCAAAACTCACGCGGACATGGCTTTGCGCGCCGAGATGATAAATTTCTTCTGGAGCTATTTTCTCTATTATTCGATTCAAGTTACTGGCATCAGAAATATCGCCGTAATGTAAATACAATGTTTTATTAGCTATATGCGGATCTTGATAAATATGCTGCAATCGACCAGTATTAAATGTTGAAGCTCGGCGAATTATACCATGGACTTCATAGCCCTTTTCCAAAAGCAATTCAGCTAGATATGAGCCGTCTTGCCCTGTAATGCCGGTAATTAACGCTTTTTTCATATAATTAATTTAGTTTATTCCTTTGATTAAATTTATAAATAAACAGAGCAAACAAGATAACAGCTTGATTAACAAATAAAAGAACAAGGACAGCAGAAAAAGATCCTAGTTTAATATTAAAGGTCTTGATAACTGTTAGTTCAAAGACAAGAAGAGTAATGGATAAAAATGGCGCCAGTAAAGCTCTTTCGACCCAATTTAATGATTGATCCTCTTTTCCCTGCTCATGTTCGGATTTATTTGAGCTGATACAAGAGAAAAAGATATAAGTTAAGCAAAAACCAGGAAGCCAGAAAACAAAAAACGACCCTAAAATAATGTTAAAAGATCTGAGCAAGGAGTAGTGAAATGAAATAATAAAAGCGCAAATATTCATTATTAATATCAATATGCCTATTTTGATTAGTTGTCTACCATTTATAATTTTTTTCATAACTCCTGTTTGAATTTCCAAAGGTGTTCTGTAATATTTTCAAAATGGGGATCATTATTGACAAAATTTTGATAGGGATTGCCATCAAGTTCTTTTTCTCCAATATAAACATAAAGTGGCATTGGCCTCGTTTTTAGCAGTTCAAGCCGTTTTTTGTCTGAATCGCCAAACCAAAATTCTTTCCAGGTTTCCAATTCCCAAGTATCCCCAAGCCTGCCTGGAGCGATTACTTCACGACCATAAAAACCATAAAGCCATGGTGTATATGTGCTGCTTGTCGTCATAATTTTTGCATTACTTTCAACTTTTGACGCCAGGGATTTAATTTCTTGAAGTTCTGATTTTGAAATCAAAGGCTGTTGCTTGTTTGCAATAAGGCAAAAATTCACAGTAAACAAAAAGATCATGGCAAGTAAAATCAATCTACCTGTTTTGTCTTTAATAAAATATTCAATTAAAATCAAAATTGTCGGCGTGGCGAATATTATTAAAAAAAGATCCAGCATTAAATTGAATCGTGTTTGATAAATGACGGGGGACAAGGCCAGAATCGCTAATAATGCTAGAAAAACATAGTTAATCAGTAAAGAATTGAAGAAAAACGATTTATTGACTTTTTCACGAAGCCAAACTGCTGGATTTAGCAAGGTCGTAAGCGCAAGCGGAATAATAAAAAGCGTCAGAATATTGAATTGCTGAATACCAATAAAAAAGCCGCTTAACTCAGGTATTTGCCAAAAAGGAACATTTTTTAGCAGGCCGCCAAAATGAATAATGTAATCCAGTTGTCCCTTGAAAGTAATTGATTTTAATATATAAAACGGCACAGCAAGCACTATACCAATGATTACGATTGAAAAATGGCTTTTGTAACAATAACGATTTTTGGAGAATAACTGAAAAAAATAAATTATATAATAAATAGCAATCCCCAGAAATAGCACCCCGGCTGTCGCTGTGTGAAGTAAAAAGGTAATTCCTGCCGTAAAAATCGCAAGAACAGATCTTCGCATTAATAATGCCACGGAAATTAACAAAAAGGGCATTGCCAGAAGCTGTTGGCCAAAGACATTCCAATATCCAAGAAATTGAACACTAGACATTGCATATAAAAATATTGCAATAATGGCGAGATTAAACGACGTTGGCGACCTAAATGTTTTCAGCAGGAAACATAGGGCTATAAGCGTCAAGAACTGAGAAAATATGCAGATTGAATAAAAGGCAATAAGAGGCTCCATTCCTAAAGATAGCAATGGCGTGAAAATAAAATAATACGCATTAACGGCATTAAGTTTTGTTGTCGCCAATCCCATTGCTGATACGCCCCTTAAATAAAATCCAGTATCGTAGCCGAGCGGAGCTATGCCGTATTTTATGAACAGAAAAATCTTTGATGCAATAAAAAAAAATAACGCAAAACACAATAACGCGACAAAATACTTGTTGTATTTTGACAAATTAATAGGTAGGATATTTGCTTTTTTGTAATTTAATAATTTCTCGCGAACTATCCAGAACGGGACAAGCGCGCATAAAGAAAAAATGATTTTATTTAACCAAGAAAAACCGCTGGGCGAACATAAAATTATAAAAATAATATATATTATATAGATTAATGCAGGATGCTGAAAGTATTTTTTGAAATTCAAATTCATATTTTAACAGAAAAATATTTATAGCATTAAGAATAACGAATAATTTTCATTTGCCTTGTTTAATGGTTTTGACTGGATTATATTGCTTCCTAACATATAGGTAGGGACAGGGGCAGGCTAATGTGCTAACCAATAGCTATATATTTAAATCCTTTAATCGCCAATTCTTCTTTGCGAAATAAATTTCTTCCATCAAGAATTATTTTTTGTTTCATCTTAAAGACAGCACTAAAATCAAAATTCATAAACTCATCCCATTCAGTAACTATCAATAAACAATCAGCATTCTCGATCGCATATTCTGCGGAAAAGCAATATTGAATTTTATCCCCAAATATTTTTTGCGTGTTTTTCATTGCCTGAGGATCATATGCCTTTACAATCGCGCCATCCTCAACTAATTTTTCAATTAAATCTATACTTATTGATTCTCTGACATCATCAGTGTCAGGCTTAAATGACAATCCCCAAACTGCAATTGTTTTATTTTCTAGGCAGCCAAGAGCTTCTTTTATTTTTTTGTAGAACAACCATCTTTGCTGATTATTCACTTCAATAACCGCCCTTAATAATTGAAACGGATAGCCGTTTTGCCCGGCAATATGATGTAGCGCTCTTACATCTTTTGGAAAACAACTGCCTCCATAACCGATTCCCGCGCGAAGGAATGCTTTTCCAATTCGTTTATCAAGCCCCATGCCTTCCGCAACTTGTTCAACGTCAGCGCCAACATTTTCGCAAACATTGGCAATTTCATTTATAAAGGAAATTTTTGTAGCCAGAAAAGCGTTGGCGGCGTATTTAATCATTTCAGCGGTTTCTAAATTACACAAAACTTTTGGACAATCTATCTTTTCATAAAGTTGTAAAAGCAGTCTTTTTGCGCCCGCTGCTTCTGTCCCGATCACAATTCGATCGGGATTCATAAAATCATTTATCGCTGATCCTTCACGTAAAAATTCAGGACAAGAAGCCACATCGAAATTACCCTGATAATTTTTTTTAATTATTTTTTTAATTTTCTGATTTGTCCCCACCGGCACAGTGCTTTTTGTTACAACAACAATATGTTTATCCAGTATTTTGCCTATATCTTCCGCGACCTGAAAGACAAAGCCTAGATCCGCTTGTCCATTTTCTCTTGGCGGCGTTCCAACACAAATAAAGACAATATCAGCATTTTTAATAATGTCAGAAAGCGATGAAGCGAATTTTAACGAACCCGATTGTTGATTTTTGGTAATCAGGTCTGATAAACCTGGCTCAAAAAACGGAACCTGGCCAGAATTTAGTAATTTAATTTTTTCCTCGTCATTATCAACGCAGGTGACGTTATGTCCCAATTCCGCCAAGCATGTTCCGCTGACAAGTCCGACATAGCCGGCGCCAATACATACTATATTCATATTTTCATAAGCTATTTACCAATCCTCCACTTTTTCCTTAATCTTTTTCTTTATCTTAATATAAAAATTAGCAGTTCTGGATTCAACTTCAGGTGAAATCGCATGCAACAGATCCTTTCCAAGTATCCGATAGCGTCCGCCAATCTTATTTGCTTTAATCAAACCGTTTTTGATTAATCTTTTAATAGTACTATTACTAATTCTAAGAAAGCTTTGCGCTTCTTCCGTTGTGTATAATTCATCAGGCTTAATTTCCATACTATTTTATTTTAATTTGTCACCCTGCCTGCCTGTCATAGTTTCAACGAAGACAGGAGCGACAAGGAACGAGGAGTCGAAGGGTTTGTTTGTCTTTTGCATATTATCAATTACATTTTAGCACAGTGCAGGAAGTGTCAAAAGGGGTCAGCAAGGGTATGTGTGGATAACCTTTGCGCTAATGCGTGTAAATTTAGGCAACACAAAAAGGGAGCCTTGATATATCCCTTTCTTGTGATTTATTATGAGTTTTTAATTGTTTCAAGTAGTAATTTTTTTACCAAATCCGCATTTTCCGCCATCCGCGCAAAAACTATTTCAAGCGTTACTGCTTCTTCTCCTTCTTTCCAGCAATCATAATCAGTGGCCATGGCGATTGATTGATAAGGAATGCCAAGTTCATTAGCTAAAATTACCTCTGGAACAGTAGACATATTGATTACATCAATTCCCCAGCTTCTAAATAAGTGACTTTCAGCTTTAGTGGAAAACCTTGGACCTTCAATAGTGATCATAGTCCCCTTTTCATGAAATTTGAGGTTAAGATGGCGTGCGGCTTCAATCAGTTTAGCTCGCAAATTCTTGTCAAACGGTTCAGCCATAGGCGTATGAACAACCTTCTCGCCGGCCGTAGCTTTAGCGAAGGCTGGGTCTTCATAAAAAGTTAAAATCCTGTGTTTGGTAAAGTCGACAAACTGGTCTAGGAAAACAAAATCGCTTGGAGCTATTTCTTCTTTTAATGATCCGCAGGCAGTCGTCGCCAAAACATGCGTGCAGCCTTGCTCTTTTAGCGCCCAAATATTTGCCCTGAATGGAACTTTCGTCGGCATAATTGAATGATCTTTGCCGTGTCTGGCAATAAGCACAACCTCATGCCCGCCAATCTGGCCGGTTGTTAGTTTACTTGAAGGCTTGCCAAATGGCGTATCAACTTCAACTTCCAAATAATTTGCAAGCAGCTTCGGGTCGTCGAGCCCACTTCCTCCAATGATACCAAATTTGTGCATATAATTTAAATACAAGAGATTAAGTGAATAAGAGATTAAGAGTACAAAAATCGAATACCAAATTCTAATTAATGCGTTTTTTATAGTTTAATATGAATTCATTGATCCCGATAAGCAAACCTGCATATTCATTTTCCAATTCTTGATAAATTTCTTCCGAAATGTATTTCAACTGAAAAGCAACTAATAGATGACTTCTTGTCTCATCAAGTTCACCTCTTGCAATATATAAAACCCGTATTTTATCTTTAAAATAAAATCTACCATGACATTCAGCAATATTTGCAATAATTGAATTTGCTGATTTTCTTAATTGTTGGATTAAAGAGAATCTCTCTTCTTTGGGAAATTTTGCTGTAATATCATAAACCTATAATAATAGCTGATTACCTTTTTGCCACACACGCAACTCTTTAAATGACACTCCCATATTTGCACTCTTATTTCTTTAAAGCTCTTGATTGTCTTAATCTTCTCAATCTCTTAGTATCTCTTTTCCTCACTCTGAATCGTATGAAACTAAATATTTAAGATTATATTTTGCGAATTGGGTGCTTCCACCCAAAAACGGCAAATCAATAATTAAACTCACGCCAATGATGTCTCCGCCCAACTTTTCAACCAGTTCAATCGCCGCGCCAAGAGTTCCTCCGGTTGCTAAAAGATCATCAACAATTAAAACTTTCTCGCCCGGTTTGACTGTGTCTTCGTGCATAGTCACTGTGTCAGGTCCATATTCTTTCATATATGAAGCTTCAACGGTTTTATATGGCAGCTTGCCCTTCTTCCGGACCAAACACACGCCAATGCCCAAATTATAAGCCATGGGCGTGCCCAATAAAAAACCGCGGGCATCCAGGACCACAATTTTGTCAATTTTTTGATCATTAAATGGTTCAATCATTTTATCAATAACATAACGAAATGTTTCGCCATCTTCTAGCAAAGTTGTTATATCTTTGAAATTGACGCTGGCAATTGGCCAGTCAGACACCTCGCGAATTTTGCTTTTTATGTCCATATACTTATTGAATTTTAAATTAATTTAAAAACTTCACAACAAAACTGTATTTACCAAAATTTGTTATATTTTATCATAATTACATGAACGCGCAAAATCAACGTGCTTGACATCAGCCATTGCTCATGATATACTAAAATGAAACTGATTTTTAAAAATTTTAAAGGAGGGACGGCATGAAATTAGCAATCATCTCTGATATTTGCGGCAACATGGTTGCCTTGCAGGCATTTCTTACTGAAGCCAGCCGCCACCAAGTCAAACATATTTTCTGCGCGGGCAATGTCATTGGCTACGGACCACACTCCCGCGAATGCTGGGAACTTGCCATGAAAAGACGATTTATTGTAACCCGCGGTGAGATGGAGCATTTGGTTGGCTATGGAACTTTTGCTGGACCAATGAGCGAGCATATGCACAAAATGCTGCTCCTCACAATGGCGCAGTTCAACCCGGAAACCCGATCACTGATGTGCAAAATGACAATGATCAAGCACATCCCGATCATAACCGGATATGTGCTGGTCATGGGACATTCAACTCTTGCTGATTCAACCGGCGGCCGCCGGATCAATGACACAATCAGCATTCACAGCGAACTGGACCTCTTGCAGTCATTCTATGCCAATGCTAATATTCTGATTCTTGGCAATAATACTTTTCCGATTTTCATGTCTTCGCGTGGCACTTACGTAGAAAGAAACTGCCACCAATTCGGTCAGATCTTTCATATGGCAAAAGGCAGACGCTATCTGATTAATCCGGGCAGTATTGGCCGTCCGATTGACGGTGAAAAGCCGGATAAAGACGGCTGTCTGCACTTCACTTATGCAATTCTCACCATTGAAACCTCTGGGATCAATGTAACATACTATAGAACAAAGTACGAGCCTAAAGAACATGTCAAAGAAATGCGTCACAAGGGATTTCCTGAAGTCTTTATTCAGCAATTCACAAAATAACATTACTAACGAACCTTACGTGGTTCGTTTTTTTTATTATTAGTATATAGCAACATACAAATGCGCTTATCCACATTGCTAAACATAGGTTATTGAATTAAAATATAATAGGAGTCCAAATAAACAGGAGGTTCACATGCCGGAAAATAAGGCAACTATAACATCTCTCATTGGACAAGTTTGTCCGCAGGCTGATTGCACGGGGATCCTGGCGGCAAAGTGCCAGGGCGCCGAATGCACGAAATGCAAAACTTATATAAACTCGCCTTCAGATTGGCGGAAAATCTGCCGCCAAACCGCGGCTAACGGCAAAAGCATTGTGTTAATGCACGCCGTCAACATTGCCGGCGAAGGATTCTAGATAAACATTTTAACAAAAGATGCGCTCAAAACGCATCTTTATTATTTATATTGATATCTGGAATAATTTATGATACACTTTTTTAAGAGTTAATATCACATTCGGGGGCGTAGTATAGTGGTAGTACAGGGGTCTCCAAAACCTCTAGCGGGGGTTCGATTCCCTCCGCCCCTGCCAAATTATTTTTTTGATAACTTAAAAAACAGCCAATTTTTCGGCTGATTTTTTAATTGAACCAAAACAAAATTTCCTTTTAGTTTTTTTCCATTCAATTCAAAAACTATTTTATCCTTCTCAACGCTTTGCGGAAGCCAGGTTCCTTTGTCCCAGATTTTAACTGTGCCGGCGCCGTATTCTCCTTCAGGGATTTCACCTTCAAATGAAGCATAGTCAACCGGATGATCTTCAACCCGCACAGCCAAGCGCTTTAAGCCGGAGTCCGAAGGCTGTTTTGGCACTGCCCAGCTCCATAGCACTCCAGCATTTTCTAACCTCAAATCATAATGCAAATGACTAGCGCTATGCTTTTGAATCACATAAATCAGATTTTTGTTTGTCGCTTTTTTAATCTTTGCTTTTGGTTCATTGGTTTTTAGAAAGTTTCGTTTGTTTTTATATTTTTTCAGAGTCATAAAACTAATTTTAGTTTGTAATTTTTATTTTTTGTTGACCAACGGCACAAAAACAAAACCCGTGAACTCTTTTTTATCAAATTGATTTTCGCTAATCTTATCAATTTGCCAAATACTTTCCTTTATCGGGCAAACTAGCCGCCCGCCAATTTTTAATTGTTCCAGCCAAGGCATGGGAATTTGTTCAGCTGAGGCTGCGGCGATTATTCTGTCAAATGGCGCTTTGTTTTTTAAACCGGATGCCCCATCACGACAGTAAAACTTTGCATTAGAGTACTTATACTTTTGTACATTGTGCTGGCCGAACTTTTTTAATTCGGAGATAATTTCAATAGCATAAACCTTTCCCTTCTCACCGACTAGTTCACATAATAAAGCCGTTTGCCAGCCCGACCCTGAACCGATGTCAAGAATATGATCGTTCGGACGAGGCTGGAGTTTCTCCAGCATGAAAGCAACAGTCATTGGCTGAGAAATAGTCTGGCCATAGCCGATTGATAAGGGGCGATTTTCTTTGGCATATTCTTTTTCCAATCCTGAAATAAAATCATCGCGCTTTATTTTTTTGAAAGCTTCAATAATATTTTCAGAATGCAAATATCCCAATGAAATTATTAATTCAATCAATCCCTGCATACTGGACGGCTTTAAGATTATTCGATAAAATTATTATTTCGGAAATATATTTTTCAACGCTAAATTCCTTGGTTTCCTCCAAACAATTTTTAGACATCGCCGTATATTCGGTCAGTGGCAAGACCTTGGCTTTTTCAAGCGCCAGTAAAAAAGACTGCTCATTGCCAGCTTCGAATTTAAATCCTGTACGGCCTTCATAAATCAGTTCCGCCGCCCCGCCAATGTCTGCGACAATTACCGGCGTAGCGTTTTTGTAGGCTAGCGGAATAACAGTCGGTGAATTTTCATAACAAAGGCTGGGCACAATCAAAAAGTCAGCTTGAGCAAATATTTTGTTCACTTCCTCTCCCTGCGCTTTGCCAATTATTTGCGCATTTATATCACTTGCGTCAAGTTCCATTGTCCCGTCACCCACTATAAAAAGCTCGTCTTTGATATAATTTTTTCGCCAAATATTTAGCACCCACTCAATTCCTTTGTGTTTTTCCAATTGCCCTATGAATAAATATTTATTTGTTCTTACGTCTTTCTGTCTGCTCGCCGGATTCAGGGATGTTGGATTCGGGATAATCAATTTTTTTGCTTTTGGAAAAAAATCTTTTTGACTATGAAAATTCAAAAGCCATTGCGACGGCGAGATTACTGCCTGAACTTTAATAAAAAGATTGCGGCAAAATCTCGCGTATAACTTTGTGAGAAAGCTGTCTGCCGAGAAATCATTTTCTTTACCCTTCAAAATCAATCCGGACGGCACGGCTAGCTGGACATCATGGAGTACATGGATATGCTTTATCCCGCAGGCAAAAATTGCATTGGGAATCAAAAATCCAAGTCCCATTAAATTGTGAGTGATTACCAAATCCGGTTTTTCATTAATTAAAATTTTTCTTACCGTAAGTGCGCTAGATAAATTGAACATATCCAAAAAATGCCATATTAAACGGACAACAATATTATGTTTATGATCATTTAGATAATAAAAAAGATTCAGCGGTCTGAATCTATATACTTTGAGTTTTTGAGATTGTTCAACACTGAGACCGAATCCGGGCTTGGTGGAAATAACCACAACATCATGACCAGCGCTAATCAAGCCGCCAACCGTGATTCTCACCACCTCTTCCGCGCCACCTCGGGCAAAAGGCGGATATAAATTTGTAATTAAACAAATCTTCATTTTTTAGAAAAGTTTATTGTAAACACTCTCAAGTTTATCGGTAATAACAGCCCAGCGATATTTAGCGGCAACAGAATCAAGACAATGCTGGCTGAAAAGCTGCATTTTTTCAGGATGTTCAAATAGATATTTTATTTTTTCAGCAATATCTAGGCTGTTCTTTGGTTCAACTAATAATCCATTGACGCCGGGATCCACCACACTGCGCACGCCTTTTAGATTTGAAGCGATTACCGGCTTGCCGCAGGCCATGGCCTCGAGCAAGACAATGCCAAAAGCTTCTGAATTGTTAATTGAAGGCAAGATAAACACATCCGCCAGGTTGTAGTATTTAATAAGCAATTCCTTTGGAACATAGTCGGTAAATTTGACTCGTTCGGGAACACCAAATTTTAGCGCAATTTTTTTATAATGCTGCAACAGGCCGCCGCCGCCGACAATAAGAGCTTTAATTTTTTTATCTTCAATAAGTGAGATAGCTTTAATCAAAAAATTAATTCCTTTAAAATAATGCGCTGCTCCAAGCCCGCCGACAAACATGACGATTTTGTCGTTCGGCATCAGACCGTGCTTTTGCAACAAACTGTTGTCTTTTGGGGCAGGCGCAAAAGCCCTAGAAACACCAAACGGCAGCTCAATAAACTTGTTGATGTGCTGAAAATAATAATGCTGAATATTTGAATTTTCTATATAATCTTCAGAAGAAACTATTATTTTATCCGCTTTATTCAGTATAAAACCAAGAAACAGATTACGACAAACGACCTCATAGAGCCGGCGCCAGCCTTCCAGATTTACGTCCATATGATAAGAAACAATCAATTTTATTTTATTGCCTCGAATTTTTTTCAGCAAAGCGACAATCAGAGCGCTACCAAAAAGAGGATAATGAAAATGTACAATGTCATAGCGCCACAGCCGCCACAACAGCTGAGGCATTATCGCGCCAAGCCCGATTTTCAGCCAGGGCCAAAGCGCAATAACTTTATATGATTTGTCCGCCCGCATGTCAGTCTTTTGCTTTGGCGTAAAAACTGTCACATCATAATTACGCCTGGTCAATTGATCGGCGTAAGAATGCGCTACCATGCCAATGCCTCCGGCTAGCGGAGGCAAAATGCAAACCAATTGGGCGATTTTTATATTTTTTTTCATGAAGTTACTCTGTTATGTTTTCTGTCGCGCCGGAGTCTGCCTGTGTTTCCATTTCTAAATACTTTGTTTTTCTTTCTTTGGCATAGAGCGGTTCGCAACTGCTTATAAAATCATTATTCAACACTGTACAAGTATTAATATAGCTAATCGGTAATTCATCCTGCAACACTGGATTAGTAAAATATTCATCCTGATATGTTTGAATAATACATTCTCCCGCGTCATTGGCTTTTATTGTCCTTATGAGCGTATAGATTATATTTTTTTCAGTTGCTTCACTTGATTCTTTTACTAAAAGAATGTTTTTAGGCTCGCAAGATTGAAAGGCTTTTTGAAAACAATCTTTAATTTTATTGTTCTTTTTCGCACTTTCCACCAGGGTGTCGCCGGAATATCTTTCATACCAAATCCCGCACCGCTTCTCCGTAGTATTATAAAAATGTTCGATTGGCATAGCCGAAACATATTGGAAAGCCCTTCTCAGCTGCATCTGAGAATCAGGATACCAAAATTTTACCAGGCCAATCATCAGCAATATGATGATTGCAGCGACTATAATTATAATTTTTTTAAACATAATGATTACCAGAGTATTATTTTTTTCACCATCCGCCAGTATATTTCGCAAAGCGGGTTGCCTATATATTTTAATAACAAATTATCAATTTCCTGGAATCGCACCGATCCGGAATAATACTGAATTATTTCTTTATCCCTGACAATACGGAATTTCCGCACCTTTTTCCTGACTTGAAAAACATGTTGCCAGGTTTTCCTTTTCAAAAAATACAAATAAACCTTTAATTTAGCTTTTATATTTCCATTAACCGCTGAATAAGCCAGAATACCAAGATCCATAGCTAATATCATTGGCAGAATAATCAATATTGTTAAAAATTTATAATAACTGAACATTGCCAGATAGCGGTTTCTCTCCATATAATAGAACATCAGGATGCTCCGGCTAAACTCATACTTGTGAAACACCCTAGAATCAGGTGCGAGAGCAATCTTATAGCCAGCCAACTTTGCCCGCCAGCAAAGCTCAATATCATCGTGGTACATATAGTATTCTTCATCATAGCCACCTGTCTTGTCAAGTACCTGTTTTTTTATAATCAATGAACAGCCGCTGGCATAGCCGCTAATCAGGCGCGAATTTATGGCATAATCTTTTTTTCCATAATCAGAAGTAAAACCAAATCCGAGAAAATGCATTATGTTACCGCTTGAATTTATTAGCGGATTATTCCATTCTTCTTTGTTTTTTGGGTACAAAAGTATTTTTGATTGAGCAATGCCGACTTGCTCACCCGTATTCACAGCTTTGACCAATTCCCGGAGCCAGTAATGATCAAATTTGGTGTCCATATTTGCAATAACGAACAACTTAAAGCCTTGTTCAGTGGCTCTTTTGATTCCAGCATTATTTGCCGCTGAATAATTTCCATCCGGACGGGCGATTATTTCCGCTTCAGGATAGGCTGTATTTAGATATTCCAAGGAACCTTTACTGCTGGCATTATCAACAATGAAAATTTTAAATTTATCGCCAGGATAATCTTGCAGGCGCAATGAATCTCGGCATTCTGCCAAAAAACGATTAGCGTAATCTTTGTAATTCACTAGGATAATCGCGACTTTTTCCATAGGATCTTTAATCGTCAGTCAATGATATTTCAATTTCATCTGCACAGGTTGGCTCGATCTCCGCTCGGTCAAGTGCGATTTTTCTGACAATTTCCGACAAATTCTTGTTTGTTTTGTTTATATTTAATGTCAGGCGAAAAACAAGATAAAATAAAACAAAGAGCGCCAGGTAGATCATTAGATCGACTCCCCTGCCAACCTTGAGCAAGTCTGCCAATTTGTTAATAATCACCGGGAATAAATCCACCACCGCCACCAAAATCCAAAAAATTGTCCAGAGCGCGAATAGCCAGAATGAAATTTCTTTTTTCGCCGCCCGCCTGGCTGATTTCAAAATCACAATAATAATGAAAATTAAAATTATGATCTGGAAAATGGTCATATTATTTTAATAACTTATTTAATAGCAATCGCCAGCCCATACGTATTTGCGGTTTGACCTTTTTTGATCCGCTGTAATTGCTGTATTCAACTTTAATGCCAATTTCTTTGCACTTTAGACGATTGGCTGATATTTGTTCCAGAATCTCAGTGCAATGTGAAAAGTCATCATTCTCCCACATTAGTTTATCAAGAACATCGGTTCTAAATGCTCTGAGGCCGCTCTGAGGATCAGAAAAATTGAGCTTAAGAATCTTCCTGGTAAATATGCCGGCCAGCCAAAGCACAATCTTTTTTTTCAATGGCAGTTCAGATTTTGTTTGCAAAAACCTTGAACCGATTACAACCTCTAAATTTTCTTCAATTAATTTCCGAACAACCAGCTTTGCGTCGATAGTCCGATGTTGTCCGTCGGCGTCAAAATGCATTATTATTTCATATCCCAATCGTTCGGCTAGCTGTGTGCCGCTCCGAAGAGCCGCTCCCTGCCCCAAATTGATCCAATGCCTTAGATAATGAACCGGCAATCGGCGAGCGATATCAGCTGTCTTATCTTGTGAACAGTCATCGGCAACCACCACATGAAAACCAGCTGCCAACAGTTCTGTCAGCACTCGATGGATGGTTTCTTCTTCATTATATACTGGAACGACAGCGCATACCCGCATAGAGTCTCAAATAAATATTAAAAATCAGTTGAAAAATTGAGCAAATCTTTGTGGGCTTTTGTAAAGTCAATTGTTTTTCGGAGTCCGTCTTCAAGTGTAATTACCGGGATCCAACCGATTGCTTCACGAATTTTAGTTATGTCAGGCAAAGCCAGTTCGCGCATGAATAATTTTTCTTTTTCAAATTTTACTTTTGATTTGGAACCTGTTAGCTCGATTATTTTATCTATCACGTCCGTCAACTTGTATACATCTGAACTGCCTACATTGACCGGGTCAACAATTGGCGCATTCATAACATTGATGCACGCTTCAATAACATCGCTGACATAACAGAGCGAAGTCCGAAATTCCTTGGTACCGTAAACTGTCAGATCCTTGTCTTCCAATGCGTTTAAAATAAAATCAGGAATCATCTGACCGTCATCAAGCAACATTCGGGGTCCATAGGTTCTGAAAATGCGCACAATTCTGGTATCAATTTTGTGCACTTCGCGATAAACCTGCACAATTGTTTCCGCATAGCGCTTGCCCTGATCATAACAAGCTCGGGGATCAAGCATATCGTTTATCCCGCGATAATCTTCTTTGACAAAGGAATCTTTTTCGGTTTGTCCGTAAACAACAGACGAGGAGGCCTGCAAAAATTTAGCTTGATATTTTACTGCCAACTCGAGTGAGTTAATCAACCCGGTTGTATTTGCCAAAATAGTTTGTTTTTTGAATTTTTCAAAATTCTTTACTGACATGGGACAGGCCATGTTGTAAATTTCTTTAATGCCGAAAACATTTAATTGAAAAGCGGCCAGGTCCTTGTTGCTTTCCAAGTCAATCGGTTCTGAGATATCTGTCCGAACAAATTTAAAATTTGACGCTCGCAATAAATGATTAATGTTGTTCTCACTACTGGATGAAAAATTGTCAACACAGATCACATTTGAGTCCTGTAATAATCGTTCGCATAGATGCGCGCCGAGAAAACCGGCGCCGCCTAAAACCAACACATTTTTTCGTTGCTCCATATTTTTTTAAATCAAAATTAGAAACAATTATGCGCAATCATTGGCGCATTGTGTTCCCTTTTAAATAATTATATAAATTATCTATTATATTTTACCTAATTTTTGATAATTTTGCAAGCTCATCATGACCTTTTACTTGGCAAAGATATTATTTTATTTGGCTTAATTTATACAATTGAAATTGCGGGTCAATCGTCTGTGGATTATCCAGCCTGAGATTCAATGAATTTATTTTCTTTTCATTAATGTAATTGATATCGATTTCCGGCCGTTCCGTAAAATAATATATTGGCACCTGCCCGACAACGGGCTTAATTTTTTCAAAGATAGAATAATCAAGATTAAACATTACCACCCGATAATTAGGAAAAAAAATCTTATCAGCCCGGTCATTGATTACAATTGCGTCCGGTTCTATCAGCCTTGCCACCCCGCTAGCCTGTTCTTGATATTTGCCAATAACTTTTTGCTGATCAAAAAGTCCGTCGCCGACAGTTTGATAAACTTGATTAAAAGAAAAAACACTTAGCCCAAGAATAAAAAAAACAATTGCAGATATAAATATTTTTTTGTATTCTTTGAATTTCAACAGTTGGTCAAATAAGTATCCAATCATTGGCAGGATTAAAATGGTCAAAGGTAGCCAGTATCTGGTATATGAACTGCCAATCGTGTTGTTGCGCAAAACCAATTCGTCGGTAAATTCCCAACTGCCGTAATATACAATCAGCCATGTTCCCGCTACGATTGAACAAATCACATATACCAATTGCCGCTGCGCCAATTTTTGGCGCGCTTTATTGACCCAAGCAGCGGCGCCAATCGCAAACAGCAAAAAATACGGCCACGAAAAATCAATAAAATATTTTTTCACGTTCAGCCAAACGCTCAATTTATTGAACCCAAAAGGAGCAATTAATAGTTTGGCGTAAGCAAACAGTTGTGAGCCTTTATTTACTGCCAATTCATCCGGCAATCGATTAAGCATTCCGCGACTTTCATTGATTTTTAAATAACCAACGGTAAAGTAATTGCCGTAAATCTGTTGATTGTAATACAAAAGAATTGCCAACGGGATCAATAGACAAATTAAAAAAATAATCACCTGATAAAATTTTACTCGACGCCAGTAATAAATCAGGGGAATTACAATGAGCGCCGCCAGCCAAAACACTTCAGTGGATCTAGTAATCGCGGCGAGACCCAGCAGAAGACCACTGGCTCCTGAAAAAACTGCGCGCCGCCATTTTTCATCTGGTTCAGTTTGCCGAACAAAAAAATACATACCGCAAATCACCAAAAAAACGAATAATATTGTCGGCAGCATTACCAAATTCGCGTAATACCAATATGAAGCCAAAGTAAACAATAGTATTGAGCTTATAAAAGCAACAGTTTGATTAAAAATTCTTTTTACTAATCCGAAAAAGAATACCGCGCCGGCCGCAGCCAGAAAAGGAGTCAGAAACATTACAAAAAATTTTCCAATAAACTTGCCGATCCAGCCGTAAATAATCAGCATACCAAGAAAACTCATGGGCACAATTTTGCCGCCGGCTGCGACATTTGTACTTCGAGGATGAATTATATTTCCAAGCTGTAAATTGAGTGCCTCGCTTTTGTAAAAATTATTTTTTTCAATATATTCATGAATAAAAAAATTATTGGACATTGCATCAGGCCAACTGAAAATATAGTGTTGCCCTGATGAAGAAACAGTATCAATTGTGGTGCTAAAGAAAAACCACGAGTAAATAACAAAAAAAACTGTTCCGAGCAGAAGCAGGCAGATTGTTACTTTATTTTTTATTAACCAGTTCATACAACTTTTTTTCATTTCTCAATAGTTCCAGTTCAATAATAGCCCAAGCAAGTGTTTTTTTCAAGAAAAAAGCCGGCTCACGGAGCCAGGCTTTCTGAAAAAAATCAAATTATACTTCGATGATCACCCGGCCGAGGCCATTGTCGCCATTCTGGGCCCAGCGCCCGAGGCGCTCGCTCCAACGCAGGCCGTATCTTCGCAGGAATCTGGCATTGACTGCCTTCTTCTCTCTGTCGACGAAGAATGTTGGCACTCTCCGGACCTTGCCGCTGATGACGATCACATTGTCATCGCTTGCGATCTGACTTAACTGACGAAGCGCCTTGCTCGGCTCCCTGATGATTGCGGGATTCTCATCCCGCGGCACAATAAACAATTGCATGCTGCCTCCTCCTTGGTTGTTTGACATGCGCCTAAAACGTGGTTTGATAGTAACAAATTATATTAAGGATGTCAATACCGCTATTTTAACAAAAAAATCCGCCTTTTAGCGGATTTAAAAATCATTTATAAAATTTATTGATTTTTACTTAATTTCTTTGTGTTTGGTGTGCTTTCTGCACTTTTTACAGTATTTTTTCAATTCAAGTTTTTGCTTGACAGTTTTCTTGTTCCGTCTTGAATTGTAATTGATTTCCCTGCAGTCTGCACACTGAAATTTAATCATGTTATCCTGGGCCATACATGTAGTGATTATAATTGATTATAGAATTGTTTATTAATGGAGCCAGCGAGAGGAGTCGAACCCCCGACCAATGGTTTACAAAACCACTGCTCTACCAACTGAGCTACGCTGGCCAAATTAACTGAAAAAATTATATTACACAAAAAGCCATAAGTCAAGCGTTTACAACCTACAACATAAATCACGATTTTTCAAATTGCATTGACAATCAAAGCAAGTAAGCTAAGATAAAATTAAGTTGGTTCATTGACAAAGGAGAAATAAATGACAAAAAACCAAAAAAAAATGACTGTAATTTTTCTTTCGGTTATTGCTCTTTTTATTTCCGACGAGTCACCAATTTCACGTCAAAACCAAAAGTTGCCTGAATTGAACATAGCTCCATATACGGAAACAACCACCGAACAGGGCTTGGAAATGAGCCAATATTATGTACCTGGATTTGTTGAATTCAAATTCACTTTGCGCTTTGTCGAAGGCTTTCCCTGGGTAGTTGAGAATGATTGGCGCCAAGCGCTTGAGTTATTGCTAACCATGGAAAATTCGCCGGCACTGCAAACTCCTTTTGATAAACGTATTTTTGTCGTGGCCAAAAAATTCCAAAGCAATGAATTGGAATTTAAGCTTATTAAAAAAACCATACACTTGACAAAAGATCCAAATTCACTTGACTGTCGTATTGCCTATTCGCCGGAAAGCAACACTTTCTTTTTTGGCAAGATACAATCAAACCAAGCTTTCCTGGCCATATCCTTGTATCACGAATTTCAGCATTTTGCAGATTTGCAGACAAATCCAGAGCTACGCAATGCTCGTTGCTCGCTGGAAGCGCCGGCTTACGCCGCTCAAGTGCGCTTTCTGCTGGCGCTCCGCAAAAAAGATTTGTTACCTGAGATTATCAGCGCCGAAGAATCAAGCGATGCCGGCGTGTATCAAATGACCTATGAAGCCTGGATAGCGCTGCTTGAAAATAGATTTTGCTCCTGGTATGAGGAGCGTTTGAAACGCGGTAAACAGGATGATCCTTTTGACAATACGATATTCACTGATATTTCGAAACAAAAATAAACCGTCCTCAACGATAAGGACGGTTTTTTGTTTGTGCAATTTATTCCAGGCGCCGTCGCACGAACAATCTGCATTGCTGATTTTTCAATCGGCAATCGTGAAAGCAGTCGGCCTGCATTTTTTCAGCGGAACAAATACAAGTAGCGCTATGGATTTCCAGCGGCAATTCCCAAAAATCGAGTTCCGGAATTCCCAGAGAGCCATTCATGCGCATGACCACGCTATTGGTGGTAGTGGAAAGAACATTGAAATGCGGACTGCGTCTGACCAGCTCTTTCTTTAGCATTGTGGCCAAACCTTCGCGTCTGGCCCGCGGATGCACCCAGATGGAGCCGGATTCATACCAGTCGCCTTCTAAATGCCAAAGCGTTAAATGGCCGACGATTTGAAAACCGCTGAAAGCCACCACTGACAGGCCGTTTAAAAACTGCCTCATCAGCTCTTCGGGTTCTTTGCCAAGCAAATGTTCCTCTTGCTTGAAGCGTTCCGATAACTCCATGAACGTGTCGGCCAAATGCACCAGCCGAAATTCTTCAGAACTGTGCAGTAATTGGATTTGTTGTTGCATTTTTTCCTCCGGTTGATTTGCTTGGAAACAAAAAGAGCCGGGCGAACAGCTCGGCTCTTTATTCAAACTTAAAGCCGAACTGTCCTAATCACAGCTCTTTTTCTTATTAATAATGCATTGAATATTGCACCGCATACTTAAAGAATTTTTAATTCTGCAATTCAATTAGTTTTTTGTAGCATGTAGTCATTTTTTCGAGATCGCCGATCGGGCAATATTCGTCTGCCTGATGCGCCATAGTTATTTCGCCTGGCCCCCAGATCAAACAGTCGCCCCATTTTTTAAATAATCCTGCCTGTGTCCAGCCCGGTTCAACCGCGACTACAGCCCGCTTCCAAACTTTTTCAGTAATTTTTTTTGTTATTTTCAATAACTCACTGGTTAGGGGAAGCAAATTAGGCGCTCCCAAAAAACCAATCTTTATTTCAACCCGTGGGTCAATCTTTTTTAAACAGCCAGAAATTTGTTTGACAATCTGATCCATGTTTTCACTCGGTAAAACACGGCGGTTGATTACAAAACTGCATTCATCCGGAATAACATTTACCGCGGTACCGCCGGATATGCGGCAAATCGCCTGCGTTGGAAAATTGAACTGCTTGTCTTTCTTTTTCTCAAGCTCTTTTTCCAATTTTTCAAGTTCTTTCATTCCCTGAAGCGCTTTATGAATGGCATTTAGTTTTAAATTTTTTGCAAAACTGGTACGACTGGCATGAAATGCTTTGCCGCGAAAAGTCGCGTAAATCTCAATTGCGCCTTTTTGTCCGACTCGCAAACGCCCGCCCGTTGGTTCGCAAACAACCACTTTGGCCGAACCCGCTTTGATCTTTTTATTTTTAATAAAACTTTTTCCGCCGGTACAGCCGCCCTCTTCATCAGCGTCAAATAGGAAGATCACGTCGCAAGCCGGAATTATGCCGATTAAAGATTGCGCGGTTTTTATCATGCAGGCAACGCCGGCCTTCATATCGCTCGAACCTAGGCCGTAAATTTTATTGTCGGAAACAACTGGATGAAACGGATCCTTTTTCCATCTATTTGAAGTTGGGACAGTATCAGTATGCCCGCTAAAAATGAGCGGCCGGCCACTTTTTTTTCCCTTGAATCTGATTTCCAAATTATACAAATTTAAATCAGCTTTTTTGAGTGGCGTAATAAAACAATTTTTCGCGGGAAAAAGGGAGACAATAAAATCAACAATTTTTTTATTCGACTTTGAGCACTGTGAATCAATGGAAATTAAATTTTTCAATAATTGAACTTCATTCATAAATTTTTAATTAGGATATATACGGGAGAGCGCTCGCGCTCTCCCGCGATTATTATTTCATTGTTTTAATTTTTCCAGGCAAACGCAAGGTTTGACAATGGCAGTCAGGAAAATCATTATACTCAAGACAACCTGCACATGACTGCCGCAACTCATCGGGTAATTCCACTTTTGGAAACTCTACAAAACCACACTTCTGTAGAATTCCAACTGAATTGTCATTTGGCAAGGCCAAAATCAGTTTGTCGGGCCAAAGTTCTTTTGCCAGATTTACCACGTAATAGCAAAGCGTAAATCCATATCCGCGCTGTCGATATTTTGCCCGCAAAACCAGACTCATGATTTCGATGCACGACTGCCAAATTTTGTATGAGCAATAGCCTACCAGGATTTCGTCCAAAAAAAGCAGGAACGCTTGGCCGTTTACTATCTCCGCTTTTAATTCTTCCCGCTCTTTGTAAGCCATCAAACTTTTCCGATTTTCTTCAAAAATCAGCTGAAAAATTTCTTCCATGTGTATCAGATCCTGACCATTTGCCTGGCGAAGCTGTGATTTTTCCATGACTTCCTCCTTTTGAAACAATGAAATCAGCCCATGATGGACTGATTTCTGTTTATAATATGAGTTAAAAACACAAAGCAATCCGTCATGTTGGTTCCGGCCGGACGCAATAATTGATTGTTGGGAATTTTGCTTTGCATATTTGTCCTATGTATTAAAGCTATCTCGTAAAATAAAGAAAACAGCCATGTCGAGCTGTTTTGTATGTAAACTTATTTTAGACGTCGATCAGAATTTTTCCATACAAAACAGTCTGCAGTCTGCGTGTTTGCGGTATTTCTTTTCCCATGAATTATTACTGTTTTGCAAGGCCATATGTATTCATTATAAGCAAATATATTTGTCTGTCAAATATTATGACGAGCAAAAAACTAAAATGTTACAAAAAAGAAGCGTGTAGCACGCTTCATTTGCAATTAATTAAATGTTTTCCAAGATTTTTCTTGAGCTGGCCAGAGCTTCTGTCACCGGCATGTCTTTGATCTTTCTGTAAAAATACGGCGGTCGTTCGAGATGACTGACTTTTATTTTGATGGATTGTCCGGTAATCCTGCGAGTTTCCGCTTCAATTGCGGTATAAAGCTGAATTGCGCAGTCAAGACAGAACATTGAAAATTCAATTGCCTTTTTTTCTGGGACATTAGCCCAGGTCACTGGATCACCAAGCGGCATGACATACGGCGCGCCATAATTACCTTCCATCGGCATGGAAATATAAAACTGTCGAAACGTCGCCGGTTCAGTGTTATTTTCAATCAATTCTCCTACTGTTCTGCCGGAAAACCCGACTCCTGGGAAAAAATCCCTTTCGCCAACCCAGTCAACCACAGCTTCCTTGCAAAACTTTTCAACCCACAAAAACGGGATTTCAAAGGTTTCATCTTTTTCAGTTCCTGATCTGATTTCAATTCCAACTATAAACTTATCAACTCGTATCCCGACGCTTGCCAAAAGGTTTTTCGCTGCAATAAGAGACCCTCTTGTCCAGGTGCCGTCATCCACCACCACGACTCTTTTGTCCTGCATGCGCTTTATACGTCCCTGATTGACAATACGCTCAAGCTGCGAAGCGATTCCATAGTCAGAACGCCGAGGTCCGTGGCCAATTTCACTCCATCCCTGCCGCCAATCAACACCTTCAGTGTGCTTTGACCATTTGACTATGCGATTTGCATCAAGATATATATCAGCGGTGCCCTCTTCAACATAGACCTGATCCAGCGATACAACCGGTACATCGCCCGCGTGATTGGCAATATGCAGTAGGATTCCGGTTTTAAGGTGATCCCACGGCAAATAAACCACATCCACCCCGCGAGGCTGGAATATTTCCTCCAACTTTTCGACTACTGCTGATTGCAAAGATTCAAACAATTTTTTGTCGGGCAGAAAAAATGGTCCCTTTGACCCAAGCCATCTTCCGACTATGACTCGCAAATCACCGGAAACCAGGTACTTGTTTCTGCCAGTTCCCTCGAGCTTCCCTGCTATTTCAGTCATGCTCCCTCCATTATTACTTTCAATGAACTATGATATATAAACTCAATAAATTAATAAGTGGCGAGTGGTGAGTAATTAGTTTAACTCACCACTCGCGACTTACTACTTAGCAGACTTCGAAGGACTATTTATTTCGTTTTGAAGAATTTCCAATATTTTTGCCACTGCTTCTTCTGCGCTTTTTGCTCCAATTATTTTTCGTCTGCTTCGCTGATCAAGAAATTGTCCGGCTAATTTATCAGACCAACCGCCAGTATTTTCAATCACTATGCAGGGAATATCCAACTGATAAGCAATTGCAAGCTCGCTCAACGTACCGGATCCGCCGCTTACCGCAATTAACGCGTCGCAACTATTAACTAAAACAAATTCTCTGCCGCCGCCTCTTTCTAGTCCGCTGCAAATGATCACATCCGTATTATCATTTTTGTCCCAAATATCTTTTCCTCGGCCATAAGTAACACCAACAGTCAATCCATTGGCAGCTTTTGCGCCCCGGGCCGCCGCTGTTGACAGAGAATCATAGTCTTTTTCAGCGCCGTAAACTGTTGTATGCCCGTTTTCGGCAATAAGCCGGCCAATTGTTTCGGCGATTTTTTCCAATTCTTTTTCATATTTTAAATCAGCGGCCGAACCCATGACTCCGATTTGATATTTTCTCATATTAATCTATCCATTTTTAATAAAATATCTTCCACTCCCTTGGTTATATTTTCAAGTGAAACATAATTTGCCATGTTTTTTGCTTCCTGAGTGGCGTTATTCACGACGAATAAGTAATCGCCTCCAGTCACAGGTTTGTCATCGGCGTCATCCGCAATAAATATCCGCAAATGTTTCGGGAATTTTTGGACCAAATAATTATACGCCCTGGTCTTGTCAGTAGTTGTCGGGCAAACCAGAACATTGGCATATGATTCTGTATAACTTGCGCGCAAAGACATTTTATTTTTTTCAATGTATTCAGCAATTAAACCGCACAGTTTGCCTGCAGTTGTAATGTCTTTGCTCAACACTCCGTTTTCAATTTTCTTTACGTGTATACTAATAGTGTATCTACGGAATTCATTCATGAAAAACAAAAGTTTTTTGTCGCGCGGAATTTCTTGAATATCCAGGTGCTTATTGATATCAGTCGTATCGCCGATTTGAAACATTGCTTCCGGAAAATAACTGTTTATCAGACCTGGAATTGCATTTTTAATTTGCTCAATCTGACCCAAGACAGCATCATCAATTAAAGTTTCGGTTTTTCCCAAATCCTGATAATAAATAAAGGTGCCATTTTCGCCGATAACCGGACCGGCAATTTCAAAAATTTTCGCTATTGACAACAAGTCTTCCAGCGCTCTGTTTGAGTTCAAAATAAAAATATGTCCTTCTGCCGACAGCTGATTGATAACCGAATTTATGGTCGGCGAAGTGGCGCGATAATTTCTATCGAGCAGTGTATTGTCAACCTCCAAACAGATTAAATATTCGCCTTTCATATGCTGAAAATCTTATTTGTCATTATATTTATATTTAATCACCTTTGAAAAAAAAGTCAAGCTGTTATTATTTAAAAGAAAACGAGCGGAAGATGTTCTTCCGCTCGATTGAAGGGGGTACGACGGGAATCGAACCCGCGACTTACGGAGCCACAATCCGTTGCTCTAACCAACTGAGCTACGTACCCGTGCGCCACTATCGGCGACTTCACGTTACCTTATTTATAAAATCTTGTCAAGCCATACCTTTGTCTCTGAAATATTCCACGAGAAGATCTCGGGCAATGGTTACCTGGGCGCGAGTAGCGAGATCGCGCACCGTTACAGTGCCGTCAGCCAATTCCTTGTCACCAAGGATCATTATATAGGGCACATTGAACTTCACTGCCCTGACAAACTGGGCCTTGAAAGACATATCTGAGCCAGTGTAGATCATGGCATTGATGCCAGCTCGCCGCAGTTGCCCCAAAACTGCCATTTCAGCAGTCAAATCACTGGTTAGCGCCATGACCAGGCATTGCACACAAGTCGGCGTCAGTTTGATTTTCTCAAGCTTCAGCAAGGCCGCAAGCAATCGGTCAACGCCCACTGATGCGCCGGTGCCAGGCACTTTGGCACTGGAAAAACGTGATACCAGATTGTCAAACCGCCCACCGGAAAATACGCTGCCGATTTCAGGCAAGTCGAGCAATTGCGTTTCAAATACCGGGCCGGTGTAGTACGCCAGCCCGCGGACAATGGAAAAGTCCACTTCCCACATTGCCGGCTCAACACCCATGGCTCTCAGGTATTCAGCGATTCTTTCCAGTTCATCAAATCCGTTCTCGGCGATTTCAATGCCCTTGAACAAATTTCGGCAAAATGCCAGTTTGTCGGACAATTCGCCTTGCAATTCGACAAAGTTCATCAGGGTTTCCACTTGTTTTTCATCGAGCCCAAGGCCCCTTTTGCCATCTTCTTCTTCGCCAAGCTCAAGCCGTAGCTCACTGATCATTTCCTCGCGGCCAACTTTGTCGCGCTTGTCAAGAACGCGCAGAACGTCGTTCAAAAGTCTTGGCTCAAAGCCGATCAATGAAGAAAGACCTTCGGCGATTTTGCGATTATTTACTTTTACAATGGAGCGCGGCAGATCCAGCGCCAGCATGGTTTCAACCATGAGCGCGATGATTTCTGCGTCAGCTACAACATTCGGCGCAAACATGGTGTCCGCGTCAAACTGGAAAAACTCGCGATAGCGGCCTTCCTGAGGGCTTTCTGCCCTGTAAACCTTGCCAAGCTGATAGCGCTTGAACGGGCGCGGTAGAGTATCCAGATTGGCCGCAACATACCGAGCAAGCGAAACAGTCAGATCAAATCGCAAGCCGGTTTTCTTGAGCCAAAATGTTTCTTCATCTCCCCGATCAATCCGTCTTTCAATCGAACTGTCAAGAGTGTACAAGCCCATCTGATCCCAGCCCGGCATTTTGCCAGTAAGAATTTCCAAGAATTCCACAGTCGTGGTATCGAGCGGATCAAAACCAAACAGCTCGAATGTCCGCCTGATCTTGTCCATCATCAAATCCCTTGCCCGTACCTGTTCCGGCGGATAATCTCGAAATCCGCTTAAAACGCGCGGTAAAAGTTTTTCTTGGTCCATGGCGTCCCCCTTTGGTTGTAAACAACAATAGTAACTTATCTTTCGACTTTATCTTACAATAAACAATTTGAAAGTCAAGTCGAATTTCAAAAATAATAATTAACACATATTGCCATGTTTTTGCAATTATATTATATCCGAAAAATCATCGAACCTCTTTTGAAATAGTTCTTCTTTTTCGCACCCTAATCCGGGTTTTTCAGGGACTTCCATTAAACTAGATTTAATTTTAGGACCAAAAGCCAATTCATCATCAATAAACCTATAAGCCGTCAATGCGGTTATTATCATTTGATGAGTACTGGCAAAATGTGCGCCGCCGAAAGTGCCCGAAGCCCCTTCTATCATTGACCCCAACATGCATTCTTTGCCAAATTTTTCCGCCACTTCAAAAAATTTAATTGCCCCGGAAATCCCGCCGCTCTTAGCCAGTTTAATATTAAACATATCACAAGCTTCATTCCCGGCAAACAATTCCACATCTTCAAAAGTATAAACCGACTCATCCAACATTATTTTGATTGGCAACTGTTTTTTTAATTGTATAAATTCCTCGAGTGGAGCCGATGCAGGCAATGGCTGTTCTATCCAGGCAATATCTAGATCAACTATCCTTTTTATAAAACTCACTGTATCGTCAACACTCTTAAAGCCCTGGTTGGCATCAACATAAATTAATAACTCTGATCCGATTTTTCCTCTGATCATTTTTAGCAACTCAACCTCATTTTCAATATCTTGACCAACTTTTACTTTAAATACTTTAACCTGTTCTGACAGGGATTTATTTATAATCGGCTCTGCCTCATTTTTTCCCATCATAGGAATGACCACATCCACCGGTATTGGTTTAGCTTCACCAAAAAATTTATAAACAGGCAAATTTAAAGTTTTTCCAGTAGCATCGTACATCGCCAAATCTAGACCACATTGAGCAGCATAGGCCCGCGGAATATATTTTTGAAAAATTTCCAATCGTGCCTCGACATCATCAGCTCGCAACCCCAATAAATATGGCTTAACCTTTTCAATGTCCTCAAGAGTGGATATCTGAGTCTCGCCTCTTGGCTCCCAGTACACCGGACACTCACCAAACCCGACAGCACCATCATTTGTTTCTATTCTTACCAAAACATAATCCAAAATCTCTAATTTCACTCCTGAAAAAATAAAGGGTTTAAACAATTTAAAGAAAACGGGAATTGCTTTGATTGATTTTATTTTCATATAAACTTGTCTTAAATTATTTAAATATTTAAATATTTAAATATAAAACAAAGTTCTTACAACTTATGCAAACATTATGCTTATTTCATAACCAATTTTTACATATTTTTTAAGAAAATTTATGTGATTTTCTATGAATTCATCCTTAATAAGCTTAACATAAAACAAAAAAACACTCCAGCGTTATCACTGGAGTGAGCTTTCAAATTTCTAAGTTGCCAAGTTCTGCTTGGCAGACTTGACTGTACGGACAAGGAACAGCCGCTCATCAGGAACATCCTGCGGCTCCGTGGCGCCTGGCAGGAACTTGCGGTTGACCACTTGCTGGCGCACGTTGGCAATAACGCTAAAATCACGCCGATCGCGAAACAGGTGCAGAGTGGCGTTATTCGCCACTGAAGTTCTCACTAGCACCTGATCGAACTGTTCTTGGTCAATAGCCCTATGACAGGAATTAATTAACTCATGGCTCAAGCCCAAACCGCGGTAGCAATGATCCACGCCGAGCTCAGCGATATAGAAAGCGCGTTCCTGTTTAAGGCAACCATTTACCACCTTGCAAATGTCCGAGTCATATGTCAGCGGTAAACCACCGCCAAAACCCACCACATCGTCACCATCAAAAGCCAGAAACAAAAGTCCATGGTTAGCAGCTGCAATCTCCAGCAGATAGCCATACCCCTCTTCAGGAGTAAATCGTTCATAGTATGGTGCGTCGGCAAAAACTCGGGCATACAAAGATCCTACCTGGTCGGCATAAGGCTCAAGTTCTTCCGGTCTCTTGATTTGTTGAAGCTCAACCTTCGCAAGAGGATTGTCTTCATTAGGAATAGAAATTACGCCTTCTTCACAGATATTGACCTTGCCCATGATAGAAGCGGATTCAAACATTCCATTCAACATTTCAACACGTGCAGCGATGGTTTCGCCGCTGGGCTGAATGATTTTTACAAAAACGCTTTCGCCTTTTTCAAAAGCAATTTTCTGTGCCAAAGCTACAGTACCTGAACCACAAGCGGTTTCCAGAATCAAGGTATCGGTTTCACGAACATAAACAACCGGCACTATGGCGACAGAATCACCAACTTGTCTCGTGAAAATAACACCTGCCGCCTCTAACTGCTCCAGGCCGAATGATGCCAAGATATGTTTGGTTTCCAACAAATTCCCCGGATCACCACCGATTTCGGAAAATCTGTTAGAATCCACAATTACGTGGCTAATTCCATCCAGATGAACAATGGTAACAGTCATTTCGTTTTCATTCCAGAACAACTGAGATTGTTTCAAACAATCCGCCGGCACGAACCGGATCGGCATCGGGACGATAACATCATCCACTTTACCCGATGAATCAATCAAATATTTAGCTTCAAGAATATACCCGGCACCGGAGACTTCCATTGCCAGAACCTGCTGGTTATTAGTATCTTCATTGTCGCCCGTAGTTGAACCCGAAGATCTGCAAACTGAACCAAATAGTTGATTCTTGATTTCGGCATTGCAGGTATCGCCATGATGCAAATAATGGCCCGCGACGAGCCAAGTCAGGCATCGTGTGGCATTGCCACAGAACTCGCCACCCATCATTTGCAAACGACAAATTGCCTTAGAGTTGCCACTCGCAGGTTCAACAAACCCTACCTGTTCACAGTCCGAATGCTGTTCCATAATCGTTCGCGCAAGCAGTGCTTGATGCTTGCGTGGCACTTGGTCAAAAATAATGATTGTAGTATTGCCACCTGGTATCAATTTTGCATATTTCAATCTTTGCATTTCCGCACCTCCCTTAAACTAAATTGTAAAAGTACCCGACAGAATCATCTTTAGTTTACACGACTAATTTTAAAAATGTCAAATCAAGTTGTGCATAAATTTAATGAATCACTCAAGCAAACAAGCAACAACTATAAACATTGTATTTGACATTTAAATTAAAAAAGGTAAAATTAAATTAGGTCTTTAACATAAGGAGGTCTCTATGTCAATCAAACAAAATTCCACATTTATGCTTCTGCAAAATTTAGTTGCCATACCTAGTTTTGTGGGAGAAAACGCTGATGAACGACAGCTAGCCGAGTTTGTTTACCAATACCTTGTCAAGTTTAAATTTCTTAAAGTGCAAAAGCAACCAATCGGCAACAGTGGTAGATTCAATGTAATCGCAACTACTCCCGGTAAACCCCGACTTTTTCTTGGCGGACATCTAGACACTGTCCCTCGGCAAGAAGGCTGGCAAGGCGATCCTATAGCCGGAAGAATTGAGGGCACTCGTTTTTACGGATTAGGCGCTTATGATATGAAAGGTGGGTGCGCCGCTATCATGGACGCAATTTCCTTACTGCAAAAGGCAGAAGGATTGTTTGTGCTTTTTTATTGCGACGAAGAATACGATTTTGCCGGAATGAAAAAGTTCCTAGCTGAGTATCCAGAAGAAAATGGCATACCAGAATTAGCAATGATTGCAGAACCGAGCGATCTCGAGATATGGAATGCTCATCGCGGCATTGTTGAAATACATTTACAAATGTTCGGAAAAACCGGTCATGCCAAAAATCCGAAAGAAGGAAATAATGCAATTGATGCGCTATATCAAACAATCGATTTTCTTCGAACAGAATTTGAAGAAGCAACGCCACATCAAACTCTCGGCTTAACAACCCTTAATCTGTCTTCATTACATGGCGGTATTAATAAGGGAACGGATTCTGGCGGGAAAATTAAAATAGGACAACAGGGCAATATGATTGCCGATTACGCTGAATGTGTTATTGACATACGCACCAATTCGCCGGATATAAATGGAAAAATCCTGGCTGCAAAAATGGTAGCACTAGCGCAAACAAGGTTTGGTTGTCGATTAGAAACCAAGATAGCACACGACTTCGGGGCACTTTATACAGCTCCGGAAAAGATTCAAGTTGTCGAAAAGGCAATAGCAACTATTAGCGGTAAAAATGCGCAATACGCGGATGGCGCGGACAAAGGTTTTGGCGACGGACAATTTTTGCAAGAAAAATTCGGCATTCCCGTTGTTAATTTGGGGCCATTGGGTGACAACGCCCATAAACCTAATGAGTGGGTCGACATTGACTCTCTTGAAGTTACGCGGGACATATATTCCGCAATAATTCAGCACTACTGTGGAACACCTTAAACTCCTCCGAATATACGACCTTGGATTAACTCATGTTCTCGCATTTTATATCATCAAAAAAGACTCCTTCATCGGAGTCTTTTTTAATTATCTTTATTTAACTCAATTTGCCGATCCTCTGCTCAACATGCTGAACAATTTTGCCGTCAAGCATTATTTCTTTTCTGATAGTCTGCATATCTTGATATAAAATTTTGTCCTTTTCTGAAAATGGCACAAACTGACGGATCATTTCCCAGGCCGCCTGACAACCAAGGCCGGGAAGCAAAGGTTTATGAAAATCCAGCCCCTGCGCCGCGCTCATCAATTCAATTCCAATCACTTCATATACATTTTCAATAATTTGTCTAGCTTTTCTGGCGGCAATTGTTCCAAAACTGACATGATCTTCCTGGTTTGCTGATGTCGGAATCGAATCAACGCTAGCAGGATGAGCCAAAATTTTATTTTCTGAAACTACTGCGGCCGCCGTATAGTGAGAAATCATGTAACCGCTGCTAAGGCCGGCCTGTTCATGCGGAATAAGAAACGCCGGCAAACCTTCGCTGGTCGCCGGATCAACCATCCGACAAATCCGACGCTCGGCAATATTTCCGAGCTCAGCAATAACAATTCCAAGATAATCCATGACAAAAGCAATTGGTTCGCCGTGAAAATTTCCACAAGAAATAATTAAATCATAATCATGAAATATCAAAGGATTATCCGTGGCGGAATTTAATTCTATTTCAACTACTGATCGAATATGTCGAAGTGAATCCCTGACAGCCCCATGCACCTGTGGCATACAACGAAGAGAATAAGCGTCTTGCACGCGATCACAGTTTCGATGTGAATAACCGATTGCGCTATCCGCGCATAGCCTACGAATATTTTCAGCGACAGTTTGCTGTCCAATATGAGGTCTCGCTAAATGGACCATATGATGACAAGCAGCAACCGTACCCATAGTAGCCTCAAGTGTCATTGCGCCGGAGATATCCGCCATTTGGGTCAATAATTCTGCGTCAAAAATTGCTAAGGCCGCGATACCTGTCATTACTGAAGTACCATTAATAAGCGCCAGGCCTTCCTTTGCCACCAGCTTGATTGGTTGAATCCCAAGCCTTGCCAATACTTCATTGCTTGGTTTTCTCTGGCCGCCTTCTATCACTTCACCCATACCAAGAATTACCAACATAATATGCGACAATGGAGCCAAATCGCCGCTTGAGCCGACTGATCCTTTGCAGGGAACATAAGGGTAAATATCCGCATTGACCAATTCAAGCAGTTTTTCAACCAATTCGATTCTCACACCAGAATAACCCTTTACCAAAGAATTTGCCCTGACTAAAACAGCCGCTCTGACTTCTTCTTCTTTGAGCGGCTCACCCACGCCCACAGCGTGGCTCATAATTAAATTTTCTTGCATTTGACACAATTGATCCTGCGCAATAACAACATTTTTAAATTTTCCGAAACCAGTGGTGACGCCGTAGACAACTCTTTTTTCATTTGCGACTTTAGCCACATAATCTCGGGAAGCTTGCATTTTACTTTTTGTTTCTTCACTAATAATAACCTTCATGCGTTTATGACGCGCAACATCGACAATATCATTGATGCTTAACGTTTCACCTGTCAATACCAATAATTGTTCAGAAGTAATCATATTCTTTGTATTAAATATTTATTTGCACTTATTATTTAATTCTTACCTTTTTTTTATCCACATGTCAACACTAATTTACCAAAAAATTATCAAGATTAAATATTGGTTCAGAACAACAAAAAAATAGCCTTAATTTGGCTAATTTTTTGTAACAATATTTATCGCAATTTTTCAATAATTTGGTCAACTGACAATTTTTCCTGTTCGCCGGTTTTCATATTCCTCAGCATAAGTTTATTCTCAACTTCTTCACTTTCTCCCAGCATTATCACCCATGAGACGCCATAACTATCAGCATATTCTAAATTCTTTTTCAGTTTGCGTCCCAGATAATCCATATCCGCCTTAATTCCCGCTTGGCGCAGTTGTTTCGCAATGTTCATGATTTTCTTAACATATTTATCATCCAACGCCAACAAATATACATCTGTAACTGATTTCACAACATCATCATTGTTTTGATTTAATTTTATGGCATCAAAAATTGTTTCGAGCCCAAAGCTGATCCCAACTGCCGGATAAACCTCATTAGTTCCTAAAAATCCGCCGATCATATCGTCATATCTGCCACCGGCGCAAATAGAAGAACTGATTTTCGAGCTATCCTTCAAATAAACCTCAAAAACATTTCCGGTATAATATGCCAATCCGCGCGCCAGAGAAGGCACGAAAAACACATTTTGATTGTCAATAACAAAAGCCAAGGCCTGTTCGACTTCATCCAAGCCGGCAACTTCCGACAACACATCTCGCAACTGAACAATTTTTCCCTGATTATTTCCTTCGATGGAAATTAATTTTAAAATAGTGTCCACTGCGGATCCGGCAATCTGTTTTTCTTTTAATTCTTCTTTCACGCCGTCAACTCCAATTTTATCAAGTTTGTCAATCGCAATGATAGCTGAGATTTGCTGCTCTCCTGTTATTCCGGCATATTTTAATATTTCGTTTAATATTTTTCGGTTATTCAAACGAAATTCGATTTCCATTCCCAATTTGGCAAAAGCTTCGACAGTCAACTGAATGATTTCAGCGTCAATCTGCGGACTACCAATCCCCACCACATCCACATCACACTGCCAAAATTCACGATAGCGGCCTAGCTTGATCGGTCCGTCGCGGAAAACTTGTCCTATCTGATATCTTTTGAATGGTTTTTTGAATTGCGGATTCATGCCGACAAACCTTGAAAACGGAACTGTAAATTCAGTTCGCAAAACAATATCTCGATTCCCCTGATCTTTTAATTTGAAAGTTTCTCGCATAGCATCAGACTCCTGGCCAATTCCAAACTTGGAAGCGAATAATTCATATCGTTCCAAAACCGGAGTTTCAATTGGGTTGTAGCCAAAAGATTCAAATACTTGCTTTAATGTAGTAACAATTTTATCGCGCGCAATTTTTTCTTCCGGCCCGAAATCGCGTACTCCTCTGGCCATTTGCAATGCTTCGTTTTTCATATTTGAAATTTATTTTGAATTTGTTGATTTTCTGAGTTTTAGGCTTTAGGTTTTCTTTGAGTTTGTAATTTGTGATTTGTAATTTTCCTTTTTATCTTTTAATAAAGAGAAAAAGGAATGGGGTGGATGACGGGACTTGAACCCGCGGCCATTGGCGCCACAAGCCAATGCTCTACCAACTGAGCTACATCCACCATGAATTAGGGACAAGGAATAAGGAACAAGGGGCAAGGATAGGAATTCTGTAAATTTGTCTTTTCATGATCCTGCAAAAAGGCCAGCTTGCGCTGGCTTGATTTATTTTTAACTTAATCAATGACCAGCTAGCGCGGACATTCGTGAATATGATGGATTTCGTGAATTATTATCATATAAATTGATTATAGAAAACAGCATAAATTTTGTCAAATGCCAATTTACAAAAATTCCGCATCGTCTAAATATGGCAAGTCGGTAATATGTTTTTCCCTTTCTTCCCGATACTTATCATGATTCAACCTGTTTTTCCTCAGCAGATCCACCATAAACCGACGGCCAAGATATGGCGGCATAATCACATAGGCAGCGCCGGCTTTGTATAATTTTTTCGCGTCAGAAACTTGATTAGCAATACACAAAACATTCATTTTTCTGTGTCCCCTTTTCACATGCGCGAGCAATGTCAGATTGACGTCCAATTCGGGAATAGTGGAAATAACCAGATGGGTATCAGCCAAGGGTAAACTGTCAATCAAGGATGGATCATCAGCAGAACCATACCAACATGCAATTTTTTTTGTTGTTAATACACGAATAACCTCAGGATCATGATCAACCACCAAGAATTTCATTTTCATTTTTATCATCTGCTTGACAAGGCCTCCTCCTAAACGATGCGAACCAAATAAAATAACATCATATTTCTCAGGCATTTCTATAATCTCTTTGTTGCGATTTTTGTCGGAAAAAATCTTGCTCAAAGGCGCCTGAAAAATTTTATAAATTTGATGGTTATAAGTAATATAATATGTTGAAACTGTAATTGTAATGATTCCGACAACTGTAGCCGGCGCTAAAATTTCTTTTGGCAGATGGCCGAGCCCCACGCCCATGCCAATGATAATTAATGAAAATTCGCTGATTTGGGAAACAGTAAGTCCAGCCAGAAAACTGGTCTTTAAAGTATAATTAAGCCAGCGCATTACCAAAATCAAAATTATCGGATTACCAATTAAAATAAACAAGGAAAAAGCAATAATTAAAGGCCATGAATTTTGAATATCTCCGGCGTGAACATTAGCGCCCATAACTACAAAGAAAATTATCAGGAAGAAATCCCGCAATGACTGCATGCGTAGAGCAATCTCTCGCTGATACGGTGAAACTGACAAAATAACACCGGCTGCCAGCGCGCCCAACTCCAAAGAAAAATTTAGTTTATAAAAGATTGAAGCAATAGCAAAGCAACTGCCGATTGAAAAAATAAATAGCATTTCTTTGTTTTCCGCAAAAATTCTATCAATGTGCGGGATAACAAACTTTAATAAAATATAAACGCCGAGCCCCACCAAGGCCATTTTACCAAGCATGGCAAAAATCACCGGCGCAAAATCACCGGAACCGATTGTGGAAGTAGCGGTTAAAACAATAAAAAACAACATGGCTACCATATCCTGAACCAAAAGAAAACCAATGGTAATGCGGCCGTACAACGTATCCTGCTCTTTTTTATTATATAAAAGTTGAAGAATAATAATTGTACTGCTAAGAGCAAACGCCAGGGATAAATAAAATGAAACCATGGCGGTTAGTCCAAGTGCTTGCCCGATAAAGTATCCGATAATTGACGTGAAAAGTATTTGACTTAAACCGGTGATGACCGCCACTTTGCCGACTTCCTTGATTATATTAGGCCGGAGGCCAAGCCCTACAATAAATAATAAAAGCGCAATCCCAATATGGGAAAACGCTTCGAGCGCTCCTCCTTCCGGAACAATGCCGGACACAGACGGTCCGACGATGATGCCGGTAATAATATATCCGATAATGAGCGGCTGCTTTAGAAACTTCATTATGAGCGATACAACTAAAGCAATGCCCAATATAATTCCCAGCTGAATGAAAACTTCGGTCATTTGATTTTTATTTCAATTTTTGTTTGCAATTGTATTATAGCAAATAATTTCGCAAAACAAAAACGCCCTGTTGATGAACAGGGCGAGACTTTCATTTATCCGGCAAGCGGTTTTCCGCACTTAGGACAATCTTCTTCATTATCAATCGCGTTCTGAAGAATTATGGCGCCGCAATGAGGACAAGCGGCTAACTCTTCATCGCAGTCGGGACATTTGCTCATGCCCTTGAAAAACTTACGGTCACAATCCTCGTTCGGGCAATCAATGCTTTCCAGCGCCTGCGAGCACTTTGGGCAGGTTTCCGATTCGCACGGAATTTCTTCATTGCAATGCGGACACTCATCATTACTAAGACACTTGTTGCAATTCGGGCATTCTTCGCCGTCGTCTATCCAGCTTGCCAGAATCGGCTTGCCGCAATATGGGCAATCAGCCAGAACCTCGTCGCAGGCAGGGCATTTCTCATACCCCTTGAAAATCTTTTCTTCGCAACCGGGACAGTCAATGTCTTCCAGTTTTTCTTCGCACTTCGGACAAGTTTCCGACTCGCACGGAATATGTTCTCCGCAATGCGGGCAAGCCTCGTTTCCAAGGCTCTTGCCGCAATCTGGACAGCATTCGCTGTCGTCAATCCAGCTTGCCAGAATCGGCTTGCCGCAATAGGGGCAGTCAGCCAGCGCTTCGTCGCATTCAGGACATTTTTCGTGTCCCTTGAAAATCGTTACCTCACAGCCTGGACAATCTATGTCTTCTAGTTCATGTTCGCACTTCGGACACTTGTCCAGTTCGCAGGGAATATCTTCCCGGCAATACGGACATTCTTCGTTTCCCATGCTTTTGTCGCAATGCCGACAATCTTGACCATCTTCTATCCAGCTGGACAGAACAGCCACTCCGCAATATGGGCACACTGACAGAGCTTCATCGCAAAGCGGACATTTCTCATGACCCTTGAAAATCTCATCGTCACAGCCGGGACAATCGATATTTTCCAAACCCTGTCCGCACTTCGGACACTTATCGAGTTCGCAGGGAATATCTTCCCTACAAAACGGACATTCTTCATCTCCCATGTTTTTGTTGCAACGAGGGCAATTCTCGCCGTCATTGAGTTGCGACGCCGCGATTGTCACATCGCAATATGGGCAGAAATTAATCTCTTCTCGGCAATCCGGGCAAAAGTAGTGCCCCCTTTCATCCGGCTCAACCGGCGTTTTGAAAGTAGCTTTGCAGATCGGACAAGATCTCCCATCCCAGTTTCTAGACACTTGCTTGGGCTGAAATACTGCGGGCTCCGGACTTGCGTCACTATGACTGCCAAATCCAATGTGACCGCCACAGTGCAAACAGCCGGTGGGGCCGACATAGCCGAGCTTGCCACAACCGCATTTGATTAGCTCGAATTTGTGCCGACAATGCGGGCAGGTTTTCACGCCCGCAACATGCGGCTGAAAACATTTGGGACAAACCGCGACTTCGATCTCATGATGGCAATCCTTGCATTCAAGCATAATGCCATTAACACGTGCAAGATGAATATCTGCTTTTGTTTCAACGGATATCTGCGGACTGGCCGACGAATTCGCCGCAACGATCCGGTAATTGTCGCTCGGCATGATCATGCTTTCATTGAAATACACATCGGGCGCAATCTTGCTCATTGCCTCGCGCCATTCCACGAACTGCGAGTGATTCAATTTGGCGGCAAGAATAATCTGGCCGCGGCAAGCGTAGTTCGGATCACAAGTCAGAAAAGCTTCCACCCCGAGACAGAAACAGAAATCGTGACGAACGCCCATATCGTCAAAATACCTTTGCAAATCCGTATGCACCAGAAGCCCAGCAGGAACAATCGCTCGGCGGAAGCCGAACATTGCCCGTGTTTTGTCCACAACCATGGACAGTAATTCGAACGTAATAGCGGATGCCATCCTTCACCTCCGTCTCTATGTCAAAGAACCATTAGAAACTTCAAAAGACTTTACCAAAAAGAAAAACATTTGTCAAGATTAATTTCCAAACAAAAAGCAGCTGATTATTCAGCCGCTTCGAAAATAAGACTAGGCGCGACCGCCCTTACTCTCATTATTCACATAAATCGTTTGTGTTGGATAAGCAAAATTAATTTCCAATTTTCTGAATTTACTAAGTATTTCAAAATTTACTTTTTGCTTTACATCCATGAAATCAACGTACTCTGCGGAATTAACATAATAGACTAACTCAAAATTCAGACTGGATTCGCCGTAATCAGTGAAATGACATCGGTCAAATTCTGCTTTTGTTATTTTTTCAATTATTTCCTGGCAAGTTTTTGGAATTTCTTTCAACTGTGTCTGAGTTGATTCATAAGCAACATTGAGCTGGGACACGACACGTCTTCTTTGTAATTTTTTGAAATTCTGCACTCGCGCCGTTGTTAACTCTCTATTGGAAACCACGATTTCTTCACCCTGCAATGAACGAATACGCGTGGTTTTTAATCCAATTTTTTCAACGGTGCCGGAATCCTGACCAACTGTGATGAAATCTCCGACCTCAAATGGTTTGTCAATATAGATTGAGAAAGCGCTAAATAAATCACTTAAAACATTTTGCAAAGCAAGGGCGATAGCAATGCCACCGATCCCGAGACTGGCAATAAGAGACGTCACATTAACTCCCAAATTTGATAATATCAGCACAATGGCAATTATCCACAGGCCAATTTTTACGATTATACTGGCGGCGGATAGCATTGACTGGGAATACTTTTTTTGATCCTTTCCATCCTTCACTTCGCCAAGATATTTTTTAATAAAATATTCGACAAAACGTTCAGCCGCCATAACAATTTCAAAAACAATCACCAACAGAATAATAACACTGATTATCTTTTCGACGAGAGGCGTCAGACTAAGCGTTCGAAAAGAAAAATAAAGCGCCACAAAAAAATAAAATGGCGGTTTTATTTTTAAAAAAATTTCCACCAACGCGTCATCAAAATCTGTTTTTGTTTTGCGGGCAAATTTTCTAAGTCTGGAAAGAATTATTAACTGAAATAACTTCAGCGCCACGAGCACAGCGATAAATATTGCCACGGCGCTCAAATAATCAGCTAAACTATTACTTAAAAAATGACTGGCTTGCATATTTTGCCAAAACGATTCGAGTTTCTGCATAATTTTAAATATAATTTTTATCAATTATAGTATAACACAATCTAATTTTCCGATAAACCGCCTTGACAAAATGTAACAAAATATATAAATTTAATTCCAGTGCTCTTTGTCAACCGCACAACAAAGGAGGCGGAATGGAACACGAGCCGGTAGTGGAAAGATTTTTACGCTATGTGGGAGTGAGCTCGCAGTCGCGCGAAAGCGTGCCTGACAGCGATATCGCCCCGACTTCACCAGGACAAATGGAACTGGCGCGAATGCTCAAAAATGAGCTGGAAGAACTTTTTAGAAAAAACAACGTTCAGGCGCAAATTGATCTGCGATCGAATGCGCTCCTTGTCTGCCTGATTCCGGCGACTGAAGGATTTGAAAAAGCTCCTGTGCTGTGGTTGTCGGCGCACTTGGACACCTATGAAACCGGCTCGCCGGACATTCGACCCCAATTTCACGATTACGAATCAGGCGACATTACGCTTGCGCCCGGCGTGGTAATCACCGCTAAAGAGCTCCAGATGTTTGAACACGAAACAATCATCACGAGCGACGGCACGAGCGTGCTCGGCGCTGATGACAAAGCCGGACTAGCCGGCATCATGGAGGCAATTGAACTGACGCATGGGTTTTCGATCGAACACGGCGAAATCATCCTGGTCTTTTTCCCGGATGAAGAACTTGGCCGATTCAAGGCAAAACAATTGCCATCCGACTTGCTGGAAAAAAAAGGTATTTTCCTGACCGTTGACGGCTGCGCCATGGGCGAAGTGGATATCGGCTGTTACAGCGGCCGCAAAGTCACTGTCACGTTTGAAGGCAGAGACGCCCATCCGGGACCCGACGGTCACAAGATTGCGTCCGCGATTTACGCGGCAACTTCATTTGTCGAACTGCTGGCAAAAAAACCCGCTCCCTGGAACAAGGACGCGGACGGCGGCTATGTCTTTTCCACCGCGATTCAAGGTTCAACGGAAAAATGTGTTGTCACCTGCATTCCAAGAGCGTTCAAAGACAACGATTCGCTGAAAAAGGTTGAGGAGCTGGAAGCTCTAGCCGAAACTGCTACGAGAATCTGGCCGGGCACCAAATTCTCTTGCGAGGTTGAACACACCTATACCTCTACCAAGGACGCAATTGACGCCAATCCCTGGTGCCTTGAGCCGATTACTAAGGCGATTGAAAAAACCACCGGCAAAAAGCCGATTTTGCAAGAAGTTCCTGCGGGCACTGACGGCGCCATGCTCAATCTGGTTTTCCCGAGCATTCCCTCGCCGAACATTGGAACCGGCGCGCACAACATTCACCAACTGACTGAATTCATTTGCGCGGAAGATCTTTGCACGCTTCAGCAGATTCTCTGCGACATCATCGGAAACGTGGCACGAATCACATAGAAGCAGAAAAACAGGCTTGCGAACAAGCCTGTTTTATAATTACAAAAAAAGTGGGTCATGCGGACCCACCTATGCTAGATGCTAGCTCTTGTGTTGAATGTCGATCTTGAATTCCTCGTGCAGTGGCAGGCTCTTCATGATTTCCCGCGCCACTTCTTCGGGGTCTTCATATATCCCCAGAAATTCGTCGAAACTATCAATCCTCGCGCCCATCAGGCGCATTCCGTGAATTGTGATCCCGCCGGCTCCGGCCCAGGTGAGAACGGTCGGCCGGCTGATTGAAATCTGGACCAATCTGTCGCACACGAATTCCTTGCTCGGCCGACGATCGAAAAAGAAATGCATTTGCAACATCACTGTCTTGGTTTTCTTGAAAATCTTGAAACGCCAGTCTTTCTGATAGTTGGTGTTGACAATGCCGCTCAGGCCACACAAAACCCAAATCCACATGCCAACGATCAGCGCCCAGCTCCCCCAATACGCGAACGCTTCTTTCTCGCTGATACGCTTCACTGCATTGTCATCATGATGCCGTGAATACCAGGAAGAATCAACCGTGACTTCTTCTGCCCACAGCCCGCTTTCAGTTTTTGTTCCTTCGACGTAATCAGTATGACAGGGAAACCCATGTCTTGCAGGGAAGCTGTTGTTCCAGCAATTCGCAATGATAAGCAAAATGAACGGAAAAGCAATTCCCCAAAAAAGCTTTGTCATGAACTGAAACTTTACCGCGCCCCACGACGACTTGGCCGCATAAAAATCCGCAGTGTTCTTGTGTTCCAACGCCATGGCTTCCTCCTCTTTGGTTTGTGAAAGACCGCCAACTCCAAATATCAATCTGATAAGAGCTTATCACGTGACCTTGAATATGTCAAGTCCAAAAAAAAAGTAGACTACTAAAATTACACACAAAACACCCATTTAATCAAAAACAAGCTTGCATATCATCCTGTTTTATAATATAATCTAAGTGTAATTACTAGAATTATGTTTGAAAAAAAAGAATTAAATGTATTAAGTTTTGGATTGGCATGCGGCATCACATTTGGCGTTTATCTCTTGCTGATCGGGATGATCGCCTGGATATTTAACTGGGGCACAACCGTTGTCCAGTTCGTCGGCAGTTTTTATTACGGATTTGCGCCGACTTTTGTCGGAAGTTTACTCGGCGGATTGTGGGCGTTTATTGACGCCTTTATCGGCGGAGTAATTTTCGCTTGGCTGTATAACTTTTTTTCACGATTAATAAAAAAATGAAATAAAAAAAGCCGCTCTTGAGCGGTTCTTTTTTTATTTTTAATTATTCTGGTTTTTCAAAATCATAATACGTAAGGATCAATCGATTTGACTTGCCGGTCCGGAAAACTTCGACAGTCGCGACTTTTTCATTCTTGGAAAACGCCGTGAAAATTGAACTGCTATCGCGATTTGCTTGGTCGGAGATCCAACCGCCGTTTATCAGATTTTTTTCATAAAAATTAACAATGTCGTCAAAAGCCGCAGAAACTTCAAATTCAGCGCTGTAAACATTTTCATTTTCAACTCCGGAATCAACAGCTACGGCCGTAGCAATTATCGGCAAAGTTTGCAGGAGCGGTTCCGATACGCTCACACCGGGAGGAGTCCCTATCTGCGGCTGACACAGAGAACCTGATTCTGGCTTAGAATCGGCCAATTGATCTTTTTGTTTTATTTCACCTTTGTTATTATCAATATAATAAAAAGCAAAAGTCAGAGTAACAAAGATAATTACCAATAAACAGAAAATAATCAATATAATTTTTGAAAGTTTGCTGTTTAATTTATTCATATGAATATATATTAGCATTTTTTTTTAATGAAGTAAAACCTAACTTTACATTTTATTTTTGATATTGTAAGGTTATATATTCATAATGATCATTGACAATCGGCAAAAGGAGGCCGCATGCGCAAAAAGACCAAAGACGGCAAAGACAATGGTGGCGACAAACGAGAAACAAGACCTGATGCGCCAATTGCCAGAAGAGCTGACCTGGGAGAATTGCTGATTCGCCAGCAATTTGTTTCGATCGAACAGCTGGATGAAGCCAAACGCGCAGTTGCTGAAAGCGGCGGATCTCTGCGTCGAGTGCTAAATGACCTCGGTCTTGTCAGCGAGTATAATGTAGTTAAAATGATGTCTGAAGTTTTCGGCGTGCCATCGCTTGATAATCTTGATGGAATTGAAATTCCGGCTGAAGTGCTCAAAATGGTTCCCAAAAAACTGGCCTTGAAACACAAAATCATTCCCGTTGCAAAAACAGGAGACACACTCACCCTGGCAATGAGCGATCCTTCCGACCTCTACGCAATGGACGATATCAAAATTCTCACCCATTTCAAAGTTGAAGCAGTTGTTACCTCCGAGCAAGCAATTGAAACTGCACTCAAGGGGTTCTACGGAGAAGACACGCTGACTGATATTCTCGAGGATTTCACAGATGAGGAAATCCAAGTTCTTCAGTCGGAAGAAACTGTTGACGCCAAAGCGCTGGAACAATTTTCCAAGGACGCCAATATCATCCGGCTCGTCAACCTGATCCTGGTTGATGCTGTGCGCAAAGGCGCCTCTGATGTCCACCTTGAATCATTTGAAAAACATTTTCGTGTACGTTATCGAATTGATGGCGTCCTTGTGGAAGTAATGCAACCGGAACAAAAGATCAGCAAAGCGGTTGTCGCCAGAATCAAAATTATGAGCGAACTCGACATTGCAGAAAAGCGCCTACCACAGGACGGCAGAATCAAGCTGGTACTCGGGAAAAACAAGGAAGTTGATTTCCGCGTTTCTGTGCTACCCTGTTTGCACGGTGAAAACGTCGTACTGCGAATCCTCGACAAATCAGCCCTTCAGGTTGATATGTCCAAACTAGGCTTCGAGCCTGACCAGCTGGCGGCATTTCATGACGCAGTGAAACGACCATGGGGCATGGTTCTTGTTACCGGCCCGACCGGGTCCGGCAAAACCACCACGCTCTACAGCGCGCTAGTAAAGCTCAACCTCATTACCGATAAAATTCTCACTGCCGAAGATCCGGTTGAAATGAGTATAGACGGAATCAATCAGGTGCATATCAATGACGGGATCGGCCTGACCTTTGCCGCCGCCCTTCGCTCTTTTCTGCGACAAGATCCTGACGTGATCATGGTCGGAGAAATACGCGATTTTGAAACAGCGGAAATCGCGGTCAAAGCGGCACTTACCGGCCACCTGGTGCTGTCGACATTGCATACCAATGACGCCCCCTCGACCATCAATCGTCTTTTGAACATGGGGATAGAACCTTTTTTGGTCACTTCTTCAATTAATCTGATTGCCGCTCAAAGACTAACCAGAAAAATCTGCACTGCCTGCAAAGTCCCGCAAATCGTGCCACCGCAGGCGCTGATTGATCTCGGTATTTCGGCTGAGCAAGCGGCGGAAGCAAAACTATTTCACGGTGAAGGATGCAAAGCATGCAACAACACCGGCTATCGCGGCCGAATTGGCCTTTTCGAGATCATGCCGCTTTCAGACGAACTGGGCGAATGCGTAATTCAGGGTTATTCTGCCATGGAACTGCGGCGCGAAGCCAAGCGTCTCGGCATGCGGACAATGCGTGAAGTGGGCATTGCCAAAATGCTAGCGGGAATAATCACGCTGGAAGAACTACTACGAGTCACCATGTAAAATACGCTCCAAGAGCGTTTAAAAAGAAAAACCGCCAAACTCTGTTCAGGCGGTTTTGTTGTTGCCCGGAAATCATTTACCAATAACTAAATCCGTATAAACTCGCTCAAAGCTTTTCGGCACGCCGCCTCTTTGTCTTTTTTCGAATTCTTCGAGGTCAATCATCCGCACTCCCCGTTTATCAAATATATCAAGCGTCACAGAAATCGTGTACCAGAGCAGTTGCAAGTCTTCTGCTGATTTTGGTTCCCAGCCAAGAAAGAATGGTAAAGAACAATCCATACAGACTGCTGCCGGCAGGTTCGGGCCGAGAAAACCATCGCCCTGAAAAAAGCAGAAAACCGGATGACCGATTTCCAGAGGCTGAAAATTATTCTTTTGCAAATAATATTTTAGCCGGCGATAGAACTGCTTACCGAATTCCCTATCGCGAAAAACCAAATTCAAATATGGATTTGCGCCGTCAGGATGACCGGAACAGCAATTCAATGTCAGAATTGGCAAATCCAGCATCCGGGCAATCAGCGATCCGATTGGTGGATCAGTGAGTTGGATTACTTTTTCTTTGTCAAAACCAACTGACGAAAGAAACAATTGCCAAATTTCTGTTTTGTCCTTTGGCCTTTGTTCGAGTTCGACTTGTCTTGCTCTCTGCCAATCAATCAACAACACTTCAAACGGAACTCGCGGCCGCTTGCTCTTTTCAAAGCCAAACTCTTGCCGCAATACGTCATACATTGTTATAAACATTTTTCCCTCCAAACCTGTTTATGCCAGATCAATCGATTAAATTTACTATATATATAGAGATTTGTCAACAATTATTCAGATGCTAAAATATTTAACAATTATTTACAAATTGCATCCAATAAAACCGGATCAACTTCATTTCGTTCAGTTACTTGCAGAAATTCATTCTGACTGGCGGCCTGATGCAAGGCAAATTTTGCGCCTGTGTTTCCCGCCCAGGCGCGCCTGGCAATTCCGTTTAACACATCCCAGGGAATCATTTTTTCAAGTCTGGCGAGGGCGCCCGATGTGCCATCCAAAACCAGGCCAAAGCCTCCATTGATTACACGGCCCCAGCCGACTCCGCCGCCATTGTGAATAGACACCCAGGTCGCGCCACGAAATGAATCGCCAATAACATTTTGAATAGCCATATCAGCCGTAAACATAGAACCGTCGTGAATATTCGCGGTTTCGCGAAACGGCGAATCTGTGCCTGAAACATCATGATGATCGCGACCAATAACAATCGGAGCGGAAATTTCACCGCTGGCAATAGCGCTGTTAAAAGCCTTGGCCAGTTTAATCCGACCCTCGCTATTTGAATACAAAATTCTTGCCTGCGAGCCGACAACCAGTTTATTTTGTTCCGCCTGACTTATCCACCGGAGATTGTCAGCTATTTGCTGTTTAATTTCCAACGGAACCTCCTCCAACATTTGCTGAAAAATTTTAATTGCTATTTGATCAGTTTTCCGCAAGTCTTCTTCTCTACCGCTAGTGCACACCCAGCGAAATGGCCCAAAGCCATAATCAAAACACATCGGCCCCATTATGTCTTCAACATATGAAGGATATTTGAAACTGCTGTCTGATTTTAATATGTCAGCGCCGGCATCCTTGGCCTGTACCAGAAAAGCATTGCCGTAATCCCAAAAATGCATCCCACGATTAACCATTATATCGATTGCCCTGACTTGCCTTTTCAAAGACTCACGAACCATTTGCTTGAACCCTTCGGTATCTGACGTCATCATTTGATTTGCTTCATCATAACTAAGGCCAGCCGGATAATAACCGCCGGAAAACGGTGCGTGCAAAGAAGTTTGGTCAGAGCCAAGATCAACTTTAATGTTTGACTCAGCCAATTTTTCCCACAGATCAACAATGTTACCGGAATAGCCGATTGACACAGCTTGTTTCTGTTCCACTGCCTGCCTGATTCTTTCAATTAGTTTATCCAGATCTGATTCTGCTTCATCTAGCCAGCCTTGCTCCAGTCTTTTATTAATTGCCGTTTGATTGATCTCGGCAATTACGCCAACCGCTCCGGCAATCACCGAGGCCTTTGCCTGCGCTCCGCTCATTCCACCGAGACCGGAAGTAACAAAAAGTTTTCCAGCTAATCCTTGTTCTGCGCCAAGCCCGAGATACAGTCGTCCGGCATTTAAAAGTGTAATCATCGTGCCGTGCACAATGCCTTGCGGTCCAATATACATCCAGCTGCCGGCTGTCATTTGTCCGTACATTGTAACGCCCTGAGCGGCCATTTTATTATAATCATCTTCAGAACTATAGTTCGGAACGACCATGCCGTTTGTTATGACGGCGCGCGGCGCATTTAAACTCGAAGGGAAAAGTCCCATTGGATGGCCGGAATACATTACCAATGTCTGCTCATCAGTCATTTCCGATAAATATTTCATTGTTAATAAATATTGCGCCCAATTCTGAAAAACAGTGCCGGTGCCTCCGTATGTGATTAATTCATATGGGTGCTGGGCAACGCGCTTGTCCAGATTATTTTGAATCATATGCATCATAGCGGCTGCCTGCACACATTTTGCTGGATACTCATCGATTGGACGGGCTTTCATTTCATACGTAGGTCGGAAGCGGTACATGTAAATCCGGCCGCGTGTTCTCAATTCCTCGGCGAATTCAGGAGCAAGCTCAGCATGCATGGAGGACGGAAAATAGCGCAATGCATTTTTTAGAGCTAATTTAGACTCCACATCATTTAATTTCAACTCTCTTTTTGGCGCTCTACCGACCACTTCTTCCGGTGGCATGGATGGAATTTCGTTAGGAATTCCCTGTTGAATTTGAGCTTGAAAATCCATAAAATTATCATTATTTTTTATTAATCACATATTAGCAATAATAACATTTTCAGTCAAAACAAGATTAACTATTAAATTAAATTATATTGACATCAAAAATTAGCCTTGCTATAATTATATTGTAATATATGAAACTAAACAGAACTATAATTTCATTGAATTGGTGCTGGACTTTGCAGACATATTCGCAAAGTCACAGTTTTGCTTTGGCCTAATACACATTCTCTCTTCCAGCCATCAAGACTCCTCTCGGACTTTGCGAGAGGTGTTTTTAATTTGTGTTGATGGCTGAATATTTTTTTCAAAAAAATGCATAGCCTTCAGCACGAAATCCGTGCTGACTTGTTCTTTCCAAACCAAAAAGAGGCGCTATGAAAACATTTGGCATTGAACGCGAACGCTTTATTATGAACTCGCTGGGACAAATTGTTCCGAAAATTGGGATCTTACTGCCAGCAGTGCACAAACTCGCCGGGGAAAACAGCTTGCCGGAAAGCTTATTTACTCACGAACTCTTTGCCGGTCAGATTGAGGACAGAACTTTGCCTTGCCGCAATCTGAAAGAACTGAGAAGCGCGTTAATTACTAATGATCAGATAATGTCAGACGTAGCCAGCCAGCTCGGCTTGACGTTTGATTATTCTGAATTTATGGAAACAAGCAGAATAACAGCACTAGAAGTAAACCCGTTTGATTCTCGGCATCAAGAAATCTGGCAAGCTATTTCTCCGGAAAGAAAAATCGCCGCGTCTATTGTCGCGGCTGTTCATGTTCATATTTCTGCGGATGAAGATGAGGCAGTAAAGCTGATTAATTTTTGCCGCGAGAATGTCATCGATGCGCTTATTGCTATTGGCGACCACTCGAACCGCATGAGAATCAACGCCTACAGATCTATGGCTGAAACAACGGGCGTGCCACAGGTATTTGCCTCCTTTGCGGACATAATGAGTTACATCAACGCCAAAGGCGGAGAAAAAAATGTTTGGGATTTGGTCAGGTACAAACCCTCGACTAAAACAATTGAATTCAGAATGTTTGGCGCTACATCAAACGTTGACGAGGTTCTCGAATATGTTAAGGTTTGTCTTAACTTATTCGAAATCTAATTCAAAAGGGATTTATTGACATCAATAAATCCCTTTTTATTTCAAAAACTATTTATAAAACAATTCGGCAAGCGAATAATCCATAATTCACCAACCACAGGTGCGCGATTATAATTTTCGTCAAAACAAGCCCAAGCTCAAATACTTTTCAATCCTATCCGGCATTAAAACAACAATATTTCCGGAATTAATTTGCTTGGCAATTTTTAAAGCCATGTACATTGCCGCTCCGCTACTCAAGCCGACCAAAAGCCCTTCTTTGACCGCTAATTGCTTCACAACTTTGAAAGCCTGCTCCAAATCAACTTCAACTTTCTCATCAATTTGCGATTGATTATAAATCTTCGGCATAATTGATTTTTGCAAATTTTTCAATCCGGGAACTCCTTTTATATAGGCAGATTCAACCCCGACAATTTTAATTTTTCGATTATATTTTTTCAGTTTTCTGCTTATCCCCATTAAAGTTCCCGAAGTTCCGATTCCGGCCACAAAAATTGTAATCTTCGGCACCTCGCGAATAATCTCCTTTGCTGTTCCTTCAAAATGCGCCTTTGAATTATTTCGATTATCAAACTGGTTTGGCATCCAATAAAGCTCTGGATGTTTATTAAACATTTTCCTGGCCGTTTGAATTGCGCCGTCTGTTCTTAATCCTGCGGGCGTTTCAGTTATTTGCGCGCCAAGTAACTTTAGAATTTGCTTTCTTTCTCTGCTCGCGCCGGCTGACATTACAATTTTTGTTTTATAACCTTTGACGGCGGCAACCAGAGCCAAGCCAATTCCCGTATTACCGGATGTTGCTTCGAGAATTATTTTATCCGCAGTTAATTCACCGGACTTTTCAGCCTGTTCAATCATAAAAATTGCGGCTCGGTCTTTCACTGAACCACCAGGATTTTGGCCTTCCAGCTTAGCGAAAACATTTACTTTCTTATTCGAATTCAACTTATTGATTTTCACAATCGGCGTATTGCCAATTGTTTGTAGAATGTTTTTATATATCATATTTATAAATTAGTTAATAAAAAAATCTCGGTTTCCCGAGAGTCAAAAGTGATATTTTTTTTAAAATCAACAACCTGCTCTCGAGAAATATATAGCGAGAGAGCAAGTACAAGTATTCAATTTCGTAATTAATCTTATCATATTATTAAATACTCACGAAGCATCTGCCTCAAAGTAGTTTTTCCTTTTTTGTTTTAAAATACCGCTCTCTTCTTTGAGCATCTTTCTTAGACAAAAACGCTTCATAATAAATTAACCCCAGCGGCAAACGTTTTGATGTTGAAATATTTTTCCTTTTTGATGTTCTAAAACCATTCTATTTAAATCCGCGGCTAGACCAACATAAAACTTTCCATCTCTTAAATTTTTTAAGCTATAAACATAAGAAAAATTCATACAACTATATTATAGCAGTGAACTATTCGTTCCTCAAGTTCACTGCATGAACCACTCACTTATTACTCTTGGGCTGCCATGAACCCGAACGAATGAAATGAGCGAGTGGTTCATGGCTCCGGGACCAGGACATCTCACTCGTCACTTCGCCTGCCTGCCGGCAGACAGATATACTCTTGTAAGAGCTTCCGCCACTCCAGCTCCCCTATTCGAGTCCTGATCTTCTATTGTAAAACACCCTTTGCTAAAAGCCAAGGCATGAAACAATTACTACTAAAATAACAATGACTTTCTTTTTCATAATCAATTTATGTGATTATAATTTTTTCAATCTCTTTTTATTCCTCTATTTCTTCTTTTTTTAGATACTTTCTCTGGCGTCTTTCAATCACTTTTTATAATATTCTTGATACAGACGTTTTTTTCATCTTTATGATCAATAATTTTATCGTGTGCCATATAATTTATATTAATTTTTGATCTTTAATTAATCTGATTAGTACTACAATAACGGCGATTACAAACAAGATGTGGATGAAGCCTCCAAGAGTGTAGGAAGTAACAAGTCCAAGCAACCACAAAATAATTAAAATGACAGCTATTGTCCACAACATATAATTAAAGTTAAGAATAAAGCCATACTCACTAGAAATTTATGGCGGGGATTGAATTCCAATCCCCATCGCCGTCACTCTGCTTTTAGAATTCTAATACCAATTGCTTGATACTGGAAACTTCTTTGGTAGAGCGAATCATTTTCGCAGGATGATTAAACCTGTGTCTTCACTTAATTGAGCTTAAGCGAAGGGGAGACGATGTCCTTTACTTCTTGGCATCCAATTGGTAGTCCGGAACCATCATTGAATCCGGTGGAGCAGGAGTTTTCAAAGAGGAGCCAATGGGAGTTAAACATCATTGGATAAGCATCTCCTCCCGCATAGCAAAGAGCGAAATCCTTTTGAAATTCCTCCATAGATTTGTACCCCGGATAGTTCTGTAAGAGGGTGACAACAAATGAATCACTGTCTTGGCTTTCTCCCTCATACCTAAAGACAAACTGTAGTTTGACGCCACCGATGTCGGTGTCGGTGAACGTTTTCACCAGCGCCTCGAAGTAGCCTGGTTCATACGTAGTTCCACACTCGTCGGCCATTGCCATCAACTTTTCGGCAGTAAAACCGAACGGAGCATCCACCATTGAGACTTCAACATCAACCCCCTCGGTTGAATAGTACAACGGTACGTTGTTGCCACATCCGTATACTTCTCCGCAATTGGTCAATTCCTCAACATCGCCAGCAACGTCACCAGCATCCCAATCAGCGTCGTTTTCAACGCCACAGCTGACACACAAGATGATTAATGCTACAAACACTAACATGTTCTTCATTTTCTACCCCTCTTTGCTTGATCTGTGGAAGAGCTCAATGAGCCCTTGAAGGAGCCTGGAAAATTCCAGCGCCTCTATAAAGGGCTCATTAAATTTTTTATTTAACTACTTTGGGCTGATAGGCGAAGAATAACTCACGTTAATTCATTTGAAACGAATCTGAAATTAGTTCAAAAATTTTACGAGTTTCTTCAGGGAAGTTTTTATTTGAATACGTTAAAACATATATCATCCCTTTACTCTCCTTAATTATATAATCTGGATTTTGTTCAAGCAGTTCTTCATAGCTAGCCCCTTTGCTAGAAAATTTTGTGATATTGACGGTATCAAAGCCTTTACTTTGTTCTGCTGGGCTTCTGAAGAAATATACTTTTTCAATAAGTAATGGGTCTGGTGCACCATTTACGCCTTGACTCCAATCCGCTGGATAATTAACAGAGTAATCACCAGAAGTGTTTGTAAAGATTTTCGTTCTGATTTGGCTAGCATCGTTTGATCCAGATATGATAGCCTCATTGGTTTCAATATTAAGTGTAAGGGCAAAAGTTTCGCTGACTTCCTTTACTTCTTTTTGAATATCAAAATATTTTTGATCCTCCATCCCTGGTTTGCCGGCACTGTCACCGGCACCTGAGTAATAGTAACTATGAGTTGAATCACTAGTGATTAATACCTGTGGATTGTCTACCACAAAAGGGGCGTCTACATCTTCATTCTTTAATACTTGAATTTTGATATAGCGCTGTGGATCCACCATGGATGTTAGCAAAAAGTTATGATAATCAATTTTTGAGCCCAGGCTGGCATTTTCCACCTCTTCTTTTATTTCTCCCCAATTTTTCGGAAAATTTAAAGTAAAACCGTATTTGGAATTCTCATACTTGCCACTAGACACCTCGACGCTTTTACTTTGGTGCCAATAATAAACTCCTCCACTAACGATGATTGCGGTAACTATTACAGCGAGAACGATTTTAAATGTGTTTGATTTCATAAGTTTAGAATTAGAAATTATTTTTTGCCTCTTCTTCTTTTGCCTCTTTCACCCCATATTACTGTCTAGACAAAGGGTACACCTTACACCTTACCATAGTGATTTGGGTAAATTTATAATGAATAAATTTCAAAGAATTTGGCCGCTACAAGATTTGTTTTTCATTAATTAAGCTTACTGGCCGCCTCTGGTGTCGAAACAGTTTTACCGATTAAGAAAAGTTTGGTAATACCCCAACCAATAAGCAAGTAAACGAACATCGCCAAAAGCGTAGTCCATTCAAACAAAGCGCCCTCTACTCGACTTGTACCAAACACACTGATGAATGGTACGGCGAATGGCATGGAAACTGTGTAAATGAAATTGGTAAATCCAGCCGCAACATTGGCGCCGAACAGCTTTAATAGGAAACGAAACATCAGTAAGATCTCAACAAGGCCAACAAGATACCAGACGATTTGAGTTCCGCGATATAAGGGCTTGGTGCTGGGTGAATTAGTTGAATCCATATGATTTATGGTTAATAATAAATATTATCTTTCATTTTTGACTTATAATACTTTTTGACCTTTGATCACTCTAATGAGTACGACGATAATAGCGATCACCAGCAGGAGATGGATAAAAGACCCTAAGACATGAAAGGCGACGAAACCGAGCAACCAAAGAACGATTAGAATTACAGCGATTGTCCACAACATATAGTTAAAGTTAATTATAATTTTATTTAACTGTTATTGAATTAAAAATCGCATCCAATTCACCTTCCGCAGTAGCGTCATCCTTGCTGTAATATATCCATATGTCATATTCATTTTCGCCGCTACCAACTGTCAATTGTTCTTTTGGGACCTCTTGATCAATTTGTTCTTGAGGTGCTCCCAGTTGAATACCTCCTTCTCCATAGTGGCCCTCTTTTGCCTGAAAAATTACAAGTTTTCTATTTTTTTCTTTTGTTAGATAGAGTACATATTCATTTGAATCGTCAATCTTATATCCATTGGAATATTTGAAAGAATATTTTTCAGACGAATAGGTTTCCAAGTCTGATTGCGCTGTCGTCTCAAAAGAAAAACTGTTTAGTATTTTTTCTATGCTCGAATAGTTTTTGTCTTCTGGATCGTAACTGATGACAAAAGTATATTTGTCATAGGGAACAAGTATAGAAATCATTGCTGGACCCCAATCACCAGTAAATTTTATTTTTGTTGCTGGTCGATCAGCGAAAGTAATTTCCTCACGACTTATCAAGTTTTTTCGTATATTTTTTTCAAGAGAAGATTTATTTACAACTATACTTAAATTGCCAAGATCCTCCCCGCCCTCTTCAAGCTTTACTTCGGAAATGAATACTGCTTCTGGCTGAGATTCTATGCTAGAGCCTTTGGTTATAAACCAATCGCGCGGATACTTAAATGAAAATTGGAACTGAGAACCAAGGAATGTTTTCCAGTCTGCAGTCCCATCAGCAACAGTGGTGGCAGTATTGTCACCAGCGCTTGTTTGATCATTCGTATCTTGCTTCGAACAACCGCCCCCCACCATTAATATAGCGGTAGCCATGGCCAGCAGTAATAAAGTTTTTTTCATAATTATTTTTTAATTAATTAAGTAAGTTATATAATTAAGTGAGTTATATTATTTCCAATCTCCAATTTTAGTGTACGCGCTGTCAAACTCACCAAATTGGAATAATGCGTTTTGATTCAAATCAATTTTGTATAATTTAAAATATTGGAGACCTTTACCGTTACTGTTCTTATCAAGCATTTGATTCAGTAATTATTTTAACAACATCCACACCGTCAATAATCACAACAGATGATGGCGATGGTAATTGTCCACACATTGTTTTTCTTTTCCGTAATGTTTTGGGTTAGTTGTCGTATTTACCTTTGTCGCAACTTTTGTTGTAACAATTTTTACTCCCGTTCTAATAATAGCGCTAACAACCATTTGATTATTTCTTTCAGTATAAGCCAAATTATCTTCATTAATATCGACTTTTGTACAGCCAGCACCAACCATTAAAACCGAAAAACGACAGCGAGCAGAATCAGAGCATTTTTTTCATAATATTTTATTTATTTAATCCGTGACTTGTAAGCCAATTTAATTGTTTTAAGTATGGCAGGAACGAACGGATTATCTTGTTTAATTTTTGGAAAAATTCTTTTTCCATCCCGCACTTTTTGGAGCAGGTTGCTATTCACTAAAACTTTGATATGTTGTGATGTCAGAGGCAGAGAGATGTCCAGGATCTCGGCGATGGCACTTACAGAAAGCTTTGGCTGCTCCACAAGGACGCGAAAAATTCGGTAGCGATTAACATCACCCAATACCTTAAATGTCGCCGCCATGCTTTTGTCGGCTGTGGTCAACATTTTGCGGTTTTTTTGAATTTCTTTTTTGCTAAGCATCGTTATTGATTAAATAATTAAATACTTGTTTAACAGTTTAAGTATATATCATAATAGATTATCTGTCAATAGCAACAACAAAACACACACCAAGGGGTGTATTACTAAGGATACATATGACAGGAAACATCAAAAATACCAAGACCAAATACAAACCCTTGAAATTGAACTATCTGAACACACAAAAGCCGATTATAATAATCAAACTACTGTTGCCACAGTCATTTCTGTAGCTCGCAGAGCAAAGACTATTTTTGAAAAAAGTTCTGAAATTGCTAAAAAAAGAACATTTTTAAATTATATACTTCAAAACCCAACAGTAACAGGTAAAGTTCTTACCTTTCAACTCAAAAAACCCTTTGATTTAGTGCTAAATCTCGCAAACACACAAACAAAAACAGCCGCCAATTCTGATGGCTGTCCTGTTTGGCTCCGGGACCAGGGCTTCCCTCGCTTTAACTCGGGATAAACTTCTCGCCGCCGCTCGCGAGTGGCGGGATCTCGCCCTGGTCTTTTTATATCTAAATTTATTTTTTATGGCTCCGGGACCAGGGCTCGAACCTGGAACTTCGCGTTAACAGCGCGATGTTATACCAATTTTACTATCCCGAAACAATTAAAAAAACCGGCTCGCGCCGGCCAACTGTTTTATTTTAACTAAAACACTCAACCAACGCTTGGGCGGTTATTATTATTACAATTGGTTGTTTGAGTGAATTTTTTCATACAAAATTATAATAGCACACTAAACCAATCATGTCAAATTTTAACTCTGTGAAAAGCAAGAAGTGACATTTAAATATTATGATTACATAAAATAATATCAATAAATCGACGCAGAGGCTTTATACTTTTTCCAATTATTTAAGCAATTTTACGTTATCGTGACTTATTTTAGCCAAATTTGATGTGGTCTTATTGACATGCCCTAATTTTTATGATATTATATTCAGTTCTAGATCCAGACACCATATAGTTCGATTTGAATCACAAACAAGAAGGAGAAAACATGCAAGTACTTTCAGACATACTTCGTTCATTGATGATTTTCGTCGCCACCGCGTTCCCGCCCATGGTCGGGATGTTGGCAACGAAGCTCTGCAACCGGCTCTCGTCGTATCCCGATGAAAAAGGTGGCTTCAGAACTGATGTCGCAATTTGTGCCCTGGGCATCCTCCGGCAAGGCGGAATTGAGGAATTCGAGCACTGGATTGCTCGGTATCCCTTTGTTGAGCGCTGGCAAGGAATGTTCCACCCGCGCATGTTCAAAGTCCAGTTCACACAGGATCAGGGATGGCACATCCTGAATATCACTCACTGCGACAGAAAGTATGGGCGTGCCGTTATTCGCACGCTCTAACAAGGCCGGGTGGGCGGCGAGGTGATTACTCACCCGCCGTCCACCCAACTAATTCCTATTTTAAAAATAAATACTCCAAATTGAAGAGTATTTTTTGTTTGTCTCACTTAATAACAGCCGAAATAATTGAATTACATCTCGCAAAAACTTAAAGCCAATATTGTATAACGATATTCCATGTTTTATGTCTCGTGTTCCGTGCTCCGTGTTATGTGTAATGCGTCTAATCATCCATCACCTCCTCTTTTTTCTCCCGGATAAAACCAAATAAATCCTCAAAAACCTCAATCAGCAATTTAAACGGCGCTTCAATAATTAAATCCAAAAACATGGCCAGAACATTAATCTTGGAAAACTTACCCGACATCCAGCGCCCCATGCTGACAAAAGGCAGGGCGAAAAAATCAACAATGGAACCGATGATGCTCTCGCGTCTTTCAACAGCCAGCAAATCCTGAACCGGCCGGCGGATGCGCATGCCAAAAAAGCTCACCAAAGTCAGAAACAGAACAAATATTAAACTGCTAAAAAAATTAAAACCCCACTTGTACAGCACAGTAAATATCATCATTATCGAAAAAAGAAAGGTTAAACCGTAGATCAAATTAAAAATATAACGCGAAATTTTGCTCCGCCCATGAAAAGGCTTTAGCTCATACATCTTTCCCTCATTTTGCTTTAGCGCGATCTGACTAATTTCATTCACAATCTTCGTGGTGTTTTCCTTCTTCGGCATGCGGATAAGTATGGCGACTACAAACATCAAAAATGGCGGGAATAAAATATTTATTGCAACTGAAACATAATTAATCGCGCCGTTCAAATACCAATCCATAGGAAATTCGAGCGCCAAAGCTAAAACCATTTTAGTAAAAAACACGTAAATAATACTTCTAACCACACCGCGCCGCAGCTTTACCCGCACGCCCTTGTAACGTTTATGTACTTGTTTTTTTATTTCTTCTTCCAAAAGCTCGGCATCACCGAAAATCTGTTTTGCCTTTTTGGGTTCACTTTCCAAAATATCCTGAATTATCCAAAATATAATCGCCTTTTTCTGCAAAACTTTTTGCACCTGATTTTTCAGGGGATGAGCAATTTGCTTGTCTATTTCCGCCACAATCTTGCCAATATTATTGGCGATCTTTCCGATAGTAGCTTCATCCGCTTTTTTCCATTGAGGATAATAAAGCCCGAGTAACAATGTTCGGAGCATTGCCTCATCCCATTTAAACAACACGCGGTGACAGCATAAATATGCCTGCAGTTCTTTTTCCTGATCAGTAATATCCTGATTTTTGAACTTTATTCTAGGATTGTAAACCGAAAACATGGCATTGATCAGAGCTTTTTCTTTTTTCGGGGGAATAACGGCCAATTCTATTTCAACCGAACACATTTCCAAAAAATATTTCCATTGTTTTCTGGTCAATTTACCTTCTGACTCTTTAATCTTGGCCAGGAGAACATTGTATTTTTGGATAATGTCGTCTACAACCTTGACCATTTGCACTGGGACTTTATCTCTAATATAGCCGCCGCGAATCAATTCCTGCAATAATTGCTTTGGCAGATTTTCATGGTGATATTTATCCAATAAATAATTTTCCAAAATAACCTTTTCTAGCAATAGTTTTCTTTTTAAAATTCGGTAAATCGCGCTTTTGCGGATCAAATGCTCTTCCTGATAATCAATAGCATTGCGCACTTTTTCGTAAACAAAGGCCGCCTTGCCGATCACAGCATTAACTTTTAGAATTTCATCTATAGGCGTTCTGTACTCAGCTTCAAGGAAATTTTTTATTAACCTATCGGTAACCTTTGACATAAATAATTAAAATAAAGCTAATTGCTCGCTAACCATTGATTTGACGGGCAAACTATGTTATCTAAGCTTAAACTAATCCGTAATAATTATAACAGTATCCTGCCGGTTTTTCAAGCTGACCTTTTGCTGTTTTTACTTAATTTGAACCAACCAAGAACTTGCATCAGGTTTTATTTTACTAAAAAAACCCGATAGCCCTCCTTACTCTTTCCTTTACCTTCATGCCGACATCATCGCCCTTTTTGGCTTTGTCAATTGGCTCTCGATCAATCTGCATAGATTCAATCACTTGCTCAAACTCGACCTCGCCTCCCTGAATTCTAATCTTGTCGCCCACTTTTAGCTTGCCTTCCAAATTCAGCACCGCCACGCCCAGGTTGTCAAAATAGTGAGTAATGCGTCCAATTTGTTTTTCTGACATATAATAAAATTATTCTAATTGTCTTAATTATTCTAATTAACCTAACTAAATTCCAATGACTTAATTATTCTATTTTCTGAATTTAGGATTTGGAGCTTAGACCTTATTTAGAATAATTAGGTGAATTAGGTTAATCAGAACAATTCATCGTTTATATAAAAAGCATAATAATTCCAAGTCCGATTAAAACCAAACCAATAACCAGCCGCATCCATTTCTTTTTTTCTTTTCGCCAGGCTTCGACTTTTTCAGGCGGCAGGCCATAGTAAACGGCCAGCAAAATAATCAGTAAAGGCAGAACAAAAATTAAATTATACAGCAACAAATAAAGCACTGCCTGCAACCAGGTGTTTTTATCAGCCAATAATGACAAAACAGCCAAATAAACTCCTCCGGTGCAGGGCAGTTCAAACAAAGCAACGAGCACGCCGAGAACAATTGCGGCCGGCAAAGTCGCTTTTTTAATATATTTTTGGATCAGGGCTTTTTTTGAATCCGGGATAGCCAGCGTCATTCCATTGCCGCTCCAAAACACATCTTTCAAATTAATTAAACCAAGAATTATGGCCAAAACCGCTGTAAAATAATAGAAATATTTTGTAACATGAACGCTTTGGATAAAACTAAGTAATCCGATTCCGGCCAAAAAATAAACCAGAAACACAATAAAAATATAAACCAACCCAATCGCCAGCATTTTATTTTTATTTTTCACGGCTATTAAATATAAAATCAAAAAAATCAAAACCGCGAAAGCGCATGGATTAATGGAATCAATTGCCGCCGATCCGACAATCAGAGGGATGGTGATGTTGTGCATAAAATAATAATAAATAACAAAATACAAATTATAAGACACAAACAAATTACAAACAATAAAGTAAAATTACAAAACACAAATCACAAACCGTCAAGCGCTCATCAAAAAAGACAAAGCATATTAACCTACTTGAACTTAATTTAAATTTGTCCCAATTCTCAATTACGAAGCAATCAATATCACCTTGACGACTATGCCGTCAAAATTATCAATTCCATATTTGTAATTTGTGATTTGCTTGTAATTCGTTATTTGTAATTTGTAATTTTCTTTCTATTCGCTGGCTTCCTGAAAACACGGAGCGCCTCCGGCAAACAATAAATCTTCGCACTCGCCCAGAGCTTCATTGAATGATTGTCCCGGAAATTCTCGTCCGTCGCCGCAAGAAATAACTTTCGGACAAACAGGACAACCGATTGAGATTGGATACGCTCTAATTATTTTTATTCCGTTAACCGCTACCGGGCACTTCACTAGATCTTCATCAAGTTTTTCCTGTTCCAATTGTTTTTGTTTTTCTTGTTCAAGCGCGCTTTCAATATCCATAATTTTTTTCCATTTGCTAAAAACATCATCGCCCGCTTCAACAACCGGCAAAATTTTTATTTTCAAAATCACCGGCTTGCCGAGTTGCTTTAATAAAATATTTTCCATGGCGCTTATTTGATCTTTGGTTATGCTTTCATTGGCATTGAGTGTCAGAGAGGCCGTCAGAATACCGTTTTGCTCAGATATTTGAAGCTCGGAAACTGAAACTTGCTCGAGCGATGACTGCACCACGCCCTTGATAATTTTATTATTTTTCACTGCTTCTGCTGTTTGCTTGGTGGTTAGAATTAGAGGGATGAAAATTATCACTAGAAAAAGCAAAGACCAACGGAATCCGCTTTTGCTTTTTTCATGTCCGATTTCACTGGTCGGAGAAAAATTTGAAATTAAAAATAAAATTGTAGCGGCAAAAGTAATAGCAATCAAATTCGACAAGAACAACAAGAGCGCTCCTGCCGCCGCGTCAAAATCGCCGCGGCCTATTGATAACCCAATTGTCGCAATTGGCGGCACAATCGCCGCGGCCATGACTACGCCGGCAATCGCCGAACCTATTTTCGGATAAGCAATTATAAATGCCCCGACAAATCCGGCAGCCAGACCGATCAAAAGTTCAAACAGTGTCGGACTGGTTCTCTGTAAAAATTCTTTATTTTCAATTACCAAATCAGGCACAATCAAGCCGAGTAAAATAGCCACCAGCAGAATTACTAGAGTACTCTTCAGTATTGTCCCGAGCGCTGTTTGCAATAATCTCGGCCGTCCCATGCAAACGCCGAGAGCCATGGCCAGGATCGGCCAGACCAGAGGCGCGATCAGCATGCCGCCGATAACCACAGCCGCCGAATCAATAATTATACCAAGCGTAATTATAATGCCGGCAAAAAGAGACATTATATAAAAATCAAAATCACCGGCCGCTCTTTCCTTGATCTGCTCGTAAACTTTTTTCTGCCTTTTTTGCGTGGCAAAAAAACTGCCAAAAATTCGCTTTTTAAGCACCTTAACCTCTTTTTTATTGTCCGCCAAGGGGAGTTGTCCGTCCTTGTTCATATGTATATCTGATATTATTATAGCAAACTTTTATTTAATTATAAACAGCCGCCCGGGAATTGATTTTAATCAAAATAATAGAACCCAAATTCGGAATTCTATTATTTAAAGAATTTTTTAGATCCAAAAGCCTTGATACAAAAAATACAAGCCGAGCAATATTGCAATCGCGCCCGCGAAATAAAAATAATTATTGTATTTGCATATCCATTTAAGCAATTTTGCTACGATTTCGCTGAAAAATAATATAAACAAACCCTTCAGCAAAACCAACCAGCCAACAACTGATATTACTATACGCCAAGAATCCTGCCAAACATTATGATTTAAAACGAGCAGTAATCCCAAGATAAGATTTAGCAGTCCGGCAAAATAAAGCAAAAGATCTTGCTTGGCAAATCCCTTGGCAATTGCCTCAAAGTAACGTCTCCTAGCTAACAACAAGACGCCAATGATAAAGAAAAATAAACCGAACAATTTTGCCAGCAAAAAACGATGTCATCATAGGTTTTTATTTTTATTTGTCTTGTAGATGTATTATAGCAAAAAATTTTAAAATAAAAAAATATGGGGCAAACACAATGCGTTTGCCCCGTTTCTGCCAGTCAAGGGCTAGCAGCGCGGATCGAAGTAGAATGGCGGCGGGAACGGCGGAGGATACGGATCGAAAATCGGCGGGTAAGGCGGCAGCGGCGGGAACGGCGACGGATACGGCTCGAAAATCGGCGGTGGCGACACCGGTACCGGCCACCACGGTTTCTGCTGATACGGATTGCGATCGCAGAATCGGCACTGCGATTGCGGCTCACCGTGCATACGCAACGGGCAGCCATCGCACGGCCCTTGCAGAAACATCTGTCGGTCAATGTCCATGACGATCCTCCTTTGTTAGAACTATTTCTCAAAGTGAATCCAAACTATTTGTTCCGGTTCACTATAGAGGAGAGAAAAAGAATGACCTGCTTCCCTCACTTTGCGAATGGACTTTTTCTGAGTTCTCTACTTAATGCCCGAGCGGCAGGATTCGATTGACGTTGGCCATGATATCCTGGGCTTCCTCGGCCCTGGAACGCACGCCTGCTCTGCGCAGAATGTCATGGGCAAATTCGTCTGCAGTCAGGTCGCCTGTGATACGACGAATGGCAGACGCTTGCTTGTCAAACATGCTTGCAGGCACTTCCGGCAAAGATTCCCAAATCTCTTCAACGAGAATAGTTCTCCCTGATGAAAATTCATATTGCCATCTGCTCATGCTATTCCTCCCTTCGGTAAAACTAATTTGTAGATAATTGAAAAGAACAACGCCTATCATTACAAATTACATATTGAGTAATTGGCAAGGATAGACGGGCAGCCAATGATGGCTGCCCTTGTTCATCTTACCAGTCGTGGTTCAGACGCTTGAACTGTCCGTCGACCTCGACCGTGGTGTGCGACCGACCGATGGCGTCGCCATCAGTGTTGAAACGGAAGGTGTCATGCACATTGACCCCATCTCCGGTGTCGAGCACGTCGGTCATGAAACTCTGCGGATCCCGCACCAGCTGGTTCCAACCCTGATCATTCTGTGCCATTTTCGTTCTCCTTTTGTAAGGTGCCTCTAGCCGGATCCAAACATCATTGTTTAGATTCGCCATAAAGGCGAGAACAAATTAGAATCAATCTGTTCTCGCATCATTAGAAAGACTACCAATCCATGAAGTCCGAATACGGGGTCGGGTCATAAGGCAGAAGCTTTACGCCCGGCGGAATATAACCGAAATCTACTGCAGGAGCTGCAAGCGACGGAAGTTCAGGCGATCTCACACAAGGAAAATGTGGCTCTCCTCCACCAATTGGCGGGGTATCAAACCACTTTTCCGTTGTTGGCGCTGAATGCGACGCGCCATAATACGTGGGTTTGTAAAACCAATCATTGTTGTTCATGTTTGCACCTCCATAAAAGTCAATGAGATTTATTCGCCCTTTCAAAAACTGAGTGGCATGATGCGATTGACGTTCGCCATGATCTGCTGAGCCTCTTCCGTCATGGTCAAGGCACCAGCGCGCCGGCGCACATCGAAAGCCAGCTCGTTCGCAGTCAGCTGACCCGCCCGAAAGCGGATACTGTCAGCTTCTCGATCAAACATGGTAATGGGTTTCTCCAACAACGGGGGCAGATAATCGTTGTACATAGCAATCCCTCCAATGTAATGAGCCTCTAGCCAAACCCAAACATTATTGTTTGGATTCGCCATAAAGGCGAGGACAGAGAGACTTGGCTGTCTGTCCTCACATAATTTCATTATTCTCCACGAGCTGGACCGCACGCGATACGATTGCCATTATTATCTTCCACGTGGTCGAGGTCACGTCCATAAACTTCCTTTCGGTAATGCCTATGGATATCCCCATAATTTCTGAAACCAGCACCACCACCAGTCCATTGCACCATGTCAGCCTCGACCTTCTCTTTGCTACCATTCTTTTTTACTACCGTGAAATTCGCCATGCTACCACCTCCAGGTTAACGATATTAACTATTGTCACTTGCATTTTAGTCGTCAAGATTTATGAAAGATACTGAAATTTTTATAAAAAATTTACTGCTCTTTGTCTATAATCCTCTTTTGCACCAAATCATCGCCCTCATATACATGCTCCACCACCTCCGCCACTTCCCCATCCTTGCTATAGGCAAAAATTCTTAATACCCGCCTTTGAGGTTTGTTTTTGTTTTTTCTGACTACCATATCTATACATTATTTACGGAAATCATCTGGCTTTTCAAGCCCCTGTTTATTCTTTCTGACTTAATTATAATTTTTTTGGCAAATGAAATATACTGAAATTCTTATGAAAACAAAAAAACGCTAAATTAAGCATCTTTGCATCCTCTTTATTTCAAATTTAATCAAAATCAAGTAAAATATAGGTATGGAAAACTTATCCCTGCCAATTTTAAGCCTTTTCATCCTGCTTGTCCCCTATTTACGGCGCCACTTTTTTAGTTCGCCAGAACAGAAGCCGGTGGAACGCCCGGGAGAACGGCAAAATTATTTTGATTTTATAAAAGGCCTGGCCATCCTGGCGGTCATCCTGATCCACGTTGAATATTTTTTTGTTTATTATTTTCCCGAACATTCAACATTTTCATTTTTCATCAATAATGTCAGCCGGTTTGCAGTCCCGGTTTTTTTCATTTGTTCAGGGATTCTTTTACAACAAAACATTCCGAATTGGAAAACGTTTTATTGGCGCAAAATTGTCAGGATTTTAATTCCGTACTTATTTGTCAGTTTGATGATATTGTCGGCGAGTGGCAAAGCGCCGGCTGACTTTCTCTACCTGATAATTTCCGGCAATACGCTTGTTCCCTATTATTTTATTATTGTTCTGATCCAATTCTATCTGATTTACCCATTACTTCTTGCCGTCAAAAATAATCGCTCACTGCTTTTCATTAGTTTTGCTGTTTCTCTAATTAGTCACTACATTCCAGGCTTGTGTTACGTCTATGACATTCCTCTGTTTTTTCCATTTTTATTTTTCTTTGTTTACGGGACCAAACACCAGAATTTTTTCATTCGTTTTGACCGTCAGAAAATCAAGCTGGTCTGGTGGCTCGCAGGTATTTTCCTATATTTATTAATTTTCTTTATCCAACCGTCCGGTTACTTTAACCATAGACTATTTTTCGGGCCGGTTATTCTTATTATTTTGTTTTATTTTAAAAACTTATTTACAAAACAAACTTTTATATTCAATTTTATTTGCCGGTTGGGTAAAATCAGCTTGTGGATATTCCTGATTCATTTCCCAATCGTCCAGGCATTTTTTTACAAGCTAAAAACCGCGCCAATCAATTTTTATGCTAAATTTATTCTGGTATTTATTATTTCGACGATTTTGAGCATTGCCGTTTCCTGGTTCTGCTCATGGATTTACAAAAAACTTCTTGGCTATTTTCCTAAAACAAAAAGATTGTCCGATTAAAGGCAATCTTTTTTATCTAACTTTATATTCGGTCAATAACTCCGATTTTTAAATTCCGTGGATTAAACTCCACAAAAAAGTTCATCAGTTTGCCGGTTATTTTTAGTCCCAAATCTTTTTTGGTTTTTTCTTTCAAAAGTTTTGACAATGGCGTAATTATTTTTCCCTGCAATTCATTTCGGTATTTGGAATAACCGGTTTCAGGAAGTTGTTTGTTTGTCAGAAGTTCACCCGGATGATTTAACAAAAATTCCAAAAGTTCCGCCGTTGCTTTTTGCGAGGGCAATTGTTTTGAAGAAATGCTTTCTCCGCGGATATAAATCTTATTTTCAATTAAATCCAAAAATAAATCAAAATCTTGTTTGATAATATCTTCATTTTTCTTAACCACTCGCTGATGACTGCTTCCAGCCTCCCAATCAAATAATTTAATTGAGTTCGGCTGGATATATTTTGAATATAACCCCGACTCGAGACATTGTTCCACGACGATAGCGTCACAATCCGTTCCGTCAATCCATGAAGCATAATCCAAACAAATATCCTTATTATAATTTTTTTGCAAATCTTCAATAACCTCCAGCAAGGCGCGTCGAAATTTTTGATATGGCGCCACCACCATTATGCCGCCGTCCAATTGCCCATAATTAAAAAACCTGGTTGCCACATCAGTACCGCCGGCAGTTTTTGCTGCGACTTTCACTATTTTATGTCTAATATGTTGAAGATTTAATGAATGTTCCTCGCTAAACAAACCGCGGGAACGAGCAATATCTTTTATTGCTTTAAACAGCTCCGCGAGAGATTCCTGTGATGCTCGCTGCTTATAAAGTAGCTGAATAGACTTTAATAATTTGAGAGAGATTATTGAATTGAGTTGCAAGTAACGCTGCCAAAATTGATCCTTTCCCTTGTTACATTCACTAAAAAAATCCGGAACGTGATCGGTCTTTTCTTTTCCAAGGTATTCTCCAAATGTTTTTTTTGCAAAATCAGCAAGATCATTAATAGCCGGGATAACATAATTGACCGTGTAATCAGTGCTGTCAGCAAACAATCTTCCAAATCCAGGATATATAAACGCTAAATCGAGGGGAAAGCACGCAGTCGGATTCAGATTAAACAATTTTCCATACGAAAAATCCAGCTTTTCATTTTAAATACATAATCTGGATCTTTTTCCAAATTTAGCGGGGCGCCAGCGCCATCAAAATTTTCAATATCTCCTTGTCGCTTTTCCGTAAAAGAAATCACAGGATAATTTGATTTAACAAAAGCACATTTTACCGTATTCCCCGCAGAGCTTTTCCAACCGCAACAAACAATCATTTTCCAGCCGATATTTATAATGCCGTCCATTTTTTCAGACAACAAACTATCTTTAGTAAAAAACTTTTCACCCGGAATCAAAACCATTGAACTCGCTTCGGCCGGAGATACTTTCCCGAAATACAGATGGAGCAAAAGACTTAGATTAGCCGTTTCCGCAGCGACAGAATATCCATGAGATTCTGACATCTCGTCTAAAAAATGCAATCGAAATCCGGGAAAATCTCCCTGACCTTGAAAATCCTCTTTGATTATTTGTTGCAATATCTCGGGTAGGCGATCCCAGCCGGAAAATCTTTCCGTTGAATCAATAAAAGTTTGCTCTAACGGATTAAAAACCAGCATATCGCCGATTTCAATCGTGTTTTCCTTTTCTATTTTTTCGATGCCAACATAAGTCCTAATTGGCAACTTCTGATATATTGAAATTCCGCCAATTCTCCAGGCATGTGATCCGCACCAGTCAAACTGAATTGGCGCCGAAGTTACAAAATTGCATTTAGCGAAAAAATCCTGGTATACTTCAGGAAAATTTTTCTGCAATGACTGCGTATTCATCGTAATTCTATGTGCCATATAATTCAAAGAAAATAATTTCTAATAAAATTAGTTATTTTATATATTGTAACATAAGTACTATTTTTTGTCAGCTAAAATTAGTAAGTTTACAAAACCCATTACAATCACAGTTAGCAACAGCCAATTCAAATTTATATAATAAATAGCAAACCCGGGCATGACCAGCTCGAGCACGCCGAGAATGATCCAAAAGATAAACAAACTGGAAAATAAAGATTGTAAAATATTTTTCATTTTATTTGATTAAATTTATTTCGATTGAATCCAAAATAATTTTTTCTACGCTGGAATCTATTTCCGGGCCGGCTAAAGAAAACTTGATCTTGTTCCCGATGAGCTGCGCTTTGGCTAAGCTAAATTCCAAATCAGCCTCCTGAAATTGCTCACCCGTGGCCGGTAGTTTTTCAAAATAAAAACCCCAGTCATTGACATTCAGTTTTATTCCAAACTTGGTTTCCAGCGCGGGACTGCGGTAAACTATTTTAACTTTTGCTTTGGAAAACCTGCGCGGCGAATAAACATCAATATACACCGGCTCTGAATTTATAATCTGCATTCCGTCCGTCAAGGCAACTCTGCCGACCGGATAAAAATCGCTTATAAAACGCGGCTTTTCTGAAAAATCCCAAAAATATGTTACCTGTCCTGCGGGAGCCGCCTTTTGCCAGACCAAAAAAACAATTATGATTGCAAAAATAAGCCAAATCAATATTTTAACTGTAAATAAAAAATTTTTTTCGCTGATTTTCATTTTTGTAAATTAGTGCTAGAATTTAAACATGAGCATTCAAACCAAAGCAGTCAAAATCATCCGCACGCTCGTATTTGCCGGAATCATTTTAGCAAATTTGAGCTTTATTCACAACGCGCTACTAGGAATAATTATCAGCGCGATTATTTTGTGTTTTTACGGCCAGAGACTTGGCGTAGTTTTATTTCCCAAAATGGAACGCTGGTTTCAGGTGCCTTTTGGCCTTCTCGTTTTTGTCGGAATTAATTCTATTATACTATGGATTTGCTTTTATGTGTATCTGATCAATACAGTCATTTTTTTGATTAGCCTTCTGGCCGTCTCTTTAGCAATTGAATTATATGGCCACAAATCCCCTTCTTCCCTTTCTCTGGCCAACACGCTTGTGGCAATTAAAACATTTATATTTGACTTGAAGCCGAAACTTTTTATTCTTGCCTATTTAATTTTGCTTGCTTTGAACTTCCGCCAGCTTTTTCTGGCGCGCACAGCTGATGCAATTTCTTCACCATGGAATATTGTGCCGAACAATTTTTTTATTTACTTTACTGTTGGGACCGCACTTCTGATTATTATTTTACTAAAAAACAAATGGTCGAATTTCTCGCTTTTCCTGCTTTGCCTTCACACACTGCTCATTTCTTCTGTTGCTTTAATAATTTACAAAATCGGCTATGGTTATGATCCTTTTTTGCATTTGGCCGCCATTAAAGAGATTGTGGCCAATGGAATAATTTTGCCAAAAACGTTTTATTATATCGGCGAATATTCAATTATTATTTTCTTGCACAATTTATTGCAAGTTTCCGTTGAGTTGATAAACAAAGCACTCCTGCCGATCAGCTTTTCAATATTTTTTCCGATTTCTGTTTACGCCGGCCTGACTCAAGGATTAAAACTTGAAAAAAAATATTCCTTTGCCGCTTGCTTGTCCGCGCTTGTCCTGCCGGCCACTTATTTCATCAATACTACGCCACAGGGGCTGACCAATCTTTTGTGCTTGGTTATTATTTTCCTAAGTTTTATTCCCCGCTCCGAAATGCCCAGATCTTTTCTACTGTTTTTGTCCGTCATCACCTGCGCCATTCATCCGCTTTTCGGAATTCCAATCCTACTTTTTGTTTTGTTTATAATCAGCCGGGATTTATTTAATAAAAAACTTATTCAACGCGGAGTTCAAGCTTTGCTGGTCATTGCCGGTCTCATTGTTTTTCCCGCTCTTTTTGTGCTGAACTCGGTTATTAACGGACTCAAGGTCAGCCTTTTAATTCCCAGCCCGTCAACGATATTTAATTTTAATTTTTTCATTTTTGATAAACAATTTAATTTTATTCAAGACTTGTTTTATGTTTATGGATTTAATTATAAATTAATTTTTTTAATCATCGCGCTGTTTAGCATTTGGTTAGTTTTCTATCAAAAGCAAGAAAAGGCCTTTTTGCCACATGTCATTATCGGCGCAATTCTGCTTGTTAACTTTGTCTTTACGAAAACGATTCTAAACTTTGAATTTGCCACTAATCAAAATCGCGATCAATATTTAAATCGAATTCTGGAGCTAGCGCTATATTTTCTTTTACCGATTGTGGTTTATTTATTTTACAAGCTCTTTGAATATGGGTTTCGTCAACGAGGACTCTGGACGTTCAAACTATTCTGCATTTTTATTTTAACGATCGGCCTAGTCATGAGTTTGTATTTTTCGTATCCAATAAAAGACAATTACAAAGACTCGCAGGAATATAATGTGACTAGCGCCGATATTGAAACGGTTCAGCTGATTGCCGGCGCAGCCGCGCAAAACTATGTTGTGCTGGCAAATCAAATGCTCGGCGCGGCCGCGATACGCGAGGCCGGGTTTAAACATTATTATAATAGTAATTTTTATTACTCGCTTCCCAATGGCACTAAAAATAACCTTTACCAGTTTTATGAAAAAATGGTTTTTGTGGAACCACGACGCGAATTTGTAGAGCAAGCCATGGAATTGACCGGGGTGAATGATTTATATTTCGTAGTTGCTGATTATTGGAGCAACTCGAAAAATATTATTGCCGAAACAAAACAAATCGCCGACGACTGGTATATAACTGATAATGGCGCGAATCACATATTTTACTTTGCGAAATAATTTTTTAAAAAAACGGGCCTGCTCGATGGCAGGACCCGTATTTTTTTTAGACTGTACGCTTGCTCTTTTGAGTAACAAAGATTACATCCGCAAACAACAAAAACACAAACAACATCCCGTTTGGCCGACCCGTATTTGAAGTCAAATATCCGTCTGTCTAATTGGATCTTGAATAATCGTCTGCTTTGTCTGGCGCGCTCGCCACTTAGCAAAACAACATCAAAAACTTCAGTAAAAAAAATTGCCGACATTTGGCATATTATCGGCAATGTTTTGCAGAATATTATTTTATTTCATCTTAAATACCAGACGAAGCCAATGAAGGAAATACATCCACCACGGTTAAACCCACAATATACCCCAAAACTGCAGTTAAACTGATAATTGCGACAATGATAATTCCGGCTTGAATATTTAACCAAAAATCGCTCCCTTTAATGACGTTTGTTTTACATTGCTTCCCGTTTGACTGATTTGAACTTCTTTTTTTCATAATGTTATTATAATTATTTAATTTCCTAGATTTATTATAACATACTTTATTTATAAAAAAAACCGCGGCTTATTATTTAATTGTCCCACTTGAATCCATTGCCAAAGTGTCCGAACTCAGCAGTATGTTCAAACTGCGGCTTGCGCAATTCAAGAAATTCAATAATACCTTTTGGCGATAAATCATAGCCTTCAACTTTTTCTTTGCGCCCGTCAATATCAACGACCGCCATGACCGGTTCGGCCACGCCGATCGAATAAGCCAAATGACACACCACTTCTCTGGCATTATTTTTTTTCAAATAATCAACTGCCACTTTTCTTGCCATATAGGCGGCTGAACGGTCGACCTTAGTTGAATCTTTGCCGGAAAATGCGCCGCCTCCGATCGGCACGCGAGGGCCGTAGTTATCCACAATCAATTTTCTACCGGTAACGCCGGTATCTGCTTCAAATCCGCCCTGCGACCAATCGCCCGCCGGATTAGCAAAAACTTGCAAATCATCTGTCGTTAATTTGCCTTCCAGCCAAGTTGCAATTAATTGCCTCAGATCATCGGCTTTGGCATGCTGAAAACTAGCAACCACAGTTTTGATTTTAGCATCTTCAAGAGTAATTTGCGTTTTTCCGTCAGTTTTATACTTGACAAACAAAACTTTGCACAAATCGCGCGAAAGTTTCACTTCAAGAGGAATGTATTCCGGCGTTTCAGCTGATGCATAGCCAACCATAATGCCCTGATCGCCGGCTCCGCCCGGATCAACACCGCGGGCAATGTCCGGCGATTGCTGGACAATATTAACACTGACCTGATACTGATCGCCGGCCACGCGCTTGGCGATTTTTTCCGCATCAAATATTGCGGTTGAAGTAATCTCGCCCGTAATGGTAATAACACCATGTCCTCCCATTGTTTCCACTGCCACCCGCGAATACGGATCATGGGTCAGACAAACATCCAGGATGGCGTCAGAAATCCTGTCACAAATTTTGTCCGGATGCATCGGGGACACTGATTCTGCTGTTTTAAGCATAGACTTAGTATAAATTATTAATAAAAAATCTCTTCCCAAATAAGAAGAGTTTTTGCATAGTAAAACAATGCTTATCTCCCCCAAATGGGCTAGAATTGACACCTTCTTGGATAATCCAAGGGTTGTCGGCAGGTCACGGGGCTAGATCCCTCGCTGCTCTCTTGATAACTATTATATTGTTCTTAATTAATTTTAATGATTTTAAAATAAAAAGGCAAATTACGCCTGTTGATAAATATGATACAAAACAATGGCTACTGCGCTACTTACACCGAGCGATTCAATTTTCCGGCTAATCTTTATTTTTATAATTTTATCTGAGATCTGAATTAATTCGCTATCAATACCGCGCGCTTCGCTACCAAAAACCAAACAAAGCTTTCCCTTTGCCCGCCAGCCAAACAATTCTTTTGCTCGCGAAGTCATTGAAGTTGCAATTATTTTTAAACCTTTGCTTTTCGCTTCAGCTAATAACTTTCTGCCGCTATCTTCAACAATATTCAATTCAAAAATTGAATTCTTGGCCGCCTGAATAGTTTTGGCGTTATAAATATCAACGCATTTTTCGTCAACGATAATATTTTTGAAGTCAAAGGCAACAGCTGATCGCAAAATCGCTCCCAGGTTTCCCGGATCAGCAACAGCATTCAAATAAATAATATTTTCAGTGAAATCAAGTTGCTGCTTCGGGATTTTATAAACCGCGCAAATACCGGCCGGTGTATCCAATTCAGAAAGTTCATTAAAAAGATTAGCCGGCAGAACAAAATATTCACTGGCCTTTTGTTTTTCAATTACAGCGCTGAATTCTTTTTCGTGGGCGTTAATAAATTCTTGAGTCACATAAAGCATTTCAAAAGCATATTTTCCGGCTAGCGCGTCCATAATTGTCTTTAAATTTTCAACCAGAAACAAACCATATTGCCGGCGATATTTTTTTTGCTGCAATTTTCTTAGCAATTTTATTTTTTCATTGTCCTTACTGTTTATTATCTTTTCTGTCATAATTGCCACTTTCTGTAATTTGTTATTTATTATTGTAATTTATTATTCAACTAGGCCATTTCCCTTAGCTTTCTAATTCTGTCCTCAATCGGCGGATGAGTGGAAAAAACATTTTTAATTTTTTGTCCTTGGAACGGATTGGAAATAAATAAATGCGCGGTTGCTTTTGAAGCGCGTTGCATAGGAATGTTTTCCTGTCGAATTTTCTCAAGGGCATTGGCCAATCCGGCTGGATAGCGGGTCAGGAGCGCGCCCGAAGCATCAGCCAGATATTCTCTTCTTCTGGAAATGGCAAATTTGATCAGCTGAGCAATTATCGGAGAGATAATTATAAAGATGAGCCCAATTATAAAAATTATTGGACCGCCGCCTTTGTTTTCCCGCGATCGGCCGCGTCCGCCAAAAAAACTCAACCGTAAAAAAATATCAGCCAAGATCGCGATTGTCCCGACCAGCACTGCGACCAGCATCATAAAACGAATATCAAAATTTTTAATATGTGAAAGTTCATGCGCCAGCACTCCTTCGAGTTCTTCATTTTCAAGTTTGGAAATCGCGCCGGTTGTGATTGCGATTGAAGAAAGCTCCGGTTTTCTGCCGGTAGCAAAAGCATTGATTGCCGCGTCTTCGATAATGTAGATCGCAGGCATTGGCGAGCCGGCTGTAATGCAGAGGTTTTCAACCAGATTGTAGACGTAAGGATTTTGCTCCTTACTAATCGGCTTGGCGCCGGTAGCGGCCAGAGCGATTTTGTCGCCTTTGAAATATGAAACAGCAGTCATTAATAATGAAACTGCGAGCGCAATTGTCAGGCCAACATAAGGCACGCCCTCAAAGCCGTAAAAATAATCAAAAGCATAGCCAACTCCAAGCAGGACGCCAAAAAATATTACAACCAAGAATACTGAATTTCTTTTGTTCGTGTCAATTTGCGAGTACATATGTAAATTATATTTATTGAATTAAGGCCGGACACGCCGGCCTTTTATTTACAAAATGAGTTGCCAATACTGAAAGAACAGGCCATTTGGCAATGGCGACTCAATTCCACTGTGAACAAAGCCGCATTTTTTCGCACTCTGGATTGTTCCAAAATTATCTGACCGATAACGCGCAATCACGACTGCCTTTTGCGAATTAATCTTTCGGCGCAGGCGACGAAAAACTTCTTGTCTTAACCTTGTCGCCAAACCGCGACCCTGAACCTTAGTGTCGGTGATAAGCAGATTTTCATAATATATTTCACTGCCAGCCAATTGGACAGCAAGGTCTTCACCTACAGTCGGGCCTAAATATTCCCCTAATTGTTTCCAGTCTGAAAAACGATTATAGCCGTGCGCAGCTACAATAACGCCATCTTTTATTAAAACATGACACAGAAAATCAGGTAACGCCGATCTCTCCTGGAATAAATTTTTTGTCTTCTCCAACGACCATGACATAAACCATGGTTTGCCCATAAAAGCGGCTTGGTAAAGTGCCAGTAAAGTCGGCACTTCCTTTCGCATTAGTAACCTAATCCTCATTTTCCCCTCCTTTTTCTTTTATATCCACCAAATTGCATCACACAATAATTGTTATAACAATATGTTCTACGATAACAAAATTTCTCATATTTTTATTTAGGCCTTTTCAGAAATCTAAAAATGAGCTCAACCTCTTTGATTCTTTTTATTTTCGGCTTTTAGAATTTCACTTTAACGTTTTCCCTTTCCCCTTCTTCCGCGGCAAAAAATTCATACTTTTTAAAGCCAAGTCCATTGGCAATCATATTGTTCGGGAAAACCTGGATTTTGGTATTGAAGTCGCGGACATTGCCATTGAAAAATCGGCGCGCGGCCTGAATTTTGTTTTCAGTGTCGCTCAGCTCGTCTTGAAGTTTGGCAAAGTTTGCTGAAGCTTTTAGATCCGGATAACTTTCCGCTACCGCAAACAAAGTTTTGAGCGCGCCACTAAGCATATTTTCCGCTTTGCCTTTGTCTTCCATTGAAGCGTTTTTGTCGTCGTGAACGCTCATCGCCGCTGTTCTCGCTTCAGTAACTTTTTGCAGGGTGCCGGCTTCGTGCTGCATGTAACCCTTGACTGTTTCCATTAGATTTGGAATCAGGTCATAGCGTCTTTTCAGCTGAACATCAACATCGGAGAAAGCTTCATCAACGCGATTTCTCAATTTAATTAATCCATTGTACACAGCCACCAGCCAAAAAATGATGATCAGGACGACTGCGATTACAATGTAGATGATTGTCGTTGGCATAATGTTTAATTTTCCTGCAAATTTGTTAAATTTTGCAAATTTTATTAATTATTAAAATCAGCTTAATTATATTACAATTGACAAGATTTGACAAGTAAAAAGCAAGCCGTCAAAAGCTTGCTTTGTGTCACGTAGCTCACCAGCCACGCCTTTTTTTCTGCGATTTTCGTCGATTACGCCGCGCCTGATCGCGATAAGCCCGTTCCCGCCTCACAACGCGAGCTTCCTGCTTATTGGGCACATGCTCGCGCTTTTTCAATTCAGCTTTGATGTCGTCATTGGAAATCGCGTGCCCGCCTGGAACCGGATAATACCGGCCTCGCTTTTCGCGCGCCGCTTGCAAATACTGCAAAAGAACTTTTGTTGGTAAACTCTTGAGATCGTACGGATCTGTCATGGCACTCCTCCCTATAAAGTGCGCAGTTACTAAATTTCATTCTTATTTTGCCTGCAAGTCTAGGCTTTGTCAACACCTAAATAATTTTTATTTTTCAATTCATCCGGCAAATACTGCTGTTTTTCATTGTAATCAAAGTCCGGACTGTACTTGTATTCTTTACCGTAACCCAACTCTTTCATAAGTTTGGTCGGCGCGTTTCGAATGTGCAGTGGCACCGGCAGATTGCCAAATTGTTCAATATCTTTTTGAACTTTTTGATAAGCTGAGTACAGCTGGTTAGACTTTGTGCATTTAGCCATATAAACAACCGCTTGCGCTATTGCCAAATTACATTCCGGCATTCCAAGAAAATGACAGGCTTGATACGCGGCTACCGCCTGCTCCAAGGCTCGAGAATTGGCCAGGCCGATATCCTCAGATGCAAACCGGACAATTCTTCTCGCGACGTAGAGAGGATCCTCGCCGGCCTCGAGCATTCGCGCCAGCCAATACAGCGCGGCATTGGCGTCCGAACCGCGCATTGCCTTGTGCAAGGCAGAAATTATATTGTAATGCTCGTCGCCGTTTTTGTCATACATTAAATGCGATTTTTGAAATGCCTGTTTAACAATTTCAGCTGTAATATTTTTGTCAATTGAACTCGCATATTCCAGAATATTCAGTGCGGTTCGCGCGTCGCCATTGCTCATCCCGGCAATCATCTCAATTACTTCTGAATTAATTTTTATGTTCAAATCCCCCAGCCCTTTTTCTTTGTCCTCAAGTGCTTGCTCAATTATTTTTTTAATTTGTTCGGCTGTTAATTGCTTCAAAACAAAAACCCGGCAACGAGACAACAGCGCCCCCCTCACTTCAAAACTCGGGTTTTCCGTGGTGGCGCCGATCAAAGTAACTGTGCCGCGTTCCACGATCGGCAAAAGATAATCTTGTTGCGATTTGCTCCAGCGGTGGATCTCGTCAATAAAAAGAATCGTGCTTTCACCCAGTCGGCCGGCCGCTTCAGCGCTACTGATAATTTCCCGCAGATCTTTCACTCCACTTGCGACCGCACTGATTCTAATAAAATTTGACTTGGTTGAATTGGCAATAATGTGGGCCAAGGTTGTTTTGCCGGTGCCGGGCGGACCCCAAAAAATCATGGACGGTACGCGGTCAGATTCAATCGCCTGCCGCAATAATGTTTTGTCTCCCACGATTTCTTCCTGACCCAAAAAAAAGTCCAGCGAGCTGGGCCGCATACGATCGGCGAGCGGTCTGATATTGAAAGGCTTTTCCATACAAACCAATATTAGCAATTATTCGCCTGTTTGACAATCAAAAAGCTCGACCATCCTCAGCCGAGCTTTTTAACTTTTAGTACTGAACGGTCGCGATCGCTAATTAGGAAGAGAGTTAACCAAGTTGACCAAGTTAATTAAGTTTGCGCCAAAGGCGCATCCACCTATGGCGGAAATTCAGTTAATCTAGTAGACCTCCTTTATCTTTTCCAACTTTTACCTTTTACCTTATAACGTTTAACTACTTAAAGCTCGCTCGAAACACTCCGTCAAAATTTTCCGGCGGCTTTTCCTGATACTCGCGAATCCGGGTCAAATACATTTCAATCGGCCGGTCATCAGGATATTTTTTTTGCAATTTTTCAAAGGCAGCTATTGCTTCCGGCCATTTTTGATTTAAATATAATTCAGTCGCCGCTTCAAATTCTTCAATCAAATCAGCAAATTGTTTTTTGTCTTCAACAAAACCCAGTACTTGATAAACTCTCACGCCGGTTTGCTTACCCTTGACAGCCACCGTGTCCAAATATCGAATAGCAAAACCTGCTTTTGCCGGCAATACGGTTTTTTCAGAAGCCAAAATACCAACACCGTAATATTTTGTTAAACTTTCGAGCCGCGAGGCCAGATTAACATCATCGCCAATGGCCGTATAATCAAATCGCTCCCGCGAACCCAGATTGCCGACAACTACTTCGCCGGAATTAAGGCCGATGCCAATTTCAATTTCCGGCTCGCCTCTTTGTTTCATTTTGATATTAAACAGCTTCAAACAGCGCTGCATTAAAATAGCTGTCCGTAATCCGTCCTGCCGGTGATTTTCATTGTCAAGCGGCGAATTCCAAAAAGCCATGATTGCGTCGCCGATAAATTTATCAACCACGCCACGAGTTTGCATTATTACGCCGGTCATTTCAGTCAAATAATCGTTCAGATAATTTACCAGCTCCTCTGGCTTCATTTTTTCGGACAAGCCGGTAAAACCGCGGATATCGGAAAATAAAATTGTCAGTTCCCGTCGCTCGCCACCAAGATTTAATTTTTCCGGGTGAGCGATCAATTCATCAACAACCTCTTTGGCAACGTATTGCGAAAAACCGGCGCGGATTTTTTTCTTTTCCTGCGATTCAAAAAGATACTTTACCAAATAACCAAAAGCGAAAATTATTATAATCAGCAAAAGCGGATATAAAATTGAAATCAAATATTCAAAAGCAAAAGCCAGCGCCACGCCGATTAAATATAAAACGATGAGGGCAATCAACAAAGGCAATGAATAATACCAATTTGTCCTAAAAACAATCAATCCACCCGCTATTCCGAGAACAACAAATAATATTAAATAATAAAAAATATTGTTAATTTCCCTGATAGTTTTCTGTTGCAAATAACCATCAATCAGATTGGCCTGCACTTCTACGCCGGACATAGCGCTGGTCCGCGTGGAAGCGGTATAAAATTCGTCATGCAAATCGCTCGCCACCGCGCCCACCAGAACAATTTTGTTGTTCAAGATTCCGGCGTCAAAATCACTCTGCATTACGTCGGCAAAAGAATAGTATTTGAATGTTTGCTCCGGGCCCAAGAATCTAATTCTGAACAAACCGTATTTATCAAAATCATACAAAGATGGAAACAGGTCGTTTTCCTCCTGCCAATAGCCGCCTTTTTGCAGGACGCCGACAAAAAACGGCGCAATATTCAAATCATTATATTTAACATAATTGGCTGTCCGCCTAATCTTGCCATCACTGTCAAGAACAAAATTCACATGGCCGACAAAAGCGCCTTGCCTAATCTCATTTATTGGCCATAAAACACTTTTGAATTTCGGCTTTTCATTCTCACTGACTATAATTTGTCCTTCCATAGGAAAGACCAGATTGTTATATTTGCCGAGCGTTTGAAGCAAAGCTTCATCCCCCTGGCCTCGTTCGCTAAATGTCACATCATAGCCGATCACTTTTGCGCCTGATTGTTCCAGCTTTTCAATCATGTCCGCGTGCTTGTCGCGCATCCACGGCCATTCGCCGTATTGCTGAATGGATTTATCGTCAATTCCGATAATTACAACCTGACCAGATAAATTTTCTTGAATAAATAGCTTATCCTGAAAAAGCGCGTCAAACAACGAAAACACACCAAAGTCCATCAATAAAAACACAATGCCGACGGCAAACGCGACAACTATCACGGCACTGAATGATTTTACTTTTTTACTTACCATAAACAATGGAAAAATTAATTCACCATTATCAAAACAGTAATTGTCAGATTGTCGCTAAACGATTGTCCATCTAAAGTTCTGTAAGTGCCTTTGATGTACGCCTTGCCGCCTCGGTCACTCGCAGAAAAAATATTTCCATTCAAACTGCCGGCGTACTCACCGGTCAGATCATCGGGCCCAAGCGACAAAACAGTATCCGCAGTAACATTTGAACTTGTTTTGTCACTATATTCGAGCAAAGCGTCTAGAACAGCTTGTCCGCCGGATGACAAATTCACTTTATCAGCGGAGATTTTTAAGCTGACCGGTTTAGCCGGTTCTGCCGGCGCTGTCTGATTTTCCACGGGTTCTTTCACTACCGGAGCGCTTTCTGGGGCTTTGGGCTGTTCGGTTTCCACAGTTGGCAGTACAGTTGCCGGCTCTGCAGGTTTGCTTGGCGCTTCAATATTAACTTTGATCTCTGGCTCCTCGATTTTCAAAGTGTCTGATTCAACCGGTAACTGTATTTTTGAATTAATATTTTGAGTCCTGGCGCCGACAAAATCTTTCTCAGCCACATTTAACATTTCACTAAAAAAGAATTCCCGCACTTGCTCATTTCGAGCCAGCTTATCAGTAAAATTCGCATCAAATGATTGCAGTCTGGCAAATGTCGGACAATTTTCTTTATTAATGCCAAACTCGCGCAAATGAGCGATTGCTTGGTCAATTTTGCCGGCATCAAACATTGCTTGCGCTTCGATGGCTCTCTTAGCATTTAATTTTTGTTGATATGAATCTTTATCAAGCGCAATAAAACCGCGAAGCCGCTCGCCGAATAATTTTAATCTAAACCATTTTGAGTCTGGTAAAACTTTTATTTTTTTCAAAATCAGCTGTCGATTGAATTCCACAAAATTTTTAAATTCCCTATTCATCATCATATTATTCAGTATCCAAGGATTTTCTCTTTGGCTGGTTTTCAGATCTAATACATTCGCGCTATTAATTTCAAATTTTTTATTTAATAAATCATATCTAAAAATCTGTCCAGTTTGCAGTGCCGCCAGAAACGCCTCGCTCGATTTTTCATAAATCGCGACTTCATTTTCATAAACAAACACCTCTACATAAGTGTCCGTCAGAGCCACGTTAAATGAAGTCCCGCGCACTGTGGCCACCACGTTGCCGGCCTCCACTTCAAAAGCCGCCTGTGGATGCAATAGCTCCATCAACCGAGCCCAAACCTGCCCTTTGATCAACTTCACTTTGACCTGGGTCAGGAGCGGCGAATTTTGGTCTATCATGCCCGCCGTAATTATCACTTCCGAATCCTCGTCCATCATTAGCTCCTGCGTGCCAAAAAATGAAATTCTGGCCACTGAATTATCTCCTGTTTTCACAATATCTCCCGCTACAGCCTGAATCTGGCTGTCAACCTCTTGAAAATCAATATCGCCTTGCCCGCGGTGCCAAACCTGGCCTTTTTCAACTATAACCTGAATGACCGGGTCCGGCATTTCAGCAGATCCCAGAATAAAATTCACAGCAAAGCCGAAAACAATTATAATTATTAAAATTACGGTCACTACGGAACCAATAACCTTTAATTTTTGCATAATAAAAAAGCATTATAAATTAACTTATTTCTAAATAAAGATTAACATAATCAGCCTAAAAAATCAATTCAATCAAACATAAAAAAACATAGCATACGCCATGATTTTTCATCGGTTTAAAATAAAGTCGCCATGAAAACAAACCTATCACATGGAATTTGTTTTCAGATGATAATATGGCGGACGGTTGCGATAGCGCCGTATAGCCATGCTGATAATATTCTCCAAAAAATCTTCATAACCCAGTCCCGACAAATCCGCGACCGAAGGGACACAATCTTTAATGTTAATGGATGGATTCGGATTTAATTCCAGTACATACGGATTGTCATCTTTGTCCACTCTGATTTCAACCCGTCCATAGTCGTGACAGCCTAGTATATTATATGTATCCAGCGCAATTTCAGTCATGAGCGTTTCCAATTTTTTACTAATATTTTTTGGCGGTCTTTGCACAACTATACCGAATTGATCCAATGAGTTCTCGCCGAATTTCATTTCATGGGTGTAAATATGCCAATCCCCCTGTTTCATGTTTTTAAATATTGACCTCGATAATGGCAAAACGCGCAGATCATCATCCTCGCTTCCAAGTATTGAGACATCATATTCGTCTCCTTCAATAAATTCTTCGATCAAGGCCGGACTGCCGATCTCAACAATGATTTTTTTTAATTGACGGTTTAATTCTTCTTTATTCGACACCACTGAATCATTATTAATGCCGATTGAATTATCCGTATTAGCGGGCTTGACGATCAGCGGGTATTTCAGATTGCTGTCGATTTCGTCGTCCAACTCATATGCAAAATCCCAGCGCGGGGTCGGCACTTTGTGATACGAAAGCAATTTTTTTACTCTAATCTTGTCAATGCATAAGCTCAAGGTAGAGGGATTTGATCCGGTATAAGGCACTCCCAAAATATCAAGCAAAGCTGCCGCATGCGGCTCGAGCAAGCTTGAATTGTTAATGCGCTCGCAAACATTAAAAACAATATCCACGTCACTATTCTTTAAATCATTAAATACTTTTTCAATTTGATTGAAATTGAAAAAAGTCGTGCGATATCCGCGTTCTTTCAGGGCCGCCTCGATATTGCGTCCGACTGACATCAATTCCTGTTCAACATTATTCTTTCCATCATTGTTTTCAAAAACATTACAGGCAATGCCGACGTGCAAATTTCGCTGATCCTCTTTTTTAATAACTCTGATTTTTTCAATTTTGACGCGATGAACAAGCAAATTGCCGTGAAGTTCGGCCTGAGAAAAACTATTTTTGCGAGAAGTTTTCCCGATGGAAGATTCCGGAGCAAATTTGGCCACTTCATACTGAATGTATTTAAGCGCCTGCTTTAAATTTTCTTGAGCGTCAAGCAAGCTGTAACCGGAAACCGTGATCCAGCCCAAATATTCATAGCCCTCCGGCGGAACCAATATCGCGTCTCCTATTCGTTTGAAAAAATGCACCTCTTCCAAAGATGGCAATTTGGATAATTCCGGCCGAATCTCCAATTTGGACAAAATGCCCGAGCAATCAGTCAAAAAATAAACTCCCGTCATGTACTTCTTTGGCATTTCAGGAATTTGAACCTTTGGAACAAAATATCCCAAGGCCACCATGACCGCGGCGTCAATAAGATCAATTCCCCAAGCTCCTTTGACAAAAGAATGCACCTCGTCGCCGCCCATGCGCAAATTTATTTCAATTGGAACCGGCCCGGAGAGAGTTGACTTAGCTTCAAAATGGATAACGCCATTTTGCACGCCCATCTTTTCCAAAATTTCCTCCGCCGAGGAGATAAGGTCAAATTGAATCTTTTTTGAAAGCCCGGACGGAATCGATTGTCCAGTTTCGACAAAAAACGGCTCTTTTGTCTGATAATTGTCTGAAATCGAATAAAACTTTATTTTGCCGTTCTGCAAGACAATGTCCACGTCCACTTCGTCGCCGTCTATGTATTCCTCCACGAAAATATCCACGCCTTCGATAAGCGCACTTTCAATTTTGGATGAAATATTTTTCTTGATGTAATTGTAAGTGCTAAGCAAATCTTCCTGATTATCAACTCTCACAACATAAGCGCTGCTGGCTCCGTAAGCAGGCTTAATCACCAGGGGAAATTTGAAATCCGGCGGTAAATTTTGAATATCCGCCGCGCTTTTCAACAGAGCGTACTTTGGCGACGGCAGATTGTTCGAGCGGCAAAATTCGCGAAAAGCGAATTTATTTCTGATATTTTTTGCGATGGCGTAGGGCGTACCGATTAAATTGAATTTATCTATAATTTTCGCAGTCAACAAAACATCGTCTTCCCAAAAGGTCAGCGCACCGTCCAGCCGCTCTTGCGGATTATTGTTCAAAAAATCCTTGACTGCTCCGACCGCCTCGCGATAATTGGTATTATCAGCTATTATCCAACTATCAACATAGGCCTGAGCCCAATTTTTTTCGCCGTTAAGACAAATAATTTTTACGCCCAATTTTTTCAAGCGCTGCAATATGAATCGTTTTTTAATTGATCCGGAATTAACCAGCAGTATGGTTTTGCCACTGAAATCATTGCCATTCTTCATAAAAATTCTTTTAATTCGGTTTTAAAAATATTAGATAATTTTTTTTCATAACATCCGGGCACTGAGGCAAAAGCATGCAAAGAAAAAAACTTTTGACGCAAGGATTTTTCTCTTTTCTTCGCCTCAAACAAAAAATTTTTTACGAATAATTCCATCAAGTCGCCACGAATCCCCCGCCGATACGAGAGGAGAAACGCCAAAAGCTGTTCGTCGCGCACAGCCGGCGGTTTTTCATAAGCGCGAGGCATTTCTGTGGAAAAAAGCGCATATTGACGTAGATATTTTTTTTCAAAAAAATTTCTGTTAAAACCAATTTGTTTGGGGACGCCGCCAACAGCCACAAAATACAAATATGCTTTTGCGCACATGGGGCATTCATAGCACCACTTTTCACTGCCGCGCTTTTCCGGCGAGCAGGACATCAAATACTGGAGTAAATCAGGATACCGGTGATGCAAGATCCGCATTTCAGCTAAATTGTACAGCGGCTCCACCAAGCTCACCGATTGCAAATTGCCGCGCGTACAACGCATCAAATATTGATTAAGCTTTTTCGCGTAAACAACAGATTGATCAAAAGACGGAAAAGCCTTGTACCCATCGCGATTAATAAAATAATCAGAAAAATTAGCCTCATTGCCGAAAATAACATATTTGGCGCGATGATAATATGCCAGCGGCAAGAGCTCCAGCAAAAAAGCCAGCATGCCATTGGTATTGTCAAATTCTTTTATTTTTCGATTAAGAACTTTTGACATGAATATCTCGTCAGCATTGTCATACAAGTAGCTAATCTGAACGCTCTCTTTTTTAATAAAATCGCGAATAATTCGACGTTTGAACTTAGCTTCCACGCTGTTCAGATTTTCCATTTCACGGACAAAAACAAGACGACAATCAATACCCAATTCCTTTGCCAAGCCATATGACAGCAAGCTGTCTTTGCCAAAAGAAATTGCCAAAATCGCCCGATTCGCAAGTGTTTGCTTTTGAGGAATTAAGGGATATCGCCGCCTATCAACTGAATAACTTATTTTTTTTTTCTTGTCAGCCTGAAAAGCATTAATAAATTTTTTTGTTTTCTGGCCATTGGCGTCGGCGATCTTGCCAAAATCTTTGACTATGCCAAAATCAGCGAAATCAGCTAGGTCAGGGCGGGCAAATTGGTATTCCATGACAGGATCAACGCCAAAAGCCAGCTGACGCGTACGCGCGTAAACAAAATTATCCGCCAAAGTTTTTTTCAAGTTCAAATTAAGACCGGAAAATATTTCCGTATCATATCTGACGCCATATCTATTTTCTCCGCCAAAAACAATATTAAAGCCATTGCGCCGGACAAGTGAGTCAATTTTTATTTTCGATTGAAACCGTGACTGCTTTTTATTGTTTTTATTTTCTTTCATATTTGATAAACGCCCTCGAAGCCAGATCGCTAAACAGCAATAAAAAAAGCGCTTAATTCCAAGCCGCTATTTTGACCAAGATTGATCTTTCAAACTTCCTAAATGTCTTCCATGGGGAGGCAAAATTTCTCCTCCGAATAAGCTAATGTTTTTCATGTTGATTCCTGCGCCAAAAATTCTGCCCGGCGCCGGTGGTTGCATTGTTATTAATTTTCAACGCTATTCTATATCGCCAGTATAAAGCAAAATTAAAAAATATCAAGTAAAAATTTCTCTTGTGGATAACTCTAAATCATCAAAAGCAACACGACCGTCGTTAAAACCGCCAGCCAGCCGAGATTTATGAGCAATTGATGAAGAGCCGGCCGGATCTGTTTGTCAAAAATATAGTAAATAGGCAGGCCAAAAATCAGACTGCCGACAATCGCCGCCGACAAAACCAGGAGCATCAACATTGCGACGACAGTAAAAATTTGATTGTCATTGCCAAATGCCTTTTCGCCACTGTGCATGATAAAGGACACCAGCGCTACATAAACTAAAACGCCGAGCGCCAGCAGAAATCCGTGCAAAATTTGTTTTTTAATTTTCATAAAATTTTTAAATTACCTTGCGCTTCAGCGCGCGCTTCCGGCTGATTATTTCAGCCCGCTGTTTCGCACCCTAAAGGAAGCGTTACTTATTTGAATTATTTGCAAATATATTTTTCAGCAGAATCAATCTGCGATGCCGGATCTTTGTAATTGGCGTCCATGAAGATCTGCTTGCCAATTTTTTCCAAGCTCGCCCGGTCAATGGCGACCGGATCCATTGAAAATAAAACGCCCGCGTCCGGCGCAATGATTTCGCCGCAGTCTGATTCGCAGTCGCACAATTTGGAAATATTTTTCAAGATATTTATATAATAAGTTTTTAGCGGCAATTTGCTGATCACCGCGGCCGCCGCCTGCCCAAGCAAATCGTCAAACAGTGCGACTTGCGGCGCGAGACTCGGACAGTTCACTTCACAGATTGAACAGCCCCAGCAATCGTCAAGCAAAATTTTCGCTTTTCCTTCAACCATTTTTATTGCCTTGGACGGACATTGTTTGACGCACAGACCACAGCCATCGCACTCGCCGACCCATTTCGGTTTACCGAAAGTATGTTCTTCTCCTTTGGTTTTTTTTGTCACGCCGCCCATGGCCAAATTTTTAATGGCGCCGCCAAAGCCGGAACAATAATGTCCCTTAACATGAGAGATCACTAAAACGTTTTCCGCCTTGGCCAATTCTTTTATTACCTGCACAGTAAAATTCTTGGCCTTCACGTCAACGTAATCATTAGAAATAATAATCGGCGCCAACTTGGCATAACCGCGATCTTTCGCCACTTGTTCATATCCTTTAACCGAATTGCGCGGCGAATTGTAAGCAACCGGGCTATCAATAAAAATCGGTTCAAGTCCTCGTGCCTTTAGCCAATCAATTATAAAAGCGACATCAGCCGGAACTAAAGCCGCTTTATTGCCCGGCTCGCCAAAATGAACCTTAATCAAAATTTTTCCGGGCGAATCAAAAACTTGGGTCATCTCGCGCTCGGCTTCAGCCGGTATCTGATCAAATTTTTTTGAAGAGATTACACCTCTTTTTTCTTTGCTTCTAATCCGCATATTCTCTTAATTTGTATTTTATTTCACTAATCGCTAATTCACTAATCCACCAATCCGCCCTTCTCCTCTAGCTCCCCGCTTCTTTTTCCATTTTTTCCAAACGATCATAATAATCAAAAATTTCTTTTAAATGCGCCCAAGCGATTTTGCCGGTCGCGAAAGGATCGTCATTGGTAACATTTGTTTCAGAGTCAATCAATCCGTGTTCAAGTTCAATATCCATGCCCATGCGAAATTGTTCCAGATCATATTCCACTTTGGAAAAATCCAGACCGATTTTCTGTGCCACCGCAGCAGCTTCTTCAGAAGTAAAAGATTTTTTCATAAAAATAAGAATTAATTATTTATCACTATAATCTTATCACATCCGGGTCAAGTCGACAATTTTCCATTGACACAAACACTAAATCAGCTTAACATTTAACTATTGTACTTTTACATTTAACAAAAGGAGGCGCCCATGGAAAAATTCACCGTTGAAAACGGACGGCTATATGGCCATATAACGCTTGACAAAACTGAATTCAAAATCCGGATGCTAAGCAAGACAAGAATCAACTGGAAAACAATGAGCAAAAAACAAAAAATCAAATACGCCAAAGCATACCGGAAAGAATACGGCATTAGGACTTTTAGAGAACTGGAAACAGGCCCGCATAAAAATCCGGGAATGGCAACAGTTCTTCAGCGAGGGAAGCTAACCGCAATTGTCTTTGACCGACCGAAAACCAGGTCTGAACCGCTGGCCGGCAAGACATACAGAATTCCGCTCAATGTGGCCGGCCGCATCGCTTGGTCAAAAATGAGCAAAAGACAAACCATTGCTTATGCCAAAGCGTATTGTCTTGAATTCGGCATTACCGGCTCGGCCGCGCTTTGTAACGGCCCGCGCAGACACCAGGGATTGTACCGCAGACTACGGCAAAAAGTCTGGATCGCAGACGTATTTCCCCGCTCTGCGACAAAAACCCTCGAACTGAATGGAACAACGCACATTATTCCCGTACACAAAAACAGTATGGTAAACTGGGAACTAATTGACAACAAAAAGCTCGTAAGTTTTGCTCTTGATTATCTCGCTGAACACGGCATTGTTTCCAGGTCTCAGTTGAAGAGAAAATATCATTCACTGTACACAAAACTGCATGAAAGGAAAAAAATTGATGAAGTTCTGCCGCCACTGACAATTGTTCTGGCCGGCATTGAATTCCGAATGCCAAGGAATAGAGAAAAGATCAGTTGGAGACAACTGACCAATGACAAGGTTCTGGCCTATGCGCGGGCGTATCGCCTGGAATTCAATATCGCCACTCCGGCACAAATGTCCAAAAGGAAAAAAACTGACAAGGGCTTGTACAAATGCCTGCTCCGACGCGCACTGCACTATACGCTATTCGGACTGCCCAAAGAACGCCAGGAAACGCTTGGCGATGAAACGTTTGCTCTGCCGCTGACAACGAACGGCGACACTCACTGGAAAAAAATGAGCGACAAGCAAATTGAAAAATACGCGTTTGCCTACTGTAGGTATTATGTCATCAGCTATGGAAACCAGCTGCGCAAGCAAAACGAAGCTCTTCTCGTCATATTGTCGCGGCGCAAACTGCTTGCGAAGCTTTTGCCCGGACAACCCGTCAAAATAGTTGAGCTCGAAGGTCGGCGATTCGGACTTGCTTTTCGTGGCAAACAAATCCTGTGGGCAAACATGGATCGCCAAGTCCTGCAGATCTATGCGGCGCTCGTGTGCCGCGCAAAAAACATTGACGCAAATTCACTGCCTGCCGGACTATTGAACTGCGTCAGCTGTGGTGAAATCCGGTTATACATTCGCAAGCTTCCTGTTCTTGATCTGACTATTGCGGCTGAACTCCGCTTGCTGCATCACGTAAATGATAATTACGATATTCCGGAGGAGTTGCTCTGGGCCTACGGATTTGAACGCTATGAAGACAAAGCAATCCGGATGAAGGCAATCAGAAGAATTGTCCGACCTGAAACGGACTAAACGCAAAACCCCTGCTTAGCACAGCAGAGGGTTTTTTATTTTTAAATTTATCATCGCTAAAAAACAACTGCCAATGATTCTACTTTTTGGCGCCAAAAAGTAGCAAAAAGCGCCGGGGTTCCGAATTCGCGTGGGCGCAATTACTGTTCGCGGGAAAGGCATGGGCGAACTTCACCCCGGACCCCGTGGAATGCAAAGTATAATTGCATAAATCAAAAATTTAAAAACAAATAAAAAGTCCAAGCCAATAAACTTTCTAAAATAAAATCATTTTATTTTCCTAATCTAGCTGTCTGCGCTCGGCAAAATAATTGCAAAAGTCGCAGTCAGAATCAGCCTTGGGCAAAGTTTTCGAGGACAAACATTTGTACGCAGCAGTAATCGCGGGCACGACCCAATTATCAGAGCCTTTATAAGCAATCAAGGTTACTTCGAATTCCAATTTGGCGTCAAACGCTTTAACATCTTTTTTCCCATTAGCGTAGACAAAATAGCCAGTGCTGGAAACCGGAAATCCGTTCTGCCGCAGGAGCCACTGGTAAACTTCCATTTGCCGTTTGTAGCCGTCGTGCCAATCCTGATCCAGGGCGTCAATCTTGCCGTCTTTGGCCGTGGCTTTGTAATCAACCACAATTAACTCGCCTTTTTCATTAATCCAAATATCATCAACCGCGCCGGTAATAATAAAATTAGTCGGCTCGTGATGAAACTGCACGCCGATAAAATTTTCCCGCCATTTATCCAAATCACTGTGCGCAAAGGGAATCGCCTTCACTCCATACGCTTCCATCAGCGGATGCGCTTTGCCGCGGGCGCGGTGAATATCAAATTCTTTTTTCAGTAAATGATCAACCGCGGAATTCAAAGTAAAAGGATAACCCGGCGGCCGGCCAACGCCCAATTTGCGATCAAGATAAAAACAACGAGGGCAATCAATAAATAAATCTATTTTTGAACGCGAAAGTTTGAATGGTGCTTTTGATTTTGGATCAAAATAATTTTTTGATCTTTTGGCGGTGTAATATTTTGACATAAATTATCCACAGTTATTTTTGGTAAAATTATATTAAACTATATTGTTTTGTTGACATTTGATATAGTTAATGTATAATATAGACATCAAGACAAAAGGGTCCCGGCGATCGAAAGATCAAAGGCCCCCTTTTTTATTTAAATTTAATTCGGTGTTTTATATTTAACAAATAATCATAGTAAACTCTGGTTATTTTTTTGTACAACGAAGAAGCAAACTTTTTATTTGGAAACAAAACCTTTTCCAGCCTTTTTTCCTCAATTAAAAAATCAACTAACGCTTTATAATCTCCATCTCCGGAAACCAAAACTATTTTATCAAACAGCTCCTTTTTATACATTTTTTTCATTATTGAAAATATAATATCAGAATCAACATTTCCTTTTTTCTTGCCGAGCATTGCGGAATTGTGCTGACGAAAAATCAAAATAAAACCCGCATTTTGAATTTCTTCATATAAATTCTGATACTTTTCGTCAACAAAACCTAAAAAATAGTATGCTTTTTGCACGTGATATTTACGAAATAAATATTCTCGAAACTTTATCAAATCAACCTTCCATGCCGGTTCTTCCGAACCGGTGCCCAAATACAAATTCTGCCCATCGATGAAGGCTAAATTATTTTTTTTGCACTTGTTTTCCATATTTTACTATTTCCCACGCTTTTAGCCGTGTAGTATTTGCTCATGATAATATTGTCTTGAACTATGATTAATTATGATTATTTGATGGACTATGATTTTCGTAACTTTCTCATCAGCCTTTTAAATCCTAAACTTTTTGAGCCGAAATTCATCAGCAAACCGATTTCCAAGTCATAAGTTTCCAAATAATTAATGGCTTGCGCCAGATGCACATCTTCAAGTTGAATCACTGCTTTAATTTCAACCATTACCTTGTCTTCAACAAAAAAATCAACTCTTCTTGTTCCGATATCATGCCCTTTGTATTCAATTTGCATTTCTTGTTCTCTCACAAAGGACAGCCCTCGGCTTTGCAATTCAATTGCCAATGCCCGCTGATATATTACTTCTTGAAAACCATTGCCCAAAATCCCGTGAACTTCCATGGCCGCTCCGATTATCTTGGCAGTCAATTCCGAATATTTGTATTTTTCGTCAATAATATTATTCTCTTCAATCATTGTTTTTTCTTAAATCATTATTTTTCCTTAAATCATAGTATTCATTTAATCACATAAATCATAGTTCAAGACGCCCCTCACACTTGCACCAAATTCACACTACCTCCTTTATTAACAATAATCCCCGGCCTAATGCCCAAATCATTTTGCCAGCCGCCCCAGTTGTAAAACTCCAACTTGCTTTTCGCGCCGACAAGCGGCACGTGCGTGTGGCCGAAAACAAGAATGTCTGTGCTGCGATAATACTTTATGCGTTTTTGAAAATTATTCAGGATGCGAATTAAATCAAGATTTCCGAGTAGGCTGATCGCCCGGAATAATTTTTCATTGCCAAAAGTGAGAAGCAAGCGGTTGATTTTTTCTTCCAGATAAACAAATTTTCTGGTTAAAAACTCAAACCGACGACAATCCGTATCAAACTCATGGCCATGGATAATTTTCACTCTTTTATTGGTCGCGGAAATATATTTGAAAGTTTTGCGCACGCTAAAGCCAATCCGGCGCAAAGGGTCAATATCCGGATCATGATTGCCGCGCAAAAACACCACCCGGCCGCTAATGTTTTTTAGAAATGAAAACAACTTATTATATCTGGCGATTAATTCTTCAACTGAATTCCCGCGCCACGGATCAAACGTGTCGCCGCCAAAAACTACGAGCTCAGGTCGCCGGTTTTTTATTTCATCAACCAATTTTTCCTCATCATGAAAACCAACGTCGCCCAGATGCAGGTCGCCGGTAATCAAAACGTTTTTGTATTTTTTAACCATACTATAACAGTATAGCGAATTTACTCAAAAAAATCAAAGAATCTTATTTTTCGAATGGATTCTCCAGCCGAAAATCAGGAATCAGTAATTCACTGCTCCCCTGTTCCTGCGTCCAGCCATTGTTTAATCCGGCATTTGACAAAAAGTCGCTGGCGATTGAACATTCTTCTGAAGTTAAAGGTCTGTTGATCTCGCGAAACGCCTTCGCCCGCCAAGCCGGAAAGTATTGAAACATTAAACTGACGTGGACGTTGGAATTTATGGAAGAAATAATTTGAAAAACTTTTTCGCTGTTTTCAATGTTTGCCGGCAAAACCAAATGCCTGACAATTAAACCGCGACCGGCCAGCCCGCATTCATTAGTTTCCAAAAGTCCGACTTGTCGGAGCATTTCCTGAATTGCGGCCTCAGCTGTTTCAACATAATTTTTTATGCCTGAATATTTTTCCGCCAATTGATTGTCTCCGTATTTAAAATCCGGTAAGTAAATATCCACCAGTTCTTCAAGCTCTTTCAACATTTGAACAGGCTCATACGCATTTGAATTCCAAACGATAGGGATTGTCAAACCTTTTTTCTTGGCAATCATAATCGCCTTTTTAATTGCCGGCCACCAAATCGTTGGAGTTACAAGGTCAATACAAACAGAATTTTCTTTTTGCAACTGAAGCATTATTTCCGCTAACGCTTCAACTGAATATTTTTTCCCAAGGTTTTGTTGCGAGATCTGATAATTTTGACAATATACGCAATGCAAATTGCAACCGCTAAAAAAAATACACGCCGCTCCTTGCGATTCATTGCCAATGAGCGGCGGCTCTTCGCCAAAATGTTTGCCGTACCAGGCTATTTTTACAAAACCAGGCATATCAGGCGGTCGATAATAAAATTAAATCTGTATTTTTGAAAACAAATAACTGCCGATTATCAAAAAAATCATTGTAATAATTCCCAGAACCATAAAATCAAGTCCCATGCCTGAATTTACCAGCCCCATAAAAGCGTCGCGCATTCCGTCAATGCCGTAATACAAGGGATTTGCTTTCAATACTATTTGTAAAGCCGGCGGTAATCCGTCAGTCGGAAATAACGCACCCGACAAAAAGAAAATCGGCATAATAACAAAATTCATTATCAGTTGAAAACCCTGCATATCGCTGAGAAGCGAAGCAATGGCAGTGCCGAAAGCCGTAAAAAAAAGTGAAATCAATAACATGAAAATGAATGCCAGCGGCAGAGCAGCGACATTCGGTCGAAAACCAAGCGGCACTGTAACAATTAAAACTATGAATCCCTGAATAATGGCAACCGTTGCCCCGCCGAGAGTGCGGCCAATCATTATTTTTAATCGAGAAACCGGAGCGACTAAGGTTTCTTTTAAAAAACCAAATTGCTTATCCCAGATAATTTCTATGCCGGTAAAAACAGAAGTAAATAAAATACTCATGGCAATAATGCCGGGCGCCAGAAAAGTAATATAACTGCCCTCTCCCGCTTTTGCAAATACCGGGCCGAAACCAAAACCCAAAGCCACTAAAAATAAAAGCGGCTGGCCGATTGAGCCGACAATTCTGGCCTTTGAACGAATATACCGTTTTAATTGGCGAAGCCAAAGAATGTAAATAACGCCCATATTTTTTTATTTTGTTAATGCCGCGACCTAATCTGACGATGAAGGCGCATTTGGTCAATGCCGGAAGCTTCTTCGTCTCTTATAACATGCCCGGTTAATTCAATAAAAGCGTCTTCCAACGAATCCTGGCCAGCTTTTTTCTGGAGTTCTGCCGAAGTTCCCATGGCAATGATCTGACCATGATCAATAATGGCTATTTTCGTAGCCGCGCGATCAGCTTCCTCCATATAATGAGTTGTGAAGAAGACTGTAATGCCTTCGCTTTTATTTAAATCTTTTATATGCGACCAAATATGATTTCTGGTTTGCGGATCAAGCCCGAGCGTTGGTTCGTCAAGAAATAAAATTTTGGGATGATGCAGTAGGCCTCTCGCAATCTCCAGTCTTCTTCTCATGCCCCCGGAAAATTTTTTCACTTGTTCTTTTCTTCTTTCCCATAGTTCAACGATTTTTAAAAGCTGTTCAATCCTTTGTCGTCTAATTTTTTTCGGCACGTCATAGAGCACGCCGTGAAATTCCATATTTTCAAAAGCGGTCAGCTCATCATCCAGACTGGGATCCTGAAAAACAATGCCAAAACTGTGACGCGCCTTATTGGCATCTTTAACAGGATCAATGCCATTTAATAAAATTTCGCCCGCAGTTGGCCGAAGAAGCGTGGTTAGCATTTTAATGGTTGTGCTTTTTCCTGCGCCATTCGGACCAAGAAAGGCAAAAATTTCACCTTCCTTGATCTCAAAGCTAATATTATCAACAGCCACAAAATCTTTGAATTTTTTTGTTAAATTTTTTACCTGAATAATCATAGGTTATTTAAGATAAAATTATACAAAATCAATTGCCCAATATTTACATTTTATCTCTTACGCAACTTAATGTCAAAGATAATAATACATCCTTGATTATTCTAAAATTCCATGCTAAGCTTATAAACGTCCTGTTCAAAGGAGGGGTCATGATCCTAGCGGATATGCATGTTCATTCACATTTCTCAGATGGCGCTGATTCTCCACGCGAAGTGGTGAAAAAGGCAAAGCTGGCCGGTCTCACCGCCGTGTGTCTTGCTGACCACGACACGAGTTGGGGCATCCCGGAATTTTTGGACGCACTGCAAGAATTTGAAATGCTGGGTATTCCTGCGGTGGAAATAACGACTCAGTATAACGGCACAGTCATCCATATCCTCGGCTATGGGATGAACTTGTATCAAACAGAAATTATGGAAAACTCTGTCAATCTCAATTGGCGCGTGCATAATTCCCGTATTGAAAAAGCGCTGGAGAGCTATCGCCAAGCCGGAATAATGAACGTTTCGCTCGCCGAACTCAAGGAAAAAACCGGCTATCAAGGCCCATGTGCCATGAAGCTCTGGCTTCGCGATTACCGCATGCGTTTTCACGGTCTAACGCACGACCAAGCGGTGGCTGAGACCAGGAAAAATGGGATTGCTTATTTCAACTACGATAAGCACGAGCTACTAACAACGATCGACGCCGTCAAATTGATCAAAGCTCTTGGCGGACTATCGGTCTTTGCTCATCCTGGCGCAGTAATAAAAAAAATTGGTGAAGACGAATTCTTCAATATATTCTACAGACTGAGAAAATTCGGACTTAACGGATTGGAGGCATTCCATACCAGTAATACGCTGGATCAAACCAGCCTGCTCCTTTGGCTTGCCGGCAAGTCCAAACTCTTTATTACTGGCGGATCTGATTTTCACGGACGATTTCATCCAGAGCGTCAATTGGGCAAATTTGGAGTCAGCATGACGCACTTCACAAAGATGCAAAATCGTTTACACGCCTGAAAGGCAAACCAAAATCCCGCGGCTACACCGACGGGATTTTTTAATAAAGCAAAATTTTATTTTTTCTTAGCTTTGGCTTTTTTGGCCGGAGCTTTTTCTTTTTTAACTTCTGCCTTTACTGCTTTTTCTTTTACTTTTTCCTGCTTCGCTTCCTTGACTACTGGCTCTGATTTTGAATTTGAAGCTGACAAAATGTATAAAATCTTGTCCAGCTTTGCATTCAGCATGTCAATCTGCACCTTAGAAACACCACCCGCATTACCGCCGGCATTTCTGTCGCGTTCAGGTCTGCCTTGTCCGCCGCCAAAATCTCTTGGCTCGAAATTAGAACCAGCTCCGCCTTGCGCTTTGAAGCAATTGCTGCAAAAAACCGGTCTGGCGCCTGTCGGCCGAAACGGGACTTCGCAAGCCTGTCCGCACTCTTCGCAAACCGCCGGAAACATCTGTCTAGTACCGCCGCCACCGCCAAAACTTCTGCCACCGCCGCCGCCAAAACTTCTGCCACCACCACCAAAACTCTTATTACCCCGGTCATAACTTTTGCCGCCGCGGTCGCCGCCATACTTGTTAAACTGTCCCATAAATAATTTATGTTATTTAATTATACTTTAGAAAGCCTATCATAGCACAGGTCCGGCAAAACGTCAACTATGCGTTATTATAGTGAATCATTCGGTATAGACAGGCAAAAATCTCTATTTCTAGCTTTTACTTTTGTAACCAAAAGTAACAAAAGTTTTGGGGGTTATTGATTCGCGTCAGAGCATCTTTTTCGTGGTTCTGAGTCCCCCGCGCCATTATTCACAAGGTGGATATTGAATATAATGATGATGTTACTTCGTCGATAACCCATGGCCACTGACTCAGCAATTACCCCCAAACCCCCACCGTTTTAACAAGTCATAATCGTTAAAATTCCAGGGCAAACTTGATAAAAACAATGAAAATATTTAGCCCATGATTTTATATAAAGAAATAACAATATGTCTATATTATAGCTAAATCCCAGAGTTTCCACAATATCCCTAGGTAAAACCACTCATTTTTCCGGAATAACAGGTAGATTCTGGCTTACCAGGCACCCGAGTTAAACTTAAAACAAAGCACCACTCACTTTCCTAAAAAAACGAGTGGTGCCTGGCTCGGGGTCGTGGACGATGTTAGAACCGAAGTCATCCTTCATGTTAAAATTTTAAATCAAACTGAAAAATACTTTAGCCAAACATCAACCAGCCAGGTTTGAATATCAACATTAATCCGATCGCTAACATTATCAATCCGCCAACGAGGCGAGAAATTTTAGCATACTTGGTTGTAATTCCTGTCATTTCGAGTGTGATCATGGCAATAAAGAAAATAAAGAGATCATCCAACATGAAAAAGAAAATGTATATTAATATATAGAGGTAATATTGCCAACGAGCCATTTCATTTAACGCTAACACCTGTGTATATACCGCTGGTAAACCGGCTGAGCAAATAAGCTCAACTAAATTGACAGCAAAGGCTAAAATGATTATTCCCCCTATTGCTAACCACAGGCTATTTTGTTGAACTGCCAGCTTCATCTTATCAAAAGTTTTTTGTCTTTTTTCATCACCAGTCACTTTACATCCGCTATCTTTGTTAAATAGAAATTCTTTGATACTGTAACCTCCCCCCAAAAGGGCTAAAACGCCGATTAAGATTCTGACCCAAACAACAAAGCCTAAAAATAGTATTAAATTAAGCCAAGCGGCCATGAATAAAAAATAAACGGAAGCTGAAGTAACAATAAATACTGTTCCTAATGCCCACATTCTTTTTCTGTTTTTCATCCCCAACAACAAACTAATTAAAAATAAAAGTGTCCACATCGCACAAGGATTAAATCCATCCAATGCGCCCATGGCGATAGTCAGCACGGGTAGTGAAAAACTAGCGGCATTAATTTCTCCTAATAAAGGTAGTTTTACCATTTTTTTATTTTGCTCTGCTAAAACATTATCGCTTAACGGAGATTGAATTTCAGTTGTTTCCTTTCTAAGTTCAGTGCCCTCTGTTTTGTTTGTCATTGTCGGCATAACTTCTTTTGTTTCAACACCAACAACAGAAGCAACTGAATCTGGACATTTTTCTAATGAACATTCAGCAATTTTATTTTTTATCGCCGCTGAAGTCATGCCATTGGCGTAGCCGATAAAGTGCTGATCACTGATAACTAAAAAAGGGACACCGTCCACGCCGACCCCTAATTTATCGGACACCTGTTGCAAGAGAAGGGTGTTGGTTCTGTTGTTATAGATTTCGTATTCATAGATTTCTAGATTTGGATATTCGCTTTTCAATTCATGAAATAGGAATTGTCGTTCTTGAGCACAATGCGGACAGCCGTCACCATAAAAGAAGTAAGCATTGATCGGAAGGCTTTGAGCGTAGATAGGTTGAATCAAAAGAACAAGGGTGAGCAGTGATAATCCTAATATTTTTTTAATATCAAATTTCATAATCTATTTTTCCTTGTTTTGGTTGATGATTTCGATCAGTTTGTCTTTTTCTATTTCGCCGTCTAAACGCAAAAATTCATTGTCATTTTTATCTAAAAATATAAAAACAGGCAAGACATTAGTGATGTTATATTTTCCCACAATTTCTTTGTCTTGGTCAAAATCATGGTATTCTGTCTGGAGCCAAGAATTTTCTGTTTCTATTTCTTTCCATCTGGGCTTCATAACAAGGCATCCTGGGCACCAAACTGCCCCAAATTTTAGTACTTTCATACTTTTAGTGATTTATTAATTTTACTAAATACATAAGTAATATGCCCGTGATAAATATTATGAATGTGCCTATGGATTTTTTAAGGTTGGTTTCTTTTCTTATTTCTGGCATTAAATCAGAGGCGGCAATATAAACAAAGCCACCAGCCGCAAAGGGAAGGAGGTATGGTAATACATTATTCAAATGAGAAAAAAAGAAATATCCAACTATTCCGCCTAGCACTACAGTAAGAGCAACTAAATAATTAAGGATTAAGGCTTTTTTGCTTTTAAATCCCGCATGGATCAGTACACCGTAATCACCAATTTCTTGGGGGATTTCGTGAATAGCCACAGCTAATGTGGTTGCGATGCCTAAGCTTGGGTTAACCATGAATGTACTAGCGATTATCAACCCATCTATGAAATTATGGATGCTGTCGCCGATCAAATTCATGTGACCAAAAGTGTGAATCGGACAGTCAGCTTTATGGCAATGCCGCCAGTGGAGAAGTTTTTCTATCAAAAAGAAAACTACAAAAGAGACAAGGAAAATTCCGAACAATAGGTCTGCCCTTATTTGTTCTGAAGCCTCGGGCATTAAATGCAAAAAAGCTCCACCCATTAAGGCGCCGGCTGACAGAGAAACGAGGAACATTGTAATTTTTGTTAGGTTTTCTTTTTTTAGAAAAATAAACAGCACTGCCACCCAAACACATAGAGTAATAACGAAAGTCCCGCTAATTATCATTAATAATGTCAGCATACTAGTTATTGTGTTTAATAATTTTAATCGCCTTCCCGTTGGTGATAGCATCCGCGACCTTTTTGTAGGCGGAGTTAAGGATTCTTTGATAAGTACTAGTTGATGTTTTCATTTTTTCTGCCGCTAACTGTTGATCCATATCCTCTATATGACGAAGACGATAAGCCTCAATTTCTTCTAACGAAAGTTCTACTACTTTTAAATCCCGCATGGGAACCCCTTGTGGTTTAAAGTAGCTGATATTCGGTTTAAATTTTATCGCTTTACATAAGCATTGTTGTGGTCTTGACATAAAATTGATTACTTTGCCGTCCAGCCTCCGTCAACATAAATAACACTGCCTGTTACGTAGCTTGAGTCGTCGGAAGCAAGATAAACGGCTGCATTAGCAATGTCTTTTGTTTTTCCGACATAACCGAGTGGCGTCGAAGAAGTAACTAAATCATTAAATTCTTTTTGTTCTAAGAGATCTTTCGTCATGTTAGTCTCAATAAATCCGGGGGCGATGGCGTTTACCCGAATATGTAGCGAGGCAAGATCAAGTGCCCCCGCATGTGTGAGTTGAACTACGCCTCCTTTGGAGGCGCAATAAGCAATAGCTCCATTAAAGCCTACTTTTCCCAAAATAGAACTTAAATTTATAATTGATCCTTTAATTGCTAGATCTTTCATTGCTTTGGCAGCGGAACGCATACAATACATTGTCCCTGAAAGATTAATACTGATAGTTTTAGCCCAACTTTCGTCGGTTACATCTATAATACCGCCCAAACCACCAATCCCAGCATTGTTGACCATAATGTCGATTTTGCCAAAATGATTAACTGTTGCGCGTATTAAATTGTCTACCTCGTTGGAATTAGAAACATCACATTTTATAAATAAGGCTTTTCCACCAAATTCAGAAACGAAAGAATCGTCTCCATTGACATCAGAAAAAACCACAAGTGCACCTTCGCTGATAAATTTTTCAGCGATTGCTTTACCGATACCAGCGGCGGCACCGGTAATAATAGCTACTTTGTTTTTTAATTTCATATTTTACGTTGGCTTTTGTATTGAAACTTTATGATAAATTTGTTATTCTCCTTTATAAGAGAAGGCGCCCTAGCCCCTTTTATAAAGGGGCTAGTTCCTGTGCCTTCTTTTATTTTTGAACCGTTAGAGCTTCTTTCTCAGCCCTTATAACTTCTAACTCTTCTAGCAACATTTTTTCCTCGTTTTCTAAAGCGGACAACTCGTTTTTAGGAGCAATAAATCTCCTGCGACCTTGCCCGAAGCCTCCGCAACAGCCTCGGCCCAATCTATTCCCAGCTCCGCAGGGGCCCATTCCTCGTCCAGTGCCTGCACCTTGCCCGACAGGGCCGGTTCCATCCATTTTTGGCATACATTTGTATGGTTATGTTTTAATAACGATTAGCTATTCGACCTTTGGATATCTTTATAGTGAGTATATACCCATAATTATAATTTGTCAATTTTTAGAGGGGATTATTTATTTACAATATAACATCAATTGAAAACACTGGCTGTTGTATTAATTTGTAAGGTTATTCGTCAAAACAAAAGCGCTTCACTAAGTGTGAAGAGCTTTTGTTGGCTCGGGGTCGCGGACGATGTTAGAACTTGTATTGTGGAAAATTTACAGGTCTATTAAAAAAATAGCTGTAAATATTTTATATTTTCGGGATTAATCTTCTTTTAAAAATAGCTTGTATCCCTCAAAAACTTCTGACTTGTTATACTGAAATCTTTCAAAAATCTGAATACGAACTCGTTCTCGTAAATGTTCACGTTGTTTCTGTTCGTCTCCAATTTGCTTTAACCATTCTGGCGGTTTTTTGATAAATTCTTCCATCAGTTCCTCGTTTTCGGAAAATGCCTGTATGTCCATATAGAAAATATCCTCAATAGATTCTTCTTTCTCTTCTTCGTTGAGCGGAGACAACTGAATAAATTTTCCAATTTTTGATTTGTTCAAAATCAAAATCTGTTTATCAACCTTTCTGTGATATGTCTCGAAAACAGGAATTGATTTTCCATTGAAGTCATACCAGCCACCAAATCCCTTAACATCAAGTTGTTCAATATCCCTCTGCCACTTTGGCTTGAAGTTCTTTGAGTCTTCAAAAAATCGCCAAAATGCAATATTTGTAGCAAAAATTACTATATCGTCTGAATTTTCAATTTTTGCCAGCGTTGCCTCAAAATTTTCTTTAGAAATTTCCGTACAATTTTTTGCCATGTCATCAAGCAGATATGAATTTTCACCAGAAGCGAGATCACGACCATAGTTTTCACCACAACCAACATAGTGAACATGCCACTCGTCAAAGAATGATGCTTTATCGTCAACAATGTTTATTCCAAATCGATCTTTTTTATCGGTCTTCTCTTTTGTATTATCCTCGTATGCGTTGAAGTGTTTTGCAAAAATATCTCGCATATTTGCGCCCTCATAGAAAGTCTTCAATACTTCTTTTTTAAATTCCTGTACTCGCTTTTGTGAAATTGCTTGTTCTTTCTTAAGTTCCACTTCTTCTTGTTCCTGCACTTCTTTTGCTTTAGTGAGTAAAGCTTTTAGCAGATCAACTTTGTTTATAGAATTATCATTCAAAACAAAGTGCCAGTTTTTAGGGTTTGTTTTGATATCATCGAGAGTTTTCACTAAATCTCTTGTGCCTTCTGCTAAATAAGCCAAATCTCTTGAATGTGGTAATTCTATTTTTTCAATCTCTTCATTACTTTTTGCTGATAAAAGAGAAAGTGATCTAATCGCGTAAAATTTTTCCAACTTCTCGAGAATTTGTATTGAGTGTACTTGCCCCTCTCCTTTTTCGGACATTTCCCAATTATCCCACCCCCAAAAATCTTCCACTTCAAAACTATGCGTACGAGAAAATATATTTGTGAGTTCCTCTATTTTTGAGGGAGTGGAGTTCTGAATAACATTATAAAATTGTTTAACTACTTCCTCGTCTTTATTTTGAGCAAGTTTATAAAAAATCCAGCTGGCAAGACCAAATAGCATTTCATTCTTTTTGTTCTTAAGAAAATCTGCGATCTGCTCTGTTTTTTCGTTCTCATAACGATCTGTAATATCTAAATGTCTAAAAAGACCACTGGCTGTTGATAGGTATGTTTTAAAACTTTCAACATCTCTTTCGTCAAAAGAGTTTTTAAGCAATCCTTGGAATATTTTTAGGATCGCACATGCAAAATTACGCACCTCTTCTTCTGGATAATCTTCATCTTTTTTCAGTTTGGGCTCTAAGTAATAATCAGAAATTTCTTTTAGATAACGCCAAGATCTATCAAAAAGAAAAGTAGCCAATTCATCCTTTCCTGCTTTTTTCGCATTTACATGAGCTTGATATAGTCTAAATGGATAATATTGAAATTGTTGAAAAATCAAGTGGTCTTTATAATCAATGGCGTATCGTATTAAACGCACGGGAAGATAAGCAACTTCTTTAATGATTTCCTTGCTATCAGATTCAATGCCTCGCTCAAATATTTCCCGAATATCCTCACTTATCCATGCCACGGGTTTGAGTCCTCCGAAAAATATCTCCATAGACATATCGTGGGCTTGCTTTTCTGAAAAGCCTCCGCCGTATGGTTCCAAATATGAATAGAAATCCTCAATGAGCTTTGTATAATTATTTAAAACTTCACTTAGTTCATCACCTCTCTGATCCTTTACTAAATCCAAAGAAAGAAGTTTTAATTTTCTTATATCGTTTCGTGCATGCTCTAAATCAAAATCTAGCTTTGTTATTGTAAATGCTTTGCGTATAAGTTCTTTAACCTCGCCTGCAACTTCCTCATCTTTTAACAGATCATTTCGAACCCAAAGAAGCACATCATTTACTTCTTTAGTATCAGAAAAGAAGCGTGGCGATAAATAACAATAAGGATTTCTCGTTCTTGGATTAGATATTGTAGCTTGAGGGGCAGAACCCATTGTGGCTACTTCGTTTTCCATTGGAGCTTTCTCTTCAAGCTTTGTTAATAAATTTTTTAATGTTTTCAGGTTTAAGTTAGTAAATATACCCGACTTATTTGTTTTAATAGGTGTGTAGTTTTGTTTATTAACAGGAGAAAATGGGGTTATTTCAATAAACCCTTCATAATCCTTTGATAGATTGCGTAGTTGACTGTCGCCAATTAGCTTTGTAATTTCTAAATCTAAAACTTTCAGAAAACTATTATGTAAACTAGCAGAAAATATCTTTTTTTCTTCCTTCTTTAATTCAAAGTTATCAAAAATTAAGTGTAAGGCATTATATAAAGAATAAAGGGTAAAAATTCCTATTAAAAATACTGGAATAGTTGCCAAGATATTTACTGACCCCCAAGCGAAAATAAAGAAAAATAAAATCTCAGCTAGTAAAAGAGTGAAAAATCGAGTTCTGCGTAATATGACAAATCCTTTGTATGAACCTTCTTTATTTTTTTCTTTTGCGATCTCTTGAGCAAGAAAAAAAGCTAAACCAATAAGAACCGCACCTATACCAGCATGTATTGCGATTAAATTCTGATAATGGTTGCCGTCTGTTAGTGCGAATGGACTTCCTTGAAATGGATAAAGCCATTCCATAAATTCAATAAATTTTTCGTATGGGAAAAGTGTCTGGGCGTGCGTCAAAATCAAGAAAAAAATAAATAAAGCTACAACGATTGTGGCTTCCCAAAGAGAAAACCAAAGAGGTTTTGTGTCTTTATTAATAATTTTCTTTATACTTGGAGTTATCTTTTTTTCTGCTTGTACAGCCTTAAATAATGACTGCTCTCGCCGCCATTCGGTAACTCTTGCTAGTATTTTATTTTTTAAGGTCTCAAGCATTGAATTTTTATTTACCAGACTTTCGTCTATTACATTCTTTGCATAACATCTGACAATTTTTGTCTGTTGTTTTGCCACCCTCGTGCCAAGGTGTAATATGATCTGCTTCCATTTCTTCAATTTCAAATTTTTCTTTACATACTACGCAAACTCCTTTTTGTTTCTCAAATATTTTTTGTTTGGTAGCGTCTGAAAAGGCACGAATAGAAAGATATTTTTCATTGCGAGTTAAAATATATGGATAAATACCGCTCTTTTTTGTTACATCATCATCAAGTATTAATTTTTCTGTTTCTTCTTCAATTTCTTTCGTATTATATTTTTCGTCTTTGTAAGTGTTGTAAAGAGTACCCCACTCAACCCCTTTCATAAATTTCCTTTTTTTAGTAAAAGTTGTACTTACCCAAGTAATAACATCTTGAAAATATCTCCATAAAGCACTTGCGTTTTGATCGTGCTGGTGTTTTGACATGTAATTTTCAATTTTCCCATTAGAAATCCACTTAATAGCAGTTTCTAAATATTCTTGCCGAATTGGCGAGCCATTCAGATAATCGCTACCAATTCCATAAGCGGCACAACCATTTTTACTAAAATAGCGTTTAGCGTCAGATACCCACGAACCCGAATAAACCGCATTTCTCAATTCTTGATCGGTTAATCTTTCTCCAGCAATATTAATTATTTTAAACCATTCCAATTTTTCGCTATCAGTACCAGAGCAAAAATATATCGTCAATTCATAATTTAAAATTTGTTCTTTCTTATCTTTTGTTAAATTATGAAAAGCCAGTCCGTCCACCGAAAAATCGCCATTAACATACTGGCAAGCTGAAATTGTCCTTTGTTGTCCGTCTATTACTTCAAAATTTCCGTCTTCACGCACAGCCCAATACATTACATTTAGAGGAAAGTTTCTTGTGATAGTGTCAATAACGGCGTCTCTTTGTTTATCTTTATAAATAAACTCTCTTTGATAAGGCGGGCGAATATCAAGTTTGCCACCATAACCCACAACACCGTTTTCGTCGTTATCTTTAAAGCCGTTAGTTAATTCACTGACTGTAATTTTTTTAAGTTCTATTTTCATAATTTTATTTATTAACTTTCTTATTTTTTATAATAATTCGTGCATATTTAGGTTTACCATCAATTTTAGTTAAATAAGTTCCTCTTGTTTTATCAGTGGGCCCTGTTAGCATGCTATATCTTCCTATGCCATCAATAATATCAAATTGATCAGGATTGTATTTATCCATAAAAGTAATTGGTACACCTATTGCACCCTTATAATCCATTGGAATATCTTTTGTCACGTCTATGTTAATGGCATTGTAATTATCAAATTTTGGATATTCGTCTTCGTGTCCTTTATATTTTTTATAAAGAATTAAATTTTCATGTCTTTCTTTATAATCTAAATTTGTATACCAACGCACCCCCTTAACTCTAATGTATTTATTTCCATTCTCATCAATCCTGCTACTGGCGGCGGTTAATGGATAATCTTTTGGAACCCCAAACTCTCTATCGCCACTATGAATACTCGCTCCTAACCACATCTTATTTTCTTTAATTAATTTGAATATTTCTTTATAAGTTAATGCGTTCAAATTTCCAATAATTATAAATTTTTTATCATACTCCATGAGTTGTGCTACATACTCTCTAAATAAAGAGAACGGTGGATTTGTCACAACAATATCGGTTTGTTTCAAAAGTTCTATACTTTCCTCACTACGAAAATCGCCATCTTTTCTTAAATGTTTAACCCCAATTTCTTCAATGTCTGGAACATTTTTTTCATTTTTATCTCCCTTGTATTCCAAATAAATTGCTTTTTCAGAATTATTTTGACTAAACAAATTTACTTCCTGATTTTTATAACAAGTGGTAATTAACTTTTTCAGACCTAACCTTTCAAAATTATAAGAAAAATAATGAAAGAAATTACTCACACGCGGATCATCGCAGTTGCAATATACGACTTTATTTTTAAAATGTTCTTTATAATGCCCTAATTCCTTTTCAATATCTGAAAGCTGAGTATAAAACTCATCTTTCTTTGCCTTATTAGCACTGCGTAAATTTTTATTTGAAGATATTGCCATAATTATTGATCCACTTGTTTGTTAATAGTTACCCCCTTTGAAATTTTTACTCTGCCAATCGGACTCTTTATGTCTATATTTTCCAATTCCGCCTCTTGCTTGCCTGTTGCTTTAAATTCCATACCCGTTGTATTTTGTAGAGTTTTGGCCTGTTGCTCAATATCTACATCGTTTATTTGCACCTTTTCACCATTACCCAAATCAACACTCATCCCTTTAACATCCTGTAAATGATCAGCTTTTTGTTTTATTCTGATTTTTTTTATTTCCATAATATTTCGTATTTTTCTGAAAGGCCAACTAAGTACTGAAATGATGACCTGAACAATATTAATAATAAAACTTATTATTTCCATATTTTTATTTCATTAAATCATCAAGCGAAACGCCAAGAGCATCCGCAATTTTGTAGTAATATATTAATTTGTTGCTTAAATTATAGCCTTTTTATTTATCTTTGTCCACAAATTTTACATGTTGCACTTCGGGGACAGTTCGGGTATAATTTATAATAGCATATGAATACCCTGACTAAAAGACAAAAGCAGATATTGGACTTCGTCGCCAAATACATCAAGGAACACGGTTATTCCCCGTTTTATGAAGAGATAGGCGAAAAATTCGGGCTGTCCGCCCTCTCAACCGTGCATGAACATATAACCGAGCTTGTGGATAAAGGATATTTAGCCAAAGACGAACGCAAGGAGCGGGGCTTGTATTTGCCTAAAAAAAGAAACCAATACCTTGAAATACCCATAAAAGGAGTAATTGCCTGCGGTAGCCCGATTGAAGCTGTTGAAGAACAAGATGAAACCGTAAGAATAGCCCGAGAACCTATGCTTAAAGGAAATCTTTATGCTTTGCGGGCAAAGGGCGACTCCATGATCGGCGACGGTATATTCGACGACGACATCATAATTGTAAAAAAACAAGAAACGGCTGAAAACGGCGACACAATAGTGGCCGTACTGGAAGACAACGAAGCAACATTAAAAAAATATTACAAGGAAACAGACAACATTAGACTGCAACCGGCTAATCCGACATATAAACCGATGTATAGAAAAGAAATTGAAATAAGGGGTGTAGTTGTAAAAATTATAAGAAATTTAAAATAAAATTTTACAATTTGTTTTCAGTAAAGCCAGCGAGAGAATAAGCTTGGGGGCTGTGAAAAATGATTTAGCCTAGCTCACTTTAATCGCTCTCCTTTTGAAAATCTGTTTCAGGTTTTCAGAGTTGGGAGCGGATTAAAGTCGGACGCTTCTATTTCTAATTCACCTAACCTCAAACTTATGCCTAAGGTAAAAGTCAGGACGGGTCAAACCGCGAAAGTGTCAGGTCAGTACAGACCGACCGGCACAAAACGAGAGATCACTCTCTCGGGCGGAGACCGTGTTCCTCCGTATGACGGCAAAGCTAAGGTTTTTACACTTGTCGACAGGACAAAGCATAAAAACCGATAAACTTTGACTCACTCTTGCTGGCTTTTCTGTGAACAAAAAGCATTTTTATACCCCAAAGCCATGCAGTTTACCGCTCAAAACATCAAAGAAAAGATGAACGAGTTTGCTCGTCTTTTTTCGATCGAACGGAACTTTTTTCAGCGGTTTGTTATCGTTTACAAATACATTTACTTCCTTAACACCGACCCGCTCGTTAAAAACATCCTTCAAAGCATATTCGATGACACGGCGAAAATCATCGGCGAACCCGATGACTGTATGGACGAGGACAAATTTCTCGATGTCAAAGGCAAAGCTATTTTTTCGCATGAGTTTTGGACATATTACAGCAATCTGGAAATAATCTACGGAAAAATGAAGAAAATGAGGAAATGTCGAACTTATGATAAGGAAGAATTAAGCGCACTTTGTCATCTTTTTTCAAAACCCTATTCTAAGCAAATGCTGATTTTGTCGTTCAAAGTTGTAAACAGCGAAATTTTCGACCGACTGGATCAGGAGTGTTTTTTAAACGGCGACGACAAGGACGAAAAAACTTTTTTCAATGAAGACAAAAGCGAACTTCACTTTAAAGGAAACAAAATCAGGATAAGCAAACAGGATAAAATAACGAACGCCCATAAAATACTGCACTATATTTTCATAACCAACAAAGACAATCTGACCGACGATTTTTATTATTCGGAAATCGCCGAGGACGAATTCGGCGAACTCGAATACAAAGCCAACAAAAACAACTGGAAAAAATACAACAACTCCTGTGCGGAATTGAACAAGAAAATCGAACAGGCCGTCGGCATTAAAGATTTTCTTAAATTCAATACCGGCAAAAAAGGCAAGGTAAAACTGAACCGTAAATACCTGTAAAAATTCTAAAAAACAAGACCGTAAAAGTCCCTTAATTCGGGGCTTTTTTTATTGTTCTGAAAACGGCTACCTGAACTTTTCAGAATATTGATTTTCTATGCTTGAAACATAATCGCAAATATAAAAGGTCGATTGCGAGCTAATTAACCAAAAGCCAAAAAAGTTATGTTCAAACTTACAGGAGTCCTCAAAAAAGAGGAGATAAGGGAATTCACCCGCAAAGACGGGAGTGAAGGAAAAAGCCGGACGCTTTTTATCGAACCCGAAGGAAGCGTCTATCCGATTAAAGTTAATGTGTCCGATATGGACTTGAAAATCGGAAAACAAGGCGACACTGTGTCTTTAAATGTGTCTATCTTCCCTTACTACATTCAGGACAAGAAACGAAAGCGGGCTTTCGCGGATTACTATATCCCGAACAAAAAATAATCTATGGATTTTCTTACAACGGCAACCGAAACATACGCTCTGACCGATCAAGCGTTGGATTTAATCAATTTTTTCAGCCAACTGCTGACGGTTTCATTTGCGGTCATCTTCGGACTGCTGGCGTTGATAATCCTCCTGATTATTTTCAAATCCTAAATATGGCAGGAATGATAAACAATTTATTCGCCGGAGTGGGATTGAGCCTCGTTTTTCCTCTTGTTTTATACACGGTCTTGAGCATTTTTTTAGCGATTATTTCGGGCAAATAGTATGTGTTCCGCTTATATTTTACTGAACAATTCGTGCTACTTGGATGATTTCCTTTTAATAGGAACCGTCTTCGCTAAAGCGATTGTCCTCGGTCTGATAATCGGGACAGTGGTCGGCGTACTATCGTTATTCGTTAAAAAAATTAACTCATAAAACTTATGATGACCAAAATCAAAGGCTTAATCTCGGGAAGCAAGGCCAAACTGACCGCCCTTTCACTTACGGTAGCAGGCGGACTGTTGGCGGGATCAACCGCTTTCGCGGCCGTTGACACGGATGTCGCCGCAACCACCGCCAGTGTGGTGGACACGATGAAAGAGAACATTGTCGGTGTTATCACCGCTAATATCACCAACATCGTGATTGTGGGTGTGATCATCTTCTCAATCGGCTTCGTCTGGCGATTGGCAAGACGCTTCATGCGATAGGCCTGACGGCGGGGGCTTGCCACTACTTTGGGCAAAAGCCCCCGCTTTCGTCTTAAAAGGATATTTATGAAAGGAAATACAAAACTAAAAATAATGTCGATCTTATTGCTGACCGCTTCCGTACTGTTTCCAATGTCGGCTTTAGCTTCGACTTGGACAAATCAAGATTTCGAGGGATTTTCAGTCGGCGACCTTAACGGGCAGGGCGATTGGACTGTGGTTTACGGCTCCGCGACCGTTTCGACGGCACAAGCTTTATCCGGGCAAAAAAGCGTGTATTCGAAACGAGGCACTTACAGCAGTTCTATTCACTACACGATAGGGACGAATTTATTGGATTATTCGGACTCGATCTCATTTGCTTTTTACAAAAGCAGTGTGAGCGGAGGCAATACGCAAAGAATGGAATTTCGTCCCCGAAATGAGAACAGCATGGATGTCTGTATGACCAAAACCTATGACAACACTGTTCAGCTTCTGCACGGTGAGGGAACGACAACGGTCGGAACATTCACATCAAATACTTGGACGACCATTACCGTCAACTACGATCTTGAAAACAGAAAATGCCGGGCGAAAGTAAACGACGGCGAGTATTCCGCTTATTACGATTTTCCCGTGAGCATTACCCCCGAAACCACGAACATTGTTGATCTGAATCTGCAAAACTACGATCAGAATTACGGCTATTTCGACGATGTATTGTTTCAGTCAAACAATCCTCCACCGTTTTACATTTCCAGTCCCGAACACGGCGAAGTCGTGATCGACGACACTTGGCTGACCATAGAGGGCGTATGTCCGACCGACGGCGCCAACCGAATCGGATTTACGAGCGACTGTTTGGGATTTGATGACATTCAGTACACGGTCGCCTGCACGGGCGGGACATTTTCGGGACAGTTCTACAAAAGCGGACTGACTGACAGAATTATTGCGAGAGAAATCGACAGCGTTTCGGGCGACTGTGTGGACTACGACGAGCTTATGGATTTTATCGAGGTCGACGGAATCGAAGTCATCGAGGGCTATCCCGACGACTGGTATTTCAACTTCGATTATTATGACGACTATGACATCAAAATTCATTCGCCGATTTTCGACACGGCTCTGACTCTACCAGCGGGATCGACTTATGCCGACATAACATTCGGCTTTGTCTATCCCGAAGAACAGCTTGCCAACATGAATTTCAACATTAAGCAGTATGACTCCGACGGCAATCTTCTTGACGCAAACTATCACAACGAAGATTTGGCGGATATGCCGGACACTTGGAATTACACGGTCAACTTCGAGGCTTCGGAGGAACAGGGACTGCACTATGTCGTCCAGCTTACCGAATCGGGCGAAATGAAAAGACAATATCCGTTCGGGATTTATGTTTCCGATTTGGACTTTATCTACAACCCCGATGATTACGATTATTTCTTTCCCCGTTTGGTCGAGGAACTCAAGAAAAAAATCATCTTCAATTATTACTTCGCTTTTCACGACGGGTTTTATGACATGTTTAACGGCGATTATGCGGACGCTTCCGACAACGCCCTCGACATTACATTCAAGTCGGTTTCTGGCGACGGCGAGTATAACATGGATGTAAAAATATTTTCCGCGAGCGACTCAAGAGTCAAGAACTTTACAGCCGGCCTTCGTCCTTACATCGTGGCCATTCTTTGGCTGGTGTTCGCTGTGTATGTGATCTTTCGGATTACGCACCTCTTTAGCGATAACGAATAACCAATATGCTTGATCTCATCGAAACAATCTTGATTAAACTCTTCGGGCTTCTGCCCGAAGCAGACCCGAGCAACGCCGTCATTACGGCGGTCAATAACGCTTTCGCTCTGATGAATCCGACATTCGCAAAAATAGACCTGATATTCCCGATATTCGTTTTGTTCAAGATACTGCTTCTCGTTCTTTTCGTGGAAATGACTTTATTCCTGTTTACTCTGGTAATGAAAGTCGCCACTTTCTTTAAGGCTTAAACAAATAATTATGATAACGATCATCACGGGCAAACCCGGAGCCGGAAAAACGCTTTACATGACTTACCGAGCATTGGAAATGTTTTTGAAAGGCTACGATGTTTACGCCAACTGGAAACTGGATTTTTCCAAGTATGTGGAAAAGAAAAAGATTGATAAAGCGAAATTGGGCAAAGTGTATTTCTGGTCGGAAATTCCCGAGCTTCTTCATATAAAAGGCGGGCAAATTTTTATAGACGAGGCTCAAGGCTACTTCGACTCGAGAGAATGGCAGGAAATGCCACCCTCGGCCAAGCAGAAGTTTTCGGCTCACAGGCACGATGTCAAAAAAGACAAAGACGGCAAAATTATTCCTTTGGACATTTGGGCGGGCGTTCAGCACACCTCGAACATCGACAAGCGAATCAGGGATTTGGGTCAGCACTTCGCCGAAGTGAAAAACATGTTTCATGTTTTGTTCATGGTTTCGTATTTCGAACTTCAGGACTTAAAAGACGACAACATCAGACGGCGGGCAGTGAAAAGAAAATTTTTTCTGTTAAGCAAAGCCAAAGCGAACTGCTACAACACCCATGAAGCGGTCAACTTTATCGAATATCCCGCTTTCCCATATCACCGAGAATACGAAAAGGAACACTCAAACGACAACACGGGACTGGTTCCAAACTCAAACGAAATTCCCCCTTACTCGAAAACAAGCAGAAAGTAAACGGCAAAAAGTGAGCGAATCCGTTAGGACTCGCTCACTGTAGCCTCGCTCGAGGCTTTGCCGATCGGCTCAACCTGCCGAATATAGAAAAGACTGATACTTTTCGGATATTTGCAGACGGTTTGGCCGTTCTTGTCCTTTTCTTCAATAACGATAAAGGACTTTAAGGCTTTTTCGCCTTTTCTGACCTTGAAGCCGTTTTTAATCCAGCTTCTGAAAGTCAAGCAATTACTTTTAGGATCGTAATTGCCGGCTTCTTCTTCGCCCCAGCGGGCGCGAATCTGCCTTCGGACTATGTCGGAAGTTTTTTCCGAACCCGTCCAAGCGGACGCAATTTGTTTATTCATATAAATGAATTTCGGCCGATGATAAATGTCCGCAGGCCGGCCGTTTGCCGTATCGGACAGGCAAGACACAGCGTCTGATAGCTTGCCCGAGTCAAGGTGGAGGCTTCGCACTACCTTTATTCGGGAAAAGCTGACGCTAAAATGACTTGACCTGATGCGGAAAACAGCCACTGAATTTTGAATTTTGTCTTGAGGCTTCCGAATTTTTGACGGGCAAGCTTTTTTGTCCGGCGGGTTGCCCGACCGACGGCAAAAAAGGTTGCCGTAAACGGATCAAAGAGAGTCAAAATCGGCTTTCTCTTAACTTGATTATAACCACACATCTAACGAAAAATTGTTATGGCTTACCCCTACAACTTAAAGGTTGTGGTGTCGGGCAAGCAGGTTGAAGTATTCAAATACAAAAAACATATCTGGCGGGATTATGAAACGAAACAATTTGAAAATATAAAACCTCAAAAAGAGCCAAAACAATTAGACGCCTTTGAACAGCTGGAAGCGCAAAAACAGAAAATGAAATTTTCGCTTAATCGGACTAAAACCGAAATCCGCCGGCTGACCAACTCCAACCCGCAATTAAACAAATTCATGACTTTGACTTTTGCCGAAAACATCACCGACCTGAAAGAAGCGAATTATATCTTCAATCAGTTCATCAAGCGTATTTCCTACAAATACCCTGACTTTGAATACCTCGCCGTTCCCGAATTTCAAAAACGGGGGGCGGTTCATTATCACCTGCTTTGCAAATTGCCGTTTGTTGAAATCGCCGAAATTCAATCTCTCTGGGGACAAGGTTTTATCAAGATCAACAAAATAGACAATGTAAACAATGTCGGAGTGTATGTCTGCAAGTATTTAAGCAAAGATATGTTTGACGAGAGGACTTTCGGCAAGAAGAAATTTTTTCGTTCGCAGTCGTTGTCCGAATCAATCGAACTGTTGGGATATTTTGCGTCAAAATTCATCGAGCGTTTTTTGTCGCTGTTAAAACCCGTATTTGAAAAACAGTTTGAGTCCGAATGGATCGGCGAAGTGGAATACAAAGCTTATTCTTTGGATTTTTTCCCGTTCAAGCGGGGCGTATTTGAAAGGTCGATATTATTTAAACGAACATGAAATTCACGGACGAACAATTAAACGGATTTATCGCTTTGTATAAAAGCGAGTTCGGCGAGAAATTATCCAAGGCCGAGGCTTTGCGTCAGGCCACGGCTTTGGTTTCGCTTGTAAAATCCGTTTACCGTCCGATGAGCCGAAAAGACCTTAAAAAATACACACAGCACCTTGAAAAAGATATATATTCTGATAAAATAGTAGATGAGACCCAATAGAATAATAAAAGCAAGAGCTTTTTATTTATATTTGTCCCCAATAAGGGGCGGTTCGTGCCGACAAATATAGCTTTTGCTGTATTCTGTTGGGTCTCCACGACCGTCCCTTTTTGTTAACTTAATTTTATGATTTCAGACACAAACAAAACCAAATATTTCGCCTATGTCCGAAAGTCCACCGAGGGCGAGGAACGGCAGGCTTTATCTATTGAAAGCCAAAAAGACAAAGTCCGAGAAGTATTCCCGGGCTTGGTTATTGTTGATGTTTTGGAAGAACGGCACTCGGCGTTTAAACCGTATAACCGCCCGGTGTTCGATCAGATGATTAAACGGATAGAATCGGGCGAGGCGGGCGGAATTATAGCGTGGCACCCCGACAGATTAAGCAGAAACGAAATCGACGCTTCGACAATCACTTATTTGGTTAGAATGGGAAAAATAGCGGATTTGAAATTCGGTTCCTACAATTTCGACAACAGTCCCGAGGGAATTATGATGTTGCAGTTGGCTTTGAGCCAGTCGCAGTATTTTTCGTCAAAGCTCGGCAAAGATGTAAAAAGAGGTTTGGAAAAGAAAGTTTCACTCGGCTGGCTTCCCGGTGTCGCCCCCGAGGGCTATTTGAACGATATGAGGCTCGAAAAGGGACAAAGGACGATTATCACCGACAAGAAAAGATCTGTTTTGCTTCGCAAGGCTTTTGATTTAATGCTTACCGGCTCATACAGCGCGCAAGAAGTATTGAGAATAATAAATGATGACTGGAGCTACACCACGCGAAAAAAACGAAAAACGGGCGGAGGAAAGCTCGCCCGTTCGGTTTGGTACAAAATGCTGTCCAGCCCCTTTTATGCGGGCATAATCGTTTTTAACGGCAAAGAATACAAAGGCAAACATAAACCTCTCATTACGATTGATGAATTCAACAGAATACAAGAAATAATCGGACAAAGAGGCTGTAAACGAAAACCGCAAAAGCACAATTTCGCTTATACCGGCGTTTTTCAATGCGGTGATTGCGGTTGCGGAATCACGGCCGAGCATAAGACGAAATACATCAAAAGTAAAAAAGAAGTCAAAGGATACGATTATTATCACTGCACGCACAAAAACAAAAAGATTAAATGCAAACAAGGGTCGGTCGAGGAAAATCAAATAACCGAGAATGTCGACGGAACTTTGAAAAAACTCGAAATGCACCCGCTTTTTCTTGAGTGGGCTTTGGAATACCTTGACGGGCAAAAAGATGTCGAGAAAGCGGAAAACAAAGAAATACAGGCCAACAAGACGGACAGAATAAGCGAACTGGAAAGCCAGCTTTCAGAACTCACCAAAATGAGAGTCAAAAACCTGATTGACGACGGCGAATTTATAAAAGAAAAAACAGCCCTTAAAACGGAGCTGGCAAAATTGACCGAACAGAAAAGCGAAAAGAAATCTCAAGAAGAAATAATCGAGCTGACAAAAGAAAAGTTTATCTTCTCGGCCTACGCCCGAAAAAGGTTTAACGAGGGCGACGACAGAACCAAAAGAGGCATACTGACCGACTTAGGATCGAACCGAACCATAGTCGACAAAAAAGTGCTAATTTCCGTGCATAAATGGCTATTGCCCATTTTTGAAAACGCAGAATCGTTCAACGCCAAATTAGCAAGGTTAGAACCGGTGAATTTTGGCTTAAATAAAAACAAAGACGAAGCTATAAACATGCTTCGTCTCTCTTGGCTCCGCGGGTCGGGATCGAACCGACGGCCAATTGGTTAACAGCCAACTGCTCTGCCACTGAGCTACCGCGGAATAATTTCGTTTGGATTATATCAAGATAATTATTAATTGTAAACAGCGACACTCAATTAAAAAACGAGCTTGTTTGGCCCGTCTTTTATTTCGATATAGGCGAGACCGCCACTGCCCTCTTATGTCATTCCGAGTGAAGCCACGCATAGCGGGGCGAAATCGAGAAATCCGATCCGGCCAATGAAAAACGGTCGCGCGATTGCAGCTTTCTCCATTCTATTCCCGTTGCTCATTTACACAATTACATATTTTTACATTACCGATAACAACAATTCTTACAATTCGGCCCAAAAAACATGCCATCCTTAGTAAATAATTCTTTTTCTTCTTCATCCGCGCCGGAATAGTATTTGCCAAGGAGCGCGCCGCAGATTATTTTGCTTTTCACAATACAGGTATAATTATAACCGGCTGACCAGCCTTTGACTTGTTTGTCCATCTTCCCGCCGCCAAGTGCGCATAGCGGTGTCATCCATTTTGAACCAAGAGTTGGATAGGTTAAAGTTGACGGGCCGGACATGATATCCCCACTGCCAAGTTCGCTGTAATACGGGAAGTACAAAACAATCAGCACGAGAATTAAAATTACGGTAATGATAATGTTTCGTTTTCGTTTTTCCATAGATATTATTTTAATTTTTTATCGAATATGTTGCGGATGCGTTTTGGGTTCGAGTATTGAAACATAAATTATCCACAGTTATTTTTTGTAAATTTAGGTTAAGATACACTATTTTATTGACAAACGCGATTTTATCTGCTATTATCCCAATAGAATACATATGAAAAACACCTCCTAGGGTTTCGTACTTAGGCGGTGTTTTTCTTTTTATACGACAATTTCTTTTTCAAATTGTCCATAAACACAATTTTTTCTTTGGCTGATTTTTTTAATAACTTGGAACAGGTTTTAGTATATGGACTTAAAACAACTTTCAACTTGTTTCTCTTATATAAATAATCGACTAAGCAATAAAAATCTCCATCACTTGTCACAACAACCGCTTGATCATATTTATCAATATCAATCATGGCTTGTAAAACCAAATTCGCGTCAACATTACCCTTGATTTCACCATCTCCGTTCGGTATTGTTGGTTTGAAAATTAAAACATAACCTGATTTTTGCAATGATGAATATAAATCTTAATTTGATTGCATGAAACCAATAAACAAATACGCAACTTTAACATTATATTTTTCTTCCAAATATTTCCGAAAACGTTTAAAGTCCAAATTCCAACCTAGGCTTCGAATCCCTAAATTAAGATTCTGACTATCGATAAAAGCGTAGTTGTTTTTGGACATAAAACTTTTTAATTAATCTTAATTATTATTTTACAACATTTGACCTAAAATTTCAATTAAAAAAACACTTACCCAACGCATTTTCATAAATCCCACAATCCGCCTGCGAATAACAAACGAAAACAATTTTTTCAAAACAATCATTTTATTTAATAAATTCGCGAACTGTATCAACCACGATTCCGGCGGCTTTTTGTTTGGGATAGCCGAACACGCCGGTGGAAATGCACGGAAAAGCAATTGATTGGCAATGATATTCTTTTGCCAGTTTTAAACTTTCCAAATAACAGCTTCTAAGCAAATTAGCTTCGTTTCCATTGCGCTGTCCATATCTTGGGCCAACTGTATGGATAACGTACTTTGCCGGCAGTTTATAACCGCGAGTAATTTTTGCCTGGCCGACAGCGCAGCCATTCAATGTCCTGCATTGTTCCAACAATTCAAAACCGGCGGCATTGTGGATCGCGCCGTCCACTCCGCCGCCGCCAAGCAAACTTTCATTGGCCGCATTAACAATTGCGTCAACAAGTTGCTTGGTGATGTCTCCTTTTTCAAGGAATATTTTAGTTTTCAAATTTAGTTGGGATTTTTTCATTTCTTTTATTTAATAAAATAAATATTGCATATCACGGGGTCCGGGGCGGAGTTCGCCAAGGCATTTCCCACGAGCAGTCATGGTACCCACGCGAATTCGGAGCCCCGGTGGTTTTTGGTTACTTTTTGCCACCAAAAAGTAACTTGCCGAAGGCGAAACCATTATAGCAATCTGATTTAACTCCACGGAAGTATTTAAGCATTAAGCGCCGTCCACTCCGCCGCCGCCAAGCAAACTTTCATTGGCCGCATTAACAATTGCGTCAACAAGTTGCTTGATGATGTCTCCTTTTTCCAAACACAGTTTTGTCATAATTTAATCAAAACAAGCAGGATCACAATCTCTGAACTTACCCAAATCAATAGCGCCCAGCTCAAAATGATCTCCCTCTTGTTCAAACCTCATTAAAAATTTATTATCCAGCACAATATCAAAACTGCGCCCCTCACTGCCACCACGCGGGAAAACATCTACTCGCCTATTATTTTTTCCCTTTGTAAACAGAAAACTGGCCAATCGAAAATCCATGGATTTGGAGCCGTAACGTCGAAATAGATAGCGATTGAAAGTGTCTGGAAACATGGCATACAAAAATTTCTCAATCTGAGAAAGCTCAATATTATTTGTGGATTCCGGGGTGTGATTTTTCATGTTTTTTTAATGTTAATTTTTTTTAATATTTTGCTATTAATATTTGACATGGCGCGGTGTCCGTTCTCCTGAATCTGATTGATTTAACCAATCTGTGGCGGAGGAATGCTGGTTTATCAATATCAGCGTCATAATAGGCGCCCTTTCCCCGATAAACATAGGCGCCGTCAGTTTCCCTGATCTTTAGCTTAAATGGTTCTTTCTGCATAGGCATATAGTTAAATATTTAGTTATTTTGTGTCTTACAAGTTCATTGTAACACCCTATTCCAGAAACAAAAAAGTGTTCAGAGTGAACACAATTTTTATTCAAAACGTCGATTTAAATTGTAATTTTGGCTGGGGAATCAAACCGGTTTTTGGGAGAGGGGTGTGGATAAGTCTAATATTAGAACCGATTCAGGCTAATCAAAACATCTTCTTATTCCCTGTTTTAGAATCTATAAAATCAATATCCAGACAACTTGCTACTGCTTCGCGAGCATACAACCTTTTTCCGTATTTTATTTGATACGGAATTTTTTTGATTTGGGCTTCGGTAAGGCAATAAATCTTTCGCAGTTCCGGGGTTTTTATGTATTTTGTCAGCTCTTTTTGTTTTTCTTCCGTGCTTTGTCCTTTTAGCGCTTGTTTTCGTCCAGTTGACAAAGCATAAAAACTAACTCCATCAATAACTCTTATCTTTTTATTTATTGGCCGTCTTTTCCCACCAGCTTTATTATCAGACGGAGTAAATGGTTTGTTATATTTTTTCTTCCTTTTGAAATTATTTCAACATAAAACCCCGTATATCCATTGTATTCATCAACATTTGGGGCCACACATCCCTCAATTCAAAATCTAGAATCAATAATCTTGTATCACCGCAAACTCGCTCTCCCTCAGCGCGTAAACAGGCAGATCTTCATTATAATTTTTTAACGACTGTAACTTATGTTTTTTTTCGTCAGTATAATGGCAAATACACTTAACATTCAAAATCCCCGCGCCCGGCCGCAATGCTTCTTCGTCATTGGAGTAAAAATATTTACTCAGCCAATAAGCGCCCGCGGATGAACCGACAATGGTCTTGCCGGCAAACAAAGTTTTAGGATTTTCTAGCGTTACCAGCCGCCCAAAAAGCAAATCATTGTCGCCACCCCGGAAAAAGATCACATTATTATTTTCAATTTGCCGAATGAATTTTTGCTGATCAATATCAGCCAATTCAAATTCTAATTTTTTATTTTCCACGGCCCAGCCAAATTTCTTCCGATCATTTTCAAAATATTTCCGCCACTCAGCTTCCGGCTTTGAATAACAAACTATTAAAATTTTCACCGGCTCGCCGAAACCGGCAACACATTCATTATAAAACTTTTTATTTTCCCCGTTTTTCTGACGCGTTCCGCCGCCATGGAGGATGTATCTGGGCATAATTTATTCATTAATAATATCAAACAGCTCATCCACCGGGAATTGAAAATCATCTTTCTTCAACTTTGCAATCTCCACCCATTCCGGTTTTTCAGATTCATCATCCTCGACCTGATAATCTTCCGTTAATTTCACGCCCAGTGGCGTACATTCAAAAAAGAAACAATAATTTTGCCAAGCGTTGTCAGTTGGATCATAATAAAACATTGTTTTCTTTCGAGCTATCATTTTTCCAACGCTTACATCTATTCCGCATTCTTCATATGTCTCTCTCTTTACCGCGTCTTCCATATCTTCACCTATTTCAACTTCGCCACCGGGCAAAAACCATTTTCCAGTGCTTTTAGTATTAACTAATAATATTTTCCCTTCATGCTTAATGATACCGTAAGCCGATAGCCGATTTTCAAATTTTTCTTTTGGCAACATAACTTCGTTGCCATATATTGATCTTGCTTTTAGCATAAAAATTCGCCCGTTCTTAGCACTTGTTTGATTAATGGAACCATCTCTTTTCTCATAATGGGGTGATCGCTCTTAGCAAGACCTCCCTTAAAATTTATGTCCAAGGAAGCTGATATTATTTTTTTTGTTAAATCATCAATTGCCACAAAAGCGTTAAATCCGTTTTCCAAATCAATGCAATTTAGAAAAATATATTTTATTGATTTTTCTTCTTTTATTTCTGATAATAATTTCTTTGTTTCTTCTAAATTATTATTTATAAAGCTATCCACATCAACAATCTCTAATTGCGCAATGCCCATTTTATCATCATTGATTTGGAAATCTTTAAAGTCGGCAAGTAAAACGTCTTTTAGTGGCTGAGTAAATTTTGATTTGTGGACGAACATTTGATGCACATAGTCTTTAGGCAGCTCAATTTGTTTTTTTAACCATTCTGCCATTCTTTTATCTCTATCAGTGGTTAATCTCCCCCGAAAATTTAATGTATTTGAAATTATTGCAGAATAAAGCAAGCCAGCAGATTCTTTAGAAATTTCCATATTCTCTTTTTCAAATTTTTCAGAAATTAGTGTGGCACATGACCCAACTAATTCAATTTGAATTTTTGCATTTGGAAATCTGTCAATGTCTTCAGATTTTCTATGGTCAATAATTTCAATAATTTGTTCTGGTTTTATTTTTTGAGGAAGTCTTAATACTTCACTTGCATCAAGGAAAATAATATCTTTGTATTTATCAATTAAATTTTCAGCATTATTGATTTTAATTTTGAACTTATCTATTACAAATTGAGCTTCCCTATGTGGTTTACCAAAAAACCCAGCCTGTGCATCAATATTCTTATTTCGTAGAAATTCAGAATATGCGTAAGAGCATCCGGTTCCATCTACATCAGGGTTTTCATAAGAAGTTACTAAGACTTTTTCACTTTCCATATAAATAAAAGGAGGGGTAAGTTTCATAAATTTATCGATTTAATTGTATGAATTTAAGTTTTTGTCCGATTAATGTATCATATAACTTCTTTTCACACGAAGCCAGCAATCCATTTCACTTGACACCATTTTATCACACCCCACCCCAAGACTCAACCGCCCTTCCGTAATTTTACTTTCAAATATTAACAAAAAAACACCCTCTCAGGCAGTTATTTAGGAAACAATTATTCAATTACCTTCACCCCCTCCGGCAAATCATCAACCGTAACCTCAATAACCTGCAGAGGCTCAACAGTTTCAGAACTGCGAGATTGCATGCCCTCAGGCTCGCCAAACTTTTCCTTCGGAAAAACATAAACTCGGCCGACTTTGCCCCTGGCATGGTCCAATAAATTATTGGTGGCAAAAAATTGCGGCTCGCCTTTTTCATCAGTGCCAAAAGAACTTGAAGATTCTCCTCTCATATCCGCAAAATTAGTTAACGCCCGAAAAATCGCCATATCAGCAAACGGGGTGGCAAAAACCGCCGGCGCGCCGTCTTTTTCCATCTCACCTGTGTTTTTATTTTTACCAAAAGCCTGCCGTGGCTCTAATTTTTCAATAACATCCGGCGAACCATGAAAAACATAAAGCCCTTGTTTTTCCAACGCTAAAAGTTTTTTGCGATTTTCTCCTTTTTGTTCAAATTGTCCGGTCTCAAATTTCATATAATGTTATTCTACCAAAATTTCCGCGAAAAATCAATCAAAAAAAAACCCAAGTAATAAATTATTTCAAATTAAAAGCTCGTTTAATTTTTTCGTGGCCAAGCTATCATCACACTAGGGCTTGACAGATTGTAGTGGATCATAGTAGACTGTTTTCGTTGGAGGTTGGATAATATATCTCATTTCGAGTATACTCCACCTTCATTTAGGAGGCAGCATGGCCAGATCAGTGCATCTCACACAGGGTCAGGGAGAGGCGGTCCGCTTCAGCAAGGGACAGGGCGAGTCGGTCCACATCGGCAGCGGCGGCGATCCCGTGTACCCCTCGAGCGGGGGGAAGATCGTCTGGGCAACGAATCCCGATGCCCTTCCCGGCGACCTGCGCCCGGGCCAGATCGGAACGCGCGACGAGTTCAAGCCGTAGGGCAACACAACCACGAACTGAGTGGTACACCGGGGCAGGCACGCATCTTTGCGAGCCTGCCCTTTATCATTTCTAAAAAAAATTGACAAAAGGCCAATTTTGCAAATAAAAAACCACTGAACAGCGATGGATCCAGGGATATGAATTTTCTTCTTACATTTTCAACCGATCAATCATCTTATTGATTCTCTTGAACGCGAACTCCAGCAATGAACTGGAAATAATACTGCCAAATACAACGCTAAAAAAAAACGAGCCTCATCAGCTCGTCTTTTTCTTATGTTTTTTTTATTTTAATCCTCTTCAATTAACTTAATTAACTCCCCTAATAATCCCTAAGTTTCTCAATCCCCGGAAACTGCTGAATCTTTTCCAGCGCCTTTGCTTCAATCTGCCTAATGCGTTCACGCGTCACATCAAATTCCTGACCAACTTCCTCGAGAGTGTGCGACACGCCGTCATGCAGGCCAAAACGCATTTCCAAAATCTTTTGCTCGCGCGGCGAAAGTTCTTTTATAATCTCCATCACATAATCCTTGAGCAAACGCAGGGCGGCCGCTCTGTCAGGGCTGACATTTTTCACGTCTTCGATAAAATCTTCCAGAGTTGAATCCTCGTCATCATCGCCAACTGAAGTTTCAAGAGATATTGTTTCCTGCGAAATTTTCATAATATACTTGACCTTTTCCACTGATTCATCCATTTCCGCGGCAATTTCCTCAGGCATTGGCTCGCGTCCGAGATCTTGAATCAAGCGACGTTCAATTTGATGAAATTTATTAATAGTTTCCACCATGTGCACCGGAATTCTGATAGTCCTCGATTGATCAGCCAAGGCGCGAGTGATTGCCTGGCGAATCCACCAAGTGGCGTAAGTTGAAAATTTATAACCTTTTCTATATTCAAATTTTTCCACGGCGCGGAACAAACCGATATTGCCTTCCTGAATTAAATCCAAAAGAGATAAACTCTTGCCGACAAACCGCTTGGCAATGGAAACAACCAGACGCAGATTGCTTTCAATCAATTTTTTCTCCGCTTCCACATCACCGCGTTCATTTCTTTTTGCCAGGGCTAATTCTTCTTCACCCGTTAAAAGAGAAATCTTGCCGATCTCGCGCAAATACATTTGAATGGAATCAGCTGACAATTCCGGAACCATTGCTCCCATTTTCGAGTCTTTTGAAAGTAGCCCAACTCTTGACAGCACTTTTTCCCGCTCTTGTTTTTTACCGAGCACTCCGCCGCGCATTTCCACGACCTGGATACCGATGCCATCCATTTGATCCAGAAAATCTTCGTATATATTCAGATAATCTTCCACCTGGCTGAATATCTGCAAAATTTCTTCTTCAATTAAAAAACCGCGCGCTTTGCCTTTGCCCACGAGTTTGTTAATTATTTCCTGCGTCGGCGGAGTTGCCTTTACTCGCCTAGCAGAATAAGCTTGCACAGGACGACGCGGCGACCGAGCTGATTTAGCCGACGCCTTTTTTCCTGTCTTTTTTTTATTAAATTTTTTAGCCGCTGGTCTCTGGCTGGATTTTTTCCTGGTCTTTTTGAAGACTGATTTTAATTTGTTGGCAACAGTTCTGGTAACTGTTGTTTTTGGGCGAACTTTTGCTGTTCGCTTTTTAATTGTAGCCCTTTTCTTGGCCATAATAATTGCCGCGATTATGCCGGCATTCAGCTACGAACTTTTCTGTTTGCAGCTTATTTAAGTTTTACTAATTGATCTGAATATAATTGCAATTGCCGGATACACTCATCAATTACCTCGCGCTGTCCGGCTTTTTCCGCCTGCATTAATTTTTGATTCAGCTCCTGCATACGGTCTTCCAAACTGTGCATTTTGAAACTGTTGATCAAAGTGATTATTTCCTTTTTTATCTCATCAGCGGAAAATCCTTCGTATTCCTGGTCAATCAAAATCATAAGACTATTCAAATATATGCGGTCCAGCTTTTGTTCGCCGCCTTCCAGCCATTTGAAAATCTTTTCTTTTGGCAATTGTTGATTGTTTTCATTATACAATATAATCAATGCTTTGTAAAATGCCCGCCAATCTTCATTGCAAATAACGTCAGCGGCCAGATGCTCTTCGGCGTAGGAAATCAATTTAGGATAATTCAACAAAATCGTCATTATTCGCTCCAAAAATTGCAATTCCTGCGTTTTTATTGGTTTTGCAGACGTTATTGGCTCAGATTTTTTTGATTGAAGCTCCTCGCGCCCGGACTTAATACCAGGCAAGCTTTCCCATAGTATTGAGTCGGCCACGCTGAGAATTTCCGCTAATTTTTTTATCCAATAATCTTTTTCAATTTTATTCGGCAATTTGGCAATTTCAGTCAGGACGTTTTTGGCGGCGATTTTCTTTTTGCCAATATTGGCCAAATTTTCAGGGGTCAGGTTACGATCGAAAAAAAACTGCATGGCTGTTTTGGCGCCACGGAGCGACTGCTCCCAGTCTTTTATATTATTTTTAATGCATTCGTCAGGATCTTTGCCGGAAACAAGCTCAATAATTTTCACGTTCATTTCGTTTGAAAAAAGCAAATCAATACTGCGCTTGGCCGCTGTTTGTCCGGCTTCGTCCTGATCAAAACACAAAGCCACATTATCACTATATCTTTTCAAAAGTATAACTTGTTCCTGAGACAGCGCAGTTCCGGAACAAGCAACTACATTGGCATAGCCTGCTTCATGCGCGGTCATGGCATCCATATTGCCCTCCACCACCACGCCGTAACCAATTTTGCGGATCGCTTGCTTGGCCTTGTCCAATCCGTACAAAATTCTGCCTTTGTGATAAATCGGGCTTTCCGGCGTATTAATATATTTAGCTTGTTCATCGGATTTAAGCGTCCGGCCGGTAAAACCCACGATATTGCCGTGCAAATCCTGGATTGGGAAAACTAATCTGTCCCGGAATCGGTCATAGTAGCCGGTGCTTTTTTCTCTTCTAATTGTTAGCCCGGCCTGAAAAATTTCCGTCTCATTATAACCTTTTTCCCGCAAATGCTTGCTGGTATCATCCCATGAATCAGGCGCGTAGCCCAGCTTGAATTGTTCAGCTGTGTCAGTTTTAATTTTTCGGCCTTTAATATAATCACTGGCTTTTTTCCCGGCCGGCGAAGTTAAAATCGTTTGCCAGAATTTTGCCGCTTCAGCGCAAACATCCTGCAGGCGATTTTTCTGACTGGTTGCCCGCGGATCAAATTGCTGGAGCTGAACGCCGGCTTTTTGCGCTAGGATGCGCAGAGCCTCAGGAAATTCAATGCCCTCAATTTTTTGTAGAAAAGTAAACATGTCTCCGCCCTCGCTACAGCCAAAGCAGTGAAAAATCTGACGATCCGGCGTAACAAAAAAAGACGGCGTTTTTTCGTTATGAAAAGGACAGCGCCCCTTGAAATTCGCGCCGGCTTTTTTCAGCTGTACATACTCACCGACAACATCTACAATGTCCAGCTTTTGTTTTATTTCATCAACACTATCCATATAAAAAAGATAAATATGCCAGAGACTACCTTTATGCGCTCTAATTCGCGTCATTCGCGTTCCCAGAGTTATTCGCATTCATATTCGTGTTATCACTTTACCAAAATGTGCATAAAATAACAAGAACCGGAAAAATGTGCTATAATAAAACCAAAGAAAAATAAAATTAAATTATGAACAAGCAAGAGCAACAAGTTCCCAACAAACTTCTGGATATTGAAAAAGACGGCATGATGCGTTCCGGTCATCCAACCTTGCCAAAAGAAACCCGCACCTTTGGCCAGCGAGCCGCTGACATAGTCACTGGCTTTTGCGGCAGCTGGACATTTATTATCATGGTCCTCAGCTACATTGCTGTCTGGGTTGCGCTCAATCTGATCGCCTGGGGTCTGCGCTGGGATCCATGGCCGTTTATTATTTTGAATTTAACGCTGTCCTGCTTGGCCGCTTTGCAGGCGCCCGTTATTTTAATGAGCAATAAAAGGTCTGACCAACGCGACCGAATAAATCAGCGCTATGATTATTTGGTTGACCGCAAAACCAGCCGCGACGTGGAAAAGATTCTCAAGGAAGTCAGTGAACTTAAAAAGAAAATAGACAAAATCCGAGACAACACAAAATAAATTCTGAATTATCTTCCAAAAAGCAGTTCCGCCTCGGCAGGACTGCTTTTACATTCCGTAAATATTCGCCACGACCGCTGTGATCCGGCGCGCTTCATTTTCCACTGTTTCGCCGTCGTACTCGCCCGAATGCGCGTGCGCCGACCCGTAAGATGGCTGTTTTTGATCCAGATGCAAATCAACTTCAAAATATTTTTCAAACTCATTTAAATAAACATGGAACCGCGGATAATTTCCACTGCCAAGTTTGCGCGTATAGCTGATTTTGTCGAATTCCTTATCATGCCACTTGCCGTAGCCCGCTCGCTTGATCAGCTCTTCTGAATGATGTTCTTTTCTGGGGAATTTGAATTTCATAAAAGCAAGAATTTAAAAATTTAAATCTTTTTAATCTTTTTCACTACCGAAGCCTGAAACAAACGAAAAGCTTTTCTTTTTTCCTTCAAATACACATAAGGCTGGCCCAATATTTCACCGCAACGTTTGCACCGAAGAGCCGGCACGCTTTTCAGATCTTTGTATTGAAGACCTTGAAGAGCCGACGGAGCAAAAATTCTGTCAAAATACAATCGCCGCAAATTGCCGGGCCCGTCTTTTTGATATGTGAGCAATTGTTTTGCGCATTTCCGACAATAAATATTCAGGAGCCGCGCGTAGCCGTTTCTGCTTTTCCTGTATTTATCGTTTTTTAGGATAATGTCTTTCCGCATATTCCAGTTGAATGCGATATTTATGGAATTAATATATTACCTTAATTTAGCATTCTTTTTTAATAACCTGCCGATATTGACAAATTTATTGTTTTATGCTATAATTCTTTTTCGTGAGTAGAGAGATGTTCAAACCATATCCTTTCGTCTTGCCGGCGATTGGATGCAACAGGAGGACGGCATGAAGAACGGCATGAAGATCGGTGTCAACAAGTTCGTTCAGAGACAGGACAAGGACAGCAAGTTCTCGCATTTCGAAGGAGAAGGCGGGTTCGAGACCGTGACGGCCCTGGCCGACGCTTTCTTTGATCAGGCCAAGCAGGGCTACAAGGACGGCGTCCTGCTCGTGCCGGTTCCGGCCGAAGGCTTCTTCTCCGGCGTGGTCGAAGTCACTTCCGAAACCGCGCTGAAGGCGACCTTCGAAGCGCGCCGCCCCGAAGAAACCCCATTCATCTCAGTCGTGGCTGTCGGAGCGCAGAAGCTCCCGGCCAAGTTCGTGGAGCTGGTTCTGTACCGCGGCGACGTGCTGGGCTCGGACGCGACCACCGACTGCGAGTGGGAGTTGATTTCGATCAACGCCCGCCCGACCGAGGAGGAAGAGCCGCCCACGCCCATGGCCATGGCGCGCAACTTCCTGGAACTCCCGGGCGGCACCAAGGCCGAGTACACGGCTGAGGAATTCGCAAAGGCGATCGCCTACTGGTCCGGCCGAGTCATGGCCGGCTAGCCAGAACATCTCTACACAGGGGTCGCGCGCAACACTGCGCGCGGCTCTTTTCTTTTTAATTATTTAAAACAGACTATAATTCACCTTCAATAAATTCCAAACCAGAATAAGATGCGGCTCCGGTAATTCGTTCCAGAGAAAATAACCTTTACTTTTTTTGATCAATTAAACCTCCAATATATTTCGCTTTATAAATTTCTTGTCCATCTTCGAATTTTATTATTTCTTCTCCGAAAAAGTTATCAATTTCACCTTCGCAAACATTAATGTATTCCATCCCATCCCGGCTATATTTTTCCGGCCCGCGAAATGGCTTGTCTTCGGGGATTAGAGTTAGGGCTCCTTGCAAAGTTTTATAGACGGGGTCAACATCAACAACACCTTTATTTACCCAGCCATAATAAACCATCATATATACGGGCAGGTTTTGAAAAAATACGACCTCTCGTCCACCATAGGGCTCGCCGCCAAAATAATTATCATGATATTTCCAATCGCCGTCTTCAAATGTCATTGTTGTGGACTTATCATTCTCAATATTTTTTTTAGCCGCATCACCCGCCGCATAAGTTGATCTTTTCGCTTTTACTAGAAATTCACAAAGTTCTTTTGGATTAATCATATTCATTTTATCCGAAACGGATTATAATTCGCTTTCAATAAATTTTGTGTCGGAATAAAAAGTGGCGCGGGCAATTCGTCCCAGGCAAACCAGGTCCAGTGCTCACATTTTTCAGGCTCCATGATTTTCACTTCGCCAAAATCATAATCAGCCAGCATGACGATTGTAATGTAATGTTTTTCTTCAGTAGAAAAAATATCATTGGTGGCTGTAGCAAAGCGAATGTTTTTTATGTCAATACCCGTCTCCTCCATTGTTTCCCGCCTAGCGCAATCTTCCCACGACTCTCCAAATTCCAAATGTCCGCCGGGAAAACACCATGAACCCGAGCCGTGCGCATTTTTTCTTTTTCCAAGCAGAACTTTTTCATCTTTAATAATAATCGCGGCCAGGCCGACTTTGGGACGATTTTCCGTCATAAATAAAATTTATTTTAATATCTCCACCTTCCTTCATTATTAAAAAATTTCGCGCGGGAGGCCTTCCATATTTCTGAAAAAATAATCATTATCAAAGCTACACCGATAAGCAGAACAAAATCGCCAACCAGGATCGGCGCTGTTTTGAATAAATAATTAAGCGGTGTGTAAATCACAGCCAACTGAAGAGCAAAAGAAACCGTGACAGCCACAATCAATTTCCAATTTGAAAAAGGGTTCATCCGGAAAACCGAGCCACTGGTTCTGTTATTAAATGCATGGCAGAGCTGCATTATTACCAAACAAGTAAAAACCATAGTACGGGCATAAACAGGATCAGCGCGAAAATGATAAAACACAGCCAGCGCGATAATAGTCATGACCACGCCGATATATAATATTTCGCTGAATACCGGCCGGCTCAAAATCGGCTCTTTTGGGTCGCGCGGCGGCCGCTTCATCGCCCTTTTACCGAGCGGCTCGGAAGTCAACGCCAAGGCGGGCAAGCCGTCGGTAATCAGATTCATCCAGAGGATTTGCACAGCCAGGAGCGGCTCGCCGAGGCCAAGTATTACACCAAAAAAAACTGTCATGAGCTCACCAAGATTACAGGACAATAAATATCTGACAAACTTGCGAATATTAATAAAAATATGTCGGCCCTCTTCCACGGCGCTGACAATTGAACGAAAATGATTATCAGTCAAAATCATGTCCGCCGCTTCCTTGGCCACGTCAGTACTCGAATTTACAGCCACGCCAATGTCCGCTCGCTTCAGAGCCGGCGCATCATTCACGCCATCGCCGGTCATGGCTACAATATTATTTTTCTTTTTGTAGGCTTCCAGAATTTTTACTTTGTGTTCAGGTGTCACTCTGGCGTAAATAGAAGTTTTGTCAACTATCTTGGCCAATTTGCTCGCACTAAGCCGATCAATTTCTTCGCCGGTTATCGCCTGCCCGGTAATACCGATTTTTTTACCAATAGCAAGCGCTGTCAACTTGTGATCACCGGTGATCATCGCCACTTTAATTCCGGCTTGCTTGCAAAGCGCGATTGCTTCGGCCACGCCGTCGCGCGGCGGATCAATCATGCCCATAAGTCCGAGAAAAATTAAGTTTTCATCATCGCCATCTGGCTCATAGGCAAAACCAAGCACTCGCAAAGCGTTTTCGGAAAATTTCTCGCTTATCGCCTCAATTTCAGTAATATGCTTAGCTTCAATATTTTCAATGCCGGCCGCCGTCTGAATCCGCTTGCATTTGTGCAAAATTATTTCCGGCGCGCCCTTGATATAAAAAACTTTTTTGCCCTCAATCTTATTTACCGTACTCATGAATTTATCCTCGGAAGTAAATGGCTTTTCCGCAATTCTTTCATAATCCGGATAAATACCTGCTTTTTTGCCAACAACCAAAAGCGCGACTTCAGTCGGGTCACCCAAATATTGCGAGTCAACTGCCGAAGCGTCATTGCACAAAACTCCGACGCTGATCAGATCTTTTATTTTCAACGGATCAAAATTTTTCCCGAGGCAGGAAAATTTTCCCTGCGCGTCATAACCCTTGCCGCTGACATCAATTTCCCGGTCAAGCGCGTAAATTTTTTGCACCGTCATTTGATTGCGGGTCAGGGTACCGGTTTTATCCGAGCAAATTACCGTGGTACTGCCAAGAGTTTCCACCGCTGACAATTTACGAATCAAAACATTGCGTCGGATCATCCTCTGCACGCCGACAGCCAAGCAAATGGTCACAACCGCCGGTAGTCCCTCGGGAATTGCCGCCACAGCCAAAGACACGGCGATTAAAAACATTTCCAGCCAGTCATAACCGCTCACATAGCCGGCCAAAAAAATTATTAAACACAAAAGAATAACGATAATGCCAAGCTTTTCTCCGAATTTGGCCAGCTTTTGCTGAAGAGGAGTTTTTTTATCAACTTCCTGCTGAATAATGCCGGCGATCCTGCCGATTTCCGTGTCCATACCGGTTTGAACAACCAGGGCCATGGCTTTGCCGGCTACGGCTATTGTAGAAGAATAAATCATGTTTTTCCGCTCGCTTAGCGCTGTGTTCTCGGACAACACTCCCGCCTTTTTATTTACCGGCGTGCTTTCACCCGTTAAACTCGATTCATCCACTTGCAAAGACACGGTGCTCAAAATATAACAATCAGCCGGCACTGTCGCACCGGCCTCGAGAAGAACAATATCACCCGCGACTACCAAACGAGCATTAATTTTTTTCTTTTGTCCGTCGCGAATAACCAAGCAACTGGGCGTGCTTAGTTTTTTCAACGCATCAATGGCTTTTTCAGCTTTGTATTCCTGAACAAATCCAAGAATGCCATTTAAAATTATTATCGCGCCGATTACTGTGGCATCCAGATATTCACCGAGAATCAGAGAAATAACAAAAGCAACAATCAGAATATAAACTATAAAGCTGGTAAATTGTTCAATAATAATTCGCAACACTTCATTCTTTTTTTCCTCGCGAAGTTCATTGTGTCCATATTTTTTTAACCTGCTCTCCGCTTCTGCCGAATCTAAACCCTTTTCAGTTGACTGAACTTTTTTAAAAACTTGTTGTTTTGCCATTGAAAAAAATTTCATATATCAAAATTTGCCTTTTTTGAAGGTAATAATAATTACATTGCTGTCTTAATTATATCAAAAACTTATCTTATCGACAATCATTTGTTTATCCCGAAAGGATCCACTTGGGATTATTTGTAATTCGTGACTTGCCGTTTGTAATTTGCTTGTAATTTGTGACTTGTTATTTGTAATTTTCCTCCCTAGCCCTCTTGATTTCCCCAATCATTTCCAAATAATACTCCCAGTGCGGCACAAATTGTTTTCTTTGCTCCGGATCTTTGATTTGTTTTTCGAAATCATCAAAAGAAATTAATTTTACTTCTGCGACTTCTCTGTCTTCCAGTTTCATAGCCGAAATGTCACTATTAAATTTGACCAAAAAACTATCAAAAACCTCATTTTCAAAATAATTTTTTTTAGGAATGCTTTTGCTGACTTTTGTTGTGCCAATTTTTTTCAGATTGTCCGCTTTAATTCCCAGTTCTTCAAACAGCTCCCGCCGAGCAGCTTGTTCAGCGGATTCTACAGCCTGAACATGTCCGGCAACTGAAATATCCCACAGCCCCGGCCAGCTTTCCTTGTTTGCTGAGCGCCTTTGTAATAATATTTGGCCTCTAGAATCAACTAGCCAGACATGCGCCGCCCTGTGCCACAAGGCTTTTTCATGAATCGTCCGTCTGGATGCGAGTTTGCCGGTCGGCCGGCCCTGTTCATCCAGCAATTCCAGCATTTCGATTTTTACATCTCGAAAGCGATCTAAAACAAATAAAAAACCAATTATAAAAAGCGGGGCGGCAATGATTAAAAAAATGGCCGAATTGATTCTGAACCAAATTACAGCAATATACGCCAACCCAAAAAATATATATAAAAGCCCGCCAAGGCCTGGCCAGCGCCAGGCGATAACCAAAATAACAATCAACACGAATGAAGGTATCAGATGCACGAATAGAGCAATCGCCGTCTGCCAAAATCCATATCCGGCGCCGAAAACATCCAGCGCGAATAAACCGATAAATATAATAAAAACCACCGAAAGCGCTCTCGGCAGATTTTGAAAAATTTTAGCTGGTTTGGACATAAGTCATTAATAATGGAACATAGAGCATAGAACACGGAACAACTGTTATCTTGTTAGTTGTTCCATTCTCTATATTGCATGTTCGTAGAGAAACATCCCCTTGTTTTGTGTAGGCGGGATTCCCGAATTCCGGCGCCCCTTATCCTGTAAATTCATCCATGCTCTATGCTTCATGAATAATAATGCTCTATGAAATAAATTAAAAACGACTTGCTTTTCCATGGATTTATGCTACAATATAATTACTGAATGGAGAAAAGAGAAAATGGAATTAAAGGAGGCAAAACACCAAACAACTTCAGGGAGGGGAGACATGAAAGCACATGGAGCCATTACAAAGGCAGAACTGGACAAACTCGTCCACGCCAGCCAACTGTTTGACGCCGAAGGAGTCGGGGCCTTTGAAAGGATCAGCGAAATCTACGGCAAAGACATTGCTTCCGCTCTTTATCTCGCCTTCCTACACAGGAAGTTCGGCGGCCGAATCGACAGAGCCGCCTCAATGCTCATGAGAACCAGAGTTTTCCGACAGACAGCCTGACATGCTTGAAATCAAACATCCAAAGAGAGGCAAACGTGATGCCAAACTGTTAGAAGAGCGCTTCACAAAGCGCTCGTTTTTTTTATCTAAATTCTCCAATGAAAAAATTATTTTATTATAAAATCTACTAAATTACTTTTATTCCCCCAGGGCATTGTATAGAGCTTATATTTACCAGAAACAACATCAAGCCAATCATCACACGGCAGACCGCTGTATGAAGTATCCTGCTGACAAAGCGGTGACTGCAAAGTAATCTTTATTAATTTGTTTGTTGAATCTGATTCTCCAAAAAGAATTCCCTTTATTCCGAGCCCATTCTCAAGCCAAATATTCTTGTCGCCTTCGAAGCCGGCGAAGTTACAACCGTTTATTTCCAATTCCATCCCCACAGAACCAGAATAGTTTGATAAAGAAGTTATTACTGGCGCGCCCTCCGGCTGATCAAGGCAAGTGCTGGGCAGTGAGAGTGAAGTTGCATTATGTTCTGAATCTTTTTCCCACAAAACAAATGAACATATTGCAATTACAACCAAAACGATTATAATAATATTTTTCTTCATAACAATTAAATATATATGGCCCCAAGCCCCGAGTTTCAGAGCACTAAACAATGGTTTACCATGTACCCGAGCCCCGCACTCATTCCAAAATACATGGCCTGCCAGCCGTAGCCCTGACAAAGTACAGAGCGAAGGCTGGTGCCCCCGGGAGGAATCGAACCTCCATCTTGAGCTCCGGAAGCTCACATTCTATCCGTTGAACTACGAGGACAAAAAAACCAGCGAGAATTGTCAATCTTCGCGCGAACGCTCCTTTTCATGCTGAATAATTTCGTCAATTATTCCCGTCAATTCGGAGAGCTCCCCCTTGATTCCAAACTCCAACAATCCTTGTTTGACCAGCTCCGCAGTTCCACTTACTGATGATTGCTCGCGTTTTGTTGAAGCGCCAGCTTTATTGAGCAGCAAATCACCAACCAGCTGTTCAAGTCGTTTTTTAAGCGTCACCGGGACTTGGCTAAATTCAATTCCGTGTTCCTGAAATAAAATGTACTCAATCGCGCTCATTACGCGAATTTTTCGATTTGATTTCTCGAAAATTTTTTTTATTTGCATATGATATTTGAAAAGCGCAAAAACAAACTTTATTTTAAAAAATCATCAATTATTTCTATAGCCTCGTCTATGTTTCTATATTCTGCGTTAGTTACATCAGGAGAACCGGCAATCATGGCAGAAAGTCTTTTTCCGTCTTGACAACGATGCAGACATAGGACTCTTTTCCCATTCTCAATAGCTCTCCCAATTTCATAGCCAACACCAAGCGACGCAGTCGAAACTTCAGCAACTAAAACAGCAGCCTCCAAAACCCATTCAAGATCGCGATTATGAATATATTCATTTGTGAGACCATCTTCACCTTGAAGCTTGAGGTTCTTGTCCCCGACATGTTCTGTTAAAACCTCACCGTAACGCTTCAAATGCTCAATTATTTTAAAATATAAATCCGCATCGTCTCTCCCGCCTCTAATGGAACCCGCAAAATAAATTTTCATACTGATGGATAAATTAATAATGTCATTTACAAAGCCTGCCGCAATTAATATTGCACATGAGACTCCAGGCTCACCTGCATATATCAAGACTTTCGTCCCTTTCCTTGGCCAAAGACCACGAGCGAGCGTAGCGAGTAACTTGCCTCTCGCCTCACGGAGTTTACCCTGAACGAAAGTGAAGGGTTCGTTCGAGGCACTCGACTCTTTTTCCGATACTTGGTCGAAGACCACGAGCTAGCGTAGCGAGTCGAGTGGCGGAGGGTGAGGGATTTGAACCCTCGAGAGCTTGCGCTCAACACGCTTTCCAAGCGTGCGCCATAGACCACTAGGCGAACCCTCCAGGAATAAACTCAAAGTTAAAAGCCCAAAAACCAAAGGAAATCTAGAATTTAAAATTCATCAGAGACTTCATAATATCAGGGTTTTAACTAAATCTCTATTTTGAAAATCCTAATTCAATTCTAGCAAATCTGATTAAAAAATTCAACCTTGACATCGTTCATAATCGCGGTAAACTATACTTTATTATGGTTGCAAAAAAGGAGGGCTTCGCATGATATACAGTTTCAAACGCGACTTTAGGCGCGGACTTCTGCCAAATTCCATCACACTTTTCGGGCTACTGATGGTACCAATCGTTCTTTGTCTCCTTGAAAAATGGCTTTTGTACTGGGCGCTCGCTGTGTACGTACTTGCCTGGCTGTCGGACCTTTTTGACGGCTGGGTGGCGCGACGGCTGAAATGCTCCTCGCAAATCGGCGCATTCTTTGACCCGCTGGTAGACAAGTTTTTTACCTGGACATTCCTAATCTATTTCTGGAAAGAAATTTCCATTTTTGTCAGCCTGCCGGTCATTACTCTCGGCATTTCACTAACCGTACTGCGCATTTACAAATGGAACTATGGAGTAAAAAAACAGGTTGCTTACAATATCATGGCCAAATTATCCGGAAAGCTCAAGGCCAACTTTGAAAAAAGCGCGTTCTGTCTGCTAATCCTGCTCAAACTGGCCATCGTCAATCTGCAAATCGATAATGAAACCATCATTATCGCAGAACTGTTCATCAATTACGTTCTGACCGCCAGTCTATTGTTCGCTGTTTTCAGTCTGGCCCACCAGATCAAAGAGATTTCTTAAATCTCCTATTACCCAAAAAAAATCCCGCCTTTCAAAAGTGCGGGATTTTCTTATATTCTAAATTTACATTTATTCTCCAAGTAATCCGTCAATAATCTGCTTGAAACTTTCAAACGGCAAAGCACCGCTGACCAATTGCCCATTGACAAAAGTCGCTGGCGTTCCGTCAACTCCAGCTGCGCTGGCGCTGGCCATTTGCTCATCAATTTTAGAAACGGTTTTTCCCGAATCCAAACAATCATTAAATTTACTGGCATTTAATCCGAGTTTTACAGCTTCGGACTTCCATTTTTCCACGCCCATTTCACCAGCTTCATTAGCCGCAAAAGCCGCGTCATACATTTGCCAGTATTTACCCTGCTCGCCGGCGCATTCCACCGCTTCTGCAGCTTTCTGAGACTCGGGGTGAAAAGACAAAGGAAAATTTCTACCGACAAACTTTATTTTGTCCCCATACGTTTCTCTGATCTGCTTGGCTGTGTCATGATGGCGCAGGCAATAGGGACACTCAAAATCAGTGTATTCAATCAATACAACTTTGGCATTTTTACCGCCGATAAAGTAATCCGCATCAGTAACCGGCGGAACTGGCGCTGCTTCCGGCGCTTGCTGCTCTTCCGCGGCCAACGCAGTGTTATCTTCTGCGTTAACAGCCAAATCAACAGGCTGTTTGCCAACAAAAACCATGATTAACAAAACAAAAAAAGCGACCACGGCCAGCAAGGCCATGCCTGAAAAAAATCCCAGAAAAAAATTGGTTTTTTCTCCTGATTTCCTGCTCACAGGATGTAATTCTTCTACCATAAATTATACTTTAATTAATTATGTTACTTAAATAAGGTTATCATATTTTTTACCCAGCTGTCAAACTAATTGATGTGGAAAATTATATTGTTACCGGCGGCGGCCACGCCCAGTTTTAGGCGATCATGACTGCTGGCGTACATGGTGAAAAGCTTCTGACCTTTTTTCACTTTTTGGCCATATCTCACGTGCGTATGAATACCGGCGTATTTATCAATCGGCGCGCCCAGGTTCATGCACACCTCATTTATTTCTTTATTATCAACAAAAGCTATTTTCCCTTTTCTTTTGGCATGAATCTCATAGCGTTCCACTTCCTGCATTACTTCTTCGGAATTAATATCTACTTTGCCTCCCTGAGCAATAATAATCTGATTCATTTTTTTCCAAGCCTCGCCGTTTTTTATTTGCTGCTTGGCGATTAAAATTCCCTTGCCAGCGCGACAAAACCCTTTTAATTCGAGAAGCTTGCCGGCCAGCTTGCAAGATTTATTTTCCAGATCAAGCGGCTTGAATTTATGTTGCTGAAGAACGCGCAGAACATCCCTAGCTTCGAGCGCCGGTCCTATTCCCCGACCGATCGGTTCTTTGGCTGGAGTTATTACCACTTTTACTTTAATATTAAATCTTTTGCACAGAGCATGAAACTTTTTCTCAATTTGCCTGGCATGTTTCATGTCCGGCACTTTACAGGTCGCGCCTACAGGAACATCCACAACTAAATAGTCAACACCGGTCGCCACTTTCTTGGCAATAATACTGACAATCATTTTATCATATGATTCCACTGCCAACGGCCGGGAAACTTTAATAATTTTGTCATCAGCCGGCGCCATGCGCAGTCCGCCACCCCAGACCAGGCAGCCTTTTGTTTTGCGCACAATTTTTTTTATTTCCGGCAAGGTAAAACTTACGGGGCAAAGAACTTCCATCATATCCGCAGTTCCTGCAGGCGAAGTGATGGCGCGAGAAGATGTTTTCGGAATGTAAATTCCAAGTGAAGCAATTATTGAAACAATAATCGGCGTCATCCTATTGCCGGCCAAGCCGCCGACCGAATGTTTGTCTGCCACTTTTATTTTTTTATAATTGAATTGTTCACCGGTTTCCGCCATGGCCTTGGCCACAAAATAAAGTTCCTGGTCAGAAAAAGGTTTAACAAATCCGCTGGCCGCGTAATATGTTGTTTCAATTTTACCCATTCTGCCGTCAGCAATATCTTTGATCAGCGCATACATTTCTTTGTAATTGGCCGGCTTGCCAAGCATTTTTTTTCGCAGAGTTTCCATTGACAGCGGCCGCGATTCCAACGTTATTTCAGCCACGTCGCCGCTTTCAACATTGTGTTTTTTCCAAATTTCCTCAAATAATCCGATCTCGCCAGGTTGGACTTTCGAATCCGAAACATCCACGTCGGCAATCTCTTTCTTTTTTTTGTCCCAGCCGATTTGAACTCTGTCTCCCGGATAAATACCGTAGTTTTGCGCTTCTTCTTCATTCAAAAGAACCACCAATGGCCCGCCGGTGGAAAAATCCAGTTTTTTACATTTTAGATAATACGACATAAAATAATAAAATTACAAATTACAAATAACAAATTACAAGCAAATAACAAATTACAAACGCGAAAAAGTAGTAAGACATGAGAAGTGAGAAGTGAGACGTGAGATGTGAAATAGAAAGAAAAGACAGTAACCCCAATTTCTGATTTCCAGTTTCTAATCTCCTATTTATCCTGTTCATCCTATATCCTCTTCACCTCTCATATTTATATTTCACACCGCCCCACTGATCCAGCGCTATTTTCAGTTCAGGATGAAATTTGGCCTGATCGCGCAGTGATTTGCCCGCTGCAATGGCCTCAGCCGCCTGAAAACAGGCGCGAGCGCCGGCTGCCGAGCCATCTCGATGTCCATGCACCCCGCCGCCAAAATTAGCGATTAAATCGCTGCCAAGGATTTCAACCAGTTTTGGCAAAAGGCCCGGATGCAGTCCGCCTGAAGCAATGGGCATGGTTGGTTTTAATGACGTCCAATTTTCTTGAAGAACATGATAATGCTGCCAGTCTTCCCGCAACAGCTCATTAGTCGTCAAGACATCATCCACTGAACCTTCCATCTTGCCAACGACTGTGCCAGTATGAAGCTGATCAACTCCAGCCAATCTGGCAAGTTTGGCAATGACGAGCATGGTAATACCGTGCCGCGGATTGCGGGTAAAAGTGCTATGGCCCGCTCGGTGCCCGTGAATTATCAAACCTAAATTTTGCTTACGTAAATACTGAACATTGTCGAGGCCGGTTGAAATTATATCCACCATTACACAACGGCCGCCCTGCGCCTTCACAAACTTGGCTCGTTCCAGCATGATATCTGCCGGTGCGGTAATATTCACTGCATATATTTTAATTTTTCCTGTTTCCTCTTCTGCTTTTTTTCTTTTGGCCAAAGTTCTTTTTACCCGCTCTTCAAATCGATTAAAAACCATGTCGGTCAGATTTTCATCGTCTTTTACCAGGTCAATTCCATTCCGCCACACTTCATAGGCAACCTCCGCGTGTTCAGCCGCAGTTAATCCGACTTTGGGTTTAATAATACTGCCAAGAATAAGCCGGTCTTTATTTTTCAATATTTTTCTAATACCCTCAATGCCAAGCGCCGGCCCTTGAAAACTTTTAATATATTTTTCCGGGAATTCCACATCCAACAATCGCAGATTTTTCACGGCTTTCATTGAAAAAACATTACCGCCCACGCTCGAAAGAAATTGTGGAATGCTTCCGAGTTCAAACAAATCCAAAGGATAAGCGATTTTAATAATTTTTTGTTTTTGATTTAAATAAAAAACCACGGCTTTAATTTTTTGGGCAACTTCCGGCTTTAGCGTGGATAAATCAGTCCACGAACCAATTGAACTTTCACCGGCCACTGCCTCCGCCGCTTCATTAAAAGCCACTTCCGGCTCCATATGAAAAGTGGCCACAATCTCTTTTTTGTAATTTGGCTGATACATGGGGTCAATAAATCCGACGTGGGGCATATAATAAAGTTAATTAAGATTAATTAGGTTAATTAAGTTCATCGAAATTTCTGAAACCGCCCTTTCACGAATCCGCCGCATATAATCGCTTACCGCAAGAACCCACCCCCTTTGTCCCCCTCCCTGTACTCCGCTTTTCAATTCAATAATTATTTCCGCTTTCCCTTGCGCTCCGTCGGGAGGGGGAAAGCGTATGTCCCGGCGGACGGCCGCCTCGTCGCTCCTCGCTCCGCTCGGAGCTCCTCGGCTTATTTATATTTTATTTCCACTCTCCAATTCGCCAATTCTCCAATTCGCTAATTCGCTAATTCACTTAGTTCCCCTAGTTCGCTGATTACGCAATCCGTTGTTTCAAGTTTATCACCTTCCACCAATTTCAACCAAACCGTATTTATTCCGCAGCTTTTCGCCGCCGAAAGCCGGATCTGCTCATCGTCAACCATCAGGCATTCGCAACCCTTTAGTTCCAGCCGGCCGAGCAATCGCTGATAAATTTCAGGCTGAGTTTTGTGCAGACCAAAGTTCCAGGAAGCCAGCACTGTATCTATTTTATAATGTTTGGCAATTTCATCAACTTTTTCTGGGGATAAACTGGAAACCGCCGCCAGCTTTAATCCTTTACTTCGGCAATATTCAACAACCTTTTCAGCTTCAGCAGTAAAAGGGTACAAGACATTGTAAAAATCAAAAATAATACATTTGATTTTCATATAAATCTCCACTCACTTTTTCCCACTTGACAATTGGGGATTTTTTTTGTTTTATTCAGAAAAGTTTGGTCTAACCAAAACTAAATTTCTTTCTTGATCACCTTTAACATTACTCCAATGTTCACCATCACAACAGGTACACTTTTCATTCACATCAATATTATCGGAATTAACACCTACTCGTAGTAAATCATTGTAAATCAAAGCTAACAAATTCATTGAAGTTTGACCTTCTCTGGAACCTTCGGTAGCAACTGAACCGAAACGCACGCCCCAGGCTTTCATAACATCAGGAAAAACCTGATCATCTCGCCCATAACAACACTTTTGAATTCCTCCGGTTACAAATATTTTAATGTTTTTTGGATCTAAATCATGATCCTTCACTACCTTTTCGAATATAGTTTCATGATTTCTTTCACCTGTCTTTTGCAGACACGCTAAGCCAGCATGAAGCATGAACATCGCTCTTTTCTTTTCATCATAACCAACAATAAATGGACAATCAGCATTAAAACCAGCGATTCCAACTTCATTTGGATTTATACCTTTCTTTTCTAAATCATCCAAAAAAACTATTCCGCCATCAGCTTTTTCTTCTGTTCTCATAATACCTTCAGTAGCGACTTTATCATCCTTGCCTTCTGATCCAAACATAAACTTTTCCTCACCTTTGTTAGTCATTGATGCTGTTCGTTTTGTAAAAGCTAAGCTTGGTGCAAAAATGTACTTTAATCCTAATTTTTTTCTAACACCCTCTATCCTTTCATAAAATTTGGGATCTGTTGGCTTAAAGCTACCCTCTTTCTTACCTAAATTTAATAATTTAAATTCTCCTCCAAAAATTTCTTTGTCTTTTTCACCATATCCTTCAAAGATTGGCATTATTTCATGTGACATAATATTTTAGTTAATGATTATAAAGTAAAATAAAAAATGTTTATCTTTTTTTTACCACAACCAACTATAATCTTTTTTGATTTTCTTGATCAGGTTTTCCGGTTTCACTACCCCAAATTCGCAAATATACCCGGTAATTAGTTCGACCGGCACTTTATCAAAAGCCGGATTATAAATTTTCAAATCTTTCGGCGCGCCATTCCAGACTTCGCGGGCGCTACGCTGTTCAATTTTAATCGCCTTTAAATTTTTAGCTTCTTCATTTATTTTCAAAGCTTGCGTCACAACATAAACCGGCACTTTATTCAAAAAAGCCACGAGCGCCAGGCCGAAACTGCCGACCTTATTGACGCATGATCCGTCGCGGCTGATAGCGTCACAGCCGATTATTAATTTGTCAATTTGAAATCTAGGGCCGCTTATTTTGCTGATTAAATACGGCGCGGCCGAATCAACAACCATAGTATCTTTAATCTTATTTTTCAGAAGTTCGGCCGCAGTTCTGCGCCCCTGATAAAGCGGCCGGGTTTCAGTTTGAAAAACTTCAAAGCGCTTTTTGTTTTTTCTAGCGGCCAGCAAAACCTTCATAACCGTTGAGGAATGGCAATGAGTAAAAACTTTGTCGCCGAATTTGATCAACCGCTCGCCGTGTTTAATAATCTGTAAATCATTTTTATTTACCAAATCAAAAAAATAATCAATTGAATCAGCCAGAACACTTTTTAATTCCCTGACTTCAGTCGTTTTTGTTTTGTTCAATTGATAAACAATAAACTCAACAACATTGTCAGCCATGGGTTCGGTGTCTCGCGCGCCAACCAAATACTTGCCGGCGCTGGAAATTTTCTGTACAAAATCGCGCTTGCTTATTGCTGTTAAATCCTTGGCATATTTTTTCAAAGCTTTGCCAACGGCCAGAGCAATATTGGTCGCACCCTGAATTTTGATTAACTTGATGTCACGGTAGGTTTGAGTGATGTTGTTGTCCATACGGAATTAGTTGAAAGTTAAAAGGTAAAAGGTAAAAGTAAGGAAAAGATAAAGGAGGTCAACTAGATTAGCTGAATTTCCGCCATAGGTGGCTGCGCCTTTGGCGCAAACTTAATTAACCGTCCACCTTTATAATGTTTATTCGAATTAAATTTCCCGACCAACTATGTCTTCAGCTTTAAACTTTCCATTTCAGCAAAATATTTTTTCCTGCGTTTGCCGAGCATACTCTCAGTGCCCTTGGAAGTTACTTCAAACTCCTCACCCATATCCACCACATCCACACGACATTTTAATTTCAAAATATTATAGATATTGTCGCGCAGTACCGCGCATTCGGTTTCCTCGCCATGAACAACGAAAATATTTTTTAAATCGCTGATATTTCTGATGTATTCGAGCAGCTCTAGCTTATCCGCGTGCGCGGAAAACGAATTTAGAACCACCACGTCAGCGCGCAGAGCATATTGCTCGCCAAAAATCTTGATCCTGGGCTTGCCCTCGACAATCTGCCGACCACGAGTGCCACGAGCCATGAAACCAATGACCAAAATCATATTTTTTGGGTCGCTCATGTGATTTTTCAAATGATGCACAATACGACCGGCATCGCACATACCGGAGGCGGAAATAATTATGCACGGCTTATTATAATAATTGAGCGCTTTGGATTCTTCCACCGACTTGGTATATTTTATCTCGTTAAAATAAAACGGACTTTGTTTTTTGTTGAGAAAATCGCGAAAAGTTTCATTGTCATAATAGTCCCGATGTTTATCAAACACTTCAGAAATTTCCGTTGACAATGGGCTGTCCACAAAAATGGGAATCTTTGGAATTTTCTTCTGATTATAAAGCTGGTGCAAAACATAAACAAACGCCTGCGTTCTTTCAAAAGAAAACCCGGGCACAATTATTTTGCCGCCGCGTTTGACCACATCATTGATCGCCCAAGTTATTTCCTCATAAACCGAATCAATGGGATCGTGCAAATGGCTGGCGTAAGTGCTCTCAATAATTAAAATATCCGCATGATCAATCTGATAGGGATCATTTAAGATCGGCATGTATTTGCGGCCAAGATCGCCGGTAAAAACCAGCCGCCTTTGCTCGCCGTCATCCTTGAAATCAAGCGCCATTATAGCCGAGCCGAGCACATGACCGGCGTCGTAAAAAGTCACCCAGACGTTTTCGCATAATTTGAATTTTTGAAAATATTCATAACTTTCAAAAAGCTGCATGGCCGCCCTGACATCTTTTTCCGTATAAAGCGGTTCAGCTGTTTTTTGCGAATGCCGGCCAGCATATTTCGCGTCCTGCATTTGAATGTGCGAACTATCGAGTAGCATCACCTCGGTCAATTCACGGGTGGCTGAGGTTGAAATTATTTTTCCTTTGAAACCAAGCTTAACCAGCCGCGGAATAGCGCCACAATGGTCAATGTGAGCGTGCGAAAGCAAAAGATAATCAACTTCCTGCGGCTCAAAAAGAAATTCTTCGTTCAACTGGCGCGTCTTTTCTCGATCGCCGCCCTGAAACATCCCGCAATCCAAAAGTATCTTCTTGCCATTGATCTCGAGGAGATGTCGGGAGCCGGTAACGTTTTGATCTGCACCACAAAATTTTAACTTCATATACATAGCGCGAATATTCGCGGATTAGTGCGGATAAACGCGGAGCTTAGCGTACTAACTTATTTTAAAAACCAATTAATACTTTTCAATTTCCTTGCGCTTAAACTCACAATAAATTTTTCATCCGTTAAATCCGCGTCTCCTCCGTTAAATCCGCATTTTTATATTATAGCAAATTTAATGTTTCACCGCCATTTATAGCCAATAACATTCCAAATCATGGCGCCGATATTTAAGTATATGCTGATAATCAAAACTATTGCCGCCAGACACCAAACCGGCAGGCTAATTTTTGCCGGTTGAAAATCATCAGCGTCTTTAAGTTTATTTTTAGAAAAATTAGCGTAAATTAGAATAAAATTAACAGCCACAAAAATCGAAGTTACAATAGTGTCAAAATGAAACTGCACTTCAACCAGATAAGCGATGAGAGAACTTCCCGCCGCAATATAGACCAGGCGGCCGGAACCTTGAACTTCCGACTGAATTTTTTTCCAGGCCGTTGAAAACATTTTTATAAATATCCCGATGAAGATTATCAAGCCAATTAAACCAATATTAATGGCCATATCCAAAAAAATATTATGCACACGGTCGCTCAAACGGTCATCAATTTGCAATTCTTTTTCCGTGTATTCACGATTCATAGCCAGATACATATAAGTTTCCGGGCCATAGCCAAGCAAAGGTTTTTCAATAATTTTTGTCAGGGCATATTTATACTCCTGAATCCGCACATACATAGAACCGCCTTCAATGGTCAAATCCTTGGTCCTTTTGTCGCCGCCAAACCCGAAAAATCCGGTAAAAAACATGGCGATCACTACAAGCATGGCAATTGAAAGAACGGCAACTCTTTTCGGCTGTTTTATTTTTATTGAATAAAAAATTAAAAAACATAATATTCCAGCCATGCCCGCCAGCCAGCCGCCGCGGTTTAGAGTGAAGTAAAGCGCCGCCAAATGAACAATCATTATCAAGGGAATGATAATTTTCAGCCATTTTTTTTTAACACGCGCGTAATAAAATAAAATGAACGGAAAAACCATGGCCAGATAGGCGCCCAAATAATTGGGATGACCGAGCGTGGCTAGCGGTCGGATCACTGTTTTATCAGTGCCAAGCGTAACAATTCGGGCGTCCGAAATAAATTCCAGGCCGAATTTTTGCAATACGGCATAGAGGCTGATTAGAGAACTGAATATTAAAATCACCAAACATAAAGATTCAACCTGCCTGACCCGATTGAATATTCCCCGGCCTAGCCAAAAAAACAGTATCAATCCGGCAACTGTTATCAGGCCAAACTCGCGATCAGGCAACCCCCAGAAACTGTCCGCTGGCGAAATGGAAAGAGTTGTGGCGAGCCCATACGCCGCCAGCAAAAAAATCTGCCACAGCTCCACATCAAAAAACTTTACTTCACTCGCCCATTGCCAAAGCCAAGTCCGGATGTTTTTTAAACTTCCCATCCAAACCAGCCAGCCGGCAAACATTAGGCTGACAATTAAGCGGAACAAATAAATTTTTTCAACTTCATATCTGAAAAAGCCAAAAGGATTAAACACAAAGGGAATGGCACCAGCCATCCCCAAAATCGTAAGGTATAATATTTTTTTTCGAATACCGTAGTTCATAATCAATTCACCTTTTTATTATTCTGTTTTTTTGATACTGCTGCAAGGAACTTTGATTGTTCCGCCGGTGCTCGATCGGATCGTGCATAGCCTGCTTTCATCATACGCCGGCAGCATTGTTTTCTTTTGCAGTAGCAATGGTACTCTTTTGATCGGCCAGCCAAATCCAAATCCTCGGGCATGGCCGAGAGCACTCATAAATCCTCCAAGTCCGGCCAATAAGGCCACCACTCCAATTGCCAAAACAACTTTTTGGCGCGTCTTTGTTTTTACTTGTGTAAACATACGAAAATATTTTAATTTTTAATTACTCCTGGAAGCACAATCGGTGAATCAGGGGTTTCAGCGTCGAGCCCCTGGCAAACCGCTCGATAAATTTCGTTCAGATTAAAATTTGACTGCGTAATCTGATCCGAACAATTGAGTCCAGTATTCTTCTGCCACTGGTTAGCAACATACTGCTCAATATACACACAGGCCTTATTATAAGCCGAAACGCAGGCGGCCATACCAGAAACATATGGAACATTTGTTTTATAATCAGCCTTAATCGATGTCGAATCAATAAATCCATAATTAGTTCCGACAATCAGAACCTTGTCTTGACCATTTTCGCCGTAACAAATATTCATTGGCGCCAAGTCGCGGGTATAACAATATAAATCATCACAATCTGTTAAACCGTTTTTATCATCATCAATTATATTAATACAATTTTCCACCGAAACCGTTGTCGCCGGTTGTTCTTCTGTTGTTTTTGGTATCTCTGTTGTCTGTCCGGAACCTGACGGTTCATTTTGCGGCTGTACTGTTTTTTCTTCTTTCGAAGGAGAAGTTTCAGCCACTAGACCTTTTTGTATTCTGCTCGGTTGAGTAGGTTTTTCATTACTCTGCTTGACAGTAACGGCGCTCTTTGAAATAGGTCGTCTTACCGCCGGCCAGCCAAAGCCATAGCCACGAGCCTGCCCCATTGCATTCAATAGCCCGCCAAGCCCGGCCAATAGAGCCAGCGTGCCGACCGCGATCGCCACTTTTTGTTTAACGCTTATTTTGCTTTTCACTTTTGTGACTGTTTGCATAAGTTTTCTTCTTATTGAATTTTTTCTATTGCCACATTTAGCCATCCGGCAATAACTTTTTTCACATCAGAAGCCTTCACTATCGGTTTTTTATCCGCATATTTTGAGGTTTCGTGCTTTGCTTCCAAGTCCTGAATTTCCGCAGTCAGCTTGATCATCTCCTGTTTTATTTTTTTTGTTAATTCTTCATCTTCTGTTTTCTCTGCTTCTTCTTTTAACTCTTCCAAATGCTGCAACAAACCCCGTATTGTTACGGGCGCGCTGGCGATCTGAGCGTGAACTTCATCGGCGGCCGCGCGCATTAGTTTTAGCGCATGATTTGGCAGGTCATAGGCTTTTAGATTGACCATAGCGCCGGCTTCATCCATGAGATCAATGGCTTTGTCCGGCAATAGCCTTCCTTTTATATATTTGTTCGACAGATCCACGGCGGCGTCGATTGCCTCGTCGCTAAACTCAACCTGATGATGATCTTCATAATCTTTTTTTATGCCTTTTAAAATACTGACCGTCTCTTCAGGTGTCGGCTCGTCAACTTCAACCAATTGAAAACGGCGCGCCAAAGCATCGTCTTTTTTAAAATACTCTTCATATTCGTCAAGCGTAGTGGCGCCGATTGCCTGCAACTCGCCGCGCGCCAGAGCCGGCTTCAAAATATCTCCGACATTCATGGCGCCTTCTGTTCCTTTAGTTTGCACCAATGTATGAATTTCGTCAATAAATAAAATAATATTCCGGCGCTGGGTAATTATTTCATCAACTAATTGTTTTACCCGCTCTTCAAATTCACCGCGGTATTTTGTCCCGCCGATCATGTCAGCCAAATTTAAGGCCAAGACCTTTTTATTGCGAAGCGAGCTCGGAATATCACTGGTAACGATTCGGAGAGCCAGCCCCTCAACAATCGCGGTCTTGCCCACTCCGGCCGCGCCAATGAGCAAAGGATTGTTTTTCTTGCGCCGGCTGAGTATCTGCACTACGCGTTCAATTTCCTCTTCCCTGCCGATCACCGGATCAATGCCGCCGTCTCGGGCTTTGGCCGTCATGTCCGTAGTGTACAAGCTCAATACCTGCTTTGATGAAACCTTGCCGCCGCCGATTTTAAATCCGCCTTTGGGAATAATATCTTTGCGAAATTTCCAAAGTAATATTAATCCAATTAAAAATAAAACCAAATAGGGCCAATTTGCCTGAATAAACTCTAGGCTCATATTATTAATTTCCATTAATTAATTACTATTGAATTATAACAAAATTAAGTTAATATGCCTAATCCAAATATCCACTGATTTGCAATTTTACCAATTTTTTGTAAATTCCTCCGCGAACAATCAGCTGCTTGTGAGTGCCCTGCTCCGCGATTCTACCCTTGTCAATAACAACGATGCGGTCAGCGTTTTTTACTGTTGACAGGCGATGAGCAATAATAATCGTTGTCCGGCCGCGGATTACCCGCCGGATCGCCTGCTGAATCATTTTTTCTGACCCCGCGTCGAGTGAACTGGTAGCTTCATCAAATATCAAAATTTTGGGATCAACCAAAACCGCTCTGGCAATCCCCACTCGCTGCTTTTGCCCGCCGGAAAGCTTTATGCCGCGCTCGCCAACGACTGTGTCGTATTTTTTCTTGAACTTATTTATAAATTCATCAGCATTGGCAATTTTTGCCGCATACTTAATTTGCTTCAGGCCTGCTCTCGGGCGGCCATAGGCAATATTTGCCTTTATCGTATCATTAAAAATATCAATATCTTGATTAACAATGCCCAGTTGAGAACGATAATTTTTTACATTAAGTTTTTCAATCGGCTCGCCGTCAATTAATATTGAACCATGCTGAACATCATAATATCGGTACAATAACTTTACTATGGTTGATTTTCCACCGCCTGACGGCCCGACAAAAGCGACAATTTCACCCGGATTAATTTTTAGATTGATATTTTTGATAACCTTGCCGTCGCCGTAGTCAAAACTAACATTTTTAAATTCAATTTCTCCGCGCAAATCAATTTTCAACGCTGATTTTTCTTCCGCAATCTCGTCTTTGCTGTCCAAAACCTCAAACATTCTCTCCACGCCGACTTTCGCGTCCATAATATTATCAAATACTCGAGTCAAACCATACAAAGAATAATAAGTACTTACAGCCACGCTGATAAAAAGCACCAGCTCGCCGGGCGTGATCTCGGCCCGATAAGCCAGAAAAGCACTGGCAGTGACAACCAAAATATTACCAACAGCAATAATAATATCTCGCAACAAATTTACGCTGAACATTGTTTTAAAAAATCGCAACTGCTTTTTGATAATATCTAGGACACCTAATTTTGCTCTGTTTTTTTCCCGATTCTCCTGCACAAAGGCTTTTACGGTCTTAATATTGTATATTGCCTGCCCAAAACCGCCATAAACTTTTTCAAAACCGAGTCTGATTCCCTGACGCAAGGGATTGACTCGGGCATTCATCCTTAAAGTTGTTAAAACAAATAACGGAATAACAATCAAAAACACAATTGCCATGCGCCAGTCAATAAAAACCAAAAAAACAAAACTGGCAATCACGCGCAAAATTGCTGGCGCGCAGTCCCACATCAGTCGATCCAGAATGCGATTAACGCTTTCTATACCGTTCTGGATCTTATTTAACTTAGCACCGGTATTTTCTTTTTCATGATAAGCTAATGATAAATCTAAATGCTTGCGAAAAACGACTAGGGATAAATAATGCCCGACTCTGACCTCCGCCCTTACAATTATCAAGTTTGTAATGAACTGCAGAAAGCTCATTGAAAAATACATTGCCGCCATGCCGCCGATCAGATAAAACAATTTCTCAAAACTTGTCTGTTCTGAAAGCTGGGCAAAAAAATCAACCACGCCCTTGAACAAATACTGCTCGATCAGCCGCAAAACTTCTATTACCAGCCCCAGTATCAAACCAACAGCAAAATATTTACGAAACCCTTTAATAAGTCCGTACAATTTTTGCAACACGAACATTAAACCTTGCAAAAGATTTTTGGATTTTGGTTTTTGTTTTTGCATTTTGTTTTTAATTCCGAATACATTATAACACAAAAAAACATTTAATAAAAAAATCGCCGGGATGGGGCGCTTCTTGCTGTTTTTATTCCAAAGTCTCTCTCTCTATTTTAATAAAGCAATTTCTTTTTCCGATAAAATCCGATAATCGCCGACAGCCAAATCTCCGAGCTCCAGTTTATTGATACGGACTCGATTTAATCCCACTACCCGGTACCCAAGTTCCTGGCACATCCGCCTGATCTGCCGTTTTTTTCCCTGTCCCAAAACAATTGAAAACGCAGTATAAGAAAGCTGTTTTACCTTTGCCGGCAAGGTTGTTCCGTCCTCCAACGTGACGCCCTGTTGCATTTCATCGATAAATTCACTGCTAATCTCATGATCAACTTCCACTTCATACTCTTTTTCCTTTTCGTAACGAGGGTGCGTTAATTTCAAAGCCAAATCGCCGTCGTTGGTCAGGAGCAGGAGGCCTGTTGAATCCTTATCCAGACGACCGACAGGATAAACCCGCTGTTCGAGATTAATTAAATCCAAAATATTTTTCTCACCTTTAAATTTTCTTGATGTACAAACATAACCGGCCGGTTTATTCAGCATCAGGACAACTGGTTGATTGGTTGATTGGTTGATTAGTTGATCGCTGACTTCGACGCGGTCATTTTCCACGTCAATCTTTGTCCCAAGTTCTGTTACCAAATCTCCATTTACTTTTACTAACCCTTGTAATATAAAACGCTCCGCACTCCGGCGCGAAGCTATTCCGCAATCTGCAATATATTTATTTAATCTAATTTTTGCCATAGCTTAAGAGCGCTCTCTTTTGGGAGCTCGAAACGAAGAAGGTTTATTTTTTTGCAAATCAGACAAAGAAACTTCCTTGGCTCGTGGCCGGTCGCCTCCGGCCGGAGCTGCCGCGCCGCGAGTATCCTGTCTTCTTTGACTTATATTTTCCTCGAGCGCTTGTTTGCGCCGAAAATCCTTAAGACAATCCTTGCAATAGACCGGGCGGCGGGGATCAGGATTAAAATTAATTTTTGTTTTGGCTCCACAACTGTCGCATTTTACAATATTAACAATTTCATCCTTGTCCCCTGTAGCTAGATCTTCTTTTCCGTCTCCTTCTTTTTTTGCTATTATTACTTTTTCTTCCGGCGTTTGCTCTTCTTCGCGCTGATTTTCACCTCGCATGCTGGCCAAAAAATCCAATTTTTTGCTAATAATTTTTTGCGCTTTTTTGTGCACAATGTCCATTTCCATTTTTTCCAGCATTGCATCGGTTTCCACACCGCTCCAACGAGTAATTTTGTCTTCCACCACATCCCTTTCTTTGGCGTATCTTTCTCTGGTTACTTTGATCACGCTTTCTTCACTCGAGGTTTTCTGGGAAATTGGCGGCAGGGTGGTGGCGCTAAAAGGATCTGAAGCAACGCCATCAATCATTAATTTCAAATATACATTATATTTCGGCAAGTTAACTAAATCTTCTTCTGTAAAATGCGGGGCAAATTCCCTGGATAAAAATTCCGCGTCAGCTGCGCCAACCCGAAAAACAATCATTGTGCCGACATTGCCGAATATTGCATCACGAACAACCGTATTACCACCAATCTCGAGCTGGCCGATGTATTGATGGCCAATTGTTAAGCACAAATGATATTTTCTGGCTTCTGATAAAATATTGGCAAATGATTCTGTGGCAAAGTTTTGGAATTCGTCTACATAAAGATAAAAATCTTTTCTCGTCGTTTCCGGCATGTCCACGCGGCTCATAGCGGCTAGCTGAATTTTGGTAATAATCATGGCGCCGAGTAAGGCGGAAGCATCCTCGCCGATCCGGCCCTTTGAAAGATTCAGAATGACAATCTTGCCTTCATCCATAATCTTGCGCAAATCAATTGTTGACTTCACCTGACCGACAATATTTCTAATTAGAGAAGTTGATAAGAATTGGCCAATTTTATTTTGAATAGGCGCGATCGCTTCAGTTAGAAATTTTTCATTATATTTGGAAAATTCATCCTGCCAAAACATTTTTACCACTGGATCCTGAACTTTGGCAATTACTTTTTTGCGGTATTCCTTGTCCACCAACATGCGATTGACACCAAGGAGCGTGCTGTCGGGATAGTCCAGAAGTGCCAATATGGTATTGCGCAAAATATATTCCAAACGAGGTCCCCAACTGTCCGCCCAGATTTTTTTGAAAACTCCGACCAGGCCCGAAGCCACCAAGTGGCGATATTTATTATCCACTTTTTCCAGCACATTAAAAGCAATCGGATATTCCAAATCCGCCGGATTAATATATATCACATCATTGATTCTATTTGGAGGAATGCAATTGATCATCAGCTCAGCCGAATCGCCGTGCGGATCCACCAGACAACAGCCATTTCCATTGGCAATATCAGAATAAACCATGTTTTCAATTAAAACTGATTTACCCATACCGGTTTTTCCAATTATATACATATGCCGGCGTCGATCGTCGGTTTTGATGCCAAAGCGCTTGCGCGCATTTCGAAAATTTGTAAAAGCAAATGGGGTTATCTTTTCCGTCATAATCGTATTAATGTTTCTTAGGCAAAAGGAAGATTGGAAGGTGTGGCCTGATCACCATCCTCGGAATCAATTTTATTTTCAACGTTAAAAGGAGGAGCATCATCTTGATCATCATTATTATTATCGGTTTTAGTTGCTTTCAAAATACCGGCTTCTTCCAATTTTTTCACTAATTGCTGTTTACGGATTTTGTCTGACTGGCCGGACTTGTCAACAGCAAAACGCTCTTCAAAATAATCATTATCAAAATCAACCACTGGCACTTTTTCACCAAACTCCAGGGGCGTTGGCGCTTCAATTTCTTCCACTTCTCCAGCGGCCGCTTTTTCTTCCACTGGCAGACCAATCGGAGCATGGCCTTTTTTCGATTCGATCTTCTTGACCATTGGAGCCTTGACCTCAATATATGGGAAGTGGAACAAGGTGGCTAATTCTTCCACGCTGAGCAGGTATTTCCCCTTGCAAGTATCCGGATTTCTTTTTTTAAAATTTTTCAACATCAAATTCTGCTTGACCGACATGCGCGGTTTTTTCAAAAACAGCTTAGCCTGGGTCTTGTTTTTCCCCGGCTTAAAAGCGTTCAAGCCCGTGACGCCAAATTGTTTGATCGCGCCCATTACGCCGGACACGCCGAGTCCTTTTTTAAATACTTCTCTTTTACCAAAATAAACATAGCGCAACTTGCACATGAAACAATTTTTATCAACCTTCTGCAAAATAGTCTCCACTTCTCTTTTTTTAATCGGATCGAGAAACATCATGTTGAACTTTTCATCTTTTTTTTGTTCAGCAACCTTTCCTTCGCTGGAAAACAATGAATCGCCAACAATTTCCAGGGCCTTGAGCGGCACGTCACTAATATAGTCAAGAACATTTTTCTTGTATTTTTCTTCAATACCAATTATTTTATTTACTGCTTTAACGCCCGTACTTTCCCAACCTATATCAGCCGGAGCAATCATAAGCTGAAACCAAATCTGCTCGCCCGGACCGATTGTGCTCATTACTTCGAGCAGAGCGGCCATTGGATCTTTGAATTCATTATCCAGTTCTTCTTGAAATTCTTTATAGGTTTTAATCGGATAATAATCAGGCTTCACCAAAACCAAGTCAGCGCCCCATAAATTATATTCATCACTTGGAAAGCTGACATTAATTTCCGCAGTATAGTCATGAACTTCAGTAATTTCCGCTTCAGGATATTGCGAATAAACAGACGCTTCCACCAGATTGCGGAACTGGCTCGGAGTTCTAATTATAAATTGAATAAAGCCGTCAATGCTGACGATTTCTAGACTGTAGCCAAGTTGAAATTCGCCAAATAAATATTTTTCATGCCAATCAAGAGGCTGCTGCGCGCCGGCCATGGCCGTGAAAATATTTTCGACAGCCCGAGGTGTTTGCAAAATATTCTTGGGAATGTCTATGGCCAGAAAAACATAAGTTTGTTTGGCCGCAAACTTGCACTGCATCCAATAAACATAGTTGATCATGCCGCCATAAATAAGCACAACCAAAACCAAAATCCAGCCGCCATTAACAAAAAAATGCCACATGATTACATACAGAGGCTGCGTCCCGAGATTGTATATCCAGCTCCAGTCAAATGATAGCTGCAACCCGAAAATATCCATAAATTAAATTTTCACGAATTATCATCTTCGAAGTTTATTATACCACAAATATAAAGCAAACAAAAGAAAACCCGGGAGCAAGCCCGGATTTTCTTTTATTTTAAATCTTATTTTAAGCTAAATTTTCCGTCAGCTGACTTTACAAATTTATCTTTATTGATCAAAGTCAAATAGATAGTCGACTTATTCACTTGTCTTTGCTTTAATACTTTTTCGTATATCGCGTCTTTATCAAGCGAATCATCGGCCTCACTCAAAATTTTCGTGATAATGTCAGCCACAGTTCCCGCGCTATAACCCCAATCTTTTTTGGCGTAAATTCCGCGTCCGATCAAGACAAACTCATCATTGGCAATCAGCTCGTTATGAACTGTAGCCGCGCAGATTTTTTTATAGTCGAAATTAGCATCATTGATTTTTTCAGCAATCTGGCGGAAATGAAGAGGAGCATTATGTTTTTCGAAAACCAAAAGTATTTTACCGCTAAGTTTTTTCGGCTGAATAGTTTCCCAGCTGGACAAACCCCACTGATCCAAAATATTTTTATCAATTTTTGAAGTTGCCTGCAGATATGACTGTAAAACTTGTTGAATAGTCAGACCGTCATGCTTTGCAATATAGCCATCCAGGTAGATTTGCAATTCGCTTGATAAACTGTCTGAAGCCAATTTTAATACTTCATCCTGGCTGTGAACTCGGCCAGCTGTGGATAATTGACTTTCCAGCGCTGAAATCAATTGCGCAACCTGGTCAACGTCCAAAGCTTTCAGCGTCCAGACACTATGAAAACTGTCATGGCCGTCAACTTTGTCCACTGAATCAAACAGATTTTCCAGAACAAAAACAAAAGCATTGGTGTGCAAAAAATCAAGCTGATGAACTGGTTTTACATATTCGTCAAGCAAATGATCTTCACGAATCATACCGCCGCGCTTTTCCAGAAATTCATTTACTTCCTGTTCAATGGATCCAAGCTCACCGGAAAATTCCGGTGTTCCAGCCAAAGCCACGATTTTGCGAATCGCCTCTTTCTCGATCTGACGCACGCGCTCGCGCGTGATATTATAAATATCGCCAATCTGTTTTAGGGTTGATCGTTTTTTTAATTCACTGAGCAGCTGATAGCGCTGCTTCAAAACTTCCTGTTCTCTTTCAGACAGTTTTGACAGCATGCTGACAAGCAGCTCCTGAAAATTGATTTTTGTGTTTACATTTTCCATACTTATGAGCGATTAACCGACAAGCGAATTATCAGTTAAAATATATAATAATGAATATTGAGCTACCCTAGTCTCTAGTTTCTAATTTCCAGTTTCCTTCCATCACCTCTATCTTGTTTAGCTTGTGATAATGATATCATTAAAATAAACAAATGTCAAGCATTTTGAGCAATGTTGCTAATTTTAGCCAACTTATTATACAATTTTCTGCCCCAATTAGGCAAACGTCTTTACTTCCAGTCAATTTGTGGTCTTACCTTAACTCGTTTTACCAAATATGTCAAGAATTTGACAGGCTGTGTAAAGGGGAAGTAGAAATGTCCGATTTTTAGGGAAACAGGAATGTTCTACTTCTAAGGATTTAAAAATTTTGTTTATAACCAGATATAAAAAAAGCTGGCATTTCGTGAGAAAATACCAGCGACTCAAGACTTTGTTTCAGCCTACTGGTTGAAACACTCTCTTAGATGCAATGTAAAACACTGCCGACATTAACATAGAAACAAAACCTGATTCGATTCTAAAGTTGCGCCTAGACGTGTTTTTTACCCGAGCCTCCACAATTGTTGCATTTTTTCCAAACGGTACTGCCTTTCGTGATTCGCCCTTTTGAGTCCTTATTGTATGTCTGATAATAAGACCCGCCCTTGCCATGGCAAACATAGCAGTCGTACTCTGCAGGAACTTTCCCCGTACCACCACAACCGGAGCATATACCCACTGACGATTGGCCGAGGTAACTCCTTTTTTCAGCATACCCTGTCCCTTTGCATCCCGCACATTTCACAGTTTTCATCTTCTCCTCCAGCCTCAGCAATGGTCTTTTTCAAAATGAAAAAGACGTTTCTATATATATCTTGGCATATCACTAAATTTTGTCAATATTCCAAAAAGTGCTGCTGATACACGCAAATCGAAACAATCACTTAAAAATACCCAACTAACTCAACCTCTAGCTAAAAACCCACGTTAAGAATTTACAACAAAAAACGTCCCGCGATAACAGGACATTTTTTATATTAAAATATTGACTATTCTCTTTTTTTCTTCCACCTCTCCCACACCACCAATAGCGGACTGGCCAGGAAAATTGAACTGTATGTCCCTGAAAATATACCGATAATCAGAGCCAGAACAAAATATTTGATTGAAACGCCCCCAAAAAAGAAAACCGCGACAAGAACGAGGAGAGTCGTGAGCGCCGTATTGATTGAACGCGTCAGAGTTTCATTAACGCTCCTATTAACAACTTCTTCAAAATTTGTTTTAACCAGCCGGCCGAGATTTTCCCTAATGCGGTCAAAGATTACAATTGTGTCATTTACCGAATAACCAAGGATTGTCAAAAGCGCGGCCACAAACGGCAAGCCGACTTCTACTCCCGCGAATCTGCCCAGGATAGCAAAAACGCCGAGCGTTATCATAATGTCATGCACCAGCGCAACAATGGCAATCAATCCGTATTTCCAGGACTTGACCGGCCAGGAAACTTTGCGAAAAGCCCAGGCAATATAGAGAACAATGGCAATAATCACCACGATAATCGCATATATTGCTTTGGTTTTTAATTCTGCGCCAATTGACGGCCCGATCGCTTCAAAACGCTCTTCCTGTATATTGTCCGGATATTTTTCTTTTAATTTTTCCAATATGCGTTGATGAGTATCTTCTTCTATTTGCTGAAATCGGACAATCATATTTTTGTCACCCGTTGCCTGGACAACCACTTCACTTCCCAATTCAAGATTATCAACAATAGCGCGGACATCCTGCGGACCAGGCCGCTCCTGCAAAAATTTAACTTCCAATAAGCTTCCACCAGTAAAATCAATACCCAGCTTCAGCCCCCAGACAGCCAAGAAGATTATGCTAAGCCCGACAGCCAGACAGGAACCTGTTAACCAAATTTTTCTACGTTGAATTATTTTGTACATATATTATTTATTATTGGCATCATCTCCTTTATTACTCTTTACTCCAAAAAGCCACAAGCGCTTGCTCTGCTTTTCTGGATTAACAAAAACATGTAAAAATTGGCGAGTAACAACAATGGCTGAGAACATACTCATCAAAACGCCGATTCCAAGCGTTATGGCGAAACCTTTGATCATGCTCGTGCCGAACCACATTAAAATAAAGCAGGTAATAAGAGTGGAAACATTGCCGTCGCGAATAGAAGTCCAGGCGCGCTTAAATCCTTCGTCAATGGCCGCTCCGAGCGGCTTGCCCATGCGCAGTTCTTCCTTTAATCTTTCGAAAATAAGCACATTGGCGTCCACTGCCATACCAACTGACAAGATAAAACCGGCAATACCGGCTAGGGTCAGGGTTACTGGGATTACTTTGAATATAAACAAAACAGCAACGCCATAGATAATCAATGCAATTACCGCCAAGAGACCTGGCAATCGATAATATATAATCATGAATAGCATTACCAAAATCAATCCGACAATTCCCGCGAATAAACTTTTTTGCAATGAATCACTGCCAAGGCTCGCGCCAACAGTTTGCTGACTGACAAGTTTAATTGGCACAGGCAGGGCGCCCGCGTTTAATCTTTGCACCAATAATTTCGCTTCCTGAACGTCAAAATCGCCGGTAATCACCGCCTCTCCGCCGGTAATAGCTTCGTTTACTCGAGGAACGCTGATTGGCGCGCCGTCAAGATAAATCGCCACTGGTTTGCCGACATTGCGGGTGGTTACTTCGGCAAAAAGTTTTTTACCTTCATCATTAAACTGCAAGGCAACCTGAGGCAGATTGGTATTTGGATCAAATTCAACTCTTGAACCTTTCAATTGCTTACCGGTTAATTCCGTATTTTTCCATTGATCAGCCGGCGGTAAAATATCAGCCTCAGTTTTTGTTTTAATATAAGCATTGGTGACCTTGTATTCCTCCAGAGCCCTTTCATCGGTTTTGAAAATTAAATGATAACCAAATTGAGTTTCCACAATATCAGAGATAGCGCCTTTTTCCATATTGAAAACTGTATCATCAAACTCCTTGACCATTTGTCCCTGCGCGAACCAGCCAAGGTCGCCACCGTCAGGGCCGGTCGGACCGGTGGAATATTCTTTTGCCAAATCAGCGAAGTTTTTGTCAGTCGCCTTTTCTTTTACTTCTTTAATTTTTTGTTCTGCTTCTTCTTTGGTTGTTTCTTTGTCGCAACGTTCAGCTCCGTTGTAACAAATCAAAATATGACTGGCCCTTACTTCTTCTCCTGTTTCACGCTTGTCCTCAACTTTTAATATATAATAGCCGTTTGGCTGTTCAATTAACTTTGGATAAAGCTGGCCCGGCTCTGTTTCTCCGGCTTTTTCATACAAAAACGCATAGCCGCCTTTGCCGTCGATCCAACCAAGATCATAGGCGCTGCCGACGGTGAAAGTGTCGCCTTCTGTCTGAACATCAATATCAGAGCTTGTTGAATATTCTTTGGCCACTTCAGCAAAATCTTTGCCGGACAATGCCTCCTTCATGGCAATATTTGCTTTTTCTTTCGCTTCTTTATTAAAACTTTCCATACCTTGCCGTTCTTCCGGCGTCAGTTCGCGCGCCGGTTCGGTGTTTTCTTCTTTGAATTCCAAAAGCGGCGTTTCGCCGATCATGGCGATTGCCTGTTTAACATCTTTTATTCCAGCTAATTCCACGATGACCCGCCATTTGCCCTTGGCTTTATTTATTTGCACCACGGGTTCGGCCACGCCAAAAGCATTTACTCGGCGCTCAATTACGTCGCGAACGCCCTCCACGGCATCGCTTTTTTCCGCAAAATCTATCTTCTCAGTATCAGCTTCATAAACCAAATGAGTTCCTCCCTGTAAATCTAATCCTAATCTGAAAGGAATACTCTTGAAATGAGAAAATTCTGTTCCCATTTTTCCATTTAAATAATCAATTGCCCTATCATATACCTGCGGCGCGTCAAAAAACATCAACAAGCAAGCCAATACCAGAATGGCCGCGACCGTTAATCTAACTTTGTGGATCTTTTTCATTTTTTTTGCCATAAAATCAATAAATAATTTAAGAATTGCACTCGCAGATATTCTAGCTCATTTAAATTAATTTTGCAACCACAAAACCACATTCATAAACCAAGCATAATTCAAAGTCGTCAAATGCGTTGATTTGATCCAATAATTTCCTTTAAATAATTCCGCCATATAATTTTACTATATCACAATCAAAAAAACCTCTCTGTGTACAAAAAGGTTTCTGTTTGTAGCAACGCCGCCTAAGCTTGACAAAACATAGTAGCCATGCTATTATACATCTGATTCCGAAAGGCTTCGTCAATGCAGAAGCCGGGCGGAAGGGATCAGGTCGGCCGGGTTGAAACAGACTGTTTTGAACCGAACGAAGGTTTGTCACTCGCCTGCCCGGCGTCGCTCGGACGCGCCCTCCTGATCAAGGTTCACAAGAGCTATCCTAAGTATAAATGGATAGCTCGTTTTTTTTATTTGATAAAATAAATTTTTAAAAATATACAGTAAAATTATTTTTGAATTTTCGGAATTTCTGTCCTTGGTATTTTTCTGACACTAACTTTGTTGTAATCGAGAATTTTCAACTTAACAAGCCGGTGCAGGCCATCAAGTATCAACCAACGCCCTTTATTTTCCATAATATCAATTGGATATGACAAATCAGCTTTCATTGTCCGATCATATTCAATTTTGTACTTTTCAGGGTCGGAAATAACTTGATTGGGCGAGAGATTATAACTATCATCCGAAAAATCCCAAAATGGTATGTCAAAATGCCAGGCCAAATCCGAAAGCAACATTTCTTCGACCGGAAAATCAAGTGCCCAAACTTTGTTCTCACTCCAATCAAAATCAAAACCAATATTCTTTATAATTTTTGGTAATTTTTTATTGAGCATATTTTTCAAAAAACATTACTCGCAACACTTTTTATATTTTTTTCCGCTTCCGCATGGACACGGATCATTTCTGCCGACTTTATCGCCGGAAGAATCGCGGGTTTTTGGCGTAATAATCGGCGCATCTGATTTGCGGGCCCGGGCATACGGATCAGCTCCCGTGTTTTTGAATTGCGAATCGCTCTTGATATCGCTCGTGCGCGCGTTTTGATCTTGCATGACCGACGCGGCCATCTGGCCGGCAAAACTTATTTTAAAGATAGTGTAAACAACTTGTTTTTGAATCAAATTTTGCAGCTGCGTAAACATCCGGTATGATTCTTTTTGAAATTCAATCAGCGGATCTCGCTGGCCATAGCCACGCAAACCAATTCCAGATCGTAGCGCGTTAATAGCATCCAGATGATCAACCCACAAATTATCAATACTGCGAATCATTACTTCGCGTTCAACCATTCTCATATTTTCCACGTTGCCGGTCCTCTCAATTACACTTTTCTCCAACAGTTCGTATTGTTCCTTGGCGATTTTAAGTAAAAAATTTATAATATTCGTTCTGGCCACCGCATCCTGCGCCCTATCGCCGGCAATTTTTTCTATGCTTTCAATTGTAGCGCAGGAATCGCCGGTAAAAGGGAAAATAGTTCCAGCCACTTCGCAAATTTCCTGTAAATTCCATTGCGCTTGATCTGCGCCGGCTGTATGAAAAGAAACCAACTGATCTATTTCGCCTTCAATCAGCTGCCAGATTACTTTTTTTGAACTTTCCGGATTTTTCGCCGCTGACCGCAAAATTTCTTTTCTTCTTTTGTAAATAATTTCGCGCTGTTTATTCATCACGTCATCATATTCAACCAAATGTTTCCTAACATCAAAATTATTGCCCTCAACTCGGAGTTGCGCTTTTTCAATGCCGCTCGAAATAAATTTATTTTCAATCGGCTGATCTTCCGGCACGCCGAGGCGCTGCATTATATTTTTTATTCTTTCGGATCCGAAAATGCGCATCAGATCATCCTCAAGTGAAATATAAAATTGAGAAGCTCCAGGATCGCCCTGTCGGCCACTGCGGCCACGGAGCTGATTGTCTATGCGCCTGGCTTCGTGTCTTTCCGTGCCGAGCACAAAGAGCCCGCCGAGATTTTTAACTTTTTCATGTTCTTCTTCTGAAGCGCCATCGCCACCAAGCTTGATATCCACGCCGCGTCCGGCCATATTGGTCGCCACGGTTACCGCGCCCTCGCGTCCAGCCTGCGCCAGAATTTGCGCTTCATTTTCATGATTTTTGGCATTGAGCAATTCATGCGGAATGCCCTCTTTTTTCAATAGCGCGGACAAGACTTCATTTCTTTCAATGGAAATCGTACCCACCAGAACCGGCTGGCCTTTTTCATGCAGGCGCTTGATCTCACGGGCAACCGCTTGGAATTTTCCTTGTTCTGAAGAATAAATTCTGTCAGGAAGATCTTTTCGAATTATCGGGCTGTTGGTCGGAATCAAAGTCACGTCCAATTTGTATATTTTAGAAAACTCTTCCGCTTCCGTAGCCGCCGTGCCGGTCATGCCAGACAATTTTTCATACATGCGAAAATAATTTTGAATAGTAATGGTCGCCAGTGTCCGACTTTCTTTTTGCACCTCAACGCCCTCTCTAGCTTCGATCGCCTGATGCAGTCCTTCAGAATATCGCCGTCCATGCATCAGCCGGCCGGTAAATTCGTCAATAATAATCACTTCACCGTCCTTCACAACATAATCCCGGTCACGTTTGTAGAGCGCGTGCGCATTCAGAGCCTGCTCCAGATGATGCACCATTTGGATTCCGCCTTCATTATAAATATTGCCAATGCCCAGCATTTTTTCAACTTTGGCGATTCCTTTGTCTGTCAGAGTCGCGGTGCGCATTTTTTCATCAACATTATAATCGCCTTCGCCGGTTATTGTCTGCTCAGCTTTTGGATTTGGCCCGATTGAACGGTTTTCCACCAAGCGCGGCACTAATTGAGAAAATTTTTGATAAAGCTTGGCTGATTCTTCGGCCGGAGCGGAAATAATCAAAGGCGTCCTTGCCTCGTCAATTAAAACTGAGTCAACTTCATCCACAATCGCAAAATACAATGAGCGTTGCGCCTGATCATCGAGTCGCGGAACCATATTGTCACGCAGATAATCAAAACCAAATTCGCTATTGGTGCCGTAGGTAATGTCGGCCAGATATGCTTCTTTTCTCGTGCACGGACGAAGTTGCTGAATACGTTTGTCTTTTGTTTGTTCATTAATATATTCAGGATCGTAAATAAGCGCCTGCTGATTGATAAGACAAGCGGTCGAAAGCCCGAGCAAGTGATTGGCCGGGCCGTTCCAGCCGGCGTCGCGCTGAGCCAGATAATCATTTACCGTGATCAAGTGCGCGCCTTTGCCGGCCAGCGCGTTTAAATACAAAGCCAGGGCGGCCACGTGAGTTTTTCCCTCGCCGGTTTTCATTTCCGCTATTTCACCGCGGTGCAGGACTATGCCGCCGATAAGCTGAACATCATAGTGCCTGATCCCAATTGTCCGACGATTGGCTTCTCGCGCCACGGCAAAAGCAGGCGCCATTATATCGTCAAGTGTTTTTCCTGATTTTATTTGCGCTTTTAATTCCTCGGTTTTCTGCTTCAGCTCTTCGTCAGTCAATTTTTCTATTTCAGCTTCAAGCGCGTTGATGCTATCCACCATTGGCTGCATTTTATCCAGCACTTTTTGGTTTGGATCTTTAAAAAACTTTTTAAACATATTATTTTTTTCTAAATCAATACCAGCATTCTAGCATTTTTCAAGCCAAAAAACAAGTGTCCGTTGTTTTCAAACAAAAAACAGCACCCCTCCTGTCATTAGCGCAATTTCAATACCTGTGTTTACTTTTGTAACCAAAAGTAACAAAAGTTTGGGGGATAATTGATTCGCGTCAGAGCATCTTTTTCGTGGTTCTCACTCCTCCTCGTCACGTTAGTGTGCTCAATACTAGACAGCACGTTGATGTTGCTTCGTACGACAGCCACGGCCACTGGCTCAGCAATTTACCCCCAAACCCCCACCGGCTAAATAAGTATTACTCGTAAAAATTATAAAACTGCCTCTATGAACAATGAATAAAACAACACTTTGAATACCCAGTATATCCGCCCGGAAATAAACAAACCGCCGCAATGGCGACGGTTTATTATAATTAAATTAAATTGTTATCGTTATCAACTAGAGCTTATCCTTGTATTTTGTTATTTCATTCTGAATTCCCTTTTTTGCCTCATTTATCGCCTTGATTAAATCGGAAAACTCTTTGCGGAAGCGCAGTAATTTTCGCGGCACGCTGACATTGGCCTCGCAAAAAAAGATGTCGCCTTTTTGCTGATTCTTGCGGGTTTTGCCGATCTCGATGTCAATCAGCTGAATATTATTAAAATACTTGTCCAGAGAACTGAATTTTTCATTCACGTGCGCCTTGATCGGGGCGGTAAGCTCAATGTTGGTTGCCTTGATGTTGATTTGCATAATTATTTTGTTATTAATGCGATTTATATTTTAACCGACATCCATCCCGCTAAAATCATCTGGTGTAAATTTTATTTTTTATTGAAAGCAGTAATAATGCACCAATCACGGTAAAGACAAAGATTAGAACAAACAGAACATTAAACCCATAATAATCCGCAATAAAAGCTCCAAGCGCGGCGGAAATTGACATTCCGAGACCCATCATCACATCATACAGACTCCACTCAACGCCTTTTTTGTCTGTATCAACATGCCGGGTAAAAATTGAATACCAACCGGGATAGGCCAGAGCGGCTCCGGCGCCCAAAATTATGTTGCTGAGATACAGCTGCCAGGTTGAATTAATGAAAATATAAGCCAGATATACCGCGGCCGTTAAAATCGTTCCCAAAAGCGCGGTATACAGATCGTCTTTTTCTGAGCGCGTTTTGTCAATAAACCGGCCGACCGGCAATTCAAAGACGGCCTTTGAAATAAAATAAATTGCCGCGCAAAGACCAACCGTCTCCAGACCGGCGCTAGGGATCCTGCTAATGATAAAAATGGCAAAAATCGGCGACAGTAAATTACTGGCCGCAAAAATCATAAAATCCGAAAAAATCAAAACTTTAATTACAATATTAATTTTGTAATTAAGAACAGCTCGCAGTATTGAACGATGGTACATATAATTGGAAATTGGAAACTAGAAATTGGGGTTGCGATCTTTTCTTTCAATTTCACTTATCACTTCTCACATACGACTTCAAAACCCCACATACTGAATCTCTTCTTCCAGCTGAACGCCAAACTCATTGCGCACTCTGGTTTTGATCACGCTGATCAGCTGGACAATATCGTCCGCTTTGGCATTGCCGGTATTAACAATAAAATTTGCGTGCTTATCGGAAACCAAGGCACCGCCAATTTTCATACCCTTTAAATCCGCATCTTCAATAAACTTGGCGGCCGGCAATTTGCCCTTTATTTCCCATTCTTTGAAACGATCAAGCTCGCCGGTATATATGACATTTTTGAATGAACAACCGGCGCTCGGAAGATTCAGTGGCTGTTTGTCACAGCGACTCTGCCATTCATTTTCAATTTGTTTTAATTTTTCAATGGCTTTTTCATCGCGCTCAAGCTTAAAAACAATTTCACTGATAATCCAATCTTTATGTTTTTTAAAAATACTGTCGCGGTAATTGAACGCGCAATCATCTTTGGTTAAAATTTTAAGATTGATTTCATTGTCATCCAGACAAATGACTTCCACGCTTTGAATATAATCGCCGGCTCCCTTGCCATAGGCTCCCGCATTGCCGTAAACAGCACCGCCAACCGTGCCCGGAATATTGGCGCCAAATTCCAGCCCGCCAAGCCCCTTTTTTACACATTCCCGAATCAATCCGGCCCAGCTATGGCCGGCAAAAATTTTAACAGTTTGCCCGGAAAATTCAGCCTGCCCGTCATGCAATTTGATAACTAGACCATCAAAACCTTTGTCCGCCACGAGGACATTACTGCCGCCACCCAAAGTAAAAAAAGGCAGATCAAATTCCTTGACTGCTTTTAATGTCTTAAATAAATCAGCTTTGTTGTTCACTCTAACAAAAAATTTGGCTGGGCCGCCAATTTTAAAAGTAGTGTAATTTGCCAATAATTCATTTTCCAAAACTTCCAGACCTATTTTTTTCATTAATTGCTCTTTCATATCCATATTATACCAAGCCATTTCAACTTAATCAAACTTAATTTTAACGCCTGCCTCGCGCCGACCGAAATATCCTTTGGCTGTTTTCATTCTTGACGCCTGACCCGCCAGCGTACTTGATGATTTAGCCAATTTCTTTTTTTGTTGCTTTTTTAATCTTCCTTTTTTTCGAGCTAACTCCTCCATATGGTTTATGCGAATTAGAGACTATGCGAATGATGCAAATATGCGAATAAACGAATAGATGAATAGTTAAAGCTAAGCTATTGAATTTAAAACTCTTTTTGGCGCTAAATAATCGCTACGAAAATTTACCAATATCCCTAATTTAAAATTCAATGCTTTTAAATATCGACGAAGCTGGTAATAGTCTTCACGAGATAAAATTCTCTTTACTTTAAGCTCTATAACAACTTTACTTTCAATCACAAAATCAACACGGTTGCGTCCTGGCTTTTCATTCTCAAATAACGGCGGAACAATTTTTTTCTCTTTCATAATTGTACCCTTCCTCTTTTAAAAACTGCTCGAGCAAGTCGCCGACCTGCTTCTCATTGCAATATTTACCAAGCTCATTATGAACTCGAAATAATAACCCATTAATATCGTAGGATAATTGCTTGTGTATTATTTTATCTTCATCCATATAGTTATGCGAATTATAGATCATGCGGATGCCGCGAATACACAAATTGCTACAAGAACTAATCACTTGCGCGAAGGCTTCTTCCATTGTGCTATTCGCATATTCGCGGCATTCGCAGATAAGCATATTCGCATTAAATTTCCTTAACAATCTTATAAATATCCCCCGCCCCCATTACCAAAACAATATCTTCATCTTTTACAATCTCTTTAATTTTTTCTTTTGTTTCATTCAGATCTTTGACAAAAAATATCTGCTTACTTGGTTTTTCTTTTTTCATAATCCCCGCCAAATCATTTGAACTAATAGCAATCTCCTGCTCGCGGCCGGCAACATCATATATTTCCGACAAAATCACTGCATCAGCCAAATCAAAACTTTTGGCAAATTCAGCCAATAGCTTTTTTGTTCTATCGCGCTGATGCGGCTGGAAAACCGCCACCACGCGGCGGCCCGGTAGAAATTCCCGTGCGCCCTTAATTGTTTCTCTAATAGCGGTCGGGTGATGAGCGTAATCAGAAATCACAGTTATTTCTTTGTCTTTGATAATTTGAAATCGCCGCCAGATTCCCCTGAACTCGCGAATCGCTTCTTTCACCTCGCCAATCGAAATATTCAGAGTCAGGCAATAGGCAATGGCGCCAAGCGCATTATAAATATTAAAATCACCCGGCACGCTGAGCTCAAATTCACCGATATTTTGGCCGTAATAAATAACATTAAAAATTTGCTTACCCGGCAATTTGCGGATATTGTCAGCCCACACGTCAGTGCCGCCGATCAATCCGAATCGCACAATTTTGCATTTCGGCAAAGCCATTTTCCGGATATTTACATCATCGCTGTTCATTACCAATAAATTGTCTTCCGAACGAAGCCCTTTTACATACTGTTGAAATGTCTGCACAATATGATTGATGTCTTTGTAAAAATCCAAATGATCCTCCTCAATATTTGTCAGAACGATTGTTTGAGGATGAAGCAGGAGCATGTGCGCCCGATATTCGCAGGCCTCGACAACAAAAAGGTCTGACGCGCCGGCGCGAAAATTGTTGTCCAACTTTTCAAAACAAGAGCCAAGGATCACGGTCGGATCTTTCCTAGCCTTGAGCAAAATGCCGGCAATCATGGCCGTGGTTGTTGATTTGCCATTAGTGCCGGAAACCGCCACCGTGTTATAAAGCCGGCTGATCTCGCCCAGAACTTCAAAATAACTTTTTTGCGGGAGCCCGAGTTCTTTGGCCTTTTTTCTTTCCTGATTATCAAGAGGAACAGCTGCCGAATAAACAAACAAGTCATTGGCAAAAGTAACATTTTCCGCTTTTTGATCGTAATAAATTCTAATGCCTCTTTTTTCCAACGCTTCAGTTATCTCCGACTTTTCTGAATCAGAGCCAACAACTTCAATTCTTTTGCTAATAAAAAACCGCGCCAGGGCTGAAACGCCGATGCCGCCAATGCCGCTTATAAAAACTTTTTTTGTATTCTCTAAATTCATAATGTTTTAAAAATCAGTGAACAATACATTTCATTCCACGGGGTCCGGGGCACTTCGCTCCGCTCAGCATAAACTTCGTTCGCCCTTTTGTGCCTCTGTGTCACCCTGAGCGACGGAAGGAGTCGAAGGGTGGTTACTTTTTGCTGCCAAAAAGTAACTCGCCGAAGGCCCACAGAAGACAATCAGCTCAAAATGTAAATAACATTGATAAACCTTACAACTTAAATTAAATAATCTTCTCGGAAAACAAAAACTTTTTTATCCGCAAAAACATTTTTTGATGTCCGGCTGAATTCGGATGCAGGCCGTCTTCAAGGTCGCCCTTCTCCAGCAAGTCAAACACCGGCACAAATAACAAGCCGCCCTTATCGCAAATTTCTTTAATTTTCAAATCATACAATTTCACGTTTTCTTCATCGTAATTTTTTGTTTCATCCCATGAAGTCGGCATAGTTTTTTCCTCGTCAACTTTTGTCAGCCCGACAAAAATTATTGTGTCCGTAATTTCTTTTGCCTGCGATATTAATTCGCGCAAATTATTTTCAAACCTTTTCATCGGCACAAACAAATTATCTTTTGAATCAATATACGAGGAATCATTAAGACCGATGGCAAAAATAATGATTTTCGGCTCGCGCGCCTCGGCCTCAACTTTGAATCTTTCCAACAGGTAATCAGTATTGTCGCCGGCCACTCCGCAATTATAAAAAGGTATTTCAATATCATTAGTTTCAAAATAATTTCGAAGCCTAGCGCCCCAGCCGCCGCGTTCCGGATCCCACGCACCCCAGGCAATGCTGTCGCCAAACAGACAAATTGTTTTTAACATATTATTCTTCTTGTTATCACTATATATCATTCTACTAAAAAATCAGCTTAATTACAATTCACTCGATTAATCTTTTGCTCGTGCAATCGTCACAATATTCAAGCCAAACAACCACCAGCTTTTCCTCCCCGGCTGATCAGGATCATTTTTGGCGCTGTAATAGTTTTTAATAATTTTAAATCCGTTTTTTTTCAACAACCGCTTTATTTCACCTTTGGTAAAAGCATAATAATATAGCGGCACGTCAATTCCGGTTGTCTTCCAGCGGGTAACAACCCCTCTTTCTCCACCAAAAATAATTTTGACAAAAGGAATATTCCGCCAAATTGATTTTAAATTATTTATATTCCATAGATTCCAATTGACCATCAAAAGCTTTCCGTCCGGTCGAAGGACCTTTTTTACATTTCTCAAAACCTGCGTTTGTTTATCCTTTGGAAAATGATTTAAGACCGAATTCATAAAAACGACATCAAAGCTTTCAAGCGCCCAGTTCGAAGCACCAAATTCCAAGATATCAGCTACTTCAAACTTTATATCAGAATAAGCCCTTCGCGCCTGTTCTATTAACTTTTCACTGTTATCAATTCCAATATAGCCTATACTTTTACCTTTTACCTTTAAACTTTTACCTAGCCTTCCATTCCCGCATCCAACGTCAAGAACTTTATCTCCCGCCTTAACGTAATTAATCAACAAATTAATATCCCCCCAAATATAACCTCGAGTACTGGCAAAAAGTTCAGCAATCTTGTTATAACTTTGTTTATTTAATTCGTTTAAGTCCATATTTTTAATAAGCCGCTACAGAGTAGCGGCCATATTTGTTTTCAAACGAAAACATTCTTTGCAAAATCCCAACCCAGCTTGGTCAGACTAATGACAATCATCTTCCTCTGCTCTTCCGGCGCGCCGGCCAAAATCGCGAGGACAATCTGTTCCTTTGCCGCCGCAGCCACCTCGTCGCAACCCAGAGGGGAATCAGTATAGACAACGAGGAAATTCCTCACCAGTTCCAATTCTTCTTCAAGTTTAACAGGCTCTTTCATTTCTTCATCAAGCAAAATACACCTGATGAAACATTCAGCATATCGGCTTATTGTCTTGCACGGCAAGAAACGTTCCGGACCGTAAAGAAATTTATCCTTATCAGAAGTCAAGTCGTACAAGGTTTTTCTCAACGGACCCTGCTCGGTAGCCTCTTGTATGTCAAGGGGGAATAATTGCCGATGATAGCAAGTTTCAAGACACGCCTCATAATAATGGCAAGTGACTGAACACTCCGAATCAAAAATTAATCTGACCTGGCGCCAGTCGTCCAGGATAATCGTGTGGAAAAGCCCAGGGTTTCCCCTGACCAATTCTTCAGCTTCAATCATGGCCCGCGCCGCAAACCTGGCAATTGGATTTTCTTTCATCTGAACATCCTCCTCTTCATTGACTATCTGCTGAATTTCCAGCATAATATAGAAAGAACAATAACTATTTATTATTATGAAAAGCTATTTAAAGCTCGCGATTTTTAGCATTGTCATTATATCATTTGCCCCCATTTTAGCAAGCGCCGCCAGTTTGCATGCCGGCAAAATTTATTTGCAGGTGGAACAAAAAGGCGAAGCCTGGTATGTTAATCCGACTGACGGCCTGCGCTACTATCTCGGCCGCCCGGCTGATGCTTTTGGCATTATGCGAACTTTTGGTCTCGGCATTTCCAATAAGAACCTTGCTCAAATTCCGATCGGACTAATCAATTATTCCGGTACTGACAGTGATCAGGATGGCCTGCCTGATGATATGGAACTGGCCATTGGCACCAATCCAAATAGCGCTGATTCGGACGGCGATGATTATTCTGATAAAAGTGAAATCGCCAACTGGTATAATCCAAACGGCCCCGACAAACTGCCGGCCAATTTGGCGCTGGTCAATAAATTAAAAGGCAGAATCTTGTTACAAGTCGAAAAAAAGGGCGAAGCCTGGTATCTGAACCCAAATGATTCCAAGCGCTATTTTCTCGGCCGGCCCGGGAATGCTTTTGAAATAATGTACAATCTGGGCATTGGCATCAGCAATGCCAATCTGAACAAAATCGCGGCCAATTATGTAAAAACGACTTTCGAAGCAGCCGGCAAATATAAAATGAAATACCCGAATAGCTGGTCCAAGGCAATCAATCCAGACACTGACAAGCTTTCCTCATTCAAAAGCATGGACATTGTTCACAAATTAGTTTTAACTCCGTCAGCAAACGCCGGTCGGATGAAAATTTACGTTTTGGAATCAGACAAGGATTTTACGTTAAGTCATTTTAATGTCAGCAAAGTCGGATCATCAGAAAAAATAACCGATGAAGAAATTCAGATCGGGGTCAAGCCGGCCAAATATCAGAAATTCAAATACAACACTGACTTTACGCGCGACGATGAAGAATTTAAAAAAGGCGCGGAAATTTATCTGGACATCATGATCAACACAAAAAGATTTATTCACCTCGAACTTATTATTTTCAATGAAAGCGATATAGAGATGTACGAAAATTATTTCAGCCAAATAATCAATGACTTCGAACCGATTTACTAAAAGCGCTACTGAAGGAGCGCAACAACTACTTTTTGAATTGGCGGCAATGAAAATCAAGAATTATAATCGCCTGAATAAAATCAAACGACGATCCGCCAATAAAAACAAAGCCGGCATGATTTCAAATGCCGAGCTTTTGAATTTGTATCGCCGGCTCATTAAACAAAACAAGATTAAACAAAATAAAGACTTGGAAAAACTTTTGCAAAAAAGAAAAATCCGCACTCTATCCGGCGTGGCGCCGGTCGCTGTTCTGACAAAACCATTTCCCTGCCCCGGGAAATGCGCCTACTGCCCCGATGAAAAAAACATGCCAAAGAGCTACCTGTCAAACGAGCCGGCTGTAATGCGGGCGATAGCGGCGCGCTTTAACCCTTTTATTCAGGTAAAATCCCGGCTAAGGGCTCTGGAAAACAACGGCCACGCCACAGACAAAATTGAATTGATCATCATGGGCGGCACCTGGTCATACTTGCCGCGGCAATATCAAAAATGGTTTGTGAAACGCTGTTTTGACGCCTGCAATTCCAAAACTTCAAAAAACATCCGTCAAGCTCACAAGCTCAATGAAAAAGCCAAACACAGAATCGTGGCACTGACGCTCGAAACGCGGCCGGATTATATTGATGCCGAGGAAATTAAATACTGGCGGGAACTCGGCGCTACAAAAGTTGAACTCGGCGTACAAATCGCTGACGACAAAATTTTAAAATTAAATAAACGCGGACACGGAACCGGTGAAATAATTCGGGCAACAAAATTATTCAAACAAACCGGCTTCAAAGTCGCCTATCACCTGATGCCAAACTTACCGGGCGCGACCCCGGCAAAAGATCTGCAAAATTTTAAAAAACTTTTTACAAATCAGGATTTTCAGCCGGATCTGATAAAAATTTATCCCACTGTAGTTACAAAAAACTCCTTGCTTTTCAAATGGTGGAAACAGGGCAAATATAAACCTTACACTGACAAACAACTTTTGGATTTACTTTTTCAATTAAAGTTATCCACACCTGAATATGTTCGAATCATTCGATTAATTCGCGACATTCCAAAAGAAAGTATTGAAGCCGGCAATCTGGTCAGTAATCTCCGTCAGACACTTCAAACCAAATTGAAAGCTGAAGGTAAATGGTGTAAATGCATTCGTTGTCGTGAAGCCAGAGAAGACATTAAAAATTTAAGCCAAGCCAAATTATTTACAAAGAAATATCAAGCCTCAGATGCTAGTGAATACTTTTTACAATTTGCTTCGCCAAACAAAAAAAAGTTGTACGCTTTCCTGCGCCTGCGTCTGCCGGAAAAATCAGAACAAAATATTATTAAAGAAATTCAAGACTGCGCCATGATCCGCGAAGTCCATACTTATGGACGCTTGGTTTCCTTAGCTCAAAGCAAATCCGTAATCCGTACTTCAATTCAACATACCGGGTTGGGAACAAAATTAACGCATGAAGCTGAAATGATCGCTCGTAAAAAAGGTTTTAAAAAAATCGCAGTTATCTCCGGTATCGGCGTGCGCGGATTTTACAGAAAACTGGGATACAAGCTTGAGGGCACGTATATGACAAAAAAGTTGATTAGTTGATTGGTTAATTAGTTGATTAACTCGATTAACTTGGTTGCCAACTTGTTAAAACTCACAAAATAAGTTAAAATTTTAATTGGTCTACATATCACCTATGAACACACATTCTTCAAGCGCCTATAGCTCAGCTCACCGCAGTTATTACAAAAAACCTTTTCGAAAAACAAAGGGCTTTTATATTTTACTGGTTATCATAATTTTGGTAGCTGGCTTTATTTATTGGTCAATTCAAAAAACCGAAGATGAAGCCAACAACAGGCAAAAATATTCAGACCAGGACAATATCCCCATAACAGCGGCCAAGCTTATTTATTCAACTGGAACAATTGAAATCAAAACCGAGGATCAGCCGTGGCAAGAAATCGGTGATAATTATCAAATTCAGATGAATGACATTGTCAGAACCAATGACGCCGCGAGAGCAGTGATTGAACTGCCGGACAAGAGTCAAATCAGGCTATCGGAAAAAAGCGAATTAAGAATTACCCAAATGGGAATGTCTGATGTAGTAATCGAACAAATAAGCGGCACAGCTTTTCACCGCGTCAACAGCGAATCAACTGCTATTTACCGAGTAACAAATGGTAATACTGAAATTACCGCGCTTGGCACTGCTTTTAATACTCTTGTTAGCAGCAAATTAACCTATGTCACAGTGACTGAGGGAAAAATTAAATTAAAAATATACGACCAAGAAGATATCATTAACATGAGAACCGTAGAGCAAGGCACCAAAGCGTCTGTCAATCCTACGCTCGAGTTCGGCAAAATGATCCAAACAGAAGAAGTTTCAATTGCCGACCTTTTGAACGACAGCTGGTACGCCTGGAATTTGGAACGAGACCGGGAGGAAAATCACTTTCTCGGTGTTTTTGAAAAAGCAGTTCCGCTCGTCCTGACCGAGCCGGCTGAAACAAAAACTCAAACAGACAGCGAAAAAGTGACTATCAAAGGACAAACCGATCCGGGTGCTGAAATTTTTATGTCCGGCCAAGAAGTTGATAACAATCAAGGAAGCTTTGAAACTGATTATCTGCTGTCGCCCGGAGAAAATGAAATCGAAATCACTGTTAAAAAAGGCAAAAACCTTAACAAAAAAACAATTTTCGTCACCTCAAACAAACAAAAAATTGAAATCATTCTAAAAGGTTCGAAAAAAGAAAACACTGTGGCTCTGGAATGGACTACAGACAGTATTGATAATTTAAAAGAATACAAAGTTGTTCAGGCCAATGCGGAAAATCCCACTTTTCCCAATAATCCGTACCACACAATTGAAAGCGCGGCATCAAGCGACCAATGGGCTGGCCTTGTCGACGGCGATTACTTTTTCCGCGTCTGCGCATATTCCACCGACGGCAAATGCCTGGCATATAGTAATAATTACAATGCAAGCATTGGCGCCGGAGAAAAAACAACCGGACAAATCAATTTAAATGCTTCCGCTGACAAAGACGATGTCAGTCTCAGCTGGTCAATAAGCAATGACATTAATCCGGCCGAAGGATTTAAATCAATTATTTCGCAAACAAAAGATCCGGCATATCCCGGTAATTCATATCATTCTTTAAATAGCAATGAACGCAACGACACCTGGAAAAAACTAAGTCCGGCAATCTATTTTTTCCGGGTCTGTCTTCTGAAAAACAATCAATGTGTTGTTTATAGCAATAATGCCAACATTACTGTCACTGAAACTGCGCCAACAGGTACCATTACCTTGTCTGGAACATCAACTGGTGGTCAGATCAATTTAAATTGGCAGGTAAGCGACCTGGAAATAACTAAGGGATTTAAAAGTATTATCAGTGAAACACCGGGCGTCAGTTTCCCTGGCCAAGGACATCACTTGCTAACTTCGGCTAGCGAGACAACTGACGTATGGGCAGGACTTGAATCAGGCAAAACATATTATTTCAGCGTCTGCCAAAATCTCGGCAGTGTTTGCGGAACATATAGCAATGAAATATCTTTAGAATTTAAATAATTCTTATGCTGAACAAATTATCAATACAGGATCCTGAAATCGCGCAAGCAATAAAAAATGAACTCCTGCGCCAGCAAAATGTTATTGAACTTATTCCTTCTGAAAATTTTGTTTCAGTCGCTGTCCTGGAAGCGCTTGGCAGTGTCCTGACCAATAAATATTCCGAAGGCTATCCCGGCAACAGATATTACGGCGGCACGGAAAACGTTGATATTGTTGAACTCTTGGCCATTGAAAGAGCCAAACAATTATTCGGCGCCGAGCATGTCAATGTCCAACCGCTGTCAGGCGCGCCGGCCAATATTGCCGCTTATTTTGCTCTACTCTCGCCGGGCGACACAATACTTGGCATGGACTTGTCTCATGGCGGACATTTAACGCACGGCCATCCGGTAACCTGCATGTCAAAAATTTTTAATTTTATCCGATACAAAACCGACAAAAACACCGGCCTGATTGATTATGACAATCTTTTACAAATGGCCGAAGAGCATAAGCCCAAATTAATTCTCGTCGGCTACTCTGCATATTCGCGGGAAATTGATTATGAAAAAATTAAACAAATCGCCGATAAAGTAAACGCGCTTACAATGGCTGATATTGCTCACATCGCCGGCCTGATTGCCGCTGGAAAAATGAACAATCCCGTGCCATTATTTGATGTTGTCACGACAACAACCCACAAAACTTTACGCGGCCCTCGGGGCGGCATGATCTTGTGCAAAGAAAAACTGGCCAAACAAATTGACAAAGCTGTTTTTCCCGGCCTGCAAGGCGGTCCGCACGAACACAATATTGCCGCGAAAGCCGTGGCTTTTGGCGAGGCTCTTCAGCCGGAATTCCGGGAATACGCCGGACAAATTATGAAAAATGCCAAAGCCCTGGAAAATAAATTAAAAGAAAAAGATTTTAAAATCGCTTTTGGCACAACGGAAAACCATTTACTGCTAATTGACGTATCAAACAAAAATGTCAGCGGACGCGAAGCGCAAGAACTGCTTGATTCTGTCGGCATTACCTGCAACAAAAACATGATTCCGGACGATCCAAGAAGCCCGATGGATCCGTCGGGTATTCGCGTCGGCACGCCGGCCATGACCACCCGCGGATTCAAGGAACAAGATTTTGAACTGGTTGGCGAATTAATTTCCGAAACCTTGAGTAGTAAAGGCCAGGACGGTAATCTTAAAAAAATCAAACAACAAGTTCTTGATTTAACTTCAAAATTTTCGCTGTATCCAGAATTAAACGATTAAATAAATTTTCATGAATCGCGATGACAAAATTATAAACGGCAAAGAGTTAAGCAAAAAATTCTTGCAAAAAACCAAAGAACAAATTCGCGAATTAGGAATTAACCCCGGACTGGCCGCTATTTTAATTGGCAATGATTCAGCTTCTCACCTATACGTCAAATTAAAAAAACACGCCTGTAATGATTGCGACATTAATTTTCACCAATATCTTTTTGAAGGCGATTATACTGAAAAAGAAATCATTGACTGCATAAAATTTTTAAATAATGATCCGGAAACTACCGGCATCCTGATCCAATTACCATTGCCGCCAAAATATAATACAGAAAGAATAATCAAGGCGCTTGATTATCGAAAAGACATTGACGGCTTTCATCCAAAAAATCATGAAAAAATGCAAAAATGCGAATACCGGCTCCTGCCGCCTCTACCGCTCGCGATCGTTGAACTGGTAAATTCAACCGGCCAGGAAATCAAAAACAAGGAAATAGTTATCCTTTGCAATCACCTGCTTTTTGCAGCGCCATTTTCCTGCGTCTGGGGCAAAGACAATAAAGTAAAAGCAAAAACATTGGAAGACAAAAAATGGCAGACAGCCGTAAAAAAAGCTGATGTTTTAATTGTCGCAATTGGTAAACCTCTTTTTATTAATACAGACATGATAAAAAAAGATGCAACAATAATTGATGTCGGCATAAATAAACTTGGCGACAAAATTGTGGGCGACGTTGATTACAATAGCGTTCTAAATAAAGTTAAATTTATAACGCCGGTGCCCGGCGGAGTCGGGCCCATGACCATTGCCATGCTACTGCGCAATTTAGTTCAACTTCATCTGATGAAAAAAAATAGCTGAACCCAATGGGGTTCAGCCTTGCTTTACGGCCAATCGCCAGTCATTCGTAGTCCCTCCTCATATTTCTCTTATCATCGCAAGTTGCGGCTCTGCCGCGTCAACATGGTTTGCGCCACGCCTTTGGCGGGGCTATTCAAGAAACTGGGCCACAATCGGGCCAACGCGCTATGATTTTAGCCCAACATCCGAATATTGTCAATATTACTGCCAATAGACTTCTCAATGCCCGATTTATCCAGATATTATCAACTTGTTAATTCAGGAAGGATGTAATAAGATGAGGGGGAGAAATAACGAAACTGGAAATTTGAAACTGGGGTTGAAGTTGGATTGGAAATTGCTTGGCCCCTGCCCTAATTTCTAATTTCAAATTTCCAATTTTAGACTCATGCAAGAACTAGACAAAACCAAAATTCCGCCACAAAACCTGGAAGCTGAACAATCTTTCCTAGGCTCAATTTTGATTGACAAAGATTCTTTTGATAAAATCGCCGACATTATTCGTCCTGAAGATTTTTACAAAAACGCTCACCGACTTATTTTCGAAACAATGGTCGCGCTGTACTCCAAGCAAGAGCCAATTGATTTATTAACGGTAACTAATCTTCTCGAAGAAAAAAATCATTTGGAAAAAACCGGCGGCCGCAGTTATTTGGTAACCTTGTCTCATACCGTGCCCACTTCGAGCCACGTGATTCAATATGCCAATATTATCAAAAAAAAGGCCACTTTGAGGCGACTGCAAAGCGTATCCTCGGAAATCACCCAATTAACGTATGAAGAAGATCACGACATAGACAAAATTCTGGACATAGCCGAGCAAAAACTTTTTGCTGTTTCACAAAATTTTGTCCAGCAATCTTTCACGCCGATCAGCAGCATTCTTGGCGACACCTTTGACCGCATTGACGAATTGCACAAGAGCAGCGGCAAACTGCGCGGCGTGCCAACCGGATTTCCTGATCTGGACAATCTTCTCGCCGGCCTGCAAAAGTCCGACCTGGTAATTTTGGCCGCCCGCCCATCTGTTGGAAAAACATCTCTGGCTCTCGATATTGTTCGCCAAGTTGCGATCAAAGCCAAAGTTCCGGTAGGCGTTTTTAGTTTAGAAATGTCAAAAGAACAGCTGGTTGACCGCTTGCTCTGCGCCGAAGCAAACGTCGACCTGTGGAAAATGCGAACCGGAAAATTATCTGATCGCGAGGAAGATGATGACTTCCCGCGCATTGGCCACGCCATGGGAGTATTGTCAGAAGCGCCTATATTCATCGACGATTCTGCCTCTCTCAACGTAATGGAAATCAGAACAAAAGCTCGCCGTCTAAAAGCAGAACACAATCTGGGAATGATTGTTATTGATTATTTGCAATTGATGGAAGCCCGGCCCGGCGCGGAAAGCCGCGTACAGGCAGTGGCGGAAATCACAAGGGCGCTAAAAGGCATTGCCAGAGAATTGGATTTACCTGTACTCGCCCTCTCGCAGTTGTCGCGCGCCGTAGAAATGAATAAACCAGCTATTCCCAAGTTGGCAAACTTGCGAGAAAGCGGCTCGATTGAACAAGATGCTGACGTGGTTATGTTCATTTACCGCAAAGCAGCTGACCGCAACTATCGGATTGAAGAATTAACTTCACAAGAAAGATATATGGCGGAAATACACATTGCCAAGCATAGAAACGGACCAACCGGGCTCATTAAACTATTTTTTGATGAACCGCGCGCCAGTTTCAAAAATCTTGATAAAAAATTCACTGCCGAAAATTAATTTTCCACAATTTCATTTTTTTATTTTCCACTACCTGACTTTCTTGGATTCCAATTTCTAACTTTTAACTTTTACTTTTTAACTTTTAACTTATAATGCAGCCGCAAATTTTTGCGTCTCTACTTACTACCCACTCCCTATGTTCGATAAATTAAAATTATTAAAACAAGCAAAAGAACTGCAAAGCAAAATGCAGGGCATTATTATTACTGAAGAAAGCAATGGGATTAAAATAACAATCAACGGCAAACTCGATATTTTAAATCTTGAAATAATTCAAGACGATCTAATGGAAAACAAAACCAAACTCGAATTTTCAATCCGGCAAGCTGTGAACGCCGCTGTCAGCCGAGCGCAAAGAGAATCAGCCATGAGCATGCAGTCTGAGCTCGGCGGTCTTTTCTAAATTAATATTACCGCTTTTATCATCTTCAATCCTCTTTATCCTATTTTCCCATGCGCTACCCGGAAAAAATTAGCAATCTGATTGACTCTTTTTCAACCCTGCCCGGCGTCGGACGAAAAACCGCCGAGCGTTTTGTTTTTTCTTTGCTAAAACAGCCAAAAGAAATTATTTTGAAGTTTTCCCACGATTTGTCTGAACTGCACAATCACAATTTCACTTGCCCGCAATGTTTTAATTTTTCTGAAACTGAAAACAACTGCGCCGTCTGTTCAGCGCCAAACAGAGACCATTCCATCATCTGCGTTGTAGAAGAATTTCACGACCTGAACGTAATCGAAGCCACCGGCGAATACAAAGGCCTCTATCATGTTCTCGGCGGAAAAATCGATCCGCCGGAAGGAATCACACCGGATAAGCTCAATATTTCTCAATTGACCGAAAGAATAAAAAATCAACAAATTCAGGAAATCATTCTAGCCCTAAATCCGGACATTCTGGGCGAAGGCACTATTATTCACCTAAAAAATATTCTCCGCCCGCTAAACGTCAAAATTAGCCTTCTGGCGCGCGGCCTGCCTATGGGCGCGGATATTGAATATGCCGATGAAGTTACGCTGGCCAATGCGCTCAAGGGGAGGCAAGAAATAAAATAAGATACACTTGACAAATTTTATAAAATTCAATAAGTTAAATGTCTTGGCTCTTTGATAATCCAGAAGGTCTGGATTATTGCTCAAACCCTTGTGCCCTTGATTCGTGAACAGGCAAGCCTGCTCGGACGAATGGGGAGGAGGAAGCATGATTAGCGAAGAAGAATGTGAGTTAGCCCAAAGTTCTGGACAGCACGTACTAGTGCTTTATTTTAATGAAGAAAAGCTGCTCCAAGGACAGCTGTGCGCCCAGGTCTTGCACGAAGGTCTGATTTTCCAATCACCGGAAAACGCCAAACAAATGTTTATCTCGGGGTCAGTAATCTGTAAGTTCCGTCAAAGCCACTGCGCTGTTATCTGGCAACCAGGTATTGTCGGTCGCGGCTTTTCTTACCGTGGGACCCCTGACCTTGGTTCCGGAACCGGAGTACATGACTTTTCTTTTGGCAGGAATACCGGCCAGGAAACGCTTGAGGACATCCAGCACGAACTAATGATAATGCTGATCAATCAGCTTATTCCCGAACTCAATTTGCGGCGCCAATGCACTCTTGTTTTCCTTGACGACAAAGCTGTGCCTGTCTGCCAAATAAACGAAACGACCTGCCACTTTTTCCACCATGCCGGAACTCCAGCCTTGAATGTCTACGCCATCATCGGCGTTGTCCGCGAGCCGGATTCGAAAATATCAGAAACAGCCTTAATGGGCGCGCTGCTCCAGCTTTTCATCAAACGCACTAACATGGCGCTGTCAAGCCTGCTTTCGAACGTAACAGGTTCTATTAGAAAGCTCTATCCGGAAACTGCTTCAGACGAAGAACTTGACTGCGATACTCCCATTGCCCTACCGGAAGATGAACAAGAAATGAGAGCGCTTCTCGCCAGCACTGTCCGCGCCACGGCTGAAACGCTGACTGAACACAAGAAATTCCTGTTGCAAAAAATCCTTGGTGCGAAAAAACTCTAGCGCAACAAAACGCTTCAACCTCACCGTTGAAGCGTTTATTATTTTTATTACTTAACAAAAAAGCGCCCCGCCAAGGCAGGGGCTTTTTATATATTGACCTCTAAATTTTATATTTTCCCAAACTTTACTTTGGTGAATGGCTGTCTATGGCCAACATTACGGCGATAGCGCACTTTTCTTTTGTATTTGATGACGCTAACCTTTTTCGCTCTTCCTTGCTCAACAATTTCAGCTTCAATATTTATCTCCTTCAAAATTGGCTGGCCGATTTCAAATTTTTCGCCTTCTTCATCCGTCATTAACAAAACCTGGTCGAACTTAATTTTGTCGCCTACATTGCCTTCCAGTTTTTCTATATTTAATTCCTGTCCGCCGGCAACCTTGTATTGCTTGCCACCGGTCTTTATTACAGCTAAATTCATATTGATATTCTGTTATTTTATTGTTTTAATGCTTACATAATACACGATTAATTGTTTTCCGTCAAGAGTCTGGCTTTTCGCCTCTTTTTTGTATATACATAAGCTAAAATCAGCATAAAAACCACCACTACCGCCGCCATTGCGGTCATGAAACTAATGCCCTTGTCCTGGAAATAATATGCCACCAAGCCAAAGGCCACTGCGATTGAATACAAAAATAAAACCGCACGCTTGACCGTAAATCCGGCATCGAGCAGACGATGGTGCAAATGTTTTCTGTCAGCGCTGAATAAATTTCTTTTTTCAACAAAACGACGGACTACGGTCCAGACAAAATCAAGAAAAGGAATCGACAGCAAAAGCAAAGTAATGCCGACTTTACTACCGCTGATTATTGAAATACAGCCGAGCAAAAATCCGGCCATGGTACTGCCGCCTTCGCCAAGAAAAATCGAGGCCGGATTAAAATTAAAAACCAAAAAGCCCACAAAAACTCCGATCAGGATTATTGCCAGAAGAGCAACATCGTACTGAATAATGTCACCTTTGTTCAAAGCAGTAAAAAATATAAAAATTGAACCAATAATTGTAATGCCGGAAACCAAGCCGTCAAGCCCGTCCAAAAGTTTCGTCGTGTACATCATGGCAAGTAGCCAGACAAAAGTAAAAATATCAGCCAGCAAAGTAAATTTATAAGCTATTCCATGGTACCAAAAAAGTTTAATCGTATATTTATTTAACTCCAGGACTCCGTCACCAAAAGGATTTGTTATCCAATCAATGCCAATACCGCAGACAATTACGCTGAGCGCCGCTAGTATCGGCCAGATCAGCTGCCACTTTGGCCGCAGATTGTATTTATCGTCCAAAAATCCGCCGAGCGCCAGAAAAAAACTGCCGAGAAAAACGCCAAGAAGATTTTTGAAAATAATCGTGTCGCCGATCAAATCACGTGTTATCAAAGAATAAAAAAGCACAATCAAATTAAAACTCAAAAACACCGCCAGCCCGCCAAGCAATGGCGTCGGCTTCCGGTGAATTTTGCGGTCTGAATCCGGCTTATCAATTATTTTTGCTCTTTTCGCGAATAATATAACAAAAGGCGTCACCACTAGGCAAAGCGCAAATGAAGCAATCAAAGCAAAAATGTAGTCATAGCTGTTCATAAAAGCCTTTATATCAATTGATATTATTCTAGCTGATATTCATATTTTTATCAATAAAACAGGCCGCTTGACTGGCGCCTGTTTTTTTCATTAACAAAAATTTTTTAGAGGATTTTCTATAATTTCTCGGCTTTTTCAATTTGTAACTCTCCACCGACGTCCATAACTACACGATCCCGCCTGCCAAGTTCGCCTTTTAAAATCTTATTGGCCAGTGCGTCGTCAACCCGCTCCTGGATAGTGCGGCGCAATGGCCGAGCGCCGAATTTTGGATCAAAACCCAGTTCAGCCAACTCGGCGATTGCGCTGTCCGTAACGCTGAATTCAATTCCTTTTTCTTTTAATCGCGCAGTAATTTTATTTATCATCAGTCGAGCAATCTTGATCACGTCGACCATTGACAGAGGCTTGAAAACAACCACGCCGTCGAAACGATTTAGAAATTCCGGCCGAAAATGTTGTTTTAATTCTTCATTTATCA
>Ga0268276_1000017_pt1 | contig 214408 bp, 220 predicted proteins | sample saktaG_4_FD_190145 | JGI IMG/M metagenome (GOLD analysis project Ga0268276, IMG submission 190145) | Saline water microbial communities from Sakinaw Lake, British Columbia, Canada - sak_2010_1_5_45m | ecosystem: Environmental > Aquatic > Non-marine Saline and Alkaline > Saline ... | reverse complement strand
AGACGTGATAGAATCAAACAAATTCTCGTGTTGCTCACCGCTACCATCCAATAGCTGAAAAATCTCTGTTTCGCCAACATTAATATCAGAATCAACTGAAAGCTCGTCCAAAGGGACAAACTCACCCCAATCAACTCGTTTTATACATGAACTGAAAATGAGGGCCAGAAAGAAACATACAAAATACTTCATCGCGTTCTCCTTGTTGGGTAAAGAACAATTATTACCAATTACTTTACAATAGCGAAATAAAAATGTCAACAACCATTAATAAGACCTCGCCACATATTATTAACAAAATAAAACGGCCCGGATGATCGGACCTGTTTTGTTTATAATTTTTTTACGTTAAACGAACCATTTTTAAAATTACCATCAGTGTACTGGTAACTGTAAAATCCAATAAATGAAGTTACTGTCGTAATGCCAGACGTGAGCACAAGTGTGTATTCATTGCTCACACAGTTCAGCGTGAACTTTTTATCTTCCAGCAGGCCATAGCACTTGGCCTCTTCCGACAGCGAAACACATTTTGCATCGCCTTCCAAGTACGATATCAACTGATTGATCGTCAACTGATAAATCGTGAAGAGCATGGTGTCTGAATCAAGTATGCTTAATTCCCAGCTACCAGAAAGGTCACAACACGGGTAGTATACGCACTTGCCCAGGTTTGCTTCATAATACTGATCAGCCGCGCAGAATGAAACGCACTTACCCTGCGTTTTGCTCCAGACATAGCCCGGCGGGCAGACTGGGACATCGAAAGTGGAGACATCTGCCGTGTCGTCATCTGTTTCAAAGTCCACTTCCGGCGTGTCTGCTGCAAGTTCATTGTCAGAAGTGCATTGTTCCACGAAATCAAGATCCGAAACTTCCACCGACAGATCCTTGTCCTTCGTAGACAAGTCTTCATTTTCCTGCCGATGCTTGTCCTCTGTCTGATCCAGGAGATCCAACGGTTCGGCTTCCCCCTCCAGATCAGGATGAATAGTAATTACTGCTTCTGCAAGGACTTCTCCCGCCCAGTCGCCTGACGGCACCCAGGGAGACGGCTTTTGCAGACAGCCATTCAAAACAAAAATCAACAGCATATATCCGAGACGTTTCATTGTTCCCTCCGTTAAAATGAACTATTCCAACATTTAAAGTTACATCAAAGAAACAACAATGTCAAGAGCCCAATCAAACAACATTTTCCAAGCTGTGTATTGGCCGCTCTAAATAATAAGCTAAGTATTTACGTAAAAACACGGCCATTTTTTTTACATTTTCCTTTGAAATGCTTATTTGCGGATTCGCTCTCTTTTGTTGAATGTTTTCAATCGTCTGCCGGATCTGATCGGGCAGATTGAACCGATTCGTATATGTTCCGGCGCGATCAAAACTAATTTCGTAACCAAGCATTGTCATTAATTTTATAATAAACAAATTCAAGATCATTTTTTTTCCTTCGTCAGTATTTTGCAGTCCAATACTTTCCATCGTCCACATTAATAGTTTCCACACCGGCTCATTCTTCTCTCCGACTGGCAACGACTTGACTAAAAGCTCGAGTAAACAATTATAATAATACCAATCTTGCTCACTATCAAAACTATATTTTTTAATTAAATATGCGTGGGTTAATTTTTTTTGCGCTTTACCATTAATAAAAATAACTTCGATAATTCCGGGAACTGCCAGGTGGCCAGCCAGCTTGCTTTTTATTTTGCGGGCGCCCGTAGCCACCGCCTCAACTCGCCCGAAATCCTGCGTAAAAAAATAAAACAAGAGGTCGTCATCCCTCCATTGTTTTTGGCCGAGCGCAATGGCCGCAGTTTTATAAGTTCTTTCCATATTATAGCCGGTCAAAATATGACTGCAAAATAATCGCTGCAGCCAGGGCATCATCATCTCCTTTTTTTTCTGCGCCGCGTTGCAGTTTTTGCGCCATTTTTGTTGACAGTCTCTCGTCTTCCACCTCCACCCTGACACCCAAAGATTCCAGACCGGCTACAAAATTATCAAACTCAGCCGATTCTCCCATTTGCCCGCTTAAACTGACCGGCTTGCCAACAACAATCGCTTCAATGTTTTCCTGTTCAATAATTTCTCGCAATTTAAAAATTAAATCCTGCCCGCCCGTTGACCTCAATATTAAAATCGGGCTGGCGATTTTGACTTCATCGCTGCCAATCGCCAAACCAATTTTTGCTTTTCCCCAATCAAGTCCAAGATAGTTCATGTTTTATTTAGTCAAAACAATACAGCCCCGTTTTGTTATCGCAACAGTATGCTCAAAATGAGCGCATAGACTTTTATCCAGCGTAACAATTGTCCAATTATCGTTCAATGTTTTTATCCGATAGTCACCAGCGCTGACCATTGGTTCGAGCGCCAGCACCATGCCTTCTTTTAAAATTAATTCCGCCCTTGGTATAAAATAATTTGGAATCTGCGGATCTTCGTGCACTGCGTGCCCCACGCCATGACCAACTAGATCACGAACAACAGAGTATCCCGCCACCTCCACATAATCCTGAACTTTTTTTGCTATCTGAAAAAGATCGCGGCCAGCTTTGAGATTGTCGAGCCAAACATCCAGAGCTCTTTTTGTTACTTTTATCAAATTCTTTGCCGGTTGGCTGATTTTTCCAACGGGAATAGTCACGGCCATATCAGTGTATAATCCATGATCTTTTGGAAATCGCATCCCGAGGTCCAAACTAAGGATATCACCGTTTTTTAAAATATACCCACCCGGCACGCCGTGAACCAGCTGTTCATTGACCGAAGTGCAAAGTGAAGCCGGGAATGGATTATTTACCTCGCCATAGCCTTTAAAAGAAGGCTGGCCGCCACTCAATAAAATTTCATCTTCCGCCATCTTATCAAGTTCGACAGTAGTAACCCCGGCTTTAGCTGCTTTTTTTACTTTCGCCAAAACCCCAGCCAGAATTTTTCCGCCCTTTTTTAACTCTTGAATTTCACTTTCACTTTTTAATCTGATCATTTGTTTTTCACTTTTTTTATAAGCATTCGATTAACCGCTTCAACCGAGCCGCCGCCATTAAGCCGAAAATATTGGTAGCCTTTTTTCTTCTGATAATATTTTATTATCGGTTTGGTTTCCCGCTGATATACTCTTAGCCTAGCCCGCAAAGTTTTCTCATTATCATCAGATCGTTTTTTTAATTTACCACCGCAATAATCGCACAGTCCTTTTTTCTTTGGCGGCCGGTACTTGCGATGAAAAATTTCCCCGCACTGGCACGAAAGCCTACCCAAAATTCTATCAAATATTTTACTTAGACTAAGATTGATGTCAATCACGGTATTGATTGATTTATGCTTTTCGAGATAATCATTAAAGATTTTAGCCTGCGCTAAATTTCTCGGAAACCCGTCGAAAATCACCGCTTTTCGCGCTGATTTCAGCCTGCCAATCATCATTTTGCAGACTATATCATCAGGCATAAAGAGCCCTTGACGAAGCAATCTGTCAGCCTCCCTCCCAATTACGGTTTTTCTGATAATTTCCTCGCGAAGAATCTGGCCGGAAGAAAAACTCTTAATGCCGAGCTCCCTGGCCAAAAGCTCTGCCTGCGTTCCCTTGCCCGAACCCGGCGGACCTACTAGAATATAAACCTGTTTCATAAATACGTGATTAGAAATTATAAACTCGGGTTAACGCCATGATTCAGAGACTACTAAGCCTAACCCTAATTTCCCCGCCTCGACTTGACGTCTAGTCAAGGCGGGCAGCTTCCATTTTCTGTTTTCAAATTTCTTTATCATTATATCAAAAATGCCGGCAAAGAGCCAACATTTTTAATAATATTTGAGGTTTGTATATTGGCTCTAAAATCCATCATAATCGCGCATTGTCATTTGCGCTTCGACTTGTTTGACAATTTCAATGGCCACACTTACTACGATCAGAATACTGGTTCCACCGATTACCATTGATTGCAGTCCGGAAACTTGTTGCAACATCATTGGCAAAACCGCAATTAAACCGAGAAACAAAGCACCGGTCAGGGTAATCCTGCTGATAGTGTGCTGCAAATACTCCGCCGTATGCGAACCGGGTCTAATGCCTGGAATAAATCCGCCATTTTTCTGCAGATTATCCGCAATCTGATATGGATGAAAAATTACTGCCGTGTAAAAATATGTAAAACCAAATACCAATAAAAAATATAAGATACCGTAGAAAAGATGATTGTTAAATAATGTAATAATCCCCTGCCCGAACGAATGAATCCAGGCCGAATTGGCCCGCAACATAAATTGAGCAATCATTGGCGGAAACAAAACTAAGGAAATGGCAAAGATGATAGGAATAACGCCGGCTGTATTTACTCTAATCGGCAAATGAGTATTCATTCCGCCATACATTTTCATTCCGCGAACCCTTTTGGCGTAGCTCACGGGGATATTTCGCTGACCCTCCGTAATAATCACTACTCCGACAACAGTAATAAGTGCAATGGCACAAAAGACCAATAGGTTAACAACCTGTTCTTGACTAAAATTGATTACCACTGTCTGCAAAGCCGTTGGGACGCGAACAACTATACCGGCAAAAATTAAAAGTGAAATACCGTTACCTATTTTTTTCTCTGTAATCAACTCGCCAAGCCACATCAGAAAAACCGTGCCGGCGGTGATAGTTAAAAGCATTGCAAAAAGACTGAATAAACTTAAATCTTCAATAATCGGCTTTGGCGATTGCTTTAGCAAAGTAATCATGCCGTAGGCCTGTAAAAAGGAAAGCGGAACCGTGGCAATCCTGGTATACATGTTGATTTTCTGTCGGCCGGCTTCTTCCTTTGATATTTCTTCCAGCTTTGGAATAATCATGGCCAAAAGCTGAAAAATAATTGAAGCTGTAATATAGGGGGCCACTCCCATCATCACAATTGAAAAATTCTGCATACCGCCACCTGAAAACAGATTCAACAGTCCAAGAACTTGGTTTGAACCAAAAAATTCCCGCAGATTGTCAATATTAACACCCGGAATCGGGATATGCGCCGCCAATCTAAAAACCACTAACATGGAAAAAACAAACAGTATTTTATTCCGCAAGTCTTTTAATCTCCAGATTTGAATGATTCTCTCCCACATATATCAATGTTAAACTTTCTCGGATTTGTTTTCTCGAGTCTCGAGGTCAATAATTTTTCCTCCGGCCGCTTCAATTAGTTTTTTTGCTGAATCAGACACAAAACAATTATAAATTTCTACTTTTTTTGTCATTGGTTTATTTTTCTTGTCAGTCAATATTTTCACCGGCAAATTCATTGTATCAATAAGCCCTTTTTCAAACAAGCTACCGGGGGTGACTTTTTCTTCCGCGCTAAATTTTTCTAAAGAGGAAATGTTTACAAGTTGGTTTTTGGGTCTTTTGCTCTTCATGCCTTTCATTTTAGGAATATTCAGTAAATTCTTTTTAAATCCCTTTAGCTTCAATCCTCCTTTACCGCCAGAACGTGACCGTTGCCCTTTCAATCCGCGGCAACTATAAGTGCCGTGGCCGGAAGCATTGCCCCTGCCAACTCTCTTCTTGGTCTTTTTTCTCGTTCCGATTTTGTCTAGTCCCAATGCCATATTATATTCTTATTTTCTTATTCCTTATTATTTTCTTAATTTCTTGTTTTATTAATTTTTATTCCTTATCCTCTTCTTTCTTCACGCTATCTTCAGTCACTTCAGCTTTATTTTTATTATCTTTCTTTTGTTGTTTATTTCTGGCTTTTCTAATCGCGTCAGGATTAAATGACGACAAAGCGCTGATCAATGCTTTTACATTATTCACCTTGTTATTTGTCCCCATGATCTTTCCGACAATATTCGGCACACCGGCCAATTCCAGGACCACGCGAACTGCGCCACCGGCGCGTACACCTGTTCCGGTTGGCGCTGGTTTTAGAAGTAATCTGGCTGCCCCAAGTTTAGTACGGATCTCGTGCGGAATAGTTTCATTAATTATCGGTACAGTAATCCACTGCTTTTGAGCCTTATTAACCGCCTTGTTAACCGCTACCGTTACGTCAGCACCCTTGGCCAATCCAATGGCTACTCGACCCTTTTTGTCTCCGATGCAAACACAGGCGCGAAAACGCATTCTTTTACCACCGGCCATTACTCTAGTAATTCTCGCTAAATCAATTATTTTTTGCTCAAACTCTTGCTCTGGCTTTTTCCCTGCTCTTGATCCTTTTTTATTGTCCTTTTTTTTAATCATATTTCAATTAGAATTTTAAGCCGCCTTCCCTGGCTCCTTCGGCCGCCGCCTTGACCCGGCCATGATACTTATTTGCTCCTCGGTCAAAAATGACTCGATCTATTTTTTTTGCGATCGCTCGTTTGGCAAGTTCTTTGCCCACTTCAGCGGCAATCTCAATCGGTTTCTTGCCTGTTACTTTAACGTTCTTGTCACTTGCCGCGCATAAAGTAATCCCCTTGGCATCATCGATTATCTGCAAATAAAAATGTTTTAAGCTGCGGAACACAGTTAGTCTAGGATATTTTTCTTTGCCTAATATCTTTTTCCTAGTTCTTTGCTTGCGCAAGAATATTTTGCTTAATTTTGTTTTTTGCTCGTTTTTCATATTAATTATGCTGCCCCTTTGGCCGCAGCTTTCCCAACTTTGTGCCTTAATACTTCGTCTGCATATTTAATGCCCTTGCCTTTGTACGGCTCAGGCTTTCTGACTTTTCTGATATTAGCGGCCACCTCGCCGACCAATTGTTTATTGCAACCAGAAACAGTTATTACTGGTCCTTCTACCCGACAATCAATTCCCTCTGGTAAATTAAACTCAATTGGATGTGAATAGCCAACATTCAATATTACTTTTCTGCCATTGGCAGCTGCTTTGTAACCGATTCCATTTATTTCCAGTTTTTTTTCAAAACCATGCGTCACACCAACAACCATATTATTAACCAAGCTGCGAAACAGTCCCCAAAGCGCATTTTGATTATGATCAGCTGGTTTGTTCACTGAAATTTTTATTTCTTTTCCTTCGGTATCAATTGACACATTAACCATTGGTGGGATTTCCTGCGATAATTCTCCCTTTTTACCTTTAACAAACAAAACCCGCTGGTTCATTTTGGCTTCAACCCCATCTAAAATCTCAATTGTCAGCTTTCCTATACGTGACATATAATCTTCTTAGTAAAAACTAGCTTAATAGACTTCGCAGATAATTTCTCCGCCCAAGCCGGCGCGTCTGGCTTCTTTATTCGTCATCACTCCCTTGGAGGTTGTGACGATGGCAATGCCAAAATCATTTAAAACCCTGGGCAGATTGCCCTTGCCCGCATACATTTTTCTCCCGGCCTTGCTTACCCGACAGATGGAACTTATTGCAGATTTTTTATCCTGATATTTTAATTTAATTTTAATAAATTTAAAATTGTCCTCAACAGTCGTTGCGTTATTAATATATCTTTCTTTTTCTAAAATTTTTGCAATCGCCAGCTTGATCTTTGAATAAGGCACCAAAACCTCTGCCTTTTTCGCCATGGAGGCATTTCTTATGCGTGTGAGCATGTCTGCGATTGGATCTGTCATTGTCATAGTTATGATCTTAAAAAAATGATAATTTTTCTATTAATTCTCCGATTAGATCATTTACCAACTGCTTCTAGTAACACCAGGGATTTCGCCTCGGTCAGCCAGTTCACGGAAACAAATTCTGCACAAACCAAATTTTCTCATAAAGCCGTGTACCCGGCCACAACGCCAACAGCGCCGGATCAACCGACTGGTATATTTTGGTTTTTTTTGTGATTTTGCGTATTGCGCGGTTGTCGACATATCAATATTTTATTTATCTTCCTTTTTAAATGGAAACCCTAATTCCTGCAGTAATACTTTCCCTTGCTCTTTTGTTTCAGCTGAGGTGGAAATACAGACTTCCAGTCCGTGCATTCTTTCTAGTTCATCCTGTTTAATTTCCGGAAAAGCGACATTTTCTTTAAAACCAAGTGAATAATTTCCACGATTATCAAAACCCTGAGAGCTTAATCCACGGAAATCTCTAACCCGAGGCAAAGTAATTTTTACCAGCTTTTCCAAAAAATCCCACATTCGGCTTTTTCTCAAAGTTACTTTAATCCCGACCACCATTCCCTGTCTAATCTTAAAATTTGAAATTGATTTGTGGGCAGTCGTTTCAATCGGTTCCTGACCGCTTATCCGTCTTAAAGTGTTTTTTACTATCTCAAGATATTCTTTATCCTTTAGCCCAGCGCCAATTCCAACATTTAGCACAACTTTTTTTATTGTGGGCACTGATAACTTGTTTTTGTAACCAAGGCTCTTCATGAGCGCCGGCACAACCTCTTTGCTGTATTGTTCTTTTAGGCTATTCATAATTTATTTCTTTTCTATATAATATACCCTTTCGGCTAAATAATTTATTGATTAATCAATCGCCTCATTACACTTGCGACAAATTCGTATTTTTTTTCTACCCTTCAGATCAGAATCCAATAGTTTGTAGGCCACCCGGACAGATTTATGACATTTGGGGCAAACCAGCATTACGTTTTCAACATTAATCGGATATGGATATTCGATCCTCTGGCCTTTTTCTCCTTCTTTTTTCGGCCTGACATGTTTGTATCTCAAATTCAGCCCCTCAACAATGATTTTTTGTTTGGCCGGAATCACCTGGACAACCTTTCCCTGATTGGACTTTTCTTTTTTTTCTCCCTTTTTTGTCCGCTTGACGCGATCCTTGCCTTTCATTATTTGTACTTTGTCTCCTTTGCGTATTTTCATAATAATAACAAATTTATAAAACCTCTGGCGCTAATGACAAAATTTTATTAAATCCATGTTTTCTCAACTCTCTGGCCACCGGCCCAAAAATTCTTGTGCCTTTTGGCTCTTTGCTTTTTCTGTCAACTATTACTACCGCATTATCGCTGAAACGAATATATGATCCATCAGTTCTCCTTGTTTCTTTTTTTGTCCTGACCACCACTGCATGCAAAACCTCCCCTTTCTTTACCATACTATGCGGTTTGGCTTCTTTTACGCTAACGGTAATAACGTCACCCAATCTAGCGTATCTTTTTTTATATCCATCGAGAACCTTAATACACTGGATCCTTTTCGCTCCGGTATTATCTGCGCATTTTAATATTGTGCTTGCTTGAATCATATATTAGCTGACCCTTTTTATTACTCTCCATCTCTTGTCTTTGCTGAGCGGCCGACATTCTTCAATTATAACTTTATCGTCAACTTGGCATTCGTTTTTTTCGTCATGTGCTTTGTATTTTTTGCTGACGCGGTATTGCTTCAGGTATGTTTTATGTTTCACAATCCTTTCAACCAAAACCACTACGGTTTTATTCATCTTGACACTGACAACTATGCCGCTGTGCTGCCGGCAAATTTTTGATTTTTTTTCTTCTGCCATATTGATTTGAAATTTGATAATTATTCGCCGCTTCGTTCTTTTAATATCGTTAGAATTTTTGCCGAACTTCGCTTTACATCCCTTAGCTCTCTAACGTTTTTCAGCTGTTTACCGGCAACCTTAAAATTTAACTGCTGCCTTTTCTGACAAAGCTCTAAATACATTTTTTCCAGCTCTTCCGTTTGTTTTGCTCTTATTTCCTTTGTTTTCATATTAGTTTCTGGTAACAAATTTCACTTTGACCGGCAATTTATGCCCGGCTAGACGCATTGATTCTCTGGCAATAGTTTCAGTTACACCCGCTATCTCGAAAACAACTGTTCCCGGTCGGACAACAGCGACATAATGATCTGGCGTTCCTTTGCCGCTACCCATAGTTGCCTGCGTTCCTTTGGCCGTGACCGGCTTGTCGGGGAATATCCTGATCCAAACCTTGCCGCCTCTTTTTACATGTCTGGTGATTGCTCGACGGGCAGCTTCTATTTGCTTGGAAGAAACCCAAGACTCTGTCACGGCCTTGAGGCCATACTCGCCAAACGAAACTTCTGTGCTACGACAAGCCGTAATCTCCTTGCGAAGACTCCGTCCTTTATGCCATTTTCTATGTTTTACTTTCTTGGGGACCAACATATATTAATTTTTTTCTTTTGTTGTAACTTCTTTTTTTTCAAAAATTTCTCCGAGATATATCCAGACCTTAATACCGATCACTCCGTAAATTGTATTTGCTTCAACTAAAGCATAATCAATATCTGCTCGCAAGGTATGCAGTGGCACCTTGCCTGAAATCACCTTTTCTGTCCTGGCAATTTCAGCGCCATTCAATCTGCCGGCCACTCTGATTTTCACACCCTTGGCGCCCGCCCTCTCTACTTTTCCAAGAGCTTGCTTCATCGCTCGACGGAACGGAATTCTTTTTTCAATATCAAACTTTATACTTTGCGCAACAATATTTGCATCTAAATTTGGATTTGCGACCTCCTTGATATTAATATTCAGTTTAGCTGTGCGATCGGGCAAAAATTTTTGCCTGATTTCTTTTTTTATGTCTTCAATGCCTGCACCACTCCGTCCGATAATTATCCCAGGCCTGGCGGAATAAATAATAACATTTATCTCTTTGGCGGTTCTTTCAATATTTATTCTAGACACAAAGGCATTTAGCAATTTCTTTTTTAAATATTCTTTGACCAATAAATCCTGCCTTAAAAATTTGGCGTAATTTTTACCAGAAAACCAGCGTGAGTCCCAGCCGCGCGTCTGTTTTATTCTGAAAATTCTTGGATTTATTTTCTTTCCCATAAGACTTGCTTAATTACATGCCAGACTTGCGTCTGAACATTTTTTTAAATAATCCTTTTTCTTTTTTGATATTTTTTCCAACCTGTTGAGCATCGCGATAACCGCCTTGTTTCTTTACGTCAAAATATTCTTCTTGGTGTCCGGCTTCCGCGTCCTTCATGACAGCGTCATTTTTAGGCGTTTCAATTTTTGTTTCATTGGGTTTAGTTGCTATTTCCGCAGCTGTCTTGATTGTTTCAATTTTTTGCTTTTTGGTCTTAGCTTTTCCTTCGCTAGGAACTCTCTCTGCCAAAATTAAACTGATCATAGAAGTCCTCTTTCGGATGGGGGTAGCGCGGCCAAATGCTCTGGGCATCCACCGGTGAAGAGTGGGACCATCGTCAACTCTTATCTCCTGAACAAATAAATTTCCTTTATCTAATTCAAAATTGTGTTCTGCGTTGGCTAAAGCCGATTTCAACAGCTTGACAATTGGTCTGACGGCCTTTTTATTTAACATTGCCAATTGATCAAAAGCCCGCTGCAAATCCAAACTGCGCACTACGGCTGCAACCAAGCGTGCTTTGCGCGGAGAAATTCTGATATAGTTTGCTTTAGCTTTTACCTGCATATTATATTAATTTGCCTTTTGCTTTTATAATTTACTCTTTATATTATTTTCCATCCTTTGATTGAGCTTTGGCGATTTTGCCACCATGAGAAACAAACTTGCGAGTCGGCGAAAATTCGCCCAACTTATGTCCAACCATATTTTCAACGGCCGTTACTTCAACAAAGTCTTTTCCATTGTGCACGCCAAAAGTAAAGCCCACCATTTCAGGGGTAATCACTGCATGCCTGGCCCAAGTTTTAATTACGACTTTTTCGCCTTGCTTAACCAAGCTGGTTTTCTTAATTAGCCTTAAGTCGATATAGGGCCCTTTTTTTAGACTTCTTGACATATTGCGCAATAATTATTTTCGTCTTTTTTTCTTACGTCTCTGTATAATAAATTTATTTGATGCTTTATTTCTTTTGCGGGTAATGAGTCCAAGCGCCGGCTTACCCCATGGAGTCTTCGGATGCTTTAACCCAATAGGGCAACCGCCCTCACCGCCTCCGTGCGGATGATCAACCGGATTCATAGCTTTTCCCCGAACTGTCGGCCGGATTCCCATATGTCTTTTCCTACCAGCCTTGCCAATGTTAATATGCATGTGCTCAGGATTACTAACCTGTCCGATCGTCGCCATACATTCTTTGGGGACTAAACGGATTTCAGATGAAGGCAAGCGCAGCTGGGCGTATTTTCCTTCGACCGCCATCAATTTACACCATGAGCCTGCTGACCTGACCATTTCAGCCCCTCTACCCGGAACCATTTCAATGCTATGAATCAAGGTGCCAATCGGAATATTTTCCAGTATTGTTGCGTTGCCTGCCTTGATTTCAATTTTTGATTTAGAAGAAATAACTTCTTCGTTTATCTTTAACTCTGTCGGAGCGACAATATATTTTTTTTGACCATCTCGATACTGCAACAGCGCTATTCTAGAAGTGCGGCCAGGATCGTATTCTATTGCTTTTACTATCGCTGGCACATCAAATTTGTCTCTTTTGAAATCAATCTCTCTGCAAAAACGCTTTGCTCCGCCACCAATATGCCTAACGGTAATTTTCCCCTGGGCATTGCGTCCGCCTGTTTTTTTCTTGATTCTAATCAAACTCTTTTCCGGTTTTTTCTTTGTGTAACCGGAAGAATCAATCATGCTCATTTGGCGGCGAGCATTGCTAATCGGTTTATATACTTTAATTCCCATATTTTGGTAATTTTATACGCCTTCGTACAATTCAATTTTGTCTCCTGGCCGTAAAGTAACAATTGCCTTTTTGTAAGCCTTGGTTCGTCCGTACCTTCTGCCGGCTCGTACCCGCTTGCCCTCGCGCCGGACAAAATTTATTTTGGCGGGGCTAACTCCGTAAACATTTATAATTGTTTTCTTTATTTCATTTTTGCAAGCATTAACAGGCACTACAAAACAGTATTTGCCAAATTGAACTAAATCAGTCGCTTTTTCCGTAATCAACGGATAATATAGCATACGGTAGGCAGTGGCGTCATCTTTTTGAGAAACCTTTATCGCAGGTGTGTAATTTGATTTTTCCAATTTATTTTCCGGAGAAATCTTTGGCGCGGACTTTTCTGTTTCCTCTTTTTGCTGAGCAACCTGAACTACTGCGGGTTTTTCCGTTTCTTTTAAATCATCGCTTTTCTTTGCCCTGGTCTCTGATTTTTTGGATTTGAAAATTGTATTAATCAATCCCATATGCTTTTATTTTACCAAAAAAGTTTGCTCTACTGTTTTTAACGCGTTTTTTGTCACCAACAAATGCTTGGCGTTCAAAACATCATAAACATTCAAACTATTCGCTGATATCAACGTAATCTTTGGAATATTATTAACCGAACGCGCAATTTTGCTATCCATTTTTTCAATTATCAATAAAACTTTTTTATCCAACTTTATTTTTTTCAATAGTTCAATAATTGGCTTGGTTTTCGCTTCTGCTATTTCTAGTTTTTCCAAAACAGAAACGTTCTTGTTTAATGCTTTTTCTGACAAAACCATAAACAAAGCTCTGGTTTTCATTTTCTTGTTGATTTTCTTTGAAAAATTTCTGTCGCTGGTCGGACCAAAGGTCACGCCACCGCCCACCCATAAAGGAGAGCGAATTGAGCCATGACGAGCTCGGCCGGTGCCTTTTTGCTTCCACGGTTTGCGGCCGCCGCCTCTGACTTCGCCTCTGGTTTTGGCGTGAGCCAAGACCTGCCGCCTATTCGCCAATAGCGCCACTACAGCTTGATGAATCAACTCATCTTTTACAGGTATTTCAAAGACCTTCGGATTGAGGCTGACCTCACCCTTGTCTTCTCCGGTTTGATTATATACTTTTGCCTTGAGCATATCTGATAACATTACTCGGCTGTTTTAATTTCTTGTTCAACGGTTTCAGGTGCTTTTTCTTGCCCCACTTCTTTCACCTCTTTCACCTCTTCTTTTATATCAATTTTATCAGCTTCAATTTTCACTTCCTCGACTATTTTAATTTCTGGTTTGATTGGTTCAAAAGCACCGTCAGCAACGATAAACAATAGTCCATTGCGGGCGCCCGGTACTGCTCCCTTTACAAGAATTTCATTATTTTCAGCATTAATTTCAATCACTTCCAGCCCCTGAACAGTCGCTGTTTGATTTCCCATTTGACCGCCCATCCTGGTTCCCTTGAATACCCTGGCCGGACCTTTGCAGCCGATTGAACCCGGCATGCGCAATTGATCTTTGTGTCCATGACTTTTTTTGCCACCTTTAAATCCGTGTCTGCGCACAACGCCCTGAAAGCCTTTGCCTTTGGAAATACCCTGAATGTCCACTTCATCACCAGCTTCAAAAATTGAAGCGCCGAGCTCTTGGCCAGCTTCTAGCTTGTCATACATGGCATCTCCTTCCGGTAACCGAAATTCTTTTAAATGGCGATATCCGCCGCCCCGGTTGAATATCTTGCTAAAAAAACCTTTTTGCGCATTATTTAATTTGCTGTCTTTCATTTCTCCCCAGGCCAATTGAATGGCTCTCCCGCCGTCATATTCCTTTTTTTGAGTTACATAACAAGGACCAGCAATAATCCGAGTTACTGGTACGATAGTGCCATCTTCCAAAAACTTTTGGCTCATTTCTTGTTTTTTCCCAATTAGGAATTTCATAACTGATTATAATGTTGAGGCATTAGCCTGGCTGGATTAACTTCTATTCTTTTCAAAATTGATTTAGAGCATTGTTTCGCCTGATTAAATCAAAAGTCCGGACTTAACTGCCCGGACAATTGATAGATCGGGTTATCTTAAGTCGAATTTTATTTACGATTTTTCAATAAGACAACTTCTCTAGCTTAATATTTGGCGCCCGGCACTTCGTGGCAATGCGCTACGGTTACCGGAAATCTCCTATTAAACCCCATTTCAAATGCTCTTAATTTACTATGTAAATACTATTACATTTTTCAAGTTCTGTCAACCCTACAATTATTGGCTAAATTTAGGGCTACATCTTGATTTCAATATCAACTCCGGCAGGCAAATTCAAACTCATGAGCGCGTCAATAGTCTTGGGTCCTGGATTCAAAATATCAATCAGCCGCTTGTGTGTTCGCATTTCGTATTGATCTCTCGCGTTCTTGTGCACAAAAGTTGAACTATTCACCGTAAACTTTTTCTTCTCTACAGGCAATGGAATCGGGCCCTTGATAGTAGCTCCCGTCCTTTCGCCGGCTTCGATAATAGTTTTGGTGGATTGATCAATTATTTTGTGATCGTATGCCTTGATCTTGATACGCACGCGCTGAATATTTTCCGTTTTCTTTTCCTCACTTACGCGAGGATTGTTTGATTTTTCGTCTGCCATCTGATCATTTCATTAGATTAGATTATTTAGTGATCTTGGTAACCGCACCGGCACCAATAGTTCTACCACCCTCGCGGATAGCAAATCGCTGTTGTTCTTCCAAAGCAACCGGGGTGATAAGTTTAACATTGATATTAACCGTATCACCAGGCATTACCATTTCTGTGCCTTCTGGTAATTCAACTTCACCGGTAACATCAGTGGTACGCATATAGAATTGCGGTTTGTAGCCTTTGAAAAATGGTTTGTGTCGGCCACCTTCATCCTTGGTTAGGATATAAACTTTTGCTTCAAATTCAACATGAGGAGTTACTGTTCCCGGCTTGGCTAACACTTGCCCACGCTCCACATCTTCTTTCTTTGTGCCACGGAGCAATAGTCCGGCATTGTCTCCGGCTCGTCCTTCGTCCAAAGTTTTATTGAACATTTCCACGCCGGTAACCACAGTTTTTACTGTTGGCTTAATACCGACGATTTCAACTTCTTCATTGATTTTAATGATCCCCCTTTCAATTCTGCCGGTCACTACTGTTCCGCGACCTTCAATTGAAAAAACATCTTCAACGGGCATTAAGAAAGGCTTGTCAATATCTCTTTTTGGTTCGGGAATAAAGCTATCGAGAGCATCAAGCAACTCTTGAATGCACTTAGTCGCTTCTGCGTCGCCAGGATTTTCCAAAGCTTTCAAAGCTGATCCGCGAATAATTGGAGTTTCGTCACCCGGGTATTCATATTTTTTCAATAAATCTCTGATTTCTTCTTCCACTAAATCGATTAATTCTTTGTCCTCAACCAAATCGGTTTTGTTTAAGAAAACAACAATTGATGGAACGCCCACCTGTCTGGCCAATAAAATATGCTCTCTGGTTTGAGGCATAGGACCGTCTGTCGCGGCCACAACCAAAACTGCGCCGTCCATTTGAGCGGCTCCGGTAATCATGTTTTTTACATAATCAGCATGGCCGGGACAATCAACGTGAGCATAGTGCCTTTTTTCTGTTTCATACTCAACATGAGCCGTGGCGATTGTAATACCACGCGCTTTTTCTTCCGGCGCTGAATCAATCTGATCAACAGATTTATCCTGCGCTTTGCCGCCCTTGCCGATTAAATATTTCAAAATCGCGGCGGTCAAAGTTGTCTTGCCATGGTCAACGTGACCAATTGTCCCCACGTTTACATGAGGTTTTGTTCGTTCAAATACTGCTGCCATTGTATTATTCTCCTTTAAGCGGCCCCTAAATTTAATCAGGGTTACAATCCAGCCGCTGAAATTAATTATTATTTTTTGTGCAACTATTATAGCACAAAATATTTATCTTGCAAGTTTATTAAATTTTTCCCGACGAACCACCTGCTCTAATCAACCGGCTCAATATAATACTCATCTTCCTCTTCCCGCCTGAAATCTTTTTCTTCGTCTGTTTCAACATCATTACTCAAAGAAAAATGTGCTGATTGCCAGAGAGACACATCACGGTTAATTCTATCTAATAATTCGTCTTCTGTCAAGTCCCTCACTTCACTTTTGCGTAGCACGCAATTCTCATAATTTCTCAAATCCATCACCACATAGGCATCCCCGTCTTTTCCGTTAATAACGATACACCGGTCACCGGTTCTTTTTATTAAATCTAAGATTTTGTCCCAAGCATTTTGCATATAATTGACGACAGCTTCTTACCGTCCCTTTGCGACTAAGATTGCCTCAACCACATTGGCCGGGACTTCAGAATACTTTAGAAATTCCATTGAGTAGCTGCCGCGCCCCTGTGTCATTGATCGGAGTGAAGTCGCATAACCAAACATTTCAGCCAGCGGCACCTGAGCCTCAACAACCTTGGCATTTGCGCGATCTTTCATTTCATTTATTTGCGCTCTTTTTGAATTTAAATCACCAACCACGTCGCCCAAAAATTTTTCTGGCACCACAGCTTCCACTTTCATAATCGGCTCCAAAAGAACGAGGGAAGCTCTTTTTGTGGCTTCCTGAAAAGCCAGAGAACCGGCAATCTTAAAGGCCGCCTCAGAAGAGTCAACATCATGGAAACTACCATCGTAAACAGTGACCTGAACATCAATGAGCGGATAACCCGCCAGAATTCCTTTGTCTAACGATTCTTTGACTCCCTTTTGAATTGCCGGAATAAATTCTCGCGGGATTGCGCCCCCCTTGACTTCATCCAAAAATTCAAATCCTTCTCCGCGTTCTCGAGGAGAGACTCTAAGCCAGCAATGACCATATTGTCCGCGGCCACCTGACTGACGAACATATTTTCCCTCTGCTTCTGCAGTCTTTTTAATTGTTTCTTTATAAGCCACTTGCGGTTTACCAATATTAGCTTCCACACCAAATTCTCTTTTCATTCGATCAACCAAAATATCCAAATGAAGTTCCCCCATGCCGGAAATAATTGTTTGCATTGTTTCTTCGTCAGTGCGAATTCTAAAGGTCGGGTCTTCTTCAGCCAATTTTTGCATAGCCATACCCATTTTTTCCTGATCAGCCTTGGTTTTCGGTTCAATAGCAACTGAAATAACCGGCTCGGGAAATACAATGTTTTCCAGGATAACCGGTCGACTCTCATCGCAAAGAGTATGCCCTGTAAAAGTATTTTTCAAACCAATAACCGCGACTATTTCACCAGCAAAAGCTTCACTAACCTCCTCTCGATGATTGGCGTGCATACGCACTAAACGTCCGATTCTCTCTTTATTATTAGTGAAAGTATTTAATACATATGAACCTGACCTTAAAGCTCCTGAGTAAACGCGCACAAAACAAAGCTTGCCAACATATGGATCAGTGGCAATCTTGAATGCCAAGCCGGCAAAAGGCTCTTCATCGCTGGCGTTCACAGTAATGACTTTTTCAGGATCGTTTGGATCAGTGCCCTGCATTGGTGGAATTTCAAGTGGTGAGGGCAAAAAGTCGACAATCGCGTCAAGTAATGCCTGAACTCCCTTGTTCTTCAGAGCGCTGCCAACTAAGATTGGTACAATTTTGTTTTCTATTGTCGCCTTGCGCAAAACTCTTTTTAAGTCTGCGACGGGGATTTCTTCTCCGGCTAAATATTTATCCATCAAAGCTTCATCGTTTTCAACTATAGCTTCGACTAATTTTCCACGGTATTTTTCTGTTTTTTCTTTCATGTCTTCGGGAACATCGATTTCATTAATTTTTATTCCGAGGTCATCCTCATGAATGTAAGCTCGCCTTTCAAATAAATCAATAATTCCTCTAAATGTTTCAGCCGCGCCGATCGGCAACTGAATAGGATGAGCGGCCTTGGTCAATCTCTCATAAATAGATTCCATGTCAGCATAAAAATCCGCGCCCATGCGATCCATTTTATTAATAAATCCCAAGCGCGGAACATTGTATTTCACGGCCTGATGCCATACAGTCTCAGACTGCGGCTCCACACCGGCTACGCCGTCAAAAACTATCACGCCGCCATCAAGCACACGCAAAGATCGTTCCACTTCGGCGGTAAAATCCACGTGGCCGGGAGTGTCGATAATATTAATTCTTTTGCCGTTCCAAAAACAAGTGGTGGCGGCAGAAGTAATAGTGATGCCTCTTTCCTTTTCCTGTTCCATCCAGTCCATTTCCGCCTGTCCTTCATGAACTTCTCCTATCTTATGTTTTTTCCCAGTGTAAAATAAAATGCGCTCGGAAACCGTAGTTTTACCGGCATCAATGTGAGCGATAATACCTATATTTCTGGTATTTTCTAAAGAATATTCTCTCGGCATATAAATTATGATGCGAATGACGCGAATCTTTGTGCGAATGACGCGAATCACAAATTACAGATTAATGAATTCGTTTTATTCGCATATTCGCAACAATTGCATTACATTCGTATATTCGTACAATTTTTATTTTTAATAACGCGCAAAGTGAGCAAAAGCTCTATTAGAATCTGCCATACGGTGAACGTCCATTTTCTTTTTTACTGCATCGCCCTCATTATTCAAAGCAGCCACCAATTCATTTGTCAATTTTACTGACATAGGCTTGCCTTTTTTATTTTTAGCCGCTGTAATCAACCAATGCAAAGACAAAAAAACCCGGCGCTCTCCGCGCACAGGATACGGTATTTGGTAGTTTCCGCCGCCGATTCTCCGGCCGCGAACCTCCATTTGAGGGGTAACATTTTTTACTGCTTGATCAAAAACACTGAGTGCATTGGGATACTCTTCTTTATTGATCTTGCCGGTTGCAATCATTTTTTCGATTTCATCAAAACAATTATAAATCACCTTTTGAGCGATAGACTTGTCGCCATCATTCATTAGATAATTTATAAATTTAGCCACCAGAGTAGAATTATAGCGAATGTCCGGCTTTAACTTTCTTTTTGGCGCTTGTTTCCCTCTCATAACAATATTGAAGTTGGTGTAGATTCACGCGAAATAATATGCTCACGACCCGGGTTTCTTCCCGCGATAACGAAAACCTTTTATACCGCATTACTCCCAACTTAGTTGATTGGTTAATTAGTTAATTAGTTAATTGGTTAATTGGTTGATTTAAATTTGATTTGAACAAAAAATCACCGATATCAACTATTAAACCAATTATCAGCAATTTTATTTTGCTTTTTTTGCTCCGTACAAAGATCGAGACTGCTTCCGGCCATCCACTCCCTGCGTATCATACACGCCACGAACAATATGGTAACGAACACCAGGCAAGTCTTTTACTCTGCCGCCGCGCAACATGACAATTGAGTGTTCCTGCAAATTGTGTCCCTCACCAGGAATATAGGTTGTTACCTCCTGGCCATTTGACAAGCGCACACGAGCGATTTTTCGAAGGGCTGAGTTCGGCTTTTTCGGAGTCGTAGTAGTCACTTTCAGACACACTCCACGTTTGAAAGACGCTCCCTTTTTTAATGTTCGGCGTCGTCTTTTTAAAGTATTAAAAACAGTTTGCAAAGCCGGTGTTTTTGACTTTGATTTCGCGCTTTTTCGTCCCTGTCGGACTAATTGATTTATTGTTGGCATAATTATTAATAAAAAATAGCCTAGCTAAGCTATATTAATTCGATATTAGGATATCACACAAATTTGCATAGGTCAAGAGCTAGAGCAACCACTTATAAACAAGGTCTATTGCTCCGTAAAGCAGACGGCTAAGCAAATTGATGTTTAAAAAGCTATCGAAGATTATTATCATCATTAATATTAATGGTCCCTGATGTTCCAAGGATTCCCTGACGCCCGCATATTTAACATCAGAAATAAAAGCAAATAAAACCTTAGAACCGTCGAGCGGCGGTAGAGGAATTAAATTGAATAACATTAAAATAATGTTGATAAAAATTGCCAGCGACAGAAAAATTGCCAATAAATTTAAATTTCCACCCTCATAACCATAGGCTAGAAATAACGGATGCAAGGCAGGAAAAATTATTTTGAAAGCGATAATGAAAACCACCGCGCAAATAAAATTTGACAATGGGCCGGCTATGGCTACTACCGCCGGGCCAAATCTCGGCCATTTCAAATTGTATGGGTTGAAAGGCACCGGCTTGCCCCAGCCAAAACCGACCAGAAGCAACATGGCAAAACCAACCCAGCTAATATGAGATAATGGATTGAGCGTTAATCTTCCATTCATTTTTGCTGTCTGATCTCCGAGTGCAGTGGCGGCCAGCGCATGAGAAAACTCATGGATAGTCAAAACAAAAACTATGGCCGCGACCCAGGCGAGCAAAACCAGAGGCTGATCAATTAAATTCATTATTATCATAATTCTGTTGACAGAGATGAGTTTTTGTCCGAATCAACCAATTAACTAATTAACGAATCAACAAATCAACTAACGCATCTTGTCAAATTATATCACATATGATAGTATATATCCAGTTAACAAATAAGTAAACTCAATATGGCAAAAATTTGCGAAAAATGCGGCAAGCGTCCAAACACCGCCAACCAACGAAGTCATTCAAAGGTCGCCACCAAAAGGCGCCAGTTTCCGAATTTACAAAGCAAAAAAGTAGACGGAAAAAGAATGACTATGTGTACAAAATGCATCAAGACGTTAAGCAAGGTTCGATAAAAAAGTAGAATAAAAAAACACGGCTTCCGAAGCTGTGTTTTTTGTTTTGAATGCATCAAAATTAGACAAAAAATATCACCACCATTGACAAAACATAAAAGATTGATAATATATAATGTAACACAAGAACAAAACAGGAGGACCCAATGGAAGACCAGACGATTATTGATGATGTGACCCACGTTGCCGCAACACTTGCGGCGAAAGGAATTACCATTACTGCCAGCCAAGTTGTCCATCTTACGCTGGCTCTTCAGAAAAACATATCCGCTATCCAGATGCGGCTTGACGAAGGCAACACTTGCGTAATGGATCTGCGGCACTTCGATTACTCATTCTCTCTGCCGAGATTCTTTGTCTACAAGCACAATGAATTCAACCCCTCTTATGTTTTTACAAGAGAAGAAACCATCATAGATAAAACTACTGCCGCCGCATAACTGACAATCCACCACAGCCCTCACCGGCTGTGTTTTTTTTACTTGCCATGAACTTAAGGAATGTAGTGAGGTATATAGTTCATAGTCTTGATAATTTTGTTAAAACAAGCTACTGTAGTATAATTAACACGTAATCAATAATTATTGTATTTTATGTTTTACAAGAAAAAAAGTTTTTACATTATTTTAATCATAATCATCGCGCTCATTGCCGGCGGAATTTATTTTACAAAAAAGCCCACCTCGCCGGAATATGATCTTGTTGTCGCGGAAAAAGGAGAACTGATTCAGGAAATCAGCGTTACCGGCACAGTCAAACCGGCCGAAGAAGTGTCGCTCGCCTTTGAAAAATCAGGCAAGATTTCTTTCCTGCCAATAAAAGTTGGAGACAAAGTTAAAGCTGGTCAATTGCTGGCCAGCGAGAGCAACGCTGATCTGGCGGCTCAATTAAAGCAAGCCGGTGCCAGCGTTGACAGCGCCCGCGCTCTGCTCCTCCAATACCAGGCCGCCCGCGATAGCGAACAGGCAAAAATGGATGAATACAAAGCCGGCGCCAAACAAGAAGAAATCCAGCTGGCCGAAACAGCTGTCAGCAATGCGCAAAAATCCTTGACTGACGCGGAAAACAATTTATTAAACGTTAAATCCAAGGCTGAAGCGGATCTTGACGAGGACTATGCCGGCACGCTGAATGCTCTTGCTGCTTCCATTAATGTTGCCGAAAACACTCTCAATACTCTCAATAATATTCAAACAACTTCTTTTTATTCAACTGATCAGAATGGAATAAAATTCGCCTCTGAAAAAGAAGCTATTGTTTTGAGCCTGCTCGGTCAATCCGGCGCCGGCTTCTGGTCCAAGACAAGTTTATCGCAATTGTCCGGTGGCGCCAAAGGCCTAGTCAACAGCACAAAAGCTGATCCGACGCGCGCCAATATTGACTCCACGCTCGCTTCGGTCAAATCAACTTTGCAAACAATCAAAACATCACTTGGCAATCTGCCGATATCCGTCACCATGAGCAGCGCTGACATTCTGAGTATTAATACGGAAAAAACAAATATTAATGCTGAAATTTCCGCCCTGTCCGCCAAAGGGCAGGCGCTGGCCGTTCAAAAGGCCACCAATGAAAGCGCCATCTTTACGGCCGGGGCTAGCATTACTACGGCACAAAATACTTTGGCCACGACAAAAGACGAACTCCAAATAACCAAATCCGGCTACACGGCCGAACAGCTCGCTGCGCAAGAAGCAAAAGTAAAACAAGCCGAGGCAAACGCGGCCTCGCAGGAAGCGCAGATTAAATATGCCGAAGCCAATGTGCAAAATTATCAGGCGCAAATCAGCAAAACCACGATTCATTCGCCAATTGTCGGCATTGTCACTCTCGTAGACACTAAACTGGGCGAGATCGTGGCGGCAAATTCAAACATTATAAAAATTATTTCTGAAGCCAAATATCAAATTGAAGCCAATGTGCCGGAAGTTGATATTGCCGATATAAAAATTAATGACCCGGCCAAAGTTACTCTTGACGCTTATTCAAGCGACACCGAATTCGGAGTCAAAGTAATCTTGATTGACCCGGCTGAAACTATAATTGATAATGTACCCACCTACAAAGTAACTTTTGAATTTTCAGAAGAAAACGAACTCATTAAACCGGGCATGACCGCTGACCTGGATATTCTCACAAACAAAAAAGACAATGTCATTAGCGTTCCTCAACGGGCGATATTAAAAAAAGACAATAAAAAAATTGTACGAATTCTGAATGCTGACGGAATTGATTTCAAGGAAACTGAAGTTAAAACCGGACTACGCGGCTCAAATGGTAACATTGAAATCCTTTCCGGTGTGAATGAGGGCGACAAAATTGTTATCAGCATTAAAAACGGGGATTAATTTGTATTAGTTATCAAAATTATTAGTAATATTTGTAAAAATTTGTAAATTTGTTTTTTGCGTTAATTCGTGACTATGTTAATCAAAGCCAGCAATCTAAACAAAGCATACGAAAATGAAGAAGTAAAAACAGTCGCACTGAAAGAAGCTACTTTTGAAATAGAGCAAGGCGACTTTGTGGCCATCATGGGGCCGTCGGGATCGGGCAAATCAACCTTGATGCACATCATTGGATTTCTTGATAAACCAACCAAGGGCGAATATTTTTTCAAAGACAAAAACACAACCGATCTGGACGAAAATCAACTGGCCGCCCTCCGCAATAAAGAAATTGGTTTTGTTTTTCAGTCTTTTAACCTACTGGCCCGGACAACGGTTTTTGACAATGTCAAATTGCCTCTTGTTTACAGCGATCTTCCAAGTTCACAACACAAAACGCAAACAGACAAAGCCATAAAAGCCGTTGGTCTGGAACACCGCCGAGATCATTTCTCCAATCAGCTTTCCGGCGGAGAAAAACAACGTGTAGCCATTGCGCGAGCGCTGGTTAACGACCCGGACGTAATCCTGGCTGATGAGCCAACGGGAAATCTTGATTCTAAATCCGGCGCCGCCATTATGAAAATACTTCAAGATTTAAATAAACAAGGAAAAACAATTATCATGGTTACGCACGAACAAGATGTGGCGGATGCGGCAAAACGAATAATTTTCATGAGGGACGGACTCGTTTCAACTGACAAACAAGTAAAAACCCGGCACATTTTTAAAGATGGTGACGATTTGGCGAAGTAAAGAAACTAGAAATTTGAAACTGGAAATTAGGGTTGAAACTAAAATTTTCAAATAAAACTACTATGGAAAATAAAAAACGTGATTATGTTGAATTATGTAATTTAGATGTATATAAATTAGCTCGTGAACATAGCGTATTGGTTTGGGAGATTTACAAAACGCTAGATTGGCAAATGAAAAAAATCATGGGCGATCAGGCAGTTAGAAGCACTGATTCGGTCGGGGCAAACATTGCCGAAGGATATGGAAGATTCCATTATGGGGACAAAAACAAATTTTATTATAACGCTCGCGGCTCATTATTAGAATCACGACATTGGCTGGAACTATTTTATGAGAGAGGCTTTATTGATAAAGAAAAATTTAAAAAAACGATTGGCTTAAGTGAACAAATTTTAATTAAACTGAACGGCCTAATAAAATCACAACTGGATCGAAAAAAAACAGCAACCAGAAACCAGAAATTTGAAACTGGAGATTAGGGTTAAATTAGATTTTTTTGTACCCCTCAACCCCAATTTCTAATTTCAATTTCCAACCTCGACCCTAGTTTCTAATTTCTAATTTCCAGTTTCAACTTTCCAATTCCCCCATGTTTATCCAAACGACAATCAAACAATCGCTAAAAAATCTACGCGCTCAAAAAATGCGTTCTTTTTTAACTATGCTCGGAATTATTATCGGAATTTCTTCAATAATTATCATTACGTCTGTTGTTGCCGGAGCACAAAGTCTGATTACCAATCAATTTAAAAGCATTGGCTCAAATGTAATCAGTATTATGCCCGGCGGCGGAGACGAAGACAGCCCGCCGGCGGCCGCTATGGGAATTGTAATCACCACTCTTTCGGACGATGACACAAAAGAAATCGCCAAAATTCCTCACGTAGAAGCGGTCTCATCATTTGTCAGCACCACGGAAACCATTTCCTGGTCAAATCAAAAAACCACTGCTTCAATTTACGGAACTTCCGCCAGCTACCCAAAACTAGCCGACATCACAACGGCTCAGGGCAGTTTTTTCACAGAAGAAGACGAACGCAATATTAGCGACAGCGCAGTAATCGGCCAACAGGTAAACGAAGAGTTATTTGCCGGAATAAATCCGATCGGCGAAAAAATTAAAATAAAAAACAATAAATTCGTTGTCATCGGCGTGCTGGAAGCGGTCGGCACAGCCGGCTTTCAAAATATCGACAACATGGTTTTCCTGCCAATCACAACCGCGCAAAAAAAAGTTGTCGGCATTGATCACCTCGGATTTATCCGCGCTCGGGTTGACTCTGAAGAAAACATGGACCAGACAGTTGAAGAAATAAAACTCCTGCTTCGCGATCAACACAACATTGAAAATCCGGAAAACGATGACTTCACTGTTCGTAGTACGGCCGACGCTATGCAGGCGCTCGGCACCGTAACTAATGCTTTACAATTTTTTCTAATTGCCATTGTTTTCATCTCGCTCATTGTTGGCGGCATTGGCATCATGAATATTATGCTGGCCTCCGTAACAGAGAGAATTAAAGAAATCGGTCTACGCAAAGCAGTCGGCGCCACGGGGAACCAGATAACCAATCAATTTCTAACTGAAACAATTATAATTTCTTTTCTGGGCGCAATTATTGGAATCATGATCGGAATATTTATTTCCTATTTAATTTCAATAATCGTTAATAAACTCGACTACGACTGGGATTTCAGAATTACACTTTTTTCAATCATTTTGTCCTGCGTTTTTGCTTTTGCCATCGGCCTGATCTTCGGCATCTATCCCGCAAAAAAAGCGGCCAGGCTCGATCCGATTACAGCTCTGCGTTATGAATAATAAAACTAGAAATTAGAAACTAGAGACTGGGGTTGAAGTTATCTTGTTAACGCCAACTTGCCTCAACCATAATTTCAAATTTCCAGTTTCCAGTTCTATGTTTCTCCCAATCAAAATCGCCTTATCAACTTTCACCAAAAACAAGGGCCGCACTGTCCTGACGGTTCTTGGAATTGTGATCGGGATCACCGCGGTAATTGTCGTGCTGTCAACCGGCCAGGCGATTAAAGGTTTGATCGTCGGTGAACTGGAAGCTTTTGGCACGGACTTTATTGAAATAGAAGTCAAAACTCCGCAAACAGCCCAAACCTCAATAGATAATGCTTTTTCCATGATCGGCGGCTCGGTTATTACGACACTGAAACAAGAAGATGCCGAAGCTGTCGCCCGCCATCCAAATATCAAAAGATATTATGCCGGCGTAATGGGACAAAAACTAGCTAATTATGAAAGCGCAATTAAAAAAGCTCTTTTATTTGGCACCAATGCTGATTTTATTGACATTGATACTGCGGAAATTGAAACCGGCCGATTTTTTACCGAGCAAGAAGACAAAGGTCTGACAAAAGTAGTTGTGCTCGGCGCTAAAATTAAATCTAAATTGTTTGGCGAACAAGATCCGCTCAACGAATCAATAAAAATCGACAAAGACAAATTCCGAGTCATCGGCACACTGAAAGAAAAGGGCGCTTCCTTTGGTATGGACATGGACAATATGATTTTCATGCCACTCAATACTTTACAAAAAAGAATCCTGGGCATTGATTATGTTTCTTTTATAATCGCTCAAATGAACGACACTGATCAAGGCGACCAAACAGTAAAAGACCTGAATTTAATAATGCGCGAACAGCATAAAATTTCTGATCCAAACAAAGATGATTTCGCAATCATCAGCATGGATCAAATGATGGCCATGATGGATACTGTGATTTACGGAATTCAAATTTTATTAATTGCGCTCGGTTCAATTTCTTTAATCGTTGGCGGTGTAGGCATTATGAATATCATGTATGTTTCTGTAACGGAGAGAACTTTTGAAATTGGATTGCGCAAAGCTAACGGCGCAAAGCACAAAGATATTCTGTGGCAATTTTTGTCTGAAGCAATAATTTTAACTTTAGCCGGTGGCATAATTGGTATTATAATCGGCATCGCAATCTCCTGGCTGGTTTCCATCATCGCCACCGCGCAAGGATTTACCTGGGCTTTTTCAATTTCCTGGAACGGATTAGTTATTGCTGTTTTAATGTCAATCATTGTTGGCGTTATTTTCGGACTTTATCCCGCACGGCAGGCCGCGAAGAAAAATCCGATTGAAGCATTGAGGCATGAATAACCTTAAAAAGTTCACGGCCCTTTAGGGCTGCAGTGAAGTATCGAAATTTTCAAAAGTCTTTTCATAGTGTTACAATAAAATCGCAAATAACTAATCGAGTTAAAATCTATGAAAACGAAAACCGTAATTTTCTTCACAATCTTGGCTATTGTTTTTTGTTCAGCGGCAACTGCTAGTGCGAAATCCATTGCCGAAACCACCAAAGGAAAAATTTTGTTACAAGTTCAGGAAAACGGCGAAGCCTGGTATGTTTACCCAGTTGACTTAAAACGCTATTATTTAGGTCGCCCAATTGACGCTTTTAATGTCATGAAAACTTTGGGGCTCGGAATCAGCGAACAAACCTATAATAATTGGGACGGCTTTTCACCGGCCCAATACGCTGGGCGGATTGTCCTACGAGTTGAAAAAAACGGCGAGGCTTATTATATTGACCCAAGCAACAAACAACTACTTTCACTTGGGAAACCAGGTGATGCCTGGTTACTCATGAAAACCATGGGGCTCGGAATCACAAATGCGAACCTGGAGCAAATTGAAATGGGAACAGGTGGAGCAAGTTTAAATGTCGATCTCGGTGAAGTTTGTCCAATGGATATGAAACGCTACACGAACACAACCGACAAATACACTTTTTGTTATAACGACAAAGGCGAAGTAAAAGAAAACGCTGATCACACAATCTCTTTTGCAAGGTTAAAAGGCGGGTCTCTTGATGGAATCGGTCAAGACATTGATTTCTATAGCTCAATCCAAGAATACCGAACCATGCTAATGGGCAATACCTCTACGTGGCATGCTTCAAATAACGCAGAAGGCACCTATGCTGAAATGATTACTCAAGACTTCGATGATAACACTGCATATCATATTGTCGCCCAGAATCAAATTAGCAAACATCTCGTTACCCTGTCCTACCTTATGGCTGATAGTGACGAGCAGTTTTTTATGGACGGCCTTTGGAATACTTTTGAATTTACTGAAACTGAAGCAAATTCCGTTAATGCATGGAAATCAAGTATTACTCTAGGAACTTGTCCAACCAATGCCGATCTAAAATACTTTAAACAAGATTACCAAGCCACTGAGCATTATGAATTTTGTTATGATCCGAACTGGGTATTAACATTAGCTAATGGTAACAAAGTAAAAATCACACCACCTGTCCAAAACGGCAAACAATTGCAAGGTGAATTTGCCGTTGATCTATACATGGACAAAATTCAGTGGCTATACAATAATCAAAAAAATGAATCTGAATATACAAATCATGTTGAACAAGTCACTACCAACAACAACTGGTCACTGGAATTTGATCATATCAAGTGGCTCTCATCAGTTGGAGATGGCATCAATATGCCGGCAAGCAAAAGCGCTTATCATTATTTTGAAATCTATGACCAAAATGATTCATACTACGGCCGACGCGCTACTTTCTTTTTCAACGGCGACATCGAGGGCTATGATTTCTCTTCCTTTAAAGATGACCTCCTATCAACATTCAAATTTTTCCCGACTGAATAAAATCAAATAAAAAAATCGCCTCGCAAGCCAGGGTGATTTTTTTATTTAAAAATTATCTTCTCATTCAACCATTTTTATTTTAGCTTTCTTTATGCTACAATTACAACAATAAAACAATTTAACAATATACTTCTATATGCAACCGCTAAAACAATACTTTTTGACGGCCGTCAAAAATCAAGCTTCTGATCTGCACCTGGTTGGAGAAGAAAAACCAATCTTGAGAATTCAGGAAGAATTAAACCCGATCGAAGACTCCCTATTGCCAAGCGCTGAGCTCGAATCGGCCATAATGAAAATTTTAAATGATAAACAAAAAAAAGCTTTTGAAAAAAATCTTGAGCTTGATTTTGGTTATGAATTGGAAAACTATCGATTTAGAATAAATTTGCATCGGCAACAAGGAAAAATAGGCTTAGCCGCCAGACTTATTCCTGAACAAATCCCCTCCCCGAAAGAATTGGGGCTTGAAAAGCCGCTACTCGACTTTACCACCCTGATTGACGGATTGGTCCTGATTGTTGGTCCGGCCGGCTGCGGGAAATCAACCACCATTGCCAGCCTGATTGAACAAATCAATCAGACCAGAAAAGCCCACATAATTACCATTGAGGATCCGATTGAATTTATTTTCAAAGATCAACAAAGCTTAATTGAGCAAAGAGAAATCGGCACCGACACAAAATCTTTTTCCGCCGCGCTCAAGCATGTCCTGCGCCAGGATCCGGACGTAATTATGGTCGGAGAAATGAGAGACCCGGAAACCATTGCCACCGTGCTAACAGCCGCAGAAACCGGCCACCTGGTTTTCTCCACCCTGCACACTTCCTCTGCCGCGGAAACTATTGAACGCATTGTTGATGTTTTCTCAGGCGATAAACAAAAACAAGTGCTGGTCCAGCTGAGCTCTGTTCTGCGCGGAGTTGTCGCTCAGCAACTTTTGCCAGCCAAGAGCGGAGGACTGATAGCGGCGAGAGAAATTTTACTTAACAATCCGGCGATTGGCAATCAGATACGGTCAAACAAAATCAGCCAGATATATTCAGCCATCCAGACGGGGAGAAAAGACGGTATGATCTCCATGGCGCAAACCATAAATCTATTGCTTGAAAAAGATCTGATCACTGAGGAAATCGCCCGCAACCGAAGCGAAAAATATAAAAACATTTAGTTTCCGCCCTCTCGATTATCTCGAGAGGGCGTTTTTTATTAATTTAAACAAAATAAATCATAAAAAATCAACCAGAACCATTTTGCTTTGCCCTCAAATATGTTATAATTAAAACGTTAAAATATAATGCTTCATTATGAGATTACCTGATCAAACACTGGGGAAAATATTGATCAAAAATAAAATCCTCCGGCAAGGAAAAGTTGAAAAATATCTGGAACAAGCACAGAAAGAAGCCATTTCTTTGTATGATTTGGTTATTACTCAGGAAACAATCGACAGAGAAAAACTGGCCAGGATGATTGCCGAACACTTCAATGTCAATTACATCAGCCTGGATGAAATAAAAATCGATCCCCAAATTCTGCAAATTATGCCGGAAATCGTGGCAAAAAAAAGCCTGGCTGTTGTTTTTGGCAAAGATAAAAACGGTATCCATCTGGCGATGAATAACCCCGCTGACCAAGAATTCATAGACAACTTCTCCAAACGCGTTGACCAGAAAGTTATTTTATATTTTGCCGACCAGGAAAGCATCAGCAAAATTCTAAACCAATATCCTAGCTCAGCCAAGGACTCTAAACTTGAAGATCTGGTTACCAGGCTTGACAACCGGCTGTCAAAAGCCGAGGATCTACCGATTATCAAAATTGTTGATAAACTGCTCCAGCTCGGCTACGCCAACAAAGCGTCTGACATCCACATTGAGCCTCATGAAGATAAAACCGTTGTGCGCCTGCGCATTGACGGAATTTTGCATGAAATAAGCGTTCTGCCAAAGCATCTTCATGACCTGCTCGTCACCAGGATTAAAATCCTGTCCCGCCTGCGGACTGACGAACACCGCGCGGCCCAAGACGGACGACTGCGCTTCATAGCGGATAAAATAAAAGTTGACGTCAGAGTATCAATCGTGCCGGTAATTTACGGCGAAAAAGTTGTCATGCGCCTGCTGTCAGAAAAAGCGCGGCAATATGATCTGGAAAATTTAGGCTTCAATCCGCGTGATCTTAAGCTGATAAAAAACAATATTGATAAGCCGTGGGGCATGATCCTTGTTACCGGGCCGACGGGCTGCGGTAAAACAACCACGCTTTATTCGATTATAAAAATTCTTAACAAAGAAGAAGTAAACATTTCAACCATTGAAGATCCGGTGGAATACGATATTGAAGGCATCAATCAGATTCAGGTCAATTCAAAAACAAACCTGACCTTTTCCAAAGGGCTCCGCGCCATCGTGCGGCAGGATCCGGACATTATCATGGTCGGCGAAATCCGCGACGAAGAAACGGCCAAAATCGCGATTAATTCCGCCATGACCGGCCATTTGGTGCTGTCCACGCTCCACACCAATGACGCGGCCACCACTCTCCCACGTCTCTCAGACATGGGAGTCAAACCGTTTTTAATCGCCTCAACCATCAACATTGCCATTGCCCAGCGCCTGGTCAGAAAAATCTGTCCAAAGTGCCGCTATAAAACCAAAGCCAGTCCTGAAACATTGGCACTGATTCAAAAACAACTTTCCGCCGAAATTATAAAAAAGTATAAACTTGATCAAAACCTTGTTCTTTACTATGGCAAAGGTTGCGCCGCCTGCCAGCAAACAGGCTACCAGGGCCGGCAAGGAATATTTGAAATTTTGGAGATGAACGAAGAAATAAAAAAACTAATCATGGAGAAAGCCAATGCCTCAACCATCAAAGCCAAAGCTGTTGAACTCGGCATGCTACCAATGATGGAGGATGGCCTTTTACGAATGCTTGAAGGCGGTACCACTATTGAAGAAATCCTGCGGGTAACGCGCGAATAACAATCTCTTATGGACAAAATTATGAATTCCAAAAGAAAAAACAAACTTCGCCAGCCAATCGTTTTTGGTGGAATTTCTCAAAAAGCAATTCTTTTATTTACCAAAAATCTGGCCATAATGCTGAAATCCGGATCCACTCTGTCGGAAGCATTGGCTGTTCTGCAAAAACAGGCGACAGCCAAGCTAAAAATTCTTTTAACCGGCATTATTGAAAAAACAAACAAAGGGGTTGAATTTAGTCTGGCACTATCAAAATATCCAAAAACTTTTTCTGAAATCTACATCAATATTATAAAAATCGGAGAACAATCAGGCACACTGGAAAAAAATCTGGAATATCTAGCTGATCAGCTGGACAAAAGCTACAAGCTGCATAAAAAAATTGTCAGCGCCATGCTCTATCCGGCCATAGTGATAACCGGCATTCTTTTTCTCGGCATAGGAATCGCTGTTTTTATTCTGCCAAAAATCAGTCGGTTATTTAAAAGCTTTCGCGTTGAACTGCCCTGGTCAACAAAAGCGCTGATCGCTGTTTCTGATTTCATTCAAAATCACGGCTTGCTGACTCTAATAGTTGCGGTGATGATTATTGTTTTGTTCATATTTCTATCCCGCCAAAAATTCGTCAAGCCATTTACACATAAATTATTTCTAATGATCCCGCTCATCAAACAGATTTCTCGAAATTCTAACTTGTCAATGTTCTACCGCAGTTTGAGCATCCTGCTCAACAGCGGAGTGACTATTGACGAAGGAATGCGCATCTGTACCAAAACAATCAACAACGTGCATTATCAAAAACATTTGGAAATAGTCAATTCAAAAATAAAAAGCGGCGGATCGCTATTCGACGCGCTCACGGATCACCCGAAATTATTTCCGGCAACCGACGTTCAGATCATTACCGTTGGCGAAGAATCGGGGTCCATGGCCAATGCCCTTGCTTACAGCGCCAGTATTCATGATGATGAACTTGATGATATCACTCAAAATTTAACGACTCTCTTGGAACCCATTTTGTTCATATTTCTCGGCCTGATGGTCGCCCTACTCGCGCTGTCAATCATTACGCCAATTTATTCAATCACCGGCCAATTTAATCGCTAATTATGAACGGCTTCACTTTAATTGAAATAATAATAGTTATGGCGATTGTCGCCATGATTGCTGGCGTAACCGTGCCTTTTTATATTTATTTTCAAACCTTCAGTTTATTGGAATCAGCCAAATCAGAAGTAACCCAGCAAGTCATTCTGGCGCAAGAAAAAGCCAAAAGCGGCTATCAGGATTCAAGCCACGGCGTTTATTTTAGTAATAATCAATTTATTGTTTTTCAAGGGACCACTTACGCTTCGCGCGACCAAGCTGAAGACGTGATTTACTCATTACCCGCCAATGTCAGCTTTTCCGAAACTAAAGAAATCGACTTTGCTATAAAATCCGCCCTACCCGCGGCGCCAAAAAGCATTTCAATAATCCATAACGCCCTGACCGACATTGAAAATATTACGGTAAACGCCGAAGGATTAGTTTATTAAAGAACATGAATATTCAACAAAAAAATCAACAAGGCCAAAACCTGATTGAAATTATTATCGCCATTGGTCTTTTTTTAATTGTGGCCGCCGGCAGCATGATGATTCTTGTCCGATACCTGGACACCTTTACAGCTACCGCCGAATTGACGCAGGTTAAATATATTGCCCAGCAGGGATTTGAAGCAGTGCAAAGTATCAGCTACAATTCCTGGCTATCTCTGGCTGACGGGACATCCGGCATTAACAATTCATCCGGCGAGTGGCAACTTCAGGCAGAACCAAATTTAATCAAAGAAAAATATACACGCTCAATTATTATTGCGCCGGTTCAGCGCGACGGCAACTGCGATTTGATTGAAAGCGGTGGCACGCCGGATCCCGATACCAAGATGATTACTGTCAACGTAAACTGGAACTCCGCCAAAGGCGCAAAAACAAAATTCTTCAGTAAGCTCTACGCTCGCTGGTATGATCCGACCACTTGTTCCGCCGCCGGAGAAGCGGGCAGTCTGGAAATTGACGTGTCGAACGCACGAATAGACGCCACCCAAAAATCACTCATAGGTGTTATGTTGCACAATAATGGAACCGTTCCTATTACTATCGACAAAATGACCCTGACCTGGACTAAACCGGGAGAAATTACCTACATAAAAATCAATACCACCAACTACTGGCACGCCACAAATGGAATTGGCACGCCCCAGGGCGCCCAACCATCAGGCACTGAGCTTGATATTGTGAACTTTGGCCTTGACGCCGGACAAAGCTATGACGTGGATGCATTCCGCTTCAATGAAAAAGTTGACAGCTCAACCTTTACTATTACGGCAACAATGAATGACGGCAGTTCAGTTACAGAAGTGACCACGCCTCCTTTTGTGCCATAAAATTATATGCAAAAAGGCTTTACTCTAATCGAAATTATCATCTATCTGGCGATCATAACGACTATCCTCATCGCCTCACTTAATTTTGCCTGGACAATAATCAACGACCAAACAAAGCAAGAGAATTTGAGCGAAGTCAATAATGCAGGCAGATTTATTCTGGACAAAATAACTTATAACACAAAAAGATCTAACGCCATTGAAGCCGGTTCGATATATGACGCCAATCCGGGAAAATTAATTCTCTCATATATTGCCAACCCGCAGATGATTATTGACACTTACGACAAACAAATAACTTTAGGCGGCACCGATTTGACAATAACAAAACTGCGCTTGACGCGCGGCGCTAATCTGGCCGTTGATTTGACCGGCGACAAAATCAATGTTTCAAATTTTGTAATTACCGACTCGTCAAACGCGAGCGCCGTCACAATAAATATTGAATTAACTCTGTCCGCGATTAATCCATCGGAAACAAAATCCTATGAAGCGCAAAACTCATGGACAACTTCAATCACTGTCCGCAAAAGACAATAAAGGGATCGCAATGATTATTATTGTAATTATTATTGCCGCCATTGTTTCGGTTATTATGATCAAAACAGCCTTGAATTCAATCACCGGCTTGACTGTTTCCGATATTTCTCTGCGCGACCTTGAAGTGCAATATTTTACTGAAGGCTGTATTCAGGAAAGCCTAATCCAGTATCACCGCGATCCTTCTTATACCGGCGGAATTTTCAACATTAGCGAAGGGACATGCGATGTTTCAGTGGCCGGCGAAGGATATGACGCTGATCTAATAATTACAGGAAGCTTAAATAATTATTACCGAACACTGAACATTAATATTGCCAGCCAAAGCTGGGATAATTAGAGCTTGTTGATAAAACGTTTTTACAAACAAAGGAAAAAATGCTATACTATTCAAACAAAATAATTACTAATATAAATAAGCCAAAATCTATGAAAAAAGGTTTTACATTAATTGAGTTATTAATTGTCATTGCCATTATTGCAATCTTGGCAGTGATTGTTTTTGTCGCGCTTGATCCGCTGACTCGTTTTCAGGATGCTCGCGATGCAGAGCGCTGGAGCGATGTGGCAGCTGTTTTGGACTCAGCTAAGCTGGACCAGGTTGACAACGGCGGCACCTATGTCGCGGCTATTGCCAACTTAACAGCCGGTAGTTTTTACACCATCGGCACCTGCGCCGCTGGTGGCGATGCTGGCTGCACCGCGCAAGTAACTCAAGCGGCCTGCGCTGATCTTACCGCGCTTGCGACAGAAGGCTATCTTCCGTTAGTGCCAATGGATCCGAGCACAGGTACAGCCGCTATGACTGATTATTACATGATGAGAGCGGCAACCGGCACTCTGACAATCGGCGCCTGCGACCCGGAAGGCGGCGCGGCAATCAGCGTACAAAGATAGATTTTACTCTTTTTGAAAAAGACTCTCCGAACGAGAGTCTTTTTAATATCCAAAATTAAATTTACAAGAGAACAATTTCCTTACTTCTTCTTATCAGCAAACAACTCTTCCCACAACCCAGTGTAAACCTCGCGCATATTGTGAGCTAATGTTTGATCATGAATTTCCACCAGGTAGTGCGGTTTTGTATTTGTAACAATCGAAGTAATATAGTCCCCCATTATCCAAGTCGTCGCGGAAAAATCTTTTGCTTTTTTCCAAAATTTGATCTGCCGGCGTTCGAATTTCTTTTTTTTAATTTTTTCCGCTTCAACAGTACTTAATAATTTCAAATTAATTTTTTCTGAAGTCGGCTCCTCGGTCCAATACCAGTCAATCCATTTCTGATAATGTTCTACAAAACTGCTGTCCTGAAAACCCCACCAATCTGAATTCCTCTCAATTATACTTTGATTCCAGATCGGCGATTGTTTATATAAATGACTTTCAATATCCTGTTCCTCCACAAAAACAATTTTCGGCACAGCGTATTTTGCATCTTGCGCATAAGCGCCGAGCTCGCGAATTGCCCTCATTGTTATTAACTTCTTGTTTTCCAGTTTTTCTTCTTCTTTTTTAATAAGCTGTTCAAACTGCTCAGGCGGAACCGCAATAAATGATCTGGTTATCCCGCCTAAATCCTCTATTAATACGCCCTTTTTTACTAATTCCTTAGCTGTACTATAAACAGTCGTTCGATTTATTCGTGTTAATTTAGCAATATCAACCGGCGCCATCTTGCCATGCTGAAGAACGGCCAAGTAAACGCTGGTTTCTTTTTCATTAAAGCCGAGCTGTTTCAATGTATCTTCAATCATTGTTCTAGTGATTAGTGATTAGTGATTAGTGATTAGAGATTAGAGATTAAAGATTAGTAATAACGCAACCTCCTACATCCATTATAGCATGTTGTTGAAGTCACGTCAACAGCATTTTTTTATTTATATTTAGACAATGAGAAATAATATTTGTTGAGCCGACATTGACAAAATGCCCATTTCGTGATACAATGCAATGTCAAGATGAGAAAGTCAAGGAGACAATCCATCTTAAGTGCGGTTCATTAAATAACTTTTGCAAAGCCCCAAGGGGCAAAGGGAGAAAATTATGAGAAAGTTCCTCCAGCCGCTGACTGTACTTGTTTACCTTTGCGCATCCCTTACCGCTACCGCCCAGACGAGAGGCTTCGGAGAGTTGCAGTCTGCGACGCCCAAGGCTTTCAAAAGCCTAACGGTAGACAGCTACCTCACGCACAAGCTCGATTCGCACTGGTCAGTCAGCAGCTTTTTCCTGACTACCGCCGGCTGGGCAGAAGCCTATGCCGGGCCGGAATGGTCGCCCACCGACTGGATGACGCTCGGACTGAGTGTCGGCATGGAACAGGGCGTTGAAGGTTTCGACCTGCGAACAGCCTACTCGCTTTGGCTGGGCCACGACAAGGTCAGCTTCCTCGGAATCGTAGAAGCGGGAAAAGTTGCCTACAGCGGTGACGACTCTGCTCTCTGGTACGACCTAGCGTTAAAGTACAAAGTTCTTCCCTATCTGACGATAGGTCTCAAAGATCGACGTCCATCCGGAGTAGGTCCGCTGGCTGAAGTTACGGTCGGCAAGGCCACACTCTGGGCCAGCTGGGCGCCACTTGCCAGCGAAAAGGCTAAGTTTGATCCGAAAAATTCCCTCTTCGGCGTCAAGTTCAGCTTCTAACCCCAACCGAGGGGAATCGCAACGCGATTCCCCTCTTCAACTGCTTATTTCTCTTGTAAGGAATTAGAAGTTGGAGACTTGAACATTTATAAACAATGGAGAAAAAAATGATTGAACTTATTGCGGCTCTAATTTGGATAGCGTCGGTTGGCTTCCTCTATGGCGCGAGCTACTTGGTTGACTCAGAAAGCCACAAGCTTCTCGAAGGAGGGGCCATCATTGTCGGAACGTTTATTACAATTGCGATTCCCATCAGCTCGCTCGGCCTCCTGAGCAAAGGCATCTACGCGCCGGCAACATTTACCCTCCTCGGAGTAACCGCACTGATTGCAATGTCATTTCGAAAAAAGGAACGCTAAACACAAAACAGGCTATCAACGATAGCCTGTTTTTTCATTATTCAAAAAAATTGACAAATATTACACAGACAGTGAACTACTATTGCAAACTTCTAAAATAAAACCCTAACCAAGCTTGGCGCCATTATCAACATTCTTTTCCGGCACCGCGAGCACAACTTCCCCCTTTTGATTATAAAATCCCGTAATTAAACATTCTGAAACAAACGGTCCGATTTGTTTTGGAGGAAAATTAACTACACCAACAATCTGCTTGCCAAGTAACTCCGACTTGGAATACAAATCAACAATTCGAGCGCTGGATTTCTTTGTTCCAATTTCTAAACCAAAATCAACTTCCAATTTATAAGCGGGTTTATTAGCCTCGGGAAAATCTTCTACTTTTGTAATTGTACCGACTCTCAACTCAACTTTCTCAAACTCATCCCAAGTTATTTGTTGCATAAATTATTTATAGTCTGCTGACCCGACTTGATTAAATCTGCTTATTTATTAACTGGCACAGGAATCGGTACTCCCATCTTATCGACGCCAAGATCTTTGCTCACTTCTCGTGAAAAGCAGACTCGGCCGGCATCATGCAAAAATTCCGTATAAGCCGTGTCATAAGCATAATCAGGAGAAACAACTTTATTGGAAGCTTCAAAGTCGGCGCACAATTCAAACTTGTCTTTGTCTTTTACAGCATATTCGTAAATCTGGCCGCTCTTGGAATCTACAATTTTGATATAGCCACGCGCGTTTTTCAAGTCATCAAGTGAAGCAGGCAATTTATCGTATTCTCGATAATAATCATCGGCCGCGTATTTGATCTGCTGTAAATCACTGACGCGCGTCCGATCAAAAGCATTACGTCTTGCTTGCAGCGGCGATTCGACAATTAGGAAACTGCCCAAAAAGGATAAAATCACCACGACCAGCGAAACAATCATGGCGATTTTCGGGAAGCGGGAAGCAGTCAACGCACTCGCGGAACGAATTTCCAACCAATAGTAAATAAAAACCCAGCACACGATAATAAGCACCACCGCCGCCTTGAGTAAAAATCTGGCTGTAAAGTCGCCATTCAAAAGCGAAAAAACAATTCGAATCAAATCGCCAACAGCGGTTGCCACTGTGGCGAACAAAATAATGTAAGTAATCCAAAGTCGCACTTTATTCGCGACCGCGAGCAGGCCACTGCCAAGCGCGCGGCGGATAAGAATGCTCAAAATCACAAAAACCGGCACCGCGACAAGGAGCGAAGCGATTTGCATTTTCAAAATCGATTGGCTGAACGGCTGCATCACCAAACCGTAATTAACTTCCGTCGGGAACCATTTGTTTATAAACTGAAACCACAGTCCGCCGGTGGAAAAAGCTGTTACGCCGAGGGAAAAAAACAGCGACAAAAACCAAAACAGAGCTTTCGGTCCTTTCACCGCCGAGAGTTCATGCGCCTCATTCTTCAAAGTTGATTCATTTTTCATAATTTTTTATTTTAGTTTTAAATTTTTTGGTCGGGGCGGTGAGATTTGAACTCACGATCTCCGGACCCCCAGCCCGGCACTCTAGACCAGCTGAGCCACGCCCCGACATTTCAAAACACAAAGTCAAAAACTCAAAGTCCAAAACAAATTTAAATTAAAAAAAATAAAAACTCAATACATAGACTTAAAACAAATCGCAAAGAAACATCAGCTGTTATATTTTTCAGGTGGATTTTCAAAAGTAATTTCCGGTGTTTCATTATTAATAACTTGAGGAGGAATGCCCAGTTTTTTTTCATAAATCAATCCAACCGGACCAAAAATCGCTTTTGAATAATCAAAACCCAATTCTTCCGCCGCTTGTTTCACAGTTTGCTCGTCCCTGCCTTCAATTTCCACAAAAGGCTCCAGCCCGGGCCAGGTATCAATAGAGACTTCCAAACCTTGGTATTCCCAATCTTCTCTTTTTGTTTCCTGATACGACTTTTTTCTGGCGCCGCAAACTTCAAGCAATTGAACGCCCTGACCAAAATCATTTATTTCCAAAAAAATTTCCTGCTGATTTTTCATTTCATCATTGCCCTTTTTATAACCCAAAAATCTTTTGTAACTTAATGTAATCCGGTTTCCCTCATCGCGTACCCGCATCCAGCCGGTATTATCGTCAATTGGCGGATAAAAATTAACCCGGCGCATCAATGCCTCCGGTCTGATTAATTTCGCGCCAAGCGCTTTTAATTTTTTCCGTACCTCATTGACATCAATATCAATGAAAGTCGCTTCAAATTCTGTTTTCATAATAAACCCTCTTAAATTGTTTATTATAAACCTCTAAAAACATGGTTTACCATAAACCTGACCCCGCCCTGGCGGGGGAATGGTTCATGGTGCCGCGGAGAGGACTTGAACCTCCACGGGGTTGCCCCCATATGCTCCTGAAGCATACGTGTATACCAATTTCACCACCGCGACATGATTTATATCTTATTTACTATTTATTTTTTTGTCCCAAAGGGATCCTCTTGGGGTAATTTGTTTTTTATTTTTTGTAATTTGTAGCTTGTAATTTGTAATTTCTCTTTTCGCAGTAGGCGGAAAGAGTCTGGTGGACCCGAGGGGACTCGAACCCCTTACCTCGGCAATGCGAATGCCGCGCTCTACCAGATGAGCTACGGGCCCAGAACTTTTTCATTCAAAAAAATCTCTTCAAATCACAATAACCAGGCGGCTACGCTAAAATAAATTGTTACGCTCAAAATATCCTGAATAATCGTGGCAATCGGCCCGCTGGCATTGGCCGGATCTAGACGCATTTTGCTCAAAAAATACGGTACGATCAAGCCGGACAAAACCGCTGACATAATAGCGCAAAACAAGGAAATTGCCAAAACTATGCCAATGGTAAAGTCATTATATAAAACTGAACTAATGCTCATCAAAACCACGCCTGAAACCACGGCAATCAAAAATACAATCAACATCTGGCGTAAGAAATAAGCAAGAAAATTTAAATCCAAATGAATCGCCGAATCGCGAATGAAAAACGCCTCAACCTGCGTGCCGACTGCGTCAGCCATGTAAACAATCAAAGGAATGAACGCCGCCAAAATAAGGTTTTGTCCGAGCGTTGATTCAAATCCGCCAATAATTTTCGCCGCTAGTAGTCCCCCAAGAAGCCCAATCAAAAGCCACGGCAAACGGTGTTTTAAAGATTTCCAAATTGACATTGAAAAAACATTATCAATAAACATTTCAGGCCTTTGCTGACCAGAAAAAGCAAACACGTGACGATTGGTTTCCGCATAAATAATATCCATTATATCCTCACTCATAACCACTCCCACAAATTTCCCACCTTTATCAACTACAGGCACGGCCTTAATATTGTGTTGAAGCGCCAAATAAGCTGCCTTTAATTGGCTTGAGCTTTGTTTTGCCACAATCAAATCCTTCACCATTATGTCCGCCACCTTGGCTGATTTTGACTGACGAAAAATTTCCTTTACAGAAATGGCGCCTTTCAAAATACCGTCAGAATTAACTACATAAACATAATTGATCGATTCAAATTCATTGGGTTTATCCAGCAAAAGCTTTTCAATGTCCGCAATTGTCGCCTGCGGCGAGACAACGGGCACGGCTTTTGTCATGATCCTGGCGGCAGAGTTAACCGGGAAATCAACAATTGGTAATGAATGATTGTTTATATTTTGTTTTTTATTTTTTTTCATATAATAATTCTAAAAAATTGGTCGGGCTGAGCGGACTTGAACCGCCGGCCTCGTCGTCCCGAACGACGCGCGCTACCAACTGCGCTACAGCCCGACTTTGATTTCATCGCTATTATTACACTTCCAATACAAAAAATCAAGACGCTTGCGCCTATTCTCGATATCTAAATTTACTTGAAATTGACGCAAGTATTGACAAATCGTTTATAACCGTGTATACTAGTTTAGTTCAATGATACTTTTTCAAATCAAACGGAGGAGAACATGACCAAAATCCTGTGGACGGCACTGCTCTGTTGTTTTTTTCTCGGTACGTTTGCCGGCGAACTCTCTGCCAAGCAGACATCAGCGGACAAGCAGGATGATTCCTCGGAACGCGGTAAACTGCCGCCAAAGTCGCCGGATGAAAGCCGGGGGTTTAACCAAGAACCGTGCATGAACAACGATGAAGTCATCCGGATCCTGCGTCAGCTCGACGAAGCCGGCAACTGCCAGACCGGTGAGCTGGCCGGAAACATCACTCAGCGAACGTCGCGGCCGAATGGCCGCGTAAATCCCAGGAAATACCTGGAACAATATTCTTAAACATTTCCACAATCAAGCCCGGCCCTCGCGCCGGCTTGTTTTTTTATTCTTGCTCACGAAGCCTCTGACGCAATTTCACTAAATGCACTTTTGTTGCCTTTTCCAAGTCCCGCGAATCAGCTAATATTTCTTTATCCAGCCATTCCAAAAATTTTATTTTCATTTCTTCAAATTCAGGCATTGCCTTTTCGCGCGCTTTTACCAGTTGGAAAAAGATATCATAAGCATCAACGTTTTCCTGCTCCATCAAAGCTCGAAAACGGGTAATCACTATTTCTCGTTCAACTTTTTCTACTTTTTCTTCCAGCTGTTGCTGAAATTTTAACCTGCCAAATTCAGACAGGCCCTTTAACATTCCTTCGCTGATAATAAGATAATCCAGCTTATTTTGTCTCACGCTCTCGCGAAGAAGCATTAAATCTGATCTGTATTTCTCCACCAAATCAGCTCCTTCCTGATTTAAAAAATGATCAACCAAATCAACAAAGTCTTCTTTCAAATCAGTATACTTTCGCGAGGAAAAGCGCAAACCGCGCAATTCAACGTAAGCTTCATACAAATCATGCTCTTCAATCGCCCGCACAAATCTGACCACGGGGTCGATTGACCGTTCTCTTTTTTCTCCCTCGACATCAACTCCTCCCTTTTCAAATCCCGCTTCAAACTCTTCTCTGGCGGCATCATCGTGCCGCAATTTTTTGGCCGGCATATTTTGCGGCCTGCCCACGTTTGTTTTTTCGTTATTAATTTGAGATTGCTCCGGCATAAGATAAAATTAATAATAAGAGACGGAAAAAGATAGAGGAAAAAGATAGAGGAAAAAGATGTGATAGAAATGATAAAAGTTCTAGAAGTAAAAAACTAAACAAACAGTTAAACCTGAATATATTTCCGCTCTATCTTATTTCCCTATTTAGCCTTGTTCAAGCCCATTTTATAATGAGAATAAATTCAAATTTCCGCGCCTACTATATTATAATACTTTTTCAGGCATTACAAACTAAAAGAACCCCTCAGCTGGACGATTCCGGCTAAAAGCCAGGTGGGTGGCCGCAAATGCGCTCCACGGAACGCAGAGATATGAGCCTCCCATGGAATCATGTTTGACCCGAAATAACACCAGCAAGATTGGGGTTCAATTATATTGTAACAAAGTGAATAACAAATGCAAAACATTAAATTTTAGAAACACCTATTCTTCTTTCGCCCTCCTACAAACCCAAAACCTTTGCCAGCTGCCGGATCAATGAAACTACCACTGGCGGAGACAGCAAACTGTTCGATTCAATGCCAAAATCGTCTTTTATTGACCATGGTTTTTCAGAAACATCCACTTGATCAGTCGCTTCATTATACTTAAAGACGTATTCCGGCGTCACTTCATAATCATCGGTTAATTCAGTAGTTCTATCAGCCGGCACGGCATTACGAAGCAGAATTTTTGGAACGCCGTAAATAGACATTACCTTCTCAATCAGACTTTGATCCAGATTCAAACGCTCGCGAATTGTTTCAATGCCAAGTTCATCTCCTTCTTTTGAAACCATTACTGCTTTTTCGCACTCAGGATTATCACACATCATTTTGAACTTACCGGTTTCCTTGTCATAACCGACAAATTTAGTTGCTAGTAATTTCAAGTTTCGCGGAGTTTTGCATTTTGGACAAACAACCCGGTATTTCATGCGCTCGTCAATCACCGCTTCCGGAATATCAATGCAAATAAATAAATCCTGGTCCTTGTCATAACCAATCAATTTGCGGAAAAATAAAGAATATGAGACCTGGTCAATTTCCCGAGGAAATCCGTCAAGAAATAAAGTTTTGTGCGGCATACTTTCAACCTGTCTTTTTACCAGCGCCATGATAAATTCAGTTGGCAAAAGAGTTTTCGTGTCTCGTCCGAGCAAAGCGTCCAGCGCTTGCTCCACTGAAATATAGCCACGGTAATTCTTTTTTAAATAATCAACAATCTCGGCTTTCTTCACCTCATCTTCCATGTCCGCGTGCGCAGCTCGAACAACATCGCCAACTGAAATATGCCCAATTTTATCCTCACCAAAAATTTCAGCCATTAATTTGGAATAAGTTCCTTTTCCTGAATTTTTCTTTCCCAGCCAAAACCCAACAAAGACATTATTGGACATGAATTCCCTTAACTTGGCAATTTCAGCGCCAACTTTTTGTTGAAAATAATCAGCTCTGTCCGCTTTGTCGGACAAATCAAATTTTTTACCTAAACCCTCCACTTTAGTCGAGACTAATGGATAATTTTTTTCATAATCGCGCATAATTTAATATCAAATGCCAAAAATCAAATAACAAACTTCATGTCTATAATTTATTATTTGTCATTGGTCATTTTTTCATTATAATTTTTCACTGAATCTGAGCACAGTATAGCAAATATGCCGGTAAAATCAAGGATTTAAATAACCGTCGTAATTATAGCCCAATATTTAGAATAGTTTGCAATTCGTAAAAAAAAAGAAAAAGGGCCTTTCCGAGGAAAGGCCCACGAGAGCTGGTCATTCGCTTTTCAATGTCCGTCTTTTTCCGCCAGGCGCGCTTGGCGCTGTGGGTTAGACTTCGTAAACCTGATAATCGGCGCAGGCAAAGATGTCAGCCGGCTGAAGAAGATTGCTCTTCTTTTTGCCGTCGTCTTCCCGTGCCTCTTTGGCCAGAGTTCGTCCGATCTCCACGATCCTGTCCACTGCCTCGTCGTCAGCGCCCGGATCGTGGTGGGTGAATCCCAGCTTCTTAACCCCAGCCTGATTAGCCAGGCGAACTGCGTACGTGGGAGTGGCGTGGCCAAAGCCGGCCGTCCTTTTCGCGTACGTGTCCGGATCATACTGGGCGTCTTGAATCAGGAAATCCGCATTCGCCAGGTGAGCGAGCAGGCTCTGCGGCACTCCGTCCTGGTTTTCATGATCTGTCAGCAGGCAAAACACTTTGCCTGTCGGACGCTCCTCAAAGCGGTACGAAATGGTGGCTTCCGGATGATCAGTGCGATGCATCCAGACCACCAGACATTCCGCCACGGGGAACGACATCTTTTGTCTGAAAGGAATGGGCTCTCCTTTGGCAAGGAGCCGCTCAAACACATCCACGCCGAGTGTCTTGAAGCCGCCGCGCGGGTGGATCAAGATCACCAGGGTTGTCGGATACTCCAACCGGTGGAAGTGAAAGTGCGAAGCCACGATCTTGAAAGGTACCGGAAAAACCGGTTTTTGCATGACAGATTCGATCACTTCCTTCGGCCCCCAACCATTATCCACCGGCCCGTACACATGGACCGGAATGGCTTTGATAAAGGTCAAAGGAGACAGGGGCAGTCCCTGATTGTGATCGTGGTGATGGTGGGTGAAGAACAGGTTGACCTGCTTCACTCCACTTTTCAAAGCATCTGTCGACGCCGGAACATAGCCGGAACCGGCATCAATGATCAACCACTGGCCATCCGGCAAACAACATGATTCCACCCGCAAGCAGGTGGTGTTACCGCCGTACCTGACACTTTTTGCGTTCGCAATGGGGATTGATCCCCTGGTACCGTAGGTTGTTACCCTCATCTTGCCCTCCTTTCGCGGCTTACAGGCGAAGGACAGGAGCATTGGGCGCGAGAGACCAGCATCTCTCAATTTAATCGTATGATATCTGGCTTTGACTGTCAATAAAAAAATAATATAAAACCGATTTTAATAAAAAATCCAGACATTATGCGTCACTGCAGTTTCCGATGACCAGGGTTGAATCAATCCGGTATTAGTGTGGGACAATAATTCAGAATTGCTCGCTCCATTTTGCAGAGCATAATTTAGAATTACATAAATGGACTGCGGCGAATCAACGGGGATTTCCAGCGCTTTCTCCACCTCAAAATTTTTTATTACGAGATTACTGACTTCATCTTCCTTTTCCGCCGCTTCCGGTGATTGATAATGAGAAAAATCTACACTGGCAATCAACAAGGTTTTCTGACTTTTATCATTTTGAATAAAATTTATAAGCTGATCAAGTTTTTCTTTTTTAACTTTTGAAGATAAAATTAACGGAACAAACTTGGCTTTGGGCCAGGTTTTTTTGACGAAAGGAACCAAACCGCTAATGGCAAATTCTCTGGCCATGGCTTTTTCATTCAGATCAACAAACTCAGTTTGCAGCAATTGATCGGTGAACCCAGAATTACCGTTTAACTTTCCGTAAGGAGTGGCCCAATCCGCGCTTGAAGTTACAATATCAAAACCCGCGTCATTCAAATGATCCGGCCCGATCATTATTATCTGGTCATAATCAAATTTTTCTAAACTTTTAAACAGCCTCGCAATTCTGTCTTTGACAAATAAGTGATGCGGAACAATCGCCGCCACCACTTTATTATTTTTCAATTCAAATCCAGCTCCTGCCAATTCATAAGCTTCATCATAAAAACCGCGCGTAATATAAAGACTTCGATGTTCATCTCTAACCGGTGGCTCCGACGTAAAAATAAAAAAAAGCAATCCTCCCTGCAAGATCACAAGGAGAATTACTATAACCATTAAGATTGCGTTTAATTTAGTCATGCAAAGCGCCGCCCCATTCAACTACAGTGAAGCCTTTCCGCTCCGGAGTTACAATTCGCAAAGGTTCTACATTTTTAAACTGATCCAACCCCTGATAATCCATGAATACGCGAATCACTGTATCCGGCTTTGGCTCAACAGTCAATGGAGCAATTTTATCAAATTCATTTTTTGGTAAAAAGGTAATAAAATAATACGGCTTTTTTTGTTCTTTTATTTTCGGCACCCAAAATTTATTGAAGTGAGCGGTTTCTTTTTCATTCAGACCAAGCTCAGCCAAAATATATTTCAAGAAAGGCTCAACTTCTCTCTCCGTAACAACATAGCCCTTGTCTGATTGAGAATAATCATAACCAAAGCCTTCCCAGAACAAATAAGGATAAGTTTGGCGGTCGCTAAAATTATAAAGTTCGCTTTTAGTCGAAGCAAACACTGACCAACCGCGGCCATAACTTGGTTCGCTCAATCGAATGCCACCGTTCGGTTCAACTTTAACATTAACATTCATATCTTCTTCCGGATAAAGATAAATTACCGGCTTGCCGCATTCCACAGCCGGCTGATATTTAATGTTCAAAAACTCCATCCAACGGCCGAACGGATCCTGCCAGTAAAGCAGCGGGTAATCTTCGACAAATTCTTTGAAAGGCTTTTTTTCTAAAGCGCCATTGGTTTCATTATTATAACCAGGGTAATAATGTTCATAAGTCAAAGACAATCGATGTTCCTTGCTGAGGGACTTTTCCGCAAGGTCAATTTTGTAAGCGTAAATATTACCATCATTTTTTGTTTTACCAACAACAATTAATTCTTTGGTGTTAATATTTTCCGGATAAGAATAACAGCCGTTGGTTCCACAGCCGGTCAGAGAAGTTGTCTGGTATTCAATTTCATTTTTTGAACCGTCACTCCAAGTAAAATCAATCACTTGACTCATCGCTTCAGTATTGTAACCGGATGTTCTATTACCGGCCAGAAAGTCTATATTTATATAATATTCCTGCGCCGTATTACCCGGTCGCCTGATCACAAAACAGCCTGACATTTTATCCCAGTAAACATATTCATCATCGTTGAATTTAAACTGCTTAATCAAGTCATAACTCGAAAGCATTTTTGTATATCCCATTTCTGATTTCACTAATTCATATTTGCTATTTGGAACAGCAATAGTCTTCGACGTTTCCCAGTTCTTAAATGTTAATTGATCGTTAAAAACAAATAATTCCTGCAGAATCGGCCAACCTCCTCCATCAGAGTATTTTCCCAAAACAATTAATTTGCTTGTTTCAGGTTCTTTGATAACCCACAAATAATTCCCGTGCAAAGCCATTCCTTCCTGCGTTTCTTCAATCAAATAAACTGCTGAATTTTCATAAGGCGTTGATTGCGCTGTACCGGCCAAAACAATCGATGAAACCGCTTCTTTCAGTTTTTCATTGACTGTACTGAAATTTCCTTTTAACTGTTGATAATCAAGCAAATTGTCTGTATAAACCGACTTGGGAAACTCCAGCCACTCAACGGCGACCTCCCCGGCCATCAAGTCTTTTTTTATTTCCACCGCAATCGCCTCCTCCGGTTGATCCAAAACTGGCTCGACTTCTTTATCCTCAATAACTAGAGCCCCTTCCATGGGATCTATTACAACAACTTTTGGTTTTTGATTAATTAAAAAATGGATCGTCAGAGAATTTGAAATTACCAGCAGGGCAATAACAACGATTAAAACTACCATCGGCCACTTGCTTGGATTTGGGATTCGAGGTTCAATAACCGGCAATTGGTTTTCCATACAATTTAAAATTTAGAATATTAATATATCGACATTATAACATAAACTTAAGGTAAAAAGAACTATTCGTCAATAAAGATTTGATTACCGTCACTTGCCAACAAAATCCGACCATCTTCATCATTTCTCCATATTTTGACGCCGAGCCTCTCCAATCTTTTCAAAATTTTCAAATGCGGATGGCCGAACTCATTGTCTTTTCCAACTTGGATAACAGCAATTTGCGGACTAACCGCTTCAAGAAATTCTTCACTGCTTGAGCTCGAACTGCCGTGATGTCCGACTTTCAAAACATCGGCCTTCAAACTCAAGAACTGATCGTCTTGCTCGGTCGCAGTTGTCATTCCGATCGCTGTTGTAGATTTCTCCACTTCGGTCGAAATGACAACAGCGGCCGGAGAGCTTTTCAGCAACTCTTCTTCAACCGGCTCCTCCACGTCGCCCATAAATAAAAAACTGACATTTTTGTAAACCAATTTATTGACAATGGAACTGTTGTTCAGCTCCTCCATCTTTTGATTAAGCAAACTTTTTTGCGGAAACAAAAACTGCAGTTTAACTTCATTACCAAAATCAATTTCAAAAGGATGCTCAACAATTTTTAAATCCAGATTTTGCTTTTTTATTTCTTCGAGCCAAGCCAAATAATCCGGCGCTGTGTGCAAAGCGCCCGTATAATAAATTTGTTTTACGCTGTATCTGCGAAGCACTTCAACTAATCCGGTAACATGATCCGAATGCGGATGAGTTAAAATCATCACATCAATTTCCCGATCCCAAAAAGGCATTACTTCGCCCAGCTGATTCAAAACGCTTTTGTCCGGTCCGCCATCAATTAAAATATCCTGCTCACCCGGCGTACGGATATAGATCGAATCGCCCTGGCCAACATCCAAAAAATATACCTGCAATCTCTCATTCTGCTGTAAGGGTTCCAGCTTTTGACCCCTCACATCGGCTACATCAGCGACGTCATCACCGCCACGTGAGCCATTCAAAAGCGTGATTCCAATCAAAACCAAAACCAATATCAATAATCCAAATACTATTTTTGTAATTTTGTTCTTCATGCCTTTATTATATCAAAATTCGGCAGGATAATAAATTTATTGTTAATTTGATATCGCACGCTCCACGCCGCCCGGATATACTACGAAACCAGAGGGTAGCTACTAAACGCAACCAAGCCGCAACTTAAAACAAAATTGCCCCATTTCTGGAGCAATTTTTTAAGATACTAATTCTAACCTACTCTACTATAACATTCTCCTGAATATTATTGGAGAAATTAGTTTCCATTACAAGAGCTACCCCCGCTGATGCATTTGCTGCGACCCTGATATCCAAAGAATTTACCATAGCGGCATCCTCTTCATATGGCGGAAAGTTTATGAAGTATTGTTCCACTGCTCCAGGATTCATCGCCCTCAATGGATATGTTTGCGTGAAAAGAATTTTTTGAGAAGCATCTTTCCATATAACATACAATCCTTGACTTAGATAAGTCGCCGGGCCGTTGCCTTTATTAGTGACTTCGACTACCGCACTCTTATAAATTGATTGGGTAGCACTCAGATTGAACGTCACGTTTGTAATCTCATAATCCACTAATATGCTACTAAAATTTATTACCTTTGAATTATTAGCTTTCTCAATCTCTGTTATTTCATTAGTAGGATCAATAATTGCTAAAATTTCTTCAACACCACTTCTAACAATACTGCTTGGCAATCTCACAGTAATACTAATATTCGAACCGGCAGCGATATCCTTGTCTACATATATACCAACACGGCCATCCGATAACAAACTAAGATTATAATTCTTCCATCCTTCTTGTTCGTCATACCAGTCAGCCTTGATTCCTCCGGTCGTAACCAACTTTACTTCTTCTCCGTTTCCTCTTTTTAAAGCTAATGAGACATAAAACGGAGATGAAACAGAGGCCGTACCAATATTTTGAATTTCTAATTTCGAATTAATATAATGTTGCTCGCTCGTGCCTGAAACATTAAAAGTTGGATCAGCTATAAATGCCAAATCAGCCATGGCTTGTGAAGGTACCGGCAATTCTGCTGGCGTAGGCGTATTATCATCTGGCATTTGGGTGGCAGTAGCCAATTCTTTGCACGCCCCCTGACTACAAGATGTTCCAGTCGGACATTCTATTTCCGTACTTAAAATATTATCACAACCAGCATTACATATAAATTCTGTAACATGATTCTCGTCGACACAGACGTCTTCTTCTTTAACAATAGGTTCATTTTCTTCAGGACAACCCCAATGACCTTTAACGATTCCTTGAGTATAAATATCTTCTCCATTATCAGAATCCTGGCACATCTGAACGCATTTGCCGTCGACACACGAAGTTGCAGTATCTCCACAATACTTAATACCGTCCACACTATTTGTTGCAGATATTTCACAATTAGGAGTTAGCGACACTTTGGATTCATAATATTTATTACCAATTTTCTTACATGCTGTATAGCCCAAGTCTTTCCAAACACAAGGTTTGCAGGCATTATCATAACAAGCCATGCCTTCAGGACATTTTGTTCCGTCGCTGGTTAGCGGCGGAGCGCCCGGTGTTTGATTGTCTACCGCAACATAGTCTCCGTCGCAATAATATTCTGACACCTTAAAAATGTCAGGGCAGCTATCTGTTTTTACAATTATTTCCCCTGTCACAGGATTTAGACCCTGGATCATCCCCATTTTTTCAAAAACAATGCCGCCATCGCTGTCATTGCATTTTGAAACTGGACAGCCTTCTTTGGTTTCAGTATTGCATTCACAGCCATTTTCTTCTTTTCCATCTTCATTTGTCCATGGATCACTGCATTCCCAGGAACAACTGCCGTTAAGAGCGACTCCTTTTGAATTAGGCAATTCTGAACTACATTCAACTTCCTTGCATTCGCCATCTTCACAAATGCCTGGACAATCATAACTGTTCCAACTGACTAATCCGGTTTTTTCATTACAATAATATTCTAAGATTCTTTTTTCGTTCCAGCACTTATCATCAGCTTCCATAAATTTCTGCGTACTTGGATTCAAGCCCTTGACATGGCCCATCTTAAAAACATTTACATATTTATAAGTCTGGATCGACATACCGGCAAAATTTTTGTCGGTCACATCGCTATCCACGCAGGCGCCGTCAGTTTCACTTGGCACGCCTTCACCCTGTAATTTCAAAGTCACGCTCTTTGTTTTTTTATTAAAAACATAACGCACGATAAATGTTTTTTTGTATTTAACCGCTTTGCTCGGCGTGAACTTAACAGCCAACTTGCACGACTTACCCGCCGCCAGCGTCGTCTGACATGTGCTTACTTCCTTATTAATAACAAAAGCGCCACCCGGTTCTGCTATCTTCAATTGAAAATCGCCTCGCTTTTCAGTGTTTTGTAAAACAAAAACCTTTTCCACGGTTTCCTTGGTCATTACTTTACCAAAATTAAAAGTGCTGCCACCAATACTAAGCCCCGTGTCCTGACTTTTAATAACTAGACCGGCGGCGGCGGCGGCGATCAGGGCCGCGCCAATAACTGCCGTGACTACACCAGTTCGGACTTTTGATTTTGTCTCTGTTGTTGTTTGCGTTTGCATAAATTAAAATTTGATAGTAATTACTTACTTCGATATATTATATTTATTTATAGATCAACACATTACTTCCTTTTTATTATACCAGAAATTAAAAATTTACGCTTGTTCTCACTGATATTCATAAAGCTATCCGCCGCTTCTATCAGCTTGGCGCTGGTTGATTCGGCAAAAGCAATCACTTCCACGCGGCAGCCGCTAGTAGTCTGAATATATTCAACCAGCGGAATATAGTCGCCGTCACCCGAAGCCAAGACAATCACATCCAAGCTTTTAGAAAATTTGATCGCGTCAATGGCAATACCCACGTCCCAGTCGCCTTTTTTCGCTCCGCCGGGAAAAATCTGCAAATCTTTTGTTTTGACTTCAATGCCGGCTTTTTCTAGGGCTTCAAAAAAGTTTTTTTCCAGGCCTTCCATTGTTTTGATGCCGTAGGCAATAGTGCGGATCAATTTTCTGTCGCCGACGCTTTCTTTAACAACCGCGGCAAAATTAACCTTGCTCTGATACAACACGCGGGCGCTGTAATACAGGTTTTGAATATCAATTAAAACTCCGACGCGCTGTTCTTTGTAAATAGACATAATAAGTTAAAGGTTAAAAGTTAAAAAGTTGAAAGTAAAAAAATAATATACGATTCGCGCTTTTACAGTTCCAGCTCTTTTTCAAGAAGCTCTTTGTTTTCATCAATAAGTTTTAAAACGCCGAGATAAAGCGATTGCACTTTACCGAATAATTTTTCCAAAATAATTTTTTCCAAAATCGCAACTGCTTCCTCATGGTTTTTGGCGCTCCTGGTTCGGAAAGCCTGATATTTGTCGGCCAAAATCAATCTTATTCGAAAAGCCTGGTATTTGTCAGCCATCTCGAGTGAAGCAATGGAAATATCAGCCCTTTCCAATCCCACCCCGGCCGGATCATGTCCGTCAATCAAATGATGACTGGCCGCAACTTCAGTTACTCTTTCTTTAATTCCCTCTGCCTGGAGTATATCATATGTCCAGTAAACATGCGCTGACCAAAACTTGATCATGGGCGTAGTGGCGTTTATACTGGTTTTGAGGTTTAATCTTTTCTGTCTTTTGCCGGCAGAAAGAATTTTTTTTAAGATATCATCCGCCCTTTCCTGCGACAAAACGCCTTCTTCAACTTTTATTCTTAACGCTTGTTTCAGCGGTAGATTAGGCACCACAACTTGTCTGTCATTTATTTGATAATGATCATGTATAAAATTAAAATTAAAAACTTCAACATAAGCATCCTGTTCCTCAAGCAATGCTTCGGCCGGCCCGGACTTTCCAACATCATGAAGCAGGCTTGCCTGCCGCAACTCATTCATTTCCTTTTCCGACAAATCGCCGACCACCAAATTGTCAATGATTTCTGAAATTTCGAGAGCATCCTGAAAATGAGAGTTCCGTCTCCCTTCTTTTAATTCAGAAAGTTTACTTAGCCTCTCTGCAATACCCTTCGGCAGGTTTTCCAGACCAACGGCGGCCAGCAAATTTTGAATATCTTCAGGGCTCCTCATAGCCTCGCGAAAACCCTTTTTTAGCACATCTTCATGCAGGTGGTGCATGAAGAGCTCCTTACCTTGTGTCATAAACAAAGATTATCATTTATTTAAGTCTCTTCTTATTATAACTGCAAATAAAAGTAAATACAAAGCAACCATCACCCACCAGCTTATTTTTATTTCAATCGACGCCCATGAAAATGATGAAAAAATTTCAACCACCTTTACAACAAACCCAAGCAAAAGCCAGCTAAACCAACCGACGATCTGGCCAAGGAATAAATGAATTGAAGCGCAGATGAACTGAACAAAGCCGGCCAGCATGGCGATGGGGATTATTGGCAAAACAAGCAAATTAACAATCGGCGCTACAATTGACAACCGGCCGAACTGGAACAGGATTAAAGGCAGAGTAAAAATAATAGCGGATAAAGTTGAAGTTAAATTTTCTCGCAAGCCAAATTTTTCCGGCGCCCATTTAAAATACTTCAAAAGCTTTGGCGATAAATACACCAGGCCGATTGTTGACAAAAACGAAAGCTGAAAGCCCGCGTCCCAGATTAAAATTTTAGGATTAAACAAGGCCATGATTGCCGCGGAAAGAATTAAAGCGTTTCGAATATTGCCCTTGCGTCCCAAATACCCGGCCAGCAAAACCAGACTCCCCATTATTGCCGCACGGACAACTGAGGCGCTGGCACCGGTTAAAATTACAAAGAAAAATAAAGCCGCGAGGATTCCCCAGGTCGCTTTCTTGCGATTAATTCGCAAGGAAATGAAAAAATTCAACAGCACCACCACAATGATAGTAATGTTATAACCGGAAATAGCGATAATATGAGTGATTCCCGTTGTGTTGAATTTGCTTAGCAAATTCTGCGGAATTCCCTGGCGCGTGCCGAGCAAAATGCCGCCGACCAGCGCGGCTTCCGGCTCGGCAACAGTACGGTTAATTTTCTTTTCAATGTTTTTCTTGAATCGCAGGATTCCGGCAACGAAACGACCGGCTTTATTTTTTTCAATTACTTTTATTTGAGGCGAATAACAAACCGAATAGATCCCGCTTCGCGCCAAATATTTATCGTATTTAAAATTTTCAATTGGTTCCGGAGTTTGCAGTTTACAATTTACTTCCAATAAGTCCCCATATTCATATTCCGGATACAGCTGAGTCCGCAAAAGAACTTTTCCTTTCAATTCTGTCGGCTCGACTGTTAACTTCTGATGATCCAGCCGCACATCCGGCTCTTCGGAAACAACCGCCTGAAAAGTTTGCTGTGTGTCATTATAAAAAGAAATGTGCTTCTCGTTGAATGTCGGCGAATAAAAAATCGCCCAGCATATTTCCAGCAGAATAACGATTAAACAGGCGCAAAAAAAATTTTGGGATTTGGTGAGTTTCATATCCCGCCACTTCAGTGGGGTCAGTGTTATTTCTTATTCCTTTGACAAACTCTGCCACAAAAGTTCATAATTCAGCTTCATCAGCTCAACCAGTTCTTTCGATTCAATGATAATCGCCATTTTTTCTTTCCATGAAGCAATCAACATTTTATTATCGTAAAAATTAACTTCCGGCGAAAAAGTTTTTCCCTCGGGTAAATAACGAATATCGCGCATTTCTTCCTTGTTGTGTTTGGCTTGCTCAATCCATTCTTCATTTTTCGGCACAATACCACGAATATAAAGTTTTTTCGCCGCGCGGCGCTTGAAATAATCCGGAAAAAATCCAGGCAAACCTTCGCGCATGGTTTTGATATTGGCAAAAGCCATAATCGGCTCGGACGAGGTGAGCGTATCTTCATATGCTTCGCGCATGCCTTTCTCACCCTCAAAGAATCTAACCTGCGGCCGCGTTTTGCGCGCGAAATTCATCATCCCCTTCAAGTCTGGCAGGACGCTTTCCACACGGCTTTTTTGTTTTTCAATTCGTTTGACTTGCTCATCCTTTTCCCGATCCAAATAATTCAAAAGCTGGCCCGGATCATGGGCGCTGTAAAAAGTTGCTGATTCCTTTTTGAACTTGCTCACCACCCCACGCTTGATCAAAGCTTCCAATTGATCATAAACGCTCACGCGATTTAGGTCGGTGATTTTAGCCAAGTCAGAAGCTTTAGAGCTTCCATTTTCAAGTAGCGCGATGTAAATAGCCGCTTCTTTTTCCATAAATCCCAGCTCTGCTAGCAATGGTTTGATGTTTTTATTCATATTGTTGTAGATTTACCACCGACAATCAATTATGTAAAATTAAATGTAATATCGCACACAATAACACAACCATTATAGCATGCCTCGACAAAATTGTCAATACGTGCTATAATGCTCAATTGAAAGTTCATTAACAATAACAAAAGGAGAAAGAAAATGTCACATAATTACGAAAAGCCTTTCATTTTAGACGAATTTGCCAGACAAAAATGGGACGTTCTCGCCGGTTTTATTGCTCAGTCAGACCTCATTCCCAAATGGAAGCGGCTTCTGATCGACGAGTTTCTATACCAGACACTGACTTGCGATGTAGCCGGACTGGCTGTCAAAATGAGATACGCCGAGCACATTCATGACTGGACTTTCCACAAATTCCGGCAAAAACTCGCCTTCGGAGATCAACAACTACCGGACCTGCCGATTTACAAAACCATCATGTGGGACTTGCAGTTTTTCGCCCAGGCGCTGGACAATTTATATTCGTCACCGTGGAAATAAAAATCAAAGGAGGACCGCAAATGTTATACACTTTAGTTGCGAATTTTCATGGCGAGGTAAACTGCGAAGACACTGCACTGCTTCTTTGCACGGTAATTCAAGACAGAAAAGATCTGCCCGAACAATTTCGCCAGGATCTCACCTCCTATATTGAGGCTATCTTGTCGGAGCCTTGCCTCGTAGTGAAGTTCCGGGACGAAAAAATCCCCGACTTGAACATTCATTTTAACGAGAAGCTGAAGAAATTCTTCGCCGGGCCCGAGGCCGCCCTTCCCGAACAGGCCGAACTCAAAGCCATGCTTGCCAACGAGCTGTTCAAGCTCGGCGACAAGTTGCATGAGTTCGGCCATGAGCCCATGCCCGTCCGCGGCGATTACAGCCGCGGACGGGCACTTCAAGTGCTCCAATCGTTTGTCAGCGCCCATGCTGATGTTGTATCAAAGGCGTGGACAGATGCGCTAAACCAGTGCCTCGCAGCCCTCACGCAGACCGTCAGAGGCACTTTCGAGCGGACACGCTCGATTCGCTTTTTCGAAGGAATCGAAAAATTCCATCTCGAACACACGGAGGATAATGTGTTTTTGACTATGCCTCTATTCCGGATAATCCACGACAGGCTGGAAGATCTGGCATGGAATGAAAGGGTGTAACGCGCTCAACCGCAAAGCCCCGACGCAACGCGCCAGGGCTTTTTCATTTTAAATCATTTAATTTGTTAAATCTTTGTCTTGCCGGTATTTACAATCAAAATCTTTTTATTTTTCGGAATTTTATTTTTCATTTGCAAAAGAAGTCCCAGACCGGCAATCCCCGACGGCTCGCAATCAATCCCCTGACTCTTCGCAAGTTCGATCGCTTCGTCAAGATATTTTTCCTGCAAATTATAAACCCGGCTAAGCTCGCCGGTCAATCCCGTGCAACGATAAAACCTGATCCATTGCTGTGAATAATTGGCAAAGGGCAAAAACGGCGCGTAAAGTTTATCAGCTTTGCTCTTTGGATTACTCGTAGTGGCGCCGAGGATCGAAGTCCGCTCCAAATTTTTTAATCGGCCCTGAAATCTCGGGTCGTGAACTTTGTACCCCAATTCGCGCTTGATGATGTTCATTATATTTTCATAAAGCTGGCCCGTGCCGAACGGCACAAAAACATACTCAGCTTTGCTATTGATAATCTCATAGCTCAACCAATCATAAAATCTGATCGTCGGATCATACGCTTCATTGGAGGTAATATCAAAACCGTTTTTGTTTTTCGTGTATTTCAAAATTTGTTCCCACATTAATATACCGCGCACCAAATCTTTTAGAAACATCTTGCATCCGATTTTTTTTAAACTTTTCAAAATCTTCGGATCTGCGTGCAAATCCATTAAAACGCGCAAGTCCGGCAAGCCATATTTTCGGAGTTGAGTTTGGATGGCCAGAGCAGCTGAACCGGAACTTAAAATTGACAATTCCGGCAGCTTGCCAATAATGCCTTTTTGCTTGGCGCTTAAAAATTCTTTATATGTTACCACCATTTCCCACGCCATGCGATCCTTGTGCGTGCCGGTCAAATTTTTGCTTTCATCTTTCAGCCAAACGTTTGTAAAGCCCGGAACTTTAATTTTATAAGTCGGCGTAGCGGGAAATTTCGGATCATCGGGCGGAAACTCCGGCTTTCGCGGATTATTTTCCGAAGCCACGATAATGGATTTTAAAATCTTTCTTTCTTTTAGAGTCAATGACATACGTTAAGAGTGATAAATAATTACTAATATCATAACAGAAGATAAGTGGCGAATCAAAAACCGGACACACAAGAAAGAAAACCCGACTTGCGGGACCTTTGAGTAATAAGTGGCAGGTGGTAAGTCGAAACTCACTAATCACTAATCCTCCACCACGAGTTCATTATTGTAAATAGCCTGGTCGCTATCTTTTACCAGCTCACTAATTAAATCAAGCCAACGATCTTTTTCAATCCCACGCAATTCTTTTTTTGAATCCAGAATCTGATACCTATCTGCTTTGGCGCTACCCGCAATGATCAGATTATCATTAACAAAATAAATTTGCCCTAAACATTTGTTTAAAATCTGCGCCGGACGGTCGGTTGAAAACAAACTCGCGCCCAAAAAATTTTCCGGCGGCTGATAATTTTCGCCTTCAATCAAATTCAGGATTGTCGGAGCAATATCCAGATGGGAAACCGGCGCGCTGATCTTCTGCCGGCGGCCATGCGGGAAAACAATCACCATAGGGCTCCGATTGTACGCCTTGAACGCGGCCAATTGTTCATCCTCTTTAAAGCTATAATACCGATGATCATTATAAATAATAACAATTGTATTTTTCAGTAATTTTTTTTGTTCTAATTTATCAAAGGTAATTTTGAGAGCGTCGTCAACCGAGCGCAAGAATCCAAAATACAAACGAATTTCCTTTTCCGACAATTCGGAGTTTTCTATAAGCCACGGATCAAGTTTTCCCTTGAACGGCGCTATCTGTAAATTGTTTTTCTCCGCCTGATAATCAATTAGCTCCTGATTGTGCGGTGAGTGGCTGGTGAAACTGATCATATAACCGAAAAACGGTTTCGGTGAATCAGCCAGGACTTCAATAGACTGACTGAACACGCTTGCGTCATCCTGCTTCTGTCTAAAATATGGAGTAAAAAAAGTATTTTCAAATCCCCACTTTGGAATCAGGACATCGCGATTCCAAAATTCCGGCGTATCAGAATGGAAATAATAACTTTCATACCCATAATCTTGTTTCAAAATTCTCGGCAAACAATTATAATCATTTTTCTGATGAGAATAGCCGACCGGCTCATATGAATTGGGCCAAAAACTGCACAAAGAACTAAATTCAGCATTGACTGTTTCGCAGCTATTGGCCTGAAAATTTTCAAATGAAACATTGTTGTTCATAAGCTCCCGCAAATATGGCATTGGCGAAGGATTGTTTTCGATCGCCCAACTGCCGGCCGATTCCAACTGAATAACCAAAATATTCGGCGGGCTGTCATAAGCCGGCAAAGTCAGGCTCTCGCCCGCCCCCCCGCCAAGATCAGCCATCATGGCATAGTCAGCTTTTGTTTGTTCGAAATAACTACAATCAGCCGCTACTTTTTCTTCATCCCCTGACTTGGCGTAAACCTGCGTGTAAAAATATCCCAAAAAGCCCAAATCTGAAAACTGATTTTTGAGATCCCACCAGGTCTCCCGCGGATTATTATACAAATATGACGAAGCGCCGAAAGCCATTAAATTAACAGCGCAAAAAAGCATCACCAAAACCAATATTTGTCGCGCGGATCGCGGTCCTTTTTTTGAAACTACCGTCCACCAAGAAAAATTAAACAAAAACTTTTCAACTTCTCGGCTGGAAAACTTTAGATAAAGCACTGAATTAAATAAAACACTCAGAAATATGATCGCGGAAAACCAATACAGTTTTGCTGGGACTAAAAAGTAAAAATCCTTTAACTGATTTATCATTCCGCCTGAGCCAAGTTGCCCGGCTTGATTCAAACTAAAATCGATAAAAGCTCGAAATACTTGGTAATAGGCAAAATTTGCTAGGGAAGAGATATACAGCATGAACGCCACGCCATAGCAGACTGCCTGCCACAGCGGATGACGCAAAAAACTTAGCAACAGGAAATAACTGGCTGTAGAGATTACAATAAAAAATAATTGCAATAGATTGAACGGCAAATTAAGTAGGGAAAAATAAATAAAAAAATAGATCACATTAAGAAAAAGTAATATAAGATAAAAAATCGTCGCAATTGTTATTTTCCTTTGATTAAGCATAACTGTCTAATTGCAATAAAAAATCTTGCACGGTCTGATAAAATCGGCTTAAACCCAAGAGAGAGACCCATTCATTTTTTTTATGGTTATCCGCGCCCGTTGGCTGGAAGTTAATTGCCGGAATATTATAAGCTGAAAAATACCTAGCATCGGAAGAGCCAAATTGTTTAGTAAATGGCAATTCTTTAACAAAATGTTTTTCCGCTATCGGTTTAAATATCTGCAAAAATTTATTTTCAGGCGCAATCTTAAAAATATCCGCCTCAACACCCTTTTCATACTCAATGCCCTGATCATTCATTCCAGTAAAATAATTTTCAATCCTCGCTTTATCTTCCTCAGAATAATAACGAAAGTCCAGCTCCATTTCAGCCCACTCGGGAATTGAATTAAACTTATCGCCACCTCGCATAACTCCCAGGTTGACGGTCAAACCAAAATCCTGATAATCATTTTTTATTGTCAAATCACTTAATAACGTCTGATAAACTCGATATAGCTTTTCAATTTGATTTTCACCTTCCCAAGGCCTGGAAGAATGGCCACCACTGCCGCGAGATTTTAATTTGTAAATACTAACGCCTTTTTCCGCAATCACAATACTGTCGCCAAAACCGCCATCCGGCACGATCGCAACTTTGGCCGTATAGCCGGCTTCCAGCACTTTGCGTAAACCATTCTGTCCGCCCACTTCTTCATCCGGAACTAGAACTAAAGCAACCTTTAAATTATTCAAGCCAACTTTTTTAATTAATTCAGCTTCAACCGCAGTAGCTGCCTTCATGTCAAATCCGCCACGACCCAATAATTTTTCATCACTAACTTTGGGATTAAAGCTATTAACATCGCCAGGAACCACGTCCAAATGACCATATAAAAATACGTCAAAGTCTTTGATTAGATGTCGACTGACAACATATGAAGTAAATCCTTCGGACTCAACTGTTTGAACTTGAAAATCAGGCCCCAGATAATCAATAATAATTTGCGCGCAAAGTTTTACTTTGGCTTGATCTTGTGTCACCGAAGGGACTGCCATTAATTGTCTGGCTAATTCTAAATATTCGCTCATATTGCTAACTGTAAGCCGCGACAATCTGATCAACCTTTTTCAAGATTTCACTATTGTCTTGCCGGGGGTATTTTTTCAGATTTTGCTTGTATTTCGCAATGTTTTTTAAAAAATTCTCAATTGCCGGCTGTTCCAATTTGATTACATATTTGCCATAACCCAACTTATCAATATAATAGGCATTGAAAATTTGTTCAAACTGCGCCTGGACTGGACAAGCCAGATAGGGTTTCCCCAGATACAACGCTTCACCGATCAAAGTAAAACCTGAGCTCGCGATTACCGCTCGACAATTGGCCAAATCCTTAAAAAATTGTTCTTTGTTTGGTTGCTTAAAAATCAGATTCTCGTCCTTTCCGTCTTTATTAAAACCATAACAAATAAATTTACAATTAATTTTTTGTAATAACTGTTCCAGATTGTCCATTGGCGAAGTAACATAAACCAAGACATAATCACCCTGTTTTGATTTGGCTCGCAAAACTTCTGCTCTCAAAATCGGAGGGAAAACAAAAGTTTTTTTATTTTTTACCTTAGCTTTAAAAAAAGAAGTTGTTAAATTTATTTTGGTATTGAAAATCATTAACTTTGTTACTGTTTTAGCCAAGGTGGCGTCTTTTTTATACTGACGCGGATATTGAACAACCGTATCAGTCAAGACGTGCTGATTGTCAATGGAAATCAGGGGAATATTTTTTAAATTTGCCGCAATACAAGACAGCGGTTCAAAGTCAGTAATAATCAAATCCGGCTTAAAACTTTTAATCAGTTTAAGAATCTTTTGCAAACTGACCCTGGCCTCCGGCAGACACAGAGTATTCTTATACACCGTCGGCAAGATGCGCACTTTGTTGTGGCGGTAATCAAAAGTTAAACCAAAAATCTTTTCAACCTTAAAAAACTTTTTCAACAAATCATACCCCTGATTATGAGACAAAATTTTCAGCTCATGCCCCCGACTGATCAGATGCGTAATTATTTCTTTTGATCTGGAGCCATGCCCGGCGCCTTGGCCGGCCAAACTGTAAATAATTCTGGCCATATATTTTTATTTTTTGAAACGATACTGAAGAAACCGATACAATCCCAGCTTAACAGGCTGATATTTTTTTTCATAAGTGCCAATATATTCAGTTATTTCAGCTTCCGGAGAAAATCCCATTTTGAATTTAGTGAATCCAGCCCAATTTTGTTCGCGGCCCTTTGACTCCGGCGGCGCGGCGCCCCAAAAATCGTAAAACCACAAGCCTTCTTTCTTGGCATCCTTGATCGCTTGCCACTGCAAGAGGTGCGGGGCCATTACATTTCTATATTCATAATCAGAGGCGCCGAATAAATAGGTGGCGGTGTCATTCCAGAAAATCATTATATTCGCGGCAATAACCTTTCCCTGATATTTTGCCAAACACAGCTTAACAAACGGGACTTTCAAAATTTCTTTGAAATAATCAGCTTGAAAAAATTTTATTTTTTGCCGCACTTCTGTTTTTTTCAACAATTCATAAAATCCTTTGTAAGCGCCATTGTCCACTTCGATTTCAACTCCTTTTTTGCGCGCCAACCCGATATTGTACCGAGTTTTCTGATTCATTTGCGCGAGCAGTTCTTCTTCGCCGGCGCGCACGTCAAGGAGCAAGGTGTGGCGCGGCTGAATATCGCGTTCTGATTTTTCAAAACCCTGCTCATCAAAAATTCTTTCCCAGTCCGCGTCATTTGAATACGGGTCCAGCTGGAAATTCATCACCTGCTCCTGCTTTGCAACCAAATCAATTTTTTCCATGATCAAGGCCATCAATTTGTCATCCGCCATTTTACAATTGTCATTAACCACCGGTCCGCGCGGAGCGTACAATATTGACCGGCCGAATTTTAATTTTGACTTGAATAAAAAAATTACCGCCAGCCATTCTTCATTTGAGTCATTTGCATATTCGCTATTCGCATCATTTGCATGAAGATTCACGGCATTCGCATTACATACAATCAATCTCCAGATTTTCTCCTTCTGCGTAGCCATTAATTCCCCCCATTCCCACGATTGCAAAAAAGAACCGCCCTGATTGGCGCGGATGAATTCGTTCCATCTTTCTTTATCGTTAATTGTGGCTTCGCGGATTTGCATAAAATCAGATATTACTCAAATATTACACTAATATTACTCAAATATTACGCAGATATTACACAAATATTATTTAAATATTAGTTCAATATTCGACAATATTTATTTTAATATTCGTTCTTTACTTTGAATCCTTTGAAGAATAAGTTAATTTTATCCATTTGTTTAATTGATAATGCACCTGTCCTGCTCGTTCTATAAACTGCTTATATTTTTCTTCTAAAATCTTATCTCTCACATATAGCAATTCACACCAATGCTTTGACTCCATTAATGAAGCGCGAGCATTGTAATAAAATTTTATTCTATCAAGATAGTGAAAACGACCATAACCTTCGACAATATTGGCAGCATTTGAATCTACTGCTGAGATAAATTGATCCCCCATGGTCTTTTTATCACGCCAATCCAAAGGTTCATAAATTTCCCAGCCTAAATCACACAATTCCCTAGATATTTTATAAACAAAAACTTCTTCAATTGGAATATATTTATCCGTCATGTATTTCTACAATATTTGTTCAATATTTGTTTCAATATTTATTTTAATATTCGTTCAATATTTGTTTTAATATTTGTTTTAATATTCGTTCAATATTTGTTTTAATATTTGTTTTAATATTCGTTCAATATTTGTTTTAATATTCGTTCAATATTCGTTCAATATTTGTTTTAATATTCGTTCAATATTTGTTTTAATATTTGTCATATATTCTTCAATGCTTCTCGCACCTTTTCTCCAGCGTCGGTTATTTCAACCGACACTCGCTTCAAAGCTTCGCGCGACTGACTCACTGAATACCCAAGACTGACTAGGGCCTCCACCGCGTCAGCGTCAGCGCCGAGCTCTTGTCCGGTTTTAATATTTTCAATTGCCGCGCCGGCCGCGATTTTGTTTTTGAGCTCGAGCACAATGCGCTCTGCTGTTTTCGAACCAATGCCGGAAACGCGCTTGAGAATTGAAGCATCGCCGTTCACAATGGCTGAAATAATATCCTCCAATTTGGCCTCCGCAAAAACAGCCAAAGCGGTTTTCGGCCCGATACCTGAAACGGAAATAAGCTGCTCAAACAAATTCAATTCTTCAAATTTTAAAAAACCAAAAAGCTGTATCGCGTCCTCGCGCACATGCTGATGCGTGAAAAGCGCCACTTCATCGTCCTGCTTTGTCTTCAATAAAACATCAGCCGGCGCAAAAACCTTGTAACCGATATCACCAGCTTCAATTACCAAAAAATTTCCAGTTTTCATCCTGACTTTTCCTTTAATATATGCAATCATATTTTTCTTGGTTTAACAATGGTAATCGTAACACAATGTTCGGGCGTTTTCAACACGCACGCACAGGGAGGAATAGGATTAAATGGCAAAAAAAGGCAATATGGCAACAGGCGCCACAAGACAAAAACGAAAAGTCGCCTTCAAAACAACGTATCAAAATTTTATATTCCCCTGTTTTCCCTTTTCATTTATAGATCCCATTGCCTCATTGCGCCTTATTTCGCCCCGTTTTGCCTCGCTCTCCCCCGTTCTTCCCCGGTCAAAACAAAAAGCCGCCTGAGAACAATGTCCTAAGACGGCCTGATTTCTTTTCGCGTGCCGCTTTACAGCGCCAGCGCCGCCACTCCGATGGGTGCCAAGACCTCGGCAATGACAGCCGCCGCCGCGGCAGAGATACCTGCGGCAACCAACGCTGATTTTATTGCCTTTCTGATCTGATCCATCGATGGCCCGCAGATTTTCGAGCACCACTTGGAAGGCGTGATGTAAACACCAACGCAGGGCTTGCCATTGCTCATCCAAACAGCGAGATGCAGATCCAAATACAACGTTCCTCCTTTTTGGTTGATGATGAAATTCACATGCGTTACCGTCTTACCGATGCACCCGCCAACATAATTCTTATGCGGGCTCGTGATGGTGATGTAGTATGACGTGAACGGCACCTTGACGGTAAGCGGATTCAGCTGCGTTTCAAATCCGTCGCCCACAGACGTCTGTTCGGGGCTTGATTCATACTGGATCGCCACGTTCGTGAGAAACTGGCCCTCTGCATAGAGGCTTTGCACCATCTCCTCGTACTCGACCCATCCGTAAGCCGCCTGCCCGTTGCTGAACTCCGCGACGACGTTCTGTTCGTTATCCATCGTGAGCTGAACACTGAGCTCCTCCTGAACAACGGTTGCATCTTCTTCGTCTTCCTGCGACGCGCAGGAACCGACGAAGAGAAATCCAAAAAGAATCCCCGCCAGACACAGATACTGAGCAAACTTCTTCATGTCAGCCCCCGCTATCTGAGGTTACCCCGCAATAGACATGTATTTCATGCCTCTTGATGGCAACGTTACACCACAACGGTCTTGATTCCTAATTTGTCTAACGCATTACGAATTTCATTCAACGATATTTCCTTTTCTTCAAAGGACACATTAAGACAAGTGCAAGACAAATCTCCGCTTGCCATTTTGCCATCGTCCGCGCCGATATAAACGACGCCTTCTCGGGGCAAAACATACTGCGGGTATTTCTCCGCATTGAAGAACACCTCCTCAAAAAAATTTCCGAGGCTCCCATAAAACAACGACAAATCCAAACCCGAGCAATCAACCACTTTTAATTTCCAAGTGGCTGGCTGATTTAAAAATCGCCGAAGCTTTACCAATATTTTACCCATAGCATTTCTCCTTTCAAATATCCACCATGAGTATACCACGAGGGCAAGCGTTGTCAATCGCCAAATCTTCTCCTTCTAGGTAACCATTAGTTCTCCTCATTCCCACGATTAGAAAAAAATCGCCATGCATAATGGCAAAAATAATATCTTCCAATTTAGCTTCAACAAATACCGCCATGGCAGTTTTCGGGCCAATGCCGAAAACAGAAATTAGCTGTTCAAACAAATGCAGTTCTTCATATTTGAAAAAATCAAACAGCTGAATGACGGCCTCGCGCACGTACTGATGAGAAAAAAGCTCAACTTCATCGCCCTGTTTTGCTTTCAACAAAACATCAGCCGGCGCACCAAAGTATATTCCGACAATTGCTTTTTTAACGGCAAAACATGTCCAAAGCGGCCAGACATTTACTCAGTCGGACAGCTTTTACGGCACACTGGGATGAGCTGCTTTTATTGAATGCGCCGTAGGAAAAGCCACTCGCATGTATAAAAAAAGACTCCAAGAATCTTTTTTTTATCTACAAACCACTAATTAGCCCAGCCAAGCATTTGTTTTGCCAACCAATTTATGAAATTCCAATTCCGTTGCCTCAATTTCTGTTTGCAATTTTCTCTTTTTTTCTGCTAATTCTAATACTTTTTCCCGGACCTTAGGATCACGAAATTTTTCCGCCAGCTTTGTAGCCTGAGCCTTCCTGACCTCATAAGTCATGCCTGGCTTGTCTTCCATGACATAAAAAAGATCCGCCTCTTCATGTCCCAAGAAATCAATGGCGTCGCGCAACTCTCCCGGCGCCACTTCAACGTAAAAACTATCTTTCGTTGTAGCCCTATCATGAACTACCACGTCATCAGATGGTACTTCAAAAGAACCTGCTCCACCTTGTCTTTTGTCCATAAATCAAACTTATGAATTATAATTTTATTGTAATAAAAATCTCAAAAAAAGTAAACTTCGCAAAGGCATCCACAGTTATGCCGCAAACTTGAAATTTAACTTTTTTTCCACGAACAATCGCCATAAAAAACAAACTTTATAACCGCCAGTCCAACCTAATCCTTTCTATTGACCGCCGTACTTTATATTAAACTATGCTTTCCCCACCTTTCTACGCACCAAAGTGTATTCCGGCAATTTCTTTTTTAACGGCAAAAAAATTACCTGCCCCTGCCCGCCGTGGGCGCTATCAATCTCCCGCATATTATCGTCAAACATTTTTTTTATTTTGTATTTAAAATTTTCCCCGAACGGCACAATAAACTCCACCTGATCCCCGACCCGAATCTTATTATGCACTTTTATTACAATCTGATTTTTATCAGTAGCGTTTTGTAGATTCGTAGCAGATTCGTAAGTAGTAACCACCCCGCAGAATTCCCAGCCGCAATTTTCATGACTGCTGGTAATATTTTGTTCACATTTTTCTTGGCCAAATAAAAATCCGGTGGTAAAGCCTCGGTTCTGCGTTTTTTTCAATTCTTCAAAAGGTTGTTTAATATTTCGCGTTCCATGATCCATTATTTCTCGATATACCTTTACTGTGTTGCCAACATAGTAAAAACTTTTAGCTCGGCCCTCTATTTTGAAGGCGCTAATGCCGGCATTTTTTAATTCTTTTAAATATTCTACCAAACACAAATCTTTTGAATTCATTATATATGAACCGTGCTGGTCTTCTTCTATTTTTAACAACTCCTCCGGCCGTTGAATTTCTTGAAGGTGGGCAGAATAATGTTCTGCCCCTACGTTAGAAACATTATATTTCCAACGACACGGCTGGGTACAATCGCCCAAATTAGCGCTTCGATCCGTATAATATTTTGATAACAAACAACGGCCTGAATACGACATGCACATGGCGCCGTGAACAAAATATTCCAGCTCAACTTTTGAAACTTTTTTGTGAATCTCTTTTATCTCTCTGAGAGTAACTTCTCGGCCCAGAATAATTCTTGACACTCCGAGATCATACCAAAATTTCGCCGCTTGCCAATTAGTGCAATTGGCCTGAGTAGAAAGATGGAGTTTTGCTTTGGGCCAGATTTTTTTTGCCAATAAAAAAATGCCCGGATCAGAAACTATGATTGCATCCGGTTTGATCTTTTTTAACGCGGAAAAATATTTTTCAAACGCTCTCAAATGCCGATTGTGCGCAACAATATTTGCGGTGACAAATACTTTTTTGCCATGTTTGTGCGCATATTCAATTCCTTGCCGTAATATTTTCAGGTCAAATTGATTGATTCTGGTTCGCAAAGAAAACTCCGGAATACCGCAATAAACCGCGTCGGCGCCAAAAGCGATTGCAGTTTTAAGTTTATTCAAATTTCCTGCTGGGGCGACTAATTCCATAATTATTAAATAGATAATAAACTTCAGGCAACATTATCCTAAATTATATAGGTAATCAGTAATTATGCAAATCCGGCTCATTTATATAAGACTTTTTGACTAATTTTACACAATTACATATAAAGATCTTCATATCCCTTCAAAATCATTGACAAATCCAATTAAATAAGCTATAATAACTTCTTAGATCATTGTACAATTTAACCATCCAGAAAAGGAAAGGGGGGCGCGATGAATCCCGAAACTCGGTATATACTGGTGAATCACCAGTCGCCGGATTTTGATTCCATTGCGACAACTTACTTGTGGCTTTTGGCAAATAGTTTTCATATTAGCGACTACCGACTGGAGTACGTTTTCGTACCTCCGGGGAAGCGTTTTTATGAGAGAGATTTGAACCGAAACACAAGGGTTGTCCATCTAGATACCGGCGGACGGTTTGGGACATTTGAATTTGATCATCATCAAAATCGTCGACGCTGGCCAAGCGCGGCGGGAACCGTTGTTGAAAGATTTCCTGAGCTGAGCCACGATCCATTTGTCGGGGACATAGTGTCTCTGACAGATCGGGTGGACAGCGGTAGCTCAGTTAACACCGAGGACGCTGACGCGCGTAAACTACGGTCAGCTTTCAATGAACAGTTGAAAGAATACAACCAGGGCCGCGAGGAGCCGGTGATTTTGATTACCGAGCAAAAAGGTCCATGGGAATTGATTGATCTTGTGGCCAACCTTGAAGTGGAGACCAATGAGGTTCGCGACGAGGAAAAGCTGGCAGTCGGGCTGATCATGCTCGAGGCCTGGCACAAGAATCAACGCCGGACCACCGAGCTGCCTCCGTTTTCCGAGGATCAGATTGATTCGTTCGACAAACTCACTGCAACTTATCTCACTTTGCTCACCTGGGGCGATTGGCCCAATAAGCCAAATGAGAGAGAAGCAGTACAAAAGCAGTGTGAACGCTTTGACGCTTCAGTGCTTCCGAGCGCCACACAGGTAGTTTTCGAACGAAACGAAAAACTTCAAGACGACCCAGTCCTGAAAGAACTTGTGGCTTTCGTGAATCAGATGCAGGCCGAGGGTTCGCCCTTTGGCGAAACAACTGAAACCGGTAGCTTTCGACAGATGCTGACTGACCAGCTGGCTGATTTCAATGCCGGCCGAGACAACAAGGTGGTCCCCGTGGTTCTCCGAAAGGGGCCCTGGGAAATCCTCCGGTTACTGCCGGACGACAGCTACCAGGAACTGGTTCGCACCATGATCGGGCTTTTCATGCTGAAGGCCTGGCATCACAAAAAGGCAATTCGAGGAAAAGTACAAAAACTGCTCGAAACGGCGCAGATTACCAGGGCAGGCGGCCTGACCTTTGCGCTATTGCCGGAAACAACGCTTACGAGCAAGGTAATCCGGTATCAACTTCGTCGGTACTACCGAGATGAGATTGATGTGGTTGTCGCGACCTATCGTGACATGAAAAACAACACGTTTAATCTCGGAGTAACAAGGGTACAGGACAACCGCTTGAACGGCATGGATGATCTGTATCAACGGCTGAGTGAAATGGATCCGACAGCGGACATTTTCCTATTTCAGCCGACGAAGTTTGTCATCTATATCAAAGGCGGCACAACACTGACACCGCAAATAGTGGCAGAACAGGCGCAGGCCATTCTGCGACCGATTGCAATTGACGAATGCAAGCCCGAATACGTAGAGGGCATTGCATAAACAAGAAAAGGACGCATATCTCCTTGAGACTGCGTCCTTTATTTTTTTAAATTGCCCGGTTGGATTTATTTTTTAATTTTCCAACCAATGGCAATACGACGAAAAGCAATATTCCGGCCAAAAGCCAGCATGGTTTAATGCCTATCACTTCGGCAAGAAGTCCGCCGCCGAGCCAACCTGCGGCCGCGCCAAGCTTTGCAATCATTGAATTAAAAGAACCAATGGTCGCCCGCTTGTCCGACGGAATATTGTCATGCAGATAGGCTTTTTGCGTCGGCGCGAAAAATCCTCTTCCGGATTCGTGAATCCAGAAAGCGAACAGTGTCAGGCCAGCATAAGGCACAATAGACGCCAGAACAATCGCCGCGCCGGTCAGAATTATAGAGAATGACATGATCCGAGCTCGATCAAATCCTCTATTCATTAGTTTGCCGGCAATAAAAATACCGACCATCTCAAAAACTCTGATACCGGTCCAGACCAACCAAAGAACGCCGATTCCATAAGCTTGGTCAAACAGAATTGACCACTGCATGTTTAAGGGCTGGAAAAAAAACATCAGCAGGCTTCCTATCAAGATCAATGTCCAGATCTGTTTGTTTTTATATCCATAGCGCACGCTTTGCCGACAAATATCCATCATGGATGTTTTTTTGTCGGTAAAATAATCCTCGCGAATTATTTTCAACGCCACAATTCCGCAAATCACGAGCCCGATTGATGACATGAGCCAGGGCAATCGGATATTTCCCACGGCAATAATTCCGCCGACCACTCCGCCGGCCAAGCTGGCGCCCTTGATAGCTATATCGCCCCAGGAAAAAATAACGCCAATGTCTTTTTTGTAGCCATTTAAATCCAGCGAATCCTTAATCCAAGCATCCAGCGCGCCTGAAATTAAACTGGATCCGAGAGCGATCGTGCTTTCCGACAAAATAAATTGCCAAAAACCATTGCTCAAAAAATAAAACAAAAACCCGAGACTGGCCACAAACGTGCCGAGCACAACCGATACTTTGCGGCCAAAACGATCCGCCACCACGCCGGTCGGAATTTCAAACAAAAAAACCGCAATCATAAAAGCAAAATTAATAAAGCCGATTTGCGTTATACTCATATCATTGCGGCGCAAAAACAGCACAAACGTAGCGAAGTGAAAAGAAAAAGCTAAATTGAAAAGAACATTAAAAATCAGATAGCTGCGGACAATTTTTCGCACCATAGCGACACCTCCATTGTTTTTTTGGCAAACCGTCCTGTACGCAATCAAAAATGCGTCAAGCCGATCCGGCCAGACGCATTATTGGTTATGGAAGAAGAATCTAGTTTAAATATTTAAACACAATTATCCCAATAATCTTTCTGGTCAAACCAGCTTTGCTTGTTTTCGGCTGAATGCCAAAAACAGCAGCTGATGTGCAATCAGTGCCCATGACCATAAGATAATTGTGTTTATTCCAATTCATACATTATATATGACGAAACTAAATTTAATCTGTTACGTCAACATTAAATAATAGCTAAAATGCTGCAATTTGTCAATAATACCTTTTTCATTATATAAAATCCAAATGGTTCTATGGCATAGACGATGAAATCGCCACTCTTTTGTCATAAGTCGATAAAGATCGAATCTTATTTACAACAACAGTTATTTCAGCTATAATCGAAACATATTACAGATATAATTCTTGAATCATATGGTGTTCGAAAAAGCAGGCAAATTTCTCAAGGAAACCGGCGAAAAAATCGTCGGTCGCGGACCGGAGGTAAAATTCCGCAATACGGTTGATGACTATGCGCGAGATCATGGCACGACAAGAGAAGTTGCAGAAAAAAAAATTTTTAACGATTACATTAGCTCCGTCGGCCGGGAAACCAGAACTGGCGCCCTGGATTCTGATTCAAAAAAATGGCGCGATTTCCAAGCGGCAATTAATGAAACTTTATCAAAATCAGCAACAGACAGGGCAACAACAGATGCTAAAAATCCGGCCGTATTTCGCAATTTAACTTTCTCTGTTTCAGCGGCTCAGGAAAAACAACAAGAAAAATATTATCAAAAAAAATTTAACGGCGACGCACCTGACCGGGCGATTATTGAGGATTCAGCTGAAAACATTGAAATGATGAATCGATTATTAAGGCGCCTAAATCTGGACATCACAAGCAATATGTCTAATACGGACGACCTTGAAGCACTTTTACGATCCCATCCGGAAATGGGCGCTGATATCGGAAAACTTTTTCAATCAAAACAAAACCTGGAAAAACACGAACGAATGTTTGGAAGGGAATTGCAATTTGAAAAATCCCTTGAACAACTCAAAAAAACTTCCGCTGAATCGTTACAAGTAATGCTCCTGGATGCGCCGATGAAAATGCTCGGCGGTATTCTGGGCGGAGCGTGGCAGGTATTGCAACAAAGGAATCTCAATGGTTTTTTCTCAGCCATGAAATCTTCACTAAAAGCTCTTGGCGCAGGCACAGCCGCCGCCGCCAAACTATTTGGGGCCAGCGGAAAAACCGCAGCTTTGTATCTAAACACTTTTAGAAAATAATATGGAAGAAAAAACTATAATCGATTTCATTAATACCTCCTTTTTAACAGATGATGAAAAAAGGACCTTTATTGATTTATTTGAAAAAGAAGGCGCTACTGATTCTTTTTATCAGGCGCTCGATGCCGCCTTGGCGAGAGAAGTTGAAAATAGGACAACAAAAGCGCTGACCGCAACAGCGACAATCAGTACGGGCTTTGATGAACTGTCATTAGAATTAAAACAAAAGAAAAAAGCTCTGGCCGACGCTCTGCGCCTAAAAATAAAAGCTATTCCTCCGACTGACCTGACAAGCAAAGACAACCTCTGGGATGAATATTATCTGGCAATCGAAGATCTGAATAAAAAATATTTAGGGAAAGCTCAGACGGTTTCTTCACAAGCTATCCTCCAAACCGTAGACTAATCCCAAACATCTTTAATAAAAAAGATGCTGAATTTTCAACAGCATCTTTTTGTATCCTCTATTTAATTATTTCCGCTTCACCCGAATCAAACCGGAATTTGTTATCACTTTAATCCCTTTTTTCTCCAATTGATCCAAAAATAAATTCACACCGATTGAATCCGAAGAAATATGGCCGGCGACAATGGCGTTGATATGATTTTTTTCCGCTTCTTTTTTGTGCTCCTCGCTCATATGCATGCCAATGATCGTGCCGATCCCAGCCTGCGCCATTTTTTCATAAATTTTTGCCGAGCCTTCCGTGCCGCCGGTAATTTCGGTCAAGGCGATTTTGCCGCAAAAATTTTCCGACGACCCGGCAAACAACCTGGGCCCCGCGCCTCTTTTTTTTGCTTCGGCATATTCCGGGATACTTTCCAATAATTCCAGAACCTCAGATACATATTCAAATTTTTTACGGAGAATTTTATCTTTCAAAAATGACGCCACTAAATTGTCGCACGGCGTATGCGCGCACATGAGGCTGATCTTCAAAAGAGTCGCCGAATCAACGGTTTTGTAATGATTGATCGGACTGACGCCGCGCGCCACCTCGTCAATTCGCATTTTAAAACAGCCCTCCGCAATATTAATCGGCACGCCGTAATCCGCCAGAACTTCCACCTGCAAAGGCATGACGTCCGCCAAATTAGCCAGTCCCTTACCAATAGGATGATGCGATATTACCAAATCAATGTCGCCCAATTCCTTGGCTAACAGCAATTCTGAAGTGTCAATATCAATGCCGCACAAAACTTTCTTAACTTCTTTTTTTGAATCAAACAAAATCTGCGAATCAGGATACGGATTATCTAATCGACTTTTGTCAAAATCTTTTTTCTTGTCCGCTGTTAATTTTTCGTATTTTTCTTTCAGCTTTTTTTGCAAATGCAAGACGCGCTTCTCGCCGCGCAGGTCAGCCTTGATTCCAAGTTGAATTGCCAGGTTGAAAATTTGTTCTACAGTCATAATTATTATTAATTGGTTAATTAGTTAATTGGTTAATTGGTTGATCAAAATGAAACTGCCTCAGCCAACAACCAATCAGCCTTTTATTTTAAGCCACGCCGCTACGCTGGCGCCAAGCTCGCGAAGGCTGTATTTCCATTGATTAGGATAGCCGCGATTTTCCGCCGCTACGCCCTCCGCGTCAATTCCAAGTTCATTACAAGTATAAAGCGCCCGACGCAAATGATATTTCTGAGTTATTAAAATTATTTCGCTTAATCCAAAATTTTCTTTCACATGCAAACAGCTTTCCCGCGTACTAAGGCCGGCATGGTCTTCCAAAATAGCGTCTTCCGGCAATCCCAGTTCTATCGCCAGATTCTTCATGGCCTTTACTTCATTATGTCCGGCGGTGCTGTTGTCGCCGCTAAAAATAAACTTTCCGATCTTTCCGTCCTGATAAAGTTTAATCGCAGTTAAAATTCGATCTTCCAGAACTGCTCCCGGCACGCCCTTGGCTTTCAGCCCCGCGCCAAAAACCAAACCAATGTTTGGCGGAGTCAGATCATTACCATTAATTATTTTGTAACTGTATTTAAACTGAACGCGCCACAAAATCAATAAAACAATAAAACAAAAAATCAAAAAAATAAAAATTACTCTTCTCCCGAATCTGGAAAATCCTTTTTTTGAATTAGTAACAGCTCTTTCAATCCCAATGTCCATATTTTTAAAACTCAAAGTTCAAAGTCCAAAGTCCAAACAAAATCCAAAATTAAAAACTATAAATTCAACAACGCTTTTGCGGCGATCCGCCGCACGGCCAAGAAGTCCACCTTATCTTCTTTAATACTATCACAAACTTCATTTTTTACAAACAAAAAAATTGGGACGAGCCGCATGTTGCGACTCGTCCCAGAAACGTATTATTTGCCTCCGCGTCCGGAGTCCTGATCTCATTCTCGGCGTCCAGGAAAAACCTATTCAGTTTCGCTGTTTAACCGGCACAGCGCCGCTGACAAACTTGCGCCTCGAGTGCTTTGGTGGCGAACCTAACGACGCGCCGGAACCTGACATTTCCCAGTGCGATTTACGGTGGACTATTACAGCCGCCGCGAGCCACGGGAAAGAGACTCCGACATGGATGCAGTCATTCCCTGTCACCAGGGAGCCCATTAACCCAATTACTTGCTTTCAAACGGCATTCAGTTTTTTGCTGGCCGCTTACTTGCTTTCACTGATCCAACAGGCCACATCCCACGCACATATTGCGCGCTTATGCACTTGCGCCGGTAAACCCTCAGGAATTTTCATCCCCTGTATCCACGCCTCGGCGGCTTACAATTCCGAGACGCTTCCTCTATCGACACATTCTTTCCTCCTTTTTCGCCGCAGGTTTTTGACCATGCTCCCGCACCCCATATTTAGGGTGCCGAAGCCCTTCACAAAGACGTTGCGTAGCCAGCTCTCATCAGCTACAATCGCGCCCACAGTATAGCACATAACTATAATTTTGTCAAGGGCTGGATTATGCGTACGCACATATTTCCATTTTGGCTCCAAAATTATGGTAATTATACAACAAAAAAACCATATATTTTTTTATCAACTCTTTCAAACTTCAATTTATCGAGGATTAACTAATTTCCTTCTATAATCACAAACTCCACCGACAAACCCCGGGCAATTCATTGAAAAAATCTTGGATTTAAGTTAAAATACAATCACTTTACTTTTGAGTTGATTTTTATCACGAACAATTGAAAATCTATGGGCCACATAACCTCCAAATCATTTTTAAAACTTCAAAAACGTCTTGACATGAATGCCCAAGGCGCGCCCGAGTCAGAAACGTTGTTTAAAATTCTGGAAATCTTATTTACCAAAGACGAAGCTGAAAAAGTTTCACTATTGCCGATAAAACCATTTTCAGTTGAGCTGGCCGCTAAACGCTGGGAGACTTCAGCGACTGAAGCTCAAAAAACTCTAAACGAGCTGGCAGATAAAGGAATTTTATTCGATATTTATGATGGGAAAAACCAAACCTATACAATGGCACCGACCATGGCCGGGTTTTTTGAATTTTCCCTGATGAGAACGGACGGCAAGTTTGACCGCCAGGTATTGTCAGAGCTTTATTATCAATATATTAATGTAGAGGATGACTTTGTCGAGCAAACCATGAATCAAAAAACTTCTATGGCGCGCACCTTTGTTCACGAAAAAAGCCTGACCGAAAATTCCGAAATTCTTAATTATGAAAAAGCCAGTGAAGTAATTAATACTGCAACTTGCCACGCAGTGGGCATCTGTTATTGCCGACACAAAATGGAACACATAGGCAAAGCGTGCGAGGCACCGCAGGATGTTTGCCTGACTTTTAATAACGCCGCAAAAACCTTGACTAAACACGGCATTGCCAGAAAAATTTCCAGGGAAGAATCTCACCGGATACTGGACCAGTGCGTTGATTATGGTCTCGTTCAGATCGGCGACAATACCCAAGAGGGTGTGGGCTGGATTTGCAATTGCTGCGGCTGTTGTTGCGAGGCGATATTGGCGTACAAAAAAATCGGTGATTATGATCGGCTGAGCAGCAGTTTTTTTGCTGAAGTTAATTTAGAAAAATGCACCGGTTGCGGACTGTGCGCCCAGAAATGTCCGCTTGAAATTATTAAAATTAAAAATAAAAAAGCGGAAATTGATTTATCCGAATGCCTGGGTTGCGGTGTCTGTCATCGAGATTGCAATACCAAGGCGATTGAAATAAAAAGACGCCCAAAAACCGCCTTTGTTCCAAAAAATACTTTTGAAAGATGTGTTTTGAATGCTATTGAAAAAGGCAAACTGCAAAATTATATTTTTGACAATTATGCCCTATGGACAAATGAGCTCTTGCGTCGCCTTCTGGGTATTTTGCTCGCGCTAAGTCCCGCAAAATTTTTGATCGCCAATGAACAACTAAGGTCAAGATTTTTAAGTGCCCTTAAAAAAGCCGGCGAAACGAAAATATTTAGGAAATTATATAAAAAATAATCAGACTAACTATTTCCGCTAATAAAAAAGAACGGGAAAATCCCATTCTTTTTTATATTTACCTGCAAATTATTTCAATAGTTCTACTTCAACCTCTTCATCATTCACTTTAACCTTATTCGCTCCCTTACCCTCTTCAACTCCGGACAACAAAGTCGCCTGCTTCAACCTTTCAACTGATTCGGCATTGGCAAAAAGTTTTTTCAACTGCTCGCCCTCTGTGCTATAAATCAATTTAACCTGATCATCCCTGGTTAATCCCTGATTTTTGCGAAGATTGTTTATCTGACGAGTTAATTCACGAACCAGTCCTTCAAGTTTAAGTTCTTCAGTTAATTCAATGTTTAATCCAACTACAACGCCCCCCGCTTCTTTGATAACCAAATTATCACCTTGTACAACTTTTACATTTTCAACGTTTTTAACATTCAGCTCTTCCGCAATTATTTGTTCTAAATCCTTGTCAAATTTCTTTCCATCGTATTCAAGTGTTTGCAATGGCTGTCGAACCTTAATTTGTTTTTCATCACGCGCAGACAATCCAAGTTCAACAACTTGCCGAGCTAATTCCATGTCTTTCAAAACAGTTTCATCAATTAATTTTTCATCAAACACCGGCCAGTCTTCCAAATGGACTGATTCTTTTTCATTGCCAAGTTTCTGATAAAAACTTTCCGCGGCAAATGGCATAAACGGCGCGATTAATTTCACCAGTTCACCCAAAACTAAATTCAAAGTTGCCACCGCATTTTCCTTATCTTCGCCCTCAGCTTTAAATCGCTCGCGCGAACGCCGCACGTACCAGGTCGAAAGCTCATCAATAAATTCAATAATATTTCTGGCCGCCTCGAAAATATGATAATCTTCCAAATCTTTTGTCACATCTTGAATCAACAAATTTAATTTTGCTCCGATCCATACATCCAGCACATTATTACTTTTACCTTTTATCTTTGGACTTTTACCTTCCCCATACATCATATAGAAGTTAACCACGTTTCCAAGAAGCATTACAGTTTTCCGCAAAACATCTTTAACCGAGTTCTCATCAAAATTCTTTGGATCGCCCGGCTGATTGATCGTATACAAATGCATGCGCAAAGCATCAACTCCATACTGGTCAATGATTGTCATGGGATCAATAACATTGCCTTTTGATTTACTCATTTTCTTTCCTTCCTTATCGCGAATATGCCCCAGGCAAATCACATTTTTATAACAGGCGCCCTTGCCAAGCAAAGTGGAAATCGCGAGCAAAGTGTAAAACCAGCCCCGCGTCTGATCAATTGCTTCGGAAATATATTCCGCTGGATACTGCTCGCCCGCGTCAATTAATTTTTTATTTTCAAACGGATAATGATACTGAGCAAAAGGCATGGCGCCGGAATCAAACCAACAATCAAAAACATCCGGCACGCGCTTCATCCGGCCACCGCATTTGCAACCGTACTCATATGAATCAATGAACGGCTTGTGCGGATCAAACAATTTTCCATCCTCATCCAATTGAAAACTTTTTACGTTTTGGAATTTAATGTTTTCTTTTTGGAAAAACTCCTCATAACTGCAATTATTTATTACTTTGGAAAAGGCTCCGTAGGTACAACCGTGCCCAACAATCAGGACCGTTTTACCAGCGTACTTTGATACTACGTTCTTTATAAATTTTTCTGCCCGCGCCACAACTTCCCGGCGAGATTCTCCATCAATGCCGGACTTGAAATCATATTTTCGTTCTCCCTGCAACTGGCTGTATTCGCCATACTCTTTATTATCTTTCTCCAAATCCTCTTTCAAAATATCATTCCACTTCCCGACATTATGCTCAGAAATCAATTCGTCAAAAACAACCTCCACTTTTAGTTTTTTACTTATTATTTCCGCCGTTTGCCTCGCCCGCAAAACCGGCGACGAAATAATTAAATCAACTTTGTTCAATTGTCCGGACATTTGCTCCGCCTGTTTAATTCCCTTTTTCGTGAGCGGATGCTTGTCTAAGCTACAGGATTTAAAACCCAGAACGTTTTTCTCGCTCTCCGCATGTCTCACAAAAAGCAGGCTGGTAATTTTTTTACACGCTTTTTGGCCCAAATCTTCAAAACTACCAATCACTTCAAACGCTTTGCAATCTTCGCATTCCCAGATCGGGATCGGCGTACCCCAATATCGCTGCCGCGAAATTGCCCAGTCTTTGATATTTTCCAACCATTCACCAAAACGACCGTGCTTAATATGTTCAGGCACCCAGTTGGTTTGCTCATTATTATCAATCATCTCATTTTTCAAGGCTGTCATTTTTATAAACCAAGAATCTTTCGCGTAATAAAGGAGCGGACTGTCGCAACGCCAGCAAAAAGGATAATCATGCGCGTATATTTTTTCCTTGAATAATAAACCGCGTTCTTTTAAATCATTAACAATTTGTTTTTCAACTTCCGGATCTTTGACAAACTTTCCCGCCCACTTTGCAACACTCGGCTTGAACGTCCCGTCTTCTTCCACAGTATGAACAAACGGCAAATCATTTTCCAAACCAAATTGAAAATCATCTTCACCATACATTACCGCCGTATGCACCACGCCCGTGCCGTCTGTAATTGAAACAAAATCCGCCTTGCCAACGTACCAGGCTTTTTTGTCGCCGGGATCTAATGCGCCCGGGAACAATGGTTCATATTCCAAGCCAACCAAATCTGCTCCTTTTATTTCTTCAACAACTTTTACTGGCCCGTCAAAAACATCATTAATCAAAGCCTTGGCTAAAATTAATTTGTCTCCCTGATAATCAACTTTCACATAATCAATTTTTTCTCCAACTGCGAGCGCCACATTTCCGGGCAATGTCCACGGCGTTGTTGTCCACGAAAGAATATAAGTATTTTGTTCGCCTTTAACTTTGAATTTAAGATAAACTGAATTTTCCTCCACGTTTTTGTAACCTTGTGCCACTTCGTGCGAAGAAAGAGCCGTGCCGCAACGCGGACATTGAGGAACAACTTTGTAACCTTTATAAACCAAACCCTTTTTATTTGCTTCACTCAAAATCCACCACAGCGTTTCAATATAATCATTGGAATAAGTGACATATGGATCTTCCATGTCCAACCAAAAAGCAATCCGTCGAGTCATTTCTTCCCATTCTTTTTTATATTTCCAAACGCTTTCCTTGCATTTAGTATTAAATTCTTCAATCCCATATTTTTCAATGTCCGGTTTACCAGAAATTTTCAGTTCTTTTTCAACCTGAAGCTCAACCGGCAGGCCGTGCGTATCCCAGCCGGCTTTTCTTTCAACATGATAGCCTTGCATTGTTTTGAACCGCGGAATAACATCTTTGAAAGCGCGCGCTAGAATATGATGAATACCAGGTTTCCCATTGGCGGTCGGCGGGCCTTCAAAAAAAATAAAATTGCCTTTGGCTGATTTTTTGTCCAAAGTTTTTTGGAAAATATTTTTCTCTTCCCAATAATTAATTATTTTTTCTTCATTTTGCGCAAACAGCGATTTTTCCTTCATAAAATAAATATAAATTAATAATGAATTATAAAAAAAATAAGTAAAACCAGTAGTAAATAAATGTTTTTTGTTTAAATGATTAAAAGTTTGGTGGTTGCTCTGGGATTTGAACCCAGGACCTCTGCAATGTGAGTGCAGCGCTCTAACCAACTGAGCTAAGCAACCATAAAAAAACTGCGCCCTAACCAGCCCTGAGTATTGACTTCTCTAATTGCTTCAATGTTTTTTTGCAAAGAGTTATGGCCATACTTTTACTTATTAGGATAAACTACGCATATTCTATGCACCCAGCCTGGATCATTATCTGGATAATCCATTGGCACCAATCCATGGTCCGACCATCTTTCCAAAAACCAATTTACGTTATATTCCTTGATTTCACCAAAGCATGGATCAGCAAAATAAATTTTATCTCCCTCAACACCCGACACCACCGAGAAATGAGAGCCTTGTTCAGGAGAAAACCAATTAACAATTACCGGAATCTCTCTACTAATATAATCTTTAATCTCGTCAATGCTAGAATTGTCCTTACAAAAACCTTGATAACCTAATTTCTTGACGTTGTCTACAAACATTTCATCCCAGTATCCAAATTCAACGGCTCCAGTATCACCATTGATAAACTCTTTTCCAGTTACCTCTTTCCAATACTCTACGGGCCTGTCAAATCCGTAAAAATCCATAACCATCTTAAAGGAAATAGGGCCACACATTCCCACAGATTGTTTAATTGGCTTAATATCTATCATATAAAATTATAAAAATTTAACTGCCTAATAAATAGTGACATGGAGACCGAAAACTACTAAACTCTATCTTATCGATTTTAGCTTCCATTTATAAACCGTGAGGCATTATGCTCGAACCTGTGATCTTACGGATGTGAACCGTACGCTCTAACCGACTGAGCTAAGTACCCTTATCTTGTCTTATACAAACAAAAAAAGCTCGGCGTGCCAAGCTTCTGCAATGCCAGAAGGTACCAGCTTGAGCTTTTACTTAATTAACGGCTGTTACGGGCTTACCCGGCCAAATCTACTAACGATTCTCCGCGCTCCCCCTGAGCAACGTCGAAAGGGTTCTTTTGGCAGCGCGCTTTTTGAGCTCTCTTAGGGATAGCTAAGATCAAGCGCTTTTGAGGTTGTCGCTATCATAATATCAGGCAGGCTTTGCAATGTCAATAATGAAATCAAAAAGGAGTCACACATGGCGATGCATGACTCCCTTTTTTCTTTTTGTGAAATTTAGAAAACGAGGTAGATCCCGGCACCGAGCATTGCCAGCCAGATGTTGGTAATGTTGCTCACCGTGATATTGAGAATCGCGGAGAGCACTCGGCCCCTTCGGAAAAGGACCAGGCAGGACTTGAATTCCGGCCAGCTGGTAAGCGTGGCCAAAACCAAGAACCCGATGAGATTTTTCGGCGCATGTGATTGCGCCGAAGCGAATGACACGACCGGATCCAGGAAATATCCGGCCGTAAGCATTACTGCCACTGCGGGAATCAGCCACAGCTTGGAAAAAGCGGCTTCTTCCTTGCTCTCAGGCTCTTTCTCTTTCGGCCGCCAAAAAAACAGGACAGCCGTCATGATCGCCGCCGCTCCCCACCAAATCCAATAAAGCTTTTCCGGCAGGAAATAAAACTCCGCGGCAAATGCAGCCGTGAGTCCAATGCAGGTCAGACTGTACGCTCTGTTCGTCCGCCAGGTAGCGATCGCTCGCTTTGTCACTATCGCGGCAATCACCAAAAGAACTGGATTCATGAAGTTCGAGCCGAGCGGCGTGGAAGCCGCGAACAGCACGTCGCCAGCCAGTAAGCCGACGATCAGACACAGGGCTTCCGGACCATTTGTAATGAATCCTACGATAGTCCCAAGTCCGCGCATGTTCTTCAGCGTTTCGATGATCATCTCGATTGAGACGCTGATCAGAAACATCGTGCCGATCACGCCCCAGGCTCCGATGAACGCCATTCTGACATCACCGCCGCACAGCAGAGCGCAGCCGCAGAAAAAGGCCAGGACAAACAGCCAGCACACCGCATCCATCTTGGTCACAGAATCCAGTACGAATTCCTTCATCTTTCTTCCTCCATTAATTGTCAATATTCAAATTACAATTTTAATTGTAGCATACTTTTATGCTTTTGTCAATATGTATTATTTAATTTTAGCGAAAACGCTCCTTTAATGTCCTTACCCATAACGAAAAACCACCCACTTTCAGAAAAAATAAGTAGTTCATGGTTTACCACGAACCTGAACTCCTCTCAATTCAAAAACCATCCACTTTCTAAAAAAGTGAATGGTTTTTGGTGGACCCGGCAGGAATCGAACCTGTGACCTCCTCGGTGCAAGCGAGGCGCTCTAGCCAACTGAGCTACGGGCCCCTTATATACTTCATTAATTCAGGCTCTGGATAAACCTATTGTAAATGAAATAATTTATTTTGTTTCTGATTCCAACAAAATAAGTAATTACATACTAGCAGTTTCCAAGGCCTCCGTCAAGTTGCCGACGCTAGTATTATCCGTTTTTTTTTGCTAAGATGAAAGAGCAAACAAGCTTAATTATGCAAAATAATACCAACAATAAATACTGCCCTGACTGCGAAATGCCGCGGTCGCATCACATCCACACCTGGCTGGAAGAATTGATTACCAATGTTTTCCTGCCAAAAGCAACAGGAAATTGGTCAAGAAAACTGGATGGTCAAATCGACGCGATCATGGAAAATGTTTTTACCGCCATCAATCTCGCAAAGATTGATGAGACTTTTTCAGATGACGAATTGCAATTACGCACTTTTTATTTTATTGAAGAAGCAAAAAAGCACGGATTTACTTTTAATATTCTACGCAGTCGATTTGGCGTGACCAATCATTTTCAAATGTTTTATCAAGGTAAAAAAATTCGTTTTGACAATCTGCCGACTGCACAATTCGCCAATTCCAAAAATGCCGCCGTGATTGACGACAAGCATAAATGCAAACAACTACTGAAGCAAGGCGGCTTTCCGGTGGCGGAGGGGCGCGCTTTCTGGCTTTGGCAAAAAAACAAAGCCCTAAATTACGGCGAAAGCCAGCTTGGGTTTCCCTTGGTTGTTAAACCTCGCAGCGGCTCGGTCAGTCGGCACGTCACAACCAATATTAACAACACAGAACAATTGCGCGCGGCCATAAAAAAATCCGGACAATACTCACCGGCCTTTATTATTGAAAAATTTGTTCCGAATAGCTTCGTGCATAGAGCAACAATAATTGATTTTACGTTTCTGGCCTGCGCCAAACAAATTTCCGCTCACGTAATAGGGAACGGACAAGATTGCATCGAAGAATTAATCCGGAAAAAAAACAATGATCCGCGCCGCGATGAAAAATTTTTGCACAAATTAAAATTTAATACCGCCTCTGAATCACTTTTAACAGAGCAAGGACTAACCTTGCAAAGCATTCCGCAATCGGATAAAACAATTTTTTTGCAAAAAGATCCTTTTATGAAATATGGCGGCGACATTGCCGAGGTGACTGATCAAGTGCATCCTGATAATTCTAAACTTTTCTTTGACATTGCTAAATATTTTGACTCCAGGGTCGTTGGCCTTGATTTTATCACAGCTGACATTTCCAAGTCCTGGAAAAATCAGCCGTCTGCCGTGCTCGAGCTAAATAGTCTGCCTTGCATTGAAATGCATCATCGACCAACTTATGGCCAGCCGCAAAATCCGGCCAAAGCTTTAGTTAACATGGTACTAAAATATTATTTATGACACTATTCATGGTGTTTCTAATTTTCTTGGGACTAATTCTAATAATTATCTCCCTGCTTTGTTTTATCTTTTTACTTGATTTGGTAATACTGGGCCATGACGTCAATTCAAACCGGGAAGCGCAGAATATTGTTTATCGAATCATTGAACAAAACAGCTTGCAAGACAAAACTTTTTACGATCTGGGTTGCGCGCGCGGCACGTTTTCGCTGAATCTAAAAAAAAGGTTTCCAAAACTAAATGTTTACGCCAGCGACAACAATTTTTTACGCATTAGCCTGGCCAAGCTCAAAAATAAATTCTTCAAACGCGGAGTAAACTTTTCAAGGGCAAATATTTTTAATCTGGACCTAAGCAAGACAGATATTATTTTTACTTACCTATGGTATTCGACAATGCCGCCCCTGGAAAAAAAATTACTGGCTGAATTAAAACCCGGCGCGATTGTTATTGCTAATGAAAGCTACTTTCCCACCTGGCGGCCCCAAAAAGTCGTTGACACTCTCCCGAACAAAAAAAATTCCGTGCAAATATTCATTTATAAAAAATCAAACGACTAAAATTCAAGTAATTCATTTCCTTTTTCTTCACAGCTCGCCCATGCGAGCTGTTTTATTTTTTCTTTTTATTTTCTTGTTTCGTCGCTTCAGTGTTTTGTTGTCGTCAACCTCAATTTAAAAAGTTATCCCCATTTTTTATTTTTTTTCCAAAAAACTATTGTTAATCTCGCAAAAAAGATTTATAATTAAATTGAAAGGCCGATTAAAAATAAAAATTAATAAAAAATAAAAAAATCTTTATAAATTTTTTAGGAAAGAAAATTTATTTTCTACTTAAAAAGTTTTAAGGAAAAAATTATGCCAGCAAAAAAAAGAAAGAAAGCGGCTCCTAAGAAAAGGAAAGCTGCTCCAAAAAAGAGAAAAGCGGCTCCTAAGAAAAGGAAAGCTGCTCCAAAAAAGAGAAAAGCTGCTCCTAAGAAAAAGAAAGCGGCAAAACGCAAGAAGAGATAAATAGCCCTATAACTAAAAAAGCCCCATTCGGGGCTTTTTTGGTAAACAACAAATAATAAATTATAGATTATAGATTATAGATTATAGATTATAAATTATAAATTCAAATCAACTTATTCTGTGTTGGCAATAAATTTTTTATTTCTTTCTCATTAAAAACTTTTACCACTCCGTACTCGCCGTCAAACCCTGGCTTAATCACAATTTTTCCCTCACGCACACGCATAATAGCTTCGGCAATAATTTCATTGGAGATTTCTTTTATTTGGCTCCTATTCAAATCCAGCAAAATTTCAAATTCGGTTTTTTGTTCCAACATTTTTTCATATAGCCCCTGAACTCCTTTGGTTGCTTTGCCTTTTTGCAGGCACTCGGCAATTATTTCTCGAAGCGGAACCAAACTTTTGAATGGTATTGAATTTCCCGGTTTGAATCCAAGTTTTCTGTCAGCCAAATCATCAACGCGATGTTCCACGCCAAGGACCAATGCCCGCTTGCAAACAGGGCAGATGTTTTTGTGTTTGCTTTTGCTTTCCTGCGGCGAACAGGAAAATTTACAGTCGCGATGGCCGTCAAAATGATATCGCCCTTCCTGCGGATAAAATTCAACCGTATATAAAAATCTTTTTTGCTTGTCCGTCGAAGCCTTGGCGGAGACGGAGTCTTTTGTTTTTAAAATTTCTCGAATCTCATCATAAGTAACTTCTTGCAAATCAAAAACATTTGCTTCGCGTCCGATGTTTTGGGGCGAATGAGCGTCGGAATTGGAAATCAAAGTGATGTTGTCCAACTGCGACAAGCGCCAATTCATTTCCGGATCAGAGCTTAGACCTGTTTCGATCGCAAAAATCCTCGGCGTTAATTCTTCGAAACACTCTTCCAGCGAATCATAACCTGATTTAGATCCAAAAATCGCAAACCACGGCGTCCAGACGTGCGCCGGAATGACCATTGTTTTTTCATTGGCCGCAAAACAAATTTCCGCCAGTTTTTTTGCCGACAAACCAATAATTGGTCGACCGTCCGATTTTAGATTACAATTTAATTTATTCAAAGCTGAGTTTATTTTATCAACTGTCTGAAAATCCGGCGCTAAAATTAAAATATGCAATCGCCGCGTTTTATCTTTGTCTTTATAGATACAACTTATCTCCCCGCTTAATACAAATTTTAAACTTTGGTTTTTAAATTTTAAATTTCCTTTGGATTTTGGGTTTTGTGCTTTGAGTTTCAGAAGCCCAGTTCCATCTTCAACCAACTTTTCTTTTAATTCCTTCAAGTACTGCGGATGCGTGAAATCCCCCGTCGCCATGATGTCAATTCCCTTTTTTGTCGCCCACAAATCTAAAACACCCACTTCCATCTGCGGAGAAGTGGCTCGGGAATATTTGGAATGGATATGAAAGTCAGCGATAATACGCATACAATCTATTTAGACTAAACTGTCCTCACCTGATAACAAGCTTCCTGAATTTCATAATTATTAAAATTAACAGATTCTTGCAATGGAACAAAAAATTCATCTTTTCCATAATTCGAAGCATAGCTATTTATACTACCGCGATTGCTTGTTGATCCAGATTTCAATGCGACCAATACTTTTTTCGCCCCAATTCTTTCAGCGGTACTTTTTACTTTCTCAAAAACCTTTTCACAAAAATCAGCTGCTTGAAACCCATTTAGAAATTCGTCACGAGGATTGAGACCGCGCACAACCAAAACTTTTTCACCGCTCCTTGATTCAGTTTCAATCAAGAGAACCGAGCCAATAATTTTCTGGACATCGTCTTCCGTCTCCATAACAAATTTATAGGGAGTAATATTTGGCCAATCTCGCAAGAACATATATTGCGACGTCCAACAGGCATCGGCATAGTACCCACTCAGTTCACCGACTACGCCTCTGTCCGGAATCATGGAAATCTCCTGCTCCTGACCGGTTGCTTTTTCTTCTCTGTTTTGCAAAAATTCATTTATATTAGGAACGGAAAAAACTTTGGCCAACCTTTTTGATTCCGGCGCGCCCGGCGCATACCCCTCGTCAAAATATGCGGCGGCTTCAACCAATCTTTTTTCTCTTGTCTCGGTTGGTTCTTCCTTTTTCCCCTGACGAAGCTCGCCGGTCAAAATAATATGTTGTTTAATCATGTTCTGAATAATATCTTTTATGTAATGTAAGCTCTCAAGTGTTGGTTCTTCGCCCATAGACATTGCTTCCGGCAAATTGGCATAACCGGAATGATTGGCAATTGCTTTGCTAAATAAAATTGTTCGGAGGAAAGGAGAAGTTGGCGCAAATTCTTTTTTTATATTCAGATTCAACTCCAGATCAAGGAGCAACTTCATAATCTGATCAATTGATTTAATGTCTTTCAATTTGGCTAAACATTCAGAAACAAGCTGCTGCCTTGTTTGTAGACGCTGAATCTCTTTTTCATGAGCGCTCGGACTGATAACGATTTGATCCAATTCCGCTTGCAACTGTTCAACAATCTTGTCTTTTATTTGATCCATCCCCTTGCCTGAAGCAATTTTTACCGCCAACAACAATTCTTGACGAATTCTGCTATATTCTTCGCGACAATGATCGAAATTGAGCATTCCTGTTTCCACTTTTTTGACTTGAAAAACTTCTTTTTCGTACCCCGCTCGCAAAGGTTCAATTTTTCCTTTGGATTCCAATTCACAAAAATCTTTGTGCAGTTGAATCAAACTTATCTGGGGCTTGGCCCAACGACTAACCTCAAATCTGGTTTCAATATTGAGCAATTCGTAATCAAAGGCACTCATTTCTTCAGCCGACGGTACAGTCCCGGATATTAAAGCTCGGCGTATTTTTTTTGCTCTTTTTTCCAAATCCGTAACTTCAAATATTCCTGCACGAGCCTGGTCTTCAGGCAAAGTTTTTATTAATCCTTCTTTCAAATTAATTATATTTCTGTAATAATCAAACAATACTTTTGACGAAGACAAACCAAACAGGCTAATGTAATCGAAAAACAGCTGATAAGTTTCGTCGTTCAAATCAAAATCATTTTCCTTCATCAAATGAGCCAAAAAAGGAGTCAAATTATCTCTGCCGGCGCCGTCGGTGCCAACTTCGCCCGTAAATCCCAAAGCGAAATTCTTTTTTAGTAATTTAATGAATTTTTTTTGTTCTTTTTCATCTTCCACAAAAAAACTTGCGACCAATTCCTGTCCACCTTTTTTAAATGCCGCCGAACAAAATGTCATCAGGCGGTGTTGGTCATGACAACCTTTTTTCAGCAAAACCAACTGGTCATGAGTAAAAAGTTCATGATCTTCGTATGCCGCGTAAAGATTCAAAGCACACTCAGGACTATTTTCAACCAAAGACTGAGCCATCGCGAATTCATGCTTGTTCGGCACCTTGAGATCACCGATTATGTATTGTCGGACCAAAATCTCCGGCTCATTCTTGAGCAAACTTTTCATTAACGCTATTTTCTGCTCCTCGTCCAATGTGTTAATAAAAAATCCCCGAAAAAGAAAGAAGCTCGGTTTTTGTTCCGTTAAAACGGCAATTAATCTTCTTTTTTGCGTCTCCGACAAATCAAAGCCTTGTTCATTTGATTCAAAAAAGGTCTCCGGTAGATTTTCAATTGCCCAATCCGTAAGTTTGTCCACTTTTTCTAATTTATCTTTTGACAACTTCTCTTTCTCTCGATGACAATATGCCAAGTATGAAATAATATTTTCCTTACTATAAATTCCGATTGAAAAAAATTCGCTTCTACTCTCCGGCTTATTCAGTTGCAACAAAAATTCAACTGTTTGATTATTTGCCGCCGCAAAATCATCCATTTTTTGAAAAGGCAAAGCCTTTACTTTGAGCGCCTCCAAATCAAGCAAATTAACTTGCCCTGTTTGTGTTCCCGTTTGCAAACGGGTTAAAATTTGCCGTAATATTTCCGCCGAATATTTACTTACACCGTCGCCTAATAATCCGGGAATAACTTTTCTGATATTCTCCCGAGGATTATCCATATTGCTCAGCAAAAACTTTCCAGCTTCACCTGCATCGTCCCAGGCATAACTATAAAAATAATCCAAAGCCTTGTCCTTTTCTTGATATAATTTCTTCAAATGATCATGCATTGGGCCACCTTTCTCTTTGGCTTCTGCTCGGAATGCTCGGTCATCAAACAAACTCAAAATTGACTGCATCGCGTTATTTCCGGGGTGAGATCCCTGCAAGGCGACCAAGTACAACGCCGGTAAAGTTTCCGAAGCCTTTAGCCTTTTCAAAAAGGAAACCGCATGAGTCTGCGCAAAAGACCCCTTGTCAACATCAAAAGCAACATCCGTTCCCATTTGAACAAAATACTGTTTTAATTCTTCCAGTTTCTCAGGTTCAATCTCTTTGTCCTTTTTTGCCCTTTCATAGACTTTTAACAAAAAAACTCCGTCTCGAACCGTTATCGCCTCCTCCTTTAATCGTTTGATATCCAGATAATCAGTCTCCAATATCCCCGACATATTCCTCGCCGATGAAAAAGGAAATTGTTCAGAGTCTTCCACGGCCTCTAACAAACGCCGATAAAACGCCTTAATTTCCAATATTTTTTTCTCGACGTCAAGCATTTCCAAAGCCTGCGCACCGGTAAAATTATCTGTTTCCAACGTACTTTGCAATTGACGATAACAATTTTCAACAATCTCAATATCCTTCTTATAAATCTTATCATGAATATTCTTGATAAAATTATCCAAAACATACGCCACGTCATTGATCGGAGAAATTGCCAGTGGACTGACGTACGGCTCTGATTCCTCGTGATATGTAGTGCGCAAATCCATATATAATTTTTCTTTTTTCTTTTGATCATTATTCATCTTGTGCCACAAACGAGATCTTTTTCTTCCACCGGTAAAAAATGATAATGCCTTATCGGAAAAAGCCTCCCAGCCGACATATTGTTTTCTCATCACGCGACAATTTTCATCGCTCTCGGTAATTTCAGACATGACCGCATCAGATTTCAGTCGCAGTTCATCTTCATCTTTCGCCCCGGCCAATTGCAGTTCCCTGTTTTTTTCAAGTTGATACAAAACAGCTACCTGTTTTTTTACTTGTTTATGTTTTTCCGCCAAATTTTCCGCAAGCGATAAGATCCCGGCAATTTCTTTGATTGTTTTGGTGCTTTCAACAAAATCATTGTCTTCTTCAATATTATTCTTAATCAATACTGACAATTTTTGCGCTTTCCCATTGATCTCTTCGTTTAATTTCTCAATAGCTTGTCTATTTGCTTCCAATTCTTCGGTCAACTCCGCCAATCGGTTTTTATATTCATCTAAATCCTGCAATGGCAATGATGATCTTAGATCTGCCGACGTGACTTTTGCCTTAGCGGATGAATGAGAAAAAAATCTACCCATACTTCGATAAATTTCCGCCATTTCCTGACCAAATTTATCAAAAGCGCTATTTTTCGACGCAATTTCAAAACTCGGTACCATATATTCGGGCACTGCTATTTTTTCATGTAATTTTTTTCCTTCTTTTTCCTGTTTAATTGGTGAATCTTCCTTACTCATACAGTATTATTCTATCATATTTGGCTAAAGAATCAAACGCTCTGCAAAATTTATAAATTAAAAAAATAAAAGAAACTGCTCGCCGTTGGCGAGCAGTTAAAGTAACAGACATCAAATCACAAAGAATTACAATTATCCAAAACTCAAAGTGAAAAATGTGTGTGCCTAAAACACATTATTTTAGCCAAAACTATTTCTAAATTGGCCACTTCTTTCATGATTTTCCAATAACTCAGCCAGCACGCGTTCGAGTTTACTAATGTCGTGCCGAGCCAAATCGCCTTCGCAAATTAAATCTTCAAAAATAACCCGGTTTTGATCGTCGAGCTGGATATCAAATCCCACCGGCGCTGATTTTTCTCGAACATATTTGTCCAGAACATCCGCCTCCGGAACGGAGCTATTCGCGACAATAAAATCAACTCGGCGATCAATGTGCTTTTCCAACTCTGATAAAAATTTAGCCGCCGTAAAGCCATCCGTTTCGCCGAACTTGGTCATTATATTTAAAATGTAAGCTATTTTTGCTGTTGTTTTTCGCAGAGCCTCAGACACTCCCGCAACTAGGAGATTTGGAATAATACTCGTGTACAAGTCGCCCGGCCCGATAAAAATAAAATCAGCGTTTTCAATCGCTTCGATCACCGGCGGATAAACTTCCAGCCGGCCATTGTGCGGAACAAGAAAAGTTTTTTTAATTTTTTCTTGGCTGTCACGGCCCACATCAATCACTGATTCGCTGAAAACCAATTTGCCGCTTTCCAATTCCGCCACCAAAGTGGCCTTATCAGTAGTCGCCGGCAAAACGCGACCTTTAATTTTTAATATCTCCCCCAATGCTTTGATCGCGCCGGGAAAATCATTACTCAAATATTGCGTTAAGAATGTTAAAAGTAAATTGCCCGCGTTGTGCCCTTTTAGTTTTTCCTGTTCTTCAAATCGCGATTGCAAAATCTGACGCGCGTCTTCGAGAGGAGACAGCGCAATCAAACATTTCAAAATATCGCCCGGTGGCAAAATGCCATATTCATCGCGAAGCCGGCCGGTACTGCCGCCGCTGTCAACCATGGAAACAATTGCGGTAAGCTCGATGTCAATTATATTTTTTAATGCCGATAACAGAGTAAATTGTCCTGTGCCTCCGCCGATGGTAACGATGCGCATAGGGGAAGAGAATTAGTGAATTGGTGAATTAGCGGATTGTTAAACTAAAAAAATAACAAATTTTATATTCCTTGATTAATTATGCCAATTTAATAAACTTACTGGGTTTAATTTTTATACTGCTCATTCAAATTGTTAATATAACTATTCAAACTAATCAATAATTTCTGATAATTATCATCAAAATATCCCCATTTTTCTACTGAAATATATTTTAAACTCATAGCAACGCGCAAGTGACTCCTAACTTCTTCCAATTCACCACGAGCAATATACAACACTCGAACTTTATCTTTGAAAAAATATCTCCCCTGACTCTCTGCAATATTGGCAATAACGGAATTTGCCGCTTTGATCAATTGTTGAATCAAGCAAAACTTTTCCCAAGATGGAAAATCTTTTGTGATTTCGTAAATTTCTATTAGCAACTCATGACCTTGTTGCCAAATTCTTAGCTCATTAAACGACTTTACCATATATTTAATTAACCAATCCACCAATTCGCCAATTCTCAAATTCGCTAATTCGCTTCCCCCTTCCCCGCAATCATCCCCTCCACCAAAGCCAACTGTTCCGGCGTGTTTATACCGAGACATTCAATCGGATGAATTTTGATTGAATTGATAATTATATTTTGCTGGACAGCCATTTCCACCAGATCAGTCAAATAATATTCCTGCTGTTTATTTTCATTTTTAATTTTATCAATGTTTTCCCAGAGCCATTCCGAATCAAAACAATAATATCCGGGATTTAATTCTCTAATTAGCTTTTCTTCTTCAGAGCAATCTTTCAATTCCCGAATGGCTTGGATACTATTGTCGCTATTGCGCAAGATCCGGCCAAAAGCATAAAATCCTTGCCGCCAACCTTCAAAATCCTCCACTTCCGTAGTCATTATTGTTACAGAAGAGCCTTGGTCATGATGAAGTTTAAATAGATTATCAATAGTCTTCGCGCTAATAAGGGGATGATCACCGTACAAAACCAAAATTGAGCCGCGGAAATCAGCCAAATATTCACGCGCGCACGATACCGCATGTCCGGTACCGAATTGATTTTGTTGCCAGACGTGGTCAGCCCTATTCTGAATTTGATCCCTAACCAAATTCCCCTTATAACCAACCACCACCACCGGTCGACGCGGCAATTTTACTTTTTCAACCGCGTCAAGCACGTGCTCAATCATTGGCTTATTTAAAATCGGCGACAAAACTTTTGGCTGATCACTATTCATCCGCGTTCCCTTGCCAGCGGCGAGTATTATGATTTGTCGGTTCATATTTACTTGTTTTTTTCTTGTTCTTTTTTTTCCTTCATGTCCATTTCCCAAATTTCTTTTTGATTTTTATAAACCACATAGATTAGACCGACCGTTGTAAAAACGAAAATATATGGAACCAGCGAAGACAAAAATGTTCTATCAAAAAAAATATTTACAATATAAACAATAATAAATACAATTCTGGCTTCCGTGGGTCCGAGACCAAGATGAGTAATTTTAAAATAATTAGTAGCCGCAAATTTCAGATATGATTCAACCATGAAAGCACCAAAAATTGCCAAAAGAAAAAACAAATAAAGATTATACTTTTCCGGTAAGATGAACCAGAAGCTGATCAGAACTGCACACAAGAACATAAAATCCAAGAAATGATCCATGTAATATCCCCATTTAATTAATCCGGTATTTCTTTTTCTTCCTAAAGCTCCATCAAACAGATCCGTAATGTATTGCAAACACACACACACGGTCGCTCCCCATAACCACTGAATATTTCGGGTTGCGAAATAGCCAAACAAAACAATAAGAAGACTCCAAACAATGGTCGAATAGGTCAAATGGTAAGTCTCAATACATTTAGGTATTTTATTAACAAAAGCTTCAACCAATTTTTTTTCAAGCTTTGCTAAAATTGACTGGTGCTTCGCGGCCGCACCGCCAAATTTTTCAGTTGCCATAAAATTATATTTTATAAACAAAGATCCTGCTCTTATTTTCCTCAAAAACCTCTACAGGCTTGTGCCAATTTTTTATTTCAAAATCAAATGAAATTATTTTTGCTCCCGGTTTTAATTCTTGATCAAATTTTTCTTTCAGGTTTGATAATTGCTTTTCCAATAGATAACAGAAAACAACATTATATTCTGCTAAATTAATTTTGAAAAAATTCTTAAAATATATTTTTGACCGTGAATGCTTTATTATATTTATTAATTTAGCCAGCGTAAAGGCCCAGAAATTCACTTCATAACCGCTCAAAATTTTTACTCCCTGCTTTTCAAACAAGCGCAGGACACAACCGTCGCCGCAACCAAGATCAACTAATTTATCTTCGCTTTTCAACTGAATATTTTTATTTAAAAAAATCAGCTTACGCCGCGTCAATGGAACAAAAGGAACTCCCCGGGCCATGATCACGCCGCTTATCGTGCCAAGTGCGTATACTGCCATGACCAACGAAAGCGCAATTAGCACCATTAACAAACTTATTAAAACTAACATGTTTACCAATTTATTATTGAATTAATTTCCAAACCATACTCATCCCCCACGCCAATCGGCAATTCCAAAACGTATCTGATATTTTCGTTTTCTGAAATAATCGCCGGGCAGTCTTCTTCACTCTGACAAGGCGAGAGGTCACGCCGGATTTCCAAAACTTTTTTATTTTCATCAATGAAATACATGTCCAAAGAAAACAACATTCCGCGCATCCAGTGGCTGGCGCGCGCCGGTTTTTCATAGACAAAAAGCATCCCGTCAAAATCAGTCAGCTTTTCTAATCCTGACAACCCTATTACTTTTTCACTGTTTAGAACGGCCATTTTAACCTGAACCTTTTCTCCGCTCGGCATTTCAATAAACGCAAATCTGGCAAAACCACAGCTCGTAAATATGAACAAACAACTTATGACTAATAAAACTCGCGACATAATATCCTGTGTTTTCTTTATAAGGTCACTTCCAGTTTAACACCTCAAACAAAATTTCTCAACCCTCCAATATTCCATAATCAGCTTTTAAAAACAAAAAAGAGGCAAAATCCTGGCGACCCCGCACTATATGCTTTGCATAAATGCGGGGCAGGCTGTTCGATATGATATTAGGTCGTTTTCGCAAACAAAAAAGAGGCAAAATCCTGGCGACGACCTACTTTCCCACTGTGTAGTATCATCGGCGCTGCAGGGCTTAACGACTGTGTTCGGGATGGGAACAGGTGTGGCCCCTGCGCTAGAGTCACCAGGATTTTGCCTCTTTTTCTATAGAAATATAAGACAATTTAATAATCCGTAATTCATTTTGAAATATTAACATTATAGTGGTTATACAAATTGGCATATTAGTATGGCTCGGCTGAATGCATTGCTGCACTTACACCTACCACCTATCGACCTCGTCGTCTACGAGGTGCCTATAACGAAATCTAATCTTGAAGACGGCTTCACGCTTAGATGCTTTCAGCGTTTATCCGTACCAAACGTAGCTACCCAGCAATGCCCCTGGTGGAACAACTGGTACACTAGAGGTTTGTCCTTCCCGGTCCTCTCGTACTAGGGAAGAGCCTTCTCAAATTTCAACGCCCACAGCGGATAGGAGACCGAACTGTCTCACGACGTTCTGAACCCAGCTCGCGTGCCTCTTTAATTGGCGAACAGCCAAACCCTTGGGACCTTCTCCAGCCCCAGGATGAGACGAGCCGACATCGAGGTGCCGAACCTGGTCGTCGATGTGAACTCTTGGACCAGACCAGCCTGTTATCCCCGGAGTAACTTTTATCCGTTGAGCTTCCGCCGTCCTATATCGTACGGTCGGATCACTAACTTCTGCTTTCGCAACTGCTCTTCTTGTAGGAATCGCAGTAAAGCTGGCTTATGCGTTTGCACTTTCATTCCGGTTTCCATCCGGAACAAGCCAACCTTTGTAAACGCCTCCGTTACAATTTGGGAGGCAACCGCCCCAGTTAAACTACCCACCAGATACTGTCTCCCCCCCGGATCACGGGGTAGGATTAGAATTAAGGACATACAGGGGTGGTATCTCACTGGCGTCCCGCATTGCTGCGAGACTCCCACCTATACTGAACATGCATGCCCCTAATCCAATATCAAGTTATAGTAAAGCTTCACGGGGTCTTTTCGTCCGGCTGCGGGTAATGAGCATCTTTACTCATCTTGCAATTTCGCCGAGTCCCTTGTTGAGACAGTCACCACATCGTTACGCCATTCGTGCAGGTCGGAACTTACCCGACAAGGAATTTCGCTACCTTAGGACCGTTATAGTTACGGCCGGCGTTCATCCGCGCTTCAGATCAGGGCTCTCACCCCTCACCTTAACGTTCGGACACTGGCCAGGCGTCAGCCCCTATACATCGCCTTACGGCTTAGCAGAGACCTGTGTTTTTGGTAAACAGTCGCGTGGTGTCTTTTGCTGTGGCCCCGCCAGAAGCGGGGCAGGCCTTCTCCCGAAGTTACGGCCAGCTATTTTGCCGAGTTCCTTAACAAGGGTTATCTCGTTCACCTGAGGCTACTCGCCTCGCCTACCTGTGTTGGTTTGCGGTACGGATACTATTAGCTTAACCCTAGAGACTTTTCTAGGTGAATCAATTGTTCGGATCGGCATGACCAAAGTCATACCTCTTGCCAGCTTTTGGAATTTTGCCCCGGATTTACCAAGGGCCATCCAAATGGCCGTCAACGAGCATAACCAAATCTCGCTCGACTTTTCAATCCACGTCCTCCCATCGGAAACTAATAGTAGTGCAGGAATATTAACCTGCTCATCCATCGACTACGCCTTTCGGCCTCGCCTTAGGACCGACTAACCCTGGGATGACAATCATTGCCCAGGAAACCTTAGGCTTACGGTGTTCCGGATTCTCACCGGAATTTTTGCTACTCATGCCAACATTCTCTCTTCTATACGCTCCACCGCTTCTCACGAATACGGCTTCAATGCGAATAGAATGTTCTCCTACCGCCAGCGCTACGCGCTGGAAGTTCCAAGTAACAAGTTCCAAATTCAAATAAATTTTGAATTTCGGATTTTGAACTTTGAATTTCCAGTGCGAAGCACTGGCCCGCATCTTCGGTACTAGGTTTAGCCCCGTTAAATCTTAGGCGCAAGACAACTTGACCAGTGAGCTATTACGCTTTCTTTAAAGGATGGCTGCTTCTAAGCCAACCTCCTAGTTGTATAAGTCATCTCACCACCTTTCACACTTAACCTTCCAGCCTACCGAAGTAGGATGGATCAGCACAAGGCTGAAAATTTTGGGACCTTAGATTGCGATCTGGGCTGTTTCCCTTTTGACTGATGGAGCTTAGCCCCCATAGTCTAACTCCCTGGCTATTGACTCTTGGTATTCGGAGTTTGTCTGGGAGAGGTAGGTTTCCCATCCCCCCCCAACCAGTGCTCTACCCCCAAGAGGAACGCCAAAGGCCAGTCCTAAAACTGTTTCGGAGAAAACCAGCTATTACCGGGTTCGATTGGTATTTCACCGCTAACCACAGCTCATCCCCTCGTGTTACACGGCGAGTGGGTTCGGGCCTCCATTCAGCTTTCGCTGAACTTCGCCCTGGCAATGGCTAGATCACCCGGTTTCGGGTCTTGTATGTGCTGCTAAAGCGGGCTATTAACCCTCGCTTTCACTGCGCCTACGTCCTACACGGACTTAAACTAGCAACACACACAAACTCGTTGGCTCATTCTTCAATAGGAACGCTATCACCCCGCCGAAGCGGAGCTCTAACTCCTTGTAAGCATATGGTTTCAGATACTATTTCATCTCCCTAACAGGGATGCTTTTCACCTTTCCCTCACGGTACTTGTTCACTATCGATCACTAAAAGTATTTAGCCTTACCGGATAGTCCCGGCAGATTCCTACGGAATTTCACGAGTTCCGCAGTACTCGAGGATAATTACACAGACAGATAATTTTTTTCACCTACAGGGCTATCACCTTCTGTGGCAGAGCTTTCCAGCTCTCTCGGTTAAAAACTATCTGAACTGCATGAGCTTATCAGCGCTCAAACGCAATCACCTCACAACCCTTGGTAAACATGTGGCCTGATAGCCTTCCGCCGCCAGTTCAAACTCTGCCGAAGCAGAATCATTACAAAGCAACAAGGTTTACTAAGTTTAGGCTGCTCCCCGTTCGTTCGCCACTACTTGGGGAATCATTATTATTTTATATTCCTCTGGGTACTGAGATGTTTCACTTCCCCAGGTCTTCTTCCTCTGCCCTATGTATTCAGGCAGTGATAACTAAGGTTTGCTTAGTTGGGTTGCCCCATTCGGAAATCTCCGGATCAAAGGTTGCTTATCACCTCCCCGAAGCTTATCGCAGATTGCTACGTCCTTCATCGTCTTTTAGTGTCTAGGCATCCACCATATGCTCTTGAGTATTGTATAACCACTATAATATCAATATTATAGTTAATTCTTTTTTCACCTGATTCTTGCGGGATATCCCTGAATGCAATGTTCAGAATATCAGCGCAAATCAATAATTATTTCTTTTGACGAAATCACAATAATGTTAATACATTATCAAAATTGTCAAAGTACGGATTATGGATTAATACTGACTCGGCAAATTGATACTTTTTTATTTTATCAATCCACGCGTCCGGGTCAATCCGCAATTCGCAAAACAAAAAATACTCCCGCCTGAGCTCTCTCCATCCCTGTAAGAATTCAGATAGAAATATTTTGTTGTGGGAAAATTTTTAATTTCCAAGTTGCAAACACTATTATATAGGAATAATAAATAATGTCAAGGGCACATATCCCGAGGTTACTCACATAGGCCTTCTACAGTAAAATTAAAGAAAAACAACTCAATTAAAAAAGGCAAGAAATTAACGATATTTTGATCTCATCATTGACAATTTTTCTTCTTTGTACTAAGCTAGATTAGCAAACGTTTCTTTCCTGAGGCGTTTTTTCAATGATTTTGCTAAATTATTACAAAACAACGCGATTATTAATAATTAAAAAAGGTCGACCTCGCGTGTAAAACTAACCAACAAACCCTTATGATTTTATTCATTGTAGGGGTCGTCGAAATGGTAATTATTTCTGCCTGGACCAATGCAGTGACTGAAACCAAAGTCCTGGCCAGCGGCGCAATTACAGTAGTCAATGTCTTGATTTGGTATTTTGTCCTAAACACTGTGATTAATAATATCGCGGACTGGACACTAATCTTGCAATACACAATTGGCTGCGCGCTCGGCACCATGGCCACCACTGCTTATTTTTCCAGTAAAAAGAAACGCAAGTTCAGCTCAATTTTTAAAAACTTTTTTAGAAAAAGAGCAAGTAAAAAATATGAACAAAGAGTTACCTCCAGCGTCTGAAGACGTCCCGTTAAGTTGAAGCCGCCTTATTGCGAAAACGATGAGGCGGTTTTGATTTAAAACAAAAACCACCGCAAAACTAAGCAGTGATTTTTTATTAAATTTTAAACTGAAGTTTTATCAATGTTGGCCGTCTCCCCTGCTCCGCCTTCCGCTGATTTCTCCGCGTCCTCCGCCGGCGATTCCTCATCTTTGCCGTCTTTTACTTTTTCCTCTGCCGCCTTTTCTCCTTCTTCCGCCTCTTTTTCTTTTTCCGCCATAGTTTTCTCGGCACGCGCTTCTGCTTCTTTTGTTAATTCGGCATCAAAAGATTCCATCAATCCCGGCAATGCTTTCAGAATTTGCGGCAAAAATTTGAGTCCTTCGCTAAATGCCTTCGCAAGCCCCTTGGCAGTTTCCGGGTCAATTGAACCCATGGAACCGCTCTCCATGTTTTCTCCGGATTCTGTTTTCCCTGTTTGAGCCAGAGCCTCGAGCGCCTGCGCGCCCATTTTTTCAAATTCCTTAAATAAATTAGAAACCCTCTCTTGTAGAATTTCTTTTTTCGCTTCCCGCATCAGTTCTTTTTTTTCTTTTTCCAATCTTTCTTTTTCCGCTTCTAATTTTTCTAGTTCCTCCTTCCTGCCTTGAAGCTCCTTTGGCTCTTCTGCCGGTTGAGGCAATCCCATTTCTTTTCTAATATCGGCCAATTCAGTCGCTGTCTTTCCCACCGAACCGGCTAATTTATTAATAGATTCTGTTTTTCCTGCAATTGTTCCTGACAGGGCGGCAATTTTTTCTTCCGACGTTTTGGACTGTTCCTCTTTGCCTTTTTCAACAGCTGTCTCTTCGCCGGTTTTTTCTACTCCGGGGTCAATGTTATCAGCTACGCTTTCAAATTTCAGCATAATAATAAATTTAGTTTTGTAAATTGGCTCTTTCTATAGTCTAACTATATTATATCCTTACGAATTCTACAATATTACTTTTTGAAAATGATCTCTGATTCATGATCTTGCGACTCATCTAAATCAAAAAAGGTTTTAACAAAAAAAAGAGCTGGGGTCGCTCAGAATAAACTTTTTATCCTATATTTTTATTCTTAAAAATAAATTTTGGTGGGCGAGGAGAGACTCGAACTCTCACGGATTGCTCCATTAGCTCCTAAGGCTAACGTGTATACCAATTTCACCACTCGCCCTTATTATCAAGTTCAAAATTCTCCGCCAAAGGCGGATGCGCCTATGGCGCAAAAGTTCAAAATAAATTCTAAACCCAAAATTTAAAATTATAATTCTGAATTTAAAAACGCAAAAAACATAAAATCATATCTAAAATTCCATTAAAGAATAACAACTTTATAAGATAACGTCAACTGTAAATGAAAACCGGCAACCACAGGGGGGCCGCCGGATTAGTTATTAATTTTTTGCCAAATGTCCCGGCCGGTGAATGAACGCTTCGCCGATCGCCTGATGCAGGAGAACGTTCGGAACATACATCAGCGAACCAAGGTAGGCCGCCCGCTTGCGAGGATCCGTCTCTGTCTTCAGCTTGTCCGAGAGACATTTCTGATATCCCTTGGCCGGACAAGACTTGAGCTTGCCGTTGTAGCTGATCAAGCCGTAAACCAGGTTTTCCTTCACACCTTTGTCAAGCAGGATCTGAATGGCGCAGGCCGCGTTGTCAACCGGGTCGTACAAACTTTCAAACGCCGGGGCATCAATTCCACAGTGCGCTTTAGCTGTCCTGGGCGTAATCTGGTAAAGACCAATCGCGCTCGAGTAACTCTCGTCCCACTGATTTGCGCCGCTTTCGTACAAGCAAAGAAACATCACATGCCCGAGACCAGCGTCTTCAAACATGAAGATGATCTTCTGCCGCGCGTCCGCCGGCAAGCGATACCAGTTGCGCAGTAGCTGATTGACATGGCCGTGGCTGACCTTGCCCACGATCCGGCCGACCAGACTGTATGGCATGTCCCTACGATCAAACCGGCGCCTGATCTTCTCGCGCTCTACTTTGACTTTCGCCGGAGTAACATACTCCAGCTTGGTCGGTTTTTGCCGCCACGATCGGGCAGCCGGGGCAGATTCCACAGGAAAGAAATTCAACAGCAATCCCAAAACAGTAATCACGGTAATCATGTGTCCTCCTTTAATGTTTGGTCTTGCCTTGCCGAGTGAAAAGTATAGCAAATCAAGAACAAATTGTCAAGCTCTGGCACTATATTACCGCCCGATATTGACAACTAACGACAAAAACGCTATAATTATATTTCAATGTTTGAACCTTACAATAGGAGAATAACAAAATGGAAGAAACCATTTTTTCAGTTACAAAAGAAATGCTATTTCTTTTGCTAATCATCGGACTGGGTTTCATCCTGAAAAAATGGGCCGTCTTCAATTCGCTGTATAAATTAATCAACGCGAAAAACCTTGAAACCGCGAAAATAACCTTCTGGCGACGACTGGCAAAACTCACTTACAATGTTTCCTTCCCCGCGCTGATGCTGGCCAAACTCGGACAAAAAGAATGGCAAGCAGATTATTTCCCTTTTCTTGGCGGATCACTGAAATTGGGGACGATCTATCTCGCAACCATCGTCACGCTAGCCTACGTTATTCCACAACCAAAACGATTCAAGCAACTATCCGCGGCCATCGCCCACCAAGGCAATACCGCTTTTCTTGGCTTTCCACTAATCATCGGCGTTATGGGCGAAGAGTTCTTGCCATATGCGGCCATGTTGTCCGCCCTAATGCTTGTCCTCGGCAATGCCACCGGCATCATCGTCTTCGGCCTTTCGCAAGGAAAATCAATTCCCAACATGATAAAACAAACAGCAACAAAACTTTGCCTAGATCCTGTCATACTGGGATGTCTTGCAGGCGCTTTCGTCGCTTATTTCAACGTCGGACAAAACGCTTGGTGGCAACCTGTCCAAACAACGACCAATATCATTGGCTGGACAGCCACGCCACTCGCATTGCTCTGCATCGGTAGCAATCTGAAATTTCAAAAAACAAATGCCAGTTGCGTGGTTATCAGCAGTTTTCTAAAGCTGATTATTGCACCCCTTATAATTTTCACGGCGATGCGATTCTTTTCCGACTTGAAACAAGAGTTCAACCTACTCATCATCCTACTTTTGAGCACGCCGGTCGCAGCATCCATGACAATCTTTGTGGAAAAGTACAGTGGCGACAGAGACCTTATCACCGCGACATCGAATACAATCACCCTTTCGACCCTGCTCTCAATCATCACGCTCTCTTTAACCGTTCTACTAGTATAAACGCATAAACACCCGCCACACACCAAACACGGGTGTTTTTTTTATTTTAAATGTGGTAAGATGCTGGTAATCCAAAACATTAATGAACAGTGAATAGCGCGCGACAAACAAATTACAAAACACTTCATCGCTTTCCCGACCACTCACGGCAATATTCGTATATGCCAAGATGCGCTCAAAAAAATTCTGTAATTTGCTCCGCACTAGCCACTCACTTTTTTATGGCTACGTTACAAACAATATTACTCCTTGCCGCTCTAGCGCTGGTTATTTATCTAACCTTTTTCAGAAAAGACAAACCAAAACAAGATGATCAATCAATGATCATGATGCAGGATCAATTAAAAGAAATCCGGCAGTCGCTAAGTTTCCAGCAAAGCGATTTGCAAAAACAAGTCCAGTCGCAATACGCGCAAAGCTCGCAGATAATAAAAGACGTGACCGAGCGACTGACCAAACTTGACGACACCAATAAGCAAGTCATGGGTTTTGCCGAACAGTTGCAAAGCCTGGAAAATATTTTAAAAAACCCAAAACAGCGCGGCATTCTCGGCGAATATTTTCTGGAAACGCTTTTAAAAAACATTTTCGCGCCAAGCCAGTATCAAATGCAATATAAATTTTCCGACGGCTTGATTGTGGATGCGATCGTTTTCATGAAAGACAAAATTATTCCGATTGATTCCAAGTTTTCATTGGAAAATTATAATAAAATCGTGGAAGAAAAAGATCCGTCGCGCCATGAACAACTTGAGAGGCAATTTAAACTTGATCTGAAGAACAGAATTGACGAAACGGCAAAATATATCAGGCCGAATGAAAACACCACCGACTTTGCCTTCATGTTTATTCCGTCCGAAGGAATATATTATGATCTTTTGGTCAATCAAGTCGGCGCCATCAAAGTCAACACCCGTGATCTAATTGAATACGCATTTAAAGATAAACATGTAATCATTGTTTCACCGACTTCTTTTTACGCTTATCTGCAAACCGTAATTCAAGGACTTCGCTATTTGCAGATTGAAGAACAAACACAGACCATCCGCAAAAACGTGGAAATGCTCGGCAAGCATTTATTAGCCTACGATGAATATATGAAAAAAATCGGCAATAATCTCGGTACAACGGTCAATGCTTATAATGTTGCTTCCAATGAATTGAAAAAAATAGACAAAGACATTATGAAGATTACTGACACAGGCGGAAAAATTGAAGCAGAGAAACTAGATCGCCCTCAAGCAGAATGAAAAAATTACAATAAAAAAACGCCTCGTAGCGACGAAGCGTTGAATTCAATTACTCTGAAGACCAGAAACCTCTGGCCGGATCAAAAATTCCAACAAATACTTCAATCAGCCGAGACTGATCTTTTTCATTTCCCTCTTTGACCAACTTGTCCTTCAGATAGCAGCCGACCGTCTCGGCCAGCCGCCGCTTCAGATCGTCCGTTCTGTCAGGCTGCGGAAACAGCTTGCCGATCTCGACGATGACCTGGCCGACCGACGCGCTGGTGGCGGGAAAAATTACCGTCACCTTGTCTATTTCCAGATCGAGAACCCCGGCCACCAACTCTTTCACCTCACGCGCGACCTTGCCGGACAGCGCCTGAACCCAGATTTCCGTATCTGTCATTCCCCAAATCTTGACAATAGGCATGTGTCCTCCTTTGTTGCAAGTTATCTAAAACTTGCCGTTTTTTTGTTCGACTTCCCTTTCAAGCGCCGCCAGATCCTCGGCTCCAAGTCCGAATACGCTGTCAGAGCTGGGATTTTTGTTCTTCTCGTCCGCGGAAAAGCCAAGCATTTCGCAGAGATCTCTGAAATAGTTCCAAGTTCCGTTCTGATCTCCGATTATCCGGCGAAGTTGCTTGCCCTGGTAAGATAGGGTCAAAACACCATCATTTATCTCAAATTTGATACAATTGCCAAGGCAACATCCTGACATTTCACCCTCCTTCTCGATCAAATTGAGGCCATCAACACACAAGAGTAAATTATACGCAATTTATTAGTTTTGTCAACCTCCTTGACGTTTTCTAATTTTAGAGTTATTATACTCTCAGTTTATAAATTAAAAACAATTGATAAAAGTGCGAAAAGTGATAGTTTCATTATCACCTTTATCACCTTTGTCACCTTTGTCCTATATGCCACAATTAACACAAGCAAAAAAAGCTCTGCGCAAAAGTCTGAAAAAAACCATACGGAATAAAAAAATCAAAGAAACAGTAAAAACCTTGTTCAAAAAAACCAGAAAAGCAATTGACGCCAAAGAATCAACCGCAGAAAAAATGATCGCGGAAACAATTAAAAAACTGGACAAAGCCGCGCAAAAAGGAATTATAAAAAAGAATACCTGCGCTCGCCGAAAATCGCGGCTGGTTAAAAGTTTCAATAAAACACGATAATCTCGAAATTGGCACATGACCAAAGAAAATAAATTGAACCTACTTCTCGGAATCTTTGTTACGGCGCTTATCTGCGCCAATCTTCTTGGCGTTAAAATTACTTCTCTTCTCGGCATTTCAGTTTCAGTCGGCATTTTCATGTATCCTTTGACTTTTCTGATCACTGACATTGTGGAAGAAGTCGAAGGCAAAGAAAAAACAAAAAGTTTTATCAAAGTCGGCGCCGCCAGCCTTGTCATTGTTTTTCTCTATGCCTGGCTATGCGTAACACTGAAACCACATGCCCGCTATACCTATGACGCCGCTTATCAACTAATCTTCAGCGGATCCCTCAGAATGATCGGCGCCAGCCTAATTGCTTTTATTATTGCCCAATATCATGATATCTGGGCGTTTAACTTTTGGAAAAAGAAAACTTCGGGAAAATATCTCTGGCTAAGGAACAACGCGTCCACCATTGCCAGCCAACTCATTGACAGCACAGTTTTCATGTTCATCGCCTTTTACAAATTCGCGCCGCAATATGATGTTTGGTTTTTAATAAAATTAATCATCCCATATTGGCTATTCAAAGTTGCTTTTGCCTTAATCGATACGCCGTTTTGTTACTGGGGCGTGCGGTGGTTGCGAGGCGGGAAAAAAGAAAATTGATAATTGAATTCTTTCAATAAAAAAAGTGCTCCTTGATGAAAGGGGCGCTTTTTTATTTATGGTAAAAAATCAAGCTAACGAAATGATCGGGCACGCATTCTCACAATCGACTTAATTCGCTTTTGATCCTTATCCTTGTAACAATCGTGGGCAAGTCCACGAACATAATTGACACTTATTATATCATTTTATATGATTCATTATAATTGACTCGCTATACAAATCGCCTGCTATATAGGAGGGCTAAATGGATAATTATACAGAGACTCAGACAATCGGAATTTTTCCTTGTTGCTATATTTACATTCAAGGAAAGAAATACGGTCCCTTCATCCACAAAAACAGAGTCCTGGAATTCTTGTACAAACAAATTCTTGCCGGATTAATTCCGATTGAAGAAGTAAATAAATTACTTTGGCCGGCGCTTACCAAATTAAATAGCGACGGTCTAGCTATCTACGCTCAAGCCTGCCTTGATCTCAATGCCAGCATTCCGGTATTCAAAGGCACACCTGAATGTCCAGTTTATGAATAATAATCACAAAAGCGCTCAATGAGCGCTTATTTTTTTATGTTTTTTTTCTTATCTAGCTTTCTTGATTTTCCGTTTTAAAGCTCTGCCACCAGCAAATCAAACAACACCTCAAAACTCAAATCAGTAGTTTTCATTTTTATTTCAAAATCCAGCAGCTGCCGGTAAATATTTTTTAATTGCTCCAAACTGAAATTCTTCAAATAATACATGCTCTTCTTGGCCACATACGGATGCAAACCCAATTCTTTGGCCACAAGATCAGTTGACATTTGATTGCTCTTGGTTAATTCTTTCATCTGCCAAAAAATTCGGAACTGCCGGACCAGCATGGTCAGTAAATATATTTCGTTGGCGCCGCTGTCGAGCTGATCCTGAAAAAGATTCAGAACCTTTTTTTTGTTCTTGTCGCTGATCGCATCCATCAGCTGAAAAATATCATCATTGTATTTGCCTTTTACCAATAAATTGATATCTTCGGCAGTCACCTTTTCGCCTTTTTTATAATTTGCCAGCTTGTGAATCTCTCTGTCCAATTGCCACAGATCGCCGCCGATCATGGCAGACAATGAATTAATCGCTTCCGGCGACAAAGTTACCGTATACTTTTTCGCTTTGGCTAGAATCCATTTCACTAATTCCGCCTGTCTTGGTAATTTAAACTCTTTTACTTCCGCCAGTTTTTTCTTTTCCAAACTTTTTATTTGTTTGTATATCACGCCTCGGGCATCCGGCTTTTCCGTCTGGCAGAAAACCACGAAAAATCCGGGCGAAATATTTTCCAGAGATTTTGAAATCAGTTTTGCCGTTTCTGCGCTAAGTTTATTTTTGGCTGTTAAAAAATTTCGAAAAATTATCAGCTTGTTCATGCCGAACAATGAATTGACCTGCAAAGCATTCTTCAAGTCGCCCTCAAACTTGTCTCGTGGCCCGGCTAAACTCAAATCAAAAGGCATGATATTCAAACCGGTATATTTTTTCTCGAAAATCTGCCGCCAATGGCAAGTTTTCTCAAAAATCTCATAATCATTATCGCCGTACCAGAGAAATAATTGTATTATTTTTTCGTCCATACGCCAATATCTTAGCATGAGAATACGATTTTTTACAACTGACTATCCAATTGCTAACAAGCAACCAGGGTTGACAAAATTATATTTGTAATTCAAAATATAGTTAAGTTAACTATGGACATTGACAATTAGTGTTCTGGTACTGGAACGAGACCAAACCATGGGGGCGCGAATGGAAAAAGCACCACAGTCACAACAGTCTTTTCTAAAAACAGTCAAAGGTTTCAGTAGTTCATTTTGGGCAGCAATTATAAATGAAATCTTCGAAAGAGGCGCCTGGTACGGGCTATTGTCGTTGATCGCGCTGTATTTGACCGGGCCGACCGAAGAGGGAGCGCTTGGACTTAGCCATGCTGAAAAAGGAACAATTCTAGCAATTGTTCCCTTCTTTGTCTACCTAGTTCCACTCCTGTCCGGAACGATTGGAGACAAGATCGGCTACAAAAAGGTGCTCTTGGCATCCTTTCTTGTTTTAACCCTCGGTTACTTTTCCCTTAGCTTAGCTACAGGCTACGCTTCATTCTTTGGATTTTTCCTGCTCGTCGCTCTTGGCGCGGGCATGTTCAAACCCATGGTCAGTGGCACAGTCGCTCGCGTTACCCGTGGAGATAAAAACAAAGCTTCTGTCGGGTTTGCAATCTTTTACATGGTTGTAAATCTTGGCGGATTTTTTGGACCTATCATCTCCGGAATGTTTCGGCCGTCAGTAATAAAAGGCCAAATCGTCAGTGGTTCATGGAATTATGTGTTTTATCTTTCTGCCGCCTACATGGCCGCCATGTTTTTCTTCACTCTATTCTTTTACAAAGAACCGAAAAAAGAAGACGCTGTTGAAGAAAAATCACTCGCCCAAAAACTCAAAGAAATGGTTACTGATCTCAAGGACCTGAAATTGACAGTCCTCCTTGTTATCTTCGTCGGCTTTTGGGCCATGTTCATGCAACTCTTCTACACTCTTCCCAGCTGGATCGTCGAATGGGTCGACACCTCGGTGCTCGTACCATACATTCCTTTTGCATCCTGGATTTCCGATGGTCAGATCAAAGCTGAAATGATCATCAATCTTGACGCATTTGCTATCATTTTCCTGAATGTGGCAATTGCGGCAATTGTGGCAAAATTCAACATTTTGAAAACAATCACCGGCGGAATCGTGGTTTCTGCGTTGGCACTGGCTGGAGTTGGCTTTGCCGCTATTCAGATTGGCGGCGGAGCCGCAATCTGGCTATTGCTCCTCATGATCTTTGTCTTTGCAGTCGGTGAAATGATGAGCTCGCCCAAGTTCACTGAATTGATGGGCCGCATCGCGCCCCCGGGAAAAATTGGCACATATCAAGCATACGGCTTTTTGTCTGTTGCCGGCGGTAGCTACTTTGGTGGTAAACTGTCCGGCATGTACGGAGACTTTGCTGACAAAACCGCTTGGTATAAAGAAATACTTGTAACTAAGTACGAATTTGCCAAAGAGCTGATTGACGGTAAGAGTATTCTCGATCTTGGAAACCTCCTCAAAGAAAAAGGAGTTGATCTTGCCCAGCTGGATCAGCAACTCTGGGATACCAATAAACCGTACACGCTCTGGCTCATTTACGGCGCGATCGGGATTGCAACCGTTGTTGCTCTCCTAATTTATAGGAAGTATGTGCCGAGTATCGGTGAAGAAATGAAAGAAGAAAAAGAAGAATAAATCAACTCAAAAGACTCGCCTCACCGCGAGCCTTTTTTCATTTATTGTAAATTTGCTCAATCTCTCAATTCGCTTAGTTCCCGCCAGAGGCGGGCAGGCGCTTAATTCGCTGAATTCGCTAATTCACCAATTCGCTAATTCACCAATTCGCCAGTTCGCCAGTTCGTCTTTCCCTTCAAGCAACTTTCTTCATCTCCTGCCAATTGCTCCCCACCTCCGTATTAACTTTTATCGGTACGCAAAGCTTGTGGATCTTTTCCATTTTTTCATCAACAATCTTCGCCACTTCATCCACCATTTCATTCGGACATTCAATTACAAGTTCATCATGCACCTGCAACAATATTTTTACTTTTGGACTTTTACCTTTTAGCTTTTTATAAACTTCAATCATCGCAATCTTCATCAGATCAGCCGCCGTGCCCTGGATCGGCATATTGATGGCCATTCGTTCGGCAGAAGCTCGGATTTGTTGAACTCCTGAATTGATTTCCGGCAGATAGCGGCGCCGGCCAAACATTGTTTCAACATAACCTTTTTCCGCCGCGCTGATTTTCATTTCATCAATATATTTTTTCACTTTTGAAAATGATTTGAAATACTTTTCAATAAAATCTTTAGCTTCGGCTCGCGTAATTTTCTTGCGAGAAGCCAGACCCCAGGCACCCATACCATAGAGCACGCCGAAGTTTACTTCTTTGGCGGCGTAACGCATTTCCTTGGTTACTTTTTCCAGAGGAACTCCGTAAATTTTTGCCGCCGTGACGCTGTGAATGTCTTCTCCGCGCTCAAAAACCTTAATCATATTTTCATCATGCGCCAGACAGGCGATTACCCGGAGCTCTACTTGCGAATAGTCGGCGGAAATAATTTTGTTTCCTCGTTCGGCCACAAAAGCCCGACGCATCTCGCGACCAAGCTCAGTACGAATGGGAATATTTTGCAAATTCGGATTAGACGAAGACAATCGGCCGGTCGCGGTAACAGTCTGATTAAAGTCAGTATGAATCCGGCCGGTTTTTTCTTCCACCAGTTTTGGCAAAGCTTCAATATAGGTTGACTGCAATTTTGCCAGCTCGCGATATTCCTGAATCAATTCAATGATAGGATGCAAGCCCTGCATTTTTTCCAATTCTGCGGCTGCGGTGGAAACGCCGGACTTGGTTCGGCCGAGTCCTTCAACGCTGATCTTCAACTCGTCAAACAAAATTTCTTTGAGCTGTTTGGGCGAGGCAATATTAAAATCTCGGCCGGCGAGCTCGTGAATATTTTTTTCCAAAGTATTTATGCGGCGCTGAACTTTTTGCTGTAATTTTTTTAAATACTCCGTATCAATTTTAATGCCGTTCATTTCCATTTCAATGAGAACTTCAATGAGCGGCATTTCAATTTCAGTAAATAATTTCCAAAGCTGATTTTTCTTTAATTGCGGCTCCAGCTTTTCAACCAGGCGCCAGGTGTAGTCAGCGTCTTCGCATGAATAATCAGCGACTTTTTTCGGATCAACCAGTTCCAGGGTTTTTTGCGCTTTGCCTTTTTCGCCAATAAGTTCCGTAATCTTGGTCATCTGATAGCCAAGTTCGCGAAATACCAGGTCATCCAGTTTGTGCGCTCGCGTGCCCGGATTCAAAAGGTAAGACGCGACCATGGTATCAAAATACAAATTAGCAACTTCGATTCCCTGCATTTTCAAAACTTTAACGTCGAACTTCAGGTTGTGCCCGATTTTTTTGGTGTCATTATTTTCCAATAGCGGTTTTAATTTTTCCAAAAAAATCGGCTTTGCCTCCACATAATAGGCCGCTCCATCTTCCCAGCAAAAACTGACGCCGAGCAATTTGCATTGAAATATGTTGAGTCCGCTAGTTTCCGTGTCAAAAGCAAATTGCTTTTGCTTTTTCAGCTCAATAAAAAATTTTTCAAACCCAGCCTCATCTTTGACGTGAATATAGTTGTGCTCTGATTTTTTTAATTCTTCCGCCTGTTCCTGCGCTTCTACTGACACAGGCGCTGACATTGACGCTAATTCGGGCAGACGGTTGAGCAAGCTTTTGAATTCCAACCGTTGAAAAATTTCAAAAACCTTATCTTTATCGTATGGTTTCAACGCGCAATCATTTAAATCAAAATCCAATTCAACGTCGCGAACTATTGTCGCCAATCTTTTGCTCTGAAATGCTTGCTCTTTGTTTTCCGTCAGCAAATCAAACAGCCGAGGCGTAATTTTTATATTTTTATATTCTTTCACTTTTACATTTTTATAAACGCCTTCGATTGAACCAAATTCTTTGATCAGTCCAATGGCTGTTTTCTCGCCCACGCCCGGCACGCCGGGTATATTATCCGACGGATCGCCGCGCAGGCCCTTGTAATCAATCATTTGCTCGGGCCCGAGTCCTTCAAATTTTTCCCTGACCGCGCTTTCATTATAAATAATCGTGTCGCTCATACCTTTTCGCAAAGTGTAAACTTCCGTGTTGTCATCAACGAGTTGCAAAGTATCGAGATCGCCTGTAACAATTATTGACAAAACATCGTCGCGGTTAACTTGTTTTCTTTCACAAAGCGTGCCGATCACATCATCAGCTTCAAAGCCGGCTTTTTCATAAATTTTAATGTTAAAAGCTTGCAGGATTTCTTTGATAATCGGGATCTGCGCATACAATTCATCGGGCTGTTTCACGCGCTGAGCTTTGTATTCTTTGAATTCTTTGTGCCGAAAAGTTTTTTCTTTGCGATCAAATGTCACCGCCACGAACTCCGGTGAAAATTCTTTAAGCGCTTTTAAAAATGTCGTCACAAACCCATAGACAGCATTAACCAGCTGGCCGTCCTTGGCAGTCATTGGTGGCAGGGCGTGGAATGAGCGGTGAAGAATCGCGTTGCCGTCAACTATGATAAATTTTTTCTTTTTGCCAGCCATATTATAGAAGCGATTAAGCGCCTAAGAGTATTAATTTAATCGAATTCAGTTAATGCTATTATAAAGGAAGCGACGGCTGTTGACAAGCGAAAAAATTATGTTTTGTACTCCGCTTTGCTGAAATAAAAAAACGCCGGATAGTGTTCCGACGCATCTTCTGAAGAATTTTTAAAGTAACTCTTCTCTGATAAAAATACTCAAAAAATCAGCCTCCAGGCAAAGGTCAGCCCGATGAAAATCACCGCCGCCGCCATAAAGCCGAGAGTAATGTTTCTTTCTTCGGAGTCAAAGCGCTTGCGAATCCAATAGAACGGGTAAACGAGCGCGATCAGCGCAGAGGCCATGGCCAGCCCCGAGAACCAGCTGCGCAAACTCTCAACACTGTTCATTGTTCCGGTTATCAGTAATAAGATCGCTGAAACCGTAATGTAGAGATTTCTTGCTAATTTGTCACTCATTGCCGCACCTCCATTAATATGTTAAATTTTTTATATCAATAATGCCCTTTTCCCGTGCCAAGGCAATAGCCCTAGCCTTGGCCTTGGCGAAGAGCCGCCAACGCAGTCCTTCATCGCTCATATCGCCAAATTCTTTTTCTTCAACAACTACCAAAACTTGTTCCCCCATAAATTCCGGCTCTGCCGCCCTTAAATCATTGTAAGCGCACGAGGCGTAATAGCCGAACTGGGACGACCTGGTAATCCATATTCGATAGCTACAGCTTTGTTCCATTTCTTTCCCCATTTTGTGAAGGATCACATTAACAAAAGACTTTATCAATATATAAATAAGCTGTCAAGCCGCAACTTTACATTTCTCCTCTACATTGCTATTATAACAGTACAAAAAATCAAAGCTTTTTCTGGCCTGGTCGCCAAGTGGTAAGGCAACGGTTTGCAAAACCGTCATTCACCGGTTCGAATCCGGTCCAGGCCTCCAATAAAATATTTTTTACACTATAAAAAGACCGGATGAGAAGCCTGCCCCGAGGTATCGAGGGGAATCCGGTCCAGGCCTCCATTCTTCGCTCCTCCGGAGCTTCGAATGGCGCAGCCATTCCTTTAAGAGGCCTAATGCGAAGAATGTCCTTCGTAGCTCACAGTTTTCGAAACTTTGTGTGTAGAAAGCTTGGCGAAGAAGGGTTTTATAGTTATAAATTAAATCCAGGTTTCAACATGTAAATATCACACCATCTTTTGTTCTTCAAACTTCAAGCAAACAAAAACTACTCCCAATGGAGCAGTTTTTGTTTATTTATTTATGATAATCATCTTTAATCTTCTATTCTCACATCTCCACCACCTCCACCTTAACCAATCTCTTGCCAAAGGTAATCGCGCGGTTACGAGAAGTTTTCCAAAAGTCAATCCGGTAATAATACCGCTGATTCATTCTATCGTGCACAGTAAAGATCCGGTCTCCGTAAAGTTCCGGAAATCTTACTTTCGCACCGAAAGGTAAAAAGTTAGCAGCGATGACATCCTCTTCCCCATGCTGGCAAACATTAAACCCGTTTGCTGTAATACACGGCGTTGAATCTGTTTGCGCCACATCGCTTGAGTAGGCGGTAGCCACGACTTCGTATGTTTTAATCGGCGCTTGATTTTTGAGTTGGTTGATTCTATTTTCATATTCATCAAATTTTACAGTTAATATGTCTAACGATTTAGTGCTAGCAATGGCCACCTCCTGTTTAAAGCTCGTTGAAAAGAAAATTGGCTCAGCTTTTACAGCCTGTGGAATGGTCATATTGATAATGAAAGCAATCAAAACTAGACCAAAGCAAATTCTAATTTTACTGGAGATAAACTCGATTTTGTTAAAAATAGTGAATTCCATATTATATTTGCTGTCAATGAGAATTGCCACAATTTAGCTAAACTTAGACAACCAAATTCTTGCTTTGCTAAAATTAAATAAGCAATCCATTAATATAAATCATCATTGACAAAACATCTCATGATAGCACATAGTCTTATTTTTGTCAATCCCCTTGTTCTGAATTTAAAACAACAGCGTTGGCGATTTTACCACACTATTTCCAACATGACAACCAAGTTATCAAGAGGTGCCTTGACTTTAAATCGCAAAAACGTTATCATTTCTACACCGTCAAACTAATTATAAATAATAAATGTCCAATGACTGATGATTAACTCTCACTTTAATATCGTCATTCGCCATCAAAGTAATATGTTATCAATAAAATTTTCAAGGACAGGCAAGAAAAACATGCCCTACTTCCGAATCGTTGTGCTCGATAAACAAAAAGACCCTTGGGGTAAATTTTTGGAAAATTTAGGCGACTACAATCCAAGAACAAAAAAACTAAACATCAACGCAGAGAGCATTAAATCATGGCTGGCAAAAGGCGCTCAACCATCCAGTACTGTCCACAACATTCTGGTAACGCAAGGTATCATTGAAGGAAAAAAGGTCCGCGTTTCAAGACTAAGCAAAAGAAGAAAAGAAAAACTAGATAAGAAAAAAAAGGACACCAATGACGCGGCCGAAGCCAAAAAAGCTGCAGCTTCAAAAGCAGCTGAAACAAAACCAGTCGAAGAGACGGCTCCAGCAGAAGAGGTTAAACCGGTAGAAGAAATTAAACCGGTAGAAGAAATTAAACCGGTAGAAGAAGTTAAACCGGCGGAAAAACCAAAAGTCGAAGAAGCAAAGACAGAATAAAAAATTGATTTGAATAAAGACAGTTTGAAAATTTGATTTTCAGACTGTTTTTGTTTAAAATGAAATTAGACAAAAAACCATTTATTTTAACCACTCTATTTTATGAATCTAACCGACTATCAAAAAATCTGCAGCTCCACGGCGAAAAAATTTGACAACAAAGAACTAGAAATCTATACCTGGGGGCTCGGCATTGCGGGCGAGGCAGGTGACGTGGCCAGCTGTATTAAAAAAACTTTTGCCCATGAAAATTCCACTGTTAAGGCGGGCATTCGCGAAAACCTCGGCGACACGCTGTGGTACATGGCCATGATCTGCAATTATTTTGACTGGAACATGCAGGAAGTGATGCAGGACAATATTGATAAACTGAAAAAAAGATATCCAAATGGCTTTACCATTGGAAATGCCAAACGCGAGGGCAATAAAATTGACTGGAATGAATAAAACATAAAATTAGACAAAAAAGTTATCCTTGTTGACAAAATAAAAAATGATTGGTATAATTCTGTCAGACTTTCAAGGCAAAACAAGCCATACTTGTTCTGCTGACCAGAGTCAAAGCGTTATTTATAATTAAGCTAATGCAAAGAATCCTATGGCAGATGATTTTGACAAAGATTTTCTAGAATTCATCGTGAAGGCAATTGTTGGCCATCCGGATGACGTAAAAGTCAACCGAAACATCGATGAACGAGGCGTGCTTTTGACTCTTGACATCCATGCAGAAGACATGGGTTATGTAATCGGCAAGCAGGGACAAACCGCCAAGGCGATCCGCACTTTACTAAAAATTGTCGGCGCCAAGAACAATGCTCGAGTAAACCTAAAAATTAATGAACCAGAAGGTTCAACTCGAGGACCGAGACGTGAAGAAAACGCTGGAGCTAGATCTTCAGTCAATGCAGACGTTGACACTGATGTTGTAGACGATCTAAAAATCTAAGTCTTTTACAACTATATAAAAAGAAGAGCCACAATTAATTTTGTGGTTTTTCTTTTAAAAAAATCCGAGATCGTTGCTCGGATATTTACTGGCTTAGCGCTTGCTCAAACATTTGTTTCAATTTAATTGTACCGCTTGCTAGTTTGGCTACAAAGGATTTGCTCAATTTTTGATTTTTTGAATTTTGCCACACCAGTCTTTGCCGCTGTCTATTTATAGATAATTCTTGCAAAAACGTGCTCAAGCTTTCATCGCGCCGGATCAAGTTATCAAGCAATTGAAACACGGCAAAATCATTGCGCACGCCCCACTCTATTCCATCTCCATTAAGTATTGTTATCAGCGCGTCAACAAAAAATGGCCAATGTCTCCCACTGGTGAAGAGACTATATTTTCGAAAGAACGCTTGTAACACTTGCCTTTCCTCAACGGTCAAGAGCATTATCCCCTCCCTTTTTTTCCAAATCAATACTATAATAACATCACACACCTGCCTGTCAAGAAAAACTAATTGGGCGCCGAAGGAGTGAGTGGTGAGTAAAAGATAACAACAATTTAACAATATAACAATTTATCAACTAAGCCCTCCAACAATATGCAATTCCACATTATCACAATTTTTCCGGACATCCTTGAATCATATTTTTCCAAAGGCATGATTCGGATTGCGCAGGAAAAAAAGATTATCAAAATAAAAACGCATGATCTGCGCAAATATGCTATCGATAAATACGGCACGGTTGATGACAAGTCGTACGGCGGCGGACCGGGTCAGGTTTTGATGGTCGAGCCGGTATACAAGGCGATACGATCATTACGTAAGAGCAATTTACGAATTACTCCGAAAAAGACGAAAATCATCCTACTGTCCGCCAAAGGAAAACGCTGGAACCAACAAATGGCGCAAAAGTTTTCCAAACTTGATCAGCTGATTTTTGTTTGTCCGCGGTATGAGGGCCACGACGAGCGCATCCGCAAATTTGTTGACGAAGAAATTTCAATCGGCGATTTTGTTCTGACCGGCGGCGAGCTCGGCGCGGCCGTTATAATTGATTCCGTGACAAGATTAATTCCGGGCGTGCTCGGAAAGAAAGAATCGCTTGACGAAGAATCGCATTCAACTCCGGGATACTTGGAATATCCGCAATATACAAGGCCCGAAGTCTTTGAACATAAAAGTAAAGACGCGGTTAATCGCGTCTCAACCCGCCACAGTCGCGTACCAAAAGTTTTACTTTCAGGGCATCATAAGAAAATTCAGGAATGGCGCCAGCAAAAAAGCCAAGCAAAAAACACTTAAGCCCACTAAACAAAAAAAACACGGATAACCGTGTTTTTTTATTTTTTGCCAGACGACGTTTTATTTATTTAATCCTTTGCGCCTTTTTCTTCCACCATTTTCCGCAATTCAGAAAGATATCTATTCCCGCCCGTATTAAATTCGAAAGGGTCAGTAAAAGAATCTGACGGTTTCAAATTAAAAGGTGGGGTTATATCTTTTGCCCGCAAAACCTCCTCAAGCTCATTAGTTTGCTCCATTAATTTTTCATTTTCATTTCTTTTGTCAAAAGCCATTTCTCTCAATTTTTTCAGCGCCTTTGCTTTTTCATAATAATCCAACTCATTATAATCAATCCCTAAAACTGATTGAATTATTTCCTGAAACTTCCCTGAATAAATATTATAAAATGACAATTGTTTTGTTTCACTAATATAAGTTTCAATCGCCGAAAGAGCTGCTGACCATTTTTCAATTTTTGACAATAGGCTCTCGGCGGTCTCCGCTTTTTCCGTAAATTCCGGCAAATCGAGTTCAGAGAGATCTTGTTCTCGTTCTTCCATAACCTTTTTCACAAAACTCATTTGCTCCTCCATAAGATATGCCGACATTGAACTGTCCCTATCGACAGCCGCCTCTTCCGACACCTCTTGAAACGCATGAACGTACATTAATTGATTGGCCAAATCCGGGAACATTTTTATATTTTCTTTTACAACATCCAAACAATGTTTCCAATACTGATCGAGTAAATAAAGCTTGAATTCATCTCCCTGTTTTTTGTTATCCAAAACATCTAGGGAGTTCACACTCCATTCCCGAAGAAAATTATCCAAATACTTTCTGGCATGCGGCCTTATCTTTTCATAATACTCAAACGGCAATTGCTCGTGATTTTCCGTAAACCAACTAGAAAGCTGAGTTTCATAGTCTCCCGGGTTAAAATCATCAGGGCCAACATCCACCTTCTTTAATCTATGGACTAAATCTTGAAAATCAGTAGTCAAAGAAACCATTGACCAAAGATCTTCTGCCGGAACGCCGTGCCATTTCAATTTCATAAGTTCATGTTTAACAGCCAACCATTCGGGGGAATATGTTTTACCAAGGTAAAAACCACTTTCCGCTTCATTGGAAAAAATACCACTGTCAGCAAAATTATAATCCCCTGTTTTCAAATATGCAGCCAATTCATCGATAAAACGAAAGTCCGTCTGAGCTTCTTTTGACGGGGCAACATACTTTCCGTAAAAAAGATGCTGCTCTTCATGCCGCCGGGTATTTTCATTAGCATTCGGTCGTAAAATCGCGACACAACCGCGTAAACCGGCAAGACCCTGCGGACTGTCCGGATTTTTGATATCCGGAAAATATGAAAAATTTCGTGAAGCCTTGCCTAAACTATTATCGCTTGAAAAATCTCCTGAATTTTCGTTCGCGACCTTGTCGTAATCGGCATTATCCTGGAATTGCACCACAATCATCGGCGGATGGTCAGCAAAAACCGTAATCGCATCCAGGCTCGCTCCGCTCAAGCCGAAACGAACAAGCAGTCCGTGCTTGACAATGTCCGAAGATTCAACCAAGCGCCAAGGTTCTTCGGCTTGCTCAAAAAGCGACTGGCGAGTTTGCCAGGCATTATCAAATTCGACCGTTCCAAATTCAAATTGTTCTAAACAACCATCCAAATAAAGCTGTTTCAGGCTGTCGATCCCCCGTCCCACGTCTTCAATCCATTTTTGCACTATTTCGCCGATCAATGTTTTTTGTTTGTCACCGAGAACAGCCTTGCCATTTTCTGCCGCGGCGATAATTTTGTCAACAATGTCCGGCCAACCGGCATTGGGATTTTGCCACAAAATTTCTTCGGCTTTTTCTAAAACGACTTCCATAGATTGCAAAGCTTTCTCACGTTTGAACTTTTTATTTTCAGCCGAATCAACCGGCTCTTTCTCTGCCGACTTGTTTAATAAAAATTGTGTTTTTTCGGACATATTGATAGTTTATTACTTTTAAGCCTAGCACTATTATAGCACAATTCCAATCACCCTTACTCCCCGTTTCCGGACATCACAAAAAAATCATTGGCTGGCGCGCAAAGCACAGCCGAGGCGCGAAATAATTTTTCTTTCGAACACAAACCAAAATGTAAGGGGGCAAAATCTCGACCCCTTACATTTTTTTCCAAACTTGACATCTTATTTTTTTCGTGTTAACCTAATACGAACTATTTGTTCCTTTCAAAAAGGAGGGAAGCTATGAACAAGCCAAAGTTGCTTGAAATGCAAGCCGAAGCAAAACGGCAATTGAAAGAAGCGTGGCAGGCCGCGGCGCGCGCTGAAAGTGAAGAAGAAATACAAAAGTTAAATGAAATTATTAAAGGAATTTCCGCTCAAATCTCCGAGCTCGAGAAAGAGCTGAATCTTTGGAAAACAGAGGCGGGATCGCTTGAACGCGAGAATGAACGAATCACACAAGAACTGGCTGATTGCCGAGGGTTTAATGAAGCACTCCAGCAAAATCTCGCCGAGCTTCAGAAACGGTTCGACAAGATCAACGTCGTGATCGAATTCTGGACCAAGAATCAAGACGAGATCGAATTCATCATCTCCATGCGCGAACTGGCGCGTGGCACTGCCAATGTTTCAATTCAAGTAAGTGGCGAGGAAAAACTGCACTTTGCCATCGATGGTAAAGTGTGCTTCAATGCTGACGACGACAAAACCCTGATTGACGGCGCAGAAACGCTGCAGATCATTCCGAGCAATCTGGAAATCGCCGTTCAGATCCTCAAGGGCGACAGCGACTTCACTGTAGAAGTCGAAATCGAAAGGTAGTAAACATCACACAGCCCCTGTTCACACGGGGCTGTTTTATTTTTCAATTTTAGCCACAATTATCCTGAATTCCATGCTTACGCCCAACCGGGTATTTGCCAGGCCTTACCATTTGACATATTTTTTATTATCCTTTATACTTGTGACCACGAGAACATTGAAAATTTTTTATTAGAATTAAACACAAATTTACGCGAGAACCCATTTTAGTTTGAAGCGGTGCCTGGTAAGTGCACCGGCTTCCATATGTTAACAATAGCTAAGTGATAGGAAACTCTTCAACGAAATTATAGGCGCGATCCGGGGTCTGCTGGTTTTACCACAGATGCCTTTTAACCGGATTTTATTGAGAGTTTGATCCTGGCTCAGGGTGAACGCTGGCGGCGTGTCTAAGGCATGCAAGTCGAACGCCTATTGTAATTTATTATAATAGGAGTGGCAAACGGGTGAGTAACACATTGGTAACCTACCTCAAAGACGGGAATAACCCGGGGAAACCTGGACTAATACCCGATGTGCTGGTCCTGCTTATGTAGGATCAGTAAAGCTCCGGCGCTTTGAGAGGGGCCTATGTCTCATCAGCTAGTTGGTAGGGTAAAAGCCTACCAAGGCTACGACGAGTAGCGGGTGTGAGAGCACGACCCGCCTCACTGGGACTGAGACACTGCCCAGACTCCTACGGGAGGCTGCAGTCAAGAATATTCCTCAATGCACGAAAGTGTGAAGGAGCGACGCCGCGTGATTGAAGACGCCCTTCGGGGTGTAAAAATCTTTTATTAGGGAAGAACTAATGACGGTACCTAATGAATAAGGGGCTGCTAAACTCGTGCCAGCAGCAGCGGTAATACGAGTGCCCCAAGCGTTACCCGGATTTATTGGGCGTAAAGCGTGTGAAGGTGGTTTGCTAAGTCAGCGGTCAAATCCTCCGGCTCAACCGGAGAACTGCCGCTGAAACTAGTAAACTTGAGGCTGGGAGAGGCAAGCGGAATTGCCGGTGTAGGGGTCAAATCCGTTAATATCGGCAGGAACACCAAATGCGAAGGCAGCTTGCTAGCACAGTCCTGACACTAATACACGAAAGCGTGGGGAGCGAAGCGGATTAGATACCCGCGTAGTCCACGCCGTAAACTATGTGCACTAGACATTGGAAGTATCGACCCTTTCAGTGTCGTCGAACAAAGGTAACCCGTTAAGTGCACCGCCTGGGGAGTACGAGCGCAAGCTTAAAACTCAAAGGAATTGACGGGGACTCGCACAAGCGGTGGATCATGTGGTTTAATTCGACGATAAACGAAAAACCTTACCAAGGCTTGAAATCTAGCTGCAAATCCTGGGAAACCAGGACTCCTTCGAGGGTGCTAGACAGGTGCTGCATGGTTGCCGTCAGCTCGTGTCGTGAGATGTACGGTTAAGTCCGGAAACGAGCGCAACCCTTATCCTAATTTATACTTTATTAGGAAACCGCCTCGGATAACGGGGAGGAAGGTGGGGATGACGTCAAATCAGCATGGCTCTTACGCCTTGGGCCACACACATGATACAATGGCCAGTACAACGGGTTGCGAAGTCGCAAGACGAAGCTAATCCCATCAAAGCTGGTCTCAGTTCGGATTGCGGTCTGAAACTCGACCGCATGAAGCTGGAATCGCTAGTAACCGTGAATCATAACGTCACGGTGAATACGTTCTCGAGTCTTGTACACACCGCCCGTCACGTCAAGAGAGTCGGTAATGCCCGAATGTCGTTGTATAACGGCAGAAGGTAGGATCGATGATAGGGGCGAAGTCGTAACAAGGCATCCGTAGCGGAAGCTGTGGATGGAAACAACTCCTTTCTAGGGAGCTTATGGTTAGAATCAATTCTATTGGTTCTAACAATAAGGTCGATCCTTTGACGCCTTGCTATGCAAGGCTGAAAAAGGAAAGTTTCCTATCACCTATATATTGTTAACAAAAAATTAGTCCTGATTAAGCGGGGCTAGTTTTTTTTGAGCAATAAATTTCGTTTTATCTAAACATTTCTTTGCCTGTTCAATTCATAAAAAAAAATCGAGGCAGAACAAGCCGCATTTAATGAAGATGCTGATCCCTGCATGGGTATACTTACTAATTTGTCACAAATTTCCTTGTAGGCCTTGCTTAGTCCCCATTTTTCATTGCCCAAAATAATAACGGTTGGTTTTTTTAGGTCGCATTTATAAATTTCCATTTTTCCTTTTTCATCTGCGCCAATAATTTGAAGTTTCGGTAATTCTTTTTTAAATTGATCAAATAAACCGATCAGTTCACTGTATGCTGATTTCCTAATTACGGGGATTGAAAACAATGAGCCTCTCGATGCGGTAATTACCTCCTGGCTATACAGATCAACGCCATGACCGGTAATTATAATCCCAGCTAGACCAAGGGCGTCCGCGGATCGTATTGATGAACCCAGGTTTCCCGGATTTGTTGGCCTGTCAAAGATTGCGATCGATAAGTTTTTCCTGATTTTAATTCTGGCAAAGGAGTCTTCCGGGATGGCCGCTAGCGCCAGCAATTCAGACGTTTTTTCTTTTTGGCTGATTTTCGCTAAAAGTTTTTGCGGCAAGAGATAATGAATCTTCACCTTGCGCCCTTCAATGTGTTTTTTTGCCCAGTCAGATAATGTTTTGTCCTTTGAATAAATAAAAGCGGTGATCTTCCAATTGTTGGCAATGGCTTGATTTATTGGCCGGACACCTTCAATAATAAATTCACTAAACTTATTCCTTTTTTGTCTATTGCGATGCAGTGTTTCCAAGTATTGAAAATCATTATTTTCAGTAAAAATTTCTACTGTTCTATGATTCATAACTTATTTTTAGACTTTTTAACAATATTATTTGGAGCTCCCTAGTGTGGGAGGTTCGAGCTTGTTTTCTCTATTTACCTTCCTGATGAATTCCGCTTTTGCTTTTGTATAATAATCTCTATTTTTGAACTTTGTTGCTAAATTAAGTTTTAATTTTTCGTATTGTTTTGCTAGTTTTAAATTACAATTGAGAGTGTCCCTAAAATATATATACTTATTCCAAATATTTCCTTTATACTTTACTAAATGCACATAAACAGTTCGACAATCTGCCGGACCTTTAGTGAGGAATTTATTGAAACTTGAGCCTCTATTGTCATGGTATTCAAACCCAAGTTTTTTAAGTTTATTTTTGTACAAATGAAAGTCCTTAATTTTTTTAATCCCAACAACAATGTCAATGATTGGTTTTGCTGAAATACTTGGAATGGCAGTGCTACCAACATGTTCAACGCAAATATCAGGAATAGACTCCAATAATTTCTTTTTTTCTTTCACGAAAAAAGGAATCCAGGATTTATGGTGTGTAATTAGTTTGATTGTTTTTCTTTTTAATCCAATCATATATTAAGGATGAATATCTTCATTAAGGCTTGCCCAGGCATTACCACCTTTGTTGAAGTTTTTATAAGTTTTATCCCAAATTGTCATAAATCTTTTTTATAATAATACAATAATTATAACATAAGTTCGAACTTATCGTTAAGGGTACAAAAAAAGGAGGGGGGTTCAATCGGGGAAGGGTTGTCCAGGTGATTCCAGCCAAACAAAAAGCCAAGAAAAATTCGAGCTTACTATTAGAATTATAGTTATTTATTTTGTATGCATGAATGTTTTTAGACATAGAATTCCAATTTAAAAATTAAATGCCTCCAGTCTGAAACTGTGAGGCGTTTTTTGTTTATGGAGGTGCTTGATTAACTCCGTTCTGACAGTAATTGCCGAATTGCTGCAACCAGCAGAGCAATGCCTCCATCATTTTTTCCACCGCGTGGAATAATTAGATGGGCGTGCATTTTTGTCGGTTCAAAATGAGCAAGATACATATCACGAACCACTTCCCATTGCTCAATTACAGCGTCATGCGTACGTCCTCGACCACCATCAGATTCAGACGCAGTATCTCGGAGGAGTCGACGGCTCAAGCAGGTATCTAGCGGGGTATCCACAAAGATAGAGTAATCCGCCATTTGTCGAAGTCTTTTGCTCCAGAGAACCATAATACCTTCAACAATGATAATTTTTCTAGGGGAAATTGGTATTGCCTTGTCCTGAATCCGCGTATGACTAGAGAAATCATAGAAAGGCAATTTTGCTTTATTTCCTTCTTGCAAATTTCGGACTATGTAATAAAGCTCTTCCCAGTCAATCGCCTCCGGATGGTCAAAATTGATTTCAACACGTTTAGTTTCCGGAATGGATGACTGATCTAGATACAACATATCAAGTGGAACAAGTGTGCAAATATCTGGACCAAGTTGTTCAATCATTTCTTTCACAACCGTTGATTTCCCAGAACCACTTGATCCGGCTATTAGTATAATAATTGGATTTGTCATTGATAATGCCCTCCGGTAATTTTGGAAAGAACATACTTTTTGGAACAAATTTTTATGGCAATGAACTGGTGTCATTGTACATATTTCTCAAGATTAGTCAACATGTATATTATTATAAAAAAGTTTTATTCTAACACAAAAACACCCTTTAAAGAGGTGCCTATGTATAATATTTTTTCTAAAAACTGTAAACGGAGCTCCTTGGTAATGGACGTTCACACTATGTTTTTCTTTGCAATAATTTCCATACCAACTTTTTTATTCCAATATTTAAAGTACATTATTTGAAAACCGTTTTTTCTTAAAATTGATTCAAATGTTTTTCTGGTTAGTCTTTTTCGAGTTGTGCCATATTCGCCATCATTAAGCTCATAATCGATTCTTTTATCAGTAGTTTTTGATGTTAGGTAGAAGACTCCACCAGGTTTTAAAATTTTATAGACTTTTTTAATAAAAGCATTTTGATCTTCTAAAGGAATAAAGTGAAAAACTTTAGCACACCAGATTCCATCAAATTTTTTACTTGTTGAAAATTTTTCGAAGGAACTTTTTTTAAATGTTACTTTCGGATGATTCACTTTTTTCTTTGCGAGGCGTATTACTTCAGAAGTTATGTCGATTCCAGTTACAGTATGACCTTGTTGTGCAAAGATTAGTGAATCCTGACCTCCGCCACAGCCTAGATCTAAGATAAATGATTTTTTTAGTAAATGTTTTGAAAAATTTTTTAGAGAAGCAATATTGTACATTTTTTGATAACTTTCCTTGACAAAATTTTGGGCGTTTTTTTTTGAAAAATAAAAAGACATAGTTATGGGATTAGTAATTAACAATATTATCATACCAAAAATTCGAACTTACCGTTAGGGGTATAAAAAAAGACATCAAAAAACAGCTAAAATAAGCTGCTCTTTGATTAGAGCTCCTTGTGGGATGTATTCAGAACAATGGATTGGGTAGAACTTGAGGTTGTATTGGCTAAATTAACTAGATTGACAAAAAAGCAAAAAGGTTGTATATTGAATAGTTATAAATTACGTTTGAATTTTATGAATAAATTAGCTATTTATGGTGGTAAACCTATTTCAAGTAAACAGTTATTTAAAAAATCACCATTTGGCACTGAAGAATTTATTGCAGTAAAGAATGTTTTCAAAAAAGGTATTCTTTCTCGTGCGGGACGAGGACATTATGTTAAATTATTTGAAAGCAAATTTGCAAAAAAATTTGGTGCAAAATATGCAGTTTCAACAACTTCTGGTACGACCGCCCTACACACAGCACTATGTGCCGTTGGGATTAATAAAGGTGATGAAGTTTTGGTTCCTGCATTAACATTTATATCAAGTGCTTCTGTTATTATGCAATGTAATGCAACGCCAATATTTGTTGATGCTGATCAAGATACTTTTTGTATTGATATCAATGATTTAAAAAAGAAAGTAACATCTAAAACTAAAGCAATTATAATTGTCCATATTTATGGATATCCCATTGATCTCACAAAACTATTAAAATTTGCAAAAAAACGTAACTTAAAAATTATTGAAGATTGTGCACAAGCCCATGGGGCAAAATATAAGGGTAAACCTGTTGGAACTCTTGGAGATATTGGCTGTTTTAGCTTTTATCAAACAAAAAATATGGCATGTGGTGAAGGAGGTATGGTAATAACAAACAATAATGATTATTACCAAAAAAGTTGTTCAATAATAGATCATGGAATCGTTGATGGTAACTTATTAGGCTATAATTATGATCGTGTAGGGTATAATTATCATATGACAGAAATGCAAGCCGCAATTGGATTAGAACAATTAAAGAAACTTAATGAAATAAATAGAAAAAGAAATAAAAATGCTAACTTATATAGAAAGTTATTAAAAGACACAGAACTTACATTTCAAGAAACTGCAGAAGGTAATAATGTTCATGGTTATTATGTCTTAACTGCGTTGTTACCAGATGATTATAGAAATGACCGAGATTGGTTTGTTGATGCTGTTAGGATAGAAAATGTTGAAATTAATAAAATATACCCAGTATCATTGAATAATACGTTGGTTTTTACAAAGAATCGAACGCGAGTTACGTGTAAAAACGCAGAAGCTATTACGCAAAGACTGTTTAATTTTTATACTAATCCAGGAATTTCAAAAGAATATATACATAAGACCTGTGAAGCAGTTATTAAAGTATTAAAGTATCTAGATAAAAAATATGAAAACAAAGATTAATTTAGCAATCATTGGTTTTGGGAAAAGAGGCAAAACACACTATAGAAATTTAAGCAATAATGAAAATGTCAAAATTGTTGCTATTTGTGATCCGAGAAAACAAGAGATTGACGATAAATTGATAAATTGGTATTCAGATCCAAAAGAAATGCTTTCTAATGAAAAAATTGATGCAGCGATTATTTCAACTCCAACAACGGAACACTATACAGTAGCAAAATATTTTATTTCTGCGAAAACACCTCTGTTATTGGAGAAACCAGCAACTAAGACAATTCAAGAAGCTATTGATTTATATGAATTAGCATTAGAAAATGAAACACTATGCTTCATAGGTTATAACTTTAGGTTCGATAGTAAAATAAACAAAATTAAACAGATTATTGATAACAAGGAGATTGGAAGAGTTTTGATGATCCGTGGAAGGCAATCTCATAATTGGGGTGGAGCAAAACCTTTTGAGTGGTCATTAAAAAAAGCGGAAAGTGGAGGCGGAACAATTATTGATAATGCGACTCACTATATCGATTTATTCCAATATTTAATTGGGAATATTTCTGATGTTTATGCAATATCTAATAATTTAGGTTTTAATAGCGAAGTAGAAGATAATGCAATTATAAGCATTAAATTTTCAAATAAAGTCATTGGAGTAATTGAAACATCATGGAAGGATGAATCTGGGAGGAACAATAGTATCCATATTTGGGGAGATAAAGGAGTAATTAAATTTGATCAAACCAACGAAGGAGAAAACTTGGATATTATTAAATATAAATCCGATAAAGATGAATGGAATCGTTTCCAAAGTGAAAAAGTATATATTCCAAAAGGGATTGAACAAGTTAATAAAAAAAGTAATTTGGATAATAATAAAAATTTAATGGCAGAGAATACAAAAAGAATGTTAGATTATTTCTTGTCATTGGTTATAGATAATCAAGAAGCAAGTAAATACATGAAGAAAAACGATTTTTCTAAAAATGTTAAAATTATTTCTGACATTTATAATAATAATTAAGCAATGAAAAAGTATAAACGTATTTTGGTTTTAATTCTTGATAGTGTTGGTTGTGGGATTCAATCAGATTACAAGAAATTTCATAATTTGAAAGCAAATACATTAGGGACATTATACTCTAAGAAGAGTTTTTCATTGCCTAATTTAGAAAAAATGGGTATCGATGAATTAGTATTGGATGAACCTGAGAAAATGTCTAAAGCAATATTTGGAAAAATGATAGAGAGAACAATGGGTAACGATACTTTCGCGGGTGTTTGGGAAATGATGGGTATAATTTTTAAAAAAAGATTTCGGTCAAAGAAAATGGGATTTTCTAAAAAGGTTACTAATAAAATTGAAAACGTAATCGGTGTGCCGATCGTTGGCAATGAATATATAAGCGGTTTTAAGGCATTAGATAAATACTATGATGCACACAAAAAGACAAATAGCCCAATTATATATCTAGCAGATGATGGAGTCGTTTTATTTGCTGCACATGAAAGTGTTATCGCGGCTGACAAGTTAAATGAGATGGCGAGAATGATAGGTCCAATTTTGAGAGAGCAAAATATATCCAGAATAATCACACGACCATTCGTTGGTAAAAAATATAATTTTATTAGGACTGATAACAGAAGAGATTTCGTGTTGATCAATAACACTAAACATTCTTTAATTGAACAATTAAAGAAAATGAATATAAAATTTTTAACGACAGAACATCTTTACAATATATTATCTCAACCTTCTAATGTTGATTATATAAAAGGAAATCATAACAACGAGCAATTATTAAGAAAAATAAATAAAAACTTAAGGGAAATAAAGGACAAGGCAATAATGTTATTTTGTTTACAAGATTTTGATATGTATGGACATCGAAAAGATATTGATGGATATGCAAAAAAACTTATAAGTTTTGATAAAGCATTGCCAAACATGTTAAATAATCTAAATGACGACGATTTACTAATAATTACTGCGGATCATGGGTGTGATCCCGGCTTAAATATAAGGGGTCATACGAGAGAGTTTGTTCCATGTTTAATATATTCAAAAAATTTAGAAAAAATAAGATCAAATATCGGAGATAGAAAGAGCTTTTCTGATATTGGTCAAACAATTTGTTATAATTATTCACTACCTAAATTAAAAAATGGAAAAGTAATATATGAAATATTTTAATTATAAGGATTTTAATCAAACTAAATTAATTAAACTTAAAAAAAATCAAAACATTTCTATTGGAATTGCTTTGCCAGTTTTAAATGAGGATAAAACACTAAAGAAAACAATTGATATAATTAGAGGCTGTGGTGACTTAGTTGATGAGTTAATTGTAGTTGATAGTGAATCAACAGACAAGAGTGAAAAGATATGTAAAAATGAGCAAGTTCCATTTATTAAAGATATAAAGGTTTCTAGAGATTTTAAGATTAAGCTTAAAAGAGGCAAAGGCTGGAACCTCTGGGCAAGTTTATTCTATTTAAAAACAGATGTGATAATTTGGATTGATAGTGATATAGAAAATTTTAGTAAAAACTTTGTTCTTGGGATGATCGGGCCGTTTCTTCAAGATAAAAAAATTCAATTTACAAAAGGTCATTATGAAAGACCTAAAAATGATGCAAGGGTAACTGAAATAATGGTTAGACCAGTATTTAACATCATTTTTAATAAATTAGAAAAATTTATTCAACCATTGTCAGGAGAATATGGGGGAAGAAGAAAATTTTTAGAAAAAATCAATTTCACCTCTGGCTATAGTGTGGAGTCTGCTGTATTAATTCAAGCAGTAAAAGTGTTACGTGACGCAGAAATTGCACAAGTATATCTTGGAAAAAGGATTCATAGTTTACAATCTGTTGCGTCTTTAGGACGAATGGCTTCAAGTATATTTCATTTTTTGGTCACATATATAGAGAACGAAAAGAATTTAAAATTAAAAGCAAGAGAAAACACTTCATTAATACAATACAAAGAAGTTAAAAAGGGTGCATATAAAATCGTTAAATATGATATTGCTGACGCTATTTTGCCAGCAATGAAAAACATTAAGAAATATGAGAAAGAGTTTAAAAGATAAATACGACATTTCAGAGATAATGGAAATGTCAGATAATGATTTTTTGTCTTATATACATTTATTTAATAGTTTTTCTTTCCTTGGAAGAAAAAGGAGATTTAAATATAGAACAACAAATGAATCAATGAAAAGACTGGTTAGCTTTTTTGATTTAAATAAAAATAGCACTATGTTAGCCGTCTCTGGTAGCGGGGTTCAATTACTAGAGGTTCTATCCCAAAGATACAGAAGTCCTAAAGCGATTATTGGATTTGATTATTCACCGAAACAAGTTGCGTATAACTATTTATTAAAAGCTGGTGTAATATGTCTATCCTTCGAGCAGTTCTATTTATATTTTAACAATTGTGATAAAATGAAAAATAATAAGATTAAGAATATTAGGAAGAGACTATTAAAAGAGATTCCAAAGAAGATTAAAAGGTTTTTACCCAAAAGACATTGTTTTACAAAGAGAGATGCAAAACTTAATGATTTAAATGGAATAAAGTGGCTAAAAAATAAGAAAAAATATAATAACTTAAAAAAAAATATAGGCAAAATCAAGTTTTGTGAATATGAAATAAGTCATAAGAATAAAGATTTTAGTTCAATACTTAAATCAGGAAGCTTCGATATTATTTATTTATCTAATGTGTTAGATTGGTTGTGTTGGCACAATAAAGACATAAAAGATTGTAAACCGCTTGTAAAAATAATTAAGAATTTATACAAAATTTCAAATAAACGGTGTAAGATTATTATTACAAATTTAGCTAGTAGAGAGAGTTTTGTCCCTGCTCTTATAAAAAGAGTTCATGTCAATGAAAAAGACATTTATAAAATTTATAAATATAAATGGATTAACTATAAAATTGTATGATTGATGAAAGTAAACAAATTCAAAGAATAACAACAAAAGCATTGTTTTATAATGATGGTAAGATTCTTTTGCAAAAAGATCACAAAGGGAAATGGGAAATGCCAGGAGGAAAGGTTCAATTTGGAGAATCTCCAAAAGAAGCTTTACGTAGAGAGATGAGAGAAGAGTTAGGTTATGACAACGTTATTATAAATGGAATTGTAGATACTTGGACATTTATGGTTAATGTTGATTTTATAGATTATCAATTTATTGTCATCGTTTTTGTCTGTGCTTCTGATAATAAGGTTAGCGGTATCAGCGAAGAGCACATTGATTGTAGATGGATCCCTTTTTCTAAAATTAAAGATTTAAATATGAGAGATGGATATAAAAAAGCAATAAATAAATACAAAAAGGAGAAAGGCTTATGAGGGAAAGAACATCTTTTGAAGACAATTCCAATAGCGGTTTAGTAGAACGTTATATGGATAGTTCTATACCGTTAAAGATACGAAAAACAAACCTATTGGCAATGTGTGGATTACCCATTCCAGAATCTGTTTTTTTTGATAAAGTGGAAATAGATAATTTAGATAATGAAATAAAGTCATTTTTTGGCAATGATAGCTGGCCATTAATTCTAAGAGTAGCCTGTGTGCCGAATAAAAGCTCTATGCCGTTTTTTTATATTAATAACGAGGAAGAGGTCAGAAACGTCATTTCTGAAGCACAGGAGTTATTAAAGGGTGATTCTTCTATAAAAAGCTTTATTTTGCAAGAAGCGACACCTGAAGAGAAAGCGAAAGAAAAAATTTCTGGTAGGATTGTTTTAGAAAGTACTAGAATGATACCAACAGAACAAACGGTGGAAATATATAAAGGCGCAAGGTCAACCAGCATACTAAACAACGTTAAATTGGGTGATCCTAGATTATTAAGGTTTCAAAAAAAAACTGGACAGTTTATGAAACCAGAACAAGAAATAACTAGGGAATCTAATGTTTCGGAGGGAGAAATAAGAGGCATCTTTTCTTCCTTAAAAGGATACTTAGAAATGATGGAAAGTGTTAAAGCCGTTATTGCAAAAAGTGAGAAAAAAGACCCAGATAATTTAAGTTGCTCTTTTGAATTTTCATACAGGGCTGGGCGAATAACATTTATTGACATCGATTAATTATTTTTGATAAAAACTCATTTATATAAAAATAAAAAAAGGCCACTTGTCGTATTTTTTTTATTTCTATGGGGATCACTACTGATATGTATAATAAAAAAGTTAAAGAATTCAAGAATTAAAATACTAGAAACGAAAGTAAAGTCTGAAGATGAGATATGTTATATAAGAAATCAATTTGCAAATCCAATCTCGCATTATAGTGACAGTTCTCAATGGATGAGTTTTGTTTTAAAAAGAAAAAGAGGCGATAGTGATTTAATGTGGAAAATGACAGCGGATCAATTTGAAGATTTTGGAGTAAAACAAATATTTATTGGTAGTGCTGAATTGTATAGCAATGAAGATTCGGCAATTTATGGTGGTTGTTTGGGAGAAGCTCTTGATAGATTAAAAGAAAATTTTAGAATTGAGTATTCGAGGATGACTTGGCAAGGTAAATTTTAGAGCAATAAAAAACACCCGAAGGGGTGCTTTTTGTTTTATGTAAATTTAGAATAGTTGGAGCGGGTAGGGGGAATCGAACCCCCATCTCCAGCTTGGAAGGCTAGCATACTGAACCATTGTACTATACCCGCCTGCGCTCTGTACTTCGTCAGAGCTTCGGCGGGTAAACCCGCCGCGTTAGATAAATCTTTTGTTTGCAAAAGCTCGTCCTGACCCGGACTTTAGATATTTTTCAAATGCAATTGCTTTTTGTTTATTTTCAAATCCACAAAAAAATATAATTTTCCATGGCTTAAATTTTGCAGTATGTTTTGATAAGCCCAAATTATGTTCAATAAGCCGCTCATCAAGATTTACTGTATAACCCTTATAGAATTCGTCCGTTTTTATTTTACTTTGAGCGATGTAAACAAAATCTTTTATGTCTTTCATATAATTTTCCGGCTGGCAACTCAGCAAAAACTGCTGGCCTGCCAGCCGAAGCTCTGAGAATACAGAGCGTAGGCTGGTGGGTCCTCTGGGAATCGAACCCAGGACGCCCAGCTTAAAAGGCTGGCGCTCTAACCGACTGAGCTAAGGACCCATTATATAAATAACAAAAACCAAATTGTAAATAACTTTTGGTCGGGGCGGAGGGACTCGAACCCTCGGCCTCATGCTCCCAAAGCACGCACGCTAGCCAACTGCGCCACGCCCCGACATATCATTTAAAATAACAGTGCTCCTAGATTGTCGAAAGGTGGTGCCGGGTCCCAGAATTGAACTGGGGACGCAAGGATTTTCAGTCCTTCGCTCTACCACTGAGCTAACCCGGCTTAAGTCTTAAAATAAATAAAGGAATGGCTACGCCATTCGTAGCTCCGGAGGAGCGAAGAATGGTGGGCGCGGGAGGAATCGAACCTCCGACCTCAGCATTATCAGTGCTGCGCTCTAACCAACTGAGCTACGCGCCCTTAATTAAATTTTTAAACTAGGTATTTCCATTTTGCCATTCATTCGAGGCAATCGAATCGTCTCGTTCGCTGGCCAAAAACCACGAGCGAGCGTAGCGAGTCGAGTGGTGGGTGGCAAAGGATTCGAACCCTTGACATCTTCGGTGTAAACGAAGCGCTCTAACCAGCTGAGCTAGCCACCCCCAAAATATTATATTATAAAAACGAAATGTATAACTAACTGCCTGCCCGCCGTAGCTTCAGCGAAGGCGGGAGCTAGCCACCCAAAATGTATCAATACAATAGCAAAAACATGAGAATTTATCAAGTCTTTTATAAACAAAAATATAATAGACAATTTTCTCAAATTTTGCAAGCATGAACAAGTGTTCTCCCATTGCCATTACGTATATTTACTGATAAAATTAATTTGAAGCTTTTGGCTTTTATTCTGCGGGTATATTATATCGGTATTATGCGACCTTCCCAAGGTTGAGAGACGGGTTCGACTCCCGTTACCCGCTCCATGAAGCATTTTTTGCTAAAATATTACACGAAAGCACCTCATTAAAGGGTGTTTTTGCGTTAAATAACAACTTTTCGCCTTGAAGTAAAAAGTTCTGAAATACTAAACTTAAAATCTGACGTTTCTCATCAATTTCAGAACTTTCAAATACACTTTGAATTCTTTGAGTTATAGATAACAGGTGTTTTGCAGTAATTCTGCAATAATTATTACCTGTCTGTAATTTTTTAATTTTACTTTCCAAATCTACCCTACGAGCATTCTGCTCTTTGACCTTTTTATCATACATATCAGCAGTAATTCTCCATTGCTAGCAATACTAGAAATAATATCCAATAAAAACATGTTTAACAAGACGCCAGAAAAAGAATAGCTAATTTTAGCAATTAAGTGTCCGGCTCAACTCTTCTTTCCTTTATTTTTTGTAACAATTAACAGTAAGTTTAATCTTGTGGTATAATGGCTGTATATAATCAAGTAATAAAATATGAAAATCACCTCCCTTGGCTTGTCCAGTTTTCTTTTGGAAAACAAATTTGGTAGTAAAATTTTAATTGACCCTTTTAGTGATCATGCTGAATACTTTTTGGGAATTAAATTTCTATTGAAGATAAAGGGTAAACCAATTGCTTCAAATTTAACTTTATTGAGTAACCTTGATAGCTAATCTTAAATCAAGAAAAGTATGAATAAAAAACCAGACTTTATTTTCAATGATAAAATCAATTTTGACAAATTGGAAGTTTTATTTAATATTGCTATAAAAAAGCTTTATCCAAAGTCTAAAATATATTTTCTTGGGAGCACTAAATATTTTGGCAAAATTTCGCCTCAATTAGTTACTGATATAGATTATTGTATTTGTGGTACCTCAAAACGAATTAATTTTACACTTTTATATAATGAAATAAATAAACTAATCGGACCAGATAATATCGCAAAACCGGAGAACTCAAAAAGCTTTATTCAATCATCCTACATTGGCAGTGTATATTTCAAAAAATTAAACAAGAAAATAATGCTACACGAGCCATATATTTTCAAAAACAAAGAACAGATGATTGATTCCAGCTACTTATCATCTTTGATTATTTATCTTTGCCTGGTCGATAAAACAAACAAAAAAAACATTGATCAATCTTTACTAAAATACTATCCGAGTAAAATTATAAAAAGATTTTTATGCTTAGAATTTTATTTTGCCGAGGACTATACATTATATTTTAAACTCAAAGTCCTACTATCAAGAGATAAAATTCACCAAGGAATCAACTTGATCAGAAAATCAAAACGTTTGGATTATTATGAAAACTTATATGAATACTTTATCAAGAACATCAAACAAGCTGAAAAACTTAATAAATTAGTTACGGATAAAATCGATGGTGATAAAATAAAAAAATTTATTGAGCAACACTCTAAGGATATAACAAAAAAAATCAAAGAAAAATATCCACAAATTACGGAAAGACTATTTCATCCAAGAGATATAAAAACCGATTTTACCGAGTATTTTTATCGAGATAAAAGTAGCCTAGATAGTCCTCCAGCTAAAGCTCTAAAAAAAATACCAGACATTAAAAATCGATCCGATTTTATATTAATTGACATTAATAATCATTGTCCAGTTGGTTGTGCTCATTGTATTTATGCAACCAAATTTAGTGAATCAAAAAAATGTAATTCAATAAGTCAAAACAACCTAACAAAGAGTGCTGACTTTGTAATAAAAGCTAAAACCAAAACACTCCTAATTACTGGCGGGGGTGAACCAATGTATGACCTAGATAAATGTTTAACCTTGATAAAAAAAGTCTCAAAGTCAAAATATCTAAAAAGGATTGAAATCATAACTAGTGGGTATTTATTTACTAATAGTGCTACTTCGGAAAAAATACTTTCAAAAATTTATCAATCTACCAATAACCGCATTTCAATAAATATTAGAATTAGCCTAGATGATCAACATGCACAACGAATTCCGATTGCTCAGTTTGCTGAACTGTTGAAAGTCGCGCCCATTTTTGAAGATCGAATCTTTATTTATTTTTCAGGTTTAAAAGGCCAAAATACTTTTAATAGATTAGCAAAAATTTGCAAGGCATCAGTTCAAAATAGCAAAAAATACTCAAATTCTATTTATACTTTTAAATCATTTACACTTAAAAATAAAAAAAACTTTTATTTCATGGAGAAAAGTATTGCTTATTCTGGCAGAGCCTTGACCAGAACAAATATTCCAGCACAAGAGCAATGCACAATTTTTTCAGACCACCAACAATTAATTTCAAAAGTTTACAACAAACATAATAATCCTTGGAGCAGATCGAGCGTTAATGTAAACCCAATCTTAGGGAAAGAGAAACTAAACGGGCCTCAACTATATATTTACCACACAGGCGAGGTCGGCCTTAGCCTTGGTCCAATTAATAAAAAATGCAGAATTACTTTACCTTTTGAAAAAATTTTTGACTGCCTAAAATCAAATGTATTAAATTTTGCTATCTCAAGCAAAGGTTTGCATTACATAAAAAACATATTCGGACAAATTGACCCTGCATTATATAGAGATATTGAAATTTCCAGACTATTTAAGTTTTTGCATGGAAGTACTATCTATAATCATCCGAAAAAACAATTATATTTGAGTGTCAAAATACTACAAGATTTAATACAAAACAAGCAAATGTCGATTTCCAACATTCCACAAAAATATCAGCCAATTATAAAAGCTACTGATCTTGAAATTGTTTATTGGTACTTGTCTACTGCCCCAAAAACATCATCAAACTTATTAGAGCTTGATGAAACGCAAATACTTGTTTTAGTTAAACAAAAAAATTTACTATTATTGCTAAATGATTTACGATGCAAAAATAAAATAACCAATCCTAAATACATTTTCTTTGACAAAATAAAAGAAAAGGTCGTATTTGAATATATCATTAAGCTAATTAAAATATCAGAGAAAAAAGGACTCTACTTATCAGCTGATGATTTGCCAATCCTGTTATTTAATGGTAATTATGCATATGTAGTAAATAAAATACATCGGTTACTTAAAAACAGTTCCCTTATTACAAAAAAGATAATTCATGAAAAAATCCAGCAAAATATTATTTCAATAGAAATGATTTCTCCGACCACTATATTACTAAAAAGTCCATTGGAATATGCTCAGCTCAAAACAAAAATCTTTTTAGAGGAAAACAATATAAACTCAATTTGTCAAAAAATCAATAATTAATATTTATGAATATACTGATCATAGGTTTAGGGAAAGTCGGCTCAAGAATAGCTCAAAACGTCAGCAAATTAAATTATGTAAAAGAAATATTTTCATACGAGCTTGGTAAGAAAAAAAATATAAATTCAAAGATAAAGAGCCTGCGTCCATTACAAAATGTAAAAATCGACTATGTATTTATCACTTTATCAAGGTTAAAAAAAGAACAAAGAAAAAAATTATGCACAAAAGTAAAAAATACAGTAGAATTAAGACATCATGAACTTAAATGTAACCTCCAAGCTATCAAAAAATATTTGCCATATTTCAAAAAAATGCCACGATCAACAAAGTTTATTGTTTTGACCAATCCGATGGATGAAATTACCAATTTTTTGCAATTTAATCTACCTGACAAACAAGTTATTGGTTTTGGTAGCAGTCTCGACAAAAAAAGACTTTCTACTGTCTTAAAGAAAAAAATTGAATGCCTTGGACTCCATGGACAAAACATACCTATCATAAACTTAGGATCAAAAACTGACTATTCTGCCATTATAAATAAAGCCGATGACCAACTTTTAAGATATGTTAAAAAATCAGGCATTCCAGTAAAAAAAACAGCTGATTTATTCTTGGAATTTTTCAAAACCCTGAACTCAAAAAAAGAAAAAGTTTTAAATGTTTGCGCCTTGAATAAAGATATTTGTATTTCTCGACCATTCTGGGTAAAAAACGGAAAAATATTAAAACCCTTAAAAATAAACTTAAATAAAATAGAAGAAAAACTTTTTATAAAACAAAAAAGGCTACTTCATAGCAACCTTTCAAAAATAGTAAAATAAATTTAAATTATCCTAGGTAGAAGTGAAGTTTTATTCATTAATTTTCTCGCTCTGTGAAAGCCAATCGCTTTCAAACTTCTTAAGTAGAATTTCAATCTCTTTTAATCGTTGACTCAGTTTCAAATCAACTTGGGTGGGATTATCTGCAAAAGTTTTCAAAATTGTTTGCTCTTCTTGTTTCAAGTCAGCAATTTTTTTCTCAAGCCGGCCAAGTTCACGCTTGGCTTTTTTGTTTCCTTAGTGTAAATATTTTTTATTATCTTTTACTTGATCATTCAGTTCAACTTTTACTTTTTCTTGCACTGTACGCTAAAAATAACTTCAAACCGCTCCCACCAGAAAGATCCACAATAACAACCTCAAAATAAAAGTCGCCCGAGTGTAAGGGCGACTTTGCGTTCAATTAATTTTTCAAATCTTTTTTATTATTCCTTGATTATTACCTGCTCAACAATCTCAATCTTTGTCAACGACTCCGGCATTGCAGGGCACTTGTCACCGATAAGCGGGGTCAAATATGCGCGCAGGACCGCTATGTCCTTCATCGCCCGCGCCAAATATTCTTCGGGAACGCCGAAAAACATACGCATGTGGCTCGACTGAAGAACATTCGGCAAATCACCAAAAAATGTCTTCCCAACAAGGAGCAGAAGCTCCTCGCCCCGCAAGTCGCAATCGCCAACGCGACAAATCGGCTTTTCGCGCATTTCAATGTTCGCGATGGCCTCGCCCAATTCGACCTTGACTGCCTCCACTTTACCGACCAGCCAGTAACGATATTTCATTGCCGCATCTGCCAACCTGAACATCTCGTTCGTCCTCATGTCCATTTCCTTTTCCGTCTTTTTCATGTTCCCTCTCCTTTGTTAGAATTTGAAATTAGCGCATGGCACGTGAGAACCGATTTGAAGAATAGAGATTGGAAATCGGATATAATCAATCCGACTTCCGATTTCCACTATCCAAACCAGCTTCCATGTACCACTCGCCTTTTTCCCCCTCACAATCTGTCCCACATAAAATCCAAATACATCTTGATCGCCTGCGCAATTGATTCGTCCTCAATTATTGTTGCCGCCTTGCGGTCGTATGAAATCAGCACAGTAATCGCGCCGTTAATAATAATATCCGCTGAAATTTTCGTGTCGACCGGCAGGAACTTGGTATACGCCGCCCCCTTTCCCAATTCGGCGAACTTGCGGTTGAGCGGCGTATCTTCGAGGAGCATTCGGTAAAAAATTTTTCGCTTCTGGATTTCCTTGAAATATGCCTGCTCCCCCCTTTCCGTCGACACCTTGATCGCGGTTTCGTATGAACCGCAATTGATCATTTCCGAGCCGCGCAAAAGGTATTCACTGAACACGCGCTCGATGCCGTCCGCGCCTTCGAAAAATTTTATCTGCGGCTTATTTTCCTGCCGCACATTGATCGCCTTCAACATCGGCAGGACAATGTTTTGCAATACGTCCTCATCCCTGGATATTTGTTTTTTCTTCTGATTCAAAATATCCAAAAGACCTTCCGGGTTTTCCGCCGCGTATATCCGCCTCCTGCCTTGCCGACTTTCGGAAGCAAGCCCCTTTTGCTTGAGCTCATCAATCGCCGCATAAATGCTCACACGATTGACGCCGGTCTCACGGGCAATGTCCTGAATCGACGCTTTGCCGTTTTCCAGCAAAGAAACATATGTTTGAATTTCCTTTTCCGTCAGCTTCAGTTGTAAAAGTGCGCGCTCCAGCTTGTCCGGAATTAGTTTCTTTTTCATACAGGTTAATAATTATAACTTATTTTTTAGAAAGTGTCAATGCGTTATATATAATTTTTAATAGATACGCGGAGCACGGCAATATTATTTCTAAAATTAGATAGTCCTTTGTAATTAATTGTTGTAAATACACCATTTACATTATCGCATATTTTTGCTTGCGTCGCAATAGCCGATCGTTGTTGATTTTGGTTGTAACTTATTTAACAAAAAAGCATCACCTTTTGGCAATGCTTTTTTAATCCTGAATTTTATCGCTCTCTATCATCCAGGCCTCTTCTGCTTTTTTGATATGCGTTTCCAATTCAGCCAATCTCTTGGCAGGCGCGGGATCAAAATCAGCAGGCGCTTCCGTGATTGTTTTAATTATCAAAGCCTGTTCTTTTTTTAAACCGACCAATTTTTTATCCAGCTTGCTTAATTCTCGCTTCACTCTTTTCTTTTCTTCATGTATATATTTTCTTTTTTCTTTTTCTACATCAACTTCTTCTTCGCTCGGCGCTTCGTCCGCCTCAGCCGATCGGCTCTCCAGATAGCGCACATAATCTGAAAATTCACCATAAAAATGTTTAATGGTGCCATCTTTGACTTCCAGAATTTCAGTTGCCAGGAGATTTATAAAAGTCCGGTCATGACTGACAAACAAAATTGTCACATTTGTTTCGGCGAGCGAACGCGCCAGCACTTCCGCGGTTTCAAAATCCAGATGGCTGGTCGGCTCGTCCAGAAGCAGGACATCGCAATTATTTAGCAGTATACCCGCAATGCACAGCCTGGCTTTTTCTCCGCCCGACAAAACTGAAATCGGTTTTTTGAGATCGTCATTTCGGAAAAGAAAATTCCCTGCCATTTTGAATATTTCTTCATCAGGACAATTGTATTCAGCTGCTTGTTTTAAATATTGCTGAACTGTTTCGCTCCTATCAAGTCCGATTGTCAAATGCTGAGCATAATATCCGACCCTGATATTTTCCGCTTTTTTATATATACCCTCAATCGGCTTGATAATTTCAGTCAGGGTTTTCAAAAACGTACTTTTCCCCTGCCCATTGTCTCCAAGCACCGCAATATGCGCGCCCTTTTCAATATCCAACTCAATGTTCGCGGCGACTTTTTTATTATCATACCCGATTGCCAGATCTTTCAGCCGCCAAGCAAACCCCTTGTCTTGTTTTGTGTTTTTAATTTTAATTCTGACATTGGAAAGCGGTTTTTCAATTTCAATAGTCTCCATTCTGGCGATTTGTTTGGCTTTTGATTTTGCTTGGGAGGCTTTTGACGCTTTGGCTCCGAAGCGATCAATAAATTTTTGCAAATGTTCTTTCTTTTTTTCTTGTTTTTTATTAAAGTTTTCTTCTGTTTCCAGTTTTTTCTTTTTGTGTTCAAAATAATGTTCCAGTGTGTTTGGAAAATGACTTGCCTTGCCTCTCTCAATCGCCAAAACTTCCTGGCAAGTATTTCTAATAAATTTTCGATCGTGAGAAATAATTAAATAAGAACCGCGATAATCAATTAAAAATTTTTCAAGCAATAACATAGTGCTCAGATCCAGATAATTGGTCGGCTCGTCAAGCAAAATAAGATTGGGTTCTTTTAATAACATCGAAGACAACTTGACTCGCATCTGATATCCGCCGGACAAGCTAGAAATCAAAGCGTCCAGTTTCTCATTTTTTAATTCAAACTGAGCGGCGACCTTGGCGCACTCCCACTCCTCTGCTCCGCTTTTCTGAAGCAAATACGACATCACGGTATCATTTTCCTGAAAATCATCTTCCTGCTTTAAATAGCCAAGCCGGGTCTGATTGCCAAAAATCACTTCGCCAGAATCAGCTTGTTCCAGTCCGGTTATAATATTAAATAAAGTTGATTTTCCTGCTCCGTTTCGACCAATAACCGCAATCTTCTTTCTCTCTCCTACACTAAAACTAGCCTCGTCAAGTATGACTTGCTGGTTGTATGATTTTGAAATGTTGCTTACCTGCAATAAGTTTGCCATATGGTCACATTATAATGATATTGTAAATTTAGTCAATATCCTCTGTTGATTATTTAGAAAAACAACTAAAAAAAGAGTAATTTTATTGTTATAAAAAGCCGCTTGACAGAATTTCATATTCAGCGTATACTAAAGGCTTATAAAATATTACCCTCTTTTATTGAGGGTAATAACTCGAACCACTTTTGTGTCATATCTGTGACCCAGTAGGTACTCGGGTTACAGAAAATAATATGATACAAAAGGAATCAATCACCTTTGGTGATCTTGGCGTTTCTCTTGACCTTCTAAAAGTCCTGAACGCCAAAAAATTAATTCATCCAACCCCCATCCAGGAAAAATGTATTTCTCTTGGATTTGCTGGCAAGGATATCGTGGGGATTGCGCAGACAGGCACGGGCAAAACCCTGGCTTTTGGTTTGCCGGCGATTGAACATATCAGAAAAAACCACGGCAAATGCATTGTCATGCTGCCAACCAGAGAACTGGCTATCCAGGTTAATGACGTTCTCTCGGGCCTCGGCCGGCAGTTCCGAATCAAGACCGCCCTTTTAATCGGCGGTGTTTCTTCTTTTCCGCAAAACGTTGCGCTCAAAAAAAATCCTGAAATTATTATTGCTACGCCCGGCAGATTGATTGATCATATCAATCGAAGGAATTGCGATTTGCGAAATGTTAATTTTGTAGTGCTGGATGAAGCGGACAGAATGCTTGATATCGGCTTCATGCCGCAAATCAGAGAAATTCTAAAATCAATTCCAAACAAAAGACAAACAATGTTGTTCTCCGCCACAATTCCAACTGCAATTTCCGAATTATCAGCTCAATACATGAATTGTCCGACTAGAATTGAAGCCTCGCCATCAGGCACCAGCGCGCCCAACATTAAACAAGAAGCTTATATCATATATTCAGAGGAAAAACAGCCGCTGCTCAAAATGATTATCCAGGAAAACAACGGCGGCAGCGTTCTGGTTTTCACTCGCACCAAGTACCGCGCAAAAAAAATTGCTTCCGTACTGCGACAATTTGACATTAGCGCGGTCGAAATGCATTCCAATCGATCACTGGCGCAAAGAAAAAGCGCGCTCGATGGATTTAAATCCGGAAAATTCCAGGTACTGGTCGCCACCGACGTGGCCGCCAGAGGTCTTGATATTGATGACATTTCTCTGGTGGTAAATTTGGACTTGCCTGGAAGTTCCGAGGACTATGTCCACCGCATCGGGCGAACAGGTCGAGCCGGCAAAAGCGGCCGAGCTGTTTCATTTGTTGAACCAAATGAAAAATTCAAAATAAAACAGATCGAAAGATTAATGAAAAAAAGCATTAGAATTATTCAGGGTCCGCAAAACCTGCCTAGACTGGAAGTGCCGGAACCACCTCGACAAAACTTTGCCAGACCGAGCCGACCGGAAAAATTTGAGTGGGGCCGCAACAAAAAACCTTCACAACAAAAAGTGCACAGCTACGGTCGTAACAAAAAACGCTTTTCGCAAACCCAAAGAAGTAGAAAGCAGTGGTAATCAAGTTATTTTTCACCTGAAACATTACAACAATCCTACTTTTAAATTTTAACAAGTACGACTTGTTTATTTAAACGGTGGGGGTTTTGGGGTAATTGCTGAGCTAATGGCCATGGCTGTCGTACGAAGCAGCATCAACGCTATGTTTAATATTAAATTTACAAATGTGGAGAGGGGGAGAAATAGCCACGAACACTTTTCTCTGACGCGAATCAATTACCCCCAAAACTTTTGCTACTTTTGGTTACAAAAGTAAAATCTAGAAATGGATGCCCTGAGTTCAATGTTCTACGAAACATTGACTTTATTGGTAGAAAGCTGTATTATTGCGCCACTTACTCAATCATAATTTAGAACATATATATGGAAATCAGAAACATCGCAATTATTGCTCACGTAGATCACGGCAAAACCACTCTAACCGATGCCCTAATGAGACAAACCGGCATGTGTGAAGAGGGACAGAGCATGGATAGCAACAAACTGGAACAAGAAAGAGGTATTACAATTTATTCAAAAAATACTTCCATCCTCTACAAAGACACAAAAATTAATATTATTGACACACCGGGTCATGCTGATTTTGGTTCGGAAGTGGAGCGAGTTCTCCGGTCAATTGATTCCGTTCTCCTGGTTGTCGACGCACAGGAAGGTCCGATGCCGCAAACAAGATTTGTTTTGAAAAAATCTTTGGAGCTCGGATTAAAACCAATTGTCATTATTAATAAAATAGACAAACCGGCTGCGCGGGTAAAGGAAGTTGAAGAAATGATTTACGAACTTTTTCTGGATTTGGAAGCCAATGACGAACAGCTTAAATTTCCAACGCTTTACGCTATTGCCAGACAAGGCATAGCCATGAAAAAAATCGGGGAAAAAGGCAAAGACTTAACGCCAATCATGGATGTAATTTTAAAATACGTTAAACCGGCCTCATCTCCGGCAAAAGAAAAACAACAATTAAGACTTCAACCATTTAATCTGGCTTATGATAATTTTTTGGGCAGGCTAGCGATCGGCCGGATATATGAAGGCAAAATTTCTCAAAGCCAAACAGTGACAATACTGGCGCCCGGCGGTGAAAGCAGGACCGGCAGAATTACAAAACTGTTTACATTTCACGGCCTAGAAAGAAAAGAAGTTTCTGAAGCCCGGGCCGGAGAAATCGTCATGCTGGCCGGACTGCCGGACATTTTTATCGGCGAAACAATTTGCGAAAATGCGGAGCAGGAAGCCCTGCCCAATATTGAAATTGACGAACCGACTATCTCACTGAACTTTTACGTCAATGACTCGCCTCTGGCCGGCCGTGAAGGAAAACATGTTACCAACAGCAAATTAAAAGAAAGGCTGGAAAAAGAACTGGAAGTAAACGTTGGTTTAAAAATTGATTTTTCTGAAATCACTTACTACAAAGTTCTTGGACGCGGCGAATTACATATTGCCATTCTTCTGGAAAACATGCGACGCGAGGGATATGAATTGCAGGTTTCCCAGCCCGTGGTAATTATAAAAGAACTGAACGGAGAAAAATTAGAACCGTACGAAGAGGTGACCATTGATGTTGCGGATGATATGGCCGGCGCCATTATTGAAAAAATGTCTACACGAAAAGGCCTGATGAATAATATGTCAACAAAAAACGGGCGCACCAGATTAATTTTTGAAATTCCCGTTAGGGGCCTACTCGGGTATAGAACCGAATTTGTCGTTGACACGAGAGGCGACGGAATTTTTTGCAGTCGCATGGTTGGATTTAAAAAATTTGCCGGAAATATAGAAAAAACGACTACCGGTTCCATGATCTCCATGGCCACTGGCAAGGCTCTCGGCTATTCTCTATATAATCTTCAAACTAGGGGCACCCTGTACATCAGCGCCAACACTGAAGTTTATGAGGGCATGGTTATAGGCAATGTTGCCAAGGGAAACGACATGGAAGTCAATCCGATCAAAGGCAAACAATTGACCAACATGAGATCTTCCGGCGCCGACGAAGCCATCAATCTCACTCCGCCGCTGGAAATCACAATTGAGCGAGGACTCGGTATAGTAAAAGATGATGAATATCTGGAAGTAACGCCAAAAAGCGCCCGCCTGCGAAAAAAACACTTAACAAAAAACGATCGCAATAAGCATCACGTGAAATAAAGTATAAAAAGCAGAGCTTTGGAATTCGAAAGCTCTGTTTTTTTATATTTTAATTTTTTAAATCTTCGCAAAAACAAAAAAAACTTGCCGAATGGGCGCGACAAAATTATAAATACACAAAATAATTATTAAAGCTTAAAACCACTTCCGCCGGTAAAAAAATATTGCAAAAATCAAGGCGACCACGGCGGTAAACCCAAGCACATAGATAAAAGCCAGCGGATTGTCGCCAAACGGCAACTTGACGTTCATGCCGTAAACGCTGGCAATGATAGTTGGAATAGTTAAAATGATTGTGAAGGCTGTTAAAAACTGAATTGTTTTATTCAACCGATTGGTGAAAACGATTTGAAAAGACTCGCGCAAACTGCGGATTGTTTTCACGCTGATTGAACTCAAGTCAACTGACTGGCGGATATTAATAATCGTATCCTCAATCAGATCAGTATCATGTTCAAACAGATGAACATGGTGGCCGGCGGCAATTAATTCAAAAACATTTTTCAAAGGAACCAGAGAATAAAGATATTGATTGAATACTTCCTCGTGTTTAATCAGGGCCAAAATATCGGCATTGGTCACTGAAGCGTTTTTATTAATATTGGGAAAAACAACGCCGCGCAAAACTTTAATCTCGCGGATAAAACTTTTTGAAATTTGAAGTAAAAAATATACCAGTAATCGGCTCCTTTGCGTGGTGAAAATACTCGCGCTCTGTTCAATCAGCCGACGGATAATTGAATTACTTTTCCGGGAAATTGAAATAAAATATTTATCCGTGATAATCAAAGTCACCAAATTCGTATAACTCATTTCACGCAATTCATAATCGCGGTTTGGCGCCTGCACAAAAATTATCACGCCCTCGTCATGGCGCTCAATGCGCGGCAATTCCAAAGGGTCGAGCGCTTCCTCTAGATCAGCGTATTCCAGACCGGTCAATTCCGCGATTTTGCGCAAATCATTTTCCTCAGCATTTTCTATATTAATCCACGAACCTTCCCGAAAATCATCAATCCTAGTTTGCTGATCCAATTTTTTATTTTTGTAATATATTTCAATCATATATTTAAACGCTCTTTCACTATTTTAGCCCCGATTTTACGGGGCTTTTGTCTTTGTAAAGATTTAACGTATGAACATCATATCAAAAAAAATTCATTAGAGCAACCCAGCCCAAACTCAACGTTTAAGGTAAATACTGCTACACATTGACAAAAAGATAATAATTTGCTATACTTTATTACTAAGTTAACAATAGCGTTGACTAGACACTAACTCAAACCAAAGGGGGAAACGGTGAAAGACACGCTGTCAGTTATCGCTGGTCTGTTATTCGTCGCCGGTTTCGTCCCTTATATCCGCGCCATTCTGCGGAAAGAAACAAAACCGGCAAAAGCATCCTGGATTATCTGGGCGAGCCTCGACACTATCACTATCGCAGGGATGTATGCCAAGGAGTCGGTCAATGGACAAATCCTCGGCGCTATCGCCGGAGCGTGGGTAATCGTTGCGCTGGCTCTGAAATTCGGAACTCCTGGCTGGACAAAGATTGACAAGTTCTGCCTTGGCGGCGCTGTTCTCGGCATTGCGCTCTGGCAAGTATTCAGCAATCCTGTGCTCGGAATCATGACGAGCCTCAGTGTCGTCTTTCTCGGGTCCATTCCGACATTCACGTCAGCATGGAAAGATCCGAGCCGAGAAAACAAGCTGGCCTGGACGATTTTCTGGATTTCATGCGTGTGCGCGGTCATTGCGATCCCGCAATGGACCATGGCAGACGCCGCCCAGCCGCTCACGTTCTTCGCGATCGAAACCATTATGATGTACATCTTGTTCATCCGGCCTCGCTCGCAGGCCAAGAATCCCAAATAATCGAAATACACAGCTCCGCCCTCTTCGGCGGGGCTGTTTTAATTACAAAATACTCGACAGCCACCATAAAAATTTTTCTAAATCAAACAGTCCCGCCGCATTGCGACAGGTCTGTATTAATGAAAAATCCCCGACAAATATTGTTTGAAATTTTTTATTTTATGACCTTAGTTAAAATCACTAATCTATTTTCGCCGGCTTGGAAACGCGCCAAACCGTCTCCCACATCGCCTTCATCGTATCGCTGTAATCAGAACTAACAATCAACGCGCCGAACGGATCTTTTGAAGTATTAATAATAGCGACGCTGTCATCCCAAATTAAAATTATTGATTTTGATTTTTCCGCCATTTCTTTTGGCGCGAAGCGCACTTCGCGCAGAAAAGCGGCGTGGTTGGTCACTTGTTTTTTAAACTCGGCTTCGTCCTTAAGCGGCTCCGCCCAAATGCTTTTCGTCTCAATGCCGTGCCTTAACTTTTCTTCAACATAATAAGCGGCGTATTCTTTTGTAAAAGCATTTAAAAACACTTCGAACGACGGCACGATGGCGAAAAGTTTTTTTTCTTTGCTTTCAAATGATTTTTCCGCTAAATTTTTAATCCCGGCCGTACCGCGAAAAAACTCCACCCGCGCCTCGCCGGCCGGCACTTGTTCCATTGTCGGAAAAAATGGCAATGTTTTATCCAGCTTTTTTTCAAGCGACTCCACTTCCATCGCCCGCCGATGCAAAAGCGATTTTAAATGTTCCGGCGGCTCGGCTCGAAACTTCAAAACCCGGCCGGTTTTCGAAATTGAAACCAGCCCTTTCTTTTCCAGCGTTTCGAGCGCGTGATACAGCGCCGGTCTTTTTATTTCCGTTACTTTAGCCAACTCGCCAGCGCTGATCCTGGTTTGCTTCAACGCCGCGAGATAGGCGTTACTCTCGTTTTCAGTAAGGCCAAATGAATTTAAAAACTTTTTAAGCTCCATATAATTCCATTATACACTATTTTAAAATAATTGTCAATATACGATTGACAATAGTATATTTTAACTAAACTTATTTGTTTTAATTTTGAATAAAAAGAGCAAATAATTACCATTGACAAAATGCTGATTATTTGCTATAATAGTCGGTTGAAATCAAATTGATTTCATGTTCATTGACAACAGCTTGCGGAGGAAACAATGAGCGCGGTAATACTTTTCTGGATCAGCTTACTGCTTACTTTCATTGCCGGAACTGCCATATGGTTTGTTCCCGAGGATAACAAACCGAGAATGTCAATATTGCTTCTCGTTCCATGGACTCTACTCGCGGCAACCGTGGTGGCGAGGTATCTCGGATTATAACAATTCAACAACGGAGGAATAAAAATGTCTAAACATAAAAATGGCTACCCCCATTGGAACATCTTTCTCTCAAAGATCGCCGGCGACATTATATTCGCTGTCCTGACTGTTTTGGCAATCAACTGGTTTATGACCGGCAACCACGGAGCGCGGGACTGGATTGGCGCCGTTGTCTGGATCGTATTGGGAAAAATAATCTCGGGGCAAGCAACGGACTTGCGAATTGACGCGGAAATCGAAAGAGCGTTTCGCGTGAGAGGTCTTGACAAGGATGACTAAGAAAATTGGGAAAAATCAATCCACGAAATCACGTGCCAACAACCAACAACGGAGGAATAAAATGTCTGAATCTAAAAAACCCATTGGGATCTTTTAGCCGTGTTTCTTGACCATCATCGCCGACATCGCCCTCGCCGCCGCGATTGTCTTTGTTATCGGCAAAGCGATTCCCTGCGACTTTGACTATTATCTCGGCACACTCATCTGCATGGCGCTTATGACGCGCGACGCGGCGACGGATATGCGGATTAACATGTGGATTGAAAAAACCGCTTCGCGAAAAAACCTTGGCGAAAATTAACCTCGGGAGGCAAAAATGGCTAAATCATCAAATACAAAACCTTATTTACTACTATCTGCGTTCTGCTTCACCTTCTGTCTCGGTAATGCTTTTTGGCTTACAACTTTCGCCGATGTTTTTAATTACATCCTTGCGGCCAGCTGGGCGTTCATAGGGTGCGTTAATTTATCGTTGAGTATCACGGACTATGTGGACGAAAAAATCAAAGCGGCGCTTCGCCCGCAAGACTTGGACAGTGGAGATGCGAAATGAAAGATCAAACCCACCTCACCATCTTTTGGATTTCCATGATCGGCGCCGCAATCACGCTGACACTCCACTGCTTGCCGTTTACTCTCGCGTTCTTCGCGCTTGGCATCGGTTTCACTGTCGCGTTCAACTGTTTAACCCGCTATTCGGTCAACATCCAACTCGTTTTGATCATAGAATTTGTACTGGCAGTAATCATCCTTGGCGCGATTACCTACAAAAAACGCAAAAACTACTAGACCTAAACATCCCCAGCAAAACAGCCCGCGGATAAATCACGCGGGCTCTTTTTTTAACATTATTCAATCATGACCGAAAAGCGGCCAGCGCTTCTTTGCCGTCTAATCGGGACATCAAAGTTGCGCCAAATTTTTTCAAATAAATATTCCGATTTAGATCCATTAGATTTTTATTTCATTCACAATATATTAAATCTACCCATTTTTGCAAATCTATGCAAATCGTCAAGTAATCTATGCACGCTCTATTTTTATTAAATAAAATTTAATTAAAAAAGCCCGGTGAATCGTCACCGAGCTTCTTTGTTTGAATCAGAGACCAATCTTCAAGCCGATCAATGTTCGAGCAAAGTCAAATTCAGTCTCTTCGGAATTAAGTGGCACCCAGGCCACCCAGGCAGTCATTTCCCAAAAGTTAAATTCCACCACCGGCCCGACTCCGGCCGGCCGGCGGTCTTTCACGCCGAGCGTCAGCCATTCCAGAGTTTTTACCCGCAATGTCAGATCGTACCAGACTTGCGAATCATCGCCATCATAGGCAAGCCGTCCAACTTCCACCTGCCCGGTGAAGTTCACGCGTCCATTTTTCAGCCCGAGCAGATACGCTGTTTGAAGATCCATTCCCTCCGGCCCCTGCCGGCCACCGAGCGAAACTCCCAGTTGCAACCAATCAACCGGCTGCCAGATCGGGCCAAAATGCGCCTGCGCCCAGCCACTGTTCATGAGCGTGAAAAACCGCAGACTGAAATTCTCATTCAGCTTTACGGCCGCGCCCGCGTCAATGATCAGCTTGTCATGAACTTCCGGCGTCATGGTTTGCGTTTCGAAGAAAGCGCTGATTTGCGCCTGGGCCATTACCGGCAACAGCAAACACACAATAGAACCCAACACTGCCAAATACTTTGTCATTCTCCCCTCCTTAACGCGTTATTGCGCTTTTCCATTTTCACCATCACCCACCAAATCAAAAAAACAAATATTGCCGACATCACAAGAATCACAATCAATTCGGCTCCCGCCGTGAACATGAAACACCTCCACTATTCTCGTTTCCGAATCAACCGAACCGCGATGGCAATCAGCGCTCCGACAAACAAAATTGCCAGAAATCCAATTGCGCTAAACCCGCTCATTCGATACATTGAATAAAGACAAGCGGCCAAAGGCGCAATCGCGCAAAGGTGCAATGCAAACAGAAGCCAACGCATCTCAAACTTAATGCGCGGTTGTATCTTGTCCTCGTATTTCTGGACAAGATATATCGTCCACCAAATAATCGAATAAATTGCAAACCAGAAAAACACCATGCCCCAAAGACCAATGAGTTGCGCCATAATTTTCCTCCTCGTGAATCTCGAGCCCTGAGCTTACTTCTCGACCATGAGCTCGAAGCTGAATGGTCGAAGGGTCTAAAGGTATTGTTATTGTCAAAGTTCTATTTAATTCTGGATTATATCATACAAAAAATGACGTGTCAAGTATTTTAATCTAAATTTAGTCAAAATTAGTCACAAAACATTAGACAGCGCGAATATTCTCTTGACGTGTTTGTTTAATTTTGCCATAATACGAGTGTCATAAAATAAATGATAATTACCCAAACCCCGCATGTAATTTCTCGAATCCTCGTCGCTCGAAATGACAATACGGGGGAATACCCCGTTTATTCCGCCACCTACGCAAAATAAAATATGCTGGAACAAAACCTCAAACAACTCGACTTCACCCCCAACGAAATAAAAGTATATTTGGCTCTTTTCGCGATCGGCAAATCCAGAGCCGGAAAAATAATTGCTTCAACCGGCCTGCATAGAAATCTTGTTTACACTTCTTTGGAAACATTGGAAAAAAGAAATCTGATAACAAAAGTCTTAGTCAAGGGCGTAGCCGAATTTTCCGCCAATTCACCAACCTCCTTAATTGATGAAATTGAAAACAAAAAACAGCTCGCCCGTCAGGCGGCCGATGAATTGGAAAAACTCGCCAAACACGAGGAGCGCGACATAAAAATTTACGAAGGCCTCGACGGTATCAAGCAAGCCCGGTCAAATATTTTGAACTTGCCAAAAGGCAGTGAATTTTTTGTTTTAGGCGCCAGCAAGCTGAGCCAAACTCCGAAACTAGAAAATTTCTGGCGCGCCTTTCATAAAAAAAGGGAAGCAAAAGGAATAAAACAAAAAACGCTTTATGAAAGCACCACGGATCAAGGGGTTTTGGACAGCATCAAATGGCGCAATCAACTGCCAAATATGAAAACCAGGTTTTTGCCGTTTGAAATTGATTCCCCCCTTTGGTTTGACTTTGCCGAAGACCACGTCAATCTCGGCCTTGCCGGCAAAGACCCTCTGACAATCAACATCAAAAGCCGCGATCTGGCCAACGGCTTCAAAAAGTATTTTGAATATTTCTGGGATCAGCGCGTCCGGGTCAAAACCGGCGTGGCCGCGGTCAAAGAAGCAATTTACGAACAGCTTAATTCTTTGGCGCCCGGCCAGGAATATCTTATTCTCGGCGCCAAGGGAGCGGATTATCCCGAGGGCATAGACGAGCTATATGACGAATTCCATACTGACCGCATTAAAAAAGGCGTTGTTACAAAAATGATTTGTTATGAAGAATCTTATGAAGGCCTGAAAAAACGATTTGAAAAATGCGGCGACATCGAAGGCAAAATTAGTTTTTTGAAAAAATATGCTTCCGGAACCCCGATCCCGATGCAGATCAACATGTACAAAAATAAAACCTTTTTTATTTTGTACGAAAAAACACCGGTTGTGATTTATTTTGACAACCCGATTATTTTCCAGACCTTTAATAATTATTTTAATGATATCTGGAATCAAAAAGTTCATACTCACACCGGATTCAAGGCTCTGCATGACGCATTTTATAATATGATAAACGAACTTGGACCAGGGGAAGAATATTATGTTCTTGGCACAATGGGTCACGGCCTAGACAAAAAAATTGAAGATTTTTTTGATAAATATCACAACGACCGAATAAAGAAAAAAATTAATTTAAAAATGCTTTGCTACGAAGAATCATTTACGCCAATTTCTAAACGTTTTCAAAGAGAAGATCCGGAAAATAAATTTACCCAGCTGAAAATTTACCACGAATCTCCGCCCGCGCCAATGCAAATTGTGCTTTATAAACAAAAAGCTTTTATTACAATTTACGATGGCCACGACACAACCGTAATCCATTTTGACGAACCAAACGCGTACGCCGGATTTAAAAATCATTTTGACAAAGCCTGGGATCAGCGCGCCAAAACATATGAAGGAGTCGAACAAATAAAAAGACTTTTCATGGAAACCATGGAATTCGGCAATTATTCTGTTTTTGCCGAAGGCATGAAAATAATTGACGTGCTGGGCGAAGGGTTTTTTACCAGATGGCAAAAAGAAAAACAAAAACGCGGCACTAAATCCCGCGGCATTATGAACGCCAGATTCAAAAGCCAGCCGACCGTCACCAAATCGATTACTCAAATGAAATTTATTCCCGGTTACACTGCGCCGGGCGTAACTCTGATATTCAAAGACAAAGTGGCCAGCATTAATTTTTCAAAAAATCCGACCGCTTTTTTAATCGAAGACGCTGAAATTGCCCGAAGCAACCAATCCTACTTTGATTTATTGTGGAATCAAAAAATTATAACCAGCGAAGGACAAAAAGAAGTTGAGCAACTCTACAACAATCTATTAGAAACAGCCAATTCGCAAGATAAAGTTATGGTCTTTGCGGCCAAGCCATCTTCAGAGTCTTCGGCAAATTTCAATCTTGAATGGAATAAAAAAATCAGTAAAAAAACAAAAGGAGTCCGCCTGCTTTATTACGGCAATACCGGCCGGAACAGAGAGCGAGCTCAGGAATTGACCAAGGTCGGCTGTCAAGCTAAAACCTTGCCAACTGAACAAGAATTGCCCATCTCAACAATTATCATTGGCGATAAAATTTTAAGCACCGTCTGGAACAAAAAACCAATCGCTTTTTATATGAAGGATGAAACAACGGCCGCGGCTTATAAAGAGAATTTTGAATTACTCTGGAATCAGGAAACTTTCGTATTAAAGGGCCTGGACGCGATTGAATATCTTTTTGAAGAAATGCTAGCCGCCGGACACGCAGATCTGATCGGCGCCCGCGGATATTTCATTGACCGCCGGCCAGAATTCATTGACGACTGGGAAAAACGAGCCCGGCGCGCTGGCTTTACCATGCGCAACATTGTGGATCCCGGACTACGCGGACATCGCATTACAAAATTTCCTTTTGCCAAGACAAAATATACGCTTAACAAAGAATTTTCCAACTTGAGCGTGTTCTGGATTTTTGGAGACAAATTGGCCATCAGCAACTGGACGGAGAAAGAGCCCTTTGCCATAATCATTGACAACAAACATGTGCACGATATGTATAAGCAACAATTTGAATTGTTGTGGAGAAATTAGCTTGACACAAAGTTCAACTTAAGTCATACTTAAGATGAACCTATGTATAAAATATAATGTACCAAAAAGTATGACTATCATTGGACTAAAAGATCTACGCCAAAACGTAGACAAATATTCCAAAAAAATTCAGAATGGCGAATCCTTTATTGTAATGAAACGCTCATTGCCCCTTTTTAAAATCTCACCTGTTAACGACGGGCCATGGGAAGAGCTGATTGATTTCACAAAAATAAAAAAAGGCGGTGTTGATATTAAAGAGTTGTTAAAACGTCTTTAATGTATGGTTGATAAAATCACCAAAGCAGTACAAAAATTATTAGACAAAGACAAGAAAAAAATAAAAGCCCTTTTACAAAACATTCAAAATGGAGAGTTATTGAATTTAGATATTAAAAAGCTTAAAGGGAGAAATGACGTTTACCGAGTTAGAAAAGGAAACATTCGAATACTTTTTCATAAAACAGAACAGTCTATAAAAATTTTAGCTGTTGAAAATAGAACAGACACTACCTACAACTAATTCTATAAAAAAAACGCTCTCACTCGAGAGCGTTTTTTAGATTATCAAGATTATTTCAAATGATAATAAAACTTTTCCATCAGGGTCTTCTTTGGCATTAACAAACAAAAGCCCGTGCTGACCGCCACAATAAATAGTGTCGCGCCTACAATCCAGACTGGATTGTCAATTATATTACTGTAAACAAACAATGGGATTCCGATTACAAACGCACTCAATACTCCCCAAAAAACTCCCTTTTCACTTAGTCGTTCCCAATACAGACTCAAAACAGTCGGTACCATGATACAGGCGGCAACGGTATTAAACACCCACCACAAATGCTTCAAGCCAAAACCAGGAATATACAAAGCGCCGAGCGCAACTAATAAACCAAGAGACGTGATTCCAACCATTGCCAGGCGAGCTGATCGAATCGACCGGCCATCAGATTGATTTTTAACCACATCCGTAACCCAAAGAGAGCTGGCGGCTGACAAACCTGAATCAAGAGTTGAACTCAAACCGCACAAAAGCATTATCACAAACAAAAGCACTGCTCCCGCCGGCAATAAATTGGCTACTGTCTGCACGCCGATCATAGAGACGTCCACTCCCGCCGGCAAACTAATTCCAAGCGCTGGATTGGCGCCAAGAAATCCCAGAGTTGAAAGTGCGATCGGAACTATTCCAAATAGAATCGCGCCAAAAACAAACGATTTAACAAGCTTTGTTTTTTTAATGGCAAATGCCCTCTGCCAATACTGCTGGTCGGAAATCGCTCCGGCAATGAGGCCGATTGAGGTGACAATTCCAAAAGAAAAAGCCACGCCCGGATCAAAAATATTTTTTATTCCGGCTAAACCACCAAAGCCCGCGCTAATCGCGCTAAATCCGCCGGCCGCTGACCAGACCCACGGCAAAACTATTGCGCCAATCGTAAAAATCATAGCCAGCTGAACAAAGTCAGTAATAATTGAAGCTTTTAATCCGGAAACCAAAGTGTACACCAAAGCAATTACCGCTAGGATCGGCATTACAATTGTCAAAGGAATTCCGGTTAACATTAAGACCAAGCTTCCACCCGCAAAAAGCTGAACTGTCACGGCCATTAGCTGATAAAGAAAATACGGAAACAAGTAAACCTTATGAACGCGTTCACTTTGCAATTTAAACTTAATATACTGCGGCAAAGTATAGCCCTCGGGCAAACGTTCGCGAATCTTTGGCGCTAGAAAGGCAAACAGAGCCAAAGCAATTACATTGGGCAAAGTAAACCAGAAAATTCCAGCCAAACCTTTTTCATATGCCATTTGAACTGAAACAAATAAGGCCGGCGCCCAAATCCAGGAGGCGGCAATACTTGATCCGCCAAAGATCCAACCAACTTTTCGGTTGGCAACTAAAAAACCTTCTTTTGAATTGTCTTTTTGTAGCCTGGCAAAAACATAAGTGATTGCCAGCATAGCTAATCCGAAAATTGCTAGAAATAGATAGCCGGTTGTTGATGATACGAATGTCATAGAATTGATATTATTAAACTGTTAAATTGATAATTGCCTTGAATCATGAAACGCAACACGCATTTCACAGTTCAAAGTAATTAATGAATTGAATGTCAGGCGGGATCTCGAACGATGTCGAGAGAGCCCGCCTGACTTTTTTGCTACGCTAATACAATTTTGCAATCTCAGTCGCATCAACTATCTAAACATCTAGAGACATTCAAGATTTGTTACTTCATCATCTCAAGCACTTTAACCATTCCTCCCTTTTTCCGATCTCCCTTGCTACAAATCGTAACTCCCACTCTGACTTGCAGCTTCTGTAAACCTCTCTTAAAAAATCGATTTCTATCTTCTTTTCAAACTTTTCGATCTCGCTTTTGACTTCACGGGCTTCCTTGAACTCCTTTAATAGATCAAATACCCAAGGCAAAAGAGGCATATAAAACATAATAACAAGCACAAATAAGATTCCAATCTCTTTCATTTCCATTTTTCCTCTCCTTATTAAAGTTATAAAGAACATTGAATCATTTGTAATCTGTACCAATCAAAAAACAGCGGCTTGACAACCACTGTTTGATATAGTATTATAGCATATATAAAATGAGTGGTCAATACCACCACAAGATACGGTAGTAAATTGAGCCAAATAAATAAATTAATATGCTAATAAAAACTCTTCAGGAAATCGGACTTTCTCCAAACGAAGCCAAAATATATGAAGCTCTTTTGGAGCTGAAACAAGCCGGCGTCGGCACGATTTCCAGCCATTCGAAAATACACCGAAGAAATGTTTACGACACAATCTCCCGCCTGGTTGACAAGGGTCTGATCTTCCCGGTCATCGGCAAAGGAGAGAATAAATATTCACCGGTTGACCCGGGAAAACTTCTGGAATTAGTCAAAGAAAAGGAAACAAGTCTACTCTCCATCCTGCCACTCATGAAACAAAAATATGAGGAGCGCAAAACTCCGCAGGAAGCTTATATTTATCGCGGCGTTGAAGGATTCAAAAATTACATGCGCGATATTTTGAAAGAAGGGCAGGATGTTTATTTTATCGGCGCCAAGCTGGGCTGGCTGGACCCGAGGATCAAAACATTTTTGAACAATTTTTTAACCCTGGCCAAGAAAAAGAAAATCAAATTCCACCACATCTTTGACACGGAAGTAAAAGAAAAAACTCCTGCCAATGAATTAGCTGAGCTCGGCCCGAATCATCGCTTCATGCCCAAAGAATTTTCCACGGTTTCCGCCGCTGATATTTTCGGCGACTATGTTGTCACCTTTACCGGATTAAATTATAAAAAGATTGATGACGACGTGACTTTATTTGTCCTGCGCGACAAGGATCTGGCTGACAGTTACCGCACCTGGTGGAAATTTATGTTTAATAATTGTAATAAATAATTTTATGCTAAAAAAAATCATCTTCGTTTCAATCTGCCTGATTTTTCTTTTTCCCAATCTGACTTCAGCCCGAGAAAATGTTTACGATTGGTATATCCAGAATTTTTATACCAAAATTACGGTTAATCAGGATTCTTCTTTAATTATTGAAGAGCAAATCACGGCCGACTGCGGTAATGGCAATGACAAACACGGCATTTTTCGGGTCTTGCCGACGCAAACCAAAACTCCGGACGGCACGATCAAAACTCCCATTGAGTTAATTAAAATTACCGACTTTCAAGGCCAACCATATAATTACCAAACCATTCGCGGGAATAATACCCTAACCTGGAAGATCGGCAATCCGGACACATCCGTAAAAGGCGTTAACACCTATTTAATTGTTTACAAAGTAAAAAATACTGTCCAATTTAATAATTCCGAATTTGATGAATTTTACTGGAACCTGCTTGGCAACTTCTGGGATCTAGAAATTGACAACTTTACGGCCGACATTATTTTTCAATCAGCCATCAATCAAGACAATACCAAAATTGATTACTACGCCGGCAACCTGGGCTCAAAAGACAAAACAACCGCCGGCTATTCCTGGCTCAATAAAAACACACTGCGCTTCGAGTCCAATTCAATATTCTACAAAAGCCAAGGTCTAACTACCTCTGTCACTTTTCCAAAAAATATTCTTCAGCCGACCCGACTTAGTTTATGGGAGAAGTTAAATACATATTTTTTCTTTTGGCCGTTCATTATCCCCGTCATTATATTTATACTTTGCTTTTTGGTCTGGATCCGCTTTGGCAAAGATCCAAAACACGGCAAAACCATTATTGCGCTTTATGAACCGCCAAAAGGTTTAACTCCGGCAGAAATCGGCTCAATCCATCAGGAAGGAACATTTAACGAAAGGCTGATAACCGCGACGATTATTAACCTGGCAGTCAACGGTTATATTACCCTTGAACAAATCTCTGAAAAAAAGAAATTCAGCATAACCAAAACCAAGAACGATTTCAAAATAACGAGATTAAACAAAGAGCCGCAAGCTTTATCGTCTTTGGAAAAATTAATTCTGGACAATCTTTTGGATCAACAACCGGAAATAACTTTATCAGCCATACAAAAAACATTTCCCAAAAAGATTAAGGGGATTTCAAAACAAATCCAAACTGCGCTGATTGAAAAGGGTTATTTTGCCAAAAAGGGTTTCACCCTTAAGCCGATTTTTATAGGCATAGGCGTTGTAATCGGATTTATTTCATTTGCCCACATAGAAAATAATTGGCTCTGGGGGCTGGCCGGGGTTTTATCCGCGCTTTCCATATTAATCTTCGGACTGCTCATGGCCCAAAAAACTCCGAAAGGAGCGGAAGTTCAATGGGAGATTAAAGGATTTAAACATTACATGGATGTAGCGGAAAAGCATAGGCAGGAATTTTATGAAAAAGAAAATATCTTTGAAAAGTTTTTACCGTTTGCCATTGCCTTTGGTATGACAAAACAATGGATTAACAAAATGAAACAGATTTACGGCGAAGACTTTTTCGCCAACTACGCGCCCGCCTGGTACATTGGCTCGACAATGGGCGGCTTTGACGCTGACTCTCTGAACAGCAGCCTGACCAGCATTTCCAATGCTGTTTCGCAAAGCATGGGCACATCGTCCGGCTCGGGCGGCAGTGGATTTTCCGGCGGCGGCGGCGGCGGTGGTGGAGGCGGCGGCTGGTAAAAGAAGGAGAAAGTTAATTAGAGTTAATAAAAGTTAACTTGAGTTACATAAAAGAAAGTTACATAATAAACAAATAACTTTCTTTTAATTAACAATCCATTAACCCCAATTAACCTTTTCAATACTTCCCATAATTTAAAAAGAAAAAAACCCCGGACAATGTTGTCAGGGGTTTTGTAATTTTTATAGCTCATCTGAAACTTTGGAAATTTCCTGTCTAATGATCATCACCTCTTCCATTGGCAAATCGCCGATTTGCTCGAGGCTTGTTATTCCGTGAGCATGAAGCACGGCATTCATCGCCTGCTTTCTTTTCTCCATAAAACCAAGGTCACGAACATGACACAATGATTTGCCGCCAAAAGGCAATTCAAGTATGGCGACTTTTTCGGGCTGATCAAACTGCCGACGCAGAGTTTCTATATCCGGCCCACCGGGCAAAGCAGGCATTGTTGTTCCCTCGTCCACAAACACTTGATCGACAATATACTTTTTCTCCGCCGTATCGCGGAATAACATTGTCATCCGATTACCGGTAGACTGATCAATACAACCTTGCTCTTGCATGAACCTGTCAATTTCCTGAATAAACACCTCCATATCAACTACGCTTATCCGATTGTCCCAAAAAATGAAAGTATTTTTACCGACCTGGAAAGGGATTGCCCCTGCTCTGGTCGAACCACCAGAACCAATTATTACAATCGAATAATTATCCTTTTTAAGAGAAATTGAAACATGAATTTCTTTTGGTTCGCTTGTCCAAATTCGGGCAATCTTTTCAGCCGCGTCCTTTATGCCGAAGTTTCTAGTGAGATCGTATAAGTCCGCCAGCAAATCAGCTGACAAGCCGGGCAATTCCACCGGCGGATTTGTTAATTCAAAGAACTGAACAATCCGGGGATCAAATCTGCGCTCCAGCGAAAAGATCATCAGTCACCTCCGTAAAACTAATCAAATCCCGTTAATAAATAATGCTAACACCACTAACCGTAATTGTCAATATTAAAAAAGCGCCCCGTCTCGAGAGAGCGCTTTTAGATCTTTAATGAAACCCGCGGCTTTTCCGCAGTCATCAGGGAATATATTCCGTCGGCATCGCACTCATCGGAAACAACAAAGCGCAATTTTGCTTGTCCGCTCCACAGATAGTGAGCGCCTTTGAACCCGCTGTCAATGATGCGAATCACCCTGATCGCAGCCGGCAAATCGCAAAGAACAGCCCGGCAAAAAGCGTTTCTGAACACTTCGCAAATTGTTGCCGGATGCCTGGTTTTCAGCGCCTCGCGCTCAAAAAACCTTTGCCAAGCGTGCGCTGATATCCGCACTTTTCCAAGTTTTTCATGCTCAAGCACGTGTCCGATCAATGTAGTTTCCAAACGTAGCGCTTCCAGCTTTTTCCAGGTCGCCGAACCGGATTGCGACAACAGCTTCTTCAACAAGCAAAAGCTGCTCGTTATCTCTTCCACTGCTGGCCTGTAATTGTCCGGTCTGAAATGAAACAAAAGAAAATAAATAGAACTGCAGATCAACTGCACATTGAATTTCTCGCGCGCCCTCTCAATCGGAAAAGTGTAAAGCAGTTCAAAGTACATTCTCTCTTCGCGGTTGAAAACTTCCGCGCCGACAACGAGAATCAAGTATTCAAGCAAGAGCTTGAACTCTTGCTCTGGCAAAACCTTATTCAAAAGCTCTCTGATTCTTTCATCTTTCATTGTCCCCCCCCCCCCTGAAACCTCAAACCTGGCGACGGCAAGCAAGATTATTTAGAAGTGTTGTTAATGCCCAGCGTCGATAAACCAGATTATAACAATCCGCAGATACTGTCAAGCATCCGCGCTTATAAAAAAAATTTATTGAATTTCAGCTATTTACCGCAACCTCGCCATGCCAGGTTAAAAACCAATCTCATATTATTAGCGATTTCATTACTTTCAATGATAACGCCCATTTTTTCTTTAAATGAAATAAAGGCTACCTTGTTGCCATAAACATCCATCTCACTTGTAAACGGATATTTTTCTTTTTTTACTAACCTCGTAACTTTTAAATCCGCTTCATCCGATAATTTATATTTTTTGATCTTATCAGTGTCAGGCCCGATTACTCTCGCAAAAATTTTATTGTTTGTTCTTTTTAATTTATATTCATTTGCAAAGTCCTTGCCCAGATAAGCTAAAATATTGTCGCTGACAAAAGCATATAAATTACCGGTGTAATTTAGGGTGTCTCGATAAACTTCCTTCAATCCGTCAATACCTTCATAATAACGAATTTTTGGTTTTTCACCGGCCGTATTATAAAAAGATTTTAATAATGGCATGACTTCCTCAAGTTGAGCTTTTTTTTCATCCAATAATTTATTTAATCGTTCCGGCTCTTCAGCATAGAAAAGTCTTTTTTTTCCTTTTTGCGTTTGGCCTACTAGCCCGCGCCTGGTTAATTCAGTCAGAATATCATATACAGTCGGCCTTTTAATACCGGCTTTTTTTGCCAAATTTGTAACGCTGGTCTGCCCCAATTCCAAGCAGGAAAGATAAACCTTTATTTCTTTGTCACTTAAATTAAATTGTTTTAATACTTCTTCAATTTTCATAAAATTATTTCTTTTAGTGTATTGTTCCGAGCGAGGAGAAACAACGCGTCGAAAAATGTCGGTAATTTCCGACTACATTTACATTATATCATACTATTATATCCCGTCAAGGTAACCGCGGTTTTTATTTAATATTAGCCAATCATATTACTTAAAATTCACCACTCACCGACCACTACCCACCAAAAAGGTCGGTAATAATTGACACTTTTGAAATTTTTTGCTATAATGCGCTGTTAAGATAAAGAAGTTCTTTTCATTACATCAACCATAAACGGGGGAAATCATGAACTACGTTCAGCTGATTGAGAAAATGAAATCTGGCCTTGGGAAGTTATACAAGATGGCTCTAGATCTGGCCGCCATTCTGGACAGTGCGGCGGCGCAAGTAACAGAAGATGCAAGCCGCGGCTGGGAAGGACCGCGAGAGCAGAGACTTCGAACCTTCAACCTCCTGTGCGCTATCTGCGTCAAAGCCAACATTGCTCCTCCGAACTTGGAGGAAGGACTCTGGAGGGGAGCGCTTCCGCGAACTTACAACAAGGACCGCTTCGAACAGGCAAGGAAAGTCGCGCGAGAAACACGCCTCCGGGTACGCAAGCATCTGAAAGGACAAACCCGTCCCGCCGCGAACATGGCCCGCGCGCTCATGGAAACCATCAACCTTTTTCCGGATTGCGATGGCTTCACCGGCATCAACAAGGAAAACATCATGGCCATGCTCAACCGCCTTCTGGTGGACGAGCTCAGTCTCGCGCCCTTTCGGCCGGACTACAGCGCCATGACAATCCCCGACGTTCTGCATGCCGACGGTTCCGCCCGCCCTGCCACGGTCGTAATAGTTGACGACGATCCAAACGAACTGCTCAAGTCCGCGCTGACGCTGATCGGGATTCCAAATCTTGCGGTAAAATTCGTTCACTACAAAAGCGCTTCTGCCTGGAACAAACCACAAGGCCAGGAACTTCAGAACAAGCTCCTGGAAGTTGCCCGGTCTGTGCTGGAATTAACGCCGGACGTCATCGTGATGGATCAGGGGCTCGGCGACATTGAAGGATCTGATCTTGTCACGACCATCAAGAACCAAAACCCGGAACACCGGCCAATCTTTGTCGCCAACACCGGCGGCGATCCGAACAAACTGCTCAATGCCGGCTGTCTCGATAACTTCGAGAAGGGTCGCGCTCCGAAAAGCATTCGACAGGCGATCAGCGCCGTCAATTAAAAATCCAAAAAATATCTCGAGGGAAGTCACCATGTGGCTTCCCTCTTCAACCGCCGATTTCTTGGAAAAAGGAATCTGCAGTTGGAGATTTGTTCATTAAATTAAAAACAACCAAGAGGAGTCTGTCATGACAACAGAAACTGATCATAAAAAAGCTCTTGAATTTTTCAAAAAGTCAAACCCAACTCTATATAACGATACGGAACAAATGCGGATCAAAATGCTTGAGCTCGAGGCCTGCACAAAAAACGAAACCAACCTCCCGGCCAAAAGCATCTATGTGCAAGGCCGAAACCTGCTGGCTTGCGCGCTCGGAGTTGAACTTCTCCCAGAAATTGAAATTCCGGAAGAAAAGGAAATGACCATGGATGAAATCAATGCCATTAGAATCGTGCCAAACCAAAAAATCACCGTTGTCATAGTTGACGACCGGCCAAATGAAGTTCAAGTCATGATATCCGTGCTCGAGTCCTGGCCCAATGTCCGAGTCTGGCCGATTATTGGCGAAATCACTCAGTGTTCTCCCAGAAAAACAGCAGGCTTGCTCACTGAACGCGAAAACCGGGTCTCGACTATCTGTCTTTTGGACGAAGCCATTGGCCAAATCAAGGGTTCTGATGTCGCCAAATTTCTGAATGAACTTGGTTTCGTCGGCATCCTGGCTTCAATCACCTCCGGTGAAAAGCCTGCTTTTACTGATTTCCACTTTGGCGACAAGAACAAAATGGCCGGCAACTATTTCATCAAGAAATTTGTTGAATTCATAAACCAACTGATCAGGGAGGAAAGACAATGAACCAGGAATTGATGAGCCTCCGAACAACAATTCTCAGAAGCATCCGAGACCTGGGAGTTGATTTGGCGGAATTCACTGCCGCCTGCGCCTGCATGGCGCTGTCCCAATCGGTCAGCATGGGGAAGATGATCAACGCGGGCAAACTGGATAGCAAAGATGTTCCGACCAATGCGCCTGGTACTATCATGTCCATGCTGGCGGACGATCAGGCAACCAGAGACATTTTCTTGCTGATTGCCAAATTGCTTTTCAGCACCAGCACGGCGCTGAACAGGCCTCTGACTTTTTCCGAAGTCGCGGGAATAATCAAGTTCAATACTCAAACAGTGCCGAATGAACAGTTGAAAAAAGTCGCCGAGTATGTTGGTCCGGATGCTGTACCCGCTCATTTTCTTGGTGGGCCGGGAGTGCCGGAACCCAATCTGGCGGCCGCCTGGTTCTGGATGTTTCAAATATACCATGGAGCCGGCGAAAAGCTCGGCTTGACCGAAGTTCTGCTTCCCAGTTTCACTGATTTGCCGGAAAAAGTAGTAAAGAGCATTCAGCTCGTGATGCAAACTGCCTAACAACCCAAAAGGAGGACAAAATGGCAGACAAATCTGATCAACTCAAAGCACTGCTCGAGGCAAAGCAGTATGCCCAAGCACTCACGCTGATCAAGAGCGCCGACGACTACAATGAAGGTGAGAGCTTTGTCTTCGCAGTTCTGCGGCACAAGAAAGCCAGCCAGGCGCTACTCAACACTGCACTCAAAACTTTCATCAGGACAAGACAGAACTGGTATCGCCAACATGGATACTGGGTTCACAGCTTGTCTCATTTCACCGGAGATCTCTGGGAAATGGGCCAACTGGACTGGATCAAGAAGCTCAACAAAATCGCCTTTGACGGCGTGCTTGAACTCGGCGACGACAATTGTTCTGAACGACTCGTAGGAGATTTTTTCCGACACAGTACCTGGGACATGGATCCTCGGGATTTTCACATCACGACTGAACTGCTTGACCATTTCAAGTATGGCCGAGCCTATGGCCAGGCGCGCCTGGCTGTTTCTCCATTCGAAAGCGAAGCTGCTTTCAATGAATGGGAAGCTCGTTGGCATCTGAGTGCCGAGGGCTATGAAAAGAGTTTCAACTACGAAGCCCAGGAATCCATGGTCCATACCCAGGGTCTGACCAAATGGATCAAAATTCTGGCTGATCTGGGCCGAGACGTATCAGAATTCGACGGACTGATCAAGCGCCTCCTCGAGGCACAATTGATCGAATTCAAGGAAAAGCTGGAAAACGCGGACAAGGACTGGGTGCGCGAACACGCCGAAAAGGCAATTACAATCACCAAGGCCCAGCTGGCCGAACTCGATTCCTAAAACAACCAAAAGAGCCAAGCACTCACCTGCCTGGCTCTTTTTTATTATCTAAATTTTTAACTTACCATTTCCAAATGCGGAATATATTGCTTGTAACCTTTTCCTTTGGGCTTGTGCGCGCTGACTGTAATTTTTTTCACTCCTTCAGGATATTCTTGCGTCGGCCTCGAGGTCCAGCGAATTATTTCTACATTTTCAAATCCTGAAATCCACAAAATAAATTTGATTTCTTCATCAGTCATTATGTAAGAAAGATATTGAATATCATCTTTTGTTTCCGGACTGTGTCCATACCATCCGTCAGCCATATCCGAATTTTCCCTGGTGGGCTGATCAAAAATCAATACCCCGCCGGCTTCCAGTGTGCGCCAAGCGGAATTCAAGGTTTTCAATAAATTACCCGGACCAAATGCCTCTAAAATTGTATGCCAAGTATAGATAACACTTTGATATTTTTTTTCCAAATCGCGATCAGCATAGTCCATGATACTCGCCTGTTCAAAATCAAATCCACCAGGCAATTTCTCCTGTTTAATCCTTTGTTTTATTGTTTTTATAAATTTTTCATTAGTATCAATACCATCAACTTCATAACCAGCCTCAATCAAAGGCAGGGTAATCCGTCCATAGCCGCAACCAACATCCAGAATTGTTTTAACCTTGTTTTGTTCAAATATTTTTTGCAAAATATCCAGCTCCTGCTCTGTGTCCGCGGTTTCGTGGGCCCGACCTTCAATAAGATCTTCCACTGACGCATAAAATCTTTTTTTGGCTCGCATTAATCTGCGGCCGGAAAGAGAGGCCGGACTACTTTTTATTTTACTTACAAGCTGAATTAATTTTTCAATATCTTCCGGTTTAAAATCGGCTATAGCAATGTTAGCGCCATGTTCCAGGTTGAATTCATTAAATGCAAAATCGTCTGATACGGAAACTATAATCGGTTGTAATAAGTTCGTCTCCCATTCTGTAAAATCCTCATCTCTTTCATATTCGACTTTATATTCATCCAGATACTTTCGTAACGTTTCTACATAATATTTTTTCATTTCCAATTTTGCTTTTTCAAAATCCAAATTGCTAGCCATAGCTGAAATCTTTTCTCGATATTCAATATAATCCTCCTCGTCCTTGAAGTCAGCCAAAAGGCCAAGCTTATTATTCTTATCTTTGTCACGATACAAAAAATCATCGCAAACATAGTCCACATCTTTTTCGTCATACTCGCTAATTCGGTCAAACAATTTTTTTAAATATTCATCAGAAAATGCCCTGTCAAGTACTTTTGCATCACCTGATTTTAAATATTGTACTGCGGCGCGAGACAGTTCTTCATATTCTTCTAAAAAATCTTCCCAATATCCTACACCGGCCTCCAAAACCGTATCCGGATTAATTTCTTCTCTTGTCCAGCGAAAACTATTATTAAACGGGAGAACTATCTCCTCGCCAATAAAACTTTCCATTCTTTTTTGTGATTCCCAATAATATCTTTCAATAAACTCTGACGCGTGTTTTCGTACCCGCGGTACAACCCAATCTTGCTGAGAGTTTCTAAAATCACCTTCCCCACCTTTACCAAAAACAACAATTAATTCCGGTAAATTAGATAAGGCTAAGTCCCCCGCCCTAAACGCCCCTCGCCAATCATAGGCCATTTCTAAATTATGAATAAGGTCACCCGGTGATTTTAAGTACTGAAACATGTAGGAACGTGTATCAGGATCGCCGTGTTTGCCTTTTTCCCTGTTATGATCGTAAACCATTCGAGCCAACGCTTGCTCTCTTTTTTTCTCGTTGTCAAACGCGTCTTTATCTTCGTCAACTGGTTCACCTGCATTTTTGAGTTGAATTATTGGATTTACAAACCAAACATTAAAAAATTTGGCTCGTTCCTTTTCCGCGCCGCTTTCTTTTAATCTCGCCCTAGCCATTAATTCAACACTGGAAACAATTCTATCAGATTCCTTCGGCATTACCGGCGACTGTGTTTCCTTTTCTAAAATAGGCGCTGACTCCAAACTTTTAAATGATTTTGGCTCCTTCATATAATGGTAGAGTAGCATATCTCAGGGAAGAATCAAATTAAAAGCCCCTAGCTGATTCGTCAGCCTGGGGCTTTTTATTTCGTTATTCAACCATTTCGGCGATCCGCTTGCCAAGCGGCTTCGGCGGCACAAACGGCGCATGCGCCGGCCGCTTGCCTATCACCTTCAAAACGACATCCTTGCGCAACTCGCGCAGGTCCATGTCATCATTCCAAATGGCTGCGAGCTCCACGGCCTCCTTGTCAAACCGGTCGCGATTCTGCAACACCGCTCTTGAAACGAGCCAGATGATGCTGTAATTGAGCTCTTCAACCGCCTTTTTCAGCGCCCTAGCCAACTGCCCATTGTCGTAGAGCCACTCCGCTGTCTTTTGTTCACTCATCTGCCTCCTCCCGCTATTAACTTGAAATCAATTCTCGACAGCCTACGCCAAACCGATTTTTCAAGCTTAACTCACGATTATTAAGTTGTCAACGACGAAAACTGGTCACGTTAAGAATAATGTCCGACAATAAAATTGGCACACGCTATTATCACAAAAAAATAAAAGCCCGCTTTAGAAGCGAGCTTTGGATTGTCTAAATCGCCTTCACAATATCAGCGATAGCGGCCATAGCGCCGACGCCCACGTCACCGCAGGCGAGTTTGCGCGATACCGGCGGAACCAGACGAAGGTCATACCAAATCTTCAATTTCGCCAAATGTTCGTCCGTGACCGGATGCTCCCACATCTTCGTGTTCATGGCCGGCGCGATTATCACCGGTTTACTTCTGTCCCAAGCGCGCAGAACGCATGTAAGAAGATTGTCGCAAATACCGTTCGCGGCCTTGGACAAAGTGTTGGCCGAAAGCGGCGCGATCACTATCGCGTCCGCCCAGTCGCGAAGCGCGATGTGCGGAATTGACTGATTCTTGCGGTAACGCAGGCTCGGCCACTCGTCAAAATCAGTCCAAATCCTTGCGCCAGATATATGCGGCAGTTTGCCCCAGCCGAACTTGGTTCTGAGCAATTGCCCCAGGAAAAACCAAAATGGCTTTTTCTGAAAATATCCGGCGCTGAAAGTTGAAACGATCTGCACCTCATGGCCGGCTTTTTCCAGTTCGCAAACCAGCTTCTCCGCAAGAGTGGCCGCCACGCTTCCGGTAATACCCAGCAGTATTTTCATTTCAGCCTCCCCGCCAATGCTTCCGGCAATTCATCGCGACTAACGCTTTTCGCTTTTCCTTTGCGATCAATAATGTACGCGCGCTCGCGCGCCCATTCGAGGCAATTTGCCACAATCAGGTCAGCATCGGAAACTGCGCGACTGCGCCTCGCGATTTCAATCAACTCCTCGTCGCTCTTGCCGACTTCCAGCTTGAACTTGACGAGATTGCCTTTGAATCCCCACTCTTTCCGAATCCTATCCACGATCTTGAAGGTTGGAACCATGCGCAAAAAAAGTTCCTGATGTTTGGAAGAAATCTTGGCGCTCGAATCAGCTTCTGTCAGTCGTTCGTCCGCGCCGCGCTCGAAAACGCCCGCCACCTGATAATCGCTAACCGCGGCGGAGTGAATTACTACATCATAGCCGCCGGTGCGAATTTCTTCTTCCATGATATCTGCCAATTCAGCAAAAGTCTTGTACAACAGCGCGCGAGGATGCCGTATTGGATCCCATGATGCCCCGCCTCCGCTCCGATATCGGTATCCAGCCATGTATCGATCTTCGAACTCTTTGACAAGAAGCGGATTCGAAGTAACAAGTACAACCTCATTTTGATGGCCATTCCACGACAAATCGAAAGCGATCTCCGTTCCCGTGCGGCCGTGAAAAATGTTCGTGATCGCCCGCACCTTATCGATCATCACCTGCGTAGAACCGGCGGTTACGAGAATTTTCATTTCACACCTCCCGTTAATGTGGCCGTAAGGGCACGATTGGTAGCGCCCCTACGAAATTAATCTTCAATGCCATTATTCGCGAAAATCGCGCCGAGCCACCGATTTGGAAAATCATCGCGCGTCAAGCCGTTTTCCTTGCCACACACCGCGCAATGAACCCAGAACTCGTGCGCATGACCATGACCGATGTCGCTGATTTTCACCTCTTCGCATTCAACGGCGAGAATACTCTTGCATTTCACGCAGGTAAGTTTCACCGTATCGTTATTTTTCAATACTCGCATTGTTCACCTCAAGGCGAAAAAGTTTCGTTGCATTTTTCCAATAAATATTCGCTTTCCCATCATCGCCGATTCCCCACGGATCTCCGGCATCCATATTATCGTCACACGCCCAAGGACCGGGATGAATTGTACCGCCAAGAGATTCTACCAGCGCAATCGTATCTGCATACGATTGAATTGGGAAATCAGTGGCGAACATGAGCCGGTCGACTCCATTTGGCACCAATGTGATAAAATGTTCAATTTCGGCGCGCAACGCTTCCTTTTCCTCCGGCGCATATTCGATCGTACCGGAAATGTCGGTATAAACATTCGGGCATATGCGCATGAGATCTCGGAGCTCGCTAAAATGCGGATTACCAAGGTGCGCCACCACGAACTTCACGCGCGGAAATCGTTGCGCCGCGCCAAAGAATTGACTTGGCCGCGACAGATATTCCAGCTTGTCGAGCGGGCAGTCGGCAAAGCCGCAGCGCCTCTCGCTTGCATCGCTACAGCAGTGATGCAAGTAGCCGGAGTGAAGGATTACCGGCAGATTAAATTCTTCCGCCAACTCGTAAACCGGAAACGCAGTCACGCCGCTCGGCTTAAAATCTTGATATCCGGGATAAAGCTTGATGCCGACAATCCGCTTTTCTTGCGCCAGTCGGCGCAAACGCATTACGCCAAGCTCGACATTGCCCATCATGTCTAAACTGCCGCAAGCAACGAACAGTTTCCTATCACCAATTCGCGTCAACAGTTCTTCGTTGTGCAAACCAGATCCCTTGAAAGGAAAGTACGTGGCCATTAGTACAATCTTTGTTACTCCGTGCTCTTCCGCTAATCTTTCCAGGTCCGCAATCGTCGCTGTTTCCGTGTGCAAATTCCACAACTTGTGATTCGTCGTATGCGCGTGGATATCGATGATCATTGTAGGCCTCCATCCTTGTTAAAGAACGTTTAATCTTACAAAATTAGCCAAATCTGTCAATTCAACCGGTCTAGTACAATCAAGCGCAAAAACATAGTTTGCTTTCAATTGTCAATGTTCACTCCACCTTCTTTATACATCCCCGTTGACAAACTGTTAATATGTGTTTACAATATGTTGTAGACAGGCTCTGTCTTTGCGCAAAATTAAACAATAATAATTACAATGAACCTTCGACATATGGCCCAAACAATAACAATATTAAAACAATTTGGATTAACGGAGACTGAAATAAAGATTTATTTAGCCGGATTGAAATATACTGCGCTTTCGGTCAGCGACCTAGTTAAACAAACGGGGATCAAACGCACAACCATCTATCATGCTTTGGAAACCTTGATTCAAAAAGGTCTATGTTCGAAAAAACAAATTATTGGCAAACAGGCATTCAACATGACTGCGCCAAAAAATATAGAAAACCTTTTAACTGAAAAAATTGATGAATTGAACAAGCAAAAAACTGCTTTACATGAAATAATCCCCTTGCTCGAAGCCAGTCAAACCGCCGGGACAAAAATGGTTGTTTCGCATTATGAAGGCATTGAAGGAATCAAACTGGTAGTCGAAGATGCTCTTTATTGCAAATCCAGACATTGGGATATTTTGGCGCCGGTGAAAAACTTTTTTTCTGAATTTGATAAAAGTTATGCTGACTATTTTGTAACAACCAGACAACAAAGAAGCTTGACCGCCCGCTCACTGTGGGAAGTTGCTGTGTCCCCACAAAACTTAACGCCAGCGGTCTTAAAAGAACGCAATCCAAGGATTTTACCAAAAGTTATGCACGGAAAATTTAAGTCAGTAATTTGTTTATATGATGATAAAGTCTTGGTTATTTCTTCTCTTAAAGAATTGTATGCAGTCCTAATTCAATCACAAGAATTTCATGAAACCATGAGCTCAATTTACGAGGGGCTATGGCAAAGTTCAAGGCCGGTTAAATAACATTGCTTCATCAAACAAAGCTAGTAAAACAGAATACCCGAGTTCTTGATTAAATTAGCCCAAACCGACAGAATAAAATCAAAAACAAAAGAAGCTCCCAACGGATCTTCTTTTTCGACTCTCTTCGATTATTTACATTGCTTGTCGCAACAATGACAGCCAACCAGCCGACAAAGAACAATAAATACTCGGCTCCGAAATAGAACCGAACCTCATGGTTATGAATTGAAATTAAAATTATTTTGCCAACTTACCCGCCTCTTGCAGATCCAGTGACAAAGTTTTGGAAACCCCATCCTCGCCCATAGCCACGCCATAAAGCACATCAGCCACGTGCATTACCACTCGATTGTGCGTAATAATGACGAACTGCGACCGGTAAGACAATTCCTGCAAGATAACCGCAAACTTATCAGAGTTTGCTTCATCAAGAGCGGCGTCAACCTCGTCCATGACAATAAAAGGGGAAGGATTGCTCTCAATAATTGCGCAAATAAGAGCTAGGCTCGTCATTGTTCTTTCGCCACCGGACAATGACGCAATATTATTAATTTTCTTATTTGGCGGCGCGACCATTATTTCAATACCGGTATTAACAGGGCGCGCCTTTTCCGCCGACAAAGATTCCTCACCCTCGGACACTTCCGCTCCATTGTTTTCTTCCGGCAAAACCTCCTCTTGTTCTTTTGTTTCCTTTTTCTCTTTTTGTACAATTTCTAATTTCGCCTTGCCTCCCTGAAATATTTTTTCAAAATACTTGGCAAAGGCCTGATTTATTTTTTTGAATGAAGAATTAAATTGCCGACTGATCACTTCATCTAGCTCGTCAACTATTTTTTCCAGATCCTTGATTGCTTTTTCCAGATCGAGCGCCTGTCCGCTCAGAAATTCATAGCGCTCGGAAACATCCCGGTGTTCATCAACAATTTCCGCGTCAATGCCGCCTATTTGATCAAGCTCATGTTTTAATTTACTGATTTCAAACCAAAGCTGATCAATGTTGACTGCCTGCGCCAGCTGAATTTTTTCCAGCTCTTCCCCGGCGCCCAGCTCGCCGACAATTTCTTTGTCTAAATCTTCTTTTTTCGCATCCAGTCTGGCCAGCTGAATATTTACATCACTAAGTTCATTGTTTACTTCATTTAATTTTCCCTGATGCTCCTGCATTTCTCTTTGCAAGCGAAAAACTTCAGTTTTTTTCTTTTCTTCTTCCAAATTAAACTGGTCCAGTTTTGTTCTCATCTGCTGGGCTTTGTTTTCCAGCTCATCCAACTGACGCTCCAACTCCACTTTTTTGCTGGATAAATTTTTCAAATACCGATCCTGATCAGCCGGAGCAACTTGATTTTCTTCAATTTCCGCGACAATTTTATTTTTTTCTTTACCCAGAGTTTCTAAATCATTACTGAGTGCTTTTTGTTTTGTTTCGCTGACCTGGATTTCCACGCGCAAATCATTAATTTCGTTTGTAAAATTCTGCCGTTGGCGCGACAAATCTTCAATCTTTGATTTTAATATTGCTATTTCTTTTAATTTTTCCTCCTGACTGCTCAAACTTTTTTCTCCTCCATCCACCAGCCACGACAAGCTGCCGCGCCGCGTATAGCCGCCGCGCATAGCGCCGCTCTTTTCAAAAACATCGCCATCAAGTGTCGACATTCTCTCCAGCCCCACGCCCAAGTCCCTAGCATTTTGTACATTATCTACAATTATTGTACCGCCAAAAACAAAATTATAAATTTTTCTGAACTTCTGATCAAAATTAATCAGATCAACCGCAAAACCAATGGCTCCAGTATGTTCCAATAATTTTTTTGATTCCGCCCTCGGAGCAAAACCTTGAATTTTATTCAAAGGCAAAAACGTGGCTGTTCCCAGCTTGTGCTCTTTTAAATAATTGATACATTTAACAGCCACTTGATCGTTTTGCACGACTATTGCCGACAATCTATTACCGGCCGCGGCCGAGAGCGCGGTTTCATACATTTGATCAAGCGTGGCCAGCCCACTAACTGTACCATGGATGCCCTGAATTGAATCTTTTTGCCGCAAGATCGCTTTGACCGATTCATAACCCGCATTGGCCCTACCGCCGCTTTTTATCTGAGCCAGATCACCTTCAGCCGCCTGCAAATTATTATTTAAAACTGTGAGCTGATCAGCCAGATCAAAAATCATTTTTTCCGCTTCTTCCTGATTTTGTTTTTTGAGCAATAATTTGTTACCCACGTTATTTAGACTCTCTTTTATTTCGCCGGCTCGACGCTCCAGCTCTTCTTTTTTATTTTCCAACCAAGATAAATTTTGCTTTCCCACCTTCACATACTCCAGGCTCATTTTCCCCTTGAGCACGGCCATGTCTTTCAATAAATCATTTTTTTCAGTGGTAATTCGGTTATATTCTTTTTGTAAATTATTAAAAACATCTTTCCTGGACTCCTGTCTGGCTGATTCGGCCAATAGACGTGAAACATTGTCCAGTCGAAGCTGTAAATCCTGCTTTAATCCGTCTTTAATATTAAATTTTTCTTCATACTGATCTCTATCAGATTTCATTTTTTGCAAAATGTGCGCATAGTAAGTCTTTTGCAACTCGCGCAGGCCATTTTCCACTTCTTTTCTTTTTTCCAGTTTTTTTATTTGCCGAGTCAGGGAGCGGAGACGCGGCTCGAGCTCAGCCAAGATCTTATTTGTTTGTTCCAGATTGTCTCGCGAGCGGCTGAGACGATTGACCGACTGATCACGTTTGATCTGATATTGTTTTACGCCGGTGGCTTCGTCAAAAAATTCTTTGCGTTCAAAAGGCGAGATATTAATAATGTGATCAACCATTCCCTGGCCGATAATGCCGTAGCTTCTCTGGCCGAAATTCGCCCGCGCCAAAAGAATCAAAATATCATAAAGACGCACTTTGCTTTTGTTAATCAAATATTCATTTTCACCGTTCCGGTAAACCCGACGGGTGATGGCTACTTCGCTATAATCAATGGGCAATTCTTTGTCTTCATTATTCATGTACAAAATCACTTCGGCAAAACCCTGCCTGGCTTTTTTTTCACTGCCGCCGAAAATCACCTCTTCTGCTTTTTTGCAACGAATCAATTTCAAACTCTGTTCGCCCAAAACCCAGCGGATGGCGTCGGCAACATTTGACTTGCCAGAACCGTTCGGCCCGACAATGCCGGTAATGCTTTTTGCCTTTGTGTCATGATTTGACTTTTCCGGAAACTCAAAAACTGTCCTTCTGGCGAAAGATTTGAATCCTTGAATTTCCAGTCTCTGTAAATACATCTTAGTACTTGGTTAATAGTGCCTAGTGTCTAGTAATAGTAAGGAATGGTACTTAGTGAATGGCGTTTATAAAAATTCAACTATTCTTTTTGTGATATTCTGCCCATGAATTTTTCAATTTTGAAATCTGTTTGCAGGTAATATTATATGTATTAATCAAATCATTACATTTACTCTTATCGATAAAGCCGGCATAAACATCAATACATACTGATGAATGATGAATCATCTCGTTCGCCTCTCCCAAAGTATCATTTAAATACTTTTCCCAATTTTTCTTTTAAAATCGTTTAGCAAATCCTTCGGCTATTAAAGCGGGGGCGGCTTTTGATGCTCTTTTCATTTGAGAACATAAACCAAACCTTTCATCGCTCGATAAACTTGATACTATCTCCATATGCACTACGAGCATTGCTTTATATAAGTTCTGATAAATAATCAAATCTTGAAAAGATTTAATGTCCGTTTTATTCTCCATATTTTAGTAATGGTGTTTAGTGATATGGCGTTTGGTAATGGTGACTAATGTCTAGTGTTATAGTACCCGAGCACAATTCACTCATCACTCCGGGCACCAACAACCACTCACCTCCGCACACATGTCGTAATTATACCAAAATTCCCCATTCAAAACAACGCCAGGTTGTTGACAACAATTTTTACCTCCAATAAAATATATGCTAAAATATCTTTGCCCTTAACCGAAAAGGAGGCTTTCCATGTGGTCATCACTATTCGCCTTTTGGCTGATTTATTCAATGCTTTTCCTGGGAACTCTTTCCCCGGAAGCTGCTGAAGGTACGCTTGAAATCGCTCTGTGGACCGGACTTTTCGGCCTGGCGATAACTTCCATTGCTCTTTATTATTACTTCCATTACAAAAAGGTAGCCACCGGCTTCACGTTGCATAACTGCGACTGCGTTCGCGCCGGCGATGTCCTGCGGCAAGTCCGCCGTGACCCGCAAGGCATATTTCTGATTTTCACCAATGTCGACGGCGAACATGTCCGCCGAAAACTAACCGCAAAACAAGCAACGGATTTCCAATCACAGAGTTCCTACTTACCGGCATCTCGGCCCGGCGAATGCTGGCGGATTTATTCGATTGATCCGAAAAACAAAACCATTGCCTGCCACGGCCTCTGCTACTAAATTCACAAAAAGAGCCCTGTCTTACAACGGCTCTTTTTATAATTGAATTATATTTAATTATTCCACAATCACATTGATCGCCTCGGCGCGATGATGTTCGCCCGCCGGATCAATAATTTCAATATACAATTCATAACCGCCCTTTTCATACGCCGCATTCCAAGATAAATTTATTTCGTTTGAATCGGGAAAAATCACTGTGGCCACGCTATTGATCTGGCCGGTTTCTGTTTTTCGGTACAAAACATTTACTTTTTCGCTGGCCAATAAATCAGTTAAATGAATCTTCAAGGGAGTCGGGAAGTTTTGCTGCTGAAGAACCGTTCCATTAGCCGGGAAAGTCCAGCTGGCTTGCGGCGCGGAAGCATCAGATATAATATTCAGTTCAATCTGAGCTTCGTTTATGTTGCCAACATCATCATGCGCCACGGCCCGTAACTTGTGAAACCCCTTAACAAAATAACTGCTAATCGGGTAATGCAAATTGTATGGCGACAACGAATTTGTTTGTAATAATTTATTATCCAAATAATAGTCCACGCGGGTGATTCCTCTGGCGGCAGACGCATTGACGCTGGCATCGAGGAATGATTCAGAAATAGTAGCGTTATTATTTGGACTGGTAATAAATATTGTCGGCTTATTGGCTTCCGTATGCAGATCATCAAATTCGCTTGGCGGCTGGTTCGTCGTAAACTCTTTGCCGGCCTCTTCAGTCGCTGATTTCAACCATGACTGCACTGCCTCTTCCCAAAATTGGTACTGATAATCAGCTTTTACCGGATCATCAGGCGCGCCGCCGCGCGGATCATCTTTGTAAACATACTGTAAAATGCAATGCGCGTCCATGAACTCTTTTTCTTCAATTGCTTCCGGCGGAGTCAGATCGGTTGCCAACTTGCCGCTATATTTATCAATTTTAATAATTTTTACCGGTGAAATTTCACCATCCAAAACAGGCTTACCGGTTTTTTCAATTTCAACTGCCGGGAAATTTTCCACTGCTGTTCCTTCCAGCGCTTTTTTCATATACTCATTCCAGATAGGCACCGCCACTACGCCGCCGGCTGCGCCTTTTTTCATTGCCGAATTATCATTGTTGCCAACCCAGACGCCTGTGGCAAGAGATGGAGTATATCCCATTGTCCAGGCATCACGGTAATCATTGGTTGTGCCTGTTTTGGCGGCTACCGGCCGGCCGGGCAAGGTCAAATTACTGCCGGCACCAAAAACATAGGCGCGCGCGCTGTCGTCAGACAAAATATTAGTAGTCAAATTGGCAATCTTCGCGTCAATGGCTTTTCTTTTTCTTTCTTCGAATTTAATAAGGACATTGCCCTTGCTGTCTTCAACTCGCAAAATGGCTACCGGCGGATGATACACACCTTCATTAGCCAGAGTGGCAAAAGCGGCTGTGTGTTCCAGCAACCTGACTTCGCCTCCGCCAAGGACAAGGGATAAACCAAAACGACTACGGTCTTCAAATGACGTATAACCGAATAATTCCAGGAGATCAATTACTTTTTGCACGCCCACCAAATAAATAGTTTTGACCGCCGGAATATTCAGCGATCCGGCCAAGGCTTTCCTCATCGTCACCGGCCCATGTTCAACTAAATCATAATTTAGCGGATGATAATCTTTTATTTCTGTTTTGAAAGTTGTTTCCACATCATAGAGAACGGTATCGGGCGTATAGCCTTTTTGAAAAACGGCTGTATAAACCAAAGGCTTAATTGATGATCCAGGCTGGCGCAGACTCAAAGCCACATTAACATTTCCGTCATGCTCAATATCAAAATAATCCTTTGAACCAACCATGGCCAAAATCTGTCCAGTTCGTGGATCTAATGACACCAAAGAGGCATTATAAAAATTATATTGCGCGCCTTTATTTTCAACGCCATTTGTAACTGCCTGTTCGGCAATTTCTTGCTTTCCCAGATCCAGCGTAGTCACCACTTTGAGGCCGCCGCTCTCAACCAGTTCGTCGCCGAGTTTTTCACTGAGAAGCTCTTTGACATACATTACAAAATGCGGCGCAGTGATTGATTGTTTTTTTAGAGCAAATTCAATTTTCTCCGCGGCCGCCGCTTTGGACTGCTCCTCGGTAATGTAACCATTGTCAACCATTTGGCCCAAAACATACTGTTGGCGCCCAAGTAATTCATCCTTATGGCTTCCAAACGGCGAATAATAGGTCGGCGCTTTTGGCAGGGCGGCAAGAACTGCCGCTTGCCCCAAGGTTAAATCTTCAACGTCCTGATTAAAATAAGTCTGGCTAGCGGACTGAACGCCGTACGAAACAGACCCGTACGGGATTTCGTTCAAATACATCTGCAAAATATCATCCTTAGAAAAAGCTTTTTCAATTTTATAAGACAGAATAAATTCTTTTATTTTCCTGGAAATTTTCCTTTCATTAGTTAAAATAGCGTTCTTAACAAATTGCTGAGTCAAAGTTGAACCACCGCGAGCTCTCTTGCCCATCAGGGGATCAACAATCGCCCCCTTGATCATCGCCAATATATTAAATCCGCTGTGTTCGTAAAAATGTTTGTCTTCCGCTGAAATAGTCGCCCATTTCACATAATCAGGAATATCCGATAGCTTGACCAAAGTTCTTTTTTGCTCGCCATGCACATCATAGAGAACTGTTTTTTCATCCCGATCATAAATCTTGGTGCTTTGCGCCAAATTTCTCTCTAAAATTTTATTCGGATCAGGCAATGACCGCGAATACCAGGCAAAGGCGCCAATCAGGTAAATTACAAACAAGAAAAAGCAAACCACTCCAAGCTTAAAAAGTTGGAAGAACCATCGTTTAAATTTTTTCTTCATCTGCCGACCAAATCTTTTTCTCTGATATTCTGGCCGATGACGGATGACTCGAAGTTGGGGGATAGGCATGAGGATGGAGAACGTTAATTGATAGTTAATAACAGGAAATTACCAACCAAATTCATATCCAAAAAACACAGTAAAAGATATTAACACAATATCACACCTACGGCCATGATTCAATATGCAAAACCAGCTCCAAAAATTGAACCCTCCGCCTTATCCGCGCGTTAAATCCGCGTTAAAACAGCATATCCAAAAATTTCTCAATCGGCTCGCGCTTTTTTCCATGAGTCGGGAAATGATGAAGCTGGACGCCCGGATCGCTATTTAATTCTATTATATATCTTTTTTTGTTAATGTCTTCAGCCAAATAATCAATACCAATCACATCTGTTTTTAAAAGCTTGGCAATGGTGATTGCTTGTTTTTTTACTTCCGAAGATAATTCGTCCGTGCAGTCTCTTGACTCGCCGCCGGTATGAATATTGGCCGTCCCCCGCAATATAATTTTTTGATTTTCTTTCGGAACGTAATATAAACTTAATTTTTGCCCGGACAAAAACGCTTTCATGGGCTGATCAATGATAATCGGCTTTTTCCTCTGCTCCGGCGTTTCCTGCAAATTTTTTATGCTAATCAATTTTTTTATCGAATCCCTTCCATTACCGATTACATAAGCCGGAAATCTCTGAACCGCAAAAACGTTCTTATAATTTATTACCAAAACCCTATGATCAACCCCCGGATAATATTTCTCAATGACCTTGCTGTGTTTTGTAAATTGATTTGCATAACGCCAGGCCTGCTTTAATTGCCGTACTGTTTCAATGCCCACCGAGATTCCTTTGCCTTGTTTCAATTTCATTGGCTTCACAACAACCTTTTTGTGTTTTTCAAGAAACTTTTTCGCTTCGCCGAATTCTTTTGTTTTGATCTGCGGCAGAACTGGAAATTTATTAATTTTCAAAAACTCTCTGGCCACAACCTTTGAACGAGCCAGCTCATATCCGCTGGCCGAAGAATTGTCACTGACAATTCCGCCGTATACTAAGTGTATTTGTTTCCCTTTGGATAAAACGCAAAAAGAATCATCAGATTCTAAAGTTTGACATTTAATGCCTCTTTGTTTCGCGCGCCGGCATAAAAAAATTGTATGTTCGTTTTTCATGGGTTGTGACTTTCTGGCAATTGACTAGAAATCTACAATTTGTACTATTTCTCTTACAATACCATGCCCGCAGCAATGATTCAATATCCCCAGCAATGCTTGGAACCTTTGATTAAACCGTCTAGCACAAATAAAATCGGACGCTAACAATTATGTTGGCATCCGATGAGTGTTAAAAACAAAGGACAAAAAAGCTAGAAGATCTAGGCATCCAAGCGCCCTGAACCACTCACTCCTTCGTCGCTCGGGTTCAGGGCAAGCAAAGCGCTACACACTTGCGAGGACTGCCGACGGACGATCGTCACCACAGTTACGGCCAAGCCAGTAGTAGTACCAGTCCCACCGCGAGCCACGCAAGCACAGGAATAGCACAAAGCGAAGACCACGAGGCGACCACAGGACAGTTCCTTCAAAACAAACATACTTTCCTTTCCAATGCTCGGGAATCAGATACGGATTATCCCACAGCGCTTTGAATACAGCCGCGTCCAGCCGAACATGACCAACCGCCTTGAGCCGCTTCAGCTTTTTCTCTCCCTGAATCGACCCGCCATCTTCCGGCCGGAGCATGTTCTCCAAGCGAATTTCGCTCAAGTCAATTTCTACGAGCGCGAGCGAACGCCCGTCCTGCTCGTCAATCTTCCAGCCTTTTTCACCGATGAAAACCGATGGATCAAACGGCTGGCTGCGGTCAATCACGAGCTTTGAACTCTGAAGTATCATCACCCGACCCCGCAATTCTTCAAGAATCGCCTAAACTCGGCGCCGACTTGAACAGGCTTCTCAATCATCTCTTGCCGTCCAGCTCATCCCAATTAACCTTGCTGGCCAGAATGGCCATCAGATTATGCTTATGGTACTGACCGACACTAACCGGCCTACTCATGACGCACCTCCGCGTTTACGCTGATCATGTTCCTCCCGCACTGCGCGGGACTCCATGACTAACGCGATAGAAAAGATCAAGTTTCTTATTTACTTTAAGGTGTTATTATAATGCGCTATTTAAAAAATGTCAATGGCGGCTTGGCGTTTCGTTGCTAATATTACCGTTTTTCATCGGTTACGAATTACGAATTGGCTACTAATATTCGTAGGAATGCGTAGATTCATAGCAGATTGGTAATTAGTAGCCTTTTGTTTCAGGAAAAAGCTGGTCAATGATCGCGCCGGCCGCGTTTCTCGGTTCGCCGACATACGGAATGTGGTGCATCGAAATCATGGGAGAATCATTAACCTCAATAATAATATAATTTCGACTGGTTGGCTCGGCAGTAATATCTTTGGTTAAATAATCAATGCCCGCGAAAGCCAAACCGGGAATTGCCTGAATTATTTTAACTGCCAATTTTTTTATCTTTGGATTAACAATATCAGTCGCGTCATAACTGTCGCCGCCAGTGGAGATATTTGAATTCACGCGTAAATAAACCAAATGGTCTTTTTCCAGAACGGTGGAAAGTTTTAATTTTTGTTTTTCCAAAAGCTCCCTAACTATATTATCAACTTTAATTTTTACCAGGCTTTTTTCATGTCCCCGGCCACGCCGCGGATCTTTGTTTTTCAGCTCAATCAATTGCTTGATCGAACGAATACCGTCGCCAACCACATTTGCCGGCACGCGATGAATGGCTGCCACATATCTTTCCCGGGTGGCGAAAATGCGATATTCCTCGCCGATAAATTCCTTTTCCACAATAACTGTTTTAAATAAGCCGGTTTTGAATTCTTTCAAAGCCCTTCGAACTTTGGCCTCTGAATCAAGTCCGACAAATACTTTTTTTCCCTGAATGCCACTCAGTGGCTTGATCACAACCGGATATTTTATTTTTCTGCAAAAATCTAAAATTTCTTTTATTTTTCGATAATCAAAAACCCGGCTTCTGGCCACTTGAATTCCGGCCCGGCGGAAAAAATATTTTGCCAGTTCTTTGTTCCTCTGAATCCAAAAAGCAATGCAATCTGTTTCTGACGTTCTTTGCCCGACGATTACCTCCCTCCGTCCCTTGTATTGCAATTCTAAAAAACTTTTCTGGGACAAGATCCCGGACTTAAATATCCGAACGACTTTTATACCTCTCTTTTCCGCTTCCGCTCCAATTAAGTAAGTACTAAAATAATTAAAATCTTTTTTGTTTAACATAGGAATATAGTAACAAACTGTTAAATTGCTAAATTGTTAAACTGTTTAAACAAAACGGGGTTTAGCAATTCTCCAGATATTTAACAATCTCTTCCGCAACATTGATGCCGACAACCCGCGTGAATCGCTTAAACTTTGGTGAGCGATTGACTTCAAGCAACTTTTGCTGGTCGCCATCCCGAATAATGTCAACGCCAGCAATGTCAGTATTGGTGGCCTTGGCCGCTTTTAAAGCCAGTGCTTTCAATTCTTCGGTTAGAATAGCGGGCGTTGAACGCTTTTCCAAAGGAACCTTTTTTCTTTCCGAATTATAGTAGCTCATTCTTTGCATTACTCCCAGTATTTTATCGCCAACAACTAAAACGCGGAAGTAAAAATCAGCATTTACCTTTTTCTGAATTAAAAATCGCTCAACCCTATTCTTTCTCTTGATAAAAAACTGTTCCAACCCTTTTTTTGTTTTAAATGAATAAATATTTCGGCTGTGCATGCCGTTTATGTCCTTAATCAGAACCGGCCGCGGAATCTTTGTTAAATATCGGCTAAACTCTTCAAAAGTTGAAAAGTGAAAGGTGTCAACACAGGGAAGGTTTTCCTGAAAAAATTCAAACGACATGAACATTTTGTCAAATTCATAAGCCTTGTTGTACAGTTCGCGGTCAATCACTTCCGTGCCGGAGAACTTGAAGTAGCGAGCCAATGTTTTTGCCTTGGCAAAATACGGAGCAATGCCACGGAACAAGCAAACATCAAAATTTTCCAATTTTTCACCGCGCCAAAAGGCCTGCATTTTGTTATCCTTAACAATCAATGAAATTTTATGCAAGGAAGTGCGCAGAACTTCATGGCCGCGCCTTTTCGCCTCGATCATTATTTGGTTATTTTCAATAGAGCGCGGTCCGATTATCAATAGCTTCATAAATGGGTTCGGGAAATTAAGTAAATTAGTGAATTGGCGAATTAGCGAATTAAGAGATTAAGAGAATTAAGGGATTAAGAGAATATAGAATCTCTCGCTTTACTATACTTTATTTAAATTTGATCTATAATTCGCGTCATTCGTGTGTTCCTTAGTCATTCGTGTTAATAACTAATTCACTTTCCTGTGTCAACCCGAACGAGGAGGAACGACGAGTCGAGGGTCGTGTTACCCCTTTACTTGGTAGGATCGATTAAAAATTTTTTCAAGTCCCGCCGGCCGACTAAAACCGGATATTTTAAATTTTCGCGCATAATCACCGAAGCATTGCTATTTATTTCCACTCCTTCAAGTTCGATCTTCAAAGGAATCTCCATTCGATAAGAAACTCCATGACTGCTGAATGTTTTCGCAATAGCCACAATGTCAGGATGTTTTTCCAGTTCAAGCCAAACCTTTTTCCGGCTTAGCTCTGCCACTTCTTCCGCTGTCATGACGCGTTTGATATTAAATTTTTCATAATATTCAATGGCCTCACCAAAACCCAATTGTCTGGCCAGGTTTTCATCAATCGCCGTAATGCCGGCCCCAGTGTCCAACTTGGCTTCAATCGCCACCCATTGACCGTCTTTATCTTTAATTTTTATCGGGTTAATAATGCCCAGCACTCGCTTGCCGGTCATTTCCTCAACCTCGCTTTCAATTTCACCGCCAAAAAGTTCCTTGGCTACCGCAATTCCCTTTTTCACTGTTTTTATTTTCAATCCTTTTACCCGCAAAAGCCGATCCTTGATCGGAGCTAAATTAGCAATCTGAATTGACAGTCCGGGATGCGCATTTAATTCCAAAATTACCGGCCCTTTTTCTCTGTCCATAGCAATGTCTACGCCAACATAATTTAGACCACAGGCAACAGCAGCTTTGACAGCCAGTGTTAATATATTTTCCCAGTTTGGAATTTTGATCCCGCGCAAAGGCAATTTCATATCAGGCAAATTCTCAATCAAACGATCATGATGAATCGCATAAGTGGTCACTCCGGTAGAAATATCAAGCCCAACGCAAATTCCGCCCTGATGCAAATTGGCTTTTCCTCTTGATTCCTTGGTAGGCAATCGAAGCATAGCCATCACAGGAACCTTATTGTAAACAATAACTCGAATATCCGGAATTCCTTTGTAACTATATAGTTTAAATACGGGGTGAATTTTCAGTCTTTCTTCGAAAAAAGCCGCATCCGGCGCATTTGTTTTGGAATAATCACCGTCCAGAATATTGGAAACTCGAAGCATGATATCTTGCACACTCGCTTCGCGGTCAAGCGGTAATACCCACTTGCCATTTTTTTTCCGACCAAAAGTAACCATAATGCCCTCGCCGCCAAGTCCTTGATTTGGCTTTAAAACAAAACTTTTCGGCAGGGAGGCCCAGTCGAAATTATAAAATTCCTTGCGATTACGAATAGCCGCAATGATTCTTGACACCGGTAATTCATGCTTCACCAGAAGTCTTTTGGTGCGTAATTTTTCGTCAACCAATTTGATCTTCTTCTTGGAAGCGCCGGGCCGGACAAAAGTCAAATTCCTGGCATTCATGCCGAGAACCTGCTTACTTTTTTTCAGCCAACTCAACATTTTTTATAACCTTTCGAAAACGATAATATTCAGTTAAACGCAAACCGGTCCACTTACCAATCAATAAATTAATAATAACAGTTAATAGTATATATTCCGGATAACCCAGGATCAGCGTGCGCAATGTTTGCCAGCTCGCCACCCAATAACAGAGCACTGACAAGAAAAGAGTTTCCAAAATCAACATGACCGCGCTCTTGTTTCCTCTTTCAATTTGCACGGAAATAAATTTTTCAGTCAAAAGCACGATAACCAAAATCGGAAAAATCGACATTTCCAGCAAACCGTTTTTCCCAAATCTGGCGCCGAGCAAAAAAATCACAAAAATCGAAAAACTTACCAAGCTAAGAACAATGGCCATCCTCGGTAAATATGACAATTGAATTTTTCTAGCCAACAGACGCCCGAGTGTTCCGACTAGCAGAGTTATCAAGAACAACGCCAGTCCGTATTTCAATCCGGTAACCAAAAAAGTAACTGCCACGATCGATGGCGTGTAAATTCCAAGCGCCTTGACACCGATAATCTGCCGAGAAAAAGCCATGATGGTGGCGATAACCGGCAAAATTAAAATTAGATAAATAGTATTAATCGGCACGCCATTATCAACCATGTAGCCCACACAATAAGACAAAAAATTCCAAGGCTTCAATGTACTGGCATCTCTTTGCGTATGCAGACCGACCAAACGATAATCCACTTGACTGGCGCGCAATTTGTTTAGCAAAGATTCAAAATCAGAACTGCTAAAAACATCATTGGCCGCCGCCGGTTTAGTCAGGACAATGAATTGCGGATTTAGAAGATTATATAAGCTTTGCGCCAATTTGGCCGTGGCGGAAAAATTTTGTTCGGTAACTACTACAAAAAATTTATTTTGGAAACCAAAACTATTCAAATCACCGCCATTTTCGCTCGAACTCCTGGTTAAATTTTGCGCCGCTTCAAGAAAAGCATTCAAACCAAAATTTTTATCCGTCCAAATAATTACAGCGCCGGCTTGACGAATATTTTCCTTGCTTTTTAAAACCTGCTGAGCCAGTTCCTTCTCAATAACATAGTCTACCTCTCCCTGTTGATTGATGTTAACGACCAATATCCCTTGAGAGCTAGCAATATTATTTACACCGCGAAATTTTTCATCGTCAACAGCTTTATCAGAAATCAACACGACCACGTCTTTGTCAACGCTTACCATCACTTCATCGCCGCTTTCGTATTTCAAACTATTGGAGTAGCCCACGATCCGCAGGCTGGCGCGATAGACTCCGGATGAATAATAAACATGAGCAACCTCCTTGCCGCTGGCCACATCGCCGTCGCCAAAATCCCAAAAATATTCCGGATTATCCACGCCGGAGACAACAGAACCCAAGGCTGAAAAAACCACCTGGTTTTTGGCCACTATATTTTTGTCTTCTCCCGCAACAGCCTTGATAACCGGCAGCTGAATAACCGGCTCTTCCTGAGCGAAAATAGCCCCTTTTGGTAAAAAAACAAAAAAGCATAAAAGCAAAAAAACAAAAAAACCAAAAAGCGCACTTTTTCTGAGCCTGAATTGCCCTCTATAAAAAAAACTTGATCCTAATTTTTCCCATATATTATTTCTAGTCATATTTATACTCTTGCTGCTGGCAAATTATAATTTATTATTTTTGAATTTTAATTTTTCCTTTCAGCAAGCAACGTCTCCTTGTTTTATTGTTTCGTTGCTCCGTTGTTTTGTTATTCCAATGTTTCGTTGCCTTTTTGTTTTCTTGTTTTCTTATTTCTTGCTTTCAACCTTCAATTTATAGCTATTGGCCGCGCAGATCGCCGTAGCCAAGGCGTCAGCCGCATCATCCGGTTTTGGAATCTGTTTTAAATTGAGCAAAGCTTTTACCATTTGCTGCATTTGACCTTTTTCCGCCCGGCCATAGCCGGTTATTGCCTGTTTTATCTGCAGCGGAGTAAATTCAACCACCTCTTTTCCCGCTTCAACCGCGGTCAGGAGAATTACACCACGCGCCTGCCCGACTTTAAGCGCGGTTTTAACGTTTTTAAAGAAAAACAGCTCTTCCACCGCCACCAAATCCGGCTGATATTTTTTTATTATTGATTTCAAATCCTTACTTAAATATTTCAGCCGCTGAATAAATTCATCCTCCTGTCCGGTTTTAATCACGCCATAATCCAGGCATTTCATTTTTGAACCCTCAACTTCAATCACGCCGAAACCGGTTAGACCGTAACCAGGGTCAATTCCGAGGATTGTGCGTTGCTTTCGCATACAAATAGTTCAGCAAGCTAGCAAGCAAGCGCCTAAGTAAGGGTTCAAGATTTTGAACTCTGACACAAGCGCCACAGGCACAATCGCTTATCTCGCTAGATTGCTTTCTCGTTAATCCACGTTAACATAAACTGAATTAATATCGTCTTGCTCTTCCAGTATTTCAACAATATTCTGAATTTTTTCACTGATTTCATCACTCGCGCTTTGCTTTTCCTTTGCCACCCATTCCATTTCAGCGTATGCTAATTTTAAACTCTTTTGCTCAAGCTGTTTTTTAATTTTTTCAAAATTGGCGAACCCGGAATAAATTGTCAGTCCGCCATCTTCTTCCATAACATCATCCGCGCCGCTGTCAATCAATTCCAAAATCAGTTCATCTTTATCTTTTATTTGATCACCCTGTAAATGAATTACCCCCTTGTGTTCAAACATCCATTTGACTGAATTTTGCGCGCCGAGCGAACCGCCATATTTTGACAAAATCGCTCTGACTTCCGGAGTCGTGCGATTTTTGTTGTCGGTAACGCCCTCGACGAGAATGGCAATTCCGCCCGGTCCGAATCCTTCATACAAAACCTCTTCAATTATAGCTCCGCCCAATTCCCCCGTACCTCTTTTGACTGCCTTTTCGATATTGTCTTTCGGCATGTTGACACTTTTGGCTTTTTCAATGGCGGTAAACAAAGAAAAGTTCATTTCCGGATCACCACCCCTTTTCGCGGCAATTGAAATATTGTGCGACAACTTGGTAAAAGCATTCGCCCTCTTGGAATCAACCGCGTCTTTGCGGCGTTTGGTTGTTGCCCATTTGGAATGACCGGACATACGATTTAGAAAAATTACAAATTATGCGCCCAAGGCGCATCCGCCCATGGCGGACAAATAACAAATTACAAACAATAAAGCGGAAATTATAAAAAATAGTCAATATTCCAAACGTTTGTGACTTATCGCCAATATTCATTACTTAACTTATTTAACGCAACAATAATACCAAATCCGACGGAAAAAATCAAGGCAAAAAGCCGCTCAATAAAAACATGCTCCATATCCAATTTCCAACTTCCAAACAGCTTTCCGCATACCGCGTACCAACTTCTAGCCCCAAACTGTGTATAAGTTAATTGCTTTATTAACATACGTTTGATAAGTTAAAAATAAGCGAGTGTGAAATAATTCAAAACAAAAATAAATATGGAAGAATTGCGCCGACAATTTGACAAAAGCAATCTTCACGAGATAATCGCCGATCTGCCAAAGCAATTTAATCAAGCTTTTAAAGAAATTGAAGTTAAAATAAATTCCGATACAAAAAAAATTATTTTCTGCGGGCTGGGCGGATCCGCTCTGCCGGCCAATTTGCTGAAAACTTTTTTATCAGTCACAAAATCATCTTTTAATATTCCCATAAAAATCAACCGCGACTATACTCTGCCTAATCTTGTTGACCAGAGCTGGTGCGGTTTTTTTGATTCCTATTCCGGAAACACGGAAGAAACTCTGGCCGCGCTGGCAGAAGCTGCAGCCCGCGGAATGAAACAAATAATAATTCTGGCGCATACCGGAAAGCTCAAGCAAATTGCGCTTGAAAAAGGCTACCAGCTGATCGAATTGCCGGACACGAGCCAGCCTAGGATGTCATATGGCTACGTTGTCGGTGCCATGCTCAAAGTTTTTCAAAATTCAGGACTGCTTGATTTAAATATTCCCGAACTAAGCAAGGACATTGAAGCGGCATTATCAATTAATTCTGAAGTTGAAGAGCAGGGTCAAATGCTCGCTGAATCAATCAAGGGAAAAGTTCCGATTATCTATACTTCAAATATCTGGAAGTATGTGGCCATGGTCTGGAAAATAAATTTTAATGAAAACACCAAAACGCAGAGCTTTTGGAATGTTTTTCCGGAATTAAATCACAATGAAATGGTCGGTTACACCAATTTAGTTGGCGAATACAAAGTAATAATAATAAAAGATCTATCCGATCATCCTCGCGTCCAGAAACGAATGGACATATTTGAAAATATTTTGGGCGATAAATTAAATGCTCAAATTATAACCATGCGCGGCGGATCGCCTTTTTACAAATTATTAACTTCACTCATGCTGGGACTCTGGAGCGCCTATTATCTCGCCTTGCTAAATCAAGTCGATCCAACGCCCGTTGACTTGGTGGAAGAATTCAAAAAACTAATGACGGATTAAGTTGCCCATTGAAAACTTGTCCCAAAGGTATCCTCTTGTGATAGTTTGTAATTTCCGCTTTATTGTTTGTCCCGAAGGGCTCCTCTTGTGCTAATTTGTAATTTCCGCTTTATTGTTTGTAATTTGTTATTGGTCCGCCATAGGCGGATGCGCCTTGGGCGCACAATTTGTAATTTACTGTTTGTCAGGGGGCTCACGCCTCTTTTCAATATACCAAAAGCTGCCCTTATCCATGCTTGAAGGGCAGCTTTTTTATTTACGCTAATTTAATTTCTAATTAAACCCTTAACTAATTACCCGTTGTGGCGTCAAGCAATGAAGTGATCACAAAGTTAGTAATAGCGTAAGCCGCCAAAATTATAGCGAGGCCAATCACCGCGTTGGTCAGCCACTGCTTAGCCTTGGTGACATCCTCAGGATTGCCTCCTGCCGTCATCCACAGGAATCCGGCGTATATTACGATAACAATCACAACCACGCCAAGAAAAGTTAAAACAACTTTTATTATATTTCCGACCATCTCAGGCAATGGCGTCGGATCTTCCGTGTCATATGCGGTTCCACCTACACTATTTAAGTTATTCGTTAACTCCGTTTTGAAATCAGTTGCTGCCACCGGCTGGGCCGTCAGTGATATCATAAAACTACTGACAAGCACGAGCATTAAACAAAGCGCAATAATATTTTTCATAAATTTTTCCGAATTACTTGTTATATAAATATTGAATTAATGAGCGCGCTAACGCCGGTAGCAACAGTTAATTTGTCCACTACAAAATAAGTAATCGCATAGGCGGCAAGAGCAATACCCAGCCCGATCACAGCCTGCGACAGCATGTCTTTTGCTTTGGTGACTCTTTCAGGATTACCACCAGCCGTCATCCACATTATACCGCTATAAATAACTAAAACAAGTAAAATAATTCCAAGTAAAACTAAAATCACTTTGATCGCCGCGCCAACTATAGTGGGTAAATCCTTGTTCGGAACACCGCCGGCCGCTGACGCTCCCATGCCTTCGCCGGCTTTGCCAAGAGTGGAGGTGATTGAATCTGTACTGGCAGGAGCAGGCGGCGCAGCCTGTACGACAGCAATCCCGCAAAATATAAATACCATTGAGGCCAAAACTCCGATGCTAATCAATTTTTTAAAATTTGTTACAGTCATATTATTTTTAATTTATTAATTTCCAGCAAAATTCATTCCCCTTTATAATTTGTTATTTGTCCGCCATAGGCGGATGCGCTTTGGGCGCATAATTTGTAATTTCCTTATTCCACCCCGACCGCGCTGGTCATTGCCTTAACCACGTAATATGTAATCGCATATGCCGCCATGGTCACCGTCAAGCCGATCGCGCCATCTATGATCATGCCCCTGCCTTTGGTCACTCCCTCAGGAGCGCCCGCGGCCGTCATCCAAGTTACGCCACCGTAAACAACGATTATCAAAAATATGATCCCGGCCACGCTGACCAAAACCCCGATCGCTTTACCAATCACGCCCGCCGGATCAACTTTGTCGGTTTTTAATCCCGCCGGCCCAGCTGAGGTTTCAAGCCCTTTGAGCGCCTTGGCAGTTGCTTTTTCATTGGCCATGACCCCGTCCGCAACTAATACAAAATTAATCGTAAAAAACGAGATGAATAACAAACAAATTAATAATTTTTTAAACATAATAAATTTAATTTACTGTAGTTCCAATTTTTTCAATCACATAATGCGTAACCTGATAGGCCATGAGGGTCACCAGCAGACCGATGGCGCCATGGATCAGGGTATTGCGCGCTTTTGTTACATTTTCAGGATTGCCGCCGGAAGTCAGCCAAGTAATACCACCGTACAAAACAACGATCATGAAAATTATTCCCAAAAAGCTGACCGCCATGCCAACATATTTTCCAATTATATATTCCAATGTTGGCGTATCAGCCCCTTCAACTGCCAGCCCGGACATCTTGGCGGCCTTGTCCAGCCCGCCGGCTAGACTGGTCGTATCTCCGGCCAGCACAACGGAAAAACAAAAAAAACTTCCAATTGCCAGCAAAATAATAAGTATTAGAATTGAATGTGTATTTTTCATAGCTGATTCCCCGCCACTATAAAGCTGGTGGAAATACTTTCAACTTTTCCCTTTTCCATTTTCCCTTTTCCCTTTCAACTTCTACTCAACTGTCGCCGCCATTAAACTAGTCAGAACAAACCTGGTAATAGCGTAAGCAGAAAGAATAATAATTAGGCCAACAATTCCGGACATGATATATCCCGTAGCCTCCTTGGCTTTTTCATCACTGCCGCCAGCCACCATAAACTTGAATCCTCCGACCAGAATAAGCACAATGGCCACTATGCCAAGAAATCCCAAAACCACATTGATGAGCGCGCCCGCGGTTTCCTTGAGGTCCCGATCTCCTAGTTCTGTCTGAATTTCCACATTGCTTAGCCCATACAATTCACCATTATCAGCCAAAACAGCAGAAGAGTAAAAAAAACTTCCCATTACAAGTAATATAAAAATGGCTAAAAGTGAACGCGCATTTTTCATACTTCTCATCAAGCAACTATTGCCTGAATAATTATTTAATGAGAACCGGGCAGGAGGAATACCCCCCCTGCCCGCAGATTCTTTTTTATTCAGTTGTTGCCGTCATTAAGCTGTCCAAGACAAAACTGGTAATGGCGTAAGCCGCGAGAATTATTGCCAGGCCGATAATACCATTGATAATGTATTTCTTGGCCTCATCAGTTTTCTCTGCTGCGCCTCCGGCTGTCATATACTTAAAGCCGCCCATCAACACGATCACAATAGCTACTACTCCCAAGAATCCCAAAATCACACTTATAACTGAGCCGATCGTTGCCTTTAGATCCTGTTTTCCAAGACCTAACTCCCCCATGTCCTCAAGGCCATATATAGCATCCCCCTCATTATCACCAGCTAAAACCGGCAAAGCCACTGTCATCGCCATCAAGAGAAAAAGGCAGACGCCTGTAATCATCTTGATTTTTTTGTTGTCTAAATACATGTGCGTTTCAATTAATTATTAATTAGTTTATATTTAAATTTTTAACCCCAGAAATCTAAATTTCCAATAATATAACCAACAATGATGTAACTGATAAAAATCACAAACAAACCCAGCGCCGCCCAGATCATAGATTTTTCCGCCGTGTCAATTTTCTTTGACTCGCCCATAGCAGTCATCCACATTATACCACTATAGATGAAAACTATCAAAGCGATTGAACCGATTATCCCCAAGAGCAGGCTGACAGCATTACCAGCCAAGACTGAAACATCATCGGTCTTGACCATCTCGCCCGGAAAAGTTGAATCAACCTTGGCAATGGCGTCTTTTACCGCTTGTTCTGCTGATGGACCGGATAGCGCCGGAGCGGGTACCGTAGCTCCACCGCTTGGAAGGGTGGCAGAACCGGTTCCTCCTACGGCAGCGCCAGCAGGGGCGACTGTTTCTTCCACTTCCTTTACGTTAGTCAGTGTGCAAGTCGCACTCACTGTAACTCCTGGAATTTTTGGCAGGATGCTCGTATTGCAGTCTGCTTCCTTGACATCGGTTTTAGAATAAGTGCAATCACAATTAGGATCAGCCCACGTACAATTAGCAGCGTTAACAAAGTCTACACAAATTTGCTTGTTTGCTGCACTCAAAGCCAGACCAAGAATCGTTCCTTCGCATTTTGTGCATGCTGGTTCGTCCACGAGAAAACCAGATAATTTTCCTGCGCAGTCGCAAGTTCCGACCTTTACTTTTACCGCGCCACTAGCTTGCGGGAAAAAAAATAACATCAAACAGCACAATAATGTCGTCGGGATTATAAGTTTTTTTATTTTCATAGTTTATGTTACTCCTGATAATTTCCCAATCAAAATTTTGATGATAACGCCGGCCAGTAAAATTATCGCCAGCCCGATCACCGCGTTACTTAGAATACCTGTGGCTGTCTTGATTCTACCTGACGCGCCGCCGGAAGTCATATACATGACTCCGCCTATTACAAACATGAGTAGAGCCAGTGATCCAGAAATTCCAAGAATAATCTGAGCCACAGTAGCAATTGTTTGCTCCACCGCGCTCAAATTGCACTCCTTCACGTCAGCATCTCCGGCGCAGGAGCTCGGTACGATCGACGGAAAAGCCATGGCCGCGTGTCCGGCTATTAAACCAAAACAAATAAGAATAATTATGAATATTATATTTTTTCTCATAATTTTTTGAGGTAAGAATAATTCATTTTTTCAGCCGCCTGCTTCAAAGCATCCTTGCTGGTCAGCCCTCCGGACAAAGTCGCATTCACCATATCGGAAAAAATTTGTTCCGCGGCCGCCGGGCTTTCCCCGCGATACCAGCTTTTGGCGGTTAATATCTGGTCGGCAAAAACAGCCAAATCATCGTCTGCCAGCTGTGCATTGATTAATTTGGTTGAACGCAGAGCCGTGGCTTTTTTTGATTTGTCCAAATATGTTACTACATTTTTCTCATCAGCCATGAACTGCACAAAATCCCAGACATAATCTTTTATCTTGGTTTTATTTGACACTGCCTCAACCCAATAATTAGCATAATTAACTTTTTGGTTTTGTCCGACCTGGGGCACTGGCGCTATGCCAAAGTTCAATTTTGGCGCCTGCGCCAGGATCTGCTCGCGATCATAGGCATAGCCAAAGAAATAGGCCGCTTTACCGTTTATAAAAGCTTCAAGCGAACCCGGCATTTTGTCATTCCAACAATATCCTTCATAAAGAGGGGAAGCGAATTGGACATAATACTCAAGCGCGCCAAGACCCGGCGCGGATGCCAGGCCGGAAACCTGCTTTGGCATTTTGTCAAAAGTAACAGTACCTGATTCGTCAATCATTGGCGCCAGATTCTGCATCATTAGAAGCGACAAAATATCAAAACTTCTAGCAACATTCGTTGCGGTTCCCATGGCCGCGCCGGAAACTAAAATTTCGCCGGTTGATTCATCTATCTTGGTAATTTTTTTTACCTGCTCCTGAAAATCAGTCCAAGTCGCCGGCGGCTCGGCAATGCCAGCGTTATTCAATAAATCATTATTATAATACATCACCAAAGTATCCATATTAAGTGGCAGACCCCAGACCTGTTCGTTTCTATCTTCGTCATTAATAATCACATCATCAGCAACCACTTGTAAAAACTTTTTTCTAACGTCACCGGCTGTTAAAGATTTTTTGGTTACAAATTCCACCACCTCTTCTTTTTTCACGCTTCCCTTCATGTATTTTATCGGGGTCACGGTTTTTGGCGGCATGGGCAATAACTTTGTCTGATAGCGCGGCAACCAGGTGTTGTGAAGCGACATAATGTCAGGACCCCGGTCCTCGGCCAGCGCATCAATCAATTCTTTTTCATATTCGTCATAACGCAATTTTCGATATTCGATCGTCACGTTAGGATGAAGTTGTCTATAAGCGCTAATAATATCTTTCACTGAGCTTTCATTATCAAAAACGCGCCACCAAATAATTTTTTCTTTTTTATAAGCTTTAATCGCGGAGGTATCGCCGCCCTTGGTGCAGGCAGTGGTGGAAAAAATCAGCCCTACAATCACCATGGCGACAAAAAATATTTTTGTTTTTCGGCTGGCCATATTTATTTTTTTGGAACCTCTGAAAGATATAGATTCGCTACGAAATTTTCAAATTTTAAAGCGAAAATTGTGAAAAGCGAGGAGGTTTAATAATTAAATTAAGCTGACGAGCTTTTAACAATTTGCAGCTAAAATTTGGAAATTGCAGTAGAAGCTATATTTTTCAGAGGTTCCTGTTATAAATTTAAACTTTTTAAATATTTTTTAAATTCCTTTTTCAGGTCCGGTCGCTGCAGAGCCAGCTCAACATTTGCCCGCAAATAGCCCAGCTTGGAACCGGTATCATAATATTTGCCGTTTATTTTCTTGGCGTAGATCGGCCGCTTTTTCGACAGCCCAAAAATCGCGTCCACCAGCCAGAGCTCTCCGCCTTTGCCCAGTTTTGTTTTTTCCAATTGTTCGAAAATATCCGGAGTTAAAACAAAGCCGCCAAGCGAGGCCAGAGTTGACGGCGCTTTTTCCGGTCCCGGCTTTTCCACGATTGATTTAATTTGAATAACGTCTTTCTCAACTTCCACTCCGTCGATTATACCATATTTATTCGTATCTTGCTTTGAAACTTCGTACGCCGTCAGAACAGGGTCGCCATATTTTTCATAAACATCAATCAACTGTCCCAATTGCGACCTTCCCTTGGTATAAAAAAACTCATCGCCCCACATTACTGCAAACGGTTCGTCGCCAATCAAATGTTTAGCACAAAGCACCGGCGTGCCGTTGCCGTACGGTCCCTTTTGTCTGATATAAATAAAATTGGCCATGTCCGCGATTCTTTTGACTTCCAACCGCATCTCTTCTTTGCCAATTTTCTTTAGATAATTTTGCAGTTCGTAATTATAACCAAAATGATCTTCCACCGCCCGCTTGCCCGAACCGGTAACCAAAATAATTGTTTCAATTCCTGCCCTCACAGCATCCTCCACTACGTATTGAACAATCGGCTTGTCAACAATGGGTAACATTTCTTTTGGCTGGGCTTTTGTGGCGGGCAAAAATCGCGTGCCATAGCCGGCCACGGGAATGATTAATTTTTTTACTGAAGACATAAATTTTTAAATAAATTACAAATTACAAACAATAAAACAGAAAGCACAAAGAAAATTATTCTAATTACTCTAATTATTTTAATTGACCTAAATAAATCCCAATGACTCAATTATTCTAAATACTAAATTCGGGATTTGGAACTTAGAAATTATTTAGAATAATTTACCTGATAAATACTCTATGTTCCATGCCCTATGCGCTATTTAAAGGTCATCGCGCTTTTGGCTTTCTTCAGTTTATACAAGAACTTGCAAAAGATCAGCGCCAGATAAATATTCAAGGCGGCCAAAAGGACAAAAAAGACTGCCACCAAAATAAACAGGGTCTGCGGATAAATTAAAATCAGAGCCGCCATCGCCGCCCAGATAATCATTTGAATAACAAAATAAATAATAAACCAAATCAAAGTATTGCGCGCGTGGCTGTATAAACTTTCTACAAGATGCAACATAATTTAAAATTAATAATTATTAAAGCAAAAATTTCTTACTTTTTGACAATATAAATTATAGCACTTTATTACAAATCAGACAAAATCTTTCATTACCCGATTTGCGGCTGTCGCTGTTTGCCTCCGCTCAAGGATTGAGATCAAATCAACGCTCCAACATTGGAGCGTTTTTAATGTCCTTTTTAAACAAAAAAAGGCCTTGAGTTTTCAAGGCTTTTTGCGAGTTTAATTTTCTCATCCATCAACAATACCTACCTGATAGCCGGCAGCAATATTGACAAGCATATCAGCCTCGTGGCCAGTGAGCTTGCAAAAAACATGGGCCACTATTCGGCCGCGCAATACTGCCAGGAACAACTTGGCAATGAATTCATTAAACTGATTCAGATTTTCAAAAACCAGCTCCTTGCCTTGACCAGGAAAAACCACTTGCAAGCGGATGGTTTTCCTGCCCGCAATCCGCCGCAAATGCGCCGAGAGCTTGCGCAGATCGGCCACGTCAGAGCAAACGATTTTCAGACTCAAAATTTCTTTGCCACCGCTAGGAGTCATTTCATCCTCCTCTTTGTTAAACTGCCCTCAACTCATAATAATCTTTTTGCTTTTTTGTGTCAACACTGACGCTCGCGAAAAACGAAAAAACTCTTAAATAATTGGGTCTTAAACTTAGAATTACTCATACTCCAGCTTTTACTTTTGTAACCAAAAGTAACAAAAGTTTTGGGGGTAATTGATTCGCGTCAGAGCAACATTTTCGTGGTTATCCCTCCGCCTCGCCACATTATCAGAATTGATTTTACTTGTAGCGTTAATGTTGCTTCGTACGATAGCCGCGGCCACTGGCTCAACAATTACCCCCAAACCCCCACCGGTTAAATATGTCTTTCTCATTAAAAGTCTACGGCAATCAGTTAGTAAATTTAAAAAAATCCAACAAAAAAACAGAGCTGCGCAAACTCTGTTTTTTTATATATTCAGTAGTCTAAATTAATCTCTAGGGGCCATTGGACGAGCTTCGTTTACAACGATTGCTCTACCATTGAAATCCTGGCCATTGAACATCTCAACAGCGGCTTTTGCTTCTTCGTCAGTATCATATTCAACAAAGCCAAAACCCTTTGAACGTCCTGTTGCTCTATCAGTAATGATATTAGCTGACACAACGTTGCCTGCTTGAGAAAAAGTTTGCTTCAACTCATCTTCTGTAGTGTTGTAAGGCAAACTTCCAATAAATAACTTTTTTCCCATAGTTCTTGATTGCGTTTAATTTTTTAATGGGCTTGTAAGAAGCGACCTTTCCCAAAACAGAAAACATTTTCTCAAATCGCTGATTGCGCAAATCATCACTTTTTGGAAAAATTTTACAAAAACTTAACAACTAACTTACAAACGCTTGATTGCAGTATAGCATGCCTGGCAATTTCTGTCAATAGCAGCCATTTTTAGCACTTTTATACAAAATTTAAGGTTGTTCTACCGGCTCACCCGCATCAACTGCCGCGTAAAACTTCGTGTTATCGGACAAAAACACTATTTTCGATCCTCCTTCTTTGATTTCAATAGTAATGCTGGCCGCATCCTTTTGAATAATTTTTCCCTGCAAATTTGCGCGCGAAGCCGCCGTTCCTCCAACGCGCCCTTTTGCCTGTCCGGCCTGATCAGCTGTCCCTTGCTGTTGCCAAGTCCGACCATTAGCACCTCGCTGCTGTTGAAATTGCGCTCTTTGCTCGGGCGTAAGATTTTGGAAATTTGCGGGGTTATCCGGTTTTGGCGCGCTACTGTCGCTATTTTTTTGAATGTCAGTCGGCTGATTATCGGTGGAATCCACCCCTGCGCTTTGCGGTTTAGGCATTAAATCTTGCAACTTGAAATCTTCCGGCGCTACGATAATGCTATCTGCAATGATAAAATTATCAGAAGTTTTTCCCATAACAAAAACATTTACCTGTAATTCAATTTGCGATAAATCAATTTCCTTAAACTTCTCATTATTAGTAAAAGGGTCAAAAACAGCCGCCAGTTTATCCGCATTTTGATTATTGTTTCCATTGGCTTGAACTTCTGCCGGCTGCTTGCCGGCGCAACCTGAAAGAGCAAGGAGCAGAGTAAAAATAACAACTGTTTTTTTGATCATATAAATACTTAAGCTAGTTCTAAAATAAATTTATTCATAACGCAGAGCTTCAATTGGATTCATCCTAGCTGCACGCCTGGCCGGATAATAGCCGAAAACAATTCCAATGGCCGCTGACACACCGAAAGCGAGCAAAACCGAGCTGATTGAGATCGACGTTGCCGTACCACTGAATTTTGTAACCAACCAAGAAGCCCCACAACCAACGATCACGCCAATAATTCCACCAATAAAAGTCAAGGCAACCGCTTCTACAAGAAATTGAGAACTAATATTCCTGTTTTTTGCTCCGAGCGATTTTCGCAAACCAATCTCACGGGTGCGTTCAGTAACCGTAGTCAACATCATATTCATAATACCAATCCCGCCGACCAAAAGAGAAATCCCGGCAATCGCCCCCAAAAGCAAAGTTAAAGTATCCGTAACAGAAGTCATAGTATTCATGATATCAGCCTGATTCATAATGCTAAAATCCGGACTTAGCGGGTCGGCTATTTTATGTCTTGTAAGCAATAAATTGGTAATTTCTTGCTGAACTTCATTCATCGCTTCCGCACTTTTTACTTGAACACTAATATTACTGACCGCCTGATTGCCGGTAAAATATTGCTGGGCAGTGGTAATCGGCACATAAACCAAATCATCTGAACTGCCAAAGCCAGTGCCGCCTTTGCTGGCGGTAATTCCAATGATCGTGAACTCTAAATTTTCTATTTTAATTTTTTGTCCCACCGGATTTGAATTCTCACCGAACAAGTCATCTCTGACCGTAGGCCCAATCACGGCGACTTTTGAAATTTTTTCTATCTGCTGATTCACCAGGAAAGCTCCGCTTTCCATTTCAATATTCTTAACAAGACCATAAAACGAATCAACGCCATAAATGCTGGTATTGGTATTTGTTCCTTGCTTGGTTTTTATTTGTTTTCTGGAACTAACGGTCGGCGCGACATATTCGATTTGATCAGATTGCAATTTTATTGCCTCAGAATCTTCAGAAGTCAGCGTTGTTGCCGAACCCGAACCACCTCTAACCACAGAACCAACATTTTTTTGCGAACCCGGCGAGACAACCAACAGGTTTGAACCAAGCTCTTGAATATTTGTCTCAATGCCCTTGGCCGCTCCCTGTCCAATTGAAATCATGGCAATCACCGAACCAATACCAATGACAATACCAAGTATAGTCAAAATCGATCTAGCCCGATTAGCGGAAATAGCTAAATAAGTTTCCTGCAGTAGATCAGAAACCAGCATATTTTTTATTTAATTTTTAAAATCGCTCCACTAATATCGGAAACAATTTTACCGTCTTTTATTTCTATCATTCGGTCAGCATGCTCGGCAACATATTTTTCATGCGTAATAATAATTATTGTATGCCCTTTTTCTCGATTCAACTTCTTAAATGTTTCCAGCACAATATCGCCGGTCTTTGAATCAAGGTTGCCGGTAGGTTCATCAGCCAAAATCAAATCAGGATCATTAATCAAAGCTCGGGCAATAGCCACTCTCTGCATCTGTCCGCCGGAAAGTTGATTTGATAGATTATGCCATCGACTTTCTTCGAGACCCGCAGAAATTAGAGCAGCTTTCGCTTTTTCATAACGAGCTGCTCTCGGAGTCTTATTGTCATACAACAAAGGCAAAAGCACATTTCTAAGGACAGTGGCTCTCGATAAAAGATTAAACGACTGAAAAACAAATCCAATCTTTTGCGATCTTATTTCAGCCGACTCATCATCCGTTAATTGAAGTACATTCTGATCATTTAAATAATAACTTCCACTGGTCGGCCGGTCGAGCAGTCCCAAAATATGCATTAGGGTGGATTTACCCGAGCCTGATGGACCAATAATCGCCACAAATTCTCCCTTTTTAATTTCAAAACTAACATTGTCCAGCACTTTTACTGATGTTTCGCCAGTTTTATAAATTTTTTCAACATTTTCGCATTTAATCATAAAATAATTTCATTGCGTTATTCCCATTATGCTACGCTCGGATAAATTTCTATATTACAAACACAAACAATGCTAATCACTGCATTATCCTCATCATGCCGCCCATAGAGCCACCCCCGCCTTGCGGCTGAGCGGCGCTGCTGGTTGCAGTACTACTAGAAATTGTTTGAGTAATAATCTGGGCGCCTTCTTCTATTCCTTCAGTGATTTCTATCATAGTATCATTGCTTTCGCCTGTTACCACGGTTTGTTTCTGTGGCTGATTATTCACCAAGATTTCAACATAACTGGTTGCTCCTTGAGCTTTTACCGCGCTGAACGGAACCATGAGAACATTCGGCTTAGCGTCCGTGACAATGGAAACACTGACGCTCATTCCCGGTTTTATTCTGTCATCCTGAACATCAAAAGCGATTTTCACGCCATAGCTGACCACTCCTTGCGAAACAGTCCCGAGAGTATCTATTTCCGCAACTTCTCCGGTGATGGTTAAATCTGAAATTGCGTCAAATTCAATATTGGCCTTTTGTCCTGATTTAACCTGAGCAGCGTCATTTTCATTCAACGTAAGCTGGGCAATTTTTTGGTTTGTAATCAACGTTCCGACAGTGGTGGAAGAGCTGACTGAATCTCCTTTGGCAATATTAAATGAAGCCAAGACGCCGTCAAACGGCGCTCGCACTGAATAATCCGCCAATTTTTGCTTTGTATCATTTAAAGAGTTTTCTTTTTGCTGAATGGCTAATTTTTTATTTCTGATTGAAAGTTCATCCGCGCCCGCTTTTGTTTTTACTAGTTTTTCTTCCAACTCCTGCAAACTTCTTTGCTTTTGCGCTATTTCAACCGGATCATTGATTGCCGCCTTGGCCAAGTTATCATCAGCGTCAATAATTGTCTGCTTATCTTGGCTTATTGTTTTTTGAATAGCTAACAAGGTGCTCAAATGAGAATTGATCTGGCCCAGAAACGAACTGAGGCTAGATTGATCTTTGGTCACCTGGCTGAATACCTGCAAGCCATACCCATTTCGGTATTCAACCCAAGCGTCGAGCAAGTTAATTTCATTTTTTGTAGTCCCTGATACGTTTTTTGCTGTTTCAATTGTTTCGTCCAAAAGAGTTTCAATAACTTCCGTGTCAGAATAAAGGTTGGCGCTCTTGTAATTGCTACTATTGGCATCGTAAGCTGTCTTGGCCGTCGCATAACTGGCTTCAGCCGAATTAAGAAAGGTGTTTTCAAAAGCAGCGCGCTCTGATGAATGCGTCGGCAAAAAAGAATTGCCCAGGGAATCCACGTTTATCGTATTATTAAACTGTGCGTTGCCACTGCTCAAGGTTTTGCTGTACAAAACACTATTAAGTTCAGTCATAATATCCGGCAAATCCAAAAACGCATTGGCTATTTTATTATATGCGTCATTATATGCAGTTGCGAAATCTTCTTCCGCCGTTTGTTTCTTCTGCTGAAGCGCTTGAACAGCACTTTCCTGATCTTGTCCCAGCTTGGTCAAAGATTCTTTCGCGCTGGTTATTGAATTCTCTGCCTGCAACAACGTATAAGAATCCACCGGCGCCAATAACTGTTCCAAGTCTAATTTCGCCGTTTCAAGACTGGTTTCCGCGTCCTTTACTGTTTGATAAGCGCTCCGGCTGTCTATTTGAGCGAGGAGCGCGCCCATTTTTACTTGCTGGCCGGTTTTGGCGTTAATATAAGTAACATCGCCGGAAGCTTTAGGTTTTATGTCGACTTGATTTGACGCCAGTACCTGGCCACTACCAGAAATTGAAACAATTAAAGGCCCTTTAACAGCCGCCGCCGTAATATATCTTGGCGCTGTATCACTTGGAGTCAATTTCTGATACCCAAAATATCCGCCGACAATAATCAATGCCAGGCATATTACTGTTATTAACTTTTTCCGAAGGATTAACTGAAAAAATTTAGTAAACATAAATTATTTTATGAATGAAAATCGAGAACCTTTTGGCGGCTTTGGCAAACTCTCTGCCTCTCCGTTGAAAACGCGGATGAGCTTGGCTTCAATCTGACCGGCTTCATTTGGAGACCCGATGATGACAACAGCATCGCCTGTTTTTAAATTATTTTCCACAGTTTTCATTCCTGTTTTAATTATTGTGTCTTGGGTAATTATAACTATTTTTTCCATATCGCCCCGTCCTTTAATCACAAAACCGTTTTCTTGAAGTTCAATAATCTCTCCAAAGGCACCATGCCCTTCAATAAAATCTCCAGGCAGTGGTGGCGCGCCCCGCCAATCTTCCAAAAATCCGCCTTCTGGTCCGGCAAAATTTTTATGATAATTCTCCGCCCAACGATAAGAATATCTTGCCTTCATACCACCGACCATCATACCGGCGCCGAATATCAAGATGAAAACAGCAAAACCGGCCAAACCGACGATAACCCATTTTAAAATTATACGCAATGAACACTCTCTTAGAGTAGCGCAATCAACTCCCTTTAATTTTTTATCCTCTTTACAAGAAGCTGGATTTTCTTCTTTGTTAATTTGTTTTTCTTTGTCCATAAAATTTTATTGTTATTAAGCAAAACTTTGTTTTAGGTATCCAAATAGCAATTTTTTCCGATATAAAAATAAACGAAGCGTAAAAATGGCCACTGCCAAACTGAAAAAGAAAATTACTATGCTTGCGATCGGCAACGACTCCAATATGGCCAGACAAAAGTCTTGCCAAATGGCAAAAAATGTATCCAGATCGCCCACCGCTGCTGAAAAGAAATAAGAGACGCCCGAGCTTTCCATTTGTTCCGCCAGGATTGCGCCGGAAATTGGCGTAGCAATCAAAGAAACCAATAATAAAACCAAGAAACCAAATAACAATCGCCTGGTTTGCCGACGCTCCCGCTCTTTATTGATGGCAATAATAATCCTATCAAAAAGACCCCGGGACGGTTCCGCGGACTTAAGATCAGTAAATGGTTTTTCTAAATTTTGACGCATACTCTATATGTTAATACGAACAAAGGACGCATTTTGGTGCATCCCTTTATTCTATTTATCTAATTTTATTATTATTTACGACTCAGGCAAAAGATGTTTAAGTTTAATCAAAGCTCGCCGATGACGACTTTTTATCGTGTGAAGCGGCTCGCCAAGCGACTCGGAAATTTCTTTGAAGCTGAGGTCACCGTCGTATCGAGAGGATAAAACCATTCGGTATTTCAATGTTAATTGATTTATTGCCGCGTTAATAGTTTCAGTAATGTCAGACCGTTCAAGAACTTCATTTGCCAATGGAGCCGGATCAGAGAGCGTTTCAATAAGTTGATTTTCCCCTTCTTCATTTTCAAAGGCAGTAAAAGGAATTGTCTTTCTCTTTCTCAATAAGTCAATGCAGGTATTTTTGGCAATGGAAAAAATCCAGGTTTTAAAACTTTTTCTTTGATCAAATCTTTTTAGCTTGCTCCATACCTTTATAAAAACTTCTTGGGTAACATCTTCCGCGTTCTGCTCATTACCTACATATTTATAAACAAAACCGTAAATCGGCTTTAAATAGCTTCTAATTAAAATTTCGAGCGACTCTTCGTCGCCGGCAAGATAATCCGCAACCAATTGACTATCAATCAGGCGATTCATATATTTTTAGATTAGCACTTTTCGGAAAAACTATCAATCTCTAACAGCTAAACATCAAAATTATTTTACCAGCATTATATGCTCTTGGGGAACATCTTCGGGAATTAAAATTTCAGGCTGTTGAATTCTCCAAGGAAAGCTATCTGGCGCACCCTTAATTGGACAAAACTCACTTGTGCCAGACGGTTCCCCATCTCTATAATTATCAGCATCTTTGATACTCTCTCCATCTTCTGCCCATTCTGGTCTTTTATACCAAATTAAAAAATCCTCAAGGGTAACTAAATTTTTCCAATATTCTTCGGCCTGTTGTTGCGCGGCCTCGTTTTCTGTCCAACCCCGACGCATATCCTCCATAATTCGAGTAATATATTCCAAATCTCCAACATAGGCTTTTTTAGGATCTACTTTTAATTCAATGACCTCCCCCGGATACTGTGATTTTAGGTATTGCGGGTCAGTCATTTTTGTAACATACGCTTCCGGTGAGTCCACGCCCAATTTTCTCAAAAAATCCGGGCTATACTTTTGCATAGTTTCGAACCCATCTCGCAAAAATCTTTCTTCCCTCTTGATAAACCTTTGATCAGCGCCAACTAAACCGTGTCCGTATTCTAAAAATGGGTAACCATAAAGATTATTTCTACTGATGCCTTTGGCTTTTAATTCCTCCGGCCGAAAACTGTCAATTATCGCATTTCGCCTTACCATTGATTCTGCTCCGCCAATATTTTTTGTTTCGATATTCGTTTTTAGCCCGCCCTGATCAATAGCCGGCAACAACTCTTCCTTGGTCTCATGGAAAACACTAACAAAATTTGGCGGGGCAATAATTTCTTGCCTTTCTAAAATACTTTCCCGCTTTTTAGTTTCAAAAGATTGTTCTTGATTCTTCATAAATTTATTTCAATTCAGAAAAAATCTCGCTTCTGAACTTTCTGAATTGAAAGCTATTTGAAATTTTCTTAAAAACGGCCAGCGGGCTTGCCCGCCGTAGCAGAGAAACAATCGTTAGCAATGTAAATATGTTTTGGCGGAGAGGGAGGGATTCGAACCCTCGACGCCCTTGCGGACGTAACGGTTTTCGAGACCGTCCCATTCAACCACTCTGGCACCTCTCCGTAAATAATCACAAGCTATTATATCATCTCTGTTTATACGACAGGCAAAAATTACCCCTAACTTCTTTTGTTTCTTCTTTCCTGGATATATCTTTCAAGTAAATATCCCCGCCTTTCTCTTCCTTTTCCAGTTTTTAGAAACTTCTCTTCTCTCAATGCGTCTTCCTTGTAAGTAAACGCCCCATAATATACCAATTCCCACGGAATTCCTCTTGCAGTAAATGGTACTAGCCCACGATTATGCTGCTTCAACCGTGAGCTAATATCTTGAGAATAACCAGTATAAAATTTTCCCAATTTTTCACTGAATAACATATAAACAAAATACATATTTTACTCCGCTTTTCCCCGCCCAAGGCGGGTGCGCCTAGGGCGCAGAGAGCGGCCCATTCAACCCCTGCCCGCCTTTGGTGGAACTCTGGCACGCCTCCGTACATTAGTCATTTACTGCATTATGAAAATACTGTAAAGCTATTGGATAATACTCTAAATCATCCACTGAGTCAAAATCGCCCTCCATAACAACAAATGCTCCCATGTCTTCAATATATTGAAAATGTTTTTCCAAAAAACCGTCCTGATAATATTCCCGGTCGTTCTTTCTCATTATCAACAAATTCTCCGTCTGCTCGGCAACTTCAAAATCTGAAAATGTTTTTTTTAGTAAATCAAAACTCGCGGCCGGCTGATTTTCTTTCGGGCAACTGTATTGATAAATGTACACACCGATATCATTGTTATATTCATTAATAAAAAAATCCTTGTAGCCCTCGCAAAAAAATGGAGCCCGGCTATTTTCAAAATTCTGATTTATCTCCTGTTCAAGCGCCGGCAGACCCCAGAAATAAACCATTGCCATAGCCGCCGCAATAACCACAACGGCTATTATTATAAATATTGTAAAAATTTTGTTTTGATATTCCATAGCAGTTTAACTGATCTTTATTTTTTCTCTATCCCGCATCACCACTGCGCCGGCCGCAAAAACCAGCCACCACAAAACACTTAAATCGTTTTTAAAATATTGCGCGTCAACCAAGCCGTGGACAAAAATCGCAACCAAAACAGCAATTAAAACAAGGTAAACTTTTTTATTTTCCTTTTCTTCAACGCGCCAATAATTGGCAACAAACTTTATCATGAGCGCAATAATTGCCAATAAACCCAAGAGTCCGGTTTCGCTCCAGAAATTTAGAAAAAAATTATGCGGGTACATGTAAATTTCAGTCGGCTGCCAGTGCGCTTTTTTGTACTCTTCGTCATACAAAACTTTATCCAGCCATTTTGAATCGCCTTTGTCTTTAATCCAAATTCCTTCGGCATGATACGGAGCGATCACAGTCTGATAGCCGGCTAATCCGGCGCCAGAAATAATCCGGCCGTCAGTTAACATGCTCCAAGTTTCTTTCCATTGCTGAACGCGGATCTGGCCTGACAGGTCAGACATGGTGGCTTTTTCAAACACATACGAACGAAAAGGTGTAATAAGTGAAACAAGTATAACAAGCGCCATTAAAATGCAGGTTGAAGTGCGGCGCAACTTTTTATTCGGAAAAAAGAATCCCAAAAAAACAACTGCCGCCAAAATGCCGATCGCGGCGCCTTCAGATCGGGCGAAGACAATCGCGGCGATCGCCGCCACAATAACCAGCCCTTGGTAAAAACGCGATTTATCGCGTCTCCCTTGCCAGAAAAACATTCCCAAAAACAAAACAACAATCGGCGCCAAATAAAGTCCGACTGCATTTGGAAATCCATACCAGGAAACAACCCGCCGCGTTTCTTCCGCCGCCCAGAAAGGATTGGCAATGCCAAATCCGGTAAATTTTTGAATAATAGCGGGAATTGCCACCAGCAAAGCCGAAGAACCAAGCGCCCCTACAATTAGACTCCAATGTTCGCGGTTCTTCATGCTATTCACAAACACAATAAAAAACAAAATTGGTTCAATAAAATATGCTTTCCAGATTCCCTGCGCGGCAATTCGATCCGGCGAAACAAAGACAGCAATTGTGGCCGCGACTAGAAAAATTAAAATCAAATATCCATAACCTCCGAAAGAAAAATCGCGCCGTTTTTTGAAATTGCGCGCCAGCCATATTAAAAATAAAAGCAGAATCATCGATTCCAGCAAAGTCGCGGGAATTCCTAAAACCGTGAATCTAATCAAATACGTCGGTAAACAAAAAACAACCAAAGCCAGCGCCCAATCAATTTTTTTCCAGGCGAGGAAGGAGAATAATAGAATGTAGGCAATTAGCAAAATGTTCAGAAACATAGTTTCGCGTGATTTAGCGTTTTGTTTGGCGCAGTTTAGCGAACTGAATTGACAAAGCCCCTTCTTTCCTCTATACTAAAACACTGCTACTATTGTAGTGATTTCGCTGTATTTTGACAATGGTCTTGGCCTTGGTCGAAATGCTGTTCTCCGCAACAGGGCGGAAAACGGATGGTCGCCTTAGGCGCGTTCAGCTGGCAGAGAATGGTCTGCCAAGGAGAAAAAAATGGGAAACACACAAAGGGTTGAAATTTGTAAACACTGCCTGCCGAAAAGCAAAGAAGTTAAAACACGGCTCGGATTTTTTGGCTGGATTTGTGGTGTATGCCTCACAGTTCTTTTCTACTTTATTAATCTCTCACTTACTGGCATTTTATCTCCTCCCCCTCCAACAGCATTCATTCCTCTCGGAATTATAAGCATGGTTGCCTGCGCTTACATTATTGTAAGCCTTATTGACGATCTGAGACGCAAACACTACTATCTATTCCTTGACAAAGAAGGCCGACTGCACTGCGACACAGTAGCTCCATTGCTATTTGAAGACCACTACTACTGGCAAATGAAAAGCGAACTCTTGGCAACACAGCAAGAAACTGTTTCGCGCGAGGATTTTCTCATCGCTTCTGATGTCATCCACTGGACAGTGGGTGGCCTGCGCCGGAACTATGGACATGTCATGGAAACAGACGAAAACCCCGTCAACAAATGGTCTTTGCTACAGATTCCGCGCGTGAACTTTGTTTTTGGGAACCCCTTTAATGAAAGCGTGAGAATCACCATACGAAATGAAGACGGATACGAAGTAACCTCGAGCCCCAGAGATATCCTGCGCTGGACAATTGATCATCCGCAATCATTGCACAGATTAGCTAGGGCGTTATCCCGGCTTGCTGGTGTAGAAAATGACGCAAGAAGCTGGCACGACCTGACGAAAGAAGCTAACGAGAAGTGGAAGGATATGGCTTGCGGGTACAACCAGCTCGGTCAATTCCTGATCCAGCTACGCGAGACCGCCTCGACCTGGCCACAAAACTCAAAGTATGCCAGAGAAAACCGACTGCTTATTGATGGATTCCTTGCCGAACAGGATCCGGTGGTGGTTGAATCATGGAAACAAGGCTAGGCTGTTCCGATCGACGACCAGCCGTCAACGGCGGAAACTATTTTGTAAAAATTAACCCAACGAGATCGTTCGCTGGGTATTTTTTTTGTAACAAAAAAGCTCTGCAACGCAGAGCTTTTATCTTTTCTATTAGATATCTCCCTGCCTGATTAGCTCCCCGACTTTCCTTTTCCCGTCAGGCGCCTTACTAATTCTGGTTTCTTTTACTTTTTCGAATGTGGTTGAATCCCCGCTGTCGCCGGCGATCTTTCCAAAACTTCTGGTTCCTTTCTGAATACTCTCAATCCGGTGTGTCACATTTCCACGCTCATAATCCTCAAAACCATTTTGCGCTCTACGAAAAAAATCTATTGCCAAATCAATATCATCAATTGCGCCCACCATGCGAGCAAAAATATCATGTTTATCCCGCTCTGTCTTGTCTACGCTTTTCGACCAAGTATGCAACGCTTCCTTTGGTGAAAGCGCCGGATCAAAAGACTTAAACGCCTTTATATCTCTATAAATAGAGTCCGCCCACAGCTTCAATTCTCTTGCCTGTCTCAATTCTTTAATAAAAGGCCCGCCCGACAAAGTTTTATCAGCCACGACGCTTTTGGTTTCTAGAAGCTTATCCGCATCTTCCACGAGCTTTTTCGCCTTCTCCAAAACGCCCTCCCAGCCTTTTTCCTTTTCCATAAATTTTACATAGTTTGCGCTTCCTTGGGGAGTCTCTTTCTGCTGTCCCGTCGCCCCTTCTGCCAATTTTTTACCTCTAAATTTATCAAAAAAACCCATACGTTTTTTTATTATTTATAATTTTAACTATTGCTCATTTTATCCAACAAAATGCCTTCAAATCAGCCTCGTTCCTCCAAATAGCACAATAACAATATACTATTCTTATACCAGAAATGTCAACGCTCGCATTGTTTCAGTCCACCAATTAATAAAATTTATATTCAATAAATCAAAAGTTTCCTATACTCAATCAGCATTTCGCTTAATAAAAATTTCTCCGCAACTTTTTCTCTAGCCGCCTCGGCGTATTTCACCGCCAAGTCAGGATTCTTGTGCAACCACAGGATCGCCTCGGCCAGAGCTCTCGGATTGCCCGGCTCGACTAGCATTCCATGCTTTTCATTGTCAATAATTTCGACTGTCCCTCCACTTTTCGTGGCAATCACCGGTCGGCCGCAAGCCATGGCTTCAATCGCGAGGACACCAAGAGACTCTTTCAGGCTAGGCAAAACAAAAACATCAAAATTATAAATCCAATCCGGAAAATTATCTTTATATCCGACCAACTTGATCTTATTCTGCAGATTCAAAGTTTCAATTAACCAATGCAAATTGTCTCGCTGCGATCCTTCTCCGACAATCACACAATCAATCTCAGGAATTTCAGCTTTTATTAAATCAACAGCCTTAACTAAATATTCCAAGCCCTTGACCTTTTCCAATCTCGCCACACAACCGATTGTAAAATTATTTTTATCATAATCAATTGTTTTTCTTTCGGCCATAGCGCCGAAAAGATCTTCCTGCTTTTTGTATTTCTCGGGATCAACGCCGTGATAAATAACTTTGACGTTTTTAATTCCAATATTCTCCAGTTCCTGCCTGACAAATTGAGAAATCGCCACGATTACGACCAGACCGCTCCACCATTTGTAAAAGACTTTGTAAATATTTTTCGCTATTACCGGATCAATTGACAAATGCTCCAGCCAAATAATTTCGTAACCGAGCAGTGAAGCAATCGGAGTAAAAATCAGTTTTTCCGTTATTGTCAGACAATATAATTTTTCAACTTTATGAGCTATTTTGTAATAAACAAGAGCAATTATCGCACTAATAATTAAAAAAGGTAGGGAAAATAAAAACAACAACTTGGTTCCGGCGCTAACGGGCGCAAGTCCGAGCCACCAGCGCTCCGCTCGCCAGCCACGCTTGCGAAATTCGCTAAGCATTACTGAACATGACGACAGTAAAAAAAAATCAATGCCTTGATTTTGCAAATTTTCAACTATTTGAAAAGTGTGCTTCTCCACTCCTCCGATTCTCGAGCGAAAAGGAAACTTGGTAATTAATACTTTTGTTTGTGGAATCATAGCGGCTTATTTTAATTTAATCAGTTCCTGAATCTCTTGCCTTTTGATCCCTCCGAATAAATATAAAAATGAAAAATAAACAACCACTGAAATTACTAATAGAATCATCACGTGCCAGCTACGCAGGAAATAAATCACACCGGCCATAATCAAGGCGGCGGGAATTGCTCTGGCAAATGTTTTTAATGAAGGGAAAAACTTTATCGCCCGGTAAATCAAAATCGCGGTCCAACATAAAATTAAAATCTCGCTAAAAACCGTCATCCAGGCCGCGCCCCAATATCCGAATTTTGGAATAAAAACAAAATATCCGATCAAGGTTAAAACCGCGGCAGTTAAATATCCCCACATCATACTTTTCTGTCTGTCGACCGCCACGACTGCGTAAGAAAATAGACTGGTGGCAAAAATCGCGCCCGAAGCCAGGATCAGAACTTTTAAAATATCGCCCGATAAAGCAAAATCCTCGCCAGCCACGAAAACCATGACTTTGCCGGCGATAATCATCGTGCCGGTCACAATCGGCACAGCGAAAATAATCAAAGCGTCAAAGGATTTTTGTAAAATATTTTTTAATTCAACAAAATTTTTCTGAATAAAATATCCAGATGCTATCGGCAAAACAATTCCCATGAAAACAGCCGGAAGCATGGTCAGAATATCCACTACGCGGTAGGTCGCGCCGTACAAACCGACTTCCCCCTGCGATCGAAAAAGCGACAAAATTATTGTGTCCATTTTTAAATAAATCAAATTAAATGAAATTGATAATGCAATCGGCCAGGTGCGTTTTATTAATTCTTTCCAAATATTCAAATCAACCTGCCATTGCCACTTGATATGCTCGCGCGAAAATAAAAAAACTATTATTAAATTCAAAACACTGCCAACCGTCAAAGCGCCGAAAACCCAGTAAATATCTTTGCCCAGCCAGACAGCTAAAACAATCAGTGCCACGAAAACAATTCTGCCCAGAACTTCGGCCAAAGTTAATTTAAACATTTTCATTTTCTGCTGAAAAACTCCGGTCAGGGTTTGAATTATTGTAATGGAAAAAAACGAGGCCACGGTGATCAGCACGCCGAGCTTGATAAAAATATTGTACGGAAAAAACCAAATCAAAATCGGCGCCAGCGCGAGGAATCCAATCGCGGTTATTATTCGAAAAGACATTATTGAATTCATCACACGGCTAAGATCAATGCCCGGCCGAGAAATCATCTGCACGGTAGTAAGAGTCAAACCAAAGTCCGCCAAAATTCCAAAAAACTGCAAAAAGGCCGTAACCGTAATATAGTAACCAAAACCTTCTTTGCCCAAATAGCGCGTCATCATGGCCACTGCCACTAAACTCAAAATTAAACTGATAAATTTACCGGTCAAATGAATAATCGTGTTATGAGCGATTTTTTTATTCAAAGTCATATTTCATTAATCATTAAACATGGGACATTATTCATAGAGAGTAGGGCTACCCTTCTTTTCTAATCTTGTGTAGGAGGGATTCCCGAATCCCGCCGCCCTTTTCCACGTTCTCCATTCCATGTTCCGTGTTATGTATTATGTTTCCCGTATTCCTCATTCACTACAATTCTATCACCAAATTATTGTTACAGCAAAGATATTTTTTGTTTTTCCGCTAAAATTAAGCGCAAACAATTTAACCCTTGACAAATAATAGATATCTGCTAAACTATTCCATTCTGCAATTACGCAGAATTGGGCTCATTGAAAACAAAGGAGGCACTATGGAAACATGGTGGGTCGCGCTCAGCGGTTCTGAACAGTTTTTCTGGGTAATTGCCATCATTTCCACAATCTTTTTGCTCTGCCAGTTTGTCATGCTCCTCGTCGGTCTGGATGACCAGCACGATGGGAGCACTGACACTGACGCAGATTTTGACGGACACGTTGATGGCCACGATCATGACTCTGATTCTGATCATGACCATGACGCCGGCCATCACGGCCTGGCACTCAAGAGTTTCTTTTCCATTCGCAGTTTGGTGGCTTTTTTTCTCGGATTTTCATGGGGGGGACTTGGTTGTTTGGAATCAGGACTGTCACTTTCAGCGGCAGTCGCTATCAGTATCGTTATCGGAATTGTGATGGCCAGTGTGGTTTTGCTGATTTTCCGGGCCCTTGTAGGCCTCCGGAGCAACGGCACGCTATCTGTCAAAAATGCGATCGGCCAGAAGGGCGTTGTGCTCATCCTGGTCCCGGCTAATAAAAACGGTTACGGAAAAGTGCATGTCACGGTCCAGGGGCGACTCTGCGACCTGACGGCGGTGACGGACGGCGACATCAGTCTGCCGAGAGGAACCTCCATCACTGTGAAAGACGTGAAAGGCGATTCTCTCGTAGTTGTCAAGGATCAGTAACCACCACACAACAACCCAAGAAGGAGGCTATCATGGTGGCAGGAATCTCAATGTGGGTGATCCTGAGCGCGATTTTCGGGCTCATGGTCTTCATTCTTCTCATCTCGGCGGCGGCGCGCTACAAGCGCTGTCCGTCCAACAAAATCCTGGTCAAGTACGGCAAGGTCGGCAAGGACAAGTCCGCCGAGTGCATCCATGGCGGCGCCACCTTTGTGTGGCCGCTACTCCAGTCGTACGAGTATCTTGACCTCATCCCCATGACCATCGAGGTCAGCCTGAAGAGCGCGCTGTCCAAGCAGAACATCAGGATCAACGTGCCTTCCAGATTCACCATCGGCGTATCCACCGAACCGCATGTCATGCAGTCGGCTGCAGAGCGCTTGCTCGGCCTGAGCCTCAAGGAAATCGAAACCCGGGCAGAGGACATCATCCTCGGCCAGCTTCGCGCCACGATCGCCACGATGAAGATCGAGGAGATCAACAGCGACCGAGAGGGCTTCGAGAAGAAAGTCCAGGACAACGTCGAATCCGAGCTGAACAAGATCGGCCTCAAGCTGATCAACGTGAACATCACGGACATCACTGACGAGTCCGGGTACATCGAGGCGCTCGGCAAGCAGGCCGCGGCCGAAGCCATCAACAACGCCAAAGTGCAGGTCGCCGAGCAGGACAAGGCTGGCGCCAGTGGAGAGGCAGAGGCTCGCAAGGACCAGACCATCAACGTCACCGGCGCGGACCGGGAAGGCGCGGTGGTCAGAGCCCAAAACGAAGCCAAGATCTCCGAGGCGGACAAGGAACGCGACGTCAAGCGCGCCCAGTACACCGCGGAAACCCAGGCCGAAGAAGCCCGCCGCGACCAGGCCAAGCCGAAGGCAGACGCCGTGGCTCGGCAGGCGGTCGTGGTCGAGGAAGTCAAGGTCGAGGAACGTCGCCAGCAGGCGCTGGTGGCGGTGAAGGAACGGGAGATCGAAGTAGCCGAGAAATCCCAGCAGGCTACGGTCGTCGTACCGGCGCTGAAGCTGGCAGACGCGGCCGAAGCCAAGGCGGACGGCGATCGCCGAGCGGCGGTGAAGACCGCCGAAGGCCAGAAGCAATCGCAGATCCTCGCCGCGGAAGCTGAGAAGCAGAAGCGGGAACTCGAGGGTCAGGGCGAAGCGGCCCAGATCAAGGCGGTCGGGCTGGCCGAAGCGGCCAGAGTGCAGGCAATCGGCGAAGCCGAGGGCGCGGCCATCAAAGCCAAGCTCCTGGCCGAGGCCGAAGGTGTACTCAAGAAGGCAGAGGCCTATGCCAAGCTTGACAAAGCCGGAGCACTGCAGATGGTCCTGGAGAAGTTGCCCGAAATCATCGGCGCACTCGCGCCGGTCATGGCGGCAATCGCCAAGCCCATGGAGGCCATCGACAAGGTGGTAGTCATCGAACAGGGCAACGGCGGCGGCGGCTCCGGACAGACCGGGGTATCCCGTTTCACCGGCAATGTGCCGGGAATCCTCTTCTCCTTCCTCCAGAAGGCAGGGGAAATGGGCATCGACGTCGGTCCCATGCTGAAGAAGGTCGGCATCGATGTCGAGGATCTGTTCAAGGCCGAGGCTCACAAGCCGACCGCCGAGGAACACGTCGACCAGCCGGCAGTTGAGGCGGCGCCCCCGGCCGCGGAAGCGACCAAGGGGACTCCGCCGGCCATTCCGGCAGATGCCAAACAGGGTGACAAGCACCCGCCCAAGGACGGCAAGTAAGCGTCCATTGTAATCGATCTCCCGTTACCACCAAGTTGGTATCGGGAGTTTTTTTTGACCGCTTATTGACAATTACTAAA